>OLGY01000031.1_pt1 | contig 134178 bp, 116 predicted proteins | sample 1605951 | NCBI WGS metagenome assembly OLGY01 (sample SAMN03283280) | human gut metagenome | biome: human-associated habitat; material: feces | host: Homo sapiens | place: Peru | collected 2012
GTATCAGCGTAAGGTAACTTCGCTTGACGCACTTTGTCACAGTATTGAAAGCTATTGGAGCGTAAAGGCTACCGACGAGAGCAGGGAATTTGCTAAAAAAGGAATACTCGGATTTTTTGAAAATAAGAACGGATATATTAAAAATACTCCCGATGGAAATGAGGGTATGCTTTGGGCGTCGTATTATGGCGGCAGGGCTATAAATATTACGGGTACAACCGCTGCTCACGCAATGTGTTATAACATTACTATGAATTGCTCTACCGCACACGGCCACAGCGTTGCTTGCGGTTTGTCGGTCATTTGGGAATATATGTTGAAGCATAATGACAGCCTTAACGGTGGTTTGAACAGAGATGAACTTATGAAGCGCTTTGACGAAATCGGTGTTTTCTGCGGCGGAAACGATGCGTATGACGGGTTGAAAATATTTAACTCTGTTCTTTTTGAATATGAGCTTTCGTACCCTAAGGTCGACGAGAGCAGGATACCCGAATTTGTTTCAAAGGTAGATGTTACAAGGCTCGGCAATAATCCCGTTAAGCTTGACAGCGAGGCTGTCGCTGAAATTTATGCCGAGATTTTTAGGAGATAGTATGAAAAAAACGGTAAACATATTAGCTTTGCTCGCGCTTGCCTTGCTTCTTTGCTTTTTACTTGCGTCTTGTGCAAAGGATAATGCACAAGACGAATCGACGACTTCCGGTTTACAAAGCTCTGAAGTTCAAAAGTCTGAAACGGTGTATTACGACCGAAACGGTGAGCCGTACGATACCGAAGAGGCTGTAAAATATTATGATAAAAACGGCAATATCTATCATTATACGATGGTAGAAGATTACTTGCCCGATTATGTTGACGAAAAAACAGGGGAGCATATCAACGGCTTTGAGTGCTACATAGACGAGGACGGATATTTCTGCCATATTGCGGATAAGTCAGTTAAGCTTGTTAAAAACAGCGTTGACACCTATGAGGATTCCGACGGAAACAGGTATTATGACATCTCGACGGTTTCATGGGATGAAAACGGAAATATGATTCATAATAATTTTGTAATCGGTTAGATAAATATAGAAAACACCCGACAGATTTGATTCTGCCGGGTGTTTGTTTATGTTACATAAGGTCTACAATGCTGTCGGTAAGCTCTGTCGGATTATCAATGTCAAGTCCTGCAATAAGCTTTGCCTGAGCATATAGGATTCTTGTGTATTTTGCGAGTGTGTCCTCGTCTGCCTCTGCAAGCTTTTTGGCAATAGGATGCTCGCTGTTGATTTCAAGCACAAGTTCCGCCTTTATGCCGTTGCCTGCGTTTGGCATTTTGGATAGTACCTTTGCCATTTCAAGGCTTACATATCCCTCTGCACTTATGCATACAGGGTGTGTGCCGAGCTTGTCTGTAAGCTTTACAGCCTTTACCTCGTCGCCGAGTATGTTCTTCATTTTGTCAAGAAGATCTTTGCTGTCCTCGTTTTTCTTGTTGAGTGCTTCCTTTTCTGCGTCTGTTGATAAATCAAGGTCGTCCTTGCAAATGTTTGCAAAGCTCTTGCCCTCGTAATCGTTAAGCATCTGGATTGCAAACTCGTCCACATCATCGGTGAAATAAAGCACCTCGTAACCCTTTGCTTTTACAGCTTCGCATTGTGGAAGCATAGCAATTTGGTCAACGCTTGAACCGCAAGCATAGTAAATTTTGTCCTGACTGTCTGCCATACGCTCGGTGTATTCCTTGAGCGTTACATACTCGTTGCCTTGAGACGATTTGAACATAATCAAATCCTTTAATCCGTCTTTATACATTCCGTAGTCTGCATAAACACCCCATTTCAGCTGTACGCCGAAGGTATCGAAGAATTTGCAATATTTTTCTCTGTCGTTTTTGAGAAGCTTTGCAAGCTCGCTCTTGATTTTTTTGTCGATTGCTTTGCTGATGAGCTTTAACTGTCTGTCCTTTTGGAGTACCTCTCTGGATATGTTAAGGCTCAAATCCGCACTGTCAACAAGTCCTTTTGCAAAGCTGAAATAATCGGGTAACAGGTCGGCACACTTGTCCATAATCAGTACGCCGTTTGAATAAAGCTGTAAGCCCTTTTCATAATCCTTGCTGTAAAAGTCCATAGGCGCTTGGCTCGGTATGAAAATAAGCGAGTTAAATGTTGCTGTACCCTCCGTCTTTGAATGAATTACAAGAAGCGGGTCGTTGAAATCGTAAAATTTCTGCTTGTAAAATTCGTTGTATTCCTCCGGTTTGATTTCGCTCTTGTTCTTACGCCAAAGCGGTATCATTGAGTTAAGGGTTTCCTCTGTAACCTCGGTGATGTATTCGCCCTCTTTTTCAGGGTCTGCCACCTGGTGCGACATTTTCATTACAATAGGGTATCTGATGTAATCGCTGTATTTTTTAACGAGCGATTGAATGCCGTATTGCTCTAAGTATTGGTCGTAATCCTCGCCGTCTGCGTTTTCTTTTATATGCAGAGTAATAACGGTGCCGTTCGTTTCCTTTTCGGCAGGTGTGATTGTGTATCCGTCTACACCCTCGCTTACCCAAATGTTAGCCTCGTCGCTTCCGAGAGACTTTGAAAGCACCTCAACCTTGTCGGCAACCATAAATGAGCTGTAAAATCCAACACCGAATTGACCGATAACCTCGATGTCCTCGATGTTCTTGTCCTCTGCGTTGTCATTTTTGAATGCCATTGAATCGGACTTTGCAATAGTGCCGAGATTGCTCTCAAGCTCTTTTGCCGTCATACCGATACCGTTGTCGCTGATTGTGAGCGTTCTTGCGTCCTTGTCAATGTCTATTCTGATTTTAAGGCTGTCTTTGTCCGCCTTGATTGTGCCGTCTGTGAGCGACTTAAAGTAAAGCTTGTCAGTTGCGTCAGACGCATTTGATATAAGCTCTCTGATGAAAATATCCTTGTTAGTGTAGATTGAATTTATCATCATATCAAGGAGCTTTTTTGATTCTGCTTTGAATTGCTTTTTAGCCAAAATAATCACCTCAAATAATAATTTATTGCATAATTAGCACTCTCTTATCACGAGTGCTAATACTATTATAGCCTTATTTTTCCTTTTGTCAATATCATTCAAAAATTATTTACAAAAAGAAAAACCGATTCAAACGAATCGGTTATGAATCGGTTTTAATTACTGTTACAGTTCTGCGATAAGTTCAACCTCACAAAGAACACCCTTCGGTAAGTCTTTTACAGCCACACAACTTCTTGCCGGCTTTGATGTGAAGTAAGTGCCGTAGATTTCGTTAAACTTTGCAAAATCGTTTATGTCTGCGAGAAAGCATACGGTTTTTACAACCTTATCCATCGAAGTGCCTGCCGCTTCAACAACAGCCTTTAAGTTTTCGCAAACCTGAGTGGTCTGTTCCTCAATGGTCTTTGCCTCAACCGTATTTGTCTTTGGGTTGATTGCGATTTGTCCCGAGGTGAAAAGCATTCCGTTTGCTTTTACAGCCTGTGAGTACGGTCCGATTGCACCCGGTGCATTGCTTGTTGCTACATATTCCATTATATATTCCTCCTATTATTCGCAAACCTTGAAGCCTGCGTCAGCCAAAGCTTTTTTAACTGCGGCGATATGCTCAAAGTTTCTTGTTTCAACTCCGATTTTAAGATAGCAGTCGGTGATGTTCATATCCAAATCGGTCGAGTCATAGTTTACGGATACAACATTCGCACCCTGCTCAGCGACGATTTGGCTTACTCCCGAAAGCTGTCCCGGCTTGTCCGAAAGGGCAATTACGATGTCGGCCGTTCTGCCGCCCATTTTCAAACCTCTTTCGATAACTCTTGAAAGAATGGTAACATCAATGTTGCCGCCCGATACAACGCAAACAACATTTTTTCCCTCAATATCGGGGATTTTACCGTTCATAACGGCTGCAACAGGAGTTGCTCCCGCACCCTCGGCAATGCATTTTTGTTGCTCAAGGAGGGTAAGGATTGCAAGTGCGATTTCGTCGTCGGTAACGGTTACGATGCCGTCAACATATTTTTGGCAAAGCTCGTATGTAAGGTCGCCCGGTGTTTTAACCGCAATACCGTCTGCGATTGTGTTTACATTATCAAGCGTTTCAATCTCGCCGTTTAGTATGCTCTTTTCCATAGAAGGTGCGCCCGCCGCCTGTACGCCGTAAACCTTACAGCTCGGCTTTAATTGCTTAATTGTATAAGCCACACCGCCTATGAGTCCGCCTCCGCCGATAGGAACTACAACAATGTCGGCGTCGGGAAGCTGATTGAGTATTTCAAGACCTATTGTGCCTTGACCTGCAATGACATCAGGGTCGTTGAACGGATGAATAAAGGTCATACCTTTTTCGTCCTTAATCTGCAACGCTTTGTTGTAAGCGTCGTCGTAAACGCCCTTAACCAAGCATACCTCTGCACCGTATTTTTTCGTTGCCTCTACCTTGCTGATAGGCGCTCCGTCGGGCAGACAGATGATTGATTTAATGTTGTTTTTTGTAGCTGCGAGCGCAACTCCCTGAGCGTGGTTTCCTGCCGAGCAGGCAATTACGCCCTTTTTCTTTTCCTCGTCCGTAAGCTGGCTTATTTTGAAATATGAGCCTCTTATCTTAAACGAGCCTGTGATTTGTAAATTCTCCGTTTTAAGGTAAACATTGCAAGCAGGATTAATTTTAGGTGCCGCAATCATACCCGTTTCTCTAATTACCTCGTTGAGAACACGGGATGCCTTATATACTTTGTCCAGTGTCAGCATGTTATCCCTCTATCCTATTATAAAATATGAAAATATGAAAATATTTTATACCTTTTTTCTTTTCGTGTCAATGATTAGAGGTTATTTTTTGCCTGATGTTATTTTGTTTAGCAGGTAGGTAACAATAACAATTACTCCGATTACTATAAAAATGCCGAGCATTCCGTAAACAACGACGGGAAGCGAGGTTTTCCAGCTTAATGAATTTACAGCGGCATTTAAGCCTGCAAAAAGAAGTATGAATGAATTTAACATAGTTGTTTCCTCCTTATTTCGCTACAAGCGTCAAAATTAATCCGCCTGCGATAACCGATGCGATTTGTCCCGAAACATTAACGCTGATTGATTGCATAAGAAGGAAGTTTTGGTTATCCTCCTTGAGTCCCATTTGATTTACAACACGACCACTCATAGGGAATGCGGATATGCCTGCCGCACCGATCATAGGGTTGATTTTCTTGTCCTTAGGCAAGAAAAGATTTAAGAATTTTGCAAACATAACACCGCCGATTGTGTCGAATACGAATGCCACCAGTCCGAGTAAAAGAATGAGGATTGTGTCCCATTGAACAAAGGATTTGTAATTCATCTGACCTGCTACCGTGATGCCCAAAAGGATGGTGATAATGTTTGCAAATGAGGTTTGTGCAGTGTCGGAAAGGTTGTTCAAAACTCCGCATTCTCTGATTAGGTTTCCGAACATAAGGAAGCCGACGAGTGCTACCGATTTAGGTGCAACAAGACCTGCAATAACGGTTACAACGATAGGAAACAGAATTTTTGTGACCTTAGACACATCGCCTGCCGAATATTTCATTCTGATAAGGCGTTCCTTTTTTGTTGTAACTGCCTTGATTACAGGCGGTTGAACGATAGGTACAAGTGCCATATATGAGTAGGCGGCAACCATAATCGCACCTAAATATTTTGAGTTAAGCTCGTTTGCGACAAAGATTGATGTAGGTCCGTCTGCCGCACCGATGATTGCTATTGAAGCAGCGTCGTTTACATCAAAGAAAAAGCTTGCTACAAAGAAAGTAAAGAAAATTCCGAACTGTGCCGCAGCGCCGAAAAGCATAAGCCACGGATTTTTCAGCAACGGCCCGAAGTCAATCATAGCGCCTATTCCGATAAACAGTAAAAGCGGAAAAAGCTCGTTTGCTATACCTGCGTTGAACAGTACGTCGATGGGACCTTCCTCTGCACCGGGTTGTGTGATTGCGCCAGACCATGGCAGGTTTACCAAAATTGTGCCAAATCCCATCGGCAGCAATAATGTAGGCTCCATTTCCTTTGCGATTGCAAGATAAACAAGCAATCCGCCGACAGCCCACATAACAACCATTTGCCATTTGATTTCGCCGAGGTTAGAAAACAAATCGCCGAATTGTTGCAAAACGGAGGCTTTGAGTAACAGTGTTTGCATAAGTGATTCTCCTTTGCTTTGTGTTTTGATAAAATAAAAAACGAGGCCTTTATCAAATGAATGATAAAAGTCTCGTTATAACCTGAATCGGTACGGTGCAGACCGGGTTTTCCCGTATTGACGACCTGCACAGCATTTAACAAAAAATACTAACTACTCCCTTTTTCGTGTAGATTATAATACGGCAAAGGGGAATTGTCAATAATTTTTTATTCCCAATATTTGCGGTCGAGCGCTCTGTATTGCAAAGCTTCTGCTATATGCTCAAATTCTATGATTTCTTTATCGTCGAGGTCGGCTATCGTCCTTGCAAGTCGCAGTATTTTGTCATACGCTCTGCCCGACATACCGAGCCTCTCAAAGCTCGTTTTCATAAGCGTGTTTGCCTCGTCCGTCATAATGCAGTATTTTTGTGTTGCTGACGGCGTCATTTTTGCGTTACAGCTTATTCCCGTACCCTCAAATCTTTTTCTCTGAATTTCTCGTGCTTTGTTTACTCTCTTTTTGATTTCTGCCGAGCTTTCGGATTTTTCTTTGCCAGAAATTGTTTCGTATTCAACATTTTGCACCTCAATGTGAATGTCCATTCTGTCGAGGAGAGGGCCTGAAATTTTGTCTTTGTATCTGCGTTTTGCCGCATCGGAGCATTTGCAGGTTTTTGTCGGGTGACCTAAATATCCGCACGGACAGGGGTTCATTGCCGCCACTACCATTAAATTCGCCGGATACGAAATTGAACCGCCTGCTCTCGAAATGGTCACAATTCCGTCCTCAAGCGGCTGACGCAAAGATTCCTTTGTTCTTCTGTCAAACTCGGGGAACTCGTCCATAAACAGCACTCCGTTGTGTGCCAAGCTGATTTCTCCCGGCATCATTTTCGTGCCGCCACCCGTTAAGCCCTGTGCCGAAACGGTGTGGTGAGGACTTCTGAACGGCCTTTTTGAAATCAATTTAACATTTTCGGGGATTTTGCCTGCAACGGAGTAAATCTCTGTGGTTTCGATTTTTTCCTGCATTGTCATATCCGGCAGAATTGAGCCGATACGCTTTGCTATCATTGATTTACCCGTGCCGGGAGGGCCTATCATAAGTATGTTGTGTGAGCCTGCCGCCGCAATCTCAACGGCACGCTTTACCTGCTCCTGACCTCTTACATCCGCAAAGTCAAGCTCATCGTGCAAAACCTCGCTCTCGTCTATTTCGTGAGGCGTCGGCTCGATAAGCTTTGTCGAATGTAAATGCTCCACTATCTGAGTGATTGTTTTTGCCGGCAAAATGTCTATTCCGTCAATTACGCTTGCTTCGCCTGCGTTTTGATAGGGGACGAATATTGCTTTTATTCCGCTTTCCTTGGCTTTTATTACCATAGGAAGCACTCCGTTTGCTTTTCTTATCTCACCGTCAAGGGACAATTCGCCTATAAAAGCATAGTTGTCCGTGTCGGCCTTTATCTGTCCGCTTGCCTTCAAAATAGAAATCAGTATCGGCAAATCATATATTGCACCCTCTTTTTTTATGTCGGCAGGCGCTATGTTTACCGTGATTCTTGATATAGGAAATTTGTAATTGCAGTTTTTTATCGACGCTCTTACACGCTCTCTGCTTTCTTTTACCGCTGCGTCGGGCAGACCTACCAAATCAAATCTCGGCATACCCGAGCTTAAATCTGCCTCAACCTCAACATTGAAGCTGTCTATGCCGAAAACGCCTTCGCTTTTAATTCTTGCAAACATATTCTCACCCAAAATAAACTAATGATGTGTAATTTCTTAACATTTATTATACATAAAATGTACCGTATTGACAATAGACAATATTAGGCTTAAAATATAGCCGTGTGATTTTTCACAACTGACTTATTGCGGAGGAATTTTTATGGACATTAATTCTTTGTATAACGAATGGCTTGAGAAAGCCGACGCTGACCCTGACCTTAAAGCGGAACTTGAGAGTATAAAAGGCAATAGCGATGAAATTCTTGACAGATTTTATCGCTCACTCGAATTTGGTACTGCCGGACTTCGCGGAGTTATCGGTGCCGGAACAAACAGAATGAATGTATACACCGTCGGCAGGGCAACTCAGGGTCTTGCAGACTACCTTAATGATAAATATGATGAGCCGTCTGTGGCTATCGGATATGATTCAAGAATTAAAAGCGATTATTTCAGCAGAGAATCAGCAGAGATTTTGGCTGCAAACGGAGTAAAGGTTTATATCTATGATGAACTTGAGCCTACACCGTGCCTTTCGTACGCTGTTCGTACATTAAAGACCTCGGGCGGTATTATACTCACAGCCTCCCATAACCCTGCAAAATATAACGGCTATAAATGCTATAACTCAAGGGGTTATCAAATGACAGACGATGAGGCTGCCGAAACCTACGAGTATATTAAAAAGGTCGATTATTTTACGGGAATTAAAAAGGTTGACTTTGACTCTGCTCTTGCAGACGGAAAAATCGAATATATCGGCGAGAAGCTTATCGAGTCTTTTCTTGATGAGGTGCAAAAACAATGCATAAATCCCGATATTGTCAGAAAAGCCGACCTTAAGGTTATCTATACTCCGCTTAACGGTACCGGCAATAAGCCGGTAAGAAAAATTCTTGAGAGAATAGGCGTGCAGCATGTGTATGTCGTTGCAGAGCAGGAAAATCCTGACGGTAATTTCCCGACCTGCCCTTATCCAAACCCTGAAATCAAGCAGGTTTTCGAGCTTGGACTTGAAATGAACAAGAGTATTTGTGCCGATATTCTTTTGGCAACAGACCCTGACTGCGACAGAGTTGGTATTGCCGTTCCCGACGATACCGGAAAACTTGTTCTTATGAGTGGTAATGAGGTCGGAGCAATGCTTTTGAATTATATCCTTTCTCAGAAAAAGGAAAAGGGCATTCTCCCTAAAAATGCAATAGCCGTTAAGTCTTTCGTTTCAACCGATTTGGCAGAGGTTATCGCAAAAAAATATAATTGCAGATTTAAGAATTTGCTTACAGGCTTTAAGTACATCGGCGAGCTTATTACCGAGCTTGAGGCCGAGGGAAGAGAAAACGAGTTCGTTATGGGCTTTGAGGAGAGCTACGGCTATCTTGCGGGAACTCACGCAAGGGATAAGGACGCTGTTGTTGCTTCTATGCTTATCTGCGAAATGGCTGCATATTATAAAACAAAGAATATGAACCTCGTTGATGTTATGAATTCTCTTTATGAGGAATTCGGATTTTACGCAAATGTGGTTGAGTCCTATACCTTTGAGGGCGCTTCGGGTATGGAAAAAATGGCGTCTATTATGGACGGTCTCAGAGCAAATACACCCGATAAAATTGCAGGCTATGATGTTTTGGCGGTATCTGATTACAGAACTTCTAAAACCACATTCACAGACGGCTCGGCAGATAAAACTATCGAGCTTCCCAAGTCGAATGTACTTGCTTTTGACCTTTCGGGAAGCAATAAGCTTATTGTTCGCCCTTCAGGCACAGAACCTAAGATTAAGGCTTATATTACCGCTGTCGGTGAAAACAGAGCAGAGGCTGACGCTATCGCCGATAAGCTTATTTGCGCCGCAAACGAATTTATGAAATAAGAGGGATTTTTAATGAACAGAGCGTGGGTTAAAATCACTGCGATTATTTTGGCCGGTTTAATGCTGCTCAGCGGATTGACCGCAGGCGTGGTCGCATTTGTAAAGTGATTTGGTTTGATAAAGTCTTTGTGCGTTTTTGCATAAAGGCTTTATTTTTTTGTCAGAACAAAAAATCGTACAAAAAACATATAAAATGGCTAATATTTATTTAATTTTTTATTGATATATCTGCCGATATATGGTATAATTTTGTCATAAATTTATCAAAGGTAAGCGTATCTTTGATTAATAGATTGCTGAAAATTAAGGAGGAATTGATTTGAAAGAAGCAAAATCTATGGCATTCGTCAATGCGTACGGTGTTCTTCGTACACTTGAAAACCTGTGTGATACCGTGGACGAAGCAAAGGCAGTATGTCAGAGCTTAAAAAAGCCTGTATCACTCTGCTTTGATGTTACCGACGGTCCTTGCGTAACATATAACTTCACTAAGGACGGATGTAAAATGACAGAGGGTGATTATGGCTGCACCTGTAAAATGAAGTTTGCGTCTCCCGAAAAATTCAATGCACTTATTGATGACTCTAAGCCGGGCGTTCCTGTAAAAAATATTCCGCAGGTACTTTCTTTCCTTATGGGTCCTTTCACAAAGCTTACAGATATTCTTACTAAGTATCTTATGCCGAGCGAGGAGGATTTGAAGAACAGAGATTTCTTTGAAAAATCCACAGTGCTTACTATGTATACTATCGGCGGAGCTATCTGTGCTTTGGCTAATAACGATTCAATCAGTAAGCTTTCTGCATCATATATTCCTGACGGTGATATTCAAATGGGCATTACAGATGCTTGCTATGTCACTCTCAGAGCAAGAGACCATAAGCTTGAGCTTGTTAAGGAAAAACCTGACACCCCGAGAGCTATTATGGAATTTAAGACAATCGACCTTGCCAACGCATTGTTTAACGGCACAGCTTCTACTATGGCAGAGCTTTGTGCAGGCAACATCTATATGGCAGGTATGATTAATATGATTGATAACATTAACCGTATCCTCGACAGAGTTGCGGTATATCTTGGTTAAGGAGGATGCGAGAATATGAGTAAATATCCCGAGTATACACACGAGAAATCACAGGAATGGTTTAACAGAGCGTTGAACGCAATCCCTTCAGGTGTTTACGGACATCTCGGCCCGTCAGAGGGTTTGTTCCTTCCTATTACAAAATGGCCTCTTATGTCTGACCACGCTAAGGGAACATATTTCTGGGACGTAGACGGAAATAAATATCTTGACTTTATGTGCGCTTACGGTCCTAATGTTCTCGGCTATTGCGATGATGATGTAGACGCTGCCGCTATGGAACAGCTTAGAAAGGGCAACTGCACAACCTCTCCGTCATATAAGATGGTAGAGTGTGCCGAGCTTCTCAAGGACACTGTTGCTATGGCTGATTGGGCTTTCTTTATGAAGAACGGCTCTGACGCAACAACATTCTCTGTTATGTGTGCAAGAGCGCATACAGGTAAAAAGAAAATGATGTTCTTTAAGGGCTATTATCACGGCGACTTCCAGTGGGCGCAAAAGGCTGACTACCCGGGCATTCTTCCGGAAGAGGTTGAAAACAATGTTGTAGTTCCTTGGTTTGATATGGACGCTATGCAAAAGGCATATGATGAGGCTAACGGCGACTTCGCAGGTCTTATCGCACAGCCTTACGACCACGGTAACTTCTTTGATAACACAACCGCTACCAAAGAGCAGTGGGCAAAGGTTCGTAAGTTCTGTGACGACCACGGTATGGTTCTTATCATCGACGATGTTCGTACAGGCTTCCGTCTTGACCTTGCAGGTTCCGACCATTATTACGGATTTAAGGCTGACCTTATCTGCTTCTGTAAGGCTCTTGCAAACGGCTATAATATGTCTGCTGTTTGCGGTCAGGAGCATATGAAGAATACAGCGTCGTCCGTTGTTTATACAGGTTCTTATTGGATGAGCGCAGAACCTTTTGCAGCTTGTCTTGCTTGTATTCCTAAGATGAAGAGGCTCGATACGCCTAAGATGTTTAGGGAAAAGGGTACTCAACTTTGTGACGGCCTTGTTGCCGCAGGTAAGGAACACGGCTTTAATCTTAAAGTTTCGGGTGAACCGGCATTGTTCTATCTTCGTGTCGCTAACGATGACAGTCTTATGCTTCATCAGGAATGGGTTGCAGAGTGCGTAAGCAGAGGTTTGTTCCTTGCTTCTCACCACAATCACTTTATGAATGCAGCAGTAACCGATGACGATATTAAACTCGCTATTGATATTGCCGAGGATGCATTCGGAGTTGTAGCTAAGAGACATCCCGAGCTTGGCTTAAAATAATTGGGTAACTAAAGTAATTAGGAGTAATTACTTAGATATATAAAATCTGAAAGGGGTATTTAATATGCCAGCAAATTACGTTCCGTTCGATAAGAACGAATGGATTCGCCTCGAGAAAAAGGCAGACTATCTCAGACGCTATTGTTTGCAGACTGCTGTTTGGGGTGGCTCCGGACATGTAGGCGGTTCGTTGTCAGCAATGGATTGTATGACAATTTTGTATCACCGCTTTATGAAAATCGACCCACAAAATCCCGATATGAAGGACAGAGACCGCTTTGTTCTCTCTAAGGGACATTGCGCAGTGGGCTATGCACCCGTACTCGTTGACCTCGGCTTTATGCCTGAGAGCGAGCTTAAAATCTTTAACCTTACCGGTGCAAAAATCGGTATGCATATGGACTGTAATAAGGTTAAAGGCGTTGACTGCTCAACAGGTTCTCTCGGTCACGGACTTTCACTTGCTGTCGGCTTTGCACTTGCAGGCAGAGTAAACGGTATTGACTATATGAACTATGTCCTTACAGGCGACGGTGAGCTTAACGAAGGCTCTAATTGGGAGGCTGCAATGTCTGCTGCTCAGTTTAAGCTTTCAAATGTTGTTGTTTTCGTTGATAACAATAAGTGTATGATTGACGGCAGAGTTGACGACGAAATGAAGGTTGAGCCTCTTGATAAGAAGTTTGAGGCATTCGGCTTTAATGTTACTCGTGTTGACGGTCATAACTTTAAGCAGCTTAATGACGCTATTGAGGCTGCTATCAAAAATCATCAGGACGGCGGCGATAAGCCTACCGCAATTATTATGGATACTTATAAGGGTGCCGGTGTAGACTTTATGCAGGACGATTATAAGTGGCACTATGGCTCTCTTGATGACGAAAAGATGGCTAAGGCTAACGCATCACTTGATAAATATTTGGCACAGCGTCTTGCTGTTGCAGAAAAGGAGGCTTAAGCTATGGGAGGAATGGCATATACAATGACTGATACCACAAAGCTTTCAACCGCTGAATGCTATGGTATCGCACTCTGTGAGCTTGGTGAGGAGCATAAGGATGTTGTTGCTCTTACAGCCGACCTTGCTAAATCAACTAAAATCGGAATGTTCGGTGAGCATTTCCCTGACAGATTCTTTAATGTAGGTATTGCTGAGCAAAACCTTTTCGGTGTTGCCGCAGGTATGGCTAAAAACGGCTTGATTCCGTTTGCTTCTACATTCGCTATTTTCACCGCTGCCAGATCACTTGACCAAATTCATACCGACATTTGTTATCAAAATGTTCCTGTTAAAATGATCGCTACACACGCAGGTACATCTTTTGGTCAGGCAGGTTCTACACACCACGCTCTTATTGATATGGCTTGTATGAGAACACTTCCTCATATGACTGTTATCTGTCCTTGTGACGGTGCAGAAACATATCACGCAGTAAAGGCTGCTTATGATATTGAGGGACCTGTTTATATTCGTATCAACCGTGGCTTCGACCAGGTTATTTATAAGAATGTTGACGATTGCAAGTTTGAGTGGGATAAGTCTACTCTTATGAATGACGGTACAGACATTACCGTTATCGCTTGCGGTTCTTGCGTATTCGAGGCTATGCAGGCTGCTCGTATTGCTAAGGCAGACGGAGGCCTCAGCGTTCGTGTAATTAATATGCATACCATTAAGCCTATCGACAGAGAGGCTGTTCTCAAGGCTGTTGCAGAAACCCGTCGTATCATCACTGTTGAGGATCACGAGGTTATGGGCGGCTTAGGCTCTGCTGTTGCAGAGGTTGTTGCAGAATCCGGTAAGGGTTGTGCATTTAAGATGCTTGGACATCAAAACGCATTTTCAACAATCGGCTTGCAGGAGGACCTTCTTGCTCTTGCTAAGATTGACGCTAACGGTATCGCTGAAACAATTCAGGAAATGATGCACGCTGACTTTGAAGCAGATGACGATTGGGCTGACGAGTTCTAATTAATTTTGCTACTAACGAAAGGAGTGTATTATTATGCCAAGCGATGAAACTCGCTATACTAATAAGGTCTTTATGGCGGGCGCATTGCCTCTGTTAAAGACTATCGCTACCGATGTTCCCGAACTAAAGAAAAAGTTTGAGGGCGTTGATGCAATTTATCAGGTTTCCGCAAAGGTAAATGCAGAGGACAAGGAGGCTATTCACTTTATCGTTGAAAACGGTGAGTGGACAGTTAAATTGGGCGAATATCTCGGTCAAAATAAAATTGATGCCGAGCTTGCATTCTCCTCTATGGAAAAAATGAATGATTTTATGAAGGGTAAGGTTGCAAATCTGCTTCCTGCTCTCAGAATTAAGAATTTGGGCAAGTTCGTTAAGTTTATTCAGGTTCTTCTCAAAATGTCCGATTTGCTCGGAATTAAAGACCCTGATGCAGTAGACGATAAGACTGCCGTTTTGCTCTGTAAGCTGTATTTCTATCTGCTTTCGTCAGGTATTTCTCAGCTTAATAAGATGGGACACCCTGCTATTCACGATTGGGCGCTTAAATCACCTGACCGTTGCTATCAGTGGGAGGTTATCGGACATCCTGAGTGTACCGCATTTATGCGAGTTAAGGCAGGAAAGTCAAGAGCAGGCAGAGGCGAATATAAGAGAGCTAAACCGTTCTTTAATATGAAATTCGACTGTCCTAAATCCGCACTTATGATTTTGCTCGGAACAGGCGATATGTTCCAAATGACTGCAAATCAACAGCTTATTATGGATGGCGGTCCTGAATTTGGTGTTCAAATCGGTGACTTTATGATGCTTGTCGGAGATCTTGCTTCATAATAAAATTAAGGCATTGCTGACGCAATGCCTTTTTCCTTGACCTACTTTATTTTAGGTCTGTGTATTTTTGCAATTAGTTGCAGCCACAGCCACAACCGCCGCAATCGTTGTTAAATCCGCCACAGAGCAGAAGGATGATGATGAGAATAATTACCCAAGAGGAATTACCGCATCCGCAATTATTGCAACCCATTGTGTGACCTCCCTTCGTGCTTTCTATTTCATACTATGATTGCTTTAATTTTGTGTTACAAATTCGTTTGATTAATTGACTATTAATCTACGTATTGCTATAATAACAATATAAATCGCTGTAAAAGGAAGTGTAATTATGGAAGTTACTAAGGATATTAAATACATAGGTGTTAATGATTACGATGCTGATTTGTTTGAGGGACAGTATATCCTCGAAAAGGGTATGGCATATAATTCATATGTTATTCTTGACGAAAAGGTTGCCGTTATGGATACGGTTGATAAAATTGCCCTTGACAGGTGGATGTCTAATCTTAAAGAGGCACTCGGTGAAAGAAAACCCGATTATCTTATTGTTCAGCATCTTGAGCCGGACCATAGTGCAGGAATCGACACTTTAGCAAATGAGTATCCCGATATGAAAATTATTTGCTCTGCCGCCGCTTTGCGTATGATACCTAATTTTTGCGATACGGCTATTGACAGATTTGAGGGTGTTAAGGAAAACGATACTCTCTCACTCGGCGAGCATACTCTTACATTTGTTATGGCGCCTATGGTTCATTGGCCGGAGGTTATGGTAAGCTATGATTCAAAGGATAAGATTCTTTTCTCGGCGGATGCCTTTGGAAAATTCGGTACTGCCGATGCTGACGAGGCTTGGAATTGTGAGGCAAGAAGATATTATTTTAATATTGTAGGCAAATACGGAAAGCAGGTTCAGGCACTTCTCAAAAAAACGTCTGCTCTTGATATTGAAATTATTTGTCCGCTTCACGGACCTGTGCTTAGCGATACTATACCCGAGGTGCTTAATCTTTATAATATATGGTCTGCCTATGAGCCTGAGGATAAGGGCGTGTTTATCGCTTGTGCGTCTATCCACGGAAACACTATGCAGGCTGCCAAAGCCCTTAAAGCAATGCTTGAAGAAAAAGGTTGTCCAAAGGTTGTTTTTGCCGACCTTACAAGAGATGATATTGCCGAGTGCGTTGAGGACGGTTTCCGTCACAGCCACCTTGTGCTTATGGCCTCCAGCTATGATGCGGGAGTTTTTGCCCCTATGTCGGATTACCTTCATCATCTTCAGTCAAAGGGTTTTTGCAACAGAACAGTAGCACTTGTAGAAAACGCAAGCTGGGCGCCGTCTGCTGTCAGAACAATGAAGTCTGAGCTTGAAGTAATGAAAAATATAACCCTCGTTGATAAGACCGTTACTATTAAAACAAGAGTCAGTGACGCTGCTCTTGCAGAGCTTAACGAGCTTGCAGACGAGATTATGAAGTCGTTTTAATTTGATTTTTTTGACCTGCCGATGCTTTTGCGTCAGCGGGTCTTTTTTTGCGATGTGGGGGTAGAGGAATGTTCGCAAAATAAAAAGGCTTGCAGATTTTACTCTGTAAGCCTTTGTCGTGCTGTGTATCAGCCTAAGTATTTAATCATTTCAAGCGCTGCGTTAATGTCGCCGTCAACCTTAATCTTGCCTGCTGTGAAAGCAACTACCGGATTAAGCTTGCCGTTAATGAGCTTGAGCCAATTAGTTCCGCTAATATGAATTATAGCGTTTCTGTCATAATATTCGTAAGGCTCAACATGCACCTGACCGTCTTTAATTTCGATATAAAAAATGCCGTTTACTGCCTTGCCCTCAATGTTAATCTGGAACGCTGTTGTACCTTGAACCTGTGATACATTTAATTCATAAAACTTACTTCTTGTAGCCTCTACAAGTGATTCGTATGTCATTGCTGCCATATTACTTACCTCCTATAAATTTTTTACTAAAATATGATAACACAAAATATGCTCAAAATCAAGCCGTTTTGCTTCAAATCTATCTAAATATAGTACAAAATTTCGACAGGAAATATTTTCATTATTGACATTTTTTACGATAAAGAGTATTATGTCCTTGTAATTAGTACGAATGTTCGATAAAGGGGCAATTTTTTGGAACGCAGTATTTTGCATATCGATTGTAATAAATTTTATGCTTCGGTGGAGTGCCTTTACAGACCTGAAATTCGTGATAAGCCTGTTGCAGTCGGCGGAAATCCCGAAACTCGCCACGGCATCATTTTGACGAAGAACGAGCTTGCGTCTAAGTACGGCTTGACTGTCGGTGAACCTATTTGGAAAGCAAAGCAAAAATGCCCCGATTTGGTGATTGTACCTCCTAACTATCCGCTTTATCTGCGTTTTTCACAGCTCACAAGAAAAATTTACGAGGATTACAGCGACTTTATCGAGCCGTTTGGTCTGGATGAATGTTGGCTTGATGTTACGGGTTGCACACGACCTGCCGTCGAAATAGCGGAAGAAATAAGAGTAAGAGTTAAGCAGGAGCTTGGTATAAGCGTAAGCGTTGGCGTCAGCTTTAATAAGGTTTTTGCAAAGCTTGGCTCGGATTATAAAAAGCCTGACGCAATAACCGTTATAGATAGAAATAATTATAAGCAGATTGTGTGGGGATTGCCTTGCGGTGATTTGCTTATGGTCGGTCGTTCGGCACAAAAAAAGCTTAACGCATACGGTATAAATACGATAGGCGATTTGGCAAATACCGAGCCGTCCGTCTTAAAGGCTCTGCTTGGAAAAAACGGCGAAATGCTCCATTCCTTTGCAAACGCAACCGAAGCCTCTCCCGTAAAGCATAAGGACGAAATCAGCAATGTCAAAAGTGTGGGAAATTCTACAACCGCACCCCGTGATTTGGTAAACGAAGAAGATGTCAGAACGGTTTTTCGTGTTCTTTGCGAAAGCGTTTCCGCACGCTTGCGTGAAAAAGGATTAAAGGGTAGGGTTGTCACCGTTTTTGTAAGAGATAAGGAACTTTCTTCATTTACACGACAGATGAAAATGCCTGCAAATACCGATATTTCAACCGAGATTTTTTATTATGCAATGATGCTTTTCAGGGCAAACTATATGTGGAATAAGCCTATAAGAAGCCTTGGCGTTTCCGTCAGCGATTTTGATACTGTTTTTGAGCAGTTTGACCTTGACGGAACGGTTGAAAATCGTGAAAAACAGGAAAAAATAGAGCAAACAATAGATTCTCTTCGTCGTCGTTTCGGAAGCTACTGCATAGGCAGAGCGTGTCAGCTAAAGGACACCGACCTTTCAAAATTCAATCCGCACGATGAGCATATAATTCATCCCGTAGGCTTTTTTAATTAACATTTGAGCGAGGTAATTATTATGATTAAATTTGATACACCCGACTATAATAACCCCTCTAAGCATTATACGGATGTAAAGGCTTGGTTTGACAGGGAGGGGAACATTATTCCCCTTTCTATGACCTATGACGGTAATGAGTATGAGGTTGACAGAATAACCGATATAAGACCTGCGGCTTCGCTTAGGTCGGGCGGTGCTGGAATACGCTACACCTGCTTGGTGGAGGGCAAGCCCACATATTTGTTCTTAGAGGACACTAAATGGTTCTATGAGTTGGTACAATAACCAAAAAATCCTCATTATTCGTTTGCCTTTTATGCTTGTATGACGATTGATTAAATAAAAAAACTGTGATAAAATATTTGGTATAATTAATATAAAATACGAAATGTGAGGAAACAGTATGTCAGAATATAAAGCAATGTCAAAGCAGGAGCTTCTCGAACAGCAGGAGCAGTTGCTTAAAAGATTTGAAGAATATAAGGCTATGGGACTTAAACTTGATATGTCCAGAGGTAAGCCGTCTAAGGAACAGCTTGACCTTTCTATGGATATGCTCAAGCCTATTGATTATACCGAAAACGGATTCGATGTTCGTAACTACGGTATTCTTGACGGTATTCAAAGCTGTAAGGAGCTTTTTGCTCAGCTTCTCGATGTTGATGCAAAGAATGTTCTTGTAGGTCCGGCAGCTTCGCTTAATCTTATGTATGATTACATTTGTCAGTGCTATTGCGAGGGCGTTCTCGGCTCAACTCCGTGGTCAAAGCTTGACAGCGTTAAGTTCCTTTGCCCTGTTCCGGGATATGACAGACACTTTACTATTCTTGAGCATTTCGGTATCGAAATGATTAATGTTCCTATGACTTCTCAGGGTCCCGATATGGATGTTATCGAGGAGCTTATTAAGGACGAGTCCGTTAAGGGCATGTTCTGCGTTCCTAAGTATTCAAATCCTCAGGGCATTACTTTCAGCGACGAAACCGTAAAGCGTATCGCTCGTATGAAACCGGCTGCAAAGGATTTCAGAATCGTTTGGGATAACGCATATTGTATTCACGATATTAAGGAGAATGGCGACACATTGCTCAATATATTCAAGGTTGACGGCGTAAATGAAGATATGATTATTGAGGTTTGCTCAACCGCTAAAATGACTTTCCCGGGTGCAGGAATCTCGGCACTTGTCGCAAGCGATGCTAATATGAAGCAGATTAAGAACCGTCTTAACTGCCAGACAATCAGTTATGATAAAATGAATCAGCTTCGTCATGTAAGATTCTTTAAGAATCTTGACGGCATTAAGGCTCATATGAAAAAGCACGCTGCTATTATGAAGCCGAAGTTTGATATGGTTATCGAGCATCTTGAAAATGAGCTTGGCGGTCTCGGCATTGCTCAGTGGCTTGACCCTGTCGGCGGATATTTCATCAGCCTTGATGTTATGGAGGGCTGTGCAAAAAGAGTGGGCGAGCTTTGTAAGGAAGCAGGCGTAACATTGACAACCGTTGGTGCAACCTTCCCTTATGGAAACGACCCTAAAAATACTAATATTCGTATCGCTCCGTCGCTTCCTCCTGTTGCAGAACTTGACCTTGCAACGCAGATTCTTTGCGTAAGCGTTAAGCTTGCCGCTATCGAAAAGCTGGTAGGCTGATGAGAGTTGGTGCGTCCTCAGCGTGTTTCTTTCCGCTTGAAACGGAAAAGGCGCTTGATGAGGTTTTGAGGCTTGGATTTAAGACGGCAGAGGTGTTCTTTAATACCTCGTCCGAGCTTGAAGAGCCGTTTGTAAGAGAATTGAGGAAAAATGTCGACGACCACGATGCAAAAATTTTGTCGGTGCATCCTTTTTCCTCCTCGCTTGAGAGTAATTGCATTTTTGCCGAATATTCCCGCAGGTTTGACGACTTTATCGGACTTTACCAAAAGCATTTTCACGCAGCCGCTATGCTCGGTGCGGATATTGTTGTAATTCACGGCTCCGTCGCAAAGCAAAAAAGGGATTTGAGCGACGAGTTTTATTTTGACAGATTTCAAAAGCTTGTTGACCTTGGAAAAAGAGAGGGCGTAAGAGTTTGTCAGGAAAATGTGGTACGCTTTCGTTCACAGGATGTAGAATTTCTTAAAAGAATGAGAACGGCTCTCGGCGACGATTTTAATATGGTTTTTGACATTAAGCAGGCTGTACGCTCAGGCTATGACCCGTTTTATGTTTTAGATGAATTTAAGAATGACATTGTTCATATTCACCTCAGCGATAATTCTCCCGAGGCTGATTGTATGCCTCCGGGTAGAGGTTGCTTTGATTTTAAGCGTCTTTTTGATTCTATGAGACAGTCGAATTATAACGGTGGATATGTGATTGAAATTTATTCTAAAGGCTACAATGTGGCTGAGGAATTAAAACTCAGTAAGAATTATTTAGAAAATTTGTAATGAACAGTTTAAGCAACAAGACAAAGGGAATTATATGCATATTGCTTTCGGCATTTTGCTTTAGCGGTATGAGTTCGTTTATTAATCTTTCGGGGGATCTTCCTGTTCCTCAAAAGGTTTTTTTCCGTAATCTTGTTGCTCTTTTTTGTGCATCGGTTGTTTTGTTAAAAAATCACGAGCCGTTTAAGCCGACAAAGGGTTGCCTTAAATATCATTTTTTGCGTTCAACGGTTGGCCTTATCGGAGTGTTTGGCAATTTCTATGCCACTACCCATATGGCTCATACCGCAGACGCTGCAATGCTTAATAAACTGTCACCGTTTGCCACGCTGATTTTTTCTGCTCTGTTTTTGAAAGAAAAGGTCAAGTCAAAGCAGGCAATAGCGATTGTTATTGCTTTTGTGGGCGCAATGTTTGTTATAAAGCCTACATTTTCAAATGTTGAGCTTGTACCGTCTCTTGCGGGCTTTGTCGGCGGATTGAGCGCAGGTACGGCTTATACAACCGTTCGACATATGGCAAATAAGGGCGAAAACGGCAGGTTTACCGTGTTCTTCTTCTCTGCGTTTTCTGTTGCAGTTACGGCACCGTATCTTATTTTTAGTTACCACCCTATGACAATGCAGCAGCTTTTCTATCTTGTTATGGTGGGCATTTGTGCTGCGGGCGGACAGTTTGCAATTACCGCCGCTTATACCTTCGCTCCGAGCAGCCAAATTTCTATTTACGATTATTCAAATATCATATTCACCGCCATAGAGGGCTATTTCTTCTTGGGTCATCAAATCCCCGATACTCTCTCTATTGTGGGTTATCTGATTATTTGTTTGATGGCAGTTTGGATGTTTATATACAACAATAAGGACGCACAGCTTAAAAGGCAATAGTGCCGTCAATATGTTGTATGTTATCAAAGCACTTGCAATTATCTATATGTTGTGGTATAATAGCCTCAAATTGAGATTTTGTTCTTGGTTTGAGGCTTTGTATTTTGTATGCAAATTTATGACCTGATATGGAGGAGTCATTATGAAATGTCCGTTTTGCGGTTATACAGAAAGTAAGGTTATTGATTCTCGTCCTACCGATGAGAACGAGCGTATTCGCCGCCGCAGAGAGTGTATTCAGTGTTCAAAACGCTTTACAACATATGAGACTATTGAGGATGTTCCTATCATAGTTATCAAAAAGGATAGGTCTCGTGAGGTGTTCGACCGTAATAAGATTCTTAAAGGTATGCTTCGTGCCTGCGAAAAGCGTAAGGTAACTGTTGCCGACCTTGATGCAAAGATTGACGAAATCGAGGCTTCGCTTCAGTCGTCCGTAGACAGAGAGGTTACCTCTGCCCGTATCGGCGAACTTATTATGGAAAAGCTTAAAGAAATCGACGAGGTTGCATATGTTCGCTTCGCTTCCGTATATAAGGAATTTGATTCTGCCGAATCATTCCGTGACGAGCTTGCTAAGCTTGGAGAATAATTAATCAAAAACCGTAATTGCTATTGGGCAATTACGGTTTTTGATTTATAATTTGATTTCTCCGTTTTTATCTTCGTAGCTTTTGATAGAGTCACGAATTAAAATTAAAATCTGACTGTTTGCCGAGCGACCTTCATAGTCGGCAACGACATGCAGTTTGTTTAACATATCCTCGTCAATTCTAATTGATAAGCTTTTAATCTTTCCAGCCATAAAAATAACCTCTAATATGTTTATTATGACTTTATTATATGTCTGATTTGTGTTAGAATGATATTATGGATATAAAATATGTTCATAATGCATTCAAATAGGAGGCGTAAATATGGCAAAGTCCTGTTCTGCTTTCGGACATAGAACGGTTTTGGGAGTGTTGATAAATTAAGTCGATATTTAACCTTAACTAACACCTGCTTTTTATTGCTTTATTTGACGGTTTATGATATTATGTTACTGGTGATGTTATGAATTTACAATTTAACAACGGAAAATTCAGGATACTTATGATAGCCGATACTCAGGAGGGTGCAAAGATTAATTCCGATACAATGCATCTTATTGAGGCTTCGCTTGACAGGGCAGAGCCTGATTTAGTTGTTTTCAGCGGAGACCAGATTTGGCGTAAAAGCAGTTTTAAGGGTGACAAGGAAAAGGTTACCGCAGCATTAAAGACGATAACCCAACCTGTTGTTGACAGAAAAATACCGTTTGCCGTGTGCTTCGGAAATCACGACAGACAGGTAGGTCTTTCAAACGAGGAGCAGTTCGAGATTTACAAAACTTTTGAGGGCTTTATAGGAGAAAGTGACGACGGTATTGACGGTGTGGGAAATCATTGCTTCGAGATTAAAGACGGGGATGATATTAAATTTCTCCTTTACACTATCGACAGCCACAGCAATCTCAAGGTCGGTTATGATTGTGTTCACGAAAATCAAATTGAGTGGTACAGAGCTACTCGTGACAAATATGAAAAAATGCTCAGTGGTGTAGTGCCGAGCGTTGTTATTCAGCATATTCCCGTATGTGAAGTGTTTGATTTGATGAAGCGTGTAAAGAGTACCACAAAAGGCTCGGTGCGTGGCTTCAGAACACACGACGGCGAATATTTTGTTCTTAAAAAGGACAGGGTGAATAAGGAAGCATTTATGAAAGAATCTCCTGCCGACCCTCAGGAAAACAGCGGCGAGTTTGACGCTATGTGTGAAAAGGGCGATGTTAAGGGTATTTACTTCGGCCACGACCACAATAACTCATTTAACGGCGAAATCAACGGAATAGATGTTGGCTACACTCAGGGCGCAGGCTTTAATGTTTACGGTCCGGGCAAGGACAGGGGTACTCGTGTTATCGACCTGTTCACAGATGGTCATATTGAAACCTATGATATGAGATATAGAGACATAGTCGGCAAAAAGCTTGACCACCCTATTAAGTATGCATTTTTCCAGCTTTGTCCTACAAATACCTTTGACGCTGTTATGCGCATAACAAAGGTTCTTGTTGCTTTAGCAGGAATACTTGTGATAATTTTAATACTTACCACGCTTTTCGGCTAAAAGATAAGCTTAAAATGACACTAAAATTAAAGGTCTCCTTGGAACAGTTCGCGTTCCGGGGAGACCTTTTGTTTGTTATTTACTTAAAAAATCCTTGATTGCTTCGAGCAGTCTGTCAATTTCATTATCTGTTCCGATTGTTATGCGGACATATTTGTCTATTCTCGGTTGATTGAAATATCTGATGAAAATATTTTTGCTCTTCAGATATTCAAACATTTCTTTCATATCGTAATCGCTGTGAGTAGCCATAATGAAATTTGTACTGCTGTCGATTACCTTAAATCCGAGCGTTCTCATTTCGCCTATGAGCCTTGCTCGGGTTTTCATTATCATATCCACCGTCTTGTAAAAATACTCGGTGTCCTGCATTGCCGCCGTGCCTGCTTCAAGCGAAAGCATATCCACGGTGTAGGAATTGTAACTGTTTTTTACCGCCTCAAGAGTTGAAATAAGAGTTTTTGAACCGATTGCGAAGCCGATTCTGAGACCTGCAAGGCTTCTTGATTTAGAAAAGGTTCCTGTTATAAGCAGGTTTTCATATTTGCTGATAAGAGGCACGGAGCTTGTTCCGCCAAAATCACAGTATGCCTCGTCTATTATAACAACGCAGTCGCTGTTGTACTCCATTAGTTTGCGTACAAAATTCTCACCCTCTCCGATAGAGGTTGGAGCATTTGGGTTTGGAATTACAACGCCGCCGTTTTTCTCCCTGTAATCTTCAACATTTATTTTGAAATTTTCGTCAAGCGGATAATTTTTGTATTTGATGTCGAAAAGCCTGCACCATACAGGATAAAAGCTGTATGTGATGTCGGGGTAAGCAATGGGCAGTTTGCTGTTAAAAAACGCCTGAAACGCAAGTGCCAGTACATCGTCGCTGCCGTTTCCCACAAAAACATTTTCCGCCGTAACTCCGTAAAACTCGGCAATGGCGTTCTTTAGCTTTGTCGAGCTTGCCTCGGGGTAAAACCTTAAAGCGTCTGTGTTAAAGTCCTTTATTGCCTGTGCAACCTTGGGTGACGGGGGATAAGGATTTTCGTTTGCATTCAGCTTTACAATGTCCTTTTCCTTGCTCTGCTCTCCGGGAATATACGGCTCGATATTTCTTAAATTTCTTTTCCATAAATCACTCATTTTTATCACCTTTATCATTTTAGCACATTAAAGCGTTAAATGCAATAAAAAAGTGATATGCTCTTTTGAAAAAAATTCTTGACATTTATTGCCTATTAATATATAATATGTGAGGTGTAAAGATGTTCTGCTTTACAAAGGCGAAATACTTTACAGAGGAGGGGAAGCTGTGGCTAAGAATTTAGAAATATCGTATCTGCTTGATTTTTACGGCGAATGCCTTACAGAAAAGCAGCGTAGCTTTCTTGATTATTACTATAACGACGACCTCTCTTTATCCGAAATAGCCGAAAACGAAAGCATTACCCGTCAAGGCGTAAGAGACGCCATCAAGCGTGCCGAAAATATCCTTGTGGATATGGAGGAAAAGCTTGGCTTTGCAAAACGCTCGGGTGAGCTTACAAGAGGGCTTAACGAAATAAGCACTTGTGCGGATAAAATCTATGATTTTAATAACGCAGGTACATTATCAAAAGACATTAATGACAGCGTTGCAAAGATTAAGGCGCTGTGCGAATATCTGAACAGGATGTGATTACTTGGCATTTGAAGGACTCAGCGAACGCCTTGAAAATTCATTTAAGAAGCTTCGTGCCAAGGGCAAGCTTACCGAGGCAGATGTAAAGGAAGCTATGCGTGAGGTGCGACTTGCACTTCTTGAGGCAGATGTAAACTACAAGGTATCAAAGGAATTTACAAATAAGGTAACTCAAAGAGCTATCGGCTCGGATGTTATGGAATCCCTTACTCCAAGCCAGATGGTTATTAAGATTGTAAACGAAGAGCTTACCGAGCTTATGGGCGGTACAGAAGCAAGGCTTACTATTGCAAAGCATCCGCCTACAATAATTATGATGTGCGGACTTCAGGGTAGCGGTAAAACCACTCATTCGGGTAAGCTTGCACTTAAATTGAAAAAAGAGGGTCACAGACCGTTGCTCGTTGCCTGTGACGTTTATCGTCCGGCTGCTATTAAACAACTTCAGGTTGTCGGCTCCCAGGTTGATGTGCCTGTATTTGAAATGGGTACGGCAAATCCGGTTGAGATTGCTCAAAGTGCTGTTAAGTACGCACAGGACCACGGCAATGATTATGTTATCATTGATACCGCAGGTCGTTTGCATATTGACGAGGCTCTTATGGAGGAGCTTACAAATATTCGTTCAACCGTTCACCCTCACGAAATTCTGCTTGTAATTGACGCAATGACAGGACAGGATGCGGTTAATGTATCAAAGAGCTTTAATGATACGCTCGGCATTGACGGTGTTATTCTTACAAAGCTTGACGGTGATACCCGAGGCGGTGCGGCATTGTCCGTAAGAGCCGTTACAGGTAAGCCGATTAAATTTGTGGGTACGGGCGAAAAGCTTGATAATCTCGAAACCTTCCACCCGGCTCGTATGGCTTCCAGAATACTCGGAATGGGCGATGTGCTGTCCTTTATCGAAAAGGCAGAGTTGGCGCTTGACGAAAAAAAGGCTGCTGAGCTTGAAAAGAAGCTTGCAAAAAATAAATTCGACCTTAACGATTTGCTCGACCAATTTGAGCAGATTGAGCGTATGGGTTCGCTTAAAGATACCATTAAAATGATACCGGGCATCGGCAAGCAGATTAAGGATGAAGATATTGACGAAAAGGCATTTGAACGCTTCAGAGCTGTTATTTATTCAATGACGGCAGAGGAGAGAGCAAAGCCGGAGATTATTAATCCGTCAAGGAAACGCCGTATTGCAGCAGGCTGCGGCAGAAGCGTTGAGGATGTAAATAAATTGCTTTCTCAGTTTAAGCAGATGCAAAAGATGGTAAAGCAAATCGGTGGTAACAAAGGACCTAAGATGAGTAAAAAAATGCGTCGCTTAATGCAGCAAAATCCCGAGATGGCAGAAAAAATGATGGGCAGAACAGGCTCAAATAATCCGTTTGGATTTTAATTCGTATTAACCCAATTTTAATTGGTTGATAAATAATAACAAATAATTTTTTGGAGGTAACAAAAATGGCAGTAAAAATCAGACTTCGCAGAATGGGCGCCAAGAAGGCTCCTTTCTATCGTGTAGTAGTAGCAGATTCAAGATATCCTCGTGACGGTCGTTTCATCGAAGAAATCGGAACATACAACACAATGGTTGATCCGGCTGAAATCAAGATTGATGCAGAAAAGGCTAAGAAGTGGATTGCTAACGGCGCACAGCCAACTGATACAGTTAAGTCAATTCTTAAAAAAGAAGGCATTCTTTAATCTTTGTTTTTTGGCAAGGATATAATAGGAGGTGTTTTCTTTGGAGGAATTGTTAGTATCCATAACTAAGGGCTTGGTTGACGAGCCTGATAAGGTTTCCGTTGATATTGATGAGCCTAACGAAGAAGGCGTAACTGTTTATCATCTTCATGTTGCTGAGGGCGATATGGGCAGAGTTATCGGAAAGCAGGGAAGAATAGCTAAGGCTATCCGTGTTGTAATGCGTGCCGCTGCAACTCGTAACGACGCTAAAATATCAATCGAAATAGACTAAATGAAAAACCGTTATCCGAGTTTATCGGGTAACGGCTTTTGTTTTGTTGTCTGATTTGTTATTGAAAAAATAAGTTTGTCTGTATATGCTGTAAATATGTCAAATATAACGGCTATTATTATTGTGAATACGAATGACAGTGAGACAAATAAATAGGGATTTTCGCTTACCTTGAAATGGTCAAGAATTATCATAGGCACTCTTTGTAACATAAATATACTGAATATATGCTTTGAGAAAAATTCAATAATTTTGTTTTCAATTTTGAATTTCATACAGAACATTGTTATGGCAAAAATTCCGGCTATTTGATAAAGATTGTAAATATACGGACTTTCATATTTGTCTATTTGCAGGAAATGTACTGCCACTCCCAAGCCTACAAAAACAAGCAGGTATACAAAATCGTTCTTTGTAACCAGCCGTTTCAGGTACGGACGAAGCAGCGAAAAAGCCATTCCTGTCGGCATACAGAATATTGAAATAACAAATATTAAATCCATTTCTGCTTCTTGAAAGATTTTTGAAATTATATATGTTACAACAAATACGGATATTACACCCGCAACTCTTGATTTATTGAAAACAGTAAAGCATAGATAGATTACTATATACATTATAAACAGGTCAAACATATACCAGTTACTGTTTCCTAAGCTCTTGTATCCGATGAGTGATAAAATAAAGTGGGATACGCTTATGTTATTGTGCCTTAATATGCATAATATAAGGTAAGGTATTAAGGCGAGCGCAAAGTGGTACCAAACCTTGAAAAATCTGTTTTTAGGTATACCCCTTATATAATCCTGCCCCTTTTTTGCTATGCTTTCCATCATTCCGAATCCTGAATAAAAAAGAAACGGGGCAACAACAAATTGTCCCAAATAACCTCTGAATTCGGCATATGAGTTGTGCAGCCATCTTCCGCCGTATGTTAAGTACATTGATGCGTGGCTGACCAGTATAAGCATTGTGAATATACCGTTAATCATAGAGGTCTGTTTGTGCGTGCAAGGGTCAAAGTATTTGTTTGGCTTTGCAGGCTTTATGCCGTACAGCATAATCATTACTATTATAAAAACAAATATTATCATTGTTGTTCCTCTCTTCCGATATAACATAAAATATAATATAGTTTAGAGCAAGAAAATTATTGTTGAGGTTTGTCCGATTTTATGGTATTCTATCATTATTGATTAAAGGATTGTGAATTTATGAAGCAGTATTTAGAAATTGGCAGGGTTAATAACACCCACGCACTGAAAGGTGAAATTAAACTTTCTATGTGGTGCGATGATATTGATTATATTAAACAGCTCAAAACGGTTTATTTGGACGATAAGGGAACTAAATCGCTCACTCTTGTTAATGCAAGGGCGCAGAAAAATGTTGCTATTTTGAAATTTGCCGAGATTAATTGCGTTGAGCAGGCTGAGGAACTTAAAAATAAGGTTTTGTATTGCGACAGAAATGATGCCGTAATTGACGATGACGCATATTATCTTGCCGATGCTATCGGCTGTGATGTAAGAGATGTCGATACCGATATTTCATACGGAGAAATTGTTGATGTAATGAATTACGGTGCAGGGGATATTTATGATGTTAAAAACGGAAAGAAGCATAACCTTATCCCTGCCATTGACGATATAGTTAAAAGACTTGATGTTGAAAACGGTATTGTTTATATTAAGCCGATGAAAGGATTGTTTGATGAGGATTGATATAATGACGTTGTTCACCGATATGTGCAATTCGGTTTTGAGCGAAAGCATAATCGGCAGAGCAAGGCAGGCGGGTAAGGTCGAAATTAATACCGTCGATATAAGAGATTACAGCGTTGATAAGCATCGCCATGTTGACGATAAGCCTTACGGCGGCGGAAACGGTATGGTGATGATGGCAAAGCCCATATTTGATTGCTATAATGATTTGTGTAACAAAATCGGCAAAAAACCACATTTGCTCTATATGACGCCACAGGGTAAAACACTCACTCAGCAAAGAGTTAAGGAGCTTGCAAAAATGGATAATATCGCCATTCTCTGCGGTCATTATGAGGGGATTGACGAAAGAGTAATCGAGGAGCTTGAGCCTGAGGAAATTTCTATCGGCGATTATGTCCTTACAGGCGGAGAGCTTCCTGCACTTATAGTTGCGGACAGCGTTTCGAGAATGCTCGACGGTGTTTTGTCAAATGACGAATGCTATGAAGAGGAAAGTCATTTTAATTCACTCCTCGAATATCCTCAGTATACTCATCCTGCCGTATGGAATGACAGAGAAGTACCTGAAGTTCTGCTTTCGGGGCATCATCAAAATGTTGATAAATGGCGCAGAATGAAGTCGATTGAGCGTACATTTTATCGCAGACCCGATATGCTTGAAAATGCAGATTTGACTCAGCAGGAAAGAGAGTATATTTTAGAATTATCAAAGGATAACAGAGTGAAATAATTTTGTTTATTATGCACAAATAAACTTTGTAATAATTGGTAGTAATTAAGTAGATAAACGAAGTTTTTGAAATATCGTTGACGATTGAAAAAATAATGATATAATAAAAAAAGATAAGTTAAATATACGAAACTCACATATATATAACGAGAGGTAATTATTATGTTCGTAAAAGATGTAACAGTAGAAAATCAGGTTGGACTTCACGCTCGTCCTGCAACCTTCTTTATCCAAAAGGCAAATGAATTTAAGTCATCCATTTGGGTAGAAAAGGAAGAAAGAAGAGTAAACGCAAAATCTCTTCTCGGCGTGCTTTCACTTGGCATTATGGGTGGCACAGACATCAGAATCATTGCTGATGGCTCAGATGAAGAGGAAGCAGTAGAAGGTCTTGTAGCACTTGTAAAAAGCGGATTTAACGACTGATTCATACGAATAATAAGGCGGTACAGTTTATTTTACTGCACCGCTTTTTATTTTTGGTATTTTGCACAAATTCAGATAATAAAAAATAAAAGCGATAGGGATTGCTCGTCCTTATCGCTTCGTTTTTTGTATTAGCCCTCTTTGTGCTGAGCGTTTGAAATACCCTGACGGATTCTGCGAACATCTGTAAGTGCCTTATAGAGTGCGTCGTCGATAGAAAGGAGGGTGTCATCAGCATAGTTGTTTACTGCTGTAAGCATCTCTCTTGACTTGTTTTGCGCAGAGGTTACCATCTCGTTTGCCTGAGTGGTTGCGTTGCCCAAAATTTCGCTTGCCTGATTCTGAGCCTCGGTAATCATCTGCTTGCCCTGCTCGTTTGCCTTAGAAATAATCTCGGCAGCCTCAGCCTGTGCAGTCTTTGTGATTTCATCTCTTGCAACAAGTTCTCTTGCGTCTTCCTGAGCCTTTTTGATAATTTCGGCAGCTTCCTTCTTAGCCTCGTCAAGAATTGTGTTTCTTGAGTCTACGATAGCTTTAGCCTGCTTAGTCTCCTGAGGAGTATTGAGTCTGATGTCCTCGATAATTGTCTTAATCTTATCTACATCTACTGCACACTTTTTTGACAAAGGAATAGAGGTAGCGTCATCAAGCACATCCTCAAGGTCTTCCAATAAAATATCTGTATTAGTCATTTTTATTATCTCCTTTACATCTTTCATAAATGTCGTTGATTATTTCCTTCGGCACGAACGACGAAATGTCTCCTCCGAGGGTGCAAACCTCTTTAACCATACTTGAGGATAAAAACATATTCTTTCCCTCTGTCGTAAGAAAGACTGTTTCAACCTTTGGATAAAGCGATTTGTTTGTAAGAGCCTGTTGAAATTCGTATTCAAAGTCGGACATAGCCCTCAAGCCCTTTACTATTGCGACTGCGTCTTTCTTTTTGGCATAGCCTACAAGCAGACCGTCGTATGTATCAATTTTTACATTCTTAGATTTAATCGTCCTTTTTAGCAGGTTGATTCTCTCCTCGATTGTAAAAAGTGAATTCTTTTTTGAGCTGTTGCTCATTACTAAAACGATAACCTCGTCAAATAACTCGGCAGCACGCTCTATAATGTCAAGATGACCGAGTGTAACGGGATCAAAGCTTCCCGGACAAATAGCCGTTTTCATAGTTTAGCCCCTTCGATAATAAGAAAGCTTTGTTTTGCCGTAGGTCTTTTCTCTGGAAATGCTCCAGCCGTTTACTTCCTGCGGCAGCTCCTCATCCTTTGCACTTTCGCAAACTATAACTCCGTCGTTGCTCATCAATTCGGTGAGCTTTGGCAGACATTCATCAATTTTGCCCTTATGGTAAGGCGGATCAATAAACGCAATGTCAAAGTTATCCTTTCGCATAAGGAAGCCGACAGCGTCGCTTAATACAAGACGGGTGCAATCCTCAATCCTGCATCTTTCAATATTGCTTTGTACTATTTTATATGCGTTTTTGTTGCTCTCGACAAAGGTGCAATGCCTTGCTCCTCTCGATATAGCTTCAATGCCAAGCTGTCCCGAACCTGCAAAAAGGTCAAGTATGCGCTTCCCCTCAATCTCAAATTGAATTGAGCTGAATAATGCTTCCTTGGTGCTTTGCGAGGTCGGTCTTGTGACATCGTCGCCGCCGAGCGTATCAAGATTTCTTCCTCTGAGTGAGCCTGTAATTACCTTCATAAGCCAAAATCCATAAATTTATTCTTATATATTATACAAACAACTTGATGTTTAGTCAAGATATTTACACTTTTTTTACGATTGACTGTAAAAGCTGTTAATATTTTCTGCGTTAGCTTTTGAGATTCCCGAAACCTCGCAAAGCTCATCAACGCTTGCATTTTTTATTGCCGTAATTGTCTTAAAATGCTTCATTAATGCCTTTGCCTTTTTCTCTCCTATGCCGTCAATCTTTAGCAGGGAAGAGGAAAAAGTGCTTTTTTGGTGCTTTTTGTGGTGATAGGTGATGGCATAGCGATGCACTTCCTCCTGTATGTTTGATACAAGTGTAAAGGCTGCTCTGTGTGAGTTAATCTCTATTTCTCCGCCGTCAAAAGCTATTGCTCTTGTTCTGTGCTTGCTGTCCTTTACCATACCGAATACCGGCACGGAAAGGTTCATTTCGCGAATAACGGGAAGCACCGCATTTACCTGTGGCTGTCCTCCGTCAAGGAGTATCAGGTCAGGCAAAATCTTAAATGTACTGTCGTCATCATCGTCATAGTAGTGCTTAAATCTGCGACGAAGCACCTCGTTCATTGAGCCGACATCGTTTTGTCCGTCAAATCCTTTTATGCTGAATCGCTTGTAAGCTTTTTTCATAGGACGGGCATTGTGAAATACAATCATACCCGCAACATTGTCCGCGCCAAAGGTGTGCGATATGTCGTAGCTTTCGATATATTCGGGAGGCTTGGGCAAAGCCAAAAGCTCACTTAGCTCCTCAAGCGCAGCCATTTCTTTTCCGAGCCTGCCCTGACATTGTGCAAGATGCTCGTTTGCATTTTTAATGCACATATTTACTATTGCAAGATGCTCGCCCTTTTGCGGATGTATAAACTCAAGCCTTTTGCCTCGTTGGCTTTCAAGAAATTCTCTCAAAAGCTCCTCGTCCGCAACAGCTCCGTCAAGAGCAATTCTGCCCGGAATATCCGAACGCATCGAATAGTATCTTTCAATAAGCTCAAGCCTTGCTTCCTCGGCATTGTCCACGCTGTCAATTATCCAATGCTCGCTGTCCGTAAGTCTGCCCTGCCTAAAGCGTAAAACCTCAAAGCAGGATTTCTTCCCCGAATTAGTTAGCGCAAAAACATCCTCCTCGGGAACATTTATGCTTACAACCTTTTGCTTTTCGTCTAAATTTTTTATTGCCTTTATGCTGTCACGCAATTTTGCGGCTTTTTCAAACTCCATATTTTCGGAGTATTCATACATTCGCCTTTGCATTTCCTCTACGGATTTTGTCGCTCCGCCCTTTAGAAATGCTACTGCGTCATTGATTGATGCAAGGTAGTCCTCCTTGCTTATTCTTCCCGCACAGGGAGCAGAGCATATCCCCATAAATCCGTTCAGACACGGACGGGATTTGTTGTAATCTCGTGGAAATTTTTTGTTGCATTGCGGAAGCTTGAATATTCTCAGAGTTTCCTCTACTGCGTTTTTTACGCTGAAATTCGATACGAAAGGGCCGATGTATTCGGCACCGTCGTCAATAATCTGCTTTGCTTCGCTGATTTTCGGAAATTCCTCTTTGGTGATTTTAATGTAATTATAACCCTTGTCGTCCTTTAGCAGTATATTGTACTTCGGCATATGTTGCTTTATCAGCGAACATTCGAGAACAAGCGCCTCAAATTCTGTGTCACAAAGAATGTAGTCGAAATCGTCAACATTTTCAACCATTCTTATTACTTTCAGCGAATGATTTGAATGTGAGCCAAAGTATGATGATACCCTGTTTTTGAGAGCCTTCGCCTTGCCGATATAAATTATGCTTTTGTCCTTGCTTTTCATAATATAAACGCCCGGATTAAGCGGCAGAGCCATTGCTTTTTTTCTAAGTTCCTTTTCTGTCAAGGTATCACCTCCTTAAATTTTTTTGATTTTTTATTTCACCTTTTTGCAGGCTCTTGTAACAACTTTGTGCGAGCCTTCGTATACATTGCCGTAAATATTCAGCCCGTCAACTCCGTATGCCCTGATTGGTACATCTCTGCCGACCATAAACAGATTGTTTCTGATGGTTATGTTTTTGTGAATGTGCTTGTTCACTCTTCTCATAAACGGTATGGGTTTAATCAGTACACCCGGATGACGCTTATAGATAGAGGGACACATAAGAAATTTGTTTGAATAAATCTCAACATCTCTGACCGGTCCACTCTCGTACCATGCAAATGCGTCGTTGCTTATGAATATGCAAGCCATCTGGCTGTAACTGAATACATTGTCGTGAATTCTTACTTTGCCCGAGGTGGTGCATAAAACATCTCTTGTCGGAATTGCCGTGAATTCGCAGTCCGCTATTTCCACATTCGGACAGTAACTCTTGTTTTCGATTACTACATTGGATTGCTTGTGCTTTTTCTGCTTGATTTCGTCGGGAAGTTTTTCGTTAAATGTAACGGTGCAGGTCTTGTTTTCAATATCGTCCACGACTTCTTTGACGGTGTAGTATTTTGAATCGATTTCGTTAAGTGTTGTGCGGTAGAAAAACATTGTCTTGTCACCTGCAAAGAAGTTTCTGTGACCGCCTTGCTGATGATGCACGAACTCAAATTCTGCGGTATAATCGTCAACCTTTTTCTTAAATCTCATAAACGAGCCGTGAATGTTGATTGCGTCGTCGTGTGCTGACTCGAAGTGACTGTTTGTTATGCGTACATATCCCTTGCAGCCGCATATGTGCAGCAGGTCGGCAAACGAGGTCACAACGTGGTCTTTGTCGGCAATGAAATTGATTTTGTCAAATGTGAGGTTTTCGCACATTTGAGACAGCCAGCCGAAGCCCGCCATATAGTTGACCGTGATGTTTTTGCTCTCTACGTTCTTGCTTTCGCCGAAGAAAATGCCGCAGGTGTTTCTGTTTGCGTTTGTTGCGAGCGCAATTGTGTCGCCGAGTTTGTATTTTCTCTTTCTTTTGTACGATATTTGAAGTTCGGTCTCGCTTTTTCTCTCCATCGACTTAACCGAAGCAAAGGCACATTCGGGGTGATTTATGCGCTTAACGAGAGTCTTATCCTCCGAGTGCAAGGCACTGCAATGCGAGTTTTCATCATTCGCAAATTCCCAGTAATTCTGCTTTGTAAACGGGCTTTGCTCAAAGAAAACGGCTGTGTTCTTTCTTTTTTGGTCTATGTACCATAAGGTTGATGATGGAATAGAGTAGGTGATTTTATTGCCTTTTATTTCTTTTACCTTGAGTTCAACGCAATTTGGGGACGCATATTTGATTGTAAAGTTTTCGAGCTTTACATTGTTGCAACCTATAAGTGCAAACGAGCATATGTCTCCGTGGATTACAAAGGTTGCTCCGTTGCCTTCGATTTTTATATTGTTAAGATTTTCTATGAGCATACCGAAGTATTTTTTCGGGTTCTTAAAGCTGTCCGTGTTTGTGAAATGGATGTTCTTAACTTGGCTGAAATCCTTATAAAAATGATATTCTTTTTTCTCAAACGAGAGAGTGTCTCCGTCGCTCATTGATTTAACTGCTTCAATAAACGGTATGGAGAAGTTACTTGCGTCTCCGAATTTGCCTGCTTCGATTATCATACTCGTTCCTCTTTCTATGTTTTGCACATATTTTATTATTGCTTATTATACAATGATACTAAATTTTTTCTTTTATTGCAACCGTTATTGACGATGATTTTGAAATGGTGTAAAATTAATTTGCTACAAATCAGATTATAGGAGAAAAATATGACTTGGCAGGAAATCTATCAATCTAAGCTTACCACCGCCGAAGAGGCAATTAAGCTTATCCACGACGATGATAAGGTCGTGTCGGGCTTTGCCTGCGGCGAGCCGTTGCATATAGTGAGGGCGCTTGCCGAACACTATAAGGAGTACAATAATGTCGAAATTATCAGTATGCTCACACTTGTTGAAAGTCCGTGGAGTACCGATGAATTTAAGGGACACATTAAATTAAACACTCTTTTTGCATCAAAGTCCACAAGAGCAGCTGTAAACAGCGGAAACAGCGAGTTCACCACCTCACACTTTTACGAAATTCCGGAGATAATTAAGAATTATATCTGCCCGAGGGTTTCGATAGTTATGGTGTCGCCTCCGGACGAGCATGGTTATGTCTCTTTCGGCACAACCGTTGATTACACTAAGGGTACTACCGATTATTGCGAGGTTGTAATCGCTCAGGTTAATAAATATATGCCTCGCACATTCGGAAATTCAATTAAGCATGTAAGAGATTTTACCTGCTTTGTTGAGCATGACGAGCCGTTGCCTGAGGTTATAGGCGGCGAAATCAGTGATGTTGAAATGGAAATCGGCAGATATTGCGCTTCACTCATTAATGACGGCGACTGCTTGCAGCTTGGAATAGGGGGTATTCCTAATGCAGTATGTCTCCAGCTTACAGATAAAAAGGATTTAGGACTTCACAGCGAGCTTGTCGGCGACGGTGTTGTTCCGTTGCTTGAAAGCGGTGTGATTAATAATAAGCGAAAGGTTGTCAATAACGGCAGAACTGTCCTCGGCGCAGCCTTTGGCTCTAAGATTTTGTGCGATTACATAAATAACAATCCGTCGGTTGAAATGCATCCTATTGACTATGTAAATAACCCGATAGAAATTGCAAAAAATGATAATATGGTGTCTATTAATTCGTGCCTTCAGGTTGACCTTTTGGGTCAGGTGGTTTCGGATACAATAGGTCTGTCGCAGTTTTCGGCAGTCGGCGGACAGGTTGACTTTGTAAGAGGTGCAACTATGTCAAAGGGCGGTCGCTCCATTATTGCAATGCCGTCTACCGCCAGAAACTCAACCGTGTCAAGAATTGTTCCTATCATTACGGAGGGCAGCGCAGTTACTACTCCCCGTAACGATGTCAATTATGTCGTTACCGAGTACGGAATCGCTCAGCTGAAGGGTAAGACGCTTAAAGAGAGAACTAAGGAGCTTATTCGTATTGCTCATCCTAAATTTCGACCGGGTCTTGTGCTTGAATATAAAAAACGTTTTGGTTCAGACCCGTTTACCGAGGAGGAGTTTAAGAATTTGAAAAACTCAATAAAGGAAATAATTACTGCCACAATCGAGGAAAAAATCGACAAAATTAAGAATATGGTATGATGACAAAGCAGGCTCAACTTGACTTATAATCGAATGAGTCTGCTTAGTTTATTTTTGGTTAATTTTGTGTTTTCAGTATTGCAAGCCACTATACTTTGTGATATAATGTGCATAAATTTGTAAACAAGACAGATGCATAAAAACGACAGATAAAATGTATAGCAAACTAAGGAGAAAAATATGGCATTAATTAAATCAACTCACTTTGGCATTGCGAGAAAAATTGTATCAAATATGACTGCCGAAAGCTGGGAGCAAATTCCTCACGCAGGATTGGTTTACGAGCCGGAAGTTACTGCTTTTCTTGCGGAATGTAAAAAGCTTAACGAGGGCTGTACCGATAAGTCAAAGAAGATTACAATCAACACCGTTATGATTAAGGTTATCTGCGAGGGCCTCAAGGCAGCACCTAAAATGAACGCTCATCTCGAATTTAACCGTAAGCTTGTTCGTGGTTGCTTGCACGAGTTTGACCATGTGGATGTTTCTATGCCTGCTCTTTTGCCTAACGGTGAAATGATGACGCTTAATATGCACGATATGGGCAGTAAAACTCTCAGCGAAATGACAGAGTCTATTAATGACAGTCTTCGCAGAGCTAAGAACACCGATCTTAATGAGGTTATGTTTGAGGTTTCTTTGGATAACACTCTTCAGGGACTTAAACAGGGCAAGGTGCTTCAGGCAGTACGCAGACTTTACGGCTCAAAGACAGGCAAGCATAAGGTAAAGACCCTTTCCGGACAGGCTAAGAAGGATTATTATTCAATCCCTACAACCGAAAGACTTACTAAGCACGATATTGAGCAGGGTACAATTACTATTTCTAACCTTGGCTCAATTAAGCGTGATTTCAAGGGTTGTTGTACACTCCTTGAGATTATTCCGCCACAGGTTGTTGCTATTGCCATTAACGCAACACAGCAAAAGCCGATTGTTGTTGACGGCGAACTCAAGGTTGGCACCGTTATGCCTATCTCTATTTGCATAGACCACAGAGCGCTTGATTACGGAGACATTGTTCCGTTCTTTAATAAGCTTGATGAAATCTTTGCTAATCCTCAGGTTATTCACGGCTGGAAGTAAAAAAGTAATCCTCTTGTCTTTCGACAGGAGGATTTTTGATTTCCTATAAAGTCCCTGAAACACGCAGTCAAAAAAACGCCTCCCTTATTAAGGGAGGTGGCTCGCCGTGGGCGAGACGGAGGGATAGTCATAAATTCACAGAATGCCTATCTGTAACCAGCTGAAAAAGCACAGAATAGGCAGTTACGCAAATCCTTCAGTCAGCTACGCTGACAGCTCCCTTGAAAAGGGAGCCATAGACTGTCTAAAATACGCTTCGACACGCTGTCCTCTTGTCTTTTGACAGGAGGATTTTTTGTTAAAAAATATTTGACAGCGTTATTCTTTGATTTTCATAATAAACCTTGCTTGTTGCTCTGATTTCGGTCAGAGCTTTTTTTGTGTCGTCGTTCATTTCGTCGTCCAGAGTGTTTATTTCCTGTGCAAGTTCATCGAGCATATCGTGTGGAGAAAAAATATATACCGTGTCGTTTTTTTCGTTCCAATACTGCTTTAGCTCACGGGGCTTTTGCTCCTGAGCAAGCGTGTCTATGTTTAGGTAAAAATTTTTCACATAATTCTGTTCGCTTATGCAACAGCTTATAGTAATAATGATTAAAGCCAATGCAATCCATATTCTTTTCATTTGCTTTCCTCCTTCTTGACTATATATACATTTCCGTTACTGTCGGTGTTCATAAGAAGCACATTCTCGCTCTGCACTCCGTTTATAACAGCAAGCACCTTGATTGAATTTTTGGAGCAGGTTATGTTTGAGTAGTATTCTTCTACTTCCTTGCCGTCCATTATTACGGTTATGGGTATTTCGGCAGGCTCGGTTTTTATTCCCGCAACCTTTGGCGTAAGAGGAGAATATTCCGATTTCGTTTGAACGGATATTGAACCGTTCGTTTCGACTACGGCATTTGCAACTTGGGATATGTCAAAAACTCCCGCTTGCCTTATTCCGTCAATTAAATCATCTACCGTGTATCTCAGCCTTTTCAACTCGTTTTGCTTGATTTCTCCGTCCTTGATTATAAAAATCGGCTTGCCTTGTATTAGATTTCGGAACTTCAGCGATTTCATCGAGAGCGCCGAGGTTAAGATTTCAAATGCTATGAATATCGCAATCGGTATCAGCGAGTTTGCAAGAGGCATACCGTTGTCTTCAAGCGGAACGGTCGCAACCGCGCTGATTAAAATTGTTATTACGAGTTCCTGAGGGTTTAGCTCTCCGACCTGTCGCTTGCCCATTATTCGTACCGAAGCGCTGACAAAAAAATAGATAATTATTGCTCTGATTATTGTAATTGTCATTTTATCACCAAAAATATTTTGTGCGATTTTTTCGTATATTATGCAGGTTTTTTCATAATCTAATTTTGGTGAATTTTATGTATTTGTACGATGATTATGAGCTTAATTTGCTGACGCTGAAGGATGATTTGAAGGATGGCTCGGATTTTTTGCTCAAAGAAATTTTTACGGGAAATAATAAGGCTCTTGTTTGTGCAATGGACGGACTTATTGACTCTTTGCAGCTTTCCCAAATGATTATGAAGCCTCTTTTGGATTGCAACAAGGAGTTTTCATCTCCCCGTGAGCAGCTTGAATTCATTAAGACAAAGGCTGTTCATTGCATTGAACAAAACAGCGTTGAAACCTTTGAGGACGCTTATTATTTTTTGATGTCGGGCTTTGCCGTTGTTATCATTGACGGATGTAGCGAGGGACTTGCGTTCGGCATACAGGGCTGGACGAGAAGAACAACCTCTGAAGCTAAAACGGAGGCGAATGTAAAAGGTGCTAAGGAATGCTTTGTTGAGTCCATAAACGATAATAAGGCATTACTGAGAAAACGATTGAAAACACCGCACCTAAAGCAAAAACAGCTTAAACTCGGAAACAGTGCAAGCACACCCGTTGCACTTTGTTATCTTGATAATCGTGCGGATAAGAATATTGTCAAGGCGGTGGAAAACAGACTTAAATCTGCTGATTTGAATGTTGTCTCCGATTACGGTGAGCTTAGCGCTTTTCTTGACAGCGATGTTAAATCCTTTTTTAGCGCTGTCGGAAATACGGAAAGACCCGATGTTCTTTCATCAAAACTTCTTGAGGGCAGAGTAGCGGTTATGGTTGAAGGCTCACCATTTGTTATTTATGTGCCGTATCTCTTTTCGGATAATTTTTCTGCGGCAGATGATTACGATAATCTGCCTGTGTTTTCGGGTTTTATGAGACTTCTAAGGTTTTTTTCGTTTGTCGTGTCTCTATTTTTGCCCGGACTTTTTGTTGCGGTCGGAACATATCATCAGGAGCTTATTCCCACAAATTTGCTGTTTTTGATAGCGTCTAATGAGGCGTCTACACCGTTCAGCCTTGCCACCGAGGCGGTTTTTGTTCACCTTTTGTATGAAATAATGAGAGAGGGAGGCTTGAGACTGCCTGAAAATATAGGCCACGCAGTATCAATAATAGGCGGTATAGTCATCGGTGACGCAGCCGTATCTGCAGGAATTATAGGAGCGCCTATGCTAATCGTAATTGCCGTTACTGCCATTTCTTCATATGTCGTGTATCCTCTTTATGAGAGCATTGCTGTTTTGAGAATCATATTCATTTTTGCAGGCGGACTTCTCGGAATTTACGGAATTATGCTTTTGGCAGCCGTGCTGTTTTGCAATATTTGCGCACTTTCTCCGTTTGGCGTTCCGTACAGCGCTCCTCTTTCTCCTCTCAGTCCTCGCTCCTTGGGTGATGTTCTGATTCGTGAGGATTGGAAAACGCTTTCTCGGCGTAAGGTCAGAATTAATGAATTGGACGGTGTGTCAAATGTTGAATAATGCCAAAAGAGGTGTTATATCCTCACACCAGCTTTTTTCGATAATATATATTTCCCGTGCCGTCGTTTCCTTTACCTATATTCAGGCTGTTTCGGTGGGCAATTTTGCATCGGATATTTTGATTAGCTATGCGTTGTCCTATGTCCTTAGTCTGCTGCTTTCTCTGCCTGCCGTCTTTTGTGTTAAAAAAGGAATTTCTCCGACGGATTGTAAGCCGCTGGCTTTGGTTTATGCTGCATACTATGTTTTTATTTGTGCGCTTACGGTAAATCGTTTCAGCTATTTTGCCGTTTCAAAAATGAATCCGAAAATATCTTTTGCCGTTATAATTGCTGTCGTGCTTGTCGCCGTTGGTTACGGTGCGTACTTGGGACTTGAAGCTCTTGCAAGATTTGCTTGCTTTTGTGCTGTGGTTTTGGGGATTGTAATTGCTGTTGTCGTGCTTACCGATGTTAAAAATTTCGATACCCTTAATTTTTATCCGTTTTTTGTTAATTCACGAAGTCATATTTTATATAACACTTTGTTGTTCACCGCAAATACCGCCCAGCAAATAACTCTGCTTGTCCTGTTTAGAAAAACTGCGACTAAGCCGATTAAAGCATATTTTTGGGGAATAAGTGCGTCGTATGCTTCCGTTATGCTTCTACTTTGCTTTTGTTGCGGTGTCCTCGGTGCAAATGCCGATTTGCAGGCTTTTCCGATTTTAACCTTGTTCAAAATGGCGTCAGTTTCCGATATGTCGAGACTGGATATTTTGCATATCTCGTTTTGGATTTTTGCGGTCTATCTCAAATGTGCGGTTATGATTTTCTGTGCCTGCCTGTGCATAAAGAAATGGGAACACGGCAAAAAAGTTACTGTTCTTACCGTCTGTGCCTCGATTTTGTCGCTCGTTTTTTCATATTGTATAGGTATGGATGTTGTCGTTTCATCTGCTTATGTTTCATCTGCTTATATAGGTGCAATGCTTTATGTGCTTTTGACTGTGCTTGTACCGCTGATTTACTGTTTGGTAAAGGAGAGAAAGAATGCTCAAAAAAATTAGTTTGTTGCTCCTGTCGGTCGTAATGCTTTTTTCGTTTTCTTCTTGCACCTGTGCTACAAATTTGTCCGATTTGTCCATTGCTCAAGGCGTTTCTATTGATTGCTCGGGTGAGCTTACCCGTGTGTGCGTTCAGTTTCTCGATTTATCAAAGGGCAGTGCAACGAGTGAGGGAGTGGATAATAATATTACATCCGTCACAGGCGGTTCGGGCGAAAATATCTCAAAGGCTGTTTCAAATGCATCGGCAGGCTTGACCGGTCCGATTTTTTTCGGACAGAATAAAATAATAGTTTTCGGCGACGAATACGCAAGGCTCGGTTCGGACGGTATCGGAGATTATGTACTCAGAGCAGTTGACAGTCGCCCAGATGTGCTTGTCGCTCTGTGTAACGAAAATGCGGAAAAGGTTATTCGCTCTAAGCAAGAAAATGCGAAAATACCTGCCCAAAGCCTCTATGATATGATTAAAACAGGCGAAAGAGTAGGGCTGAGCGTTTGCGTAAGCGTAAACGACTTGTTGAATATGTATTCGGGAGAAACCTCCGACGCTTATTTGCCGTGCATCAGCGTCGAAAATGAAAAGGCTGCCTGCGACGGAATAGCGGTTTTCAGCAATAAAATGCCCGTCGGCACTCTAAGAGACAGGGAAGCGTTCGGCTTTCTTTTGATGCTTAATTCGATTAAGGGCGGCGTCATAAATGTTGTTGACGAATCGCTCGGCAATGTCAGCTTTGAAATCAAATCATCAAAAATAAAAAAATCAGCCTCAACCCAAGGCTCGACAGTAAAGCTTTCTGCCGACATTAAGCTGAAGTTGATATTAAATAATTCGCAAAAAAGTGCCGTGGTGAAGATAAGCAACTCCGATGTTAAACGGCTTGAACGACTTGCTCAGTCGGAGGTTGAGGATTTGTGCAGTACAGCAGTTAAAAAATGCTTTTCGCTGAAAAGCGATGCCCTTTGCGTAGGAAAAATGCTTGCAAAATCCGAGCCTAAGACTTACGACGCTATGAAAAGCGAATGGCGTGACAGCCTTTATAATGCCGAGTTTAATATTCATTCTACCTGTAAGATTGAACTTACCAGCGATAACTCAATTAAAGAGTAAAACCGAGGCGCTGTTAAATAAAGTCACCAGCTCGCTTGATGTGTCGGCTTGCGGCTTTATCATAGATAGCATCGGTATAAGCAGGGTTGCTAAAAATATTATTGCGTAAATTATCATTGCTCGTTTCATTTGGCTCTCCTTGACATTGATTTTATTCTTTAGTATAATATATTATTAATACTGAAATTTTATGAATGAATGTAAAAATATATGAGAGGAACTGATATTTATGGCGGCAAACTATATTTCACCTATTTCTATGGACGCTCTTTCAAGCCTTTGCGGTGAGCTTGGAAAGAATAATCGTATTAAGCCACAGGATTTTGACAAGTATCATGTTAAAAGAGGACTCAGAAATGAGGACGGCACAGGCGTTATGGCAGGTCTTACCCGCATTTGCTCGGTAGAGGGTTATTATATCCTTGACGGAGAGCGTATACCTAAAGAGGGTAAGCTCTCTTACAGAGGCTATAATATTAACGATATAATTGACGGTTGCGTAAAGGGTGACCGCTTCGGATTTGAGGAGGTCGTTTGGCTTCTTATTTTCGGCGAGCTTCCGACAGAGGATCAGCTTCATGCATTGTGTGAGGTTTTCGGTGAGTGCAGAACTCTCCCCGACGAATTTATCGAGGATATGATTATGAAGCACCCGTCTAAGGATATTATGAATAAAATGGCTCGTTGCGTAATGTCGCTTTATTCTTATGACGAAAACCCCGATGATATTTCTGTTGCAAATGTCTTGCGCCAGTCGCTTCAGCTTATTGCTCAGTTTCCTACAATGATGAATTCCGCATATCAGGTTAAAAGAAGAGCTTTTGATAATAAGTCGATGTATCTTCATCCTATTAAAAAGGAGCTTTCCACAGCCGAGTCGATTCTTCGTCTGCTTCGTTCGGATAAGATTTATTCCGAGGATGAAGCAAGGCTTCTTGATATTTGTTTAATGCTTCATGCCGACCACGGCGGAGGTAATAACTCTACCTTCTCAACCCGTGTTCTTACTTCAAGCGGAACGGATACTTATTCTGCCATTACCGCTGGTATCGGCTCTCTTAAAGGTCCTCGCCACGGTGGTGCTAATATCAAGGTTGCAAATCAGATGGATTATATTATCGAAAATCTTGATGATTCAACCAACGATAAGCAGGTGTACGATATGCTTGTCAAGATTTTGAATAAGCAGGCGGGCGACGGCTCGGGACTCATTTACGGTATGGGACACGCTGTTTATACTCTTTCCGACCCAAGAGCGATTATCCTTAAAAGAAGCGCAAAGAAGCTCGCTATCGAGCATGGCTTTGAAAAAGAATTTTTAACCCTTGATGCCATTGAAAGACTTACACCAAAGGCATTTGAGGATGTTAAAGGTGTTGATAAGCCTATGTGTGCAAATGTTGATTTATACAGCGGACTTGTTTATAAGGTTCTCGGCATCCCCGAGGATTTGTATACACCGTTGTTTGCGGCTGCTCGTATTTCGGGTTGGTGCGCTCACAGACTTGAGGAAATTACCACCTCATCTCGCATTATGCGTCCTGCATATAAGAGCGTTACAAAGCCGAGAGCGTATGTAGAATTGAAAAACAGATAAATCGGAGGAAATTATGCGTAAATATTCATTTTCTACATTACTGCTGTTTATTGTGTCGGCAGTATTCAGAATATTAGGCATATTTTTTTCTCATACATCAGTCTACACGACCTTGTTTTACATATCCTTTTTGCTCGGACTTATCTTAGAGGGTATTGAGTGTTTTTCCGAAAAGGAGTATGCTCGAGTGTTCTCTGACAAAAATGATAAAAGGTTGAAATTTTTTGCCTTGATGGCGGCAGTAGGTATGTTTATTGATTTCGTTTCCTCAGCCGTTGGAGTGTATAGCTGCTTTTTCAGTCGCTCCGATACGGCTTTGCGTACCGTACTTGAGGTGCTGCTTTGTCTTTTCGCTCTGCTTTCCTGCATAGCTATGGCTTTGTGTGCCGTATCATTTTCGGACAGCGGCGGATACGATTTCAGTAAGCTTGGCGCTTTTAATTCGGCACCGTTTGTGTGGTTGCTTGTTAAATGCATGATAGGCTTGACTGATGTGTTTACGATAAAAGATGTTGACCTTGCTTTGATGTATCTTGCTGTTGTTTTCGGATTGGGTGCGTTCTATTGCTTTGCGTATGAATCCCAGAGCAAGGCGGGAGCAAAAAGCTTTTGCGTGTTTTGCTTTAATTCGTTTTCGGCGTGTGTGGGCATTTGCTCGCTCGGTAGGATTATTTCCGTTGCAAGGGGAGCGTGTGCCGTTGATGACGAAAATTCGTTTTTCATCTTATCGTTGCTCTTGTCAGCGTCATTTGTATATTCTTTAGGAAGAAATGCGCTTAAAAATTCAGCGTATTAAGAGGTGTTATCTTGCCGGATAGCTTTATATCTAATTTGCAGACGGTTGCCGTTCAGGTAATCGTTCTGTATTTGATAGCGTCTGTCGGTTTTGTTGCCGATAAGACTAAAATATTTGTGAGAGCAGACGCAACAAGACTTGTGGATTTGCTTTTTAATTTGATTTTGCCCGTTGCGATAATTAATTCATTTTTGTCTATGCAACGCACAAAAGAGCATATTATCGGTCTTTTGATTTCGTTTTTACTTGCTTTTTTGACGCATATTTTGGGAATTATTATATCCGAAATTTGCTTCAAGGGCAGAGATAAAAAAGAGCGTGGCGTTTATCAATATGCCATTGTTTTCTCTAATGCCGCATTTTTGGCTTTGCCTCTTGCGCAAAGCGTTGGCGGTGATGAGGGTGTGTTTTATTCCTCGTGCTATGTTGCAGTGTTTAATATTTTGGCTTTCACCTATGGTATTAAAAGAATCAGCGGCGGAGAGGCAGAAATTAAGTTAAAACATCTTATTCTTAATCCGGGTTCTCTCAGCGTTCTTATCGGAATACCGATGTTTTTGCTTCAGGTCAGACTTCCCGGTTTTTTAAGCATCGCAATGGAAAGAGTCGGAGCTTGTAATTCGCCTATGGCTATGATAGTTTTCGGCACATTTTTTGCAAATTGTAATTTCAAAAATATTTTTGCAAAAAAAGAAGTCTACCTTGTTTCGTTTGTAAGGCTTGTGCTGATTCCCGTTGCTATGCTGTTTGTGTTTAAGCTCTTCGGGGTTGAGGGAAGTATGCTTACCGCCTTGACGATAAGTGCCTCTGCTCCCGTTGCTACAAATACCGCTATGTATGCGGCTAAATATGATAACGATACGGCTCTTTCTTCGGAGCTTGTCGGTCAAACGAGCATATTTTCCGTTATTACAATGCCTATTATTGTAGCATTGGCACAACTTATTTGATAATATGTATACGATTTGTATAGTAATTATATCCAAATTGTTAATTTTTATCGTTTTGTATTGATTTTTTTACTGAAAATTCGGTATAATTTGGTTAGAATATTATAATGAAAGGTGATTTTATGAAATTAGTCATTTCGGTTGTATCTAATCAAGATGCCGACAAGGTTATATCCGCTTTGTGTGTAAAGGGGTTTTATGTAACCAAAATCGCAACTAAAGGTCAGTTCCTTGTTGACGGTAATACCTCTATTTTGAGTGCCTGTCACGATGAGGAAGTTCCTGCGATTTATGATATAATTAAGAATAATGTAACCAAACGCACCGTTAAATCTCCCGGTGTTACCAGCACGCTTCAAGGCTCATTGCTTAATCAGGCGGTAGATGTGGAGGTCAACGGAGCGTCTGCGTTCACTATAAATATTGAGGATTTAGCTAAGTTTTAAGTATGAGATTTGTCGAATTTGTCGGTAATGAAAGGGTAAAAGAACAGCTCACCTATTTGCAGGAGTCGGGCAGACTTCCGCACGCCGTTGTTATTGAGGGCGAGGAGGGGCTTGGCAAACGCACCTTGGCAAGGGAGCTGGTGCTTAACCTTTTCTGCAAGGCAGACGACAAGCCCTGCCTTAGTTGTCCTCAGTGTACTAAGGTTATTAAGGGAATACATCCCGATGTTTATGAATATTCCGCACCGGGCGGAGCAAACAGTTTTCATGTTCAAACCGTGAGAGAGATTATTGAGGATGCCTATGTTCAGCCTAACGAGGCAGATTATAAGGTATTCATATTGGGTAATTGCCAGTGTATGAATATGAATGCACAGAACGCTTTGCTCAAGGTTCTTGAGGAACCGCCCGAGTATGTGATGTTCATTTTGACCGCCGAATCAAAATCCGCATTGCTTGAAACCGTTTTGTCTCGAAGCGTTGTTATTTCTCTTGAGGGGGTAAACGATAAGGTTGGTGCGGACTTCATATGCTCTAAGCTTGAGGGTGTCGATTATAACGACGCCTTGAATGCGTGCGGTATATGGGGCGGAAATATCGGAAAGGCTATGCAAGCTCTCGGCGACAGCAAGCTTTCGAAAATCAGCACTCTTGCAGGCGATATTTGTACTGCTTTGACTGCTAATGACGAATACTCGCTTCTCAAGGTTTGCGCCGCTTTTGATAAGGATAGGGAACTTGCCGTATCGACTCTCTCGTTACTGAAAACCGTGTTTAGAGATGCTTTGGTTTATTCCGACTCGTCACAGGTTTTATCGGGACAAAGAGCTTCTGCACGAAGCCTGTCCGCACAGCTCAGTAAAAAGAAGCTTGTCAATCTTGTTCAAGCCTGCGATAACCTTGTATCACTTGCTAAGAAAAATGCCAATAACGCTATTTTAATAACAAAAATTTGTTATGATTTCAGAAGGGCTGTCGGCAGATAAATTTGATTGGAGAAAAAATATAAATGACTGAGGTAGTTGGAATTCGCTTTAAGGATACAGGTAAAACATATTACTTTGACCCGGGAAAGCTCGATATACATAAAAATGATATTGTTATTGTTGAAACCGCAAGGGGAGTTGAAAGCGGTGTTGCCGTTTCGGGCAATAAAGCCGTGCGCGACGAAGAAATAGTAACCCCCTTGAAGCCTGTTCAAAGAATAGCGACTAAAGAGGATATTGCTAAAATCGAAAAGAACAGAAAGGCTGAAAAAGAGGCTTATTCTGTCTGCCAGAAAAAGATTGCAGAGCATAAGCTTGATATGAATTTGACAGAGGTTGAGTACACCTTTGACGGCTCAAAAATTATCTTTTATTTCACATCGGACGGCAGAGTTGATTTCAGAGAGCTTGTTAAGGATTTGGCTTCAACTTTCCGTACAAGAATTGAGCTTAGACAAATCGGTGTAAGAGACGAGGCTAAGATGATTGGCGGATTGGGTGTGTGCGGCAGACCGTTTTGCTGTTCTACCTTCCTTAATGATTTTCATTCTGTTTCGATTAAAATGGTAAAGGATCAGGGCTTGTCACTCTCTCCTACAAAAATCAGCGGCTGCTGCGGCAGACTTATGTGCTGTCTAAAATATGAGCAAAATTCTTATGAATACCTTAATAAGATTACCCCGAGGGTAGGCACTCTTATTGATTGCAGAGAGGGTAGAGGCGTTGTTGTTGAGGCTGCCGTTTTAACGGGCAAGCTTAAAGTACAGCTTAATTCTTCACCCGAGGGCGCACCTCCCGTAACCGTTAATCGCAGCGAGGTAAGAATCGTAAAAAAATAATTCTGTCGGGCTTTTGTGCCTTGCTTTAGGCACTTTTAGACGGCGTATTTATCGGATTGAAATAAAATCAAAAATTGCTTGCATTTTATTAAATGTAATGTTATATTATTTGTAATAGGAATGGTTATTACTATTTATTATAATTAGGAGGTTTTTCACAATGGCTTATGCAATTTCTGACGAATGCATCTCTTGTGGCGCTTGTGCAGCAGAGTGTCCTGTTGGCGCTATCAGCGAAGGCGATTCAAAGTATGAAATTGACGCTGATGCTTGCATCGAATGTGGTGCTTGCGAAGGCGTATGTCCTGTTGGCGCACCTGCACAGGCATAATTTCAATACATAAAATTAAGAGGCAGCGACCTTTCGGTTGTTGCCTCTTTTTTGCGTTATTTCTATTTATCGGCAGATATTGTTTGTTCCTCAACATCTGTTATGTAATCGTTTTCGTTAAAATCCTCAAAGCTGTTTTTTTCATCTTGGGCCAGCTGTACCCTGTTTTCAGCCATTCTCAGCGTTGCCTCCGTAAAGCCGAGAAGTATAAAGAAAATCATCATTTCCTTTGGCGACTGTAATGTATGCTCGTAAAGCGACATTGTTATGAAGCCTATCAGCGACGATGTGTATAACACCGCATACGGTCTGTAAGCGTTGTCTTTCAGACTGTATAACCTTATCAGCCCTTTGGCAAATATCACAATAATTGTCACAGCCATTATCGTACCGACAATACCGCCTTCGGTTGCAATTTCGAGGAATAAGTTATGTGCGTGAGTTCTGTTAATATCGAGTCTCGCAATGATTTCCTGATGTATGTTTTCCGTTCCCGCACCCAAACCGAGCAACCAATTCTCTTTGAATAAATCGGCGCACGTCTGCCATATGGCGAAACGGTTATTGTTTGAGGCGAGAAATTCGTCTCCCGTACCCGAATCCTTGTACCTTAACGCTATCGTAAGCGGTATTCCTATCGCAAGAATAAAAATGAACGGTACAAATTTTTTGAAAATCTTTTTATTACTGCACAGCAGGGTTGCAATAGACAGCGCTATTGCTATGTACGCACCTCTTGATTCCGTACAAAGCAGTCCCACAAGCGAAGCTATGAAACAAAATCTGCCGATTTTTCTGTTTTGCGAATGCTTGAAATATACAGACGAGAATGCACAAAACGGAGTTGTTATAATCAAAAATGTTGCCAAAATCAGCGGATTGTCAAAGGTCGCCGCTGCTCTTGACGGATATGGATAATTAACTATTTCAAACGGAAACAGTCCGAATATCTTGTCGTTTAATTCAAAATATAAAGGATTTGCAATAATGAAATTAAAGCCCTCTGTGTACTTCGTAAGATTGTAGGTTACGAATTCAAGTATCGCAATTATTCCTATTGCTCCCGAAGCGATGCTTATTGCAGAAATTGCATTTTTCAGCTTCTCTTTAGTGTTGATTATATTCGCTGCCTGAATGTATGTTAAAAAGCATCCCATCCACAGCAGACCTATTAATCCCGACAGCAGATGCGTTTTGCTCCATATTGACGAAATTACCATATAAAGCATATATACCATAAATGCTTTGCCGAGCTGACCCAGCTTTGCATTCCTGCCTGTTTTTTTGAAATGTATCAAAAACGGTATATAGAATATAAAAACAAAAAGCGGAGCTATATATTCCGGAAGCAAAAAAGATGTTCCGTATATTACGAGCAAGGCTCTGAAAAGCTTTTTATCGCTTTGCTCAACTCTTTCAGTCATTAATTCACCTCATAACGATTAAACGGGTACGGCGTCGATAACGGTCGAAACCGTGCATTGCTTAATTGATAATAACACATTGCATATGTCTTTGCAAGTTATTTGTTTTTTCATTATTTACATTAAATTAAAAATTAATTTATAATTTATAATAAATAATATATTGCAAAGAGAGAGAATATGTTGTATAATTTGGTAGTATTTATTATGTTTAGGAGTGATTTTGTGGACGAAAAGGATTTAGACCTTAAAAAGAAACTTACCCCCGCAGATGCAGAAAACAATCTTGAGAAAACCGACGCACAGAAAACTGTGTCGGAACCCGAGACAAAGCTTGAGGAAAATGATAATTGGAAGTTCGATGCCGAGGCGCCGACTCTCAGCGACAGTGTTATAGCGAATGACGAATTTGAAATTAAAATTCCCGAGTCATCTGCTTACGAAACTGCTCAAAGACCTACAAAGGCAGTTGAACCGCAGCAGAATGTTGCTGTTAAGAAAACCGTAAGAGGCGATAAGGCGTTGTTTGTGGTTTTATCTGTGCTTGTTGCGGCAGTTATTGCTGCGTGCGCCGTGCTTGGTACATTCTATTATACTAAGCCTAACAGCGATGAGCGTATGAATCCGGGCAATGTTGCAATGAAAGTAGGCGACACCCCTGTTTCAATCGGTATGTATAATTACTATTATACCTGTATCAGTCAGAATTATATTACCTATGCAGGTTACGGTTATTATGACATTGATAAAACTAAGGATTTTTCAGAGCAGACCTGCACAACCGATGACGGTGAGGAAATTACTTGGTCTCAGAGATTTGAAAATGAGACCATTAACCAGATTCAATACATCACCGCTTACTATGAGGATGCTTTGGCACATAATGTTACCGTTACCGATGCCCAAAGAGATAATATCGACGCATCTATTTCAGGCTTGAAGCAGACTGCTTCACAGGCAGGTAAATCGGTTGACGCTTATATTTCTCAAACCTATGGTGATTACTGTGGCGTGGCTACTCTCCAAAAGATGCTTGAGCAATGCTATATTGCTGAAAATTATTATCAGCAAAAACAGCTTGAGACTACCGTAACCACCGAAGATGAGCAGGCATATTTTGATGAGCATAAGGAAGAGTATGAAAATGTAGGCTTTGCTTATCTTCAGATTCCGTATGCTTCCGAATCCGACAAAACGGGCAGCATTACCGAAAGCAAGGACGCTGTTGTTGAAAAATGTAAGGAATATGTCAAAGAAATTTCCTCTGTTGATGATATGAAAAAGCTTATTCCTACCGCTTGCAAGGAGGCTATTGCCACTTATGTAAATCAGGGATACGCAAAGGATGCTGATTCTTGCGCAGAAAAGCTTGCGGCTAATATCGAGGTTAATATTACCGCTAAGGAAACAGGCTTTATTCAGGAGGCTATTGATTGGCTCTTTGACGAAAACACCGAAGTGGGCGCTTGTAATTATTTTGTAGATGATACTAACAGCGTTGCGTATCTTCTCTATAAGACATCACAGCCGTCGGCTGATACAACAAAGGTGTATTCCGTACGCCACATTCTTATTACTCCTCAGAGCGACGAGAGCAGTGATTCGTCCGATGAAAGCAGCGACTCGTCGAAGCAGAGCAGTGCTAAAACCGAGTACACCGAGGAGCAGTGGGAAGCGGCTAAGAAAAAGGCTGAGGAAATCCTTGATACTTATAATAACGGCGAGCAGACAGAATACGCTTTTGCCAAGCTTGCAGAATCCGATTCTGCCGATACAGAGTCAACATCAAAGGGTTCGTCCGGTAATTACGGCGGTCTCTGTGCAGGTGTTAAGGAAGGACAGATGGTAGAGGAGTTTGAAAAGTGGTCGATGGACGATTCCAGAAAGTATGGGGATACAGGTATCGTTAAGTCACAGTACGGCTACCATATTATGTACTTTGTAGAAAATACCGAAAAGTATCTCTATGATTGTAAGAGTGGTATTAAGAAGTCTAAGGAAGACGAATTTGTAAGCAGCGCAAAAATCAAAAGACATAAGAGTGCTATGAAAAAGACAAAGGTTGCTAAGCCGAGTGCTTCAACCTCTTCGTCAAGTGCAGCACAATAATTTGCTCTTGTAAATTCTTGTCATATGGTGTAAAATATTTACGCATTATTAAAATCATTAAAAGGAAGAAATAAAATGTCTAAGGAAAACCTAACTAAAGAAGAAAAGGCTCAGGCAATGGCGGATAAGAAATACGCTAAGCTTGAAGCTAAGTACGATAAGGCTTACGACAGAAAGGATTCACTTAATAAGCAGATTGAAGAGCTTAAAAAAGAAATTCTTAATGAGCCTGATCAAAAGAAGAAAACAAAGCTTCGTGATAACAGAGATAAGCTCATTGCAGAGCGTGACTCAATTATCATCAGAGAAGATGAGCTTGTTCTCCCAATGCCTCCTAAAACAAAGAAGATTATCACCGCTGTTGTATCGGTAGTGATTATCGTGGCTCTTCTTTGCGCCTATGTTGCAACAGGAGCTGTTCGTAAGGGTCTTAACGGAACTCTCGGCTGGCCTCAGACTACCTTCACAGCTTACACCTTGAAGGATCAGGACGGCGATAAGCATAATATTAAGATCAGTACATATAACTATTATTTCTCAATGTACTATAATAATCTCAGCTCTACCGTTTCTCAGTATAAGAAGTATGGTGCTGACCTTGAGCAGCTTAATATGAATGTTGACTTCGATAAGAAGCTTTCTAAGCAAACAAGAACAGAGGATGGCAAAACTCAGACTTGGCTTGAGTATATTCAGGAGCAGGTTGAAAAGCAGATTAAGTCTAACTATATGTATTATTATATGGCAGTTAAGGCTAATGACGGCTCAGAGCCTGATATTAAAGAGGATCAGCAAAAGAAAATTGATGAGGCTCTTGAAAAGTACGAAACTCAGGCTAAAAACTACGGCTACACTCTCAGCGGATATTTGACTGCTGCTATGGGTAAGGGTGTTACCGAGGAGGTTTTCCGCAGAGAGGCAAAGATTTCTTATATCGCAGAGAATTATTCTGCCGAATATAAAGAAGAACTTGCTTCAAAGACTTATGACGAGTCTGACATCGAGAAATATAAGGACGAGAATTTGGCAGACCTTCAGTCTGTTGATATTAAGCTTTTCGAGTGTGACAGCGAGGATGACGCTATTGCGTTTAAGAAAGAACTCAAGGCTGACGGCTCTAACTTTGCAGAGCTTGCTTCAAAGTATTCTGATGACGATTACGATAAGCAGGCATATAAGGACGAGGCAGAGACTTCATATAATAACATTACTCTTTCAACAATGAAGAAGCTTTCATTCGCTATCTCTACTGCTGACGATAAAGAGAAGAATAAGTACAGCGGTCTTGATTGGCTCTATTCAGCCGACCGTAAGGCAGGCGATATTAAGCAGGAATCTACTTCTGTGGTTTATGTTGTAAACCCTGTTCATCTTTCTGATGTTAAGCCTGTAAATGTTCGCCATATTCTCATTAAGCCTAACGATGAGTCCGATAAATCAACTGACGCTAAGAAATGCACAGAGGAGCAATGGAACGCAGCTTATGATAAGGCTAAGTCTATCCTTGACGAGTATAACTCAGGCGATAAGACTTCCGAAGCTTTTGCAGCTCTTGCTAAGTCAAATTCGGCTGACAGTAACGCTTCAAGCGGCGGACTTTACGAAAATGTTGTACCTAATCAGATGGTTCCTGCATTTAACGCATGGTGCTTCGATTCCTCCCGTAAGGCAGGCGATACCGCTATCGTTAAGACTCAGTACGGCTACCATATTATGTACTTTGAATCAGCAAGCGAGCAGACCGTATGGCAGTATACCGCACAGCAGATTCTTTCAGGTGAGGACAAAACCGGTACAGAGGAGGCTCTCCTTGAAAAGACAGAGCTTAAAAAGAATTGGTTTGGCTCACGCTATTTTGAGATTGATACAGATATTGACGCTTAATTAATTTGACATTTGTTTTGTGGTTGGAGATTAATTTATGCAAAAGAAAGAATTAGACCAACTGAAAAAAGAAAATGCAAGACTAAAGGCGGCGCTGTCCGAGGCGGAATATGAGTGCCAAAGATTGTCTATAATCAATTCCAGCTTGGAGGCTCAGCTCAATGAGTCAAATCGAGAACTGGAAAAGAATATTGATGTCCTTCAGTCGTTAAAAGGCGATATTGAAAATCTTGTAAATAATCTGAAAAATTCTAATCAGTAAAAACTTCGAGGATGACTTTGCTTCATCCTCGATTTTTATTTTGACAAAACTATAACCCTACTATATAATGTTAATATATTATATATTAAATTAAGAGGTGACTTATGAAAAAGTCTCTAAACGGTGATTGGTTGTTTAAGCAGAGCGATAAGGCGCAATGGCTTCCTGCCGTTGTTCCCGGCTGCAATTTTCTCGACCTTATGGCTAACGGCTTGATTAAAGACCCGTTTATCGGTCTTAATGAGCAGGATTGCGATTGGGTGGGTAAAACCGATTTTGAATATAAAAAGACTTTTTGCTTGTCCGATGCCGAGCTTGAATGTGACGAAATTCGTCTTTGCGCTAAGGCACTTGATACCGTCTGCGATGTCAGAGTAAACGGTAAACTTGCTTTTTCTGAAAATAATTGCTTTGTCGAGCATAAATATGATGTTAAATCCTTGCTTAAATCGGGCGAAAATGAGATTTCTGTTTATTTTCATTCTCCTGTTAATTATGTTAAGCAAATGTATAAGCAATGCTCCACCCCTGTTAATTCTAACGGTCAAAATGGTATCGTTCATATCCGTAAGCCTCAATGCCATTTCGGTTGGGATTGGGGTCCGGTTCTTCCTTTAAGCGGTATTACCGACGATATTTATCTGGAGTTTGTGTCGGGTGCTATTGTTGACTTGCTTAATGTTAATTCGGATTATGTCGATGAAAAGGGAATTGTCAGCGTAAGCGTTGATTATACCTCCTATGCCGATACCGAGTGCGAAATTGTCCTTACCTCTCCCGACGGCTCACAGCAGTCCGTTGTCGGCAAGAATGCAGAATTTGTCGTTGATAACCCCGAGCTTTGGTGGAGCTACGACCTAACCGATAAAAAGGAACAGCCCCTTTATACCGTCTCCGTTCGACTTTTAGTTGACGGAAAAACGGTTGACGAATCGTCTAAAAAAATAGGTATTCGCCATTTGGAACTTAATACTAAGCGTGACGAATACGGCAAGAATTTTCAGTTTGTTCTAAACGGTGTGCCGATTTTCGCAAAGGGTGCTAATTATATCCCTGCCGATAGCTTTATTACTCGCTTTACAAAGGATAAATTGGACTATCTCCTCGATGCCGTTCAGTTTTCAAATATGAATATCGTACGCATTTGGGGCGGCGGCTACTACGCAAGCGACGCTTTCTATGACGAGTGTGATAAAAGAGGTATCCTCGTTTGGCAGGACTTTATGTTTGCCTGTCAGGCATATCCGTTTTTTAATGACGATTTCCTTGCTAATGTTAAGCGTGAGGTTGCATATAATACCGCACGCATTTGCTCTCATCCGAGCCTCGCTCTTTGGTGCGGCAATAACGAGATTGAGGATATGCATATGGCTTGGATTAATATGCCTAAGTATATCGAATATACCGAAAAGTTTTTCTATAATATCCTCGAGCCTGAAATCAGAAAGTTCGACTCCGTTACTTCCTTTACTCCCGGCTCTCCCGTCGGTAAATCGCATAATGAGGGAGTTTATGCCGATAATGTCGGCGATACTCACCTTTGGGGTGTGTGGCACGGCTTAAAGAGTATGGACTATTACCGCCGTCGTATGACTCGTTTTTGCAGTGAATTCGGCTTTGAATCTCTGCCCGATATGAATACTGTTCGCACCTTTGCCGAGCCTAAGGATTACGACCTTAACAGTAAGGTTTTCCTTTCTCACCAAAAATGTATGAACGGCAACGATAAAATGGTTTATTATATCGCAGGCAGATTTGACTTGCCAAAGCATTTTAGGGATTATGTCTACCTCTCTCAGGTCACTCAGCTTGAATGTATAGCCGACGCAACAGAGCATTGGCGCAGAAATAAGGGCAGATGTAACGGCTCAATGTATTGGCAGCTTAACGATTGCTGGGGTGTTTGCTCGTGGTCGGGCATCGACTATTACGGCAATTATAAAGCGTTGCAATATGGCGCAAGGCATTTTAATCAGCCCCTTACCGTCTCTTTTGAAAATAACAAGAATGATGTCAAGGTGTTTGTTCTTAACGATTATCGCCAAAAGCAGGATGTGACCCTTGAGCTTTCGCTTTTCGATTTCCAAAACGGAATTATTGATACCGTGCGCTATGATGTTGAACAGCTCGAAATGCGTTGCTCCTTTGATGTTCCGTCTCAATGGCTTAAATCCTGCAATAAGCGCCGTAACGGCATTTTGGCTGTGCTTTATAAAGACGGCTGTGAAGTGTCTCGCAGAACTCTCCTCTTTGATAAGGAGAAAAATCTCTCGCTCCCTAAAGCAAAGCTTAGTACAAGAATAGAAATTAACGGCTCCGACCTTACCCTTCGTATTAAATCGGATAGCTTCGCCCGCCTTGTTAAGGCTGAGTGCAGCGCAACTCATCTGCCGTTTTCCGATAACTTCTTTGACCTGCTTGCAAATGAGGAAAAGGTTATCACAATGCACCTTGATTCGACCCTTTTGCCTAAAGAGGTTGCACAGAGCATTGTCGTTTATAGCCTTAGTGATATTGGACTTAATAAAAATAAACTCAACTCTTTTGCTAAAAGGGCAAAGGTTTGGCTCTCGCCCGTGAATATCGCCAATGCAGTTCACCACGGTAAAGTGCCACGAGATGTAAAACTCGATTAATTGTTATATTTTTAACATAAAAACATATATATTAAGGAGAAAGAAATGCAAACCTACCAACAAGTTGATAATTATATGAAAAGGCTCGACCTTAAATATTTTAAGAATACTAAGGATTTTATAGCCGATTTGATGTATAAAACCGATAAAGAATATACCACCGAGCTTGCCACATTTCTCAATTCCCGTGCGCTCGGTCAAAATTCCGATAACGAGTCCTTTTATAGATTAAAGAATAAAACGCTTGCCGGTTCTCTTTGCGTTTCTGCTGCGTTTGACAGCGGTGTTTTTCGCCATATCGGTAATATGCTTGTAGATAATTCCCACCTGCTCAAAGGTACCGTCCTTGACATCGGTTGCGACTGCGGAATAATCACTTGCTTTATGGCTCTCGAAAATCCCGATTCAAAATTTATCGGAGTGGATATAAACGACCTCGCCGTAAAGAATGCAACCGAGCTTGCGCAAAGCCTCGGACTTTCCAATGTCGAATTTGTCACCGCCGATGTCTATGATTTTACCTTGGAGCAAAAAGCAAATGCCGTCACCTCGTTCAGATGCCTGCTTGATGTTGCACAAAAACAGACTAAAGGCGTCAGCGTTATCGGTGAAAGGGGAGCAAGAGAGTCTCTCTATGCTCAGGCATTTTCTCCGCTTGCTCAGGCGATTTGCAATAATCTTGCCGATGACGGTGCGATTATTAGCGTTGAAAGATATACCGCCCTTTACGGCTGGCTTGGTTGGATGACTGCTCTTTGCGATAACGGTGTGGGTACGCTTTGCGATAAATGCGCTCTTATGACGGCTCAGGATATATCCAATACTATCGAATATTCTGTAACATTTGCACAAAAAGGCGCACCTTCCTCTGCACTCGACGCATACGATTTCGTTATGTTCCCCAAATTTAAGTCGGGCGCAGGTGTAGACGCTGCTGGCGCAGAGTACGCACTATATAAGGATTCCGATGAAATTCACTTTATAGATGTAAAAAAAGGCGATAAGCTTATTCATCAGTTTGCTACCGCCGTAAACCCTAAGGGTAAATATATGTTTTATGAGGCTGATTTGGATAAAAGAACAATAAAATATGTAAACGATAAAAAGCGTGAGCGTATGCAGTCGGATTTTGACGAAAAGCTTAGATTGTATAGCGCAGACGAGTTTGTTATAAGCGAATACACCGTCAATTCTTGTTGCTAATAAACAAAATATTAATCCGATTTTCTGTTTTTTGTGCATATTGCACAAACGCCGTTTTTGTAAAGTGTGGCAAACGCCGAAATTGAATTTTTTGTGAATATTCTATTGAAAAATTGTTTCTTTTGTATTAATATGTAAACAAGAGATACAGATAATAACCGGCAGGAGAATAAATGTTTACAGACTCAATTTTAGTAAAGACTTTGATTGGAATTGCTTACGGCGTGTTTCTCGGAATAATTACAATCCCTCTTTCTAAGAAATTGATTTTGAACAGAGTAGAGGACCCTGTAAAGACCGCACCTCTTAATAAAACAGCGTTCAGGCTTATGTCCGTCGTTGTGGGTGTTGTCGCTTCCGTGGCTGTGGCACTTACCGCTGAGGATACCGCTTCTTTTATCAGAAATTTGCTTATCCTCGTCCCTGTATCATCTATCGCAGTTGTCGATTCGTTGATTCGTAAGATTCCTAATTCGCTTCTCGTTGTGATGATAGTTATTCAGGTTCCGTATATTACATATACTTGCATTGCTCAGGAATCGCCCGAAACGCTTTTCACGGCTTTCCTCGGCTTCATAATCGGCTTTGCCTCGTGCGCTGTCCCAAGTAAGAAATTACCTATCGGCAGCGGAGATACTAAGTATTGCGCCATTATCGGCGGTACGATTTATCTCACCTTGTTTATGCAGTCGGTTATATTAATGGGACTTATCGGTTTAATCCTTCTTGCTTATCTTAAAATCAGCAAGAAGGGCGGAGTCAAAACTATGATTCCTATGGGACCGTTAATCTCGCTCAGCTCAGTAATTTCATTATGCTTTCCGTTGCTTCCAAAGTTTATCGGAGAGCTGGGAATTAAATAAATCATAATAAAAATTTTTAATAAAAGGAGTAAATCATTATGATGAAATTTATCAAAGACGAAAACGGACAGGGCATGCTTGAGTATGTTCTCATCATTGCTCTTGTAGTGATCGCTGTAGTAGCTATTGTTCTCGGTGTTAGAAACTACTTAGGTAGACAAGATCTTGAGAATAAGTTGAACAACCTTGATTCAACTGCACCAGCTGGCGCTTAATCGTTTATCGTAACAATTTAATCTAAAAGGTTTGGGGCAGGGCTTACACGCCCTGCCCCAAAAATCTTTTTTGGGAGCAAGCGCCCAACGGCGGTCCGTCCTTTAATGCAACGGAGCCATTGGGGTTACGGGGCTTAGCTCCAAAATCTATTTTAAGAGGTGAAAGCCTTTGATGAATTTTATTTATCGACAAAAAAATAAAGAAAAGGACGAGAGTGGACAATCTGCTATTGAATTTGCTTTAATTCTTCCCATTTTTCTTCTCATTTTAGCTATGATTCTTGATTATGGCTGGCTTTTTTATGTCAAAATGGGAACGGAAAATGCTGCCAGAAATGCCGCCCGTGTTGCCTGTGTAGAATATACCAAGGTTTCTCAAAACACTTTGGCAAGATTGCCCGATGTTGACATCAGCACCGATTACCAAAAGGAGTATACCCTCGACCAAATCGGCGCCGTTGACCAAAACGAGAACGCCGTTTTAACCGACGAGGAAACTAATATTCTCACCGAGGTAAAGAATACTCTGCCCCCGTCCGTAACGGATGTAAAGGTCTATATCAGATATTCATACGATGAGACATTTCTTAAATCTAATGCAACCACCTATGATGTAAAAAACAGGTCTAACGGGGATGTTATCGTTACCGTTACCGGTATTCATCATGCTTTGACTCCGCTTGTAAATTGGGAGGCAAAGTCCAATCGTATGAAGGTTGGAATAAAATGTCAGTCTGTCTACAAGGTCGAAAAGATTGCGTAGCACATATTAATTATAATTAACAGTTTAAGCAAGTTTAGATATAACTTGCTTATCAGCTTAATAAAAGTTTTGTCAAGACAAAGGAGAAAATTTATGAAAAAGGTTTACTTAATCGCTGTTGTATTTGCTCTCGTAGCGGGCTTTGCAACATACTTTTTTGCAACCGAAATTACAAAGAAAACCACAATCAAGGACGCCGATATGGTTTCCGTTTATGTACCGAGTGAGGACATTCCCGCAAATTCAAAAATCACACCTGAAATGCTCCAGGGTGACGCACCTAAGTTTGTGGTTAAGGAAGTCGTGGCTGCCGATGCAACACCGGATGCAGTTAAGGACATCAAGGACTTAGCTAACAAGGTAACCATTGACCCGCTTTACAAGGGCGAAACAGTAAACTCAAAGCGTTTGCAGGATATTGACGGCGCAAATGTTGCACTTTCGCTCAAGCTCCCTATCGGCAAGGTTGCATATTCCTTTGCTGCCGGTAGCGTAACGAGCGTTGACGGATATATTCGTGAGGGGGATACCGTTGATGTTCTTGTTTACAACGCAGACAGAAAAGAGTCACAGGTTAAGTATTCCGACCTTAAAATTCTCAGAGTTTCTACAAGCTCTGCCAATAAATCGGCATCGGCTAACGGCTCAAGCATTACAGAGTACAGCACTCTTACCGTTGAGGTAACAGAGAAAGAGGCTCTCGACCTTTACGATATTGAAAACCAGCATACATATAAGCTTGTTTTGAACCACAGAGAGTAATCACAAAAATTGGAGAAATAAATATTATGGCAGATAGTAGAATTAATGTTGTTGTTTGCTCCGAGCAAACCGAATACAAAGTAAACATCAAAAACAAGCTTGATGAAGCACAATTTGACATTATCGGTTACAGCGAATTTGGAGCAGAGGCAAAAAGAAGAATACAGGGCTTCGTTCCCGATGTAACAATCTTTGCTCTTGACAGTGCAGATATAGACGATACCTTCCTTGCTTTTATCGAGGATTTGGATTTAAGCTCGATAGGATGCTCAACGGTTATTATGACAGACGAAGTAACCGTAAATCTTGTAAACAGCGCTGCTCAGTACGGTGTTCGTCAGGTATTTGACAGCGAAATCACACCAAAAAAGCTTTGCGAAAATATTTCCAAGGTTGTAGGCAACGAAAGAAAATTCAGCCAAAAGATAAATGTCGAGCGTAAAACAAGGTCGCATGTTTACGGCTTCTTCAGCGGTAAGGGCGGAGTAGGCAAAACCACAATCTCCACAAACCTTGCTGTTAATCTTGCAAGCCGTGGCAAGAAAACGCTTCTTGTAGACCTTGATTTACAGTTTGGCGACGCCGATATGGCGCTCGACCTTAATCCTGCCGAAACTATTGTAGATGTTGTAAGAGATGCAAACGGCATTAATATCGACACCCTTACAAGAAGCTCGGTTACTCATTCATCCGGACTTTCCGTTCTTTCTTCTCCGTCTTCTCCGGAGCTTGCCGAGTATGTTCAGTCTGAGCATGTAAAGGAGCTTGTGGATGTAGCAAGAAATTATTACGAGTACATAATTCTCGACTGTGGCTGTAACCTTACTGACCCTGTTATTACAGCCCTTGAGCAGAGCGACACTATTTTTATGGTAAATGATGTAAATATCCTTTCCCTAAAGCGTGCAAAGCTTTGCCAAAATGTGCTTAATCAAATCAATCAGGGCGATAAAATTAGGCTCATCATTAATAAGAATGTAAAGAAAAACAATGTAAAAATCAGCGACTATGAGAACATTCTCAAAATGGACGCTTACGCTGTATTTTCAAGTGACTTAAAGACCATTAACGACTCTCTTAACAGCGGTCAGCCTGCCGTTTCATTTAAGCCGAGAGCCGCATTTTGCAAGGAGCTTGACGCCTTTGCCGATAAGCTTATTCTTGAACGAGAGGGCAAGGAAGGGCTTAAATCAAAGCCAAAGGAAAAGAAAGGCTTTTTCAGAAAATAATTATTAATTAATCACTAAGGAAGAAAAATTAATGGGATTGCTTGACAGATACGGCAGTACATCAATCTTGCCGGAGGAAAGTCCAAATAATACAGAAACTTCGTCTGCCGCTATTACGGAGACGAATGATAAATTAAAGCCTGCACTCGAGGATAAGTACGAGGATGTTAAAAACCGCATTCACGCCCTTATCATCGAGCAACAGCTGGGTGCTGAAAACGCAGATATTTCCGACGATGGAATGAAAAAACTCATCGGCGAATATGTCGAAAGAAGCGATTTCGGTATCCCTCGTGTAGACCGTGAAATGGTAAAAAAAGAGCTGTTCGACGATATTATGGGCTACGGTCCTATCCAGCCCCTTATCGACAGCGACGCTTACTCCGAGATTATGGTAAACGGTTGCGACCATGTTTATGTAGAGTCCAAGGGTAAGCTTGTCCTTACGGATATTAAGTTTAAGGACAATGAGCATCTTATGCAGATTATCGACCGTATCGTATCAAAGGTCGGTCGTCATGTCGACGAATCAAGTCCGATGTGTGACGCCCGTTTGCTTGACGGCTCCCGTGTAAATGTTATCATTCCGCCGCTTTCGCTTGTAGGCCCTATTCTTACTATTCGTAAATTCGGTAAGACGCCTATCACAGCGGACAATCTTGTTGCTTGGGGTTCTGTTTCCCGCAATATGCTCGAATTTCTTGAGGCTGCCGTAAGAGGTAAGCTTAACATTATCGTATCGGGCGGTACAGGCTCAGGTAAGACAACATTGCTTAATGTTTTGTCATCATATATTCCGTCAGATGAAAGAATTATCACTATCGAGGACTCAGCCGAGGTACAGCTTCATCAGGAGCATGTTCTCACCCTTGAAAGCCGTCCTGCAAATATGGAGGGCAAGGGCAGAATCAGTATTCGTGACCTGGTTGTAAACGCACTTCGTATGAGACCCGACAGAATTATCGTAGGTGAGGTTCGTAGTGAGGAAACCTTGGATATGCTTCAGGCTATGAACACAGGTCACGACGGCTCACTTACCACCATCCACGCTAACTCACCCCGTGACTCAATCTCCCGTATCGAAACTATGGTTATGATGTCCGGCTCAGAGCTTCCGTCAAAGGCTATCAGAGACCAGGTCGCTTCGGCTATTAACCTTATCGTTCAGCAGGCTCGTTTGAGAGACGGTTCCAGAAAAGTAACCTCTGTTTCCGAAATTGTCGGTATGGAGGGCGATGTAATCAGAATGCAGGACATTTTCACCTATGAAACCGACGGTGAAATGGACTCAAACGGTAAATTTAAGGGCGAATTTAAGGCTACGGGCATTGTGCCTAAATGTATCGAGAAAATTCGTGAAAATGGAGTAGTTGTATCTAATGAATGGTTTAATGATTAGTGCTATCGTTATAGCAGTTGCCTTTGCGGCATTCGCTTTTGTTATGGCATTTGCTCTTGCATACACCTTCGGCTCGTCAAAGATTGCGGCTGATAAGCGTCTTGAGGAGCTTAAAAAAAGAGAGGGCGACACCGAGGTTGCTCTCGTAAAAAACAGAAAGAAAACTTCATCTCGCAAGAAGAAAGAAAACGAAAACGACCCGTTTGTAAAATTGGCGACATTGCTTTATAAGCAGCTTCAAAGTGCAGACATTAAGATGCGCCCCGAGGAATTTATGCTTATTTGGCTTTTGGTTTCTGTTCTTCCGGGATTGGTTATTTTGCTTATTTCTCCCAATTTTGTGGGAATTGCACTTGTTGCAATGCTCGTCGGTGCGGTTATTCCCTATATTATTATCCGCAGTAAGAAGAAAAAAAGAGTTAAGATGTTTGATGTTCAGCTTAGTGACGCACTTATGATTGCTTGCTCGTCTCTTCGTTCCGGTCTCAGCTTTACTCAGGCCATGGAGGCTATCGCAAAGGATATGGACGACCCTATCGCCTCCGAGTTTAACATTGTACTTAACGAGATGACTATGGGTATGCCTATGGATGAGGCTCTTGAAAGGCTTAATGCCAGAATCGACAGCCAATATTTGCCTCTTATGGTTTCCTCTGTTCTTATCCAAAGACAGACCGGTGGTAACCTGTCGAGCATTCTCGAAGGCATCGCTAACTCTATTAAAGAAAAAATGAAGCTAAAGCAGGAACTCAAGGCGTCTACCGCTTCCGGTAAAATGACAGGACTTATGGTTGGCTCTATGCCTGTTGTGCTTTCGTTATTACTGCTTGTGATTAACCGTGAATTTATGCTCCCTCTGTTTACAACGGACATCGGACATTACTTCCTTCTTGGCGCAGCTGTGCTTGAATTTCTCGCTTTCGTTGCGGTTAAGAAAATTATTAACATTAAAATGTAGGAGGAGATACAATGATTGCTGTTTTGGTAATCGCCTACTCGCTTTTGGTTATGATAATTTGTATTATCGCTTTCGGCAAAAGGGGCAGGGAAGAGGATAATAACCTTAAAAGAATGAAGTCAATCGGCAAGGAAGTTGTTACCGCAGAATATAAAAATGTAGAAACCTCCTTCTATGACCGTAACATTAAGCCTTTTGTTACTAAGCTTGCAAACCTCGACGAAAAAGGAAACAAGCAGAGCAAGAGTGCCAGAAAAAGACAGGAAACAGAAAAACTTGCACTCCAGCTTCGTAAAGCAGGTATGCATATGTCAACCGGAAGCTTTAATTATTTGAAGCTTACCGTTATGGTTGTCGGCATTATTTTATCTGTCGGTATCGGTACGCTGTTAAAGGATGTCACAACCTACTATCTTTTGATTATAATTGTAGGCTCTATGCTTTCGGCTCTTTTGCCTACACTTATTCTTAACGCAAAAATCAGAGGCCATCAGGAAGCAATAAGAGCGCAGCTTCCCGATACGCTCGACTTGCTCAGCGTATGTATGGAGGCAGGACTCAGCTTTGACGCATCATTGCTCAAGGTTTCCGAAAGAATGGAAGGTCCGCTGATTGACGAGCTTGTTACCGTATTCAGACAAATTCAGCTCGGTAAAAGCCGTAACGATGCGCTAAAAACTCTCTCGGATTCAACAGATGTGTCCGAGCTTAAAACATTTATTTCCGCAGTAATTCAGGCTAACACATTGGGTATTCCTATCACCAATGTTCTTGCCGCACAGTCGGAACAGCTTAGAATTGCAAAGCGTGAGCAGATTAAAGAAAAGGCTGCAAAAGTACCGTCAAAGATGACTATTCCTACCGTACTTTTGATATTGCCCGCTATTATTTGCGTAATTATGGGACCTGTTGTAATTCAGGTTAAGGATCAGCTTTCAGGCGGACTTTTCTGATTTGAAAGGAATATAAATTGAAACTCTTAAAAGCATATAAAAACGGCGAGGTTTTGATTGAAGAGGTCGAGAATGCAAATCATTTTTCCCGCAGGTTTATGGGATTGATGTTCAGACGGCATATCGACGACAATCACGCACTTTTGCTCTCGCCGTGTGACGAAATACATACATTTTTTATGAAATTTGACATTGATACGGTTATGCTTGACAAAGACGGATGCGTAATCGCTGTCGACCCTGCCGTTCCTCCCGGAAAGGTACGCGGGAGAGTAAAGAATTGTAAGAGAATTCTTGAAATGAATTCCGGTCTCGCCTCAAGACTTGGACTTGAAATCGGCGATAAATTGATATTTGAATAAATTAGTTTGGAGAAAAAATAATGAGCAACAGAGAATTGGTAGACAGAAATCAAATTTTAGGTAACAGCAAGGTTGAGTTTGATAAGGCACTCAGAGGCTATGATGTAAATCAGGTTGACGAGTATATCGAAAAAATCATTAAAACTCAGCGCAATGCTTCCGAAAATTTCGACTCTCAGATTAAGGATTTGCGTAACGATAACTCGATGCTCAAGTACGAAATAGAGCAACTCAAGAATAAAAATTCAGAGCTTGGCGCAAAGGTTAAGCGTGCGCTTGACGAGAGAGATATGGCGCTTAAAAAGATGTCGGAAGCTCCGAGAGAGGTTAAGGTTGTCGATAATTCTCTGCTTAACGAGCTTCAGGAAAAGTACGATTCTCTTGTAAGCAAACATCGACTTCTCGGTGAGGAAAATCGCAAGCTTACTAAGGAAAACGAAGGACTCAAACGAGATGTTGCCCACCTTACAAAAAAGGTTGACAAAAACAGAAATGAAATTAAAACTCTGCGTTCGGATGCAGAGGGTAATGTTTCGGAAAATAACGACAGAAGATACCTCGAGGTTTCTCGAATTTATGAGGACGCCATTGATAAATGCGAGGATTTAATTTTCAGATTACAGACAGAGCTTTCGCTCGCTCATTCAAAGGCTGAGGATGTAACTAAGGAGTAGTAAAATCCTTCAGACTTGTGTATTTTTCGGTTAAGGAGTGTATCGCCTTGAAAAAATTTTTTAGAAAAAAGGAAAAGGGAGATATTGCGATAATTGCAATGTTTGCGTCTATTTTGTTTGTTATGGTGCTTGCAATCGTTGTCGATTTCGGCTTGATATACTATCAGTCTGCCAAATTGCAAAATGCAGTTGACGCAACCACCGTCGCTGTCGCTCACGACCTTATGTCCGACGACAGTGCTATTAAGGTTACGGCAGAAAAGTATATGCGTGAAAACGGTGTTGATATGACAAAATACGGCACCGGTGTAACTACCTCAACCGACCTTAAAACAGTTATTACCTACGGTGATAATAAGGCTAAGATAACTATTGATAAAAAAGGACTTTTGACTGAGGAAACTCAGCAGGAGGACGAGGATAAGTATATTACATCGGGCTATTTGAAGCTTACTGTTTATATCAAAAGCAGCGGCTTTTTGTCCGGTCTTTCAGGCATTAAGGAGCTTCAGCTTCAAAAATCAGGCTATGCAAACTGTGCGATGAAGTATACCGCAATGCCCGAGGCACTTAAATACACAATTTTCGGTAACTCGTCTGTTACCACTAACGATTATAAGAAAATGACCGTTCAGCTTAACGGCCGTACTGCGGGTAACGGCGCTCAGATTGCCACTAATATTTTCCAGTATTTTGCAAATAAGGTAAACGAAAAGCTCATTCAGCCTTTTATCGGTATTTTGGGCGGAAATCCTAACTATAATAAGCTTCTTAATGTCGGTACTTCTCACATTATTACCAACGGAGATGTTCATTCAAACTCCGACATCAGTATCGGTGTTAATACCTTACAGGCTGCAAGAACAAAGGATATTGATTACACCGGTAAGAATACCGAATGTACCTGTCAAACCAAATGCTCGTCATCTACAATCAATGAACTTTGCTCTGTGTGTCAGTCCAATTATAAGAATTGTGAGGGTGATGTTCAAAGTCACGAGGACTATAATCAGGTAACTTATACCGCTGTTAATACCATTGATTTCTCGCACGGTAAGATTATTGATTCTATGCCTGCCGGCAGTATCGCATCCGGTCTTATCGACGGCGGTAACGGCGGATTTGCAAATACTTATTTCCAAAACTATCAATATATCGAGCAAACTCAGGTTGCGCTTAATATTATTGATACTATGGATTTCTCAACAATCAGCAATCAAATTGACCTTGTGTCGCAGTATACGGCAAAGGCTGAGTATTATATCGAAAATAACGCAGGTCTTATTGATTCCCAAAAGACTGCAATTCTTGACCAAAAGAATAATCTTGAATATGTCAGCTACTGTAAATATAAGCTGAAAAATCAAAAGAATATTGTCTATAATGTAAATAATAACCTCTCTAACCCTGTTATGCAGTCTGTTCAGGGCGGTGCAAACTTCAGCACTTTGCTTTCCGAGGTTGTTAAAAACGGTACGGACACTCCTATTGACGACAGAAGTAAGTCGTTCTATGACAGAGTTTCAAAGGAAAGCTATTCTGTTAAATTCACTAAGGAAAACGGTCAGTCCTGTGAGCTTATTATTCCTGATGTCGAGGTAACAAACCGAGATGTTACGAATATGTATTCTAAGAATATGTCCAGTCCTACCGCAGACGCAGGATATAAGTTCGCACTTGCTAAGTCGTTCCAGCAGTTTAGCGAGCATATAGACGCTCCTAATATGAAGCCTTACTTTATCAGAACTATCAATCGTTCTGTAAAGAATGCAACAACTACTAAAAGCTCCGCAGCTGCATCTGCAACCGATAAAGATGATGCAGTAAGCGTTAAGGATGCTGTTAAAAAATCTGGCGACGAGCTTGTAAGCCTTATCGAAATGAAAAATACGCTTGCAACAGTTCGTAACCTTAACCCTGCAACTGCCGCTGAGGCAACCTCAAAGACGGGCGCAGACCTTGATGCAACATATTCGGGCGAATATGATAACCGGTATGCGCAGGAGGGAAGCATCACAAATCAGCTTACCTCTCCGTTCTTCAGAAGAAAGGTTACTCTTAGCGCAGACGGAGGCAAAAAGGTATCTAATCCGTCTGATTATGATATAGAATATTATGATTCAAACGATGAGGGTCATACAACCTTTAAGGGTGAAAACCTTTATAAGACTGATAAAGACGGTAACAGCGTTCTTAAAAACGGCTCCGACTTTGTCAAGGAACAGCAGACCGACGAAATTAAAAATAAATACGGTCAAAATGCTGTTTCGGCAAAGAAGGATGAAATTACAGGTAAGTATGCTTCACAAGCCGTTAATGCTTTTGCTGATTCGTTTGGTACCGCTTCTTACGGTGCAGCCACCGTTAAGGCAAAAAAGGATGAGTTCGTTCAGTCAAAGTCATATACCGCTTATTTTGATAATTATACTCAGAGTGCGTTCCCTAACGAGGACAAATTCCTTAGAGAAAATATCGGTGAGCCGTTTAAGGAGTTAAAGGAAAAACTTGAACAGAATAAGGACGATTTCACGAATATTGACAATTCTATTCAGGTCGAAGAACCGACTGTTCCAAAGGCAGAAATTCCGTCAATCACCGTATCGGGAAGTACCTATAAAACCGTAAACGATATACCTTATGTAATCCAAGGTTCAGGCACGGGTGAGGCTGAATATACCTCTGCACCTGTTCAGTTATCAAAGGCTGAGTATACATATACTAAGGACGGCAGTGAGGGCGCTCTTGTCGGCGAAACTTCAGACGGCAAGAAAGTTTATGCAAATATTACAACTTACAAATTTGCATATCCTAATAAGGAAAGCTATGGAAAAATTGTAATTAAAGACAGTCCCAATAAGGGTACATTCAATATTACCTCCAAGAGTTCTGTTATTGGTAACTATATTTTGATGCTTGATACATCAAAGAACAGACTTGACAGTTGGTATAACATATCAAGTTATGAGTCTTATGAACTTACAAGCTTCTGCATTTTTGTAAAGGATGAGAATGCTCTTAATTCGGCTATCCCCGGATACAGAAGACTTTATTCAGCGGATGAACTTAAAGCAGGCGATAAATATATCATCGCTCACCCCGGAAGTTACAGTAATCTTTCTCAGGGTCAAACGTCTGCTTCGACCGATTGGTATGTTTTATTCCCGTCATTGCCTGAGGCAGGTTCACTTAACAGCCATACAGGTAAGATAGTTTACGGCTCTATGGAAGATACCAATATCCGCATTAAGTCGTCGGGTACTGTTTATTGCTATACGGGACGATACTCTAATAGCAGATATGATACGAGCGACACCAGCGCTCCTGTATTTAATATCGTAAACGACTGTGAGAATTCAAACTTCTCTATCGGCTATTTGAACTTTGATGTAAGTTCTTTGCTGGGTAAGGGATTAACGGTAGACTCGGCAGAATTTTCTATGGTCGCAAAGGGAAATAAGGGCAGTGACTGTCAGGGTATTACTGTTTGGTATGCAAAGAATAATGCTTCTGTCAGGGATTTGTCAGGTGCAAGCGATTGGAAAGATAAAGACTTGTTTAAGGTTTCCTCGGGTGGGCATTTAGATAAGGCAAAGAATATGTTCGACCTTCAATATATCACAAGCTATGGTAATAATGTACTAACCGAGAATTATCAAATGACCTTCGACTTGGCAGATGCCATTAACTATGCAATAAAGAATAATAACGGTACTGTTACCGTTATGCTTCTTCAAACACAGCCCGGCGGTCAAGGCGGAAAAGGTAGGTATAATTCCTCGTTAAGTAATTCTTGGACAGATACTTATATCAGTTTCAGGTCAAGAACGCAGGTAAATGCTAAGCTTGTGGCAAATAACCCGTATTACACAAGTGCCGCACCTGTTTCGGCTGATAAAATTATTGCTGATTATCTTCCTAAATTCTCTTGGAACTATCATCCGTCAACCGATGTCAAGGATAATTTCGCATGGTCTAATTTTAACGGTCAATTTGTTAGTTATTCAGGTTCCGCAGGTTGGTACCGTGCAAAGCCCGAAAAGCTTCCTTTGTATTCGGAAATATACGATACCGGATGGGGTCTTACCGTATTCCCGGGAGTACAAAATAAGGATAACCTGAGATTCAGACAGTATATTTGGAATAACGATAAGGGCGCACAGTTTGCTCAGGGTACTGTTACTGCTATTGAGGGTAAAGAGGTTCGTAACGGAGGCAGTCAGCGCAGTGAGGTAAAGACACCTGTTGCTTACTTTGCTTTCCAGCAAACATTCTTTAATCATAACTCTTGGAGCAGTTCTGCTGATGGCGGACCTGCCGATGATGCGGACCATTCTCCTGCAAATGTTATCGTAAACGGTAATGCGTGGACAACATCGTTCGTATCCGATGTTCCCGATTCTCACGGTAATATGGTTATCAACGGCGACCTTTATATGCAGTATTCTTCGTCAAGCGGTGCATTTGATGTTCTCCCTGATAATAATGTTAATATTATCGTAAACGGTACAATTTACTGTAAGGACGGTTTAAGCATTAATGTTCCTAAGAATGTAACACTCTTTGCTCAGAGTATTGAGGGCGGTGTTATTAATAACAGCGGTACTATTATCCTTAATTCGTACAGCAGTACAAATAATACAATAAAAAATAACAGCACAGGTAAGATTTATGTCTACGGCAACCTCTATGCTCCGTATGTTATCAACGACGGTATTATCGAGGTTGTGGGTAATGTTACTGTACCGGGCAATATCAGCTGCGGTGCTTCATCAACCCTTTCTGCCGCATCAATCAAAACAGGCGATTTCTACCAAAACGGACTTACCTATGTGCATAACGGTAATGTAGAGGTTACAAATATTCTTAATGTACAGGGTAATCTTTATGTTAAGCAGGGCAGTATTAAGTCCGGTAAAAACAGCAATGTTTACTCCGGCGGTAAGGTTTATGCATCGGGTGACTTCATCTGTAACGAAACACTTACACTTGAGGGCTGTACCGTTACAATCAGAGGCAATATTAAAAACCATAAGATTGTAGGTACTCAGGTTTCGCTAAAGGCGGCAAATGTTGTCAGCGAAATTATCGAGATTTCAAGTTCATCAAAGATTTATATTGATGAGAGCATTGATACAAGAAGAATTTATAATAAGGGACAACTTTATATTCAGCCTGCAAGAGATAAAACAGTAACTGTTAAGTCTGTATATAACGCTAAGGGCGCCGAGCTTACAGTCAACGGAAGTCTTAATGTTGTTGATAAGGTAGACGACGGCAGTTATGTTCAGGCAAGTATCATTAATCTCGGCGGAATGTATGTAGGCGGAGGAATTTCATCGGCTTATCGTATCTATAACGACGGCGGTAAAATGTATGTTAAGGGCGATGTCGGTGTGTATAATACCGATGACATTCTTGACGACAGCGATGTCTTTATTATGAGTGGTGAAAATGCACAGGCTTATATCGGCGGCGTGCTTCGTTCCGACCATGAGGGCAGAAGCATAAAGGTCGGCGGTACAGGTGTTAGGTCAATCCTCAGCATTTTCGGCAGCGGCAGTGATTCCTGCTTTGGCAAGGTTGATGATGAAACTTGCATTGAAAATCTTACTCTCGAAAACGAGTCTGCAAATGTTTATCTCGGTACAGGTAAGTACGATAACAGCTATTCCTCAAATAGCTATAAGGGACGCAAGGTAAGCATTTCGGGCAACTTTAAGAATAACGGCAGATGCTATGTTTACGGCTCTCTTGAAGTTGAGGGCAGCAGCACAGAACTTGGCGGTACTGCAATTAATGTTACTGCTCCAAGCACATATGTCGCTAATGATTTTGAATTTGACGGAGATGTTGTTTTAAGCGGTACTCATACATTCGTTACTTATGAGGATGTCGAGTGCGGCGGTCTTGTAGTAAACGATTCGGCTAAAATCTATGGCTTAAACAAACTTGAGTTTGATTCTAATACTGTTACAATCACAGGCACAGGTATCGTATACTGCGGAGCAGAAACAAACAGAGACAGTTCCTCAACTATACTCAATCTTGTGGGTGCGGACGATGACACATTCTCGGGCAAATTGTTCTATCCGGGCAAAAATAAGGCCTCGTCGAGTGTTCAGTCAATCAAGCTTACCACACCTTCCAAATTTACTCACGGTGAATTCAGAACAAACGGCAGCGTATCTATGCTTAACGGCATTGATATGTTTGATAATTCCTATTTCTATGTAGGCGAGTCAATACTCTTTGACAATAATCTTATTGTTAATAATCTCGGTGAGCTTTATCTGATGGGCAGTGTTATTTCTACAAATGACACTAACGAGTTTGTCTTTACAACAGGCTCTACCAACTATATCGGTCCTATTAATAGCACAAACTTAGGCAATTTGATTCAAAAGAGACCGTTCACAGTCGGCGGTAATAACTATATCGCAAATGATATTCAGGCAAATAAGGATGTTTTGAATCCTGATAAAACAAATATGGCCGGCTCTCGTTGGACTTCGGTGGCAGTTCTCGATGGTGAAACTCACGCCTCCGGTTACATCACCGTGTATAATAAGAGCAGAGGCGTTCTTGTTAATGAAAACGCTACTCTCGCTTGTAACGCATTTAATACTTATAGTGCAATTTATAACAAGGGTAAGTTCATTATGCAGGGCAATCTCACTTATCCTGAAATCAGCGGTGAATATTCTGATTCTGCTTGGAATTCAGACGGCGGCTATCATACAGGAAGCACTATCCTTAACTATGCCGGTGCCGTTATGTTTGTTGGCGGTAATGATATTACAACCATCGGCGGTAAACTCGAAAACTACGGTGAGCTTTATCACGCAGGCAGCTTAGCCTCAGAAGGCTGGAAGGATGATATTCCGTCTTGGACTTTGAATGATAAATATTCTGCCGCAATTATTAACGGCGATAATGCACAGCTTCATATTGCAAAAACCGTAAGAGCTGAAAATTCGGTTTATAATATGAACGCATCATCGTTTAGCTGTTCTGTACTTGATACAAACAGAGCGCTCTATAATATGAGTGGTAATTTCGTTGTTTTGAACGAACTTGTTGTTACTACTCCAAGCAGTCAAAGGAGTATGCGTGATAATGACGGCTGTTGTATCCGTAACGGTCAGATTGGTAATGCAAATGCTACTGACGCTATGATGTTCATTGGCGGTAAGGGCAATCTCGACCTTGACGGAGGACTCGAAAATAACGGTAGCTTCTATATCGAATCTTCAAAAATTTCGATGAATGAGCATTCCACAAAGGACACTATGTACTTTAGAAACGTAGGTGAGATTTATGACCAAAACTTCTATACCCGCAGAAACTCCGATAGTAATACTGCCGGTAAGTGGGATGCAGCTCCTCGTTTCACCGTTCAGGGCGGTGATGATTCCGTAACTCATTTTGCAGGTGAGGTGTCTTGTACTGCGGGACTGCTTACGGGCATCAATTCCGTACTTTCTGTTGAGGGCAACCTCTATTACGGTATGGCTATTCTTAACGGCGGTACAATGTATATTAAGGGCAGCGTTGACTATTCAACAAATCATTGGAAGAAAAACGGTATCGATATTCTCTGGAATGAAACACAGGGCGCAAAGGGCTTGTATTCTATCGTAAACGGCTATAAGAATGTCGGCTACGGTAATGGCGGAGCGTTGAACAGCGCTCAAAATGCCGACGCTTACTTCTATTGCGGCGGTGCGCTTTCAACAGGTGACCCGTCTGCCCACGATGGCGGTACTATTCAAAACTGGGGTTCAATGTATGTAAACGGTGATATGGATATTTACGGCAGCGAAGGCACTACCGTAAATAAGATTGGCTTCCACGGCGCAATCCATTCAAAGACCTTTATTGCAGGACACCTTATCAGCAGTGACGGTATTGTTACCACAACCGATTCTATGCTTGTTATCGACGGTGACTATATCGCAACTCGTTGCTGTAAGTTTGGTACGACCGAGCTTGTCGCAGCTTCCGAAAACGATATTAATACTATCAGCTATACATATATCGGCGGTAACTGTCTTACAAGCACAAGAGGTCAAAACGGCGCAGGTAATATCGGTATTCAAGGCTGTACTTGGAACTATACCGAGCTTCGTGCAAATGCTAACATTTATGTCGGCGGTGAGTTCTTCTCTAATTCGATTGTTGCCACAGGTACTAATATGACCTTGGCTGTTGACGGTAAGGATTCTGTTCGTCAAACAGAGTTCCAGCTTAACTTCATCGGCAACATCAAGAAAAAGCTTACCGAGAAAATTCTTGAATATCAAAATATTGATACAACAAGATTTAAGTTCTCTGTAACAGGTAGTACCAATATCGGTCAAAACTTCTCGTTTGAAACTAACGACAGATCTTCAATACTCTACACTCTTATCGTAAGAGGAAGTGCGTATGTTGAAGAGCCGTTTAGATTCAGAGATATGAGTAAGGCATTCATTTACGGTGATTTTATAAATATATCTGCTAATAGATCTCGTAATATCGAAATCGGTAAACCTGCCGATTCATCGGGCGACACTTGGGCTAAGAATCCTAAGTTTAAGACTTCTATCGACCTTGATGAGCATGACGATAATTATGATTACAGATATGATAATGCTCCTTACTTCTTTGTTAAGGGCGAATATCGTTCAAACGGCAGACTGACACTTTATCCGGGTGCAACCCTTAAAACGCTCGGCAACTGCTATGTGGCTTCGTATATTCAGCTTGCACATGATGCAAATCTGTATTCGGGCGGAAACATTTCTGCCGCAACGGGTTACATTGATACTCAAAGCCATTCGGACCTCTTTGCAAAAGGCGATATTAAAGCAGGCAGATATATCTCTCTTGGCGACAACACCACTTATTATTGCGGAAAGTCAACTCGTGCTACAAGCTCGTTTGAGGCTGATACTAAGTCGGTTGTATTCGTTCAGGGTGACTTGAAGGCTGTTCTCAGTACAATTAAAATTCGTGATAATTCTAAGGTGTTCTGTGGCGGTAGTATGACGGCACTCAGATATGTTGAACTCGGTAAGTTTGACGAAAAGTATGTGGATAGCCGTGAGGGACTTACAAACTGTAACTGTGAATATAAATGTCAGAGTGCAGAGGACGCCGACAAGGATCATCAGGATTGTCCTTATTGTAAGAACGATTACACAAAGTGTAAGGTTAAGGCTAAGTGTACCTGTACTTCTCCTTGTCTTGACGAGGCGTCCAGAAATACCTCTTGCCCTGTATGTAAAGAAAACTTTGAGGAATGTGAGTATCAGGGACAATGTACCTGTACCACAGCATGCTCTAAGAACAGCGTAAATAAGGATTGCCCTGAATGCTCTAAGGATTGGAACCGTTGCTCGTTCAATAACGAGGGCGCAGAGGAAGAAGAAATTCTCAAAAACGACCTTGGCGACGATGTGACAGATAAGGCTGACGGCGGTATGTTCTATATCGGCGGTGCGCTTCTCTCGTATAGCGGCTACATCCGCGAGTACGGCTTCTCAAAGGTTGTTGTAGGAAAGTATGTTTATACCCGTAATTACCTTACCTTGCGCAGTAATGCGGATATGTGGGTGCTTCCTGAGGTATTTAATAATAATACCTATAAGAAGGTCGTTCCTGTTATAGAAAGTGACGGAACGCTTCTCGGCGAAATTTCTAAGTATATTAAGAGTACCGCTTATAAGATTAAGGACTTCTTCTCCTTTAAGAACGGTTCTGTATATTCTATGGGTGAGATAACTCTTAATAAGAACTCTTCGCTTATGGGTACTCACGATTGCTATTCGTTTGACCAGTTCCTGTTAAAGCATGATTCGCTTGCATACTTCGGTCACGATATTAAGAACTATGCTTCGTCGCTTCAAATCGACTTTGACAGCAGTACGCCTCTTGTAGGTTTCGCTGCCGAGGGTGAGGTTTACACAACCTTGCGTTGTAACAGTAAAAAGCATCCTAACGGCTACACGATTTATACAAAGGAATATGACCCGTCAAAGACCTATGTTTGCGATAAATGCGGTGCGGTTCTTAATAAATCAACCGTAAGGACAAATGTTACCTGTCCGGTTACGATTTATGCTAATAATGAAATTGATATTATCACCTCTACCGACCTAAAGCTTTGCTATATGGTTGCTTGTAACGGAGATGTTAATATCCTCGATGTTTACTCAACTTCGTCTAATAACGATAATAATACTAAGCAACTGCCTAATGCGATAGCTTCTTATAACGGTAATATTTCGTATCAGACAATGTACGGTAAGATAAGCGCTCTGTTCTATGCGCCTTTAGGTAATATTAAGCTTGACGGTTATTATCAAGAGGTTTGGGGTTCGCTTATCGGTAACACAATTACTGTTAATACCTACTATATTAATCTTCACAGGTTTACTAACTGGAGAACTATGGACCTCGAAATTGCAGAGGTCGGAAATGTTTACCTTGTGCCTAAAAAGGAATACGAGGACGCATCAAATAATATTGACGACAGATACCTGACCACAGGAAATACCGACGACGAAACAAAGGGCGGTGCTTCGCTCTTCTTCGGCAAGGATGTTTTGGAGAACGGCGTTCTCTCAGGCTCGGGTGTTGATTCCGATAACTCGGCACTTGGCGGATAACGGCAACAAAAATAAAAAGCAAAAACGATAGCCACGGCTATCGTTTTTGCGGTTAAGAGTATGATATGTTAGAATTTTTTAAGAGTAAAAAGGGTAAATTGATTGTCTGTATAGCACTCGCCATAGCGGGAATTGTGGTGATTATTTGTTGTAATGCAAATCAAAAAGGCTCGCTTTGTAAGGGCAATTCGTCCGAGTACGACGCTTCGCTCCTTACCTTAAAAGAGGAAAGCGTTATGCAGGGCGACACAGTTGTTTTTGTCGGCAGCGATTTTACAATCGGTACAAAGGCTGACGGTCAGTCGTTTGTTGATTATCTCAAGGCGGTTGACGGCTTAAACTGCGCTGTTTTTGAAAAAGAGGGAATAGCGATTACTTCAAATAAGGGTGACAGTATTCTGTCGCTCGTTGAGTCGATACCTAAGGAACACGCTTCACCAAAAGCGATTTTTTGCGAAATTCCATATTTTCAAGCTAAAAGCGGTAGAAAATTAGGTGAGCTTTCGTCATCTTATATGCTTTCTGATTTTGATACTGAAACTCTTATCGGTGCAATGGAATATATCGTTTGCTATTCTAAAATGAATTGGGGCTGTCCCGTGTTCTTTTATACCACGGCAGAATGTAACTCAAAGCGTTACGACAAGGTCGTTTCGTCTGCGAGAGAGGTTGCGAATAAATGGAATATGCCTATGCTCGACTTTACCTCGATTAACAGCGCCGGCTCAATGGATAAAAAACAACGCTCGCTTTATTTTGTTGATAAGCATAATTTGAGCAGGGCGGGATATTTTGAAATCACAGCGCCCGAATTTGAGAAATTTATAATTAAAAATCTATATTAAAATCAAGAAAATCCTAAGTCGCTCGGCTTAGGATTTCTTATTTTTTGTAAATTTTTCTGTGAGCATCGCAAGTGCCTGCTCAAAGTTTACGCCGTAAAATCGGCTGTTCTCGTCTCTTACGGTTGCTTTGATGCTTTCTAATGTGAACTCCGCCGCAAGCTTTGTCGCTTGAAGCAAAGTTTGTGAATTTGTTAAAGCACCTGTCAGCACAGATGCGAAAATATCGCCCGTTCCGTAAAATACATCATCGAATTTTTCGTGTGTAATGTAGCTTCTGTTTTCACCGTCACAGCACACGATTCCGTATTTTCCGCCTAATTCAATGCCTTTGAGAACGATCCCGTTAGGTGTTATTTCTTTTAGCCTTGAGATTATTTTGTCTATGTATTTTTCGTCATACTGCTCTTTGTATTGTATTCCCGTCATTAGGCAAGCCTCTGTCAAATTCGGAGTTATGACATCTGCTCGTTCGCATAGCTTGCACATTTTTTTGGCAAACGCCTCGTCAAAGTTCTCATAAAGCTTACCCTCGTCTGCCATCACAGGGTCAACTAAAATAAAATTGTCATCCGTCTTAAACTCATCAAAAAATTCAAGCATTATGTCTATTTGCTTTTTTGAGCCGAGATAGCCTGTATATATTGCGTCAAAGGTAAAGCCTTCGCTTTTCCAATGCCTGCCAATCGGCAGTATGTCGTCGGTTAAATCTCTAAAGGTTCGTCCCTCAAATATCGTGTGAGCAGACAGTACGGCAGTCGGAATTATTGCCGTTTCTATGCCCATTGCGGATATGATAGGGAGTGCCACAGTCAGCGAGCATCTGCCGACGCACGAGATGTCCTGTACCGTTACTATTCTTTTCAAATAATCAGCTCCGTTAATTTTCTGAGTTTATACTATCACAGAATTATGTATTGTAGAATGCCCAAAATTTAATAATTTTTAGGGTACAGTCTCCTTTTCGTTGACATATCTTTTCTGCTTGATTATAATGTATCTGTCGGGGGTGAGTGCGTGACGGTTTTTGTTATGAGCGTTGACGATGTGGATAATCGACATCGTGATATATGTAAAAAGTATTTTCCAAAGCGTTACGAATCTGCTTTGTCTTTTCATAACGAAAATGATACATTGCTCAGCATTGCCGGTGCGTATTTGATTCATCGTATTGTCAGAATTTCAGAAAAGGATATTTCTTATACAAAAAACAATAAACCCTGCACAACTAAACACCCAACCTTTTTTAATATCTCTCACAGCGGAAAATATGCGGTGCTTGTCGCTTCGTCCGTCGAGGTCGGTGTGGATATAGAAAAGGCTGAGCGTAAAAACCTTGTTTGCGCCCGTCGTGTTTTTACGGATTTTGAAAGAGAGTGGATGGATGATGATGTTACTAAATTTTCTATTCTCTGGACGCTCAAGGAAAGCGTAATGAAAGCGCTCGGTGAGGGACTTAGATTGCCTGCCCGAGATTTCGATGTAATGCCGTTTTTGAAAAATGAAAGCATTACGCTAAACGGTACTCAGCTAAATGCATATACCACGCTTTATGACGGCTATGCGGTGTCTGTGTGTGCTTGTAATGATACCGATAATAAATTTGATGGCATTGATATTGCTCGTATTTCCTGACGAAGCGGTATTGCCAAACTAAATATGTCATTGTGACGGATATGGAGCAGATATGAATAAAAAAGCAAAAACTTCTTTAATAGCATTTGTTGTTGCGGCGATTTTAATTGCGTCGTGCATAGGTTTTTATGCCTATACTAAAATCAGCGACGATATTAACGGCAAAAATCAGTCCGACAGTAAGTACACCCTTGAGATTACAAAAAACGATTTTCAGTACGAGGTAAGCGAAAAACTTGCACAAAACGGAATGGTCATTTCAGCATCCGCTTGGAGTAATTGGATGGATAAGCATTATCCGAAGTTTGAGTACACAAACGGTGAATATTATATGACAGCCGATATGTCGTATGAGGAAATTGTAAATAAGCTTAATAACCCCGATATTTCTCACAAAACAGTAAAAGTCTGCGTGCCTGAGGGAACTAACGCTATGCAGATTGCTGCGCTTATGCAGGATAACGGAATTTGCTCTGCCGACGATTTTCTCTCGGCTTGCAAAAAAGCAGGGGATTATGATTATGCTTTCTTGGCAAGCGTTCCCGATTCGGATTTAATAGGCTATCAGCTTGAGGGATTTTTGTTTCCGGCTACCTATGATGTCGGATTAAACACTCCGGCAAAGCAGGTTGTTTCAATGATGCTTGATGCTTTCGGCGAGCATCTTACCGCCGATATGACTCGTTTTTGTGAGGAAAACAATATGACGCTTTATCAGCTTTTGACCCTTGCATCGGTCGTTCAGGAGGAAGCTTTCGGAGTCAGCTCCGCTAAAAATATTGCTTCCGTTTTTATCAATCGTCTTAATAAAGGCGTTAAGCTTCAGTCTGATGTAACCTACTTCTATGCCCGTGATTTGCGTGACGATTATGGCTTTTCTCAGCAGGTTTACGACGCATATTATACATATCGCTGTGATGCTCTTCCTGTCGGTCCTATATCAAACAGCGGAGACGATATAATTGACGCAACCGTGAATGCACCGACAACCGATTATATGTACTTTTTCTCCGATTTGCAAAAGGAATTCCATTTTGCAAAAACAGCAGAGGAGTTCGTTCAACTTCAAAAACAGTTTCCGTGGCAATAAAAGCTAAACTAATCAATTTTAGACCACTTGCACAAAAAGAGTGGTCTATTTTTGTGTGCTTTTGCCTATCGGTGATTGTTGAAAGTTTTTGTTCTTTGTGATAATATAATTATGTATAATTATGTAATTTGGGTGATAAAATGAAAGCTTTTATAAAAAAATTAATGCCGATTATATTCAGCCTTGTTGTCGTTGCTACTGCGACCGTATCTCCGCTTACTGCCGGTGCGGCGACTGTTACCATTCCCGGAGACGGATTAAAATATACCTTTGATGAGTCTACGGGTGTTTTTACCGTAACGGGTAACGGTGATATGTACGACTTTAGGGATACCGATTGGTTTAATAATAAGAAAACTCCCTGGTCGGGTATTAAGGAAAAAATTAAAACCGTTGTTATCGGTGAGGGTGTAACCGGTATAGGAGAATACGCTTTTTATAACTGCAAAAATCTTACTACCGTTAAGCTTTCGTCTACCGTAAAATCTATCAGAGGCTCTGGTGTAACAGGTGGTTATGTTCCGTCAAATCAAGCTTCGTATGGTGCTTTTCGTGATTGCGTTTCTCTTAAAAATATTGAGTTTCCCGAGGGACTTGAAACCATCGGCAAGGTTGCTTTTCGTGGCTGTACCTCGCTTGAAAGCGTTGTCTTGCCAAACAGCCTTGTATCTATCGGCGACGGTGCGTTTATAAATTGCTCAAGTCTTGCTTCGGTTACCATAGGTGATAATCTTACTCAGCTTTCTACCGAGTGCTTTTATAATTGTGATAAGCTTGCAAATATCAAATGGGGCAAAAGCCTTAAAAAGATTAATGACTGGTCGCTGTTTAACACAAGATTTGTGCATCTTGAAATACCTCAAGAGATTGAAAGCATCGGTGTCAGAAGCCTTGCAAACTGCTATTTCCTCGAATCTGTTGTTGTAAATAATGCGCAATGTGAGTTTAAGGAAATCGTAAATTATAACGACCCGTTTAATAATTCGGGTACATCCACTAACACAAAGCTTAAAATCTGCGGACACACAGGCTCTACCGCCCAAACAGTAGCAGAAAAATACGGTTATCAGTTTGTTTCAATAGATAACTGTAAGCATGAAAATACAACTACTGTTATCGAAACTCCTGCCACCTGTGATACGGACGGCGTTGAGGCTTTGTATTGTAACGACTGTGAAACCGTGCTTAAAAGAACTGCCATTCCTGCAACGGGACATGACTATAAGGAAACTAAATCTGTTGACGAAACCTCAAAAAATGGTCATATTTTGTCTTATCAAACTTGTGAAAAATGTGGAGGTGAAAGAATTGTACCTACACATCAAGAAACCGAAAACAGCACAGCGCTTTCTAAAAAGTATGTTTGGGTCGGAGATAATTATACCTATACTTGCAATGCTACCTGTGTAAGAGCAGGTTGGGAAACATACACCTGCACTTATGACGGTTGTACGGCAACAGAACGCAATTATGTTCAAAAGGCAGGTCATACAGTTGCAAAATGGACTGTTGTAACTAAACCTACCTGCACAGAGGTCGGAAAGAGAACGGGACATTGCTCGGTTTGTAATAAGGATGTTGAGGAGGAAATTCCTGCTCTCGGTCATACCTATGATGAAGCTCATCCCGATAAAACTATTGATAATTCCGCAACTGACGGACATATAACAAAACGATACACTTGCTCTGTATGTAAGCAGTCGTTTGAAAAGGTCGAGCATGTTGCGTGGGTTGAGGGAAGCTATACTCCTAATGTGATTACACAGCCTAAATGCGTAATCGACGGTCTTGAGCGTGATACCTGCGATATATGCGGCGAAACCAGAAATGTTACTCTTCCTGCAAACGGACAGCACGAGTGGGAGCAGACGGGTGTTGTTAATCCTACCTGCACCACAAAGGGACGAACAAATTATAAATGTAAAAATTGCGGCTTAACAAAGAGCGATAACGTAGTAGAAGCTCTCGGACACGATTATCAAAAAGTGCCTGATAAATGCGTTGCCGCAACCTGTACTCAGGCAGGAAGTGATTTCTACATTTGCGCAAGAGAGGGTTGCTCCTCAACAGATAAGAGAACTGTCGAGGCTCTCGGTCACGAGGTTAAGCGTGGTACATATAATGAAATTACCGCACCTACCTGCGATAAAGAGGGTAAATATACGGCAACTTGTGAACGCTGCGGAATTGATTATGAGGCGGTAAAGCCTGCCCTCGGACACGATTTTCAGGATGTAGATGTTCCTCTTGATAATATGCCGGGTCATGTTTTGTCAACTCCTACTTGTACAAGGTGTAAAGAAACTCAGCCCGCCGTGCAAAAGCATAAGGTATGGCTTGACGATTATTATACACGAAAGAATGTAAGCGACGGCACTTGTACTATGTCGGGTAAGGCACTTGATACATGCACACTTTGCGGTGAAAAAAGAACCGTAAATACAACTCCTGCACTCGGACACGAGTTTAGATTTGTTCGTATTAAGGAAAGAGAGACATCGGGTGCAAGCACCTTTGCCGGCGGTTTGCCAAATCTCCCGAATGCTCCGAATCTTCCAAACATTCCTAATTTGAAAGACTTCAAAGCTCCCGAGTACAGCGTTACTTACTATTGCAAGCATTGCGGTACATTGGTGTATAAAAAGCCGTCTGAGCTTTATACAATGTGGATGCCCAGCTATTTCCACACCTCGTCAGAAGTAAGAACAGCTCAGTCCGATGCGTCATATCTTGATGTAAACGGAGACAGGTTTATTAACTCAAAGGATTATGCGTTGATTTATAACCTCAATAAGGCTCAGCTCGCTTATGAGAAGGAACTCAAGGAAAACGCTAAAAACAATCCTGCTTAACACTAAAATTTAATCTGTAAATCAGACAGTCTGTAAGCTTTGCAGGCTGTCTTTTTTTACTATATTGGCTCTTGTAACTAATTTGTAACCTCTTTTTTATTTACTTTACTTATAATTTATATTATTATATATAAAAATTATAGTATAAAAAGACGGAGGATTCTTAATATGGCTGTTGCATATAAAAGAATTTTATTAAAACTCAGCGGCGAGGTTTTGGCAGGCGCTGCCGGTAAGGGTATTGATAACGATACAGTATTGAGTATTTGTAAGGCTGTCAAAAAAGTTGCCGATGAGGGCGTTGAGGTTGCTATCGTTGTCGGCGGAGGTAACTTCTGGAGAGGCAGAACGAGTGAGCATATGGACAGAACAAGAGCCGACCATATCGGTATGCTTGCTACTGCTATGAATTCGCTTGCACTTTGCGACGCTTTAGAACAGCTCGGTGCCGATGTCAGAGTACAGACCGCTATCGAGATGCGTCAGATTGCCGAGCCTTATATTCGTAACAGGGCTATTCGTCATTTTGAAAAGGGCAGAATCGTTATTTTCGGTTGTGGTACAGGTTCACCGTTCTTCTCAACCGATACTGCCGCTGCTCTTAGAAGCGTCGAAATTAATGCAGACGCTTTGCTCAAGGCTACAAATGTTGACGGCGTTTTCGATAAAGACCCTAACAAGTTTGCCGACGCAGTAAAATACGACGATGTTACTTTCCAGGAGGTTATCACTAAAGACCTCAAGGTTATGGACTCAACCGCATTTTCACTTTGTAAGGATAACGATATGCCTATTATCGTATTCAATCTTAACGATCCCGATAATATTCTCCGTGTAGTAAACGGTGAAAAAATCGGAACAACAGTAAATAACTAATTTTCATTTCAGAGAGGTAAAAGCTATGGAAACTATTTTCGCTAACACAACCGAGAGAATGGAGAAATGTCTTGATTCGCTCGAAAGAGATTTTTCTACAATTCGTGCAGGCAGAGCAAACCCTAATGTGCTTAATAATGTTATGGTTGACTATTACGGAACACCTACACCAATCAATCAAATGGCTGCTGTTTCTGTTCCTGAGCCGAGACTTCTTGTAATTCAGCCGTGGGATGCTTCAACATTAAAGGACATCGAAAAGGCAATCAATGTTGCAGAAATCGGAATTAACCCACAAAACGACGGCAAGGTAATCCGTCTTACATTCCCTCAGCTTACGGAGGAGCATCGTAAAGCACTCGTAAAGGATGTTTCAAAGAGAGGCGAAGAGGCTAAGGTAGCTGTTCGTAATGTTCGTCGTGATTCTATGGACGATGTTAAGAAACTCAAGAAGGATAACGAAATCACAGAGGACGAGCAGAAAGACGGCGAAAAGAAATTACAGGAGATTACCGACAAATATATTAAGCATGTAGACGATATGACTAAGAAGAAAGAGGACGAAATTCTTTCTATCTGATAATCGCTTAAATATATGGGCGTTGCTTGTGCATCGCCCTATAACTGTTTTTATACTGCTTTCAAAGGAGAAGTTAGTGTGAAAAATCATACTAACAAATTATATCGCCTTCAAAATTAGCCTGAGGTATAATTTTGAAATGGCTGAAATCACTGTTTACGCCTGTTCAGGCAACACAGGCAATCAGGTGATTTTCGATTAACTATTTGTTGCCTGAAAGGCTATGGTGATTATTTATGGCTCTTTTTTCAAAAAAGAAGGAAAATAATTTTTCCGACAGACCGACATTTGAAGTGCTGCCCGAGCATATCGGTATCATTATGGACGGTAATGGCAGGTGGGCTAAAAAGCGTGGACTTCCACGCAGCGCAGGACATAAGGCAGGTGCCGAAGTCTTCCGTGAAATATCTAAGGAATGCGGCAGGCTTGGCATAAAGCACGCAACCTTTTATGCTTTCTCGACCGAAAATTGGCGCAGACCAAAGGAAGAGGTAGACGCTATTATGCGTCTATTTAAGGAGTATTTGCTTGAGGCTAAGGCGGATATTGCCGCAGCCGAGAATAACAAACTTCGCTTTATCGGCGAGAGAGAGGGCATATCCGATGAACTTCTCCGCCTTATGGACGAGGCTGAACAGGACACAAAGGATAATACCGGATGTGAGATTATGCTTGCGGTTAATTACGGCGGCAGACAGGAAATCGTAACTGCTGTGAATAAGCTGATTAAAAGCGGTAAAACCGAAATTACGGAGCAGGACATCAGCGACAGTATTTATACAGTTCCTGATTGCGATTTGATTATAAGACCGTCGGGAGAGGAAAGACTTTCAAATTTCCTTTTATGGCAGGCGGCTTACAGTGAATTTTGGTATAGCGATGTTTTGTGGCCGGACTTTACAAAAAATGATTTGTATTCGGCACTCAGAGAATTTGAAAACAGAAATCGTCGATTTGGCGGTTAATTGATGAAGGGAGCTTTATTATGAAGCAGAGAGTTATTACGGCTGCGGTTTTGCTTGCATTGCTTGCAGTTGTTGTGTGGCAGATTTATACACCGCTGTTTATCATAGTTATTGCGTTTTTGTCGGCAGTTGCCTCAAACGAAATTATGAAATGTGCTAAGGTGTCAAATAAATTTATATTGGTTTTTGGTACTGCACTCGGAGCATATATTCCGTTTACATCAAGTGAAAATATTATGTCTCCGTGGATTAACAGCGCAAAATGGGGCAACATTATTTCCTTTGTTCCTCCCGCTGCGCTGATTGCTGTTGTAGTTATAGCGTTTTGCTTGGCTATGATTTTCGATTATAAAAATACTAAGTTTGAGGATGTTGCTGTTTCTGTTGTTGCCTCGGTTTTAGTTCCTTACGGCTTTGCAATGTTCGGCGCACTTCGTGACTTTTACGGCTATCGTTCGCCTGTCGGAGTATACTTAATATTCTATGGCTTGATTTGCGCTCTCGGTACGGATACGGGCGCTCAACTTGGCGGTATGGCTTTCGGAAAGCATAAGCTTTGCCCGAATATTTCCCCTAAAAAAACCGTTGAGGGTGCCTTGTGCGGTGTGGTATTCGGCTTCTTCCTTAATATGATAGCTTTGCTTCTTTATAATAGATTTGCTTACAGCACTCTTGACAGGAAATTCGTATTGACTTTGCTTTTCTGCGCACCGTTTGTCGGCGCATTGAGTATGATGGGCGACCTTACGGCATCGGTACTGAAGAGAAATTTTGATGTTAAGGATTTCGGAAAAATCTTCCCGGGTCACGGCGGTGTTATGGATAGATTTGATTCGTCGCTCTTTACAATTCCGCTTACCTTTGTAATTGTCAGCATTTTGTAATTTGCATTTTTTAATGAGGTAGTTTTATGACTAAGAATATTTCGTTGCTTGGCTCAACAGGCTCAATCGGTACTCAGTCTTTGGATGTCGCAAGACTTCAGGGCTATAATATTAAGTGCCTTACAGCTAATTCAAGAGTTGATGTTATTGAAAATCAGGTTAGAGAATTTCATCCCGATTTGGTTTGTATGATGGATGAAACTGCTGCACTTGAACTTAAAACAAGAATTTCCGACACATCGACTAAGATTACTTTCGGTATGCAGGGACTTATCGAATGTGCAACTTATGACGGAGCAGACACCGTGCTTAACAGCGTTGTCGGTATGGTCGGACTTCAACCTACACTTGAAGCAATTAAGGCAAAGAAAACCATTGCCCTTGCAAATAAAGAAACTCTCGTTGCGGGCGGTCACCTTGTTACAAATGCCGCAAAAGAAAACGGTGTTTCCATTTTACCTGTTGACAGCGAGCATTCCGCTATCTTTCAGGCTATGCAAGGCTCACCGTCAAAGGACGCTGTTAAAAAAATAATCCTTACAGCGTCGGGCGGACCTTTCTTTGGTAAAAGCTTGGCAGAACTTGAAAATGTTACTCCTACCGATGCGCTGAAGCATCCTAATTGGGATATGGGTGCAAAAATAACCATTGACTCTGCTACAATGATGAATAAGGGTCTTGAATTTATCGAGGCAAAATGGCTGTTTGATATGCCAAATGATGATATTGAAATTGTTGTTCACAGAGAATCAGTTGTTCATTCGGCGATTGTTTATCAGGATAATTCAATGATTGCTCAGCTTGGTGTGCCTGATATGAGAATTCCTATTCAGTATGCGCTTACTTATCCGGAAAGGCTTGAAAGCCCCGTTAAGGCTCTTTCTCTTGCCGATTATGGTAAGTTGACTTTCTTTGAGCCTGATTACGATACCTTTAAGTGTATTAATGTTTGTAAGGATGCAATCGAACTTGGCGGACTTCATCCGGCTGCCGCAAACGGTGCTAATGAAGAAAGTGTAAAATTGTTCTTAAATGGCAAAATTAAATTTACAGATATAGCATATCTTAATAATGAGGCTATGAAAAGAGCCGTTGATATTAAGGATTTCACATTGCAGGATGTTCTCGATGCGGACCGTTCTGCCCGTGAATATGTTTTGGAGTGCGTTAAATAATGTCTTTGATTTGGCAAAAGGTTTATCCCGTAATAATTGCCGTTCTGTTTTTTGAGCTGATTATTTTAGTTCACGAGGGCGGTCATTTTATTGCTGCTAAGCTGATGAAAATTAAGGTTAATGAGTTTTCGGTAGGTATGGGACCTAAGCTGTTCGGCTTTAAGAAGGGCGATACAGATTATTCATTTCGTCTTATTCCGTTCGGCGGCTATTGTGCTATGGAGGGCGAGGACGAAAAGAGCAACGATTCCGCCTCGTTTGAAAACAAGACCGTCTTGCAAAGGATTTTTGTTGTCTGTGCAGGTGCTTTGATGAATCTGATTATGGGACTTGTTATCATCAGTATTATGGTTTCTACCCAAAATCTCATCGGTATTCCCGTTGTGGCAGACTTTGAGGAAAATGCAGTTTCGTCTCAGACACTGATGAAAAATGACAGGATTAAGGCTATCGACGGAATGCGTGTGTATACGGCAACCGATGTCTTTACGGGACTTTCGAGAAGTCGGGATGAAAATGTAGAGTTCACCGTTCTTAGAGACGGCAGCGAGATAAATATAGATGTTCCTTTCGCTATGAATGAGGAAAACGGAACACGGTTTATCAGCTTGGACTTTTATATGTTCGGTAATGAAAAAACCTTTTCGTCCGTTATTAAGGAAACCTTTGCTCAGTTTGTCTCGTTTTGCAGAATAGTATTTCTTTCCGTCTCCGACTTGATTAGCGGAAGATTCGGAGTTAGCGATTTAAGCGGTCCGGTCGGTGCGGTAAGTGCCGTGTCCTCTGCGGTTAAGTCCAGTCTTAACGGTATGCTCAGGATAACCGCATTGCTCAGCGTTAATATCGGATTGTTTAATCTTTTTCCGTTCCCCGCACTTGACGGTTGGAAACTTTTTGCACTTATTTTTGAGGGTTTGTTCAAAAAAAGAATGCCCCAAAAATTAGAATGGGCAATAAATTCTGTCGGACTTGCATTGCTTTTAGGTTTAATGTGCTTCGTCACTTTTTCGGATATAACTAAATTGTTTTAATGGATTTTATGGAGAGTGTTATGAGAAACTCAAAGAAAATTAAAATCGGAAATACATTTATCGGCGCCGATAGCCCGATACTTGTTCAAAGTATGCTTAATGTTCCGTCAACTGATATAGAAAATTCGGTTAAGCAGGCGGTTGAGCTTGATAAAGCAGGCTGTCAGATTATTCGTTTTGCTATTCCTAACGAGGAAGCACTCGACCTTATCGAACCGATTAAAAAGGCTACAACCGTGCCACTCGTTGCAGATATACATTTTGATTACAGACTTGCTCTCGGTGCAGCCGAAAGGGGAATTGATAAAATCCGTATTAACCCCGGAAATATCGGAAGCGAGGACAGAGTTAAGGCAGTTGCAGACGCTTGCAAACTTAGAGGCTTGCCTATTCGTATAGGCGTTAATTCAGGCTCACTCGAAAAACATATTCTTGCAAAATACGGTTCTCCAACGCCGGAGGCAATGGTTGAGTCTGCACTTTATCACGCATCATTGCTCGAAAAATTCGATTTTGACGATATTGTAATTTCTATTAAATCGTCAAATGTAAATACTATGATTAAGGCTTATGAGCTTGCTGCCGAAAAGTGTAATTATCCGCTTCATCTCGGTGTAACCGAGGCAGGCACGGAGCGTATGGGTATAATTAAATCCTCTATCGGTATCGGCTCGCTTCTTACTCACGGTATCGGCGATACAATCAGAGTAAGCCTTACGGATGCTCCTGTTAAGGAGGTTTATGCCGCACAGGATATATTAAAGGCGATAGGACTTAAAACCGACTGCCCGTATCTCGTTTCTTGCCCTACTTGCGGCAGAACAAGAATTGACCTTGTCGGTCTTGCAAAGCAGGTTGAGGAGAGGCTTCGTGATTGTAAAAAACCGATTACCGTTGCAGTAATGGGTTGTATAGTAAACGGTCCGGGTGAAGCTCGTGAGGCTGACATCGGAGTTGCAGGCGGAGACGGCTGCGGATTGATATTTAAGAAGGGCGAGATTTTGAGAAAAGTTCCCGAAAATCAGCTCTTAGATGAATTAATGAAAGAGATAGATAAATTATAATGGCAAAATTTTACGACTATTTTTCAACTTATGTAAATGACGATGACCTTGCTTTGATTGGCAACGGTGATATTACTCGTTTCACTGTTTATAAAGATGACAGACGATTGGAGCTTGGCTTGTTCCTTGACAGACTTGTTCGCTATGATGTTATATCACGATGTCAGACTGCCCTTGCACATGCGTTGGAGCTTAACGGTGCAAAAATTGTTGTTACATATCCGAAAAGACTTTTTGATATAAATGAAATATCTAAGATTTTGTCGTTTGTCAGCGGAGTAAATAAATCGGTCAACGGATTCTTTGACGGTGCAGAGGCTGAACTTGAAGATGATATACTTACCGTCTGCCTCAAAAAAGGAGGCAAGGAACTTTTAGAAGGGCAAAAGATTGATAAGGAAATATCCGAGCTTATTTATAAGCAGTTTGATGTTGACCTTGATGTTGCATTTTTGGAAGTTCAAGCGTTTGATATGGAAAAGGCTGTCCGTGAGGCTGCTCAGGCTAAGGCTGAGGAAAAGGCCAAGGAAGAGGCACAAAAGGAAAAATATGTGGCTCATATTCAGCTTGGTGACTTGCCTCTTTATGCCGATACAAGAAAACAAATAATGGGCAGACCGATTAAGGATTTGCCTAAGCCTATTAAGGAAATTATGCCTGATGACGGCTTTGTCACGGTTTGGGGCGAAATTTTTAATCTTGATGTTCGTGACACAAGAAGAGGCGACTCTCGTATTTTGACCTTTTCTATTACCGATCAGTCGTCGTCGGTGTCTGTTAAGATTTTTGAAAAACGCAGTATAATCGACCCTATAATCAAAAATCTTGAAGCTGCTCAGGCTATTTTAGTCAGCGGACTTTATAAGCTTGATACATACGCAAATGAATATGTTATTATGCCTAATCATATCGAGTCGATTAAAAAGATTGAAAAGCAGGATACTGCCGTCGAAAAGAGAGTCGAGCTTCATATGCATAGCTCTATGTCCGAAATGGACGGTATGACGCCTGTTTCAAAGCTTGTTGAGCGTGCGGCTAAATGGGGACATAAGGCTGTTGCGATTACCGACCACGGTGTTGTTCAGGCTTTGCCCGAGGCTTATGCCACCGCAAAATCTAAGGGAATCAAGCTTATTCTCGGTATGGAGGGTTATTTGGTTGACGATACTCTTTATCCTGATTTTATGAATATGAAGAGTAAGGATTTTCAGCGTCATCATATTATCCTGTTGGTTAAGGCTGATAATACTATGCCGATTCGACTTGACGAGAATTGGCAACCTGTTATGGACGAGCCGGAAGACGGTATCGTTCATCGTGGAAGAAAAAATCTTTATGAGCTTATTTCAAGTTCTAATGTTAAAACATATAAAAATCGTCCGCTTATTCCAAAGACAATGCTCAGCCAAAAGCGAGATGATATTTTAATAGGCTCTGCCTGTGAGCAGGGTGAGATTATTCAGGCTATCCTCAGAGGTAAGAATGATGACGAGCTTTTGAAGCTCGCAGAGTTTTATGATTACCTTGAAATTCAGCCCAACGGTAATAACGAGTTTATGCTTCGCACAAGCGATCAGGAATATGTTACCACTAAAAGAGGCGAGCAGAAGTTTAATCCGTATTGGCGAGTTAATACGGAAGAAGATTTAATTAATATCAATAAAAAGGTTATAGAACTTGCGGATAAGTTGGGCAAGCCTGTCGTTGCAACAGGGGATGTGCATTTTCTTAATCCCGAGGATGCAAAGCTTCGTGCTATCGTTATGGCCTCCAAAGGCTTTGACGATGCCGATAATCAGGCACCGCTTTATTTCAAAACGACAGATGAAATGCTTGAAGATTTCGCATGGGCAGGCGACAGAGCAAAGGAATTCGTTATTGACAATCCTAATATGATTGCCGATATGATTCAGGACAAGCTTCCGCCAATCCCTCCCGGAACTTATCAGCCGTACATCGAGGGCGCTGACGATGAGCTTACTCAAAAGTGCTGGGCAACCGCAAAATCGCTTTACGGTGACCCTGTTCCCGAATATGTTGCTTCCCGTCTCGAAAGAGAGCTTAATTCAATTATCTCCCACGGCTACGGAGTGCTTTACGTTATCGCTAAGCGTCTTGTTGAGGAGAGCGAAAGACGAGGCTATTTGGTAGGCTCAAGAGGTTCTGTCGGTTCATCGCTTGCCGCCCATTTCGGCGGTATATCCGAGGTTAATCCTCTTGCTCCGCATTATTATTGTAAAAAATGTAAGCACAGCGAATTTTTCTTAAACGGTGAATACGGTTCAGGCTTTGATTTGCCGAAAAAGAATTGCCCTGTTTGCGGTGAACCTATGAAGCGTGACGGCCACGAAATCCCGTTTGAAACCTTCCTCGGCTTTGACGGTGATAAAGAGCCTGATATCGACCTTAACTTCTCGGGAGAGGTGCAGGGACAAATTCATAGATTTACCGAAACCCTCTTTGGTAAGGAGTATGTGTTTAAGGCAGGCACAATGTCTACCATTGCTGAAAAAACAGCGTACGGATATGTGCTTAACTACTTCCGTGAGCGTGATAAATATACAGGCGAGCGTGTAGAAAAAGCAAAGGAAAATCTTGCCGAAAGTAACAGTATGCTTTCAACTATACCAAGAGCCGAGGTTGAACGACTTGCAACCCTTATTGATAAGGGAAAAATTACCAGAACGACAGGTCAGCACCCGGGCGGAATGGTTGTTGTTCCCGATAAGTACACCGTTGAGGACTTTACACCTATTCAGTACCCGTCAAACGATGAAAAGAAGGGTACTTATACCACCCACTTCGACTTTAAGAATTCGCTTCACGATACACTTCTCAAACTTGATGAGCTTGGACACGATAATCCTACTCTTTATAAATACTTGGAGGATGCCACAGGTGTTCCCGTAATGGAGGTTGATTTAAGCGACCCTAAGCTTTATGAACTTATTACATCTACTGCACCGCTTGGCATTACACCCGAGGATATAGATAACCCGACAGGAACGCTTGCTATTCCCGAAATGGGTACGCCGTTTGTTGTCGGTATGCTTACCGAGGCTAAGCCTAAAACCTTTGCCGACTTGCTTCAGATTTCGGGACTTTCCCACGGTACGGATGTATGGCTCGGCAACGCACAGGAGCTTATTGATAACGGCACTTGTACCATTTCCGAGGTTATCGGATGTCGTGACGATATTATGACCTACCTTATTCATAAGCTCGAAAAATATGAGCGTGAAACAGGTAAAGAAGCACCTTTGACGAAAAAGGATTGCTTTAAGATTATGGAATATACCCGTAAGGGTAAAGCACCAAAGGAGCTTCCGCCTTACGAGGAGGGAATGAAAACCATCGGCGTTGAGCAATGGTATATTGACTCCTGCTATAAAATTAAATATATGTTCCCTAAGGCACACGCTGCCGCATATGTTATTGCGGCACTTCGTATTGCTTGGTATAAGATTTATTATCCTGTTGAATTTTACAGCGCATTCTTTACCGTTCGTGGCGGTGCTATTGATGCCGTTGCCGCTGTCCAGGGTAAGGCTGCTGTTAAGAAAAAAATGCAGGAAATTAAGCTAAAGGGCAATGAAGCTACTGCTAAAGAGGAGTCTCAATATGTAGTTTTGCAGATTGTTATTGAAATGCTTGCCCGTGGATATGAATTTTTGCCTGTGGATTTATATAAATCCGATTGGCGAGTTTATAAAATCGAGGACGGTAAAATCAGATTGCCGTTTTCTGCCATTGACGGTATCGGTGAAACTGCGGCTATGTCTATTGCAGAGGCTGTCGAGAGAAATCCTGACGGATTTGTTGCTTCCGACGACCTTGCAAATGAGCCGGGAGTAGGTAAATCCGTAGTTGACGCACTCAGAAATGCAGGTGCTTTGGGAGATTTGCCCGAAACTACTCAAATTTCATTGTTCTGATTATACTTGACAAGTCCGCTTTATTGTGTTAGCATATTAGTGTACTAAAGTGGATTGATTGAAAGGACAGTATTTCTTTTGAAATACGATGTAGCGTTATGAAAAGATATTCAAAGATTACCCCCGAAGGAAGCAGAGACTTTCTTTTTGAGGAATGTGACGAGCGACGCAGAGTTGAGCGTATTTTAACTCAGCTTTTTAAGGAAAACGATTACCGTAAGGTAATGACGCCTGCTATCGAGTTTTTCGATGTGTTTGACAGCGATAATACAGGTATCGAGGCAGAGGAGATGTTTAAGCTCAGCGACTCTAAGGGCAGAACTACCGTTTTACGCCCCGATAATACCTTGCCGATTGCACGAATGGTTGCAACTCGTTTAAGCGATGCACAGCTTCCTGTAAGGCTTTACTATAATCAGTCGGTCTTTGTCAGAGCAAAAGCTCTTGCAGGCAGACCGAGCGAGGTCGCTCAAAGCGGTATAGAGCTTATCGGTGACGGAAGCGAGGAGGCGGATGTTGAGGTTATCAAAATGGCTGTCGAATGCCTTAAAAGATGCGACCTTAATTCGTTTAAGCTTGAAATCGGTAATGCCGCTTTCTTTAATGCTATTCTTAATAAAATGCAAATTACCGATACCCAAAGAGCAGATATTATAAATTTGATTGAGGCTAAGAATTATGCGGCTCTCGGTGACCTTTTGGACAGATTGGGTGACAGTGAGCAGACGAGAATTATCAGACAGCTTCCACGCCTTTTCGGCGACGCTTCAGTAATTGATGAGGCTAATGAGATTTACAGCGATGCTCAAGCTTCTCAGGCATTGTCTTATCTTAAAGAGGTGTACGACAAGCTTTGCTCGGCAGGACTCAAGGATTATATCTTAATCGACCTTGGCCTTGTTAATCGTTCTAATTATTATACGGGCGTTATCTTTCACGGCTATGCAGAGGGTACGGGTATAACCGTTCTTTCGGGCGGAAGGTATGATAATTTGCTCGGTGATTTCGGTATGCCGTCTCCTGCAATCGGCTTTGCTGTCGAAGTTTCTGCATTGTGTCAGGCTATTGATGAGGTGATTAATGTTGAACGACCGATTCGTATAGCACTCACTAAGGGCAGATTGGAGAGGAAAACCGTCGAGCTGTTTAAGACTATGGGCTTAGATACAACTCAGCTTGAAAATAAGGGCAGAAGATTAATTCTCCCTGTTGATAAATATGAAACCGTGCTTTCAAAAGCACCTGATGTAATTACCTATGTTGAACACGGAGTATGCGATATCGGTATTGTCGGTAAGGATACTATCGTTGAACACGGCTCGTCATTTTATGAGGTAATTGATTTGAATATCGGCAAATGTAAATTTGCTCTTGCTTGCCCTAAGGGAACGGATTTCTTTAAGGGCTATAAACGCAAAACCGTAGCTTCTAAGTATCCTAAGGTTGCAAAGGAATTTTTTGAATCTAAGGGTATGGATGTCGATGTGATTAAGATTGAGGGAAGCGTGGAGCTTGCCCCGTTGCTCGGCTTGGCAGACGGAATTGTCGATATTGTTGAAACCGGCTCAACGCTAAAGGAAAACGGCCTTGAGGTTGTGGAGGAAATATTCCCGATTTCAGCGAGAGTGATTGTTAATATGGCTTCTATGAAGCTTAGAAAGAATGAAATAGAAGCGTTCCTGTCAGACCTTGAGCTTGCGTCTCGTGTTTGAGACGATAGCGTTAAAACTTAATTTTTAGGTTTGTCGGATATAGGAGGAAATATGAAAATTACAAAAGCTAACGGTAAGGCAGAATATGCTCTTATCGAAAACTTAAAAAAGCGTGCGGGTGAGGCAGATGAAAAGATAGTAGACATTGTCTCAACAATTATTCGTAATGTTAAAGAAAACGGTGATGACGCAGTAAGAGAATACACCGTTCGCTTTGACGGCTCTGTTCCTAAAAAGACAGTTATTTCAGGCGATGAGCTTCAATCTTATCTTGATTTGGTGGATGATGATTTTAAGTCTGCTATTATTAAGGCTAAGGAAAACATTTATGACTTTCATCTTCGTCAGGCTCAGCAATCTTGGATGACTACTAAAGAAAACGGAGTTATTATGGGACAGCGTGTCAGAGGACTCCATAGGGTAGGTATCTATGTGCCGGGCGGTACTGCGGCTTATCCGTCGTCTGTTTTAATGAATGCCGTTCCCGCAAAGATTGCCGGTATAAAGGAAATCATTATGGTTACTCCGCCGGGAAAGGACGGAAATCCTAATCCTAATATTATGGCTGCCGCTGCCGTTGCCGGTGTTGATAAGGTATTCTTAGTAGGCGGAGCGCAGGCTGTTGCTGCATTAGCTTACGGAACGGAGAATATCCCAAAGGTTGATAAAATAGTCGGTCCGGGCAATATCTTTGTCGCAACCGCAAAGAAGCTGCTTTACGGCATAGTCGATATTGATATGGTTGCAGGCCCCAGCGAAATATTAATCGTTGCGGACAAAACCGCAGACCCTGCCTTCCTTGCGGCAGACCTTATGTCGCAGGCCGAACACGATAAGCTTGCTTCTGCAATTTTGCTTACAACTTCTATTGATTTGGCAAGAGCAACTCAGCACGAAATTGATAAGCAGATTAAAAATTTAGAAAGACAAAACATTATTGAGGAAAGCCTTGAAAACTACGGTGAAATTATTGTTTGTGAAAGCTTGGAGCAGGCTATAAGCTTTGCAAATGAGCTTGCACCCGAACATCTTGAACTTTGCGTTTCTGAGCCTTTGAAGTATATAGGTAAGGTTGATAATGCAGGCTCTGTATTTCTCGGTAACTTTTCACCTGAGCCTCTCGGAGATTATTTTGCAGGACCTAATCATGTTCTTCCGACTTCAGGTACGGCAAGATTTTTCTCACCGTTGGGCGTAGATTCCTTTGTGAAAAAATCTTCCTTTATTTATTACACTCCTCAGGAGCTTAGTAATGCAAAGGATGATATAATTACCCTTGCACAGAGCGAGGGCTTGACCGCACACGCAAATTCTATCAGCGTTAGATTTCAGTAAGGACGGTTTATATGCGTACATCATTTGTTGAAAGAAATACTAAGGAAACACAAATTAAAATTAACCTCTGTCTTGACGGCGGTGAGGTGAATATAAATACGGGCGTCGGCTTTTTTGACCATATGCTGACTGCTTTTGCCGTTCACGGTGGATTCGGTCTTGATGTTTGCGTTAAGGGCGACCTTGATGTTGATACTCATCATACTGTTGAGGATACGGGTATCGCACTCGGCAGAGCGTTTAATGAGGCGCTCGGAGATATGAGTGGCATTAACAGATATGGAACATTTTATATTCCTATGGATGAAAGTCTTGCACAGGCTTCGCTTGATATTTCAAACCGTCCGTTTCTTGTTTTTAATGCTGATTTTGCACAGGAAAAATGCGGCGATTACGAAACCTGCGTTACAGAGGAATTTTGGAGAGCCTTTGCTATGAACAGCGGTATCACATTGCATATCAATGTCCTTTACGGCTTGAACGCTCATCACGAGATTGAGGCGATATTTAAGGCTGTTGCCCACGCTTTGAAAATTGCCGTTGTAAAAAACGGTAACAGCTCTGTACTTTCCACAAAAGGAGTTCTTTAATGATTATTTTTCCTGCGATAGATGTTATTGATAAAAAACCCGTGCGCCTTTATAAGGGCGATTTCAGCACGGCTCATCAGGTTGCTGACAGCGTTTTCACCACCGCCGAGGACTTTGTTACGGCAGGCTGTGAATGGGTGCATATGGTTGACCTCGACGGCTCGCTGATGAAAAAGAGAGTTAATTCCGATGTGTTTGTTCAGGTCGCTTCTTCAACTTCTCTGAAGGTAGAGGTTGGCGGCGGAATACGAACTATGCAGGATATTGAGTATTACCAAAACAATGGTATTGCCCGTGTTATCTTAGGCTCGGTCGCACTTAAAAATCCTGAGCTTGTTCGTGAAAGCGTAAAGGAATTCGGCGAGCTTATTACGGTCGGAATAGACGCTAAGAACGGTTTTGTTGCAACCGAGGGCTGGACTGAGGGAAGCGATACTCACTATATAGAGCTTGCCCGCCGTATGGAGGATATGGGTGTAAAAACTATTATTTATACCGATATTTCAAAGGACGGTACGCTCAGCGGACCTAATGTTGAACAGCTTTGCCGGCTTAATGATGCTGTTTCCTGCGACATTACCGCCTCCGGTGGTGTAAGTAATATTGACGATATTAAAACTCTCAGGGACAACGGACTGTACGGTGCAATTTGCGGTAAAAGCATTTATCAGGGTACGCTTGATTTGGCTCAGGCGGTGGAGGTCTGTAAATGATGAATTTAGATAAGTTTTTTGTTAAAGGCGAGCTTATTCCCGCAATAGTGCAGGAGGCTTCAACCGGCGAGGTTTTGATGCTCGCTTATATGAATAAAGACTCTCTTAGAAAAACTCTCGAAAGCGGTTACACTTGGTTTTGGTCTCGCTCAAGACAGGAACTTTGGAATAAGGGAGCAACCTCGGGACACCTTCAAAGAGTGTTGGAAATCAAGGGCGATTGTGATGACGACACTCTTCTGATTAAGGTTGAGCAGACAGGTGCTGCGTGTCATACAGGAAATCATTCCTGCTTTTTTAATGATATAGAATTTAACCGTGCTGAATAACGAAAGGCTAAAAATGGATTATATTAGAAACGATTACGAAACTATCTTGGCAAGAAGAGATGCCAAGGAGGAAGGTTCTTATACCTGCTATCTTTTTGAGCAGGGACTCGATAAGATATTAAAAAAGGTCGGTGAGGAAAGCACCGAAATGGTTATTGCCGCAAAGAACGGAGTTAAGGACGAAACCGTCGGTGAAATCTGCGACCTTATTTATCATACTCTTGTTATGATGGCCAACGAGGGCATTACTGTTGATGATGTCGATGCGGTTTTGGCAAAGCGTGCAGAAAAGGCAGGCAATCTAAAGAAATTTCACAAGGTAGATAAAAATTCATAATGGCATTTAAGAAATGGGTGGTTCGGCAGGCAGATAAGGAAAAAGCCTCCGAGCTTAGCGAAAAATTTAATATAGACCCCTTTGTTGCTGTTTTGCTCGTATCACGAGGAATCGAAAAGGATGTCGATGTGGTGAACTTCCTCTCTGATGATTTCACCATGCCGTCACCCTATGATTTTGCCGATATGGACGAAGCGGTTTTTGCCGTTTTTGAAGCTATTGAAAATAATGAAAAAATTTGCGTTTATGGCGACTATGACTGCGACGGTGTTACCTCTACTGCGTTGCTTACGGATTTTTTCAAAAGCTTAGGTGCAGATGTCTGTTACTATATTCCCGATAGGGAATCAGAGGGTTACGGAATGAATATGTCTGCTGTTGATACGATTCATTCTTGGGGAGTAAGCTTGATTGTTACCGTTGATAACGGTATTGCCGCTTTTGATGAGGCAGAATATATTTACTCTCTCGGTATGTCGCTTGTAATTACCGACCATCATCAGCTCAGCGATAATAAGCTTCCGAGAGCAGAGGCTGTCGTTAATCCTCATCGCTTGGATAACACCCTTTCGTTTAAGGAGTTTTGCGGTGTTGCCGTTGCATTTATGCTTGCTGTTGCTATGAGTGACGATAATTACGAGCAAACAGTTGAAAGATATATTGATTTGGTGGCAATCGGCACTATCGCCGATGTTATGCCTTTGATTTATGAAAACAGGTCGTTTGTAAAAAAAGGACTTATAAAGCTCAAAAACAATCCTCCTGCGGCACTCAGACCGTTGTTGAATAACGGCGCAGACAGGGGAATTACCTCCACCGAGGTTGCGTTTCAAATTTGTCCGAGGCTTAATGCTATGGGCAGAATGGGCGATGCAAAGCGAGCTGTTGAACTTTTGCTTTGTAACGATTCGTCAAGAGCAACTGATGTTTGTAATTTGCTCAATGAGGAAAATTCGCTTCGTCAGACAACAGAACAGCAGATTTTGCATGACGCAAAGCGACAGATAGAAGCAGACAGTTCTCTTGCCTCATCTCCTGTAATTGTCGTTGCGGGCAAGAATTACCACCACGGTGTTATAGGTATTGTTTCGGCACATATTACGGAAGAATACGGAAAACCGTCGTTTGTTATCGGTATGGGTGATGACGGTGTTGCAAGAGGCTCTGCAAGAAGCGTTGAGGGCTTTAATATATTTGAGGCTCTGACTGCCTGTAAGGACGACCTTGTTCAGTTCGGCGGTCATCCGCTTGCTGCAGGGATTACGCTTTCAAATGATAAAATTAATGATTTCAGACAGCATATTAATGACTATGCTTTGAATAAATATACCGTTATGCCTCAGCCTGAGCTTGAACTTGATTTTAAGCTTTCGCCCTCTTATTTGAGCGTTGATTTGGTTAATTCTCTTTTGGTGCTTGAACCGTACGGTACGGGTAATCATCAGGCTGTTTTCGGTGTGTATAAGCTGACTTTGCTTGATGTTGTTGCGCTAAGCGAGGGTAAGCATATCAGGCTGGAGCTTCAAAAGAAAAATTCTAAAATCAGAGCCGTTAAGTTTTCAACTCCTTTTGATACCTTTCCTTATGTTAAAGGTGATGTGCTTAACTTGGCTGTTCGTATCGGGAAAAATGCCTATAAGGGCAGAATGTATCTCTCCGTGCAGGCGGTTGATGTTCGCCTTAGTGATATAGACGAGGATAGATATTTTCAGGAAAAGGCTGTGTATGAGCGTTATTTGTATAACTCGGCATTTACTCCGTCACTTTATCCCGACAGAGATGCCTGTGTTAAGGTTTATAAATATATTAAACAGGGGAAAGCCCCTTGCTTTACGGGTGAGGATTTGTATTTCAGACTGCAAAATTACGGTTTAACCTATGGACAGGTTATGTTTGCCTTGCAAGCATTTGTTGAATCCGGACTTGTTAATGCCGATGAGCGTATTAAAGCGACTGTGTCACCTAATAAGGTGGAACTTGAGCAAACAGATATACTTCGAGAATTGAAGGGAAGAATGGACAGTGTCACAGGAAATTAAATTAGAAGATTATGACGATAAGTTTGACGAGTTTTTTGAACAGGTAAAGAAGAATCCTCAGTATAACAGCAAACTTATCAAGAAGGCTTACGACCTTGCCTATGAGGCTCATAAAAATCAGCGCAGACGCTCGGGCGAGCCGTATATTATGCACCCCGTTGCCGTTGCAAAAATTCTTTTTGACTTCGGTATGGATAATGAATGTATTATAGGCGCATTGCTTCACGATGTTGTCGAGGATACAACCTATTCGCTGGATTATATTAAGGATAATTTCGGCGAGGAGGTTGCTACTCTCGTTGACGGTGTTACAAAGCTCGGCAAAATTCCGCTTTCAACCAAGGAGGAGGTTCAGGCAGAAAATATCCGTAAGATGTTTATTGCAATGAATCAGGATGTAAGGGTAATTATCATTAAGCTTGCCGACAGGCTTCATAATATGCGTACACTCCAGCATATGCCACCTTATAAACAGAGAGAAAAGTCGCTTGAAACGCTGGAAATTTACGCTCCGATAGCACACCGCTTGGGTATTCGTAGCGTAAAGGACGAACTCGAGGACTTGGCTATTCGCTACCTTGACCCTATCGCATATAAGGAAATAGAGAATTCTCTTTCTATGAAAACGAGCGAGGGTACGGTTTTTCTTGAGGATATTAAAAAGCAAATAGAAGAAAAGCTCAAGCCTGTAATGGATAATGTTCAGATTACCTATCGTGTTAAATCCGTTCACGGAATTTTCCGTAAGGTTTATATAAAGGGTAAGAACTTTGAAGAAATTTACGATATATATGCAGTAAGAATTATCGTTGATTCTATGATTGACTGTTATAATGCACTCGGTATAGTACACGATATGTTTACTCCGCTTCCGGGCAGATTTAAGGATTATATTTCTACCCCTAAGCCTAATATGTATCAGTCGCTTCATACTACCGTTTTATCAAAAAAAGGTATACCGTTTGAAATTCAAATTCGTACCTGGGAAATGCACAGAACTGCCGAATACGGTATTGCGGCTCACTGGAAATATAAATTAGGTAAGGGCGGCAAGGACGACCTTGATAACACTCTCGGTTGGATTCATAAAATGCTCGAAAACGGCGACAGCGCAGATAATGCCGAGGATATGGTTTCGTCGATTAAGGGCGATTTGTCCGTTGATGAAATCTATGTATTTACTCCAAAGGGCGATGTTAAATCATTGCCAAAAGGCTCAACTGTTATCGACTTTGCCTATGCCATTCACTCCGCTGTCGGTAATAAAATGACAGGCGCTAAGGTTGACGGAAGAATAGTACCTCTTGATAAGGTGCTTAAAACAGGTCAGGTTGTAGAGGTTATTACCACAAATCAGCCGGGAAAAGGTCCGTCAAGAGATTGGCTCAATATTGTTAAAACAGGTGAGGCACGCTCAAAGATTCGTTCTTGGTTTAAGAAAGAAAAGCGTGACGAAAATATTGCACACGGTAAAAGTGTTCTTGACCACGAGTTTAAGAGAAATTATCTTCGCTTTGAGGGCGATAAGTTTGTCAGCTTCGTTCAGAGAATTGCAGAGCGTCAGCATTTTGACAGTATAGATGATTTTTATGCCGCTATCGGCTACGGCGGAGTTAATATTACTCGCCTTATGCCGGGAATAAAGGATGAATATAATCGTAATTGGAAGGAAAAGACCGTTCAAACCCCTGCAAATGTTATCGAAAAGGTTAATTCAACTCCTAAATCTTCCGGAGGAGTTGTCGTAGACGGTATTGATAACTGCCTTATTAATATGGCAAGATGCTGTAATCCGCTTCCGGGTGAGGATATTATAGGCTTTATTACCCGTGGCCACGGCTTGACAATCCACCGCAGAGACTGTAATAATGTTCCTGTCGATATTGAACATTCTCCCGAGCCTGAGCGTTGGGTAGGAGCGCATTGGGATTCAAGTATTAAGGTTGAGGCAAGGTCGTCGCTTGATGTCTATGCTATTGACCGTGACGGAATCGTGCTTGATATTTCCACCGCGCTTGTTAAGGCTCATGTTAAAATGCACGCAATTAACGCAAGAACGATTAACGACGGAAATTGTCGCACATCTATTACCATATCTGTAAATAATAAGGAACATTTGGATTCAATTATCAGAACGCTCAGCAGAATAGACGGCGTATATTTGATTGAAAGAAACGAACATAAGGGACAACTATGAAAGCAGTAATTCAAAGAGTAAAATATGCAACCGTTAAGGTTGACGGAAAATTAATAGGCGAATGTAAACAAGGATTTATGATTTTGCTCGGAGTTGTAGACTCCGATACACAGCAGGATGCCGATAAGCTGATTAAAAAGATACCCGTTCTTCGTATTTTTGAGGACGAAAACGGTAAGATGAATAAGAGCTTGCTTGATATTAACGGCGAACTTCTCGTTATTTCACAGTTTACACTTGCATCAGATTGTTCACACGGCAGACGGCCTTCGTTTACAGCCGCAGCACCTCCCGATGAGGCAAATAGACTGTACGAATATTTCGTGTCCGGTATTAAGTCATCAGGTGTCGGCAGCGTTCAAACAGGTGAGTTTGGCGCAGATATGGCTGTCGAGCTTCTTAACGACGGACCTGTTACAATTATTTTGGATTCAAAGGAGCTTCATTGATGATTGTAAAAAAGCAAAGCTTTGGTGCAATTAATAATAATTGCTATCTTATAGTTGATGAAAAAACAAATAAATCCGCACTTGTTGATTGCTCCGAGGCAGGAGACAGAATGATTGATTTAATCGGCGATACGGATTTAGAGTATATACTTTTAACCCACGGACATTTTGACCATATTATCGGTGCAAGAGATATTAAGGCAAAGTACAATGCAAAGGTTGTTATTTCTGCTCCCGATGAGCCTATGCTTACCTCGGGCAAACTTTCTCTTGCCTCCTTTATGGACGCTCCTCAAAACAATGTTGACAGTGACCTTGTCGTGTCCGACGGTGATGAAATTCAGCTCGGCACGCTTGAAATCAAGGTCATCTCTACACCCGGTCACACTAAGGGAAGCGTTTGCTATTTGGTTGAAAACGCTCTGTTTTCAGGAGATACTCTTTTTTACTGCTCTTGTGGCAGAATGGATTTCCCCGGTGGCTCAAACGAAGAAATGTTTGTGTCGCTCAAAAAATTAAAGGAGCTGAATAAAGATTATACCGTTTATACCGGTCACGATAAAACCACAACGCTCGGTTTTGAAAGAAAAAATAATCCGTATATGAAATTGTTATGATAATTAGAAACATTAATCACGATTGCTCTTACCATATTGAAAAAATCGCCGTGATGTTTTTCCCTTTGGAAAAACTTAAAAAAGACGGCGAGGATAATGTTGTTATTCAAACCGAAAAAAACGGCGATACACTTTATGTCAGGGTGAGAGCATATTCAAGATATTTAGAAAAATCACATACACTTTCCTCCGGCGAGGATTTGACTCACGCAATGTCGATTTTGCTTTATGATACGCTTTGCGAGCTTACCTCTTATTCGTTGCCGTGGGGCATTTTGTATGGCGTAAGACCTGCAAGGCTTATGCACGCAACGGCAGAAGCTCTCGGTATTGACGGAGCGATTGAAAAATTCAGAGCCGATAGGGTAGAACAGAAAAGAATCGACCTTGCGCTGTCGGTTATGGAAAGTGAAAACAGAATTATTGCTCTTTCAAAGCCTAACTCGTTTTCGCTTTATGTATCAATTCCGTTTTGCCCGAGCAGATGCTCTTATTGCTCGTTCGTGTCTCACAGTATAGAAAATGCACGCGATTTGACTCAACCGTATACTCAGCTGCTTTGTAAGGAAATTAAAAGAATCGGCGAGATTGCCACACAGCTTTCGCTCAGACTTGAAAGTATTTATTTCGGAGGCGGTACTCCCACAACGCTTTCTGCCGAACAGCTTGATTTGATTTTAAGAACGGTCGAGGACAGCTTTGATTTGTCAACTCTTAGGGAATATACCGTCGAAGCAGGCAGACCCGACACCGTCACAAAGCAAAAACTTGACACTCTGCTTGCACATAATGTTACGAGAATAAGTATAAATCCTCAAACCTTTAGTGATGATGTTCTTAAAAACATCGGCAGACGCCATACCGTAAATCAGGTGATTGAAGCATTCGAGCTTGCTCGCAGCGTAGGCTTTAATAATATAAATATGGACTTGATAGCAGGTCTCGGAGGAGACACACCAGATGGCTTCAAAAACAGTATTGATACTGCCGTTTCTATGAACCCCGAAAGTATTACCGTTCATAATCTTGCCCTTAAATCAGGCGCATATCTTTGTACGGAAAACGAGTTTTTCGACCTTTCACAGCGTAATTCGGTTCGTTCTATGATTGATTATTCGTTTGAAAAAATGAAGCAGTCGGACTATAATCCGTACTATATGTATAGACAGAGCAAATCTTTGGGCAATCTGGAAAATATCGGCTACGCAAAGGAAGGATGTGAATGTCTTTATAATGTCTTTATGATGGACGAGACGCATACTGTTTTGTCCGCAGGTGCAGGTGCCGTTACAAAACTTAAAAATTACGAAACCTCACATATCAGCAGAATTTATAATTATAAATATCCTTATGAGTATCTTAATGATTTTGATGAAATTATGAATCGTAAGCAAGGCATAATTGATTTTTATAATTCATAGAATGTACTGCACACTGAGGAATAATAGTTAAAGTTTTGTTTATATTCACAAACAGTATTGCATTGCTTTACAAATTGTAATATAATGAACTAAAGAGGTGTAAATATGAAAAACTTTAATGATGTTATTAATTCTTTTGGAGAAGCAATTAATAATGCTGCTCAAAGCGGTAATATTGAGGAAATGCTTAATAAAACCAAGGCATATGCAAAAAAAAGTGCCGAGGCTATTGAAATCTCCCGTAAGAGAATAGAGCTGCTTGACGCTAAGACTAAGCTTGCTAAAGCTTACGAAAAGTTTGGCAAAATGCAGTTTAATATTTACGAGGGCGGCGAGGAGTCTAAGGACGAGATTACTGCCTGTGCAGAGGAAATTATTATGCTCAAGAGTCAGTCCGAATTTTTGGAGGCTGAAATTGAAGCGTTTAAGCAGGCTATTTCTGCCGAGGTCGAGGCTAAGATGAACAGCACCAAAAAGGAAGAGGATGTTGTTGTCGAGGATGTCGAGGTTGTAGACTCCGATAAATAATTAATATAACTTTTTTAAGGACAGTGTGATTTTCGCACTGTCTTTTTTGTTGTGGTGATTTTTTGAGCATAAAGGGAAAATACATTTCGTCAGCCGTTATGCTTCTTGTCTCGGGCATAATTGTTAAGGCAATAGGCGCAGTATATAAAATTCCGCTTACCGCTTATATAGGCACAGTTGGCAGGGGATATTATGCTTTTGCGTATAATTTGGTAATGCCGTTGCACGCAGTCACTATGGGCGCTTTTCCAATCGCTCTTTCAAAGCTTGTCAGTAAATATGTCGCAAAAAAAGATTTTAATACCGTGCTTTCGCTTAAAAAGGGAGCAATCAGACTGTTTATTGTCGTCGGCTTTGTCGGTATGCTTCTGCTTCTTATTTGTGCTGAGCCGTATTGCCGTTTTGTCGTTAAATCACCGGGGAGCATTTATGCGTCGCTTGTTGTTGCACCGTCCCTTTTGTTTTCTTGTATAGGCGGTGCATACCGTGGATATTATGAGGGCTTGATTAATATGCTCCCAACAGCCGTGTCACAGGTGATAGAGGCTGTGTGTAAATTTGTTTTCGGTATTGCTTTTGCAAAAATTGCGTATCAAAGAATAACCGACGAATTGTTTGAACAAAATGCTTTGATTTGCGATAATGATTTGTCGATTGTTTATCCTTACTCGACAGCCGCCGCAATGCTCGGAGTAACGCTGGCTTCGTTTGTCAGCCTTGCTTTTTTATGCCTTTATTCCGTATCGCATAAAGACAGCGGTGAAATCTGTGATATACGCTCAGCCGAAAAAATGTTGCTCTGCTTTGCATTTCCGATTATGATAAGCAGCTGTGTGCAGAGTATTTTTCAGTTTCTTGATTCAACAGCCGTTCAGCTTGCACTTAATATGCTCAGTCCCGATTTAATCAGAGAACATTATTCGTCTGCTTTGTCATTGGTTACGGTAGCCGACAGCGAGCTTTCGTCATATGCTTACGGTGTGCTTTCCGCCTCGCTTGATTTTAAGAACCTTGTGCCGGGAATTACTATGTCGCTCGGAATTTGTGCTGTTCCCGTCATCAGCTCCGCCTTTGAATGCTCGGATAAATTTCGCCTTTGTGCAATGTTTAATTTGATATTCAAATATACAACCCTGCTTTCTTGCCTCGGCGGTTTAGTTTTATATGTCGGTGCCGATGACGCATTAACAGTCCTTTATGCAAATAAATCCCCCGATATTGTAATAGCTTGCACTCCATTGATAAGGATGTTTGCCCTTACCGTCGGCGTTTATTCGGTATCGGGATTTCTTGTTTATTCCGTTCAGTCGATAGGTATGGCACAAAAATCAATTCCGTCTTATATTGTTTGCGGAATAATCAGAGTGGTGCTGAATATCCTATTGGTAAATAACGGCACTCTGTTGCTTTACGGTTTCGTCATTTCCTCATTTGTCGGATATGCTGTTTTGGCTGTATGGAATTTGGCTGTTTTTGTACGCTATGCAGGCTGTCGAGTTGATTATGTACGCTCTATTTTCCTGCCTGTTTTGATTAAATTCGGCGTTATCTTGCTTTGGTTGTACGCTTTTTCGGATGTACAATTTTCATCAAACAAGGTTATTGATTTGCTTGTTAAAGCCGTTTTTGCCTCAATAATTTATTTACTGCCGTGCTTTTTGTGCGGATTGCTGAAATTAAATGATATTTTTTGTTATTTTGCCGATAAAAAAAACCGCTAAACCCTTGAAAATAGGGGATAAATAGTGTATTATAATTGATAAGTTACAGAGGTTTGTGCTATGGCAAAAGAATTTCATATTAAAGATAATTATGACATTGATGATTTAATTTCAATAGTGGCGCTTTTGCGCGCTCCCGGTGGTTGTCCGTGGGATGCCGAGCAAACTCATCAGTCGATAAAGGCTAATTTTATCGAGGAAACTTATGAGGTTGTTGAGGCGATTAATAAGGATAATCCGGATATGCTCAGGGAGGAGCTTGGCGATATTCTTTTGCAGGTAGCCCTTCATACACAGATTGAGCAGGAAAAGGGCAGCTTTACATTTAACGATGTCGCAAACGATATAGTTAAAAAGCTTGTCGTTCGTCATCCGCATGTTTTTTCGGATGAAACTGTTGACGGTGTTGTACAGGCGCTTAACAGTTGGGACGCAGTAAAGCTTAAAACCAAGGGGCAAAAGACTCAGAGCGAATCTATGCTAAGCGTCCCGAAAGAACTTCCTGCACTTATGAGAGCGCAAAAGGTGCAAAAAAAGGCGGCTAAGGTCGGCTTTGATTGGGACAGTGCCGACGGCGCATTCGATAAGATGTATGAGGAACTTGATGAGTTAAAAATAGCAATGACTGAGGATGATGCTTCTCACATTGAGGAGGAATTGGGGGATGTACTTTTCTCAGCGGTTAATATTGCAAGATTTTTGAAGCTTGACAGCGAGGAGGCACTCACCTGTGCAACCGATAAGTTTGTCGCCCGTTTTCAAAAAGTCGAGCAAATGGCAGCCGAGCAGGGAATTGATATGAAGTCAGCCTCCCCAAAGGAGCTTGACAGACTTTGGAATATTGCTAAGAAATAATAAAAAATAACCGATATTTTCGGTAACGGAGGATTCATTATGAATAAAACTGAACTCGTTGCAGCAGTAGCTGCAAAGGCAGAAATCTCAAAGAAGGACGCAGAAGCAGCAGTAGCAGCTACATTTGACGCTATCACAGCAGCTCTTGCTGACGGCGACAAGGTTGCACTTGTTGGCTTTGGTACATTCGCTGTTAAGGAGCGTGCAGCTCGTACAGGTCTTAACCCACAGACAAAGGCTAAGATTGAAATCCCTGCATCAAAGGCTCCTGCATTCAAGGCTGGTAAGGCTCTCAAGGACGCTGTAAACGCATAATAGTTTAGCGTGAATTATTAAATCCTGCCGATACATATGTATTAGCAGGATTTTTTAATAGCCGAATTAAATTATATTTGGAGTTAATATGAGATTAGATAAGTATTTGAAGGTTTCACGAATCATTAAGCGACGCACCGTTGCCAATGAGGCTTGTGACGCCGGTAGGGTAGAGGTAAACGGTAAGGTTGCCAGAGCCTCTTATGATGTAAAAGTCGGTGATAAAATCAAGGTTTCGCTCGGACAAAATGAGCGTAGCTATGAGGTGCTTGAAATTAATGAACATGCTCTGAAAGAAAATGCAGCCGATATGTATAAGATTATATAAAAAATGATGCAGATTGTTTTCAACCTGCATCGTTTTTTTTCTTATAAATTAACTTTTTCCATAAGGCTCGCAACCTTTTCTGACTTGAGGAACTTTTTGTAAAGTCTGTCAACTGTCATTGGGTGCATAACCTCGATAACACCGAGAAGCGGAGAATTCTTTACTCTGTACTTCTGACGAGGATGAGGATCGTTTACTGCTTTCATTACAGCGTGGATAAGTGCTTCAGGCTCGTTAGCCATTTTAAGCTCGATGAGCATCATACCTTTCATTTTTTCAAGAACATCACGGTACATATTGGTGCTGTTGATGAGCTTGTCGAAAGAGTCGAGTGTCTTGCCATGCATAGCTGTCTTGAATGAACCCGGCTGAATCTTGATTACAGGAATGTCGAGGAACATAAGCTCTCTTCTGAGTGAGTCGTTGTATGCCTCAACAGCGTACTTTGAAAGTGTGTAAGAGCCGTTGAATGGCTGTGGTGTCATCCATCCGCACTCTGATGAGCAGTTTACGATTCTGCCGTTGCACTTCTTGATGAGAGGGAAGAATGTCTTGTTTACTCTTGCCATACCTAAAAGGTTTACATCAAGTGACTGCTTGATTATGTTAATGTCGCCCTCGATGAGTGAACTCATCTTTTGGATACCTGAGAAGTTGATGATTGCGTCAAGGTGATCTGTAACGCTTGAAACTTCCTTGAATGCTTCGTTGATGCTTTCCTGATCAACTACATCCATCTTGAGTGGACGACAGTATGTGCTTGTCTTAATTTCTTTGAGCGCTTTCTCATTTCTTCCGCAAGCAAATACGCACCATCCGCTTTCGCTGAGCCTGATTGCGATTTCCTTACCGAGTCCGCTTGTTGCACCCGTAACTAATGCATATCTCATTTTGAACCTCCGATATTACACATCTAATTTATAAGCATTTATAAATTAATTATAAACAAAGTATCTAAAAAAGTCAATATTCATATCGTAAAAACAATACATATTATTGGTATTTTTACTAAAAAATCCCGCTGCTTTTATACAACGGGATAAGTATGTTTATTTTATTGTCATTCGTTTGAATTTATTGCTTCCTGTTCTGCAATTCTTGCGGCTCTGATGTCAGCTAATTCGATTGTCATTCTCATTTGTAAATCTCCGTGAATGGGGTAGAAAATGAAACAAATTCCGTAAAGACCTCTCGCCAACGCAGGCAAAATGCAGAACACCGCCCATATTCCGCTTAGTATTTTTGGGTCGGTTTGCGGTATGGCATTTCCTAATGAATCGGTAAGCGGTATGTAATTAATCCAAGTCAGCACCATACCGGAAAGCCAGCCTGTTATCGAGTTAGCAAGTTTTCCGAAATATTCCTGTACGGTTGTTACAAGTGCTTCGTTTCTCAGTCCGTGTTGCCACTCCATATAATCGAGTGCTTCCGCTGTTACAATTTGTCCTGATACATTGAGAATCTTGTTCGGCAGTCCGCAAATTGTAAGACCGAATATAACCCAAATAAGGTTAAGCATTCTGTGGTCGGCGAATGTGTGACCGAATGGGTGATAGCCGATGAGAAATACGGTTGTGTAAGCCACAAAGCCGAAAAGTCCGGCAATGATTGATGTCATTCTGGCACCCCATTTTTTAACCATCTTGGCGGCAACAGGTACCATTATGTAGTTCGGAAGACCGGTGAAAAGTCCGCATATTGTCGCATTCATCAGCGAACCTGTATTGTTTAACCAAAAGTACGATTCCGACGAACCGCCGACCGCCTTAAATGAATTAAAGAAGTTAGCCAAAACCACCGCAATTAACGGCTTGTTTGTTGCAATGTTTTTGAGCGATTCGAGTACCGAGGTTTTACGCATTTCCTCTCGGCTCATCAGCGGCACTCTTTCTCTCATATTAAAGAATCCGAATATAGCAAAGGTTGCCGCAAGTATCAGCATAAATCTTGCAAATCCGCTGTATATGCTTTTCATTGAAATGTTTGTATTTATCTTTGGAACAACAGTGACAAAAATCGGCACTAACGACGGAAGCCAAGTTCCGAATAACTCAAAAAATTTCGTAACGGTAATAAGCCTGTCACGCTCGTTTATGTTAGGCGTGATGTTGTATATCATCAGCTTCCACGCACTGAAATAGCTCATACCCAAGCCGTAAATAACTATCGCAACGGCTGCCCATATGCCCTTGCCGGATTCGTTTATGTTAGGGGCTGAGAACATCATATATCCGCCTAAAAGCCATAACGGAAGCGGAAGTATGAAAAATGGTCTTATCCTGCCCCAACGGGTTCTTGTTCTGTCTATTATCAGACCCGAAATTGTATCGTCAACTGCGTCATAGATGGAAGCAAAAAGGTTTATGTTTGCGTAGGTAGTTGTGTTGAGCTTTAGAAACTGAATCATAAAGAATTCTTTGAATGCATCAACAAATTGCGTAAGATTTGTTTGACCGAAGTTTATAAGTACATACGCAATGATTTCCTTAGGAGTCAGGTATCTTTTTTTTGTATAGGCAAGCTTGTTCAGTTCTTCTTCTGTTGTTTTTATATCGTCAATGTTTGTTTGCTCAGACAAAGCTTTATCCCCAATCCGTATTGTTTTATCTACTTTTCATTTTATCATAGCGCCCTGCTAAATTCAATATATTTTTAGTTTATAATGTCATTTATTTCTTTTAATGATATTGTAATCTTTTTTATATTGACATTCTACGTTAAACATTATAAAATAATAAAGTATAAATATTAAATATCTGTATTCGAGGTGGTCGAATGTCAAGTATCTGCCCTAACTGCGGTCGCAGATTGCATTGGTATAATGTAAAGGCAGAATGTCCCGAATGTGGCGTTAATATCCCTAACTATAATTGGGAAGCAAGATTGCAGGCTGACAGCGAAATAGCCGAGAGGAAGTTTGCGTCGTATTATTGCAGACTCAATCGCTTGGCTTATTCCGTCTATGGTACTAAGCTGAGAATTGCAAGGCTCGTGGTTTCTCTTTTGTCCGTTGTTGCCTTTGTTTTTCCTTGGGCTGTGATAAAGGGAAACGACGGTGTATTGGGACTTGACATTTTTGGTTTATGCAGTGATGTTTCATTGCTCGATGTGGTTAAGGACTTTTTTGCACACATGTCATCTTATTCTGCAATTATTGGCGATGAGGGTTTGTCAGGGGCTTTCAGTCTTGTGATGCTTTCAATATTGCTGATGGCATTATCGTTTCTGCTTTGTTTGATTGCATTGCTGATGATATTCTTTACCGTCGAAAAATCAAGAACGCTGTTTATGACTGCTTTTGATGTGTTGGGTATTATCTGTGCTGTTGCCTCGGTGTCGGTTTTCAATCGTGCCGTTTTGCAAGCAGGGAATACCGTCTTAACTGTTGCAGAGCATTCATTTTCCGATATGTCATCGTCGGTCTTGTGGGGATTTTATGTAGTTTTCGCTTTGATGGCGGTGGCTGCCGTGCTTAATGTGTCGGTCGCTCTTGCACCGGCTAAGAGTAATGACGAACTTGAGGCAGAGCGCCTTGAGCGTAAGTCAAAAAAAGAAGCACAGGAACACGAAAAAGAAGTCGCAGCCGAGCTTGCAAGGCTTAAAGCCGAGAGAGAGGCTCAGCAGGAGCAAGCAGAGAAAGTGTCTCAGGCAAAAGAAGCACTTCTCGCAAACAAAAAGAAAAATAATAAAAAGTAAGGTATATTAAGGTATTAAAATGAAAAACGAAGCAAAGCAAAAGAATGAAAAGAATTTTATCCCCGGCACAAAGGTTTCTAAGGTGGGTGTTATTATAACATCGGTTATCCTTGCGGTGCTTATTGCATTGTCTACATTCTTTGTGGTAGTGTTCTCGGCACAGCCGTATGAGCTTAAAGACGGTCAGCTTGATGTTTATAAGCTTACCTCAACCATCTACACAAAGATGATTGTTGCCGCTATGCCTGAGACAATTCACGATGAGGATACGGGCATTGATTTCTATATCGAGGTAAACGATAATTACGATTATCACTATAATCAACCGATTGAGCAGTACAGCGTTTACTATTACGACAAGGATGAAAATAAGATTTATCTTGATGCGGGCGTTTATGAGGATAATAACTATAATATCAATAACAGAAATTCTAAGAATGCCTTGATGGGCTTCTTTATTTCGGGTATGGACAGCATTAAGAAAATTAAGACTGTTGTAACCGTTATTCTTGTGTTACTTGTTATTGCAATTCTTGCACTTCTTACTTATCTGATAACTATGATTGTCAGAGTTAAGAGGGACAGAGAGTATTACCAATACAAGAGCAAGAAAAAAGCAGAAAAAGAAAATAAATAATTCAGAATAAGCCTGCCGTGTTTGGGCGGTAGGCTTATTTACTATGATTTTGAGGGACTGTTTATGAGCTACGATATGCTTTTCTCTCCTATTAAAATAGGACAACTTGAGATTAAAAACAGAATCGTTATGGCACCTATGTGTATGGGCTTCGGTCAGTTTGACGGCAGAGTTACAGAGGCCATGATGAACCATTATGTCGAGCGTGCAAAGGGCGGAGCAGGATTGATTATTACCGAAATCACTCGTGTTAATGATGTAACAGGCGCCGCTTCTTTCGGTCAACTTGGACTTTCCCACGATTATCAAATCGAAGGGCTTGCTCTTATGGTTGAGCGTGTGCATTCATACGGTGCAAAAATTATGGTAGAGCTTCATCATCCCGGCAGACAGAATTTGGGCTTGATGATAGGTACTGTACCGCTGAGCGTTGCTTGTGATAAAATTATGGGTAACGCTTATTCAAAGCTTTTGACGGGGGCAATTATCCCACCGGGTAAAAAACTTCAGGATAAGGACATTGTTCCGAGAACGGTTGCGCCGTCAAAGTGCGAAAAATCAAAAATGGCTGAAAGTGTCAACAGAGCGCTCACTAAGCGTGGTATTAAAAAGCTTGTGCGTCAGTTCGTTGATGCGGCTGTAAGAGCAAAGCGTGCAGGCTGCGACGGTGTTGAGCTTCACGCCGCACACGGATATTTAATTCAGCAGTTTTTGTCTCCTTATACCAACAGAAGAAATGACGAATACGGCGGAAGCTTAGAAAACAGAATGCGTTTTCTTAACGAAATTATTGACGGCATTCGTGCTGAGTGCGGATATGATTTTCCGATTATCGTTCGTTTGAGCGTTGATGAAATGTACGACAGAATCGGCGAAAAAGGAAAAGGCTACGGACTTGATGAGGGCTTAAAGATTGCAAAAGCACTCAGCGACAGAAAAATTGACGCTATTGATGTTTCTTCCGCAAGCTATGATACCTTTAACTATTGGCTTGAGCCTACAACCTTTGAATGCGGCTGGAGAAAAAATCTTGCCGCCGAGGTTAAAAAGGTTGTGGATATTCCTGTTCTTGCAGCTAACCTTATTCGCTCTCCCGAGCAGGCCGAGCAACAACTTGAGGACGGCATTCAGGATATGATTTCTCTGGGCAGACCGTTGCTTGCCGACCCGCATTGGGCAGAAAAAGTTAAAAACGGCAAGCAGGACACAATTAAGCGTTGTATCTGCTGTCTATATTGCTTTGAGAGTATGGAAAATAACGCATATAAATATACTCACGGAAATTGTTCTGTTAATCCGTTTATCGGCAGAGACGGCGAGCAGCTTAAAATGAACGGTAACGGCAGAAAAATTCTTATTGCCGGTGCAGGCGTTGCAGGTCTTACCTGTGCAGAGCTTTTTGCTAAGCGTGGATTTGATGTAACTGTTTATGAAAAGGAAAAAGAAATAGGCGGTCAAATTAATTTGGCTGATAAGCCTCCGCATAAGGAAAAAATCCATTGGTGCGTAGAGGATTTGTATGTTAATGCAAAAAATAACGGTGCAAAGTTTGTGCTTGGTACAGAGCTTACCGAGGAAATTATTGACGAATCGGCACCTGAATTTGTAATTACGGCAACGGGTGCAAACGCAGTATTTCCTAAGCCGTTTGTTAAGGATAATGTTTGCACGGTGACCGACATTCTTGACGGTAAAATCGTGTTAAAGGATAAAAGAGTAGCTCTTATCGGCTCCGGTATGACCGGACTTGAAACCTCCGAGCTGTTATGCTCTATGGGTAATAAGGTTACTGTTGTTGAGATGGCTGATGAAATCGCTCCGGGCGGATATTTCCAGCATATCGACGACGCTCTTCCTAAGCTTTATGATGCAGGCACAGTATTTATGACCTCGTCAAAGCTTGTTGAGATAAATGAAAACGGTATTGTTACCGAAAACACAAAAACTGCTGAAAAAACTGCCGTAAAGGCAGATTTTGTCGTACTTTCTCTCGGCTCAAGAAGCGATAATCGCCTTTATGAGCAGATTAAGGACAGCACAAAATATAAGGTAATTAATGTCGGTGACAGCCAAAAGGTCGGCAGAATTGCAAATGCTACCGAGGCTGCTTACCGTGCAGTAATATCTATTGATTAAAAAGGGGTAAATTATGGCAGAAAAGTACATTTGGGAGGACCCTAAAAAGGTTCATATCAATAAAGAAAAGGGACATACAATTATGATGCCCTTTGACAGCGTTGAGGACGCTCTTTCAGGAGATGAATCTAAGTATAAGCAAAGTCTTAACGGACAGTGGCAGTTCTATTGGCAGAGAGGTCTTGCACCGCTGCCGGAGGGCTACGAAAAGGCTGATTTTGACGATTCGTCTTGGGGCGATATAACCGTTCCCGGCGTATGGCAAACTCAGGGATACAGTGTTCCTTATTATTATGCAAGTACATTCCCGAGAGCATTCAGCCGTTCAAGAATGAAAATTCCTTGCATTGACCATACTATGCAGGAAATCGGTATCTATCGTCGTAAATTCACAGTTGATAAGGATTGGGACGGCAGAGATATTTTCCTTCATTTCGGCGCTTGTAAGGCTGCACTTGAGGTTTGGGTAAACGGTGAATATGTAGGTTATTCTACCTGTTCTATGACTCCTCACGAGTTTAATGTTACGAAGTATCTCAAGGATGGAGAAAATACAGTTTGCGCTAAGGTGTATCGTTATGCCGCTTCTACATATATCGAGGATCAGGATATGTGGTGGCTTTGCGGTATTTACCGTGAGGTGTATATTTTTGCCGAGCCTAAGCAGAGACTCTTTGACTTCTATGCAAAGACTGATTTGGATGAAGAATATAAGGACGCTGTTCTTAATATTGACTTCCATATTAATAATACTTCATCACAGGAAAAGGAACTTCAGGTAAGCTCATATCTTATCAGCGATACCGATAAGGAAATTCCTCTTGATGATGCTAAAATCACCCTTCCCGCAAATTGCAACGGTGAGGTGAGCATTTCTAACGAGATTAAAAATCCTAAAAAGTGGTCGGCAGAACAACCTAATCTTTATAAGCTTGTTATGCTTCTCAAGGACGAAAACGGCGATGTTATCTGCGTTAAGACATTCGACATCGGATTTAAGAAGGTAGAAATCATCGGTGAAAAAATTCTCTTTAACGGTGTTCCTATGCTTGTTCGTGGTGTAAACCGTCACGATTTTGATATGGATAACGGCTGGGCAGTACCGAAAGAAATGTATACTAAGGACTTAGACCTTATGAAGATGGGTAATGTAAACGCAATTCGTACCTCGCATTATCCTGATGACCCTTATTTCTACGACCTTTGTAATCAGTACGGCTTCTATGTAATGGACGAGTGCGATTTGGAATCTCACGGCGTTCGTCGTAAGGGCGTTCCCGGTTCAAATCCGCTTTGGACAGACCTTGCTGTTGATAAGATGGAAAGAATGGTTCTGCGTGACAGAAACTATCCTTGTATCTTTATGTGGTCTCTCGGTAACGAGGCAGGCGACGGCGATAACTTTATGAATATGAAGCAGGCTGCTCTCGCTCTTGACGATACTCGTCAGTTCCACTATGAAGGTGACTTTGATTTAACTAAGAGTGATGTTATTTCCCGTATGTATCCTACCGAGGATGTTATGAAAAAGCTCGGAAATAAAGAGCCTATCACAATTTCACTCTATGATAATATTGCTAATCAGCTCGCTGCCGATTCTAAGCCTATTTCTGCCGAGATGTATAATAAGCCTGTACTTCTTTGCGAATATGCTCACAGTATGGAAAATTCCCTGGGAAATTTCCAAGAGTATATGGATGACTTTGAGAAGTACGATAATATGGCAGGCGGCTTCATTTGGGACTGGGTTGACCAAACTCTCCATGTAAAGGACGAAAACGGTAAGGATAATTATCTTTACGGTACTGACTTTGAAAAGGATGAGCCAAGACATTGGTACAGCGGAATTAACACTACCGCTATGACCGGTTCTAATACATATTTCTGTGCTAACGGTGTTATCTCTGCTCTTCGTGAGCCGCACCCTCAGTATACAGAAATGCGCTATGTTTACAGACCTATCGTTACCACAGCGTTTGATTTGGCTAAGGGTAGATTTAATGTTCGTTCTCGCTTTGCTTTTACTGATGTTTCTTCATTTAAGTGTAAGTGGGTAATTAAAGCAGAGGGCGAGGAAATTCAAAGCGGCGAAATGGAAAAATTTGCCGTTTCACCTCTTCAGGAACAGTTTATTGATATTCCTTACGACTATTCTAAGCTTCCTCAGGATAAGGAATGCGTATTGACTATATCGTTCCATTCTAAGAAAAAGAGCCTCGGTATTAAAAATAATGCCGAAATCGCATACGACCAGTTTATCCTTAATCCAATGCAAAAGCCTGCTATGGCTAAGCAAACGGTTAAAACCGATGTTGACCAAAAGAATAATACTGTTCAGATTACAGGTGAGGCTTACGGCGTAAGAATTGTTGACGGAGCAGTTGTTTCATATGTTGTTGACGGCAAAGAGCTTTTGACAGCACCTATGGCACCAAACTACTTTAGAGCGCTTACAGATAACGATATTGACTTCCTTAACTTCACAGCACCGTTTATCTTTGCTCATCCATATTATAAGTGGAAGCGTGCAACTAAGGCTGTTAAGGCTGTTAAAACAACCGTTGAAAATAATGACGGTACAGTTAAGGTAAGGATTGCACTTAGCGTACCTTATATGAAGGATGCGTTCGTTTCGTATACCGTTTATTCCGACGGTAAGCTTGCCGTGTTCCACAGTGCTGTACCAAAGGCCGCATTGCTTCGCTTTGGCTATGAGTGGAATGTTGACAGAAGCCTTACACAGATTTCTTGGTACGGCAGAGGTGACGCACCGTCATATCCTGACCGTAAGTCGGGTTATAAGATTGATAATTATTCAATGCCTATTGATAAGTTTGAATATACATATATGAGGCCTCAGGAGTCGTCAACCAGAGCAGATGTCAGATACTTCACTCTTACAGATAAGAAGGGTAAGGGTATTAAGGTTACTGCATATTATGAGCAACCGTTTATGTTCTCTGCACTTGAGTACACTCCGCTTATGCTCGATAAATTCCAGCATGTAAATGAGGTTAAACGTGATAATGATATTACGGTAACTGTTGACTCGTCTCAGTACGGTGTGGGCGGTGACCTTCCGGGTCAGGCTTGCGTAAGAGACAAGTATCAGGTTAAGGCAGGACAAAAGCAAATGCTTTCGTTCCTTGTTGAACCATACGAAAAGTAATTCTGAATGTATATGTTATTTAATCGGTAGACAGATGAAAAGAGTTTTTGCATATATCGGTTTTTCTGCGGCAATGACTCAGCTTGTGCTTTGCCTTGTACCGATGATATATAGCGAATATATTAGAATAGCGGCATTTGGGCTTGCAACGATTTTTGTTGCAAGCCTTTTCTTGCCTGTGTTCAGACGAGCTGAGGTCGTTCCTCTTTGCAGCGGCGTCGCTCTTTTTACTTGTCTTTTGTTTTTGTTTAACCTAAATACTGCTGTTCTGCCTGTAACGGACTTGGATTCATTTACTGCCGATTGTGTATTTTATGTTACAGATAATCCCCATGTTACCGGTTCGGCTGTAACTTATGACGCTTATGTCAAATGTGTTAATTTGCCGTCTGCGGTACAAAATTTCAAGACAGTTGTTCTCACCGATGAAATGACAGAGCTTGAGCCTTTTCGTGAATATGTCGGCTCACTTGATTTTTATACAAAATATAGCAATGCAATGTCATCGTTCGGTCAGTTTTCAAATAGGGTATATATTAATTCCCGATTGAATTATGTTCTTTCGGCAGGCGATATGGTTGATTCTCCTATGCGTTTTGTTCTTGCTGTAAGAAATGATGTGGTTGACACAATGCGCCGATACCTTGGCGATGATTATGCAGGCTTGTCTGTTGCTCTTACAACGGGCAGTAAGGCGTATTTGAATTCGTCCGTCAGGTCTGCCTTTACTAATCTCGGCATTTCGCATTTGACGGCAGTTTCAGGCTTGCATTTGTCTGTTATTACGGGTACGTTTATCTTTGTGCTTAGAGCTTTGAAGGTCGATAAAAGACTTGCTGCCACATTGGGTATACTGCTTACTTTGTTTTATATTGCTTTTGCGAATTTTTCTGGCTCGGTTGTCCGTGCGGGAATTATGCTTGTTGTGCTTTTCTCTGCCGACTTCTTTAATATGAGAAGCGACAGCCTTAATTCGCTCGGCTTAGCAGTCGCCGTTATGTGCCTTAATCCGTATGCCGTTACCGATATAGGTTCGGTTTTGAGCGTGCTTTGTATAATTGCCGTTGTCGTTGTAATGCCTGCCGTTTCGGCTAAGATGACCGTTAGATGTGTGGATCCGCTTAATAAAACCCAGTCAGAGCGTGCTAAGGAGAGATTAATGAAGCTCCTCTCGGGCTTTTATACCTCTGTTATAATTGCGGCGGTGACTATGCCCGTTTGTTATGCGTTTTTCGGCTTTGTGTCTGTTTTCTCGGCTGTTGCTAATATAGTTGCCATACCGTTGGGCAGTCTTTGCGTTGTGTTTTCGCTTTTGTTGTACTTGGTGTCGCTGCTTCATATTCCTTTTGTGACCCTTGCCGTTGCTTCGCTTACATATATTCTTGACGGAGCGTTGATTAAATGCGTTACATTTTTTAACTCTTTGGGTAATCACAGCTTTGCTCTTGATTATAGATACGGCTTTGTTTTTGCGTGTATTTTTATTCTCATTTGCGTTGCTGTTTTGATGGATAAAAAGCAAGCTTATAAGGTCTGTGCAGTCCTTTGCTGTGCGATTTTTGTCGTTTCTTCTGTCACCTTTGAAGCAGTTGAGAGCAGTAATTCTTCTGTCTATCTTACCGGAAACGGTGCAGGGGTTGTAAGATGTGAAAATAAAAATGTCGTTTTTGGCGTAAGCAATGCCCGTGAGTATTTAAGCGTTGCAGATTATTTGCAGAGCAATTCTTTGAGCGTTGATGTTCTTGTGTCGGATAATGATTACTTTTCTTCGCTTATTTGTGATAGGTTTGAGGTGTCAGCCTTGATTTGTGACGAATTTAATGATACAATACTTAATAATTCAAATAAGGATTATTTGATTGTAAACGATACCGCCGATATGGTTATAGGTAATAACAGTCGCCTTTGTTTTAATAAAGGCAGAGTGTTGTTCGACTTAAACGGCTTTACCGTCGGCAATGATGATTCGGCAGATGCTTTTGTCAGCCACTCAGAAATCATAGATTCAAATGGAATTATATTGCTCAAAAACGGTGATGCTCTATATACCATAAATGATAAAAACACATTTAGTATCAGGAGATTTGATAATGGCTAAAATCGGAGAAACCGAATTAAAAAACAGAATAAAAAACGGTGACTTTTCTCCGATTTATATAATTTACGGTGAGGAGAGCTACCTCAAAGAGCATTATGTCGCTAAGCTTAAATCTAAGATAGTAGACCCGGCATTTGCCGATTTTAATTTTCATCAGTATGAAAACGGCAAAACTTCGCTTTCCGATATACTCAATGATGCAGATATGATGCCGATGATGAGCGAATATTCCTTTTTGCTCGTCCACGATTATCCGCTTAATAAGTCCAAGGAGGATATTGAACTTCTTAAAAAATACACTCAGGACGCTAACGAAAATGCCGTCATTGTGTTTTGGTTTGACAATGTTGAGGTCGATACCAAAAAGGACAGTAAGTGGAAAAGCATTGAGTCCGCCGTCGATAAAATCGGTGTTTGTATAGAATTTGAAAAGCGTACCGAGCGTGATTTGGCTCGCCTTGCAGTCGCTAAGGCTAAAAAGGCAGGCTGTGTTCTTGCGTCCAATAATGCACTTTATCTTGTGTCTGTTGTCGGGAATGATATTAAAACCGTTTTTAACGAGCTTGATAAACTCTGCTGTTATGTCAACGACGGAGAAATAACACGGGAAATTATTGATTTGCTTGCCGTTAAATGCTTGCAGGCAAGAGTTTTTGACCTGTCTAAGTTTATACTTGCAGGTAACTCGGACGGCGCATACGAGGTGCTTAGGGCTATGTTTGCCCAAAAAGAAAACCCGATTGCCGTTTTGTCGGTTATCTCATCGTGTTATATTGATATGTATAGGGTTAAGTGCGCTCTCGCCTCGGGTGAGGGCGAAGCGTCGTTGTCTAAATATTTTAATTACGGCAACAGAAAATGGCTTATTACAAATGCTGTCAGAGACAGTAAAAAGCTGTCTTTAGAGAATTTGCGTGATGCGATTGATGTCCTTAGCAGTACCGACGAAATGCTAAAATCCACCTCGCTTAATCCGAATTTACTTTTAGAAGAAACGGTTACTAAGCTTTTGATGCTGAGGAATGGCTGATGAGTGAGAAAATTAAAATCAAAGAGGCTGTAATTGTTGAGGGAAGATACGATAAAATTAAGCTGTCAAATATAATTGACGCTTTCATTATCGAAACGGACGGCTTTTCGTTGTTTAAGGATAAGAAAAAGCTTGCGTTTATTAAAAAACTCGCAGAGCAACGGGGAATAGTGGTGCTAACCGATTCCGACCATGCAGGCTTTATGATTCGTAATCATATCGCAGGCGCTGTTTCTAAGCAACAAATTAAAAATGTTTATATTCCCGATGTTTTCGGAAAAGAAAAAAGAAAAAGCGAGCCGTCAAAGGAGGGCAAGCTTGGTGTTGAGGGAATGAGTAAGCAGGTTTTGCTTGAAGCGTTTGAAAGGGCAGGAGTAACCTCCACTCGATGTGAATGCACAAATCCTGTTACAAACATCGATTTTTATGAACTCGAACTTATGGGCGCTCAAAATTCTCGGGTGGCTCGTAAAGCCTTGTGCCAAAGCCTTGATTTGCCCGAATTTCTTTCAACCGCCTCCCTGATTTCCTGTATTAATAATATGATGACAAGGGAAGAATTTATAAAAAAAGTAAAAGCTATGAGGATTTGAAATTGATTTTCGCCTCATAGCTTTTGTGTTATTTGCTTATTATTTCTACTTTTGCTCTTTGCTCCTCACCGCACGGACGGGGATTCTTAAATCCGAGTGAATATATGTCGCAGAATCGTGCCTCTTGCTCAAAAGCTGTTTTAACTGCTTTGTCCTTTATGCTTGCGTATGTTGTCACAATCGGTAATTTCGCCGTTTGCTTCATTTGTACCAGCGTTTCTCTGCCTTTCTCGTTAAAGGCAAGAATATGCAGATATTGAGGCTCTGTGTCCATATCCTCGGTTATTCCCAAATACGCCCTCATAATTATTCTGCGTATCCTCGAATGAGTGTATCGCTTGGTCTTTATCATATCGTAAAGCTCGCTTACGCTTTGCGCTTGTTTTACGCACGATACGATTCGGTTTTCCAACCCCTCGGACACATCCTCAATCTTTGCAAAATCCCCTGCGTTCATCGTTCTGAGCCTGTATAAAATAGCTTTTTCGCAGTTTTCAATACAGCATATTTCGTCATTGCTTAAATGCCGTCTTATCTCGCTTGCCGAGTATTCTGCGTCATCCGTGTCGTGTCCCTTACCTATTCGCTTTATTGCAACTGCGTCAAGGCTCGTGTATGTCAAATATTCAATAGCAAGTATGTTGTTCGGTGTTTCAAGAAGCGGTGAATTGATTACCTTTTGCCGTGCGGCAGGGTAGGACAGCCCGCTTTTCAGAGCTTCGGTGATTTCGTCGTCTCGCTCGATTATTTCCTCGGAAATTCTTTTTAATTCGTCAATGTTATCATTTTCCGCACCAAAAGCCAAACAGTCGCAAATTCCCGTGTCTTCAAGGATTTTAACCCCTGCTTTTGCGTAGCCCTGCGCTGATTGCAACGATGAAATTGTAGGTATTTCTATCACCAAATCCGCACCGTTTTCAACGGCTGTTCTCGCTCTTTCGTATTTGTCGTAAACGGCGAAATCGCCCCTTTGAGTAAAGTTACCACTCATAGCAAGAATCAATCCGTGCGAATCACGCTTGCAGTAATCAAACAGATATTTGTGACCCTTGTGCATAGGGTTTAATTCGCATATAATACCGAAATTCATTATATTTTTTCCTTTTTTACTATTGACATTTTATAATATAAATAATATTATTATTATGTACTGTATTATATAGTTATTTTACAGCAAATTCAAGTCTTGGAGAGAAATTATGAAAATTCTTGTAATTAATTGCGGTAGCTCATCTCTTAAATATCAGCTTATTGATATGGCAAACGAGAAGGTTATGGCAAAGGGCGCTATCGAGCGTATCGGATTAAAAATTAACGGCGGTGAGGAAAATGTCATCGTTAAAACCGATGAGGGTAAGTTTACCTTTGATAAAGAACTTATGACTCACACCGACGCATTTAACGAGGTTAAGTATATTCTTACCGAGAGTGAGCATAAGGTTGTAAACAGCTTTGACGAAATTGATGCTATCGGACACAGAATCGTGCAGGGCGGTGATATTTACACTAAGTCTGTTATCGTTACTCCCGAGGTTGTTGAGAATGTTAATTCTCTTGCTCCGCTTGCTCCGCTTCATAATCCGGCAGAACTTAAAGGATACGAGGCTTGCCTTTCGGTCGTAGGCCCCGATGTTCCTCAGGTATTCGTATTCGATACCGCATTTCATTCTACAATGCCTGCTAAGGCATATATGTATGCTCTTCCTTATGAGTATTACGAAAAGTACAGCATCCGTCGTTACGGCTTCCACGGTACATCTCATAAGTTCGTATCGCAGAGAGCTGCCGATAAGATGGGCAAGGATATTAAAGACCTTAAAATCATCACCTGCCATCTCGGCAACGGCTCATCAATCGCCGCTGTTATGAACGGTAAGGTTGTTGATACATCAATGGGCTTTACTCCTCTTGACGGCTTTATGATGGGTACTCGTTCCGGTGGTGTTGACCCGTCGGCTGTTACCTACATAATGAGAAAAGAGGATATAACCCCTGAAGAAATGGACACAATACTTAATAAGAAATCCGGTGTTGAGGCTATTTCGGGTGTTTCCTCAGACGACCGTGACATTTGTGCGGCTCAGAGCGAGGGTAACGAGCGTGCTATTCTTGCTCACGAAATGCAGGCTTACGAAATTGCTAAGTTCATCGGTTCTTATGTGGCTGCTATGAACGGCGTTGATGCAATCGTGTTTACAGGCGGTATCGGCGAAAACGGTGTATGGCTTCGTTCAAAGATTTGCTCATATCTCGGCTATCTCGGTGTTCATATCAATGAGGCACTTAACCAAAAAACTCAAAAGGGTGCAGAGGCAGAGCTTACCGACGAGACCGATGAGGTCAGAGTATTCATTCTTGCAACTGATGAGGAATTGATGATTGCTAAGGATACTCAGAGCTTGGTTTTGGCAGCTAACGAATAAATTGCTTAATAATTAAGAGATATACAGCTTTACGAAAGGAGGAAAATAAAATGCCTGAAATTAAGTACGAAATTACAGAGCATCTCGGTGTTATTTCCGAAACATCCCGTGGATGGACCAGAGAGGTTAATATGATTTCTTGGAACGGCAGAGAGCCGAAGGTTGATGTTAGAGACTGGTCACCTGACCACACAAAGATGAGCAAGGGTCTTACTTTTACAAAGGAAGAACTTGTTGAATTGACCAATATCGCATCAAAGCTATAATGCACTTATAGGCGGGAGACCTCTCCCGCCTTGATGTTGTTTTAGATTAGATTTAAGGAGATAATAATTTGGCGGCTTGCTCGTCAAATTCGGAGATAGAAATATGGAATGGACTTCATTAAATGACCTTAGAGAAAAGTATCTTTCCTTTTTTGAAAGTAAGGGTCACCTCAGATTACCCAGCTTTTCTTTAGTGCCTAACGGAGATAAGAGCCTTTTACTTATCAATTCCGGTATGGCACCTATGAAAAAATATTTTACAGGCGAGGTAACTCCTCCACGTAGCAGAGTTACAACCTGCCAAAAATGTATAAGAACGCCTGACATTGAGCAGGTAGGTAAGACTGCCCGTCACGGCACTTTCTTTGAGATGCTCGGTAATTTCTCGTTTGGCGATTATTTTAAAAAAGAAGCTACCGCTTGGGCTTGGGAATTTTGCACCAAGGTGCTTGAAATGCCTGTCGATAAGCTTTATGTTACCATTTATGAAAATGATGACGAGGCTTTTGAGATTTGGACTAAGCAAAACGGTGTTGACCCGTCTCATATCGTGCGTTTGGGTAAGGCTGATAATTTCTGGGAGCATGGCTCAGGACCTTGCGGACCTTGTTCCGAGATTTATTTTGACAGAGGCGAAAAGTACGGCTGCGGCTCACCTGATTGCGGACCGGGCTGTGAATGCGACAGATATACAGAGTTCTGGAATAATGTATTCAGCCAGTTTAATAATGACGGTAACGGAAATTATACCGAGCTTCAGCATAAAAATATTGATACGGGTATGGGACTTGAAAGACTTGCTTGCATTATGCAGGGCGTTGATAATATCTTTGAGGTTGATACCGTTCAAAATACTATGAAAAAAATCAGCGAAATCGCAGGCGTTCATTACCACGACGACGATAAGAACGATGTATCGCTGCGTGTTATTACTGACCATGTTCGCTCGTCAACATTTATGATAGGCGACGGTGTTATTCCGTCAAATAACGGCAGAGGATATGTTCTTCGTCGTCTCATCAGAAGAGCGTGCCGCCACGGCAGATTGCTCGGTGTTAATGAGCCGTTCCTTTATAAGGTTTGCGATACCGTGCTTGAAGATAATAAGGTTGCTTATCCCGAATTAAAGGATAAGGCAGAGCTTATTAAGCGTGTAATCCTTTCAGAGGAAGAGTCCTTTGGTAAGACTATCGATGCAGGTCTTGCATTGCTTGACGAATATATTGAAAAAACTCAGGGTACTGTTTTCTCGGGTGACGATGCGTTTAAGCTTAATGATACATTCGGCTTCCCGCTTGACCTTACTAAGGATGTTTTAGAGGAAAAGGGAATGACCGTTGACGAGGATAGATTTAATGAGCTTCTCGCTAATCAAAAGGCAACTGCCCGTGCTGCCCGTAAGGATGCAGGTGCAGACGCTTGGAAGGGCGAAAGCGTTAAGATTAATGCTCAAAAAACAGAGTTTGTCGGCTATACCGATTTTGAGTGCGAGGCAGAAATTCTTGCTCTTATCAACTCCGATGGTGAGCAGGTTGAAATGCTCGGCACAGGAGAAAAAGGCTCTGTTATTCTTGACAAGACGCCGTTTTATGCCACATCGGGCGGACAGGTTGCCGACACAGGTGTAATCACTCTTAACGGTGCTGAGTTTACGGTAGAGGATACCGCTAAGAATGCCGACGGAATTTATATTCACAGCGGTGTTGTTGCAAACGGTGTTCTTTCCCCGGGAAATAAAGTTACCGCAAGCATTGATTCAAACAGAAGACTTGCTATAATGCGTAACCATACCGCTGCCCATCTTCTTCAGGCAGCGCTCAGAGAAACACTCGGTACTCATGTCGAGCAGGCAGGACAGCTTGTAAATGAGGACGAAGTTCGCTTTGACTTTACCCATTTCAATGCAATGACCGATGATGAAATCGCTCAGGTAGAAAACAGAGTAAACGAATTTATCCTTTCTGCGCAGAGCGTTGAAATGATGGAAATGCCTATTGAAAAAGCAAAGCAAATGGGTGCTATGATGCTCTTTGGCGAAAAGTACGGAGATGTTGTACGAGTAGTTAAAGCGGGCGATTTTTCAACCGAATTTTGCGGCGGTACTCATGTTTCAAACAGCGGTCAACTTGGACTGTTTAAGATTGTTTCAGAAGCTTCTGTTGCTTCCGGCGTTCGTCGTATTATTGCCCTTACAGGTAAAAATGTTATTGCTTATCTTAACAAGCAGGAGGGTACCGTAAAGGCTCTTGCGTCTTCGCTTAAAACAGGCGAGAATGATGTAACCGCCCGTGTTGAAGCACTTGTTTGCGAGGTTAAGGAAAAGGATAAGGAAATTCAGGCTCTTAATGCCGAGCTTACTAAGATTAAGAGTGCAGATATGCTTTCTGCTCCTGTTGATGTTGACGGTCTTGAGCTTTATGTTGCAAAGCTTGACGGTGCTACCCCTGACGCATTGCGTACAATGGGTGACGATATTAAAGCTAAGTCGGATAATGCTGTTGCAGTAATAGCAGGCGTTAATGCCGATAAGGCAAGTATTGTTGCTGTCTGCGGTAAAAACGCTGTTTCTAAGGGTGTTAAGGCAGGCGACTTGGTACGAAACGTTGCCTCTATTGCAGGCGGCGGAGGCGGCGGAAGACCTGATTCCGCTATGGCAGGAGCAAAGGATTTGTCTAAGCTTGACGAGGCACTTGCAGCTGTTGAGAGCATTGTTAAATCTCTTATTAAGTAATCGGAGGATTTGCTATGTGTGTTTTTTGTGAGATTATTAACGGTAACATTCCGTCAACTAAGGTATATGAGGATGATATGATGCTTGCATTTAAGGACCTTAATCCTGTTGCGCCCGTTCACTTCCTCTGCGTGCCTAAACAGCATATTGAGTCCGCTAATGATATTGACGAACTCAATAGCGTTTATGTAAAGCATATATTTGAAAAGATACCGGAAATTGCCAAGTCACAGGGAATTTCGTCGTACCGTATAATTAATAATTGCGGCTCAGATGCCGGTCAAACCGTTATGCATTTGCATTTTCATGTTATCGGCGGAGTCGAGTTGGGAGAAAAGCTGATATGAGTAAAGAATACTATACATTGAAAATCGGCGGAATTGAGCGTAAACTCCAGAAGTTTCCCGTTTCCGACAAAATGGACATCGCCGCATTTATCCTTTTCGGCGATGTAGAACTTACCGAGGTTTGTGCAAGGGAACTCTTAAAGAAGGTTCCTGAGTTCGACTACATAGTAACTCCCGAGGCAAAGTCCATTCCGCTTGCGTACGAAATGAGCAGACTTTCCGGTAAAAAATATATCGTTGTTCGTAAGGGCGTTAAGGTATATATGGACCGTCCTGAGAAGGTGGCAGATGTTTCGCTTACCACTCAAAAGGAGCAGGCACTCTATCTCGGTCACGAGGATGGGGATTTGCTCGACGGAAAGAGAGTTCTCATAGTGGACGATGTTGTTTCCACAGGCGGTTCGCTTAAAGCCGTAAAGGAACTCCTCTCAAAGTTTAATGCCGATGTTGTTGCCTCTGCATTTCCGCTTGCAGAGGGCGATGCGGCAGACAGAGACGATATTATTTATCTCGAAAAGCTCCCGCTTTTCTTTAAGTAAGAATACGGCTCAGTAACTTTTTTAACAGGCCGAGTAAGAAACATATGCGAAAAATAAACTCATATTTTTCTTGCTCGGCGAAATGAAAATTTAATAAAGCTGTATTCGGTGTTGCGTCAGTCGCATTTGAGGGGAAGTTCGGTGAAAATCCGTCGCAACCGTCATTACCGTAATTTGAAGGCTCTGCCGTTCATTAAGTCGGGATACCTGCCGAATACTGTGGTTTATGTATCGCTTTTGGACAGTGAAGAGTGCAACCGTTTGTCAGACAACCGAAGAAGGTTTGTATTCTTTGGCTTGTTCTTTTTGCAAATATCGTTGCACATTTTTACAATTATTTGTAGGAATGTGCTTTTTTATTCAGGAGATTGAAATGAGCGTTAAATTGACAAAAGAGAACTGTGTTTCTCTACTTTTGGAAAAATACGAAACTCTAAAAAGACTTCCTAAAAAATCCGACTTTTCCGATGATGAGGTCGCTTACATTAAGTCATATTTCGGCCCCTGGCCGAGAGCGCTCGAGGCTGTCGGCATAAAAGAGCCGAACCCTCTCAGAGAGCAGAAAAAACAGGACAGACGAGAAAGGCAAAAAGCTAACCGAATCCGATACAAAAAAGAACATCCGAAGGAGAATAAAAATGAAAAAGAGAATTGTATCATTAATATTGACGGCGATATTATTGATTAGCACACTTTCTGCCGTGCCCGCTTTCGCCTCAACGGCGTGGAACGGTACGGATAAGCAGGAACCAAACTGCGTGGACGGAGTGTATCAAATAGGAAACGGCGCAGAACTTGCATGGTTTTCCGACTATACAAAAACCAACGGTAATGTAAATGCAGTCCTTACCGATGATATTGACCTTAATTCTAAGGAATGGTATCCTATCGGAAAGCCTAAAAGCGGTTATGTTACAGAGGCTTACAGCGGCATCTTTGACGGAAAAAACCATACCGTATCGGGACTGAGCATTAATACCACTTCCGCTTTTTACGGCTTGTTTTGGTGCGTTTACGGCGGTAGTGTAAAGAATCTTAAAGTTGAGGGTAATGTCAGTACCACAGGCTCAAGTGCAGGCGGTATCGTCGGTAAACTTCAGGGCGGTACGATAGAAAACTGCTCGTTTGCAGGCTCTGTCAGCGCAAAGAAAAATTATGTCGGCGGTATCGTAAGTAGTGTCGTGTCTACTTCAAAGGTTGCGTCTTCCGTCATTTCGTGCAGTAACAGCGCTGCGGTAACCGGTGCAACCGCAGGCGGTATTATCGGCGACACAACGGCAAAGGTAAATGTTAAGTACTGTTATAATACCGGTACGATAAGCGGTACAAGCAGAAGCGGCGGCATTACAGGCAGACAGACTGCGGGAACTCTCGCTTACTGTTATAATATCGGCGAGAGCAAATGCGGCGTCAGCGGTTTTACAAATGCTGCCGTAACAAATTGTTATTACCTTACTCAAACTGCAACACCCGGCGGTACTTCTGCCGATAAATTTGTGCAGATTACGGATAAAGATACTTTGCTTTCAAATCTTAACGCAGGCGAGACTCAAGCTTTCGTTGCTGATACTAAGAATAAAAACAACGGCTATCCGATTTTAACCTGGCAGAATACAAAGACTCCCGAAGAGGAAGCAGCCGAGGCAAAGAAAAAAGAGGATGCAAAAAAGGTTAAGACCGCAGTTGACAAACTCAGCCTTGATTACTCAAACGTTAAGGAAGAATGCACCCTTGATTTGCCTAAAGAATATAATGAATGCAATCTCGTTTGGAAAAGCAGTAACGCTGATATTATCTCCGATAAGGGTAAGGTAACTCTCCCCGACAAGAATATAGTAACCGTTACTCTCACAGCCACAATTACCAGAGGCGAGGCTGTCGGAACAAAGGAATTTAATATCAATGTTTGGTCAAAAAATATTGACCCCGATGTATATTTGCGTGCCGTTCTTGATTCTATGGAGTGGAACTTTTCATCGCTTCAGCCAAAGTACGGCGTTGACAGCAATGTTATTACAAAACTTAATACGGTACTTAAAAATAAAGGCTTTGACGGTATTACCGTAACTGTTAAATCAACAGACGATGAAAGCCTTGTGTCCTCAAACGGTAAAATTTTCTTTCCCCAAATCGACGAAAACAGTTTTGCTCAGGGAAAGCAGGTTAAGGTGTTTTTCAACCTCACATTTGAAGGCAAAACCGTAACTTATCCCGAAACGGATAATTACGCTCTGCTTATTCCGTGGAATACCGACAGCGTAAAGACTGCGCTTGAGACTTCCACAAAAGAGCAACTCGACGCAAATGTAATTAAGGACGGTAATGAGTCCCTTGATAATGTAACATCGAACCTCACTCTTCCGTCTAATCTTAACAGATATGGCGGAAAGTATAAGTATGCCACCGTTGCTTGGCAGAGCAGTGATTCGTCTCACTTTGAAATTTCAGATGATTTAAGAAAGGGCGGGGCTGACGCTTTTTATAATCCTTATCTCGGAAAGGTTTACCGTGATAAGCAGGAGCATACCGTTACTCTTACTGCACTTATAACGAACCCGTCAACCGAAGTTTCGATTACTCGAACTTATACAGTCACAATTGCGCCTCTTTCCGACACCGAACTCAATCAGTCTCTTGATAAGATGAACGCTGTTCTCTCTTGCTATACTGCCGATAAACTTACCGATATGGCAAGCAAGAAAAGACTTGATACTTCCGCCGTTGATAACGATATTCAACTTGTTATACCTAAAAATGTCGTTACAAAGAGCGAACTCTCCGCTATCAATTACGGCGAATATTGGGATTATTGGAATTATAAATTCTCTGTTACAAGCTCGGATACCGATGTCATCGAAATAAATTCGTTCAGAGGCTATGTTTACAGACCACTCGGCGAATCGTCTTCCGCCGATAAAAAGGTTACTCTAACCGTAAGAATGACAAGTAAGGAAAATCCGAACCTTTATGTCACAAAGAATATAGATGTAACCGTTAAGCACCTTACACGTGAAGAAATCAACGCACAGCTTGCACTTATGGATAAGGCAAAGGAAAATTATGCAAGCGGACTTCTCGGCGATAATTCCGATATTTATAGTGTCATTGACAGTCTTTCACCGTACAGAGAAATCGTTTGGAACAGCGATAAATCAAATGTTGATTTCGTACGCAATCATTCCGAAATTCAGGGCACGGGAATTAAGGTTGACGAACTTCCGGGCTGGGAGAGCCAGGAAGATTGGAGACTTTTCCATACAAGCAATAAGGACTTACTTTCAAATGAAACTCTTAATCTTAACGAAACGCCGAATGACGATACTTTCGTTAAGATAAACAGCGTTTTGAGCGATGAATCACTCGGAAAGTATTATAATAAATTCAAGGATGCAAAGAATTTCGACAAAGAGGCACTCGCTAAATTTAAGCAACTTTATAAGCAACCGGTAAGCGCATATTTGCTTGTACTCGGCAAAAACAATTATACCGATGATTATGCCGAGATGAGCGTTGAAACAAAGGCTCAGTTGTTTTCCTCAAAACTTGCCTCCTTTAAGCTCGAAAACGATAAGCCCATTTCCGTAACATTCTCGCTCCTCGGCCTCGACGGAAAAACTCTCATTTCAAAAGTGAATGTTGATTCGTTCACCAAGGGCGCTACCGTCTTTGATGTATTTAAGAAAATGATTGCCGATAATAATATGTACTTCAGCGCAGTCGGCAGTTATGTTTCGTCAATTAATAACCTGTCCGAAAAACAGTACGGACCAAATTCGGGCTGGATGTATTCTGTTGACGGAGTATTTGTTAATTCGTATATGAACGCTCAGGAACTAAGCGGTAATGAAAATATTGTCGTTATGTATGTAAGGGATTATACAAAGGCAAATACATCTATGCTTGACGACTCAAAGAATAACGGCTCCGGCGATTCTAATTCCGGCGGCAATTCTTCTGCAAGTAATCAAAACGGCAATTCTTCGTCATCGTCAAAATCTTATTCTAAAAAAGCATCTGAGCAGAACAAATCAAAGACAGCAGATTCTAAGGATAAGAGCGAAAATACAGACAATAAATCCGATTCCTCAAATGATTCAAAAGATGCCGAGGATTCAAATGACGCTTCACCTAAGAGTGCGTCAGCCGACGGCTCAGTTATGAGTGCTAAAGAGGAAAATGCACAGACGCAGAGTAAGAATAATACAAAAAATGTTATTATCATTGCTGTTTGTGCCGTGATTGTTTTGCTTATCGTTTTGGCTTTGATTTTGTGTGCAAGAAAAAAGCGTAAGCAGGACTGATGTAAAATAATCTTCAAATAATATTTTAAGCAAGGACTTAATTCTTTTTAAGTCCTTGTTTTTATTAAATATAGTATTTATAGTATTGAAAAAATCATCGTAAAAAAGGACGGACATTTTATCCATTGCCTTACGATTATCGGACAGATTGAGGTGCATTATATTCCCGCGAGCCAAAATAAGACCACTAAGTACGAGCATGTTATACCTCAGCTTGTGGCAATAGAGGAGAGTAAGGAAA
>OLGY01000032.1_pt1 | contig 133011 bp, 127 predicted proteins | sample 1605951 | NCBI WGS metagenome assembly OLGY01 (sample SAMN03283280) | human gut metagenome | biome: human-associated habitat; material: feces | host: Homo sapiens | place: Peru | collected 2012
ACTTGCATGTGTTAGGCACGCCGCCAGCGTTCGTCCTGAGCCAGGATCAAACTCTTAAAACTTTGTATTAATCACTTCTCTCGAAGTGTACTAATCTTAATCATTTGAAACCTCTCAGTTCTCTCGAACCTGTCGTTTCATTACTGTTATTTATGTTCCGTAGAACATGGAGTTCAGTTACTCAATTTTATCAATCGGGTTCCTTTCATCGTTGTTCAATTTTCAAGGTCCTTTGCTTTTCGTCGTTCGCTCTCGCTTGCGACTTGACAATAATACCACCTTAATCCTCAAATGTCAACACTTTTTTTGAAAAAAATTGAAAATATTTCAAAACTGACAAAATGCATAGAATTTCACCTGCATTTTGTGTAATTCTATTAATTATTACGGCAATATTAACGATAATTCAAGCAACCACAGTAAATTGTGGTATATAAATATGTATCACTATATATATTATAAAAAATAAAAAAGAAAAAATATTTGAAAATAAATTAAAAACCTTTGAAAATATTATTCTTGAATTGGTGAATATATAATGATATAATATATAGGCTTTATTAAAGAAAGGGGTTGAGTGAATGCCAATAAGAATTGACAACGAGCTGCCTGCAAAGCAGAAGCTTGAAATAGAAAACATATTTGTAATGAGCAATCTTCGTGCAGACACACAGGATATTAGGCCGCTGAGGATTATTATACTCAACCTAATGCCTACAAAACTGGAAACGGAAACGCAGCTGCTGAGGCTTTTGAGTAATTCACCGCTTCAAATTGATGTTGAGTTCTTACAGGTTGCAACGCACACTGCCAAGAATGTTTCAAAAAGCCATATGGATAAATTCTATAAAACCTTTGACGAAATAAAGGACAACAGATATGACGGAATGATAATCACCGGCGCACCGGTTGAGCATATGGAATTTGAGAAAGTGGACTATTGGGATGAGCTTTGCAGTATTATGGAGTGGAGCAAAACTAATGTATACTCAACATTTCATATTTGCTGGGGCGCACAAGCGGGACTGTATTACCATTACGGAATAAAAAAGTACCCTACCCCGAAAAAGATATTCGGAATTTTTCCTCACACCTGTCTTGACGACACGCATCCGTTAATGAGAGGCCTTGATGATGTATACTATGTTCCGCATTCGAGGCATACGCAAATTAAGACAAGCGACATCGCTCAGGTCAAGGATTTACAGATTATATCATACAGCGAGGAAGCGGGAGTTCATATCGTATCCGATATGGAATGCAGAAAGTTCTTTGTAACAGGTCACAGCGAATATGACAGAGACACACTTGCAAAGGAATACTTCAGGGATTTAGAAAAAGGTTTAGAAATTGAAATGCCTGTAAACTATTTTCCAAACAATGATACAAACCTTGTGCCGAAAATGACATGGAAAGGCACGGCAAATCTGATATTCAATAATTGGTTAAATTATTTTGTATATCAAAAAACGCCTTATGATTTAAGCACACTTTAATATGTATAAAAACGCCTATACTTAAATATAGGCGTTTTTGTTTTGACAGGAAACATTTGAAAAGATTTTAATCATTATACAACTCTGCGATAGAGAGTGCTTTTTCCTTAATCTGTACAGCGAGGCTTTGTGGCTCAAGCACTTTTATTTTATTACCGAATTTCATAATCCACGATGCAAGTCCGTCCGAAACGGCAGCGTCTACCGTGGTTTTGAAATGCTTAGAATCTGCTGCGGTCAGCGGTACTTTAGCTCCGAATCTATCCATAATCTGTTCACGCATATCCAAATCGCAAAGAATAGTTACCTTTTCGGTTTTACCGGAGAACATATTAAACATCTTTGACGAATAGTCGGAAACATCAAATGTATCCCTATATTCCGTAACCTCACTCATATCACGACAAGGCTCATCGAGTTCTTTCAAGTGCTTCATACGGTCAAGACGAAGATTCATAACATTATCGTATTTTTCATTATTGCAGACAAGATAATAATGGTCTTCTTTCCACAACAGCGCATAAGGCGAAACCTTAAAGCGTTTTTCTGTATATGATTTTTTATTTTCAACATCTATATCACGCTTATTATAGATAAAGCTAACCTTATTACCGTGTATTATAGCGTCGTGCAGAGTATCAATTACATAATAAATTTCCTCATTGGAGCATTTTGTATTTGAATCAATATACACCTGTGACGCAAGTTCTTGTGCCTGATTTTTAGAAACGAGAGATTCCAATTTTTCTGCAAGCTCTTCTGTTTTTTTAGGAGTAATAAACCCTGCTGACGAAACAGCGTCAATAAGCAGACGCACCTCTGAAAGCTGAAACTGCCTATGTGCCATAAAAAATCCTTTTTTAGGCGAGCGTGTCGATACTATATCAAATCCGATTTGATTAAGAATTTTAACATCTGAATAAATTGATTTTCTTTCTGTTTTTATACCAACCTGCGACAGCATATCAATCAATTCGGTTGTTGAAAGAGGATTATTTTCATCTGTATAATCATTCAAGAACTTAAAAATATAAAGTGTTTTAAGCTTACTGCTTGCCATATAATCACCTCATTAAATCATTATGAGACTATTATATCACATATTTTTCAGTCTTTCAACGATTGTCCTAAATATTGGACAGCAATCCTGAGAGCCGGATTTTCCGTGTTCTTTCATTACTACTATTGCATATTGCGGATTATCATAGGGATAAACTCCGGCAAACCAAGTGTTAAGATATTCATTTTTCATAAAAAACTGTCCTGTTTGAGCTGTTGCCGTTTTGCCTGCCGACTTTTTGTCGGAAGTCAAAGCGTTTTTTCCCGTCCCGTCTGTTACGACATAGTTCATATATTCAAGAAGAGTTTTACACGCATCGGGAGAAAGAACACTTTTCGGCTCTGGATAGGAAAGCATAGTTTTTTGATTTGCATTATTAACGGTTTCAAGAAACAATCTGGGTTCATTCTTAATTCCTCTATTACCTACCGTACACAAAAAGGCACACATTTGCATTGGAGTAACGGTAAGTTTGCCCTGCCCGAAGCCAAATAAGGAAACTTCTCCCTTTGATTCTAAATCGTTGAGATTAGGCATAATCGCATTATCTACCGTCCAACCGTCGAAAAGCTCTGTTTCATCATCAAAGCCAAGCTCAACGGCGGTATCATAAAGTGACTGCTTCCCCAAATAATTAGCAAGATTTACAAAATAGCAATTACAGGAATTAGCAAGTGCGTCCTTTAAGTTTTGCATTTTATGGCTACGCTTATTTTGACAAGAAAACACGGCATCACCTATTTCAATACTTCCCTTACAATTATAATCTAAATCAACACCGTTTTCCAAGGCACAGGCAGCCACAACAAGCTTGAAAACAGAGCCAACGGCATATTGCATAAACGGCTTATTCATATATGTTTCGTCAGGCTTATTGACAACTGCAAGCAAGGAGCAATCCTCAACATTCATAACTACGACGCAACCTGAGGTCAAGTCCTTACATGCATCTGCCGTCACTGATTGAATAGCTCTGTCAATAGAAATTCGATAACCCTCGGGACTGTCATAATTAAGATTTTCAACCGTTCCGTCGTCACCGTCGAGAAGTCTGCCTTGAGCGTCAATAGAATAAATCACATTCTTTTCTCCGATGTCGTTACTAAGAAAATTCAAAATGCCGTTTGATTCCGCCGCACAGATTTGATTAAGATTATTACTGCTGTAAAGCGACGAATAAACCCTTATATACGACAAACGAACATCAGGCTTTTTATCAAGAGGAACAATTACGGGATAGCCTTTTCTTAACTCTTCTGTTATTTTGGCAGATTTATCGGAATCAAAAATTTTATCAAGTTCTGCAATACATCTTGGGTTAGGACGAACAACTGCCGAGTAGCGATATTTATTATTTGTAGCCTTAGCTCCGTTTCTGTAATATATTGTCGGTTTAATCTTACCGATACACAAAGAATAATGATTATACGAGGTTGAAGCCTTATAATCATTGCTGAAAACAATATAACCGATTCTGCCGCAAATGCCTGTAAAAAGCAGTAAAACGGTCAATGCAAAAGAAAAAATGCGTTTAGACATAAAAATACCCCTTTGTAGTATTAACAAAGGGGTCAATTTTTATTTGCGTATTACACGGAATATTGCGTCACTTGAAATATCTCTGTCACATCTAAACGAATATACATCCGTCGCCTTATTTGCAACATCCACAAACTCGCCGTCATTTTCATTATAAAGTTCGGCAACGGTGATAGTGTAAGGCTTCTTAAACGGCTCTACAACCTCAAGCTCGTCGCCCTGATAAAAACGATTACGCTGAATCACGGTTAGTCTGCCGTTTGCCTGACTTTTATATACTGCGCATACATCCCAGTTACGGATATAGCCGCCCGTATCAAGAACCTGACCGTTTTTAATAGGTCCGAAATTAAAGCCGTGGGTATATTCTCTATGGCTCATTTTTTCCATCTCGTCAAGTATCCACTGTGACGGGAGAAATCCCTCAGGTCTGCCTGCACTGATATATTCATCTATTGCATTTCTGTAAGCATAGGTAACAATGGCAGTATAATACTCGCTCTTAGCCCTGCCCTCAATCTTAAAGGAATCAATACCTGCCCTGTCAAGCTCCGAAATACGGTCAATCATACACAGGTCTCTTGAATTAAATATATATGTACCGTTCTCGTCCTGATTAACAGGAAAATACTGTCCCGGTCTCGTCTCCTCAACAAGATGGTATTTCCATCTGCAAGGCTGAGCGCAGTCTCCTCTGTTAGCATCCCTACCGACCATATAATCGGACAGAATACATCTGCCGCTAAAGGACATACACATTGCACCGTGAACAAAGGTTTCTATTTCAAGATTAGGATTAGCCTTATCTCTGATAGTCTTAATTTCATCAAGCGAAAGCTCACGGGCGGTTACAATTCTCTTTGCACCCATATCATAAAGTGCATTAGCAGCGGCATAATTAACTATGCCCACCTGAGTTGACATATGGATTTCAACCTCAGGCACATACTTTTTAGCCATAGCAAGAACGCCCATATCGGCTATAATAAGAGCATCGACACCGATTTCAGCTACATATTTAAGATATTCGGGCAAATACTCCACTTCATTATTTCGAGGCAAAGTATTGCAAGTAAGATATATTTTTTTATTATTGGCATGCACAAGCTCAACAGCCTGTTTTAGCTGTTCGGAGTTGAAATTAGACGGGTTTGTTCTCATACCGAACATCTCGCCGCCTACATAAACAGCATCTGCGCCAAACTTAACTGCAAGCTTTAATCGTTCCATATCTCCTGCCGGAGACAAAAGTTCCAAATTTTGATTCATATTATTATTCCAAATAAGGTGCGTATTTTCTGATTTTTGCTTTGAATTCCGAATAAGTTTCTGCCGTATACATATTTCCTTTTGTATCGTGGAAGAAGAATTTATCATTAGTAGATTCAGGATACAATGCGGCATAAATAGATTCATTACCCGGATTACAAATAGGTCCTGCCGGCAAGCCTACAACGGTTGAAGTTGTATTAGTATTATAATAGGTTAAATAATACTCCGAGGTGTGCGAAGATGTCGAGGACAAATTAGGTGCAACCTTATTAGTAATATAATCCGAGGTTGAAAGGCAGCCCAAGGTCGGGAAATTAGCCTTATCATTAAGACGATTATAGATAATTGCGGCAATTGTACGCTTTTGCTCATCGTTTGCCGCCTCTTTTTCTATAATAGAAGCGACTGTCATAATTTCGTAAATAGAATGATCCATCTCAGACGCACGGGTTTTGTACTCTTCGGTGAATTTAGACTCGCCGTTTTCAAGGAATTTACGAATTACACTTGACGCACTTTCGTTAATGAAAAATTCGTAGGTATCCGGATAAAGGAAGCCCTCAAGTCTGTACGGCACATTATCATTTGCCTTTAAGTCGGTAACGAGTGAATAGGTAAACTCAGTAGACTGAATAACAGAAAGCAATGCCGCCTTATCGCAAACATCGTATTCGGCGAGTTTATTAACAATTTCCGGAACAGTATAACCCTCGGGGAATGTCAGCGTTACGGTTTCGCTGGAAACGGTATTACCTTTTAGCGTAACGAGCATACCTTCAAGTCCCATTTTACCGTTAAGATAATACATACCGGGTTCATACGGACCGCCTAAACGGGATGTACTGATAACCGTGTCACGAAGCTTTACAAAAAACTTGCAGAAGTTTTTGCACTTAATAAGTCCCTTTTTATGCAGCATATCAATCGCTTCATTTGAGCTTTCAATTTGCTGAGAATATGAGACGGTTACATTTGATTTAGTCTTTGTAATAGCCAAAATATCATTCATACATAAAATGGCATAAATCGAAACAACAACCGAAACAGCAATCACAATAATGAAAAACATATAAGTTGAGCCTACGCCGCCTTTTTTTGCAGGCTTCTTGTTTTCCTTTTTTACTTGCTTATCTATTTTAGCAACTGCCGCTTCATTATTTGAGAAATAAAAATCCTTATTATCTTTATTATTGCTTTGCATATTTCCTCCGTCAGTCAGATTCGGTAATTACAAAATCTGCTTTTTTGTCATAAATATCAGTTGGAAGTTTATCCACAATAAGGCTATTATAGCACAATCCCACAGAAATTAAAGGGTGTTTTTCCAAAAATCTGTCATAATACCCCTTGCCATAGCCAAGACGATAGTTATTTTTATCAAAACACAGCCCGGGCAAAATAATCACAGCTTGTGAAAAATCCTGCACCTGAGCAGATTTCTTGGCACTCGGCTCTCTTACACCAAAAGAGCCTATATGCAAATCGTCAAACGAGGATATGTAATAAAACTCCATTGTACCGTTTGAATCAAGGCACAGCGGAACTGCCACTTTTTTTCCGTCGTCAAAGGCAGATTGGATTATAACATCCGTATTAATCTCGTCGGGCAATGAGCAATATGCAAGAACGGTATTGGCTTTCTTATAAAGGTCGCAACAAAGAAATTTTTGACAAATCTTAAAATCCAAATCGGACTTATTCTGCAAGCTGGCTCTTCGCTGTCTTGCATAGCTTCTTAAATATTTTTTATCTTGACTGAATTGATTTTCTGATTTCATCCGAAAGCTCTCCGCCTCTTAATTGCTTAACTATCTCTAAGCCGAAGTCGATACAAACTCCTGCGCCCCTTGCGGTAATAATGTTGCCGTCAACAGCGACAAAATCTTCGCTAAGGTTTGCACCGTCAAGCGAACCCTCAAATCCCGGGAAACATGTTGCCTGCTTACCCTGAAGGAGACCCTTATGTCCCAATATGGACGGTGCGGCACAGATTGCACAAATCAAAGCGTTAGTGTTACAAGCGTTATCAACAGCATTTTGAACTGCTTGATTTGCCTCTAAATTAAGTGTACCCGGCATACCGCCCGGCAAAACGACAGCCTCAACATCATAAAAATCAAATTCATCAATCGTCATATCGCATTTAACTCCGACGCCGCAAGATGAATTTACGATTTGCGAGGTAACACCGACAGTTTTAACATCAATCTTTGCTCGACGCATCATATCAACGGGAGCTAAAGCCTCGATAATTTCAAAGCCGTCTGCCAAAAATACATATACCATAATTAATCCTCCGTATTAAGCAATACAATGGGTTCTTTAAGCGAACATCCCACAATGAGATAGTCGTTATTAATCACATCATTTTCAAAAAAATTCAATTCGTCAACACTTCTGACTTCCTCAAAACCTCTTTGCTTATAATAAGTCACAAGACGTTCATCAGCAGGAATAAGGCACACATCACTACCCAACGAACAGACATATGACAAAAGCCGGGACATATACCCCATACCTCTAAATTGCTTTAGCGTACAGGCGGCATAGATATATTTTGCCGTACTGTCACCGATAGAACAATCCACAAGAAAGAGAAGCGACACAGCCTTGCCGTCAATTATATAAGCAAAGCATTTACCGTATTTCAAATTTTCAAAAAAATATTTTACATCTTCAAAGGTATCACCGAATGCTTCACACCAAATTTCTGCGATACCGTTTAAGTCATTATATGCCTTAATCATTATACACAGCAACGCCCTTACTGAGAAAAATCTCGGGATAATAAGACTGCTTAGCCTTTCTAAGTCCCTCAATGCCTAAGTCTTCCTCACGATTTACATACTCATATTTACCGAGCAGGCAGTTTTTTGTAAATTCCTGACAGATAATAGGATATGCTCCACGCATTTCGGCAGGTGCTTTTTCAAAATGAGTAACAAAGCAGGACGAGCCTACCTGCCCCTCACCGAGTGTAAATGCCACAGCCTCACCGTTTACTCTGATAAGACCGCCGACAAAATCAAGTTCATCAAAATACTCAAAAGCCCTAAGCACAGCTTCAAACTCAAAGGAATAATCCTCATTATCGCTGTCCTTATTTTCTATCCATTTTGCGTGAAGTGCAATACACTCATCTATATTATCCTTTGTCAACGGTTCAAACTGCCAATCGGGATTTGTTTTCTTAAAAAATGTTATGTGATTACGCTTTGAATGATACTTCTTTCCTGAAAGAGAAGCCATTTTTTCGACAGAATAAATATAATCGTTAAATGCGTCATCAAAATTATAATCAAACTTACCGAAAAATGCCTCTTGAAGCATTCCGAGATAGCCTTCGGTTATACCGTAAATTTTTGGCGTTGTATTATTAGCTCTTGCATCATCAATAATTTTTTCAACAGCGTCGGTGAAATCGCCCTCACCAAGAGGAACAGAATAAGTCAGGCTTTCGCCGTCGTGCCATCTGACAATCAAGAAATCATTATATTTACATATTTCGGTTTTATACGATTCGCTCCAAAGAAAAAGATTACCGAAGGTGTACTCACAGTTCATACTGTTTGCGTGCCGGAGGCAAGCGTTCACCCACTGTTTATCGCTGATTTCAGGTTTCTTAAAGCTAAGCATTTGAAAGCTCCTTATCCACAATTTCAACAACAGCCTTATGAATTTGCTCTATCGAATATGGTTTTTCCCCGTCGGAACAGTTTACGATATGCCAACCTTGCTTTTCAGCGGCATACAGTGCGGATTTTCTGCAAGCCTTGAGAAATTCAACATTCACCTCGTGAACATCCTTTTTGCCCTCATCCCCGTTATAGCGTGAGGTCATAAGCTTTTGCGAAATCTCTACGGGCATATCCAAATATATCACCGCATCGGGACGGGGTATGCCGATTTTGTCGTACTCGAAATCCTCTGTCCACTGCAAATATTCATCCCACTTTTCCTCGGAAATTTTTTCCATTTGATAGATAGAATTTGAAGTTGCATATCTGTCGGCAAGAATTACGGTACCCTTTTCGTAATCGTCCTTCCATTTAAGCTTATAGGAAGCAAAACGGTCAACGGCATAAAAAGCAGATGCGGCATAAGCGTTTACATCATTTGCATTCGAGCCGAATTCTCCGCCAAGGTACATATTAACAAGCGTGCTTGACGGGCTGTCGTAATCCGGTAATTTAATTTTTTTATAGTCTATATTTTGAGAATTAAAGTAATCCTCAAGAAGTTGAGTTTGAGTAGACTTTCCGCTTCCGTCAAGTCCCTCCATGATAATCAATTTACTCTTAGTTTTCATTTCTCTTTTTTCTCTCAAGCTTTTCCTTTGTACCGTCAGGACGGACAATATAGGTATTTGCAAGTTGTTCGGCAAGACTCGCCTTAAACGAATTAACATATTCAAGGCGAAGCTCAGCCTGCTCCTTTTTTTCGTCCTCTGTCAAGCCCTCCGGAGTTTTTGCCTTATGGGCAAGCTCATTTATTCTGTCAATTTTCTTTTGTTCCATTAATCTAAAAAGTCCTTTAATTTTTTACTTCTGCTTGGGTGACGAAGCTTGCGGAGTGCCTTAGCTTCAATCTGTCTGATACGCTCACGGGTTACATTAAATTCTTTACCGACTTCCTCGAGAGTTTTTGGATTGCCGTCCTCAAGACCGAAACGGAGCTTTAACACCTTTTCTTCTCTTGGAGTAAGAGTCTGAAGAACCTCTGCAAGCTGTTCTTTAAGTAAACTCATAGATGCCGCATCAGCCGGTGCAAGTGCCTCATCATCCGGAATAAAGTCGCCAAGGTGAGAATCCTCCTCCTCACCGATTGGAGTTTCAAGTGACACAGGTTCTTGCGATACTCGGATTATTTCTCTTACCTTATCAACAGGCATTTCAAGATAATCTGCGATTTCCTCAGGTGTTGCCTCGTGGCCGTTAAGGTGAAGAAGCTGTGACTGCGCCTTTTTAACCTTATTAATAGTTTCAACCATATGAACAGGAATACGAATTGTTCTTGCTTGGTCGGCTATTGCTCTTGTGATAGCTTGTCTAATCCACCATGTTGCATAGGTAGAAAACTTAAAGCCCTTAGTATAATCAAACTTATCAACCGCCTTAATAAGACCGAGGTTGCCCTCTTGGATAAGGTCAAGGAACTGCATACCTCTGCCGACATATCTCTTTGCAATACTTACAACAAGACGGAGATTTGCTTCTGCAAGACGCTTCTTTGCCTGCCCGTCATCGTCTGCTATTTTAATGGCAAGCTCAATTTCCTCCTCTGCGGTGAGAAGCGGAATTCTGCCGATTTCCTTTAAGTAAACCTTAACAGGGTCATCCATAGCGGCACTGTCATTTACTGCAACTGTATCCGCTGCGTCTGTTTCCTTAGGCAAGTCAACCTCAAGAGAAATACCGTCAAGTGTTTCTGATGAAAAGTCATCAATAATGCTGATATTATTTGCATCAATGAGGTCGTTAAGCGTTTCAAGCTCATTTACATCAAGGTCAAGTTCAACTATAAGGTTGTCAATTTCCTGTGCGGTAAGATGACCGGAGGTCTTGCCCTTTTCTACAAGCTTCTTAAACGCATTTTGCTTCTTTTCCTCGTCAGGTGTATTTGCTTTAATCTTGTCCATATTAAATCTCCTCTTATGTATTTTTGTTCTTAAACATACTTCTGAACGCATCGTCATCAAGTTCCGATGCTTTCACCTTATTATTTTTATCAAATTCCTTTTTAACAACATTTACGCAATCCTTAAATTCCTGCTTAGGATTACTGCTGCCTTGGGTGGAATGAATGATTTTGGTAAGCTTACTCATTTCTTCGTCGCTGAAATTTTCATTGAACACAATTAAATCAAGCGACATATTTTCTTTAATTCTCTGAGTAACGGTTTGATATGCTTTTCTGTAAAATCCCTCGCTGAACATTTCGTCACTAAGTTCATCACAAAACTTAATACAATCAGGATGGGTCAAAAGCAATCCGATTATTCTCTGCTCTGCTTTTAGCATAACAGGGGTTGCAGAGGAATCGTGGCTTTCCTTTCTCATTTGGAGCATATCGTTATCAATAATTTTTTTGAAATTTTGTTTTTGGCTATTCTTCTTTTTTTCTGCCAAAAAATGGTCAAGTTGAGCCTGAATTGCTCTTTTCTCTATTCCGAGTTCTTCAGAAATTCTCGAAAGATACAAATCTCTTTCTATCGGATTTGCGGTGCTGAGAATTTTAACGGCGTCGTTAGCATACAGACTTTTACCCCTTGTGGTCTGCAAGTCATACTTGCTTCGTGCCTCTACGAGTGCAAACTCGACCTCGCTCGATGAATTTTCAATCATTGAGGCAAAGCGTTCTTTACCAAGCTTATGAATAATCTCGTCGGGGTCCTTGCCGCCGCTGAGCCTCGGTATGCTAATCTTAACATCCGTCTGTTCAAACAATCTTATAGCTTTATTCAAAGCTTTTTGCCCTGCTTCATCGTTATCATAAATCAAGACAACCTCTTTGGCATATCTTGAAATAAGACGAACCTGCTCGGGCGTAAGTGCAGTACCGCAACCTGCGACCGCATTGGTAAATCCTGCCTGATGCATAGCGATAACATCCATATAACCCTCACAGAGGATTATGCTGTCCTCGCTGCTGTCTTTCGCAAAATTTAAGCCGAAAAGCTCAAAAGTTTTTTTATAAACAAGCGAATCGGCTGAGTTCATATACTTAGGCTTAGAATCGTCAAGCACTCTGCCTCCAAAGGCAATTACATTTCCACGAACATCAATAATCGGTGTCATAACCCTATTGACAAATGTATCATAATAGCCCTTTTTTCCTTGCTTAATAACTCCTGCCGCTTGCATTTCAACCTGCTTGAAGCCGAGCGTTTTAAGGTGCTTTTCAAGGCTGTGCCAATCATTCGGGGCATAACCCAAGCCGAAATGCTGAATGGTTTTTCTGCTAAGTCCTCGTGAAAGAAAATATTCAAGTCCTACCCTGCCCTCTTCGCTCATCATATAGCTATGATAAAATTTAGCGGTTGCACGGTTGATTTCCAAAACCTTTCTTCTCATTTTTGCGAGAGTATCATCATATGTGCTTTCTTCGGGCATCTGCATACCGGCACGCTCTGCAAGAAGCTTAACAGCGTCCAAATAATCAAGATTCTCAATCTTTTTAACAAATGTTACGGCATCTCCGCCGACACCGCAACCAAAGCAGTAAAAGCTTTGAGTATCCTCATAAACAGTAAAAGAAGGAGTTTTTTCATTATGAAACGGGCAAAGTCCGATACTCGTATTGCCACGCTTTCTCAATGTAACATAGCTTGAAATCAGTTCCGAAATATCGGTACGCATTCTGACCTCTTGCAAAAAACTGTCACTTAATATCGGCATTTTTAACTCCTTTCAAAATTATTCTATCCAAAACCTCGGAACATAAAGCTGATTAAATATTTTAAGCGAATAATTATCGCTCATACCTGCGATATAATCACAAACAGCTCTGTCTACGCTTTCCTTTTCTGCAATCGAGCAATATGGATAAGGCATTTGCTCAGGGTATTTGGTATAATGCTCATAAATTTTTTCGAGCATTGCAACTGCCTTTACCTCTTCACCCTTGCAAACAGGGTTACGGTATACGGCAGTAAACATAAAGTCGTGCAAATCGTTAAACAAATCCCAAAATTCATCACTCATAAGAATGCGGTCGTGGGAGCTGTTATGTATAACATTAAGCACCATATTATTAATTCGCTCGCTTTTGCTCATACCGAGTGACATTCTCAGTTCAAGAGGAATATCCTCCTCATTCATAACCTCGGCACGAATAGCGTCGTCAATATCGTGATTTATATAAGCAATTTTATCGGCAATTCTTATAATTTGTCCTTCGAGAGTATAAGCGTCCTCGCCGATTGTGTGGCACAAAATACCGTTTCGCACCTCGTCGGTAAGATTCAATCCCTTACCGTCCTTTTCGAGATAATCAACAACTCTCACGCTCTGCTCATAATGCTTAAAGCCGTTTGGTGACAGACCTGCGAGCGCCCTCTCGCCTGCGTGACCGAAAGGAGTATGTCCCAAATCGTGTCCCAATGCAACAGCCTCTGTCAAATCCTCGTTAAGCTGAAGCGCTCTTGCGATAGTACGGGCAATCTGAGATACCTCAAGTGTATGAGTAAGGCGAGTACGATAATGGTCGCCTGTCGGAGCAAGAAACACCTGGGTTTTATGTTTTAATCTTCTAAACGACTGAGAATGAATAATTCTGTCCCTGTCACGCTGAAAGCAGGTGCGAATGTCACATTCTGCCTCGTCTCTCTGTCTACCCCGAGAATTTACCGAAAGGGCAGCATAGGGAGAAAGAATTTTCTTTTCGTTTTCTTCCGTAATTTCTCTAATCAGCTTTTGCGTCATAAATTCCCCTTTCGTCAAAAATATACCAATTTTGCTTTCTATTTATTATATACTGCATTTTATACATATTCCCTTTATTTTTCTTGACTAATTTTTTTAATTGGGATATGATAAAAAAGAGGTGTAAAATGGAACATATCTTTATAATAATCTTGGCAATGGCAATAATAACGCTCATAGCCATATTTTTATATCTGCAAAACAACATAATAGATATTACTCAATACGATTTGAAAAGCGATAAAATCAAAGGCAAAGTAAAAATCGTACAGTTAAGCGACCTGCATTCCAAGCCTTTTAAGAAAGTTTTGAAAAAGCTTGACGAAATAAATCCCGATATAATTTGCATTACGGGTGATTATATCAACGACCACGAAAAAAACAAACAAAAAATGCTTATCTACGGCAAAGAGCTTGTAAAACGGGCAAGGGTTTACTATATAACAGGAAATCACGAACGCAGGCTGAGCGATTTCGACGGACTTATGGACGAGCTTAAAGATACAGGGTTTATTGTACTGTTAAACAGAATGAGCGTTTATGACTCGGAAAACGGTGAAATAGACATACTCGGACTCGACGAAAATCAGGCGGATTTTGAGGATTACAAGGCAAGGAAAAACGGCACATTTGAATACAAGGATATGTCGGAATACTTTAACGAATTAAACAAAGGCAACGGCTACAAAATCGTAATGTCACATTTCCCGGAAAACTTTGAGGGTGTAAAGGAAATGAATTATTCTCAATATGATTTTGACATACAGCTATCGGGACATGCACACGGCGGTCAATTCTGCCTGCCTTTTATAGGTCCGATTTTTTCGCCCGGTCAGGGTTTCTTGCCCAAATACGCAAAAGGCTCATTTGGCAGCAGACCTATGCTTATAGTATCGAGAGGACTGGGCAATGCGGAATTTCCGTTTAGATTATTCAACCACCCCGAAATAAATGTAATTAATATAGAAAACGATAAATAAAAAATGAAACGGTGAGGACAATCCAAATTGCTCTCACCGTTTTTTAAGTAAGCGTATATTTACAAAACCTTAGAAAATTCATTTCTAAGAAATTTAAGGCTATACCGACCGTTTGACACATCGGTCAATTTATCACTAAGAGGCTGTACCCTGTCATCTCTGACGGAAAATTCAACAACTACATTATCCGAAAACTGAGTATCACGAACAATGGCAGAAAAATCCGACAGCAAAATATTCAGTCGCTCATAAAACGAATAATCAACGCACACAGACATAATACTGCACTGAGCCATAGTGATAATGCCTGCCGCATCAACGGCAATCTTTGAGGTGTGGCTGTAAGCTCTGACAAGACCGCCTGCACCTAAGAGTGTTCCGCCAAAATATCTCGTAGCGACAACGCAGACATCAACCAAGCCTTCCTTGAGCAAAACATCCAAAACGGGAACACCTGCCGTACCACTCGGCTCGCCGTCGTCGCTGTAACGCTGTATATTATTTTCACGCAGAACATAGGCATAAACATTATGCGTTGCGTCCCAATGCTTTGATTTAATTTTTGAAATAAATTCGGCAGCCTGCTCCTGAGTTTGCACAGGCTTTGCATAGCCGATAAATTTCGATTTCTTTTCAATAAAGAAATCATCCGCTTCAAGCTCGACCGTCTTATACTCCTGCATAAAGCCTCCTGCTAAAAAACAAGGCAACAGAAGTGTTACCTACTGTTGCCGTTATTCTTTGATTAGCCCTTTTTAGCAAATCTCTTGTTGAATCTCTCAACTCGTCCACCTGTATCTACAAGCTTTTGCTTACCTGTATAGAATGGGTGACACTTTGAGCAGATATCTACCTTCATATCGCCTTTAGTGCTTTTAGTCTCAAATGTTGCACCGCAAGCACATCTAACTGTACATGTTTGATAATCCGGATGGATTCCTTCCTTCATAACTTTCACCTCACTTAATCTCATAACGCAAGAATTATAACAAAGATTGAAATAAATTGCAAGAGTTTTTTTCAAATTATTTGTAAATACACGGTTTATTTAGATAAAAAGAATACAATGCTGCCTCTTTAACCGGTTTTTTGAGAGATTTTTCTATTGCGTACCTATAAAATGCTACCTGATTTTTATACTTATCAAGAAGCTCTGTCTCGCTTTCAGCCCTGTCGGTTTTATAGTCAACAAGTACAAGCTCTCCGTTTTCCTCGAAGACGCAATCGGCAATACCTTGAATCAAAACCTCATCATCAAATTCGGTATTTTCAATATTGCACACGGGAACAAACGCAGATATTTTGTATTCCCTATATACCCTGTCGCCGTTAAATATTCTATGTGCAAGCTCCGAATTGAAAAACTCGTTAAGTCTGTCCTTATTTAACACCTCTGCCTGTTGCAAAGTGATATACGACAGCGACACGAGCCTGTCAATTTCGTTTTGCAAATTCCGTCTTGCATTATCATAATCGCAATACTGCATAAATGTATGCATTGCGGTTCCCTTTTGAGCCGATGTCATATTTCCCTCTGTTAAAAAGGCGGGCTTTGACGAGGTTAAATACTCATAGCTTCGGTGTGCCTCATCAAGTGAGGAGGCGGTAAGCTTCGACGGATAATTTGCAAGGGAAAGCCTATCGTACCTAAACGACAGTCTTTTCTTTATTTCTTCAAGCAAAGCAATATCAGCCTGCTGTTCGGGTTTTTTAACTGCCTCGGCCTCTTGCAGAGCATTATCGGAGGTTATGATATTTACAGACATATCAAAATCGTATGACTGCATATCCACCTTAACATCAACATCGCACATATCACGGAGAACCTGTCCGTCTTTATGAAGAAGAGCAGCCGTAATAATAAAGTCGCCGTCACTGCGAACCTTTTGAACGGAAAGAGGCGAAACAGCACCGTCATTAATCATACTTGCTTTTTTATTGACGGTATCATGAATGTTCTTTGTTGTATAAAATGTAACGAATTGTTCTCTTGCTCTTGTAAGCGCAACATAAAGAACACGAAGATTTTCGCTCATCAATTCACGAGAATTTATTTCTTTCAAAGCGGTATACTGCAAAGAATCATATCTGCTGAGCGTATCCTCGTTATACACTTTCAAGCCGATACCAAAGCGAGAATTAAGCTGTATTCTTTTCTTAGTGTCATCGGTATTGTACTGATGACTGCTTCCCGCAAGAATACAGACAGGAAATTCAAGTCCTTTTGATTTATGTATAGTCATAATATTGACTGCGTTACTGTCGGTATGGGTAACTGCCGGACTTTCAATATTAAACTTATTATCAATAATGGCATCAACATATCTCAAAAACGAGGTCAAACCGACATTATCCCCGCCGTCAAACCTCTTTGCTATATCGACAAGCTTCATAACATTAAGCACTCTTTGCTCGTGATTGCCCATTGCCGAAATAACGGAAAGATAAGAGGTTTCGGATATAATTGTTCTGATAAGGCTTTCGACACTCATTGAGCTTGCATACTCTCTGTACCTCTTCAAATCATTTACAAACACGGAGAAATCCAAATTATCAATAATTGAATTATACAGATTTTTAGCGTTACGCTTCAATTTTGCTCCGGCAAGGTCATCCGGTGTAAAGCCGTAAAAAGCAGACATAAGCGTTGCCAAAAGAGGCACGTCCTGCAACGGATTATCAATACTTCGCAAAAGGTTAAGAAGAATAAGCACTTCATTAGCAGAAAACAAATTTGACTTGTTATTAAAAACAGTCGGTATGCCGTACCTTGAAAACACCTCTGCAAACACAGGTACTTTATCCTTATCGGAACGCATAAGAACGGCAAAATCACCGTACTTGATAGGTCTGTATCCGTTCTTATCCATAACAAGTTCTGCGCCTTGAACCTTAGATATAATGTATTCGGCAACCTTTTCTGCCTCATACTCATTTGCGTCCTTATCCTCGGGCGTTTCAAGCAGATAAAGCGAAGCAGACGGAATATCGGTTTTTTCATATTCCAAACCGTTATTGAGTCGTTCGTTACCGTCATAGTTTACCTCACCGACCTTTGAGGACATAAAGTGGGAAAAGACGAAATTAACATAAGAGCATATTTCAGCTCTTGAACGGAAATTTGTATCAAGATTTATTTTATAGCTTTGTTTATTACCGTTTCGCTCAAAATCAGCATACGCTTCCTTTTTAGCATTAAAGATTTGAGGCATAGCAAGTCTGAAACGATAAATGCTCTGCTTCATATCACCTACCATAAATCTGTTATGACCGTTTGAAAGCATCTTAAACAATGTATCCTGAGCCGAATTTGTATCCTGATACTCGTCAACAAGTATCTCATAAAAATTATCGCTAAGCTCTTTTGCCAAATCGGTTTTTACAACATTGCCGTCGTTATCTCTGTAAAACAAAAGCTCGATTGCAAAGTGTTCAACATCGGCAAAGGTGTAAGAATTTAGCTTTCTTTTTTCCTCTTTTACTGCCAAAGAAAATTCCTTAATAATCTTACAAAGCAGACAAATCATAGGATAAAGCCTTTTACAATCCTGCTCATACTCATCGGCAGACACAGAATAAAGTGCTTTAAGCTTCTTTTGAAACAGCTCCTTATATATCGCTCTGTTGGCAGTAACGATAGCTCTTGACGGACTTGTATAACCTCTCTTGGTAGGCATTCTGATATAAGTAACATTATTTACAGCGTCGGTGATTTTATCCCACTGCCTTTGCTCCAGCACAGTTCTTACATATTCAACATAATCTTTCTCGCTCAAAAGCATATCCTTGTACTTATCATAAAGCAAATCGTCTGTAACAAGGGACGAAATAGAATTGTTAATAAGCTCGACTGCGTAATCAAGGGATTCTTCGGTTCGTTCATATGCGTGCTGTGCAACAAACGAATCGGAAAGCTTTACACTCGGATTATACATCTCGCAAGCCTCATCAAGCCAAGTATCGGGGAAAGCCTGCGACGAGGTAAACAAATTAATTTGGCGGATAAATGCGGAAAGGTCGCTGTCATTTTTAGATGATGAAAACATTTCTACGAGGTCATAAAAGTTATTATCACCGCTTTCGTAATAGCTGTCAATTATCTCATCAAGGACAGTCTGCTCCACAAGCATACGCTGCGAATCATCCATAATGCTGAAATCCTGCTGAATATCAAGCTTAAAGAAATTTTCTCTTACAAGATTTATACAAAAAGAGTCGATAGTGCAAATCATAGCACCGGGCAAAAGCGAATACTGTCGTTTCGCCCTTGAAATAATTTCATCCGAGTTAGGCTCATTTGCGGCGGTGCTTATCACTTCACGCAGTTTTTTTGCAATTCTGTTTCGCATTTCAGAAGCGGCGGCATTGGTAAAGGTAACTATCAGAAGCTTATCAATAGGAACACCGTCATCAATAACCGTTTTGATAACTCGTTCAACAAGGACGGCAGTTTTACCCGAGCCTGCCGCAGCGTTTACCAATATATTTGAATTTTTTGCATTAATCGCATTTTGTTGGGGGACGGTCCATTTAGTCATTATTCACATCCTCCTTTAAGGCTTTAATTGCATCTTCAAAATCCATATCGTTAAACGAATTTGGTATAATTTCTTTCTTGTTTTTACAAACATCCTTATAATCGCAAAATTCACAGGTCTTATTGTGCTTTTCGGAATTTGCAGGCGACTGCGGAATGTTTCCGTTATGAAGATTATCGCCCATAGAAACAATGAGTTCGTCTATTTTTGCAGAAATTCTTCCAAGGTCGGCAAGAGAAACAATATTACCGCCAAGGCCTTTATTTGTTAATGAAACCGGAATATATTTATTACTCCACTCTCTGTCCATATGCTCGGCAATGCTATGCTCTTCGTCATTTAAGACAACGCCCTTCATACAAAATTCTTTATTTTCCTTAGAAGATAAATCCTTAGCATTTCTTTCAACGTTGAAAACGCTTCTTGCAGAATGCATATAAAGCACGCCTGCCTCAACACCCGAAAGCTTATTATCCGACGCACAGAGTGTAAACAGATAAATGAACATCTGCAAATTTAAGCCGTGCAAAATATCGCTGAGCTTGAATTCTTTGCTTCCGCTTTTATAATCGACAACCCTTACATACTGAACGCCGTTTTCTACATAGGTATCAACACGGTCTATTGAGCCTTTGATTTTTATGGTACCTCCGTCCGAAAGCTTATAGGTCTTTGACATAACCTCTTCATTTTCACTTCCGTCGCCGATAGATAGTTCAAATGCTTTCGCTTCAAAGTCGCTGTTAAGAAATTCATCACGCAATCTGATAACAACCTCTGTAAGCATTTTAGACAGTCTCATAAACTGATACTTAAATCTTGCGCTTTGCTTTTCGCTGTCGCCCATTTTGGTATCAAAATAGATTTTCAAATATTTTTCTGTAAGACTTGCAATTTCATTTTTATCAAGCTGAACAAGTCTTTTTGTAGACACATCCTTAATCAGATGTTCGAGTACGAAATGGATAACCGTACCGGTTTGCATTGCGTTCATTTCTGCCTTTGTTCTCGGTCTGACATTAAGTCCGAATTTGCAAAAATACCTAAAAGCACAATTATAATAATCCTCAATTCTTGATGCTGACAGGTACATATCCTTCTTAAACAGTTTTTCTGCAAGTTCCTTGTTTTTAATTTGCATTTGGGGATTTTCGCAAAGAGCGTTTACTGCATTAAGTCTGTATTCGTAATCCTTTTTTTCTGAAAAATACTGCTTTAGAGTAGCAATTATTTCGCTGTCAGCGTCATAATCCGACGCAAGATATTCAAAGGCATTTGCATCACTTTCAAGGCAGTCTAAAGTAATATCGTTTGGTGCGTGTTCAACGGTTAATTCATTTAACGCATCCTTTATTTCACTTACAAGGGAGCTTTCACATGTATCGTCAACAGAATTTCTGTAAGAAACGAACAGCATATCAGTGGCACACGAAGCAGCCATATATGCAAAAAATCGTTCCTGAGCATTCAGCGTTTCTCCGTAAGAATAAAGCTTAAAATCATCGTCGATAAGCCTTACTCTGTCTGCCTCGCTGAGAAGTCCCGAGGAGGAAACATTTTGAGGAAATTCGCCCTCGTTCGCCCCGAGGACAAAGCACGCATACGGATTATTACAGCGTATTCTGTCGGCAGAGCCGAACTGAACATTATCAAGTCCTATCGGAACATTACCCAAGTCCTCGTTTGCAATCATAAGATTGAAAAGCTTTGCGTATTCCTTAATACTTATTTTCTCTCCGTCAGAGAGCGTGGCAAGCTGATTAAGAATATCCATCAGCAAATCCCAAACTCTGCCCTGTTCCAATGCAAGAGCTGATTTTCCGTTTTCATCAAGTGCAACTGCCAACTGCTTTATATTCTTATCTACCGAAAAATCAAGCAGCGTATAATAAATAGCAGTCGAAATGCCCTTAGCATCTGTACTCTTTACTCTATGCGAAAAATTTTCAAGTCGAGAGGAAACATACTCCCTGTATGTATTGATTTTTTCAAGTGCCTTTTTATCGGAATCGGTGATTTCCTCTACAAAACCCTTAGTGGATTCAGTAAACGGTGACTTCCATTTATTACCGTTAATATTCCACATAAAAGCGTAATTTTCAAGGCTTGAAATACTTTCTGTATCAAGCTGAGTAAGTCCTGTTTTAAGAAGCGAGAAAACATCGTCGGAGCGAAAATAATACTCACACACTCTAAACAGATAATTAATAAACATAACACAAGGCTGTGAGGATATATTTTGTCTTTCGTCGTCAAAATACGGAATATTATATTTTGAAAACGCAAACTGAAGCTCTCTGCGATACTTTTCTGCATCACGGCAGATAACGGTAATATCGCAAGGGTTTATGCCTCTTCTGAGAAGCTTTGATATTGAAGATGAAACATAATCGCATTCATCAACAATATTTTTTGCACAATAAACAGACACATTGGATACCGCACCCGAATACGGAGCTTTGGTATCGGCATAAATATTTTTTTCAAGGCAACGAAGCTCGTCATTATTTGCCCTGTGATTTTCCGTCAAATAAACAGGCGGCAATATTTCAACACCCTGCTTTTTTGCAACAGAGGTCAAAATATCAATATTAGAATTAACATATGAAAAGAGGCTGTACTTATCCCTGTTTTCGATGAGTTGTGAGCAAAATGTTATATAAACAGCGTCAGCCTGCTTTAATATAATTTCAAGAATTTTATATTCCTGTGCAACAAAGCCTGAAAAACCGTCGATATAAACGGTTTTGCCCTTAAAATAATCAAGAGTCAGCAAGCGTTCATAAAGATATGTGAGTTCCTCGGCAGGGTCTGTATATTTATCCTTAATCAGTTCGTCATATGCGGACATTATAAGTGCTATATCGTGAAGCTTTTGCGACAAGGTAAGCTTTTCAGCATTTTGCGAAGCCGAAATAATGTCGTCACAGGAGACACGACAAGCCTTCATTTCGTCATATATTCTTATAGCAGAAGCGATAAAGGCATTATTATTTACATTTTTAGAAAAAAGCTCAAGCTCATCCTTACATAAATCACAAGCCTTCTTAAACAACACAGCCTTTGCACCCTTTGAAAGCATAGGAAGTGTAAAAGACCCGTATTTTTTTGCTATATCGCCCGAAAGCCTTGAAAACGAGCCGTTTTCCACACAATTAACCTTATCTTCTCCCAAGTCCTTCAGCAGTCTTCTTTCGCTGATAAATGAAAATTGCTCAGGAGTAATAAGCAGGATGCTGCCGTCACCCTGCTCTACTCTGTTTTTTATACTGTTAAACACATATTCGGTTTTACCGCTTCCGGCTCTGCCGATAATCATTTGAAGCATACTATACCTCCGGTGTAATAAGTCCCTGTGTAAGCATTCTCTCATAAGCTTCGAGTAAAAAATCGTACATCGGCTCTGCTACATCAAACGCAAGCTTCATTTCGTTAATAATAGCAGGAGAGGCTATGACGCTCAAATCATTACTGTTATACGAAAAGCCAAAGCTTTTTGCATTAAGATAGGGCTTCAGCTCCTTTGGCGCATCGGGGTACCTATCCTTTTTATAGGTATCGTATGTTTCAAAGGTAAAGCCTGCCTGCTCGCAAGCCTTTAGTGCAGACTTAAAGCGACGAGGCTGTTCAATAATCATATCATGCACAACCTTAATAGAAGAAGCCTTCCAAGTCCACAGCACCAAACCGTAGCCGTATGAGTCGGGATAAAATTCAAAATAATAAAACGGTGCTGAGGGATATTCCTTTTTATACCGTCTGAAAAACACCCACATATTTTCTCTGTATTTAATTTTAGAGCGATTACCACGGGTATCACGATAAATACGAGAAACGGCACGAACGGGGTCAAGATACATCTTATCGTCTATTTCAAACATAAGCTCTGACATATCAAGAACCATTTGACGAAGCGGAACGGTAATGCCCTGCTTTAATTCTTCTTTATGTTCCTCATAAAATTCCTTTGAGTCATTAAATCTGTTTAGGCACAAGAGTTCAATGCTCTCGGGTTTAATACCTGTATAATTATGCTTCATTTTTCAGCAATCCCTTTCTAAGCATAGATTGTGCGGCAAGCTTTGCACAAATCTTTGCCGAATGAAAATTAAGTCCGCCTTGAATCCAAGCGTAAAACGGCTCTCTGATAGGAGCGTCTGCCGAAAGCTCTATTGACGAACCGAGAGTAAATGCACCTGCTGCCATAACAACCTTACTGTCGTAGCCCGGCATATCCCAAGGCTCAGGCAAAACAAAACTGTCAACAGGACTTCCGCTTTGAATACCCTGACAAAAAGCAACAAGGCTTTCCTCATTTTCTAAACCGAGGCACTGGACAATATCGCCTCTTGTTTCGTTATATCTCGGAGTTACATCATAACCAAAGCCCTCAAACAATGCAGCTGTGTAAACGGCACTTTTAAGAGCCTCGCCGACCGTATGAGGAGCAAAGAACAAACCCATATATAATTCTCTGTTCATTCCGACAGTACAGCCGACCTCTTTACCGAGACCCGGAGTCGTAAGCCTATAAGCACATTTTTCCACAAGGTCGTGCCTACCGCAAATATATCCGCCCGTTCTGGCAATACCGCCGCCTGCGTTTTTAATAAGAGAGCCTGCTATAAGGTCTGCTCCGACCTCGGTAGGTTCTTTAGTTTGAGTAAATTCACCGTAACAGTTATCAACCATTACGATAACATTTGGATTTTTAGCCTTAGCCACCTTAACAATATCCTCAATGACATCAACGGTGAGCGACGGTCTAAGCTCATATCCACGGCTGCGTTGAATGTAAACCATAGTAACGCTGTCGTCAACGGCATTTGAAATAGCCTCTAAATCAGGCTTATCGTCCTTTAATGCCACCTCATCATACGCAATGCCGAAGTCCTTTAGAGAACCCATCCCCTCGCCTGTAATACCGATAACGCCGTGAATCGTGTCATAAGGCGTGCCGGTAACGCAAAGCATTTTATCACCCGGACGAAGAACGCCGAATAATGCGGTTGCAAGGGTGTGAGTTCCGCAAGTGAAGTTATGTCTTACTAACGCATCCTCTGCACCGAAAATCTGCGCCCACATTCTGTCGAGTGCTTCTCTGCCACGGTCGCCGTAGCCGTATCCGGTTGAGGATACAAAATGGCTTTCGGAAATACAATTATCAATAAAAGCCTTTTGCACCTTTAACTGATTAAATTCTGTAATTCTTTCTATTTCATCAAAGGCATCTTTACAAAGCTCCACTGCACTTTGTGACTGCGCCTCTATTCGTTCGTCAATTTCAAAAAACGGATTCATCTATACATTCTCCAAATTCCTATATTCTTAAAGCCGAGGTCGGTATAAAAATGCTCGTTAAGCTCGGCATCTCTCATAAGGTAAACAGTACCCTTAATATCGTTGCAGATATATGAAACCAAATATCCGCCATAGCCCATTCTTCTGTAATCCTCGCCTGTGCGAACAGCGGTAAGTACGGCATCATCGTCATAAATCGAGGACAAAATCGAGCTTGATACAACATTTCCCGCAACATTAAGAGTATATGCCTTAGCAGTATTATGCCTCACTCTATGGCTTATATCAACATACCACGACTTAAAATCCTGATTATCATAATCAATAAAATTATATAAATCCATAAGTTTAGGGTACTCGTCTACGCTGATACCTATCATACCCGCACCCATAACATTCAAATCACGCTTTACATCGCAAGACATAATAACGCCCTCATCATATTTTGCACCGATTTCAAAAATCGGGTCACACAAAATGGTGCCGTGTCCTGTAATGCAAAAGAACCTGACAAGCTCATAATTATCAAAGCCGTCGTCTACTGCCAAGGTTATATCGTTATCAAGCTTTGAAAGAATCGCTGTGATTTTGCCATCTAAAATCTGACGGTAAAAGGTAGCGAAGCGATAAGCCGTGCCATAGGATTTAAGCAAAGCCAAAATTCTGACGGTATATAAATCCCTCTTTTGCCATTCGTCAAAAAGTTCAGGGCTTTCAATTTGTTCAATCATAAATCTTTTTTAATAATTCCTTTATTAATTTTCTTGTGTTATCAATATCCGACTGCTTTACAACGCTTGCACCCGAATGAATATATCGGCAAGGAAGTGATATTGCAAGCACCTTTGCACCCTTGCCCGAAGTTTGAATAGCACCTGCATCATTTCCGCCTGCGACAGCGGTTTTTGTCTGCACGGGAATGTTGTTTTCTGAGGCGGTATTCATTGCAAGTTTATAAAGGTCTCTGTCATAAACAGTTCTGTTATCCATAAACGAAACAACTGCTCCGTTACCCAAAACACAAACTCTGTCGGCTCCTGTTACACCGTCCAAATCGGCGGCTGTTGTAGCTTCAAGGACGAGTGCCACATCTGCCTGAACGGTAAAAGCAGTACATGCCGAGCCACGAAGGCCAACCTCCTCCTGAACATTAAAGCAAAAGACCGTGTCATATTCAAGTTCGCTCTTAATAAGCTCAATCATAAGCATACAACCTATTCTGTCATCAAGAGCCTTAGCCTTTATATAACCGTTTCCAAGTTCGGTATAGTCGCTGTCAAAATAAGCGAAATCACCGAGCGACACGACCGAAAGAGCCTGCTCCTCATTTTCTGCTCCGATGTCAATCAAAAGCTTATCAAAATCGGAAGCGACATTTTTTTCGCTGTCCGAAAGCAAATGAAATGCTTTATCTGCAATTACACCCTTAACACCCTCAGCCCCTACGGTAACGGTTCTGTCAAGGCACACCTTACTGTCAATTCCGCCGACACAGGAAAACCTAAGATAACCGTCGGGTGTAACACCTGTGATAATAAAGCCTACCTCGTCCATATGGGCATTAACGGAAACAATTTTATCAGGCTTTTTTCTTCCCTTTTTATAAGCGATAATCGAGCCTAAATTATCCTTTGTACAGGTGCAATAATCCTTAATTTCATTAATGATATATGCACTTACGGCAGCCTCGTCACCCGATGTGCCGTTTAAGAGACACAAATCTTTAAGCATTATCATCACCTACTCTCTGCTTAATATACTCTGCAATAAGGCAAGCGGTTGCCTCAATATCATTTACATTAACAACCTCAACAGGCGAATGCATATATTTTTGCGGGATTGAAAGAAGAGAGGTTTTTATTCCGCAACGGCTGACGGAAATAACATCCGCATCCGTTCCGGTATGACCGCCTCCCATAATTTCCTCTTGAAAGGCAATTCCTTTTTTAATTGCGACATTCTTCATTGCTCGGCTCATATCGTTACTGAGTATCGGAGAAAATCCAATCATAGCGCCTTTACCGATTTCGCCACATTCACTCTTTTTGCAGGACGGGGTATAAGCAAAGGAAACATCAACGCAAATTGCCTCGTCCACACCGTCAATAAATGAACCTGTTTTTGCACCACGAAGTCCGACCTCCTCCTGAGAGGTAAAGAGAACGGTTATTTTAGCATTAACACCCATTAGCTTTTCCAAAGCCAAAAGCACGGCACAAACACCTGCTTTGTTGTCGAGCGAATTAGAGCAAATTTGATTATTCATCAACGGAGTAAACACACGCTTAAATGTTGCTCTGTCACCGAGCGAAATAAGCTGTTCGGCTTCTTGCTTCGTCATACCTACATCGACTGCAAGGTCATCAAGTGACGGAACATTTTTCTTATCATCCTTTGATTGAAGATGAGGAGGCAAAGAGGAAATGACTCCCCTGACCTCTTTTTTGCCCCAAATGCTGACTTCGCTTGCTGTGAGCATTCTGTTATCTATTCCGCCGCACTTATCGAGCTTAATAAAGCCGTCGTCGGTAACAGCCTTAACAATCATACCGATTTGGTCAATATGAGCGTCAAGCAGAAAATGTGTTCCCTCGCCAAAGGTACAGCTTACATTATTAATTGAATCTATTTTTGCTTTGCCGAAAGGAGTAAGCATATCGCTGAGTAAATGCGCAAAATCGCTTTCACATCCGCTGACGGCAGGTACATCAGTAAGCTTTTTTAACAGCTGTATAATTTCTTTATTATTCAAATTCATTCACCAATCTTTTATATTCTCTGCCCCTGTATTCAAAAGTTTTGAACTGGTCGAAAGCAGGACACGCAGGACAAAGTGTTACTATATCTCTGCTGTGTGCCTTTTCTCGTGCAATACCTACGGCATTTTTTAGGACATCTGTTTTTATGATTTCCAAGCCCGAGGATTCATAGCCGTCGCTGTTTACTATGCAATCATAAATTTTATCGGCTGTTGCGCCGTTTAGCACGAGCGTTTTTACATATTTCAAAATGTAAGGCACCATTTCGGTCATATCGTTGCCCTTATCGCTTCCGCCCATGATAACAATGATTTTTCTGCCGAACGCTTTTAAGCCGCTGATAACTCGGCTGGGTGAGGTTGCGATAGAATCGTTGTAATATCTGACTCCGTCAAGCTCTCTGACAAATTCTATTCTATGCTCAACACCGCCAAAAGTCTGAGCGACCTTTTTAATATTCTCAACGCTTACGCTGCCCCAAACGGCGGAAATTGCCGTACAGTAATTTGCGACATTATGCATACCCGGAATTTTAATATCGTCTTTATTCATAACGGTTGTGATTTTTCCGTTTTCTGCAAAGAAAATATCTCCGCTTTGTGTATCAAGATAAGCACCGTTTTCAACAGGATGCTCAATCGAAAATTCATAAAGCTTACCTCTGACATCATATCTCATATCGTGATAAACCGTATTTCCGATAGAGTAATCACAATCGGCATTAAGCACAGTACGCTGTGAAGAATTTTGATAAATAAGAATATTTCTCTTTGCATCTACATATTCGTCAAGGCTGATATGATGGTCCTGATGGGTGCATTCGATATTTGTAACGACTGCAACATCGGGTCTGTTGACCATATTGCCCATAGTCAAAAGTTGAAAAGACGAAAGTTCGACAACCGCTATATCATTTTCGGTTATTTCATCAAGGCACGGCATTAAAGCCTTACCGATATTACCGCCGAGGATAACTTTATATCCCTGAAGTGCAAGCATTTTTGAAATGAGGGTTGTTGTAGTGGTTTTACCGTTTGAGCCTGTTACGGCATAGATTTTTGCAGGACAATACTTAAAGAAAACTTCCATTTCGGTTGTAACGGTTTGTCCTCTTCTTATGCACTCGCCAATCCACGGATTTTGAAACGGCAGAATACCGTGCGAGCGAAAAACAATATCCATTTCGGGTAAAACATCGAGATAACTTTCACCGAGGCAGAGAGTTACGCCCAAAGCCTCAAGCTCGTCGCAAGCTTCCTTGCCGATATATTCCCTGTCTCTTTTATCACAGGCATAGGTTTCTATTCCGTGCTGAGCCATAAATTTTGCACACGGAAGATTTGCAACGCCCATACCGACGAATGCAACCTTTTTGCCTTTAATTTCTTGTATATATTTTTGTGCATATGTCATAATATCTTCTCCTTTGGCAGGTCAACGAATGTAAAACGAGCCTTTATTAAAATCCTTTAGATTAAAATCTTTCATTTTTTCCTCAAGCTGTTGCTGATAAGGAAGTCTTTGCTCGGCAACATACTTTTTATCAACAGGAACTTCGCAACCCATAACATAATTTGCAATCATTTGCTGATGCTTTACGGGTTTATTTCCCAGGAAATAACATTTACCGCTGTCGGTTTCAACAATCGCATTCGCAAATATAAGTTTTTCTTTTTTGTCTATGGGAGTGATTTCCTTAGAATAGGCGTATGCCGAATCGTCCGCCGTATCCGTAATGAAGAGAACAACATTTGTGCCTCGTCTGCGAACATTAACAGCCGTTACATCATAAACAGCCGATTGCAAATATGCTATAACATCGTTTTTGTCAAGATTCTCAACGCATACGATATAAAATGCTTCCTTGCCTTTAACAGCCTTAGCGTTAAACTCAAAGCCGTCAATTTCCACATTGTTGCTGACTGCAAATCCGTTTGATTTAAGGTCGCTCAAAACAGCATCATAATAAGATTTAACATCCCTCTGTTCTCTTGCCGTAAAATAAGCGCCTGCGTCTTGAAGTTCATACTCTATCGCTTCGAGAAGCTTATCGCTTTTTGAATACTTTGAGGTATAGAAAAAGAGAACTGAAAGCGACACCAAAATCAAGGCATAGCCGACATATGCGGCAGCTATTGCCGCACCGCTTCCCAAATCCTCGGCAATAATCGGCTGTAATCCGATATAAACAAAGAAATATATTCCCGTTATGATGAACAAAGTGTTCATCAGTTTTTTTAATTTTTTTTGCTTTAATCTGAATTCTCTCATATCACTTTATCATTTCGTTAAATTCGTCCTCGTTAATAACAGGTATGCCAAGGCTGTTAGCCTTATCAAGCTTTGAACCGCTTGCTTCACCTGACAAAACATATGAGGTTTTTTTACTTACGGATGATGAGGTCTTTCCGCCAAAAGATTCGATAATTGCGGCAGCCTCGCTACGCTTATAATTCGGGAGCGTACCCGTTAATACAAAGGTCATTCCCTCAAAACGATTATCCTTAACAACAGACTTGCTTTGAGTATTAACGCCAAAGGATTTAAGGTCGGCGATGAGTTCCCTTGCACTCTCGCTTTGGAAGAAATCAAAAGCGGATTTTGCCATAATATCGCCAAAGCCGTCAATATCACATATTGCCTCGAACGATGAATTCATAAGATTATCAATATTCTTAAACTCGTCGCTGAGAAGTTTCGCCGCTTTAGCACCGATATGCCTTATGCCGAATGCAAAAATAAGTTTTGACAAATCATTATTCTTGCTGTTTTCCACCGACTCGATAATATTATTTGCGCTTGTCTGCTGAAATCCGTCAAGGGAGGCAATCTTCTCTTTATCAAGGCGATAAATATCGGTTACGGTTTTAATCATACCCTCGTTTACAAAGGTTTCTATAATACTTGGACCTAAGCCCTCTATGTCCATAGCGTCACAAGAACAGTAATGAATAAGGTTACGGAGAAGTTGTGCGGGGCATTCGGGATTTATACAACGAATATCGCTCTCGCCCTCTTCTCGCACTACCTTTTCGTTACAAGACGGACAACGCTCGGGATAAACAAAGTTACCGTCGCTTCTCTTTTCATTAACGCAAAGCACCTCGGGAATAATATCTCCCGCTTTTCTGACTGTAACTATATCGCCTATATTTACTCCCTTTTCGTTTATAAAATCCTGATTATGGAGCGTTGCTCTTGATACGGTTGTACCTGCAAGATGTACCGGACTGAGTACCGCTGTCGGAGTAAGCTTACCCGTTCTGCCGACAGTAATTTCTATATCGAGTATTTCGGTCTGCTTTTCCTCAGGGGGATACTTAAACGCAACAGCCCACTTTGGAAACTTAGCAGTTGAGCCGAGTTGTTCTCTCTCGGAAAAATCGTCAACCTTAATAACCGCACCGTCTATATCAAACTCAAGTTCTCCACGCTTTTCGCCGATTTGAAGTACCTTTTCAAAAGCGGTCTCTATATCGTCAACACGCTCGTAATACGGAATTGTATTAAACCCGAGTTCTTTCAGATAATCCAAGCTTTCTTTATGCGAAGTGAGTTCCTTGCCCTCAATCTGCTGAATATTGAAAACAAAAATGTCAAGTCCTCTCGTTGCGGCAACCTCGCTGTCCTTTTGTCTAAGCGAGCCTGCCGCCGCATTACGTGGATTCTTAAACGGTTTTTCGTCGTTGATAAGCTGACGGTCTACCACCCTGTCAAAGCTTTTTTTCGGCATATACACTTCGCCTCTTACTTCAATATAAGGCAATGCGTGATTAAGCTTTAACGGAATGTTATGAATAACACGGAGATTGCCCGAAACATCCTCGCCCACATTTCCGTCGCCTCTCGTTGAGCCTCTGAAAAATTCGCCGTTTACATATTCAAGGCTGACAGAAAGTCCGTCGATTTTAGGCTCGACAACATAATGAACATCTGATACATTTTCTTTTACCCTGCGGTCAAAGTCGAAAATCTCCTCTTTTGAAAATGCGTCCTGAAGGCTCTCCATACGAACGGTATGCTCAACGCTCGCAAATGAATTATCAGCCTTACCTCCGACCCTTTTTGTGGGAGAATCGGCAGAATCGAACTCAGGGTATTTCTCCTCGAGACCTTTAAGTTCACGCATCATCATATCATACTCGTAGTCCTCAATTTCCGGTGCGTCATCGTTATAATAACGGTCGGAATGATACCTAAGCGTAGCTCTTAAATTTTCGATTTTTTCCTTGATGTTTTGCATACAATCACCTTAAAACAATAATTATAATTATTATAACATTATAGTGATATTTTATCAACCTACACGGCATAAAAAAATACCACTTCATTTCTGAAATGGTATTTTGAATTGCTAATTAGTTTTTGATTTGAAATTATCGGTATTTTGGTCGTAGTCCATTGCTGTCAAAAGCTCATTGATTTTGCCTTTTGTATCCTCTTTTGACTGTGCAATAACAACAGTATTTGACACACGGACTATCTCGGAATAATAATCGTTTTCCAAATGATAAGTCTTGCTTGTGTAGTTATTATAAAAAGATTCGCCGATGACGGTATTGTATATATGTCTGTCCCAAAACTGGTTGTGAAGTGAGGCAAACAATGATTTTGCACTTTCGGTTGAATCCATTTCAACAAACATAAAATCAATATACGGATAAGCACTTGTGCATTTTATGCTGTGTTCAACAGATGAATTTTGAAGTTTCAATTCCTCTGTATTATCTATCGAATCGTAACCGTAACTTTGCATAACCTCTGCAACCTGTTCGACGGTATAAGGAGTTTTGCGTCCGGTATTGATAAACATATTACCGAATATCAAAGCCAGCAGTGCAACACATAAAACAGTAATAATTACAGCACCTTTATTACTGTAAACAAAAAGCCTTTCAAAAAGCGTTGCGTCCTTTGGCACATCGTGCTTTGTATATCCGTATTCGGCATCTATATGGCGCTCGTATTCGGATACATCTTCTCCCTTTAATCTTTCGACAAGGTAATCTGCAAAATCATATTTTACAGGAGAAACGAGCATTTTACCGTTTCTACCGTCTTTTGTGACATAATGAAAATAATATCCGAAGGTACCTCTCACAGAGAGCTTTTGTTTAATCCAAGCGTCCTCAATCTCGTAATCATTTACAATAACATCCTTAAACGGTGATTTCCTATGAACAAAATAATCGTCATAAATATAGATTTTATTAAACAGCGTTCTGTAAATCGAAACAACAAAGATTACCGCACAAAAGCAGGCAAGACAGCAAGCCGGTACAAAAGCACCGCTGCCCTGTCTGTGCAATAAATATGCAATTATTCCGAAAAATAAGGTTGCAAAAGTTATCGCAATATTATCCTTTACACCGAATGAGATAACATATTTACATTCATTGTTTTTCATATTAATCCCCCATCATTGAATTAAAGATTAAATCGCCTGTTACGGCATCAACGCAGTAGTAATAATGGTCTGCAACAGAATCATTATCAAAATATGTTACGCCGTAATATTTATGTCCGCTTGGGTTTGGATTATATTGGGTATTAAAGCCGTAATACTGCACGGCTGCACCTTTTAACACCGCTTCTTCAAATGAGAAATTTAAGTCAGGATATAATTCTTTATGTTTTTGTAAAGCAATCTTTGTTGCCTTATCTTTAGAAATGAGATAAGATTTATACACGGCGGGATTTTCTATGTCGCTGATACACCAAACCATGTCTTTACCGTCATTTCCCTGATAAACAAATCCCAAAAGTGACGGCTCGTTATCTAAATAATATACCTTATACTTACAATCCGAATCGGCGTTTTCTTCGGCTATCGAATCAATTTTTATATCTTGATATAAAGTAAAATCTATCGGCGAAATATCGGTTAAATCAAAGCTATTACAATAATCGTAAAAATTGTCTCCGCTTATATGCTCGGTATTTGTAACAACGCCGTTAAAATCGGGCAAGTCTTTATTATACAAAGTCACCTTATCGTCAACAATTTCTATTCCATCAACGGTATTCGGGTTCATAGACTGCTTTTCGTCCAAATAAAGAGGCTCGCCGACGGGCAAAGCATTAGGGTTACTTTCAGTCTCTGTGACAGCAACGGTATCGGAGATATTATTTTCATTTGCGCTTTTCTTACCGTTAATTGACTTTACGGCAAATCCGACCGTTATGCAAAGGCAAATTACTATTATGACAGATATTATAATCGTTATAACTTTTGAGCGTTTCACAAAAAGACCTCCGTTAAAATTATTTCAACTTCATCATAACATAACGGTAATATTTAATCAACAACTAAAAAAGAGAGGCTCAAATGAACCTCTCAACAGAAAACATAAATTATGCAAGGGTGAATTTATGGAATACCTTTTTGCCTTTCTTAACGATAACGCTGTCTTTAAGCTCATCGGCTGAAACAGATGTGAAAACATCGCTGATTTTTTCATCATTAACGCTGATACCGCCCTGCTGAATAAGGCGTCTGCCCTCGCCGTTTGACTTAATCATACCTGCCTTAATCATAAGTGAAAGGACTGTAATTTTACCGTCCTCAAGGTCTGATTGCTCTACCTCTGTGGTAGGCATATTACTATCGTCTGCGCCGCCTGCGAAAAGAGCCTTTGCGGCAGCCTGAGCCTTGTCAGCCTCTTCCTTACCGTGAACAAGTTCGGTAAGAGAATAAGCAAGTGCTTCCTTAGCCTTATTAAGTTCTGCGCCCTCAAGCTTAGCGTACTCGTTAATCTCACTCATAGGAATAAAGGTAAGAAGTTTCATACATTTAATAACATCGCCGTCATCGACATTACGCCAATACTGATAGAACTCGTAAGGGGTTGTCTTTTCTGCATCAAGCCATACAGCACCCTTTTGGGTTTTACCCATTTTCTTACCCTCTGTATTGGTAAGAAGAGTGATTGTCATAGCGTTTGCTTCCTTACCGAGTTTACGGCGAATAAGTTCCATACCGCCTATCATATTGCTCCACTGGTCATCGCCGCCGAACTGCAAATTACAGCCGTACTTTTGGTAGAGTGAATAGAAGTCGTAAGACTGCATAATCATATAGTTAAATTCAAGGAATGAAAGTCCCTTTTCCATTCTCTGCTTATAACATTCTGCTGTAAGCATTCTGTTTACGCTAAAACAAGCGCCGACTTCACGAAGCACCTCGACATAGTTAAGGTCAAGAAGCCAATCGGCATTATTAACCATCATAGCCTTGCCCTCACCAAAGTCGATAAATCTCGACATCTGCTTTTTGAAGCATTCGCAGTTATGGTCAATCATTTCTTTAGTCATCATTTGGCGCATATCTGTTCTGCCCGACGGGTCACCTATCATTGCAGTACCGCCGCCGATAAGAGCGATAGGCTTATTGCCAGCCTCCTGAAGTCTTTTCATAAGAGTAAGCGCCATAAAGTGTCCTACATGCAGAGAATCGGCAGTAGGGTCAAAGCCGATATAAAACACAGCCTTACCGTTATTAACCATTTCTCTGATATGTTCCTCATCTGTTACCTGAGCGATTAATCCACGCTCAACGAGTTCTTCGTAAACTCCCATTATTATTTCCTCCGTCTATGTAAATGTAATTGTAATTAATCTTTAATACTCGACTAATCAACAAGTACCGTTTTTCACTTTTTGTTCTACATTAATTCCCATCTTTAAGCATCTCCTCGGCAGACCTAAGCAATGAAGCCGTTATATCAAGTCCGCCCATAATTCTGGCAAGCTCATATTTTCTGCCATCAAAGTCAAGCGGTTCAATCTGTGTATAAGCGGCAGATTGAGTATATTCCTTTTTAATAAGGAAGTGAGTATCCGCAACAGAAGCAATCTGTGCAGAATGAGTTACGCAAATAACCTGCGCATTTTTGCTGACATCTCGAAGCTTCAAGCCGATTTTTCTGCTCGCCTTACCGCTTACACCCGTATCAATCTCATCAAAAATAAGCGTTGCGATACTGTCATTTCCCGCAATAATGCTTTTAACCGCAAGCATAATTCTTGAAAGCTCGCCGCCCGAAGCAATTTTTGCAAGAGGTTTAGGCTGTTCGCCCGGGTTGGTTGATATTAAGAACTCTATCCTATCCGTTCCGTTTGACGATAGATTACCCTTAGAAAACGAAGTCGTAAACCTAATTGCCGGCATATCCAAAAACTCAAGCTGAGCGCAGATTTCAGAGCCAAGCTTTTGCGCCGCTTCTTTTCTTACGGCACTCAATTTTTCGGCAAGCTGTTGAGTTTTTGCAAAAGCCTCGTCATATTCTGCATTAAGTCTTTCCAACTCCTGCTCGGAATTATCAAACGACTCTCGCCTTTTTACAGCGTCTGCAAGGTAGTATAACATATCCTGCTCTGTTTCGCCATACTTATTTGAAAAAGAATATAGAATATCAAGTCTATCCTCAATTTTTTCAAGCTCGTCGGGCTGATAATCGAGAGCGTCAAGCCGTTCTTTCGCCTTATCTTTAATTCTTTCAAGCACATCCTCGGCGCTGTCAAGTTCGTTTTTTATTTGCACAAGACCGTCATCATAACCGACAAGCCCCGATATTTCCTTATTCGACTGAGCAAGGACAGCTTCTATACCCTGATTTTCGTCATCACCGTTAAGAGCAGTAAGAAGCGTATTCAAGCCGTTTAATATCGCCTGAGAATTCAAAATAACATCTCTGCGTTTTTTAAGCTCGTCCCATTCGCCCGGTTTAATATCGGCAGAGGTAAGCTCCTTAATTTGATAGTCAAGCAATTCTGCTTGCTTATCCCTCTCGTCGGCATCCAAAGTAAGTTCTTTGAGCTGTCTGCGAACGCTCAAAAGGTGCTTAAAGTTGAGCTTATACTCCTGCAAAAGTTCACCGCATCCCGCATAAGCGTCCACAAAGCGATAATGCTGTTCGGGATTCAAAAGTGCCTGAGAATCGTGCTGTCCGTGAATATTGACCAAATCGGAGCCTATATTTTTTAATATAGATACGGTCACGGGAGTACCATTTATACGGCATACGGATTTTCCCTGCACGCTTATTTTTCTGCTTAAAAGAAGCGAATTATCCTCCTCACAGGGTATGTCATATTCTGCCAATTTTAACTTTACATCTTCATTTATATCCTCGAAATACGCATTAACAAGGGCAAAATCACTTCCTGCTCTGACAAGCTCACGGGAAGTGCGCTCACCCAAAATGGCATTAATGGAGTCAACAACTATTGATTTACCTGCACCCGTTTCACCGGTAAGGACATTCAAGCCGTCTGAAAACTCTATTTCAGCCTTTTGTATTACTGCGATATTTTCGATACTGAGTGTTTTAAGCATCTAACATCTTCCTTAATTTATCGGTAAAATCGGAGGCTCTTTCCTCGCTTCTGCAAAGAATAAAAATAGTATCGTCACCTGCTATTGAGCCTAATATTTCCTCATGCTCCATTGAATCAATAGCTGCACATACGGCATTCGCCATACCGGGGAAACATTTTATTACGATAGTGTTCAAGGCATAATCCATACTGATAATCGCCTCATTAAAAATACCGCCAACTCTTTTTGTGACATTTTCTGCAATCTTATTACCCTCGGAGTAAATATATCTGCCCTGAGCAGACAAGTCCTTAACAAGTCTAAGTTCCTTAATATCGCGTGAAATTGTTGCCTGAGTAACATCATAGCCGTGTTCCTGAAGAAGCTGCTGAAGCTCCTCCTGAGTTTCTATATCATTTTGAGAAATAAGTTCAATTATTTTCGCCTGTCTACGCTTTTTCAAATTAATTTCTCCTTTCAAGAAGCTTTTTATTTAAGATTTCATAAAAGCTTTCCGGCTTAATCTTAATAAGTCTTGCAGCGTATTTGCTTTTTGAAATAATGATTTTTGCGCCCTTTGAAACAGGTATTGATTTTTCGCCGTCAACGCAGAGATATGATGTATTGTTTTTGTCATTTTCAACGGTGATTTCAAGTTCCTTATCGGAAGAAAACACAATACTTCTGTTCACAAGCGAATGAGGGCAAATCGGAGTTACTACAAAACACGAATTGTCGGAGCTGACAACAGGGCCTCCCGCAGCCATAGAATATGCGGTTGAGCCGGTCGGGGTTGCGACAATCATACCGTCCGCCCTGTTTTTTGTAATAACTCTGCTTTCGGACTTTACAGTTACATCAATAAGTCTTGCCAAATCGCCACGGGTAATTACCGCATCATTAAGGCAGGTGTAATTATGCTTACCGTTTTCATCAATCAGGCAAGCGTTAATCATCATACGGTTTTCAATCTCGTAATCACCGCTGACAAGTCGATTAAGCATAAAAAGCTCATCTCGCTCCAAGCCACTCATAAATCCCAATCTGCCTGCATTTATGCCGAGAGTAAGTTTATTATGAACGGAAGCCGCCTTTGCAATATTAAGCGTTGTGCCGTCTCCTCCGACAACTATTGCAATATCACATTCGGATATAAGCTTATCGGAATCATAGAAAAGCGGCAAAGCGCCGATTTCGTCCTTTTCGTTACATCTTGCAACGCTGTACTGCACTCCGAGCCTTTCAAGTTCGTGGCAAATTTCTTTAGTTGTCTGTGATACTCCGTCATTATTCAAATTAGGAAAAACTGCAATTTTCATAATCTACCTCTAATCAAGAACTGTGTGTGACCGACCTACAAGTTCCTTAGCATTAACGCTGTCGGATAAAGTAGGTTCATTGCTTTTTTTAAGATAAATCAAATATTCTATATTTCCCTCAGGTCCTTTAATCGGTGAAAACTCAAGTCCGAGAACATCAAAGCCGTTTTCAAGTGCAAGACCTATAATTTTTTCAACAACCTCGAGGTGAACATTCAAATCACGAACAACCCCCTTTTTGCCGACCTTTTCCCTACCTGCCTCAAACTGAGGTTTAATCAGACAAACAGCCTGTCCGTTATCTGAAAGCAAGGCATTAAGCACGGGCAAAATATGCGACAAAGAAATAAACGATACATCGACAGATGAGAAATCAATTTTGTCGGGGACTTCTTTTTCGGTAACATATCTAAAATTCGTTCTCTCAAGATTTACAACACGCTCGTCGGTACGAAGCTTCCACGCAAGCTGACCGTAGCCGACATCGACAGAGTAAACCTTTACTGCACCGTTTTGGAGCATACAATCCGTAAAGCCTCCCGTAGAAGCACCTACATCCATACAAATTTTTCCCTCAAGCGTGATAGGAAACTCCTGCATAGCCTTTTCAAGCTTCAAGCCTCCACGAGATACATATTTAAGAGCTTTTCCTCGCACCTCGAGAACATCGCCCTTTTTAAGCTCAAAGCCTGCCTTATCCGCCTTTTGGTTATTAACATAGACAAGACCTGCCATAATAATAGCCTTTGCCTTTTCTCTGCTTTCGGCATAGCCCTGCTCAAACACGGCTACATCAAGTCTAATTTTCTTTGCCATAACAAATTCCTACATCTCTTCGTTTATAATATCCAATACAGATTGTTCATCAAGACAATATTTTTTAAGCTGAGAAGTAACTCCCGCCTGCTTAACGAACTCGTCATTTATACAAATATGTTTATATTTTACATTTACGCTATGTTCAAGAAGCAAATCGGCAAAGCACTCGCCTACACCACCGCTTTTAATTCCCTCTTCAAAGAAATAGAGAGATTTAACATTACCCAAGACATTAATCACATCGGGTGAAATCGGCTTGATTTTATTAAGTTTAATTACAAATGCGTTACCGCTTTGCTCAGCGGCACGACAGCAAGGGGCGGTTTCTCTGCCGTAGGTCACGATACATTTATCTAAGTCGGAATTCCCGATTACATCAAAGTCGTGTCTTTCGTATGTATAGCCCTCGGGCAGAGCAGTTTGTCCGCCTCTTGGGTAGCGTATAGCGACAGCCTTTTCTTCCTTATATGCAGCCTGATACATCATTGAGGTAAGCTCGTCAAAGGTTGCCGGAGCAAAAACGATAAGATCGGGAACGCTCATCAAGTAAGCGGTATCAAACACGCCCTGATGGCTTTCTCCGTCCTCGCCCACAAAGCCTGCACGGTCAATACAGAAAATAACCTTTAAGCCCTGCATTGCGACATCGTGAATAAGCTGGTCATAAGAACGCTGTAAAAATGTAGAATAAACCGCAAAGAACGGAATCATACCGTTTTTTGCAAGTCCCGAGGCAAAGGTTACTGCGTGCTGTTCTGCAATACCGACATCAAAAAACCTCTTAGGATATTTTTCGCTGAACGCTACCAATCCCGTACCGGTAGCCATTGCGGCGGTTATTGCACAAATTCGGCTGTCATTATCGGCAAGGGATAACAGGTTTTCGCCAAAAGAATCGGAAAAAGTTTTTCCCTTGGAAAGCGGTTCACCTGTTTCGATATTAAATTTTCCTATTCCGTGAAACTTAGACGGATTCTTTTCGGCAAAATCATAGCCCTTACCCTTCAGAGTGCTGACATGAATAAGCACGCTGTGGCTGTGTGCCTTTGCGACAGTCAAAACATCAATGAGCGCATCCATATCGTGTCCGTCGATAGGACCGTAATATCTAAGCCCCAAATCCTCAAAAAAGGTGCTGTGATAAAGCTTCTTTCTGATTCTTTGATTTGTGCTTGTAATCATTCTTGTTATCTGAGCGCCCAACTTTGGAATTTTTGCTAATCCTCTGCTGACCTTAGACTTCAATCTGTAATATTTAGGTGAAGTTCTGATATGAGTCAAATTTTTTGCAACAGAGCCGACATTCTTACTGATAGACATATTATTGTCATTGAGTATAATAATCAGGTTATCTGTATCTACGCCGGAATTATTAAGCGCCTCGTACGCAAGACCGCCCGTAAGCGCACCGTCACCGATAACGGCAATAACCTTGCCCTTATCTCCTTTAAGTGCCTTAGCTCTTGCAAGTCCTACTGCGGCTGAAATAGAGGTTGAGGAATGTCCCGACGAAAAAATATCGTGAGGCGACTCAACCGGACGGGTAAAACCGCTTATTCCGTTCTCGGTTCTGAGAGTAGAAAACGCCTCTTTTCTGCCTGTCAATATCTTATGAGTATAGCACTGATGACCTACATCAAATACTATTTGGTCAGTCGGTGAATTAAAGACCTTATGTAATGCAACAGTCAGTTCAACAACACCTAAATTAGAAGCGAGATGACCGCCGTTTTTTGAAACGACCTCAATCATAAGAGAACGAATTTCCTCACAAAGCTGTTCAAGCTCGTCGTTATTCAGTTTTTTTATATCCTTGGGTGAATTTACCCTTTCGAGATAAGACATAATATTTCTCTTTTCATCAACTATTTTTCTCTGTTTACGAGATACTCGGAAAGTGCCTTCATAAAATCGTTATTATCAAATTCATCGAGAATACCGACAGCCTTATCTGTCAGCGTTTTAACATCCTGCTGTGCCTTTTTAGCGCCGACAAGAGTAACATATGTTGTTTTATCATTATCTGCATCAGAGCCGATAGGCTTACCGAGAATTTGCTCGTCGCCCACAATATCAAGCAGGTCGTCTCTGATTTGAAACGCAGTACCGATAAGGTAGGCATACCTTGAAGCGAGTGCAATTTTTTCTTCGTCTGCGTTTGCGGCAATGCAACCGAGAATACAAGCGGCAGAAATAAGCGCACCTGTCTTTAGGCGATGAACGGTAAGAATATCCGATATTGACGGGTCACCCTGCTCAAATTTCAAATCAATTACCTGACCGCCAATCATACCGCCCACACCTGCATTTTGTGAAAGAAGCAAAACGGCTCTAACATTTTGAGAATCGCTGAGTTCTGCCTCGGCACATATTTCAAATGCGTGGGTAAGCAAAGCGTCACCTGCCAAAAGTGCGGTAGCCTCACCGTACATTTTATGGCAAGACGGTTTACCTCTGCGCATATCGTCATTATCCATACAAGGCAGGTCGTCGTGAATAAGCGAATAGGTATGCACATATTCTATTGCGCAAGCATAAGGCATCGCTTTTTCGACATCGCCGCCGCACATTTTACAAAATTCAAGAACGAGAATGGGTCTAAGCCTTTTTCCGCCGTTTGAAAGCGAATACTTCATTGCTTTAACAACATCCCCCTGACCGTCATTTGCCACAGGGACAAGCTCGGTAAGTTTACAATTTACAGTGGTGCAATATTTTTCAATCTGTGACTTAAAATCAAGAGAATACATATACTACTCCTTTTCTGCTATTTCTATTCTTGCTCGTGCATTTTTAAGTTTTTCGGAGCAAAAGGCAGTAAGCCTTGTACCCTCCTCAAAAAGCTTTAGAGACTCATCAAGCGTTATATCGTTTTTTTCAAGCAAAGCAACTATTTCGTCAAGTCTGTTCATTGCCTGCTCATATGTTAAATTATCATCCATTTTTATTTACCTCACAAACGACAGACTTAATACTGCCGTCAACAAATTCGGTGCATATCACATCATCGGTATTAAGAGCCGTAACGCTGTTTACGGGACGCTCATCCTTTTTTGTTATAGAAAAGCCTCTCGACAAAACAGAAAGCGGATTAACGGCATTAAGCAAACCGACGCTGTGCGAAAGCGATTTTTGCTTATCGTCAACAATGCGTGAAAGATTAGTTTTAAGTTGAGACATCAATGCAGTGATTTTATCCTCTCTTGCATTAAATATTTCGTCAATATTTGACAAAGGAGATGACGACTTAATTCTGTCAAGCTTTATTTCCTCACCTGAAATACGATGTTCAAGCGTTCTGAGCAAAATCGAATAGGTTGAATCAATTTTTTGCATTTCGCTGTTAATATCCGGAACTACAAGTTCTGCCGCCGCACTCGGTGTAGGCGCTCTTAAATCTGCCACAAAGTCGCAAATTGTAAAATCCGTTTCGTGGCCGACAGCCGAAACAATCGGAGTGCTACAATCATAAACAGCCTGAATAACGGGCATAGTGTTAAACGCCCACAAATCCTCCATAGAGCCGCCGCCTCTGCCGACAATAATAACATCGACACCGATACTGTCCAAATATTTTACAGAAGAAGCTATATCCTCGCCTGCTCCGTCACCCTGAACGAGAGTGGGTACGATAATAATTTTTGCAGGCGGAAACCTACGGGAAATAATATTTTTAATATCTTCAACCGCCGCACCGTTTGCCGAAGTGGCAACACCGATTTTTTCGGGATACTCGGGAAGCTGTTTCTTATGCTCATCGCTGAAATAGCCCTGCTCCTGAAGTCGTTGCTTTAGCTGTTCGTAAGCTACGGCAAGCGCTCCTATACCGTTTGGCTGCATACTGCTGACATAAAGCTGATACTGTCCGTCACGCTCATATGCGGTAATTCTGCCAAAGCAGACAACGCTCATTCCGTCCTCGGGAGTGAATTTCAGGCTGCTGTTATTACCTGCAAACATCACACATTTGAGCTGAGACAAATCGTCCTTTAATGTGAAATACATATGACCGCTTTGTCTGTAATGCTTAAAATTAGAAATTTCTCCCATTACATAAACACGATTAAGCGGTTGAGCCTCATCAAGAAGTGCTTTAATATATCTGTTTACTTGTGAAACTGTTAATGTGTTCATATTCCTTTATTCTTCAAATACGCATATACGGCAACACCTGCCGCATTATCAAGCGAAAACTCGCTGTCGGCAAAATATGCGTCAAAATCTTTAGCTATAATTTCTCTCAAAAGCGAATTAGAAGAGACACCGCCCGAAAATACAATGGGAAGCTCTCCATACTTTTCTGTCACCCTACGAAGCATTTCTGCCACCGACTCACAAACATAAGTCAGAGCAAACTTAGCAATATCCTGAGAGTCGATATTGTCATCAAGCATTTTTTTAACCTTATTTTCAACACCGCTTAAAGAACAGTTAAGTCCCTGCATAGACGGTCTTACCTTAAACTCGGCATTACTTTTCCCTGCCAAAGCATCAAGTTCTTTTCCGCAAGGAAAGTTAAGACCGAGCAGTACACCCGTTCTGTCAACTGCCTGTCCCGCCTTCAAATCACTTGAAGCGGCAACAAGCTCGCACTTTACAATATCCTCGCTGTCGGGTGTAACGATAAGAGCGTCGGTAGTTCCTCCGCTTAAATGAAGCGCTATAAATTCTTGCTCAATCAAATCAAGCCTACCAACGGAAAACAACACAGCCAATATATGACCTACCTGATGCGATGTTCTGTAAATAGGCGCATTACCTGCTTTTGAAGCGGCAACGGCAGTTCCCTCGCCAACTAAAAAGCACGGCATATAGCTGCCGTCTACACTTCTCGGGCGTGTGCTGACACCTACTGCCTGAATAGGGTAATCAAACGAAAATTCGCTAAAAAGGCGGGGCAGATTAATCGTATGTTGAAACACGGCGTCACTCTGTCTCAATCCCCTTTCGCCTTTTTTTACCGTCAAAAGTTGTTTCTTTTGAACAATCTCGTTTCCGTCAAAAACTGCAAGTGAAGTGGTATAATTGCTTGTATCAATTCCGAGATACATTATTCTGCCGCCTCGCCCTTAACGAGCGCACCCAGCACTCCGTTGATAAACGAATAATCGGACTCACCCGAATACTTCTTTGCAAGCTCTACCGCCTCATTAATCGCTACACTTGCAGGTACTTCGTCAACATAAAGGATTTCGTACACGGCAAGTCTTAAAATAGCAAGATTAACCTTTGGCAATCTTTTTACTTTCCAACACTTTGAATACTTTTCGATAAGGTTGTCCAAATCGTCTGTTTTAAGCGATACTCCGTCTGCGACACTTCTTGCGTACTCGCCGACAGACGCTATGTTTTCTTCATAAATTTCCAAACTGCTGTCAGAGTTAAACATTGACTGAAAGACCAAGCAGAATGCCTGTTCTCTCTCTTGGGACCTTTTCATTACCATAAATATTCTCCTAAATAAAAATACCGACTCCTTATTAAAGAGTCGGCAACAAATAATTATTCTTCACTTGTTAAAGGTGCTTTAGAGTCGCCGGACTCGGGAAAATCAATTCCTGCAATAATAACATTAACCTTATCTACCTTTTTGCCGGTCATATTTTCTATTGCCTCACGAACTGATGACTGAATATTCTCGCTGACGGTTTTAATCTTCTTATTAGGGAGAAGATTAATATAAATGCTGACATCCATACTGTCACCGTTTTGAGTAATTCTGACAGGACTCATAACCTTTAGGCTGCCTTTTTTAATTGTGCTAACCATATCAAAAGGTTTATTGGAAAATGAGCCGACGCCGTCGACATCTTTAGCTGCATTAATAGCAATGGAGGAAAGAGCCTCCTGCGATATAATCAAATTACCGTTTTCGCTGTTTTTAATAATTTCCATAGGTACAACTCCTTTAATGCTGTTATTATAACATAAAAGGAATATTTATACAAGTGTTAATTATAATAATAAATACAAACCGGATTATTCCTGTGCCGAAGTCTTTGAGGACGACTGAACTATGGAAACATTATCAAAGCTGCAACCGCTTTGCGCCATTGCAATATCTTTAATCTGCATAATCAGCGTATCGCTCAACTCGTCTACATCAACAATTACATCCACCCTGCTCGAATCCTCATTGATTACAGCCAAGCAGTTTTTCACACCCTTAGCGCAAACAAGAGTTTCGATTTTGTTTTCATTTGCGATACAGGCGGAAATCTTAGCAATTCCTTGTGCCGCTTCTTTTTTGACCTCTTCGCTCTCGTCTGCGTTATCAAGCAATGCCTGAAGTTTTTCGAGAGAAGCATCCCTTGTACTTTGACGCTCCACCCTTGCAGACGAAAAATAACTGCTCTCCTCGCTCACTGAGGTTGTGGCATCGACAAGCTCTGCTTTACCGAGAGTTTTTTGTGCGGCGGAATCCAACAGGGGTTGAATCGGAGAGGACGCGTCTGTGTTTTCATAATACCAATTACCCATTACTCCGACAGCAAGCACAAATGCAAACGCCAATACTGCGCCTGCGAATTTTCTGCGTTTTTTTCTATCCTTTTTATCGTCCGGATTTTCTCTGAGTGTGTTTTCCTCGTCAAAAATTGACTGCGTGCTTTCGTTTTCCTGCATAGTCTGCATTTCAAGCTCGTAATCGTTTAATTCTTCATTTGCCATAAAATCACCTATTCATCCTTGAAACAGAAATTTTTGTGGTGGGTAATCCAAACAGGGCTGATACGCTCGAAATTACCCGTTCTCTTACAACAACATCATCTGCGCCCGCACAAACAATGGCAACACCCTTGACCTTGGGAAAATACTGCTTAATCAAAACAGGCGTATCGTTGTTATTGTCCTCATATAATACATATTCACTCTTTTTTGAATAAGAACCGGAAGATGCGTTTTCATCGGTATTTTTTGCAAAAACGCTTTCATCGGTCTGCTCCAAGGTTATCATAACCTTGCATTTTCCGACCCCGTCAATTGAGGAAATTATTTCGGCGGTTCTGCTCTCAAGCTCAGAAGCATAGGTGCTGTAATCCACCTCATCGGCGGTTTTTTTTGCCTTTGCGTCCGAGGAAGCGGGTACAAATTCGGAGAGCAAAATAAGTGCAATACCGAGAAAGCCGACAATCATAATTATTTTTTTCTTATCCGCACCGTTAGTAATTGATTTTAGAATTTCCTTAATTTTATTCACCAATATGTATCACCCTTACATTCAATGAAAGTTCATCGTAAACAACCTGCTTTATTTCTTCACAATCGTAATCATCACCCACCGTAACGGTCACATCGTCAAGCACGATTTCATTATCCGCATTAGCCTGCGACGAGCATAACACCCTTGCGTTATCAATGCCTCGCTCTGATAAAACCCTTTTAATTTCCCGTTCGACGACAGAATTCGCTATACTGTTTGTATTATCGACAACCACGGCAGGCACATTTTCAAAATCAAATTTAACATCAGACAAATCGAAATTTGAAAACGGATACAAAAAAGAAGCAAAAATAAAAACAGAAATGACGGTCTTATACATTCTGCCGCTGCTACCCGACGGAGAAAGCATAGAAAGGATAACGCAAAGAATGACGGTTGAGCAGACACAAAAAGTCCATTGTTTAATTATATTCAATTCGCACCGCCTCCTGCCGCAACCAAAATTCCTATGGAAATTACGGTAGTAACCATAGTTAAAATCAATATAACATTTGTCAGCAAAAGTGCCTGTTCAAAGGCATCAAGCACAGATGAAACGGAGCCGTCGGAGAAAACTTGGGCAATTATAGAGCAGAGAGAAAGTGCAATTCTCCACACCACCACCTCAATCAACGCAGGCAAAAACACAAGCACGACCGCAACAATTCCGACCACTCCGACGCTGCTTTTAATAAGCGAGGAATACGCTTGAATAGACAGTAATCCCTCGCTTATTGACGAGCCGATAACCGGCACGACAGAATTAACGGCAAAGCGAATTGACCTAAGACCGAGCATATCCGCCCGAGAGGCTACGGCGGTTTTAACAGACAAAATCGAAACAAAAACTCCGCAGAGAAAAGATATACAAGTTGTAATAATTCTTTTAAGCGTTGAAACGAGTTTGGTAAGGTGAAGTTCATATCTGAGTGACGAGCAAACACCGAGAGCCAAAAAACAATTAACGCACGGCATAAAGACATTTGACGCAAGAAAAGACATTCCCTGAGAGAGCGTAAGGAGCATAGTGTTTGTTGACAAGCCTACTGCTCCCGAGCCTGAGGCAACGACAATCATACAAAACACGGGAACAAAAGCATAAATGAAATTACCCGCAACCGAAACAGAGCCTACACAAGCGGCTATGGTAGGGGTTAATTTCGACAAAACTACCGTCGTTATAACCAATGCGCTGACTGTGGAATAAGCCTTTGCAGTAGAACCGTTATCACCCTCTGTAAAGGATTGCATAAAGCAGGACAAAATAACGAATATCAGCACCGTAATGCAAGACTTGAGAGGAACGGCAGACCTATCCTTAATCACTGTGCCTATCATTTTGAGAGCCTTATCAAATGAAAGTGATGTGATTGAGGTGTAGTCGAAATCGGCAAATCCGAGTTCTTGCAATGTATCGTATGTATCGGAGTCTAAAGTCTTTTCAAAAAACGAAAAATCATACTCCGAGAGCGTTTCGTCATATTCCCGTGCATTGAAATCCTGAGCCGTCACAGTACAGGGTATGAGCAAAAAAAGCACAAGAGAAAATAAAAATTTTTTCATTTTACCAGTCCAATTACTACATTAAGCACCGCCTCGAAAAGAGGCATAATCATTGAAATTATAACTATCCTGCTCCCCGTTTCAACAAATGATGCGAGCGCATTTTCCCCGTTATCACGACAGGCATCACAGGTAAAGGCGGTTATCAAAGAAACGCAGAGTATTTTAAGCATCAGTCTGACATACGAAACAGAAGCAGGGGCAAAATCGCTGAGAGTGATGATTTTGGAAAATAAATCATACACCTTGTCCGATACGCACAGAAAAGCCAAAACGCCTCCTGCGAGCGACAGCACAAAAGAAAAAGCTTTATTTTCCTGCTTCAGCATCACGCTGCAAAGCAAAACGCAAAACGAAATTCCTATCAGCTTAGCCATAACTATAAATCGAACAAGTCCTTGACGGTTGAAAACAAATCTTTAATCTGCGGTACAAGCATCATCAGCACAACCACAACTCCGGCAAGTGTTGTAAGCATCGCTTGGTCGTCTCGTCCCGAGCGAACAAGGAGAGTATTCAGCACGGCAACGATAATTCCTATTGCCGCTATCTTGAAAATAAAATTAACTTCCATATGTCACACCTCATATCAGCATAAGCGATACCACGCAACCGACTGAGAGGCAGAGCGTGAAATAAAGCCTTGATTTTGATTTACATACATATTCATATTCCTTTTTTCTTTCCTCTATGTATGAAGAAAAAAAGTCGATTTCGTCAAGCTGTGCCTGAACATCAAAGCTGCCGAGATTTGAAAGAAAATCACAAATACGCTTATTATCGTCACCCTTTAGCACGCAACAGCAAATGTCACCGTCTTTATAAAAATCGGATTTAATAAACGAAATATCGCAAAGAGACGGATTGTCTGCAAATTCAGATATAAGTACATCAAGCGGTGTTCTGCGAGTTGAAATATCCGTTTTTAACAAATTACAAAAAATCAACAGTTCCTCACAAATTTTCACTCGTTCACGGGCAAGCGTCACAAGATATATCCCACTCATTACCGATGAGCCTATTATCATCAACGCACCTATTATCTTCAAAAAATTCACCGTCCGTTATTTTACAAATTTTATATTTGAAACCCTTATCAATAAAAATTATGTAGCTGAATTCGCCGTATGACAAAAGCTCGGCAACGGCTTTTTTTCGTCTCAATTCATCTATACTTCCTGCGTGCAGAGACAAAATAAATTTAACACCGCAGGAAAACGCATATGAAATTGCTCTTAGTTTCGACTGCTTTGACACCTCGTCAAGTATTATCACATCGGGAGACAGCGTTCTTGAGGCAACTTCAATGCCTGCCGTTTTAGGAAAACAAGTAAGGACATCGGTATTATCTCCGACATCGGCAGTAAGCACATTGCCTTTTTTTGCACCTATTTCGTTACGCTCGTCAACAACGGCAACCTTATACATCTTGTCCGACAAATTGCGGGCAAGGTCACGAAGCAGAGTGGTTTTTCCGCCGGAAACGGCAGAGGCAACTATTACACTTTTAACTCCGTCACTAAACAAAGCATTGCAAAGACTGTTGCTGCACCCTTTAACCTGACGGGGTATTCTGATATTCAAAGAAACAGCGTCCTTTACCGAAATGACACGCCCCTCGTCTGCTACGGCTGTAAGACAGACACCCACCCTTGCGCCGTTTGACAGAGTAAGATAGCCCCGTCTTAAAGTATCGGCATTTGAATAAAGCGAATAACTGCAAAGCTTCTTAAACACCGAATCAAAATCACGCTCGTGAATAAGCACGGTATTTTCTTTAGGGCAATCGGACAAAGCACCGTTATTCAAAAGATAAAAGCATTTGCCGTTAAGGCACAATATAACCGCCTTGTCCCTCCTTAGTCTGAGTTCAAAAACAGACCGTTTGGCTTCTTCGTCCATATTTTTTAACGCAGTACATAAATCGAACGGCAGATATTCGTAAAGAAAGTCAATATCGTTCACGCTATCACCTACACAAATCTATGAGGTAAAAAGTCAAAATATTACAATGCGGTAAAAAAACAGATTAATTCATTGAACGAGGTGACATAATATGTTAAAATAAGATAATTTATAATAAAGGTGACAGCACTAAATGAATAACACAAATCAATTAAAGCAAGTAAAATCAAACAAGTACATTAATCCGCTGAGTGTCGGTTATACATTTTTCTTTATAATTTCGTTTTTTGTATTTTTAGTAGCAAAGCAGATAATGAAAACCGGCTTTGGCGCAGACGCAAAAATCGCATTACCGATTTCTGCGCTTATCGGAAGCGTTTTACTTTATCTGTTTGAGAAAAAATATGTTTTCAAATCATTAAACAAAAACAAAATACAAAAGCAGATACCGATGCTGATATTCAGAATTGCTGTTAGTTTCGGATTTTATAAAATTCTCGGTTTTCTCTTGACAGATTTAATGAAAGCCGACGAAACGATTGCTTTTGTAATATCAACGGCTTTGATTTATTTATTTAGCTATTTCTTTGACAGCGTTGTTTTATTCGATTCACGGCTTGATTGGAGCAATGCGCCTGCGACACGACTTTATAACACATTTTATGAAAACAGATACATTGTGCTTTCGGGTGCTATGGCTTCGCTGATTATTTCTGTTACTTATATTATTTTCAACATCTTTCCGTACGGCGACATCAGCGTTTTGAAAATGGATTTATACCATCAATACGGTCCGTTGATGATGGAATTTTTTGACAGAGTTATTGAACATAAGAGCTTTTTATATTCGTGGGAGTCGGGCGGCGGCTCATCATTTTTGGGCAATTACTTCAACTATCTTTCAAGTCCGCTTTCTTTTTTAATCTTTCTTTTTGACAGAAACCAAATTGGTGATTCTATCAGCACGATAGTTGCCATAAAGGCTGTTTTAAATGCGGTTGCATTCACCTACTACATTAAAAAAAGCCAAAATTCACACTCGGTAGGCAGTGCTTCATTTGGCGTTTTCTACGCATTTTCGGCTTATTTCTTTGCTTACTTTTGGAACATTATGTGGCTTGACGGAATGATATTCATTCCGCTTATCGCTCTCGGAATTGAAAAAATTATCAACGACGCAAAAAGCAAAACATACCTTATATCATTAGCATTGCTCTTTTATTGTAACTACTATATGGGATATATGGCTTGCATTTTCTCGGTTGTATATTTTCTCATTTACTACTTTTCAAAATACGATATGTTCAGCAAAAGAAGCACGCTTGACGAAAACTCAAACGGCTTAAAAGCAATTCTTAACAACAGATTTTTGGGCAGCGGATTACAATTTGCGTTATATTCGCTTTTGGCAGGCGCTCTTTGTGCATTCTTCCTGCTCCCTATTTACAATATCTTACAAAACAGTTCCGCAACCTCCGGCACATTTCCTAACGAAATGAAGGGATATTTTGACTTATTAAATCTGTTCACTTCGCATTTGGCAGGACTTGAAGCTACAATTCGTTCCTCGGGCGATGATGTGCTTCCTAACATCTACTGCGGTATTTTACCCCTGCTTTTAATGCCTTTATATTTAATCAACAGAAAGATAAGCATAAAAGAAAAGGCATCATATGTAATTATGCTTGTGTTCTTCGTGTTCAGTTTTGATAACAACTGTGCGGATTACATTTGGCACGGCTTTCATATGCCGAACGACTTACCGTTTAGATATTCGTTTATGTATGTGTTCATATTCCTGACAATGGCATACAAGGCATTTTTGAGAATAAAGGATATTGAATACAAGGATATAATGACAGTTGGTTTAATAGAGGTAGGAATAGTAATTTTACTTCAAAAATATCAAACAAACAAAATGACCTCATTTACAATCTATCTTTCGATAGCGTTGATAATAATTTGGACCTGTATGCTTTTGATTATCAGAGAAAAGAAAGCATCAAAAACATTTTTAAGCTTTGCTTTGATTTGTTTAGTATTCTCCGAATCATTAATTTGCGGCTGTACCGCATATAAATTCAGCGTACCGCAAACGCCGTACACAGATAATTTGCCAACCTACAAGCAAGCGACAAAATATCTTGACGACAACGATGACGGGTTTTACAGAACGGAGCTGACCGACCTCAAAACGAGAATGGACCCCTGCATTTACGGCTACAACGGAATGAGCGTATTTTCATCAATGGCATATGAAAATTACAGTCAATGTCAGTATTCTCTCGGCTTATACGGCAACAGAATCAACTCATACACCTATAATCCGCAAACCCCTGTTTACAATATGATGTACGGATTAAAGTATCTTATCAAAGCGAGAAGCACGCAAGACCTATCGCCGATATACTTTAAGCACATTTACACCACGCAGGATTCAAAGGAAACGGAAATTTACGAAAACAGATATTTCTTGCCTATCGGATTTGAGGTAAGCGAAGAAGTAAAGAATTGGGACAACTCGGAGGGTAACCCGTTTGATGTTCAGGAGGATTTGATTGACAAAGCCGCAGGTGTAAGCAATGTATTTGTTCCTGTCAAATACACAGGCACGCAGACAATTTCGTCAGTCTGTGAGGACATTACGGAAAACGGCATATACCCGATAGCGACAACAGGCTCGGGAAGCATTGATGTTACCTTTGAGGCTCAGACCGATTCAAATGTCTACATTTACATTAAATCGGACGCAATAAAGAATGTAAATTATTATTGGGACAAGGGCGAGGAATCTGCTAACCAAAACATTGAGCAACCGTATATTTACGACCTCGGCTACCACAAAGCAGGCGAACAAATCAAGGCTTCTCTCGACCTTGCAGGCTCGGACGAGGGCGGTGCTTCGCTGAACGTTTACGCATACAGCATAGACAACGATGTTCTTCAAAGCGCATATGATACACTAAAGGAGTGCCAGTTTGATGTAACAAAGCTCAGCGACACGAAGCTTGAGGGTACAATAAACGCAGGATATAACGGATATATTTACACATCAATTCCATATGACAGCGGATGGAAGGTGTATGTTGACTCACAGCAGGTAACTCCCGAGGCATTGGGCAAGGGCAGAAAAGAAATGAGCGACACCGACACCTGCCAGCTTATCATTCCGATTACTCAGGGCGAGCATACGATTAAGTTAAAATACAGTCCGAACGGCATCTGGCAAGGTGCATTAATAAGTGCAGGTGCTTTAGTCGTTTTGATTGTGATTGAAATGATAAAAAGAAAGCGAAAAAATTAAATTTGTTTATATTATATAAATTTCATAAGATATAATTGTAAAATATCTATAAGGAATTTGTCAGTAAACGGTTTATTTTTGCGGTAAAATGTTGTAAAATGTATATACAAATCAGAGAGGAGCATCAAAATGCCAAGAATCACAGCAGAAGAAGTACAAACAATCCCTTACGGACCGCTGGGTATAATTGCCTTACCGGGAACAGAAGCACTTGCAGAGAAAATCAACAAGTACCTTGTTAAGTGGAGAGAGGATCAAATCCGCAGTCACAAGGAAAACATTGCCTTTTACGGCTATCAGAGAGACAATTATCTCATTGATACCACAGTCGCTCGTTTCGGCAGCGGTGAGGGTAAAGCAGTAATTAACGACACAATCAGAGGCTATGACCTTTACATTTTGGTTGACTGCTTTAATTACAGCGTAACCTACAATATGTACGGCAAGGAGGTTCCTAAATCTCCGGATGACCACTTCTCAGACTTAAAGAGAGTTATCTCGGCAGCATCAAGTAAAGCAAAGAGAATCAATGTAATTATGCCTATGCTCTATGAGGGCAGACAGCACAAGAGATCCTCCCGTGAATCTCTCGACTGTGCAATGGCATTACAGGAGCTTACTGCATTAGGAGTTGAAAACATTATTACATTTGATGCTCACGACCAAAGAGTACAAAACTCAATTCCTCACAAATCATTTGAAAATGTAATGCCTACATATCAAATGATTAAGTCTCTCGTAAACAGCGTTGATGACCTTATCATCGACCCCGACCACCTTATGGTTATTTCTCCTGACGAGGGTGCAATGCACAGATGTATTTACTTTGCAACACAGCTCGGAGTAAACCTCGGTATGTTCTACAAGAGAAGAGACTACACAAGAGTTGTAAACGGAAGAAACCCTATCGTTGCTCATCAGTATCTCGGTGACAGCGTTGAGGGCAAGGACATCATCATCGTTGATGATATGATAAGCTCAGGCGAAAGTATGCTTGAGGTTGCAAGAAAGCTCAAGGAGCTTAAAGCAAAGAGAATCTTCGTCTGCACCGCATTCGGCCTTTTCTGCAACGGACTTGAAATATTCGACAAAGCAAACGAGGAGGGCGTATTTGAGAAGGTATTTACCACAAATGGTATTTATCAACCGGAGGAGCTTCTAAGCCGTGACTGGTACGAAAGTGTTGAACTTTCAAAGTATCTTGCATACTTCCTTGACACCATCAACCACGACCTTTCCGTATCATCACTTCTCGACAATTCGGATAAGATTGACAAATTATTAAAGAGCAGAGGTTTGAAGTAATATGAGCAAAAAGTCAGGCAACTCAAAGTTGAAAGTAGTTTTGGCAATAGTTATATGCATTGTTCTTGCAATAGTTGTGCCGACAGGTATTTACTGTGCCGTTAAGCAGGAAAGCCCTGCAAAGGTTATAAGAAGCATTGTTGTTTCAAACGAGGAAAGAATTATCGGAAAATGGCAGAACGAGGCTCGCACAAGCGCATATGAGTTCAAAGAGAACGGCACTTATGAAAGCTTTTTCAGCACATTTTCATACACAGGTGATTATTCGGTAAAGGGCGACGAGCTTACACTTTCAAACCCGTCAAGTGACAGTACCGTTACCTATAAAATAAAGGTAAACAAGAATGAACTTACTATGATTGCAATTAAAGAAGCGGGACTTGATACAGATGAAAGTCAGGAATCATCAAGCACCTACAAGAGAGTAGACAGGATTCAAACAAAATCTATTTCACAGATTTTTGAGGACGTCACATCGCAATCATCGAAAAATAATTAAGTAATAGACGGATAAGCTTGGTCATATTAATTACAAAGGAGTAGTTAATATGACCAAAAATGTTCAAGACAGATGTGAGATGCTGGGAGAATACATAGCAAGCAACAAAGCCACCGTAAGGCAGGCGGCTGCAACATTCGGAATCAGCAAAAGCACTGTGCATATTGATGTTACAAAAAGGTTGGCTCAAACCTCGCCTATTCTTGCAAGCAAGGTTGCCCGAGTGCTAAAGGAAAACAAAGAGCAACGGCACATAAGGGGCGGAGCAGCCACCAAAGAAAAATACAGGAAGTTAAACAGGTGATATTATGTCTATCGGATTTATCGGATGCGGAAATATGGCAGGTGCTATACTTTCGGGACTTTTGAGCAGTAAAACGGTAAAGGAGAATGAAATAAATGTTTTTGATATTTACTCCCCTGCCGTTTCAAAGCTGAAGTCACAGTACGAAATAAATGCCTGCGTAAACGAAAACGATGTTGTAAACAAAAGCGATATTGTTATTCTCGCCGTAAAGCCGAATGTATTACTTTCGGTTCTTGAAAAAATAAGCAAGGCGGTAAAGGAAAGAAATCCGCTTCTCATCTCCATAGCGGCAGGCAAGACAACGGATTATATAGCAGAGCCGTTATCATCAAAAGCGAAAATTATCCGTGTAATGCCTAACATTAACGCAAAGGTTGGCGAAGCAATTTGTGCATATACTGCCAATGCTTACGCTACAGACGAGGACAAGGCTCTGACCGAAAAAATATTTACTTCGGTCGGTGAGGTTATATATCTTGAGGAGAGCTACTTCCCTCTTTTTGGAGTTATCGGCGGTTGCACACCGGCACTTGCATATATGTTCATAGACGAGCTTGCAAGAGCAGGCGTTAAGCACGGAATGAAAAAAGACATTGCGCTGAAAGTTGCGGCACAGGCTGTTTTGGGAAGTGCGAAAATGATATTGGAGTCTGAGGAACATCCTTATGCCTTAATTGACAAGGTATGCTCACCCGGCGGAACGACAATTGAAGCTGTAACATCATTACAGCACGACGGCTTTGAAGCGGCTATACACAACGCCGTTGACAAGGCAGTAGAAAAAGACAAGTTATTATAAAACGAAAAGGTCGATGATTATTCATAAAGAACAATCACCGACCTTTTTAATTTATGCGCTTTATTTTTTATCTTTCGACAAGGACGCTTTTTCCTTAACCTTGTCAGCATTTTCTTTTATATGCTCATAAGTTTCTTTGAGTTCTTTTTTCTCAACAACACATTGGCACAAAAGACCGCAAAAGCCCATTACTATTGCAAAAATCATAGACAAATTATGATTAAACTCAAAGTGCGATTCTATCATATCCCAAAACATCATTGAACCCGAAAATGCAGTTGTTACGATTACCGCAAGGTACTTATATTTAGCTGCAAGTAACGCCGCAATAACAGCAACGATAATTCCAAAAAGAACGGCTATTCCCTTTCCCAGTCCCAAAAGATAACCCGAAACGGCAATATATACCATCAACAGAGTAGTTATAAAAAGTTTTGTTTTATGCAACTTATGCGAATAAACTGCACACAAAACTCCTATTACCGCAGACAATAAAACAAGAACCCAAAAGAAAGCACCTGTCGGTTTAAGAATTACAAAGGAAGCAAAAAGAGGCACGAAAAAGCCTATACCGAAAAAGAAAAATATATTCCACACCTTATGCATAAAATGCCCTGCAAAAGAAGTAGTAACAGTCAAAAGTCCGAAAAGCCAAGGTAAAATATTTTCACAAGCAGTTTTTAACTGTTGAAAATCAGCAGGCACATATGACACAAGCTTTTCAAAAAATTCGTAAAATTCCATAAATACTCGCAGTTGAAAAATCAACCTCTGCATATAAATCTAAATCTGACATTCAAGAAAATCCGCACCAAATAAAGATGCGGATTTTATCGTATTTTAATTACATATACTTTTTAATTTCGTCAACCTTATTTGTTCTTTCCCAAGAAACATCAAGGTCCTCTCTGCCCATATGACCGTAAGCGGCAACATTCTTATAAATCGGCTTTCTCAAGTCGAGAGCCTTAATAATTGCATAAGGGCGAAGGTCAAATACCTTATTAACGATTTCGCTGATTTCGTCATCAGACTTCTTACCTGTGCCGAAAGTGTCAACCATAATTGATACAGGCTTTGCAACGCCGATAGCGTAAGCAAGTTCAACCTCGCACTTATCGGCGAGACCTGCTGCAACGATATTCTTAGCAACCCATCTTGCGGCATATGCTGCGGAACGGTCAACCTTTGTAGGGTCCTTACCCGAGAAAGCACCGCCGCCGTGACGAGCGTATCCGCCATATGTATCAACGATAATCTTTCTGCCGGTAAGACCCGAATCACCCATAGGTCCGCCGATAACAAAACGGCCTGTCGGATTAACATAAAATACGGTATCCTTGTCCATAAGCTCTGCGGGAACTGTTGTCTTAATTACCTTTTCGATAATATCTTTTCTGAGTTGCTCGAGTTCAACATCTGCGCTGTGCTGTGATGAAACTACAACAGCTGTAACCTTAACCGGCTTGCCGTCATCGTATTCAACAGTAACCTGAGTTTTACCGTCTGAGTAGAGATAAGGAAGAGTTCCGTTTTCTCTAACCTCTGTAAGCTTCAACGCAAGCTTATGAGCAAGAGAAATAGGAAGAGGCATAAGCTCCTCGGTCTCATTGCAAGCATAACCGAACATCATACCCTGGTCGCCTGCACCGTTAAGGTTGTCCTCGTCGTCCTCATTATTTTTAAGTTCATATGACTTATCAACGCCCATAGCAATATCGGGAGACTGATGGTCAAGAGCAGTCAAAACGGCACAGGTATTGCCGTCAAAGCCTTTCTTTGCATCATCATAACCGATGTCAATTATAGTCTTACGAACTATTGATGTAATATCAACATCCGCCTTAGTTGTGATTTCGCCCATTACGAGAACCTGACCCGTTGTGCAGGTGGTTTCGCAAGCGACACGGCTCATTGGGTCCTGCTCGAGCATTGCGTCGAGAATTGCGTCAGAAATCTGGTCGCAAATTTTATCGGGATGTCCCTTAGTTACAGATTCACTTGTAAACAAAAACTTTGACATAATCTATATCCTCTTTTACTTAATACTAAAAAAATAAGCATACGATACTGTACCGTATGCTGAAACTCATCATTCGGTAATACCGACGGTATTAGCACCTTACTGTCAAAGCAGGTTGCTGTGATTTCAACGGGCCGTTCCCTCAATCACTCTTGATAACGCATGTTCATTTTCTGTGTAATAATCATACTACAAATACATTACAAAGTCAACCGTAAAATTATTAAAATAAGTATTGTATTTTGTTTAGAAATAGTTTATAATTAAATACGAAATATTTTGCTCGCATGTCGAGCGTTGCTGTTTAAGGAGGAAATAAAATGGCAAAGAAAACAGTATTCCTTACCGGCGGTACCGGTAACATGGGTTGGGCTGCTGTACAGGAAATGCTCAAGCATCCAAATGAAATCAACATTAAGATGCTCGCAAGAAAAAGCCCTAAGAACGAAGAAAAGCTCAAGGACCTTATGGCTAAGCCAAATGTTCAAATCGTATGGGGTGACCTCGGCGACTATGATTCAATTCTTGAGGGTGTAACAGGCTCTGACTATGTTCTTCATATCGGCGGTATGGTATCTCCGACAGCTGACTGGAAGCCATACAGAACTCAAAAGACAAACATCGGCGCTGCTCAGAACATCTGTAAGGCAGTTTTGGCTCAGCCAAATGCTGATGACATTAAGGTTGCATACATCGGTACTGTTGCTGAAACAGGCGGCAGAAACTATCCTATCCACTGGGGCAGATGCGGTGACCCGATTAAAATTTCTATCTATGACCACTATGCAATTTCTAAGGCAGTTGCAGAGCGTGTATTCGTTGAAAGCGGTATCAAGAACTGGGTTGTAATGCGTCAGTCAGGTATCCTTTATCCAAACATTCTCAAGAATATGGATCCAATTATGTTCCACGTACCGATTAACGGTGTTCTTGAGTGGTGTACTGTTGAGGATTCAGGTCGTCTTATGTGCAACCTTGTTCTCGAGGACGAAAAAGGCACACTCGATAACGGCTTTTGGAATCACTTCTTCAACATCGGTTCAGGTGAGCAGTACAGAATTTCTAACTATGAATTTGAGTGTCTCCTTCTCGGTACTCTCGGTCTTGCAGGCCCTGAAAAGCTCTTCGAGCCTAACTGGTTTATCACAAAGAACTTCCACGGTCAGTTCTATGCTGACGGTGACAAGCTTGAAGAATTCCTCCACTTCAGAGAGAACCTCCCTGTTCAGGATTACTTCAACAGACTTGCTGATCATGTTGAATTCTACTTCAAAATACCAAGATACCTTCCAAAGAATCTTGTTGCTGCTTGCGCTAAGCCATTCATGAAGAAGATTGCTATGACTAAAGACTTCGGTACTCTTGACTGGGTTGCAACAAAGAATCAAACAAGACTCTCTGCTTACTACGGTACATATGAGGATTGGACTAAGATTCCTTCAAAGTGGGAAGACTTTGAAATCAGAAAGTTCAACAAGAAGACTGAGGACGCTGAAAACTACAAGCTTGACCACGGTTATGATGAGACAAAGCCTGAATCAGAGCTTGACATCGAGGATATGAAGCAGGCTGCTAAGTTCCGTGGCGGTGAGTGCCTCAGCGAAACAATGACTAAGGGCGATATGGCTACAAAGCTCAAGTGGAAGTGCGGTTACTGCGGTGCTGAATTTGAGGCTTCACCTGCTCTTATTCTTCTCGGCGGTCACTGGTGTCCTGAATGCTACATTCCGCAGAAGCAGTGGGATTACGACAACATCGCAAGAACAAATCCGTTCTTCGCACAGGTTTGGTATCCAAGCCACACCAAGGAAGAGACAAACGTTTACAAGTTTGACGATTTGTTCCAGATTGACGGCGTTAAGTGGGACGACATCAAGAGATAATTCAATAATGCAAAAAACCGTAAGCGTTAAGCTTACGGTTTTTTTAGTAAAAAATCAAAGTTATCTAAAACAAATTAAAATTTAGTCGAGATAATTCACTTCGGTACTGTCGAGTGAGTTTACGGATTTCAGGTTTTTTTGGATAATGTCGTTACGCTTTTGTGCCTGTTGGATAGTCGAGCCTGCCTCGTCGATTTTTTTCTTCGCTTTGATAAGCAAGTCGCCGAACATATCATACTGTTTCTTTGCGTTGCCCAAAATCTTAAACACCTCATTAGCCTTTTTATTGATTGCTACTGTACTGAAGCCGAGCTGTAAGGAATTAAGCAATGCGGTAATTGTGGACGGTCCTGCAATCAAAATACCCATAGACCTGAGTTTATCGGGCAGACCATTTTTATTATTCATAACCTCGGCATAAAGTCCTTCGGTCGCAAGATACATAACCGCAAAAGGAGTGGTATACGGCTCTGCAATATAATTTTTAATTGCCTTTGCTTCCTCTTTAACTCGTACTTCAAGTGCCTTTCTTGACTGCTCAACGCCTGCCGTATCCCCTGCTTCACCGGCAGAAACAAGCCTTGAATAATCCTCCATAGGAAACTTTGAATCAATAGGAAGATAGATAACCTCGTCATTTTCGGAATTAGGAATTTTAACAGCGAACTCTACCCTACCGTTATATTTCGGATTAGTAACAACATTCTGCTCGTACATACCGGGAATTATTTGTTCAAGAATATTACCGAGCTGTGCTTCTGCCCAAGTGCCTCTGATTTTGACATTGGACAGCACACGGTTCAGACCTGCCACGCCATCGGAAAGCTCTTTCATTTCGCCCAAGGATTTATACACGCTGTTAAGCTGGTTTGAAACCTGTTCAAACGACGAATTAAGTCTTTTATTCAGAGTGCTTGAGAGCTTTTCGTCAACCGTTTCACGCATTAAATCGAGCTTTTTTTCATTACTTTCCTGCATTGAATTAACTGCTCTTGATACTGCTTCCGTCTGTTGTGCATTATTTTGATTAAGAGTTTCAAGGATGCTTATTTGCTGTTGATAATTTTTTTCTGTAAGCTCCGACATCTGACGAGAAAGCTCCTCAAGTCGCTGTGAGCCGTCCGATTTAGAGCCGTGCAATGTAAGTACAATCAATATAACAAGCAATATCACGCAAACAATTAAAAGTATTTGTGTCAACATATCATCACCTCGATTACATTATAAACAAAAGCCCACCGAAATTCAACGGTGGGTGTCGTTTTTTGGACTTAATTATTTAATGACTTTTGAAATTTTACTTTTTAGTTTACTGTTATAAATCAAAACGAGCAAATCAAAGGTATAATCGTACAAAATGAATATTACATTAAGCGCAACAAAGAACAGCGTTATGCCGATTTTGCCGAACATGTTATCAAACGGTATACCGAAAACATAAATCAAAATAAGCTGAATGCCTGCCATAGCGATATTAAAAATCACAAGCTTTATCAGCAATCTTATCGGCTTTGGCTTAATTTTTGAAAGCTTTATTCTGAGTATCGGATAATAGCCAAAAAACATAATATAAAACAGCACCGATTCCTTACCGCCCAAAAGAATAAATGCTAAAAACGAAGTGGAAAAATAAGTAAGCACAGCAGACTTAACCGACACGGATTCCAAAAGCAAAATCATCAGCAAACCCGTGGCAATAGGCAAAACATACGACAGCGAAACGCTGACAGCACCCAAGAACAGCAAAACAACGCTGAGTGCGGATATAACTCCGGCAAAGGCGGAGGCTTTAGCATTTTTCATAAAATCACCTTCAATAATAATATACTACCACATTAACAACAAGTTGTGAATTAAAAGTGAACATTATTACAGAAATATAAATTATATAATTTATTTACATCTTGTCTATTTACAAAAAGAATGTAAAAATATATAATTGATTTATAGTATAAATGTAGTAAGAGGTATTATTATGAAAAAGGCTATTGCAGTATTTCTGGCAGTTGTAGTTGTTATATCTGCTGCTATGATTGGATGCTCTAAAAAGTCAGATGATGACGCAGACGCTTCTCAAACTGTCGGTTTAGGTGGTAACGAGGATGTTTATGACCTTGACGGTGATGACGAAAGCGGTGACGAAGAGACAGAGGTTGTCACCGACGAAAACGGAGAAACCGTAACAAATGAAGACGGAAAACCCGTTACCAGAAAAGTAACAAAGCACGCCAAAAAACCAAGCGGAACAACCACAACAATGAAACGCAAGGGTAATGAAGGAACAACGGCAAGTGAAGTCACCACTAAGGATGTTAAGGACGACAAAGTACCTACAACAAGTGCCAAGGGCGACCCTGTTGAATTCAGCGCCGAGGACCAAAACATATTAAAGCAAATGCTTGAAGTACCTTATCTTTACAATGCAAACTACGAGAATGCAGACGGTGTACCTACCGACATAGCTTCTCATGTTGCTATTTGGATGTCACAAAGAGACGGACTTAACACAACAGCGTTTGCAAGCGGTACAATCGTGCTTGACTTATTCAAGTATTTCGGTCAAACCGTTGTAAACTTCAAAACGAACTGCAACGACTCAAAGGGTAACGCTGACATTACATACAACACCGCAAGCGACACCTTTACCATTCCCGACGGAGAGGCTGAGAGACAAAAGGTTTCTCTTACATCAATCGAAGCACTCGGAAACAACAATTACTACAAGGTAACGGCAAAAGTTGAGGCTGCCGGAAGCATTTCAAAAGTAGTTGCGGTAGTTCAAAGAAACAAGCTTGATCCTTCGCTCGGCTTTAGTATCAAAGCACTTAAATGGTCATAAGAAACCTACAAATTTAATATTACAATTCAAAAATCCACGGATTGCTTCTGTGGATTTTTTATTTATATAAAAGTAAAAACGGCATAGCAACGCTACACCGTTTGAATTAATAATTTTTAATATAATTTTTCGCCGTTTTCGATAGCCATAATCTGCTCAACACGAGCCTGATGTCTGCCGCCCTCAAATTCGGTATTAATAAACACATCAACAAGCTCACAGGCTGTACCTGCTCCGATAACTCTGTCGCCCATACAAAGGCAGTTTGCATCGTTATGAAGTCTTGTATATTTTGCGCTGAAATAATCGCTGCAGCAGCAAGCACGGATACCCTTTACCTTATTTGCAGCCATTGAAATTCCGACACCTGTACCACAACAAAGGACAGCAAGGTCTGCTTCACCCGAAACAACCTTATCACAAGCCTTTTGTGCGGAGATAGCATAATCAAATCTCTCCGGAGAATAGCAACCGACATCAATATAATCTACTCCCTGCTCCTCAAGGTGAGCCTTAATTGCTTCTTTAAGCGGAAAGCCTGCGTGGTCTGAACCTAATACTAACATAATGTTCTCCTTATTTTTTTAATTTTAATTCTCTCTCAGCCTGACTAAGCCTCAAATAAACGGGCATTAGTGACTTTGGAGAAATTGGTTTAATATTTTTTGCGGCGGCTGCAACAGAAACTGCGTTTTGATAAACACGCTCGTCATCTGCAAGAATACAATTATCAAGAGCCAAGCCCTCAATGCAAAGCTTTGCACCGTCGCCTGCTACAACGACCTTGTCGTACTCTGAAAGCTCTTTTCTTAAATCGTCGAGAGAAATTGCTCTATCATCACAAATGTGGCTTACAACGCCGTTCTCGACACGAAAGAGAGCGTTATAAAACTGCATTCTTCTTGCATCCATTACGGCACAAACAACCGTATCTTCATCTGCAAAATTATATGCAATCGCCTCAAGCGTGGAAACAGAATAGCAAGGAATGTCATTATTAAACGCAAGTCCCTTAACCGTTGCAACACCGATTCTTACCCCTGTAAACGAACCCGGACCCGCCGTTATTGCTATACCGTCAAGCTCATCATAGCTATGACCGACCATAACATTTTTTATCATAGGCATCAGCGTTTCGCTATGCGTTAAGCCTGAATTTACAAATTCACTTTTTATTACCTTATCGCCGTCGGTCAATGCCACGGAGGCAGTAACGGCAGACGAATCAAGAGAAAGTATCATTCAATCCTCCTCTTTATAATCATACTTATGCTTGATTATAAAATGTCTTTCGTTCTCGGAAAGCTTTTCAATCTCGATAATTACTGCATCATCGGGAAGCGCTCCGAATATATTTTCGCTCCACTCTGCAACGATATAAGCATCGGTTTCCAAATAATCGAAAAAGCCTGTCGAATAAAGGTCATCCCAAGAATCGATTCGATACATATCGTAATGATAGACTTTATCGTTTTCACCGATATACTCGTTACAAATAGCAAAGGTGGGAGACGAAACATCGGCATTTATCCCCAAACCTTTTACAAAGCCGGAGGTAAATGCGGTTTTGCCCATACCAAGCCCTCCGAGAAAACCGATAACAGTTCCCTTAGGGCATATTTTTGCAAACGAAGCAGCCTTTTGCAAGGTGTCCTCATAGCTTTTACTAACAAATTCAGTCATCAGAAAAGTCCCACCGTATTTCCGTTTTCGTCAATATCAATACGATATGCGGCAGGTGATTTTGAAAGACCCGGCATAGTCATAATCGAGCCTGTTTGGCACACAACAAAGCCTGCACCGTTAGAAAGAGACGCTGACGAAACGGTTATTCTAAAGCCCTGAGGCCTACCGAGAAGAGATGGATTATCTGAAAGGCTATACTGAGTTTTTGCCATACAAACAGGCATTTTGTCAGCACCAAGCTTAATAAATTCATCAAGTGAAGCCTTTGCCTGCTTGGTATAATCTACACCGTCTGCGCCATAGATTTCACGGGCAACAGTCTCGATTTTATCATAAAGCGGCATATCAATATCATAAAGGCAATGAAAGTTATTTTGTTTTTCACAAGCCTCAACAACCTTTTCGGCAAGTTCGATTGAGCCTGCTCCGCCCTCGGCAAAGCATTTTGTAACGGCAAAGTCTGCGCCTCTGTCCTTACAATACTGCTCGATATAATCAATTTCAGCCTGTGTGTCTGCATAGAAATGATTAATTGCGACAACAACAGGAACGCCGAACTTTTTAAGATTATCAATATGCGCACCGAGGTTTGCACTGCCCTTTTTAAGAGCCTCTAAATTCTCCTGCTTTAATTCATCCTTTGCAACACCGCCGTTATATTTCATAGAGCGAACGGTTGAAACGAGAACTATACAGGACGGAGCAAGCTGTGCAAAGCGACATTTAATATCAAGGAATTTTTCTGCGCCCAAATCCGAACCGAAGCCTGCTTCCGTGATTGCATAATCTGCTAACTTCAATGCAGCCTTTGTGGCACGAACGCTGTTACAGCCGTGCGCAATATTTGCAAAAGGTCCGCCGTGCATAATTGCAGGAGTGTTTTCCAAGGTTTGAACAAGGTTAGGCTTAATAGCCTCCTTTAACAAAACGGTCATTGCACCGTTAGCTTTAATATCCTTACAATAAACAGGCTGACCGTCATATGTGTAGGCAACCAAGATATTGCCCAATCTTTCCTTTAGGTCGAACAAGTCCTTACTCAAGCACAAAACAGCCATTACCTCGCTGGCAACGGTGATACAGAAATGGTCCTCACGAGGTACGCCGTTAATAGTACCGCCGAGAGATGAAATTATATTTCTGAGCGCTCTGTCGTTCATATCAAGGCATCTTTTTACCTGTATTCTGCGCGAATCAATATTAAGCTCGTTGCCCTGCTGAATTGAATTATCAAGCATGGCACACATCAGGTTATTTGCAGAAGTAATGGCGTGCATATCACCGGTGAAATGCAAATTGATATCCTCCATAGGTACAACCTGAGAATATCCGCCTCCTGCCGCACCGCCCTTAATACCGAAAACAGGTCCGAGTGACGGCTCTCTGAGAGCGACAACAGCTTTTTTACCGATTTTATTCATTGCCTCACCCAAGCCGATAGAAACCGTAGTTTTTCCTTCGCCCGCAGGTGTAGGATTAACGGCAGTAACCAAAACAAGCTTACCGTCCGGTTTATCCTCAAGGCGTGACATTACGCTATCGGAAATCTTTGCCTTATAATGACCGTAAGGTTCGAGTTCTGAGGCAGATATACCGAGCTGTGAAGCTATTTCGGTAATATCTTTCATCTGTGCATTCTGAGCTATTTCAATATCACTTAACATATAACGCCCTCCAATATTGATAACAAGATGATTATAACACATAAAGAGAAACATTCCAACAATAAAATTATATATTTATATTGAAAAAAAAGAAAATAAATAATATAATACATATATTACATTAAGGGAGGAATAAAATGAGCGATATATCTACATATCAGCCGCCCGAAAAGCGACAAAATATTCTGACGCTGTTAAAAGGCACCGACTTTTTTACGCTCTTTACTGCAATAGCAGCATCCGTTTACGGACTTATCTGTGTTTACAGTGCCACATATTCCTCGCTGAAAACAGGACAAGTTATATCAAGCGATGTAAGAACAATGATTGTATCGGTCTTAGGTGGCTTGATAGTTGCGATATTTATATCGAATATTGACTACGAATCTATTTCTAAATTTTGGCCGATAATTGCGGCAGGCTGTGTAGGTTTAATGATATTTACATTGTTTTTCGGTGTTGCACCGCCTGCACGACCCGACTCAAAATGCTGGATAGACCTAAAAGTGTTTTATTTTCAGCCGTCGGAGCTGTTAAAGGTAGGATTCATAATTTCATTTTCCTACCATTTGGATTTAGTAAGAGACAAGATTAACAAAATCAAGACGATTATTCCGCTTGTTATTCACGGAGCGATACCGGTAGGCTTAGTTGTGCTGACGGGTGACGCAGGCTCTGCGTTAATCTTTTTGATTATGTTTATAGGAATGCTGTTTTTTGCAAGGGTTAATGTAGGATACTTTATTGCAGGATTTTGTGCAATATTTGTAAGCTTTGTGCTTGCATGGAAAACCGGAATAATCAGCGGTATTCAAAGACAAAGAATCATTGCTTTATTTTATCCCGAGCAATATGCAGACGCTATGTATCAGCAGACTAACGGAAAAATTGCAATGGGTTCGGGCGGATTATTCGGTCAAGGCTTTTTGCAAGGAGGAATGACGCAAAGCGGTGCCGTACCCGTAAACGAGAGCGATATGGTACTGAGCGTTGCCGCAGAGGAATTCGGATTTGTCGGAGTTTGTGCAGTGCTGTTGCTGTTATCATTTTTGATTTTAAGAATGATAAACATAGGAATGCGTGCAAAAGACAACGCAGGATATTTAATGTGTGCGGGAATTGCGGTAATGCTGTTTGCACAGGTACTGGTTAATGTCGGAATGGAGCTGTCGCTTCTTCCGTGTATAGGTATTACGCTTCCGCTGTTTTCTGCGGGAGGAAGCTCGTCGCTTTGTATTTACTTAGCGCTTGGCATTGAGCTGTCTGTTTACAGATTTTCAAAAACACCGAGAGAAACGCTGTTCTATACAAGATAAAAAAATTTTTCAAAAACTATATTAACAGTCAAAAGCCTTTTGAGCAAATGCTCAAAAGGCTTTTTTATCTGCAAGAGAAATCAAATACTCTTTATTATTACAATTTTTATCCTCAATCACTCTGTCAAGCAAGCGGTCAAGTTCGTGTTTAATTTCGCTGCCCTTGTATCCAAGCTTAATCAAATCGTCACCGTTTACTGCAAGGTGTGAAAGCTTATACGGCTCGTTTGAATTAATAATCTGCTCGCACATTTTTCGTGTAACTTCGAGAGAAACGCAGGTATCACGCACTTTTTCGGGGTTATGAGTAAGCATATCCGCTGTTTTAACATCTATAAAATCAAGCGTCATATCCTCACCGAGAAGCTTCAGCCAACGCTTAATACTCACGGGGTCGGGATAGATATGTTCATCGTGAATTTTTACAAGTAAAGTAGTTTTATCATAAACCTCACGGCTTACCTTTAACCGTTTAAGCACGGTGCAGGCAATATCGTAGCTGACCGTCGGGTGCGTCTTAAAATGGTCGATACCGTGGGAATCCGTCTTTTTGACAAACGGCTTACCCGAATCGTGAAGAAGCATTGCAAGTCGGATATAATCCTTTTTTGGCGCAACAGCTACGGATTTAACGCTGTGGGTATAGACATCCCAAATATGCCACGGACTGTTCTGTTTGCAATCAAAGGACGGCACAAGCTCGGGAATGACCTGTGCGATTACTTCCTTATATTTCAACAGGACTTTGTCGCAGGAGTCGCTCAAAAGAAGCTTAACAAGCTCAACATAAACCCTTTCAACTGCGATATTAGACAGCAGGGATTTATTATCAAAAATACTCTTTGCCGTATTTTTTTCAATATCAAAGCCCAAAGCAGAGGAAAATCTGAGCGCACGCATTATACGCAGAGCGTCCTCGTTAAATCTAATATCGGGATCACCCACACAGCGAATTATACCTAAATTTAAGTCTTCCCTACCGCCAAAGCAATCGACAAGTCCCTCGTCATCGTTATAAGCCATAGCATTAACGGTGAAATCACGGCGAGCCAAATCCTCCTCGATACTGCTGACAAAGCAAACCCTTTCAGGGTGGCGATTATCCTTATATTCGCCGTCAGTACGAAAAGTGGTTATCTCATACGGGATATGATTAACTAATGCGGTGATTGTGCCGTGCTTCAAGCCTGTCTCAATAAACCTGATACCGGCAGACTGCAAAACCTGCTCCGTCTGCTCGGGAAGTGCCGAAGTGGTTATATCCACATCCTTAGGCTCTGCCCCCATAAGCGAGTCCCTGACGCAACCGCCGACGGCATAAGCCTTATACCCCGCAGAATGCAAGAGCGATATTAATTTTTTTGCATCCTGTGATAATTTCATTTTTCTTCCTCAAAATAGGACTGTAAAATCCAACTGTTACAAATCTCTTTTTATTCCGAGAGTTACAATTTCAAACGGCGAATAATCAATAACATCCGTCTTATATTGCTCTCGTTCAAGCATATCAAGAACGGTAGCTTCAAACGGAAGCTTAATACTTCCTCGAGAGCCATTCTGCTCACTAAGTCTAAGAACAATCATTGTGCCGTCCTCGCTGAATTTTGCCGCCTGAAGAAACAATCCTTCAAATTTCTCAAGCGACCATTCAGCATCGGTTTTAACAAGCGGAACATTATATTCCAATGATATATTATTAATTCTTGCGGACACAGCATCTTTTTCGTGCGGCAAAATCATATAGCAAAAGCTGTGCTGTCCCATATCGGAAGTGACATCGGGTCTGACGGTTGCACGAAGCAGAGACAGCGACATCGTATTATCCTTAAAGCCTACACCGTATTTGCAATCATTAATCAACGCAATACCGCCGTCGGTTTCTGACAGGTCGCACCAATTATGATGGCAAACCTCAAAACGAGCCTGCTGCCACGATGTATTGGTATGGGTATCACGCTCTATATAGCCTGCGCTTATATCGCAAAGGGCTTTACGAGTAAGAACATTACACGCAAACTCTGCCTTTGCAAGTCTGTGTTTTTCGTGCCAATCAACATTATTTTCCACCTCAATGCCCCTGCTCCTCTTAAAGAAGCGAACGAACATAGTCCAGGTGGATTTTTCTGTTTTAAGCACAGTCTTGAGTTCTAAGCATTCATTATCCGCACGACTGAAATCAAGCGGAGACGACACGGTGATTTCTGCCTGTTTATCCTTATAATTAGGCAAAATATCCCACGCATCATAATTACCCGGCTTATCAACATAGAGTTTAAGCTTATTAAACTCGCCCTTAGCCCAATCACGGCAAAGTTCCTTATCAAACAAACAGGCAAAGGAGCCGTCGGGATTAAGCTCTGCTCTATAATACGGAGTTTCGACCACGCCGTCGGCAAAGCTGTACCAGTCGCACTCGCCTTTTGAAGCTCTGAGTCTTTTTGATTCAAGGGCGGGAATATTAGGACAAATCCAATTACCCTTTTTACCGAAACGCACCGAGCTTCCGTTTTTGGAAGGAACAAAGGTAAGCGAGGTTCTGTCAAAATTAAGAGTATTAAAATAGAAATCACCTGTGCCGATAAGGCTGTCGAGCTGTGATTCTATATATTCATAATCCTTAACAGCATCCTCATATACGGGATGAATATGCGAGCCGGGGATAATATCGTGAAACTGATTAACCAAAAATCTTTTATAAAGTTCCGTGATTTTATCCTGATTATTTTCATTTTTCATCACACCGAGCATTTCTGCGGTGCGGAATTTATATTCAAGGCGTCTGTTTATCTTTTTAAGTTCAGCCTTTGTAGTGAATGTGCCACGGTGCATTTCGAGATAAAGTTCACCGTCCCAAACCTGAAGATTTTTATTATTCTTTAGGTTTTTCTCCAAAAATTCGGCAGCGCCCATATGCTCACATTTCGGCATAACGGAGAGCTTTTCAAAGCGGTGCATAAGCTCAATCATTTCGTCGGTGCAGCCTGAGCCGCCGTCACCGTAGCCAAACATATTCATAGTTTGACCGCCTAAATCCTTATCTATGTACGCTTCCCAATTTTCCTGAATTTGAGACGGAGCATTCCAAGTGATAAAATGAGTGGGCGGAACGCAGGCAAGAAGCTCGCTTCCGTCAATACCTCGCCAAATGAAGTTATTATGCGGAAAACGATTTGTGTCATTCCATGTTGACATCTTATTAGATACGAAATAATCCACACCGCACTTTTTGAAAATCTGCGGCAAAATCCAACTATTACCGAAAACATCGGGAAGCCAAGCATTATTTACGAAAGAGCCGAACATTCTCTTATAAGTCATCTGACCGTAAAGGCATTGACGAATGAGGCTTTCGGCAGACGGAATGTTACAGTCAGGTTCTACATACATAGCTCCGACAGGTTCAAACTGACCGTTCTTAACCTTTTGCTGAAGTTCGCTGAAAACATCGGGATAGTATTTTTCCAATGTTTCATAAATATACGGTTGAGTATGGGTATACTTAAAGTCAGAGTACCTATCCATAAGGCGAAGCTGAATTAACACGGTACGCAAATTCTTTTGAACAGCGTGAATTCTGCGCCAATAGTAGGCTATATCAAGATGAGAATGGGCAATAAAAGCGACATCACCGCTACCCTTATATGTATCGTTTGCATAAATTACTTCGTCCACATATTTCTTTGCATCAGCCAAGCCGTCAAGGTCGTCGGATTCAAAGTCGATAAGAGACATCGCCTTATCAAGCTCACGATTAAGAAAAGCTCTGTAATCCTCATTAAAAAGCTCTGATTTTGCCACATCCAAAAGAAGTTCAAAGTCCCACACAAGCTCCTGCACGCTGTGATTAACGGTGCAAAGATAAGCGCCCTCAAAAATTTGGCGGCAGCCTCTTACGCGCAGGCTTTCGGGATTACGCTCATCATCGGGTTTTGAGCGATTATAACCCATCATTTCGATATGAAGCGTATCTGCGGTATCAACATACGGCGACAAAAGCATACGCTCTCTGTTTGGGTCAACTCCGCCGACATATTTACCGTTAATCTTAACACAGATTTCAGCGGCGGTTTTCAGCGACAGCCAAAGTTCCTTATCTCTAAGCTCGGCAGGCACGTCAACATCAGCCTTAATGAATGCCGTGCCGTCGGGAGTAAAATACATATCTCCCCTATTTAGAGGGCGGTAATCGTCGCTGTAATATTCAAATTCCATTTCGGATACCTGACGGGCATCCCTAATCATTAAATTTTTAATTTCCCATTTTGAGGAATAAATATGCCTTTTAAGCCAGCCAAAGCGTAAGTCTGTCCATTCTTCGGGACGCATTGAGCGTCTGACAACCTTAATATGAGCCATCGTTTTTTCTCCTTAAATATCCTGAAAATACGGTTTCTTGCGAATAGGATTAACTGTCAAAGATTTATGACAATCATTTTTAATTTGCTCCTCAATCCAAGCAACGCACCTATCCAAAATCAAGCATTTTGAACATTCGCCACGAAAAATCAGGCTAAGCTCATTCCCGTCAAGCGAGGAAAACTCTACCCATCCCCCGTCACCTTGAATTTTAGGTTGTAAAACATTTTCTACATAGGTTTTAATATCATTCATACTAAGCCTCACGCATTAATTACAGAAGAAATAATATTCCTCAAGGCATCAAGACGAGTTTTCGCCTGAGCCTTGTTTTCATCAACGATTGAATAGTAAACCTTTATCTTTGGCTCGGTGCCACTTGGTCTGACAGCCATCCAAGAGCCGTCGGTAAAAATATACTTTAGCACATTTTCTTTTGGCAAATCGCCTACACCGACAGAATAATCAATAACTCTCTCGACTCCGTCAAAAGCATTGTTCCCCTTTGCACGAAATTCGCTCATAAGGCGAGAAATCTTTTCAGCACCGTCTTTACCCTTTAGGACAAAGGAATCGAGGTAATCGAGATAATAACCGTATTCATCATAAATTTCGTTAATTCCGTCAACAAGCGTCTTGCCCTGATTTTTATACCAAGCTGCCATTTCGCAAATAAGCAGAGAGGAAACAACTGCATCCTTATCACGAGTATGAGTGCCGATAAGATAACCGTAGCTTTCCTCATAGCCGATAACAAATTCCTGCTCGCCTGTTCTTTCGTACTTATTAATCTTATCGCCGATATACTTAAAGCCTGTAAGCGTTTCATCGACACGCAAGCCGTATTTTCTTCCTATATTTGCACCCAAATCCGATGTTACGATAGTCTTAACAAGTGTAGATTTAGAATTAAGGCTGTCCTTTCTCATAGTCAAGACAAAATTAACAAGCAACGCACCCGTTTGATTTCCCGTGAGTAAAATATATTCACCGTTTTTATCTCTGACAGCAACACCCACTCTGTCGCAATCGGGGTCTGTGCCGAGTACAATATCCGCATTTTTCTTTTTAGCAATCTCTATGCCCAAAGTAAGAGCCTGTCTGTCCTCGGGATTAGGCGATTTAACCGTCGGGAAATTACCGTCAGGGTCTTCCTGCTCCTTTACAACATAAACAATCTTACCCTCAAGTACCTTTCTGACAGGGACATTACCCGTGCCGTGAAGCGGAGTATATACAATTTTAAGCTCGCTGTGGTTATCATAGACGGACTGAGTTTTTACAGCCTTGATGAATTCTTCAAAAAGTTCCTCGTAAACCCCAACAATCATTCCGTTTTTAATATATTCTTCTACATTCAACACGCCGTCATAAATCTTTGAGTAATCGTCTACGGCTTCGATATATGACATTGCTTCTTTTGCGTCATCGGTACAAAGCTGGCAACCTGTATTATCATAAACCTTATATCCGTTATATTCCTTTGGATTATGAGACGCCGTAATCATAACGCCTGCATTACAATGCAAATATCTCGTTGCAAAGGAAAGCATAGGAACAGGAACTTTTTGAAGATAAGCAAAAACTTTAATGCCTTGAGAAGCAAACACTCTTGCAGCATCCCACTCAAAGCCGTCAGAATTAAGCCTTGTATCGCAAGCAATAGCAACGCTTATCTCGCCGTCGTATTTATTTTTCAAATATTTTGCAAGCCCGAGGGTTGCCTTACCCACGGTGTACTCATTCATACGATTTGTACCTGCACCCATAATGCCACGCAAGCCGCCTGTTCCGAATGCCAAATCCTTATAAAATCTATCCTCAATTTCCTTTTCGTCAGTTAGAGACGAAAGTTCATTTCGTGTGTTTTCGTCAAAAGTCAGCCAATGGCTGTATTTTTCATTTACTGTCATACCGCACCTCCGAGAAATATATTTCATTATATAACAAAAGAGGTGAAAAAATCCACCTCTTTTACTTAAAAATTATATTTTTTTCAATTATTTCTTAGAAGCTTTCTTAGCAGCCTTTTCTGCCTTGCGGCGTTCAAGCTCTGCCTTTTCTTCCTCAACAAGTCTTGCTTCCTCTTCAGCCTCTTTTGCTTCAGTTATGGCAACATTTTCCTTAGCCTGCTCATAGAGAGCCTCGATTTCGTCGAAGTGCTTGAAGTTTTCATTCTGATTAAGAAGCTTCTTAGCGTCAACATAAGGCTTAGCTGCACGGTTAAACTGTGCGTGCTTATCCATTTCGTCCTTAGAAAGCTTACGAACCTGCTTACGCTCCTCGCTGTACTTCTTAATCTCTGCCTTGAGTCTCTTGTACTCTTCGGTGTCTTTGTCCTTCTTAGCGATGTGGCTAAGCTTTGCAAGCTCTGCAATCTTATCGTCAAGCTCGTCCTCTTGATTAAAGTACTGCTCGATTGTGTCGAAGCTAAGTTCCTCAAATGTATTTGTTGAGCCAAAGAACTTGATATATGACTTAACAGCAGAAATCTGTGATTTAGCAAGCTCGATATAGAACTTTCTGATTTCCTTTTCTTCCTCTGTATGGTTAGGCATAGCCTTTGACTTAGCAAGCTGAGCCTTTGCCTCATCGAGAGAAGTGTTCTTAATTCCGTCAAGACCTGCCTCAAAAATCTTTGTGTAAGCCTCAAGCTTATGCTTACCTAAGTTAGAATCGAACTTATTAAGCTCGTCAACAACAAACTTTGAAACTTCGATTTCTTCGTTATATTCGAGAGCCTCTCTGTAAGCCTTTTTAGCTTCCTTGCGTTCCTTCTTGTCGGAAACGTTTTTATACATAGCCTTGCTTACTTCTTTAGGAGTAGCAACAGCCATTTCTTTAGCATTATTAACAAGGTCAATCATCTCTACGATGTCCTTGTCCTTCATAGCGTTATTACCGTAGTCCTCGAATACTGCACGAACCTTGAGTACACGAACATAAGACTTTTGCTTCTTCTCTGTCAAGTCATAGAAGAAGAACGGAATAACATTAAGAGTAGCACCGAGAGCTGCAACAAGTACCAATACCTTGAGCAACGGAAGCAAGATTCCGTTTACATCATAAAGAGCAGATGAAGCATTGGTAAAGTTATTCTGACCGTTTGCAAGCTGGTCGGTAAGCATCTGGGAAATTGTCTGATTTGAACCCGGGAGCATTCTTGACATCAAAGCCGGGTTGCTTGTAACCTCAGCGGCTCTTGCAGCTGTCATACCGTACTTCTCCTGAAGTGCAGGAAGAACACCTGCTGTGATAAGAGTGATAACGCTGCCGATAGCTGCCACAGCGGCAAACATACCGTCGATACGCTCGCCTGTCTTATACTGCTGATAGTCACGAATATCTGCCTGAATAGACGGGTTAAGAATATGAGCAAATGCACCGACGATACCGTTAAGGTAAAGACAAGCAAGAACTGCCCAAATTACATAGTTTTTAATGTTTCCGGCTTCGTTGGCAGAACCCATAAAGAACGGATACATACAAAGAATAAATGCGATGTTAAAGAGGTTTGTAACAATCTGTACCTTTTTCTTACCCCATTTTCTGATACAGAACGGAGCAAGAAGCATACCCCAAAGGGAAGCGTTACCGTATACGGTAGTAATGATAGCGTATGTACCCTGTGAGCAAGCACCGCCATAGTTACAAATCCAATAAAGAATATTAGAATAGGCTGTTTCAAGGAAGCCGATCCAAGAAGCAAGAGAAATAATCCAGAAATACTTATTCTTAGCTACTTCTCTGAGCGCGTCTGTAAACTTAATTTGAATAACGTGAGTCTTTGCCTGAATAATCTTCTCCTGTGTATTTGCATAAACGATAAATACAAGCAATGAGCCGATTACACCGATAACAGGGAATGCAATTCTGTAAACCTTAATATCGGTTTGGTTAGTGTGAAGTAAACCTGCAATAATAGGAATAATGAGGTTATACACTGTTGGGCCGAAAGAATAAACAACGCTCTTGATAGAAGCAACATCGGCACGCTCCTGTGAGTTAGGAGAAAGTACATGGATAAGATTTTCGTAAGCGTCATAGAAGAAGTTATAGAAGAACTGAAGTGCGATATTAAATGCAAGAATTACTACGCACTTAGCAACATACTGAGCTTCTCTGCCGAAAATCTGTCCGTCGCCAACGATGAGATGAAGCTTATCGTACGGGAACCATACCATCGTTACAAAAATAACGGCACAAGGAATACCCATCCTTAAAAGATACGGTCTGTACTTACCTGCTTTATTTCGGGTGTTATCGACAATGTTTGCACGAACACCTGTAAGCGGGATACCCGAAAGAATTGCGATAACATACAAAATGTACATATCTGTGAGACCGATACCAATAGTACCGGACAAGAATACGTTTGTTGCACCCAAGATACAAGGGTAACTCATACAAACGATTAAATAAGCGCCTATACCGCCAAAAGCGTATGAGGCAATTTCCTTAAAGGACATATATCTGCCCTTTGCCGGCTTTTTCCAATAGTACTTAACATTATTAATTAATGTTGAAGCCTTTTCGGAAAGCCCTGATTTTTCAGCCATAAAATCTACTCCTTTATAAATGCTTTGATAATCATAACACAAATTGTTATTAATTACAAGAAAATTAGCAAAAATTACAAGATTTTATATCATTTGACATATCAATGTAATTTTTGCCGTTAAAATTCCCGATTTTGCACAGGCAAGAGTCGGGACAGAACAAAGCTGATTTCACAAGAAATGCGAAACCAGCCTTTTATTTAATTACATTTTATCAGCCGTAGAAGCCGATTGATTTGATATGAGGATTTGAACGGCTCTGACGAATTACAAACACAGCGCCTGTGTAAGTACCTCTGAGTTTAACAATCTTCTTAGCTCCGATAACAGTACCGGAATAAACTTTTTTGTATCTTCCGCTTGCCTTTTTAAGGTAAAGGTCAAACTTTTCAACTCTCTGAGACTTACTGATGTCCTCTTGAACAATGAAGTATTTAAGCTTTGACGGATTTGCAAACTTAAATTCAAGGTATCCCTGATCATCCTTCAGTTCGCCGAACGATTGCTCGATAATCGGATTTGCTGTAATTGATTCAATCTGCTGACCGAGCGCCTTGAGCCTTGACACATCCTTAGAGCAGATAACGCCCTTATCTGTTGGCGGAACATTAAGGAGCAATGTGCAGTTATTGCCGACCGACTTCAAGTAAATATTGAAAAGCTTTCTTACGCTCTTAACTGTTTTATCGTCTTTTTTATGATAAAACCAACCCTTACGGATAGAAACATCGACCTCAGCAGGATACCAAGCAAGATAAGCATTTTTCTCAAGTACATTACGAGAACCCAAATCCTCATCCATAGTATCAACCTTTTGGAGTCTGCCTGCGTCGCCCTCTGAGGACTGACTGTTTTTCTCGGTGGATTCACATTCCCTGAGAGATGCCGGAACGACGCTGTATTCATTTTTACGAGCCTTACCCGCCTCATTGCCTACCCAGCGAATATCCTCACCGCAGATAGCGATATTTGCATTTGGCTGAAGCCTATGAATAGTCTCATAATATCTTTTCCAATCATATGTAAAGGCTTTTGCGTTAGCTCCTTTTGCACCGTCGAACCAAACCTCGAAAATCTTGCCGTAGTTTGTTAAAAGTTCGGTAAGTTGATTAACGAAATAATCATTATACTCCGGCGTTGCGTAACACGGCTCGTGCATATCCCACGGAGAAAGATAAACGCCGAAATCAATATCGTTTACATAGCAGGCATCGGAAACAGCCTTAACAATATCGGTATGAAGTTTAGTATTCATAACATTAAAATCGGTATACTTAGTATCCCAGAGACAGAAACCGTCGTGATGCTTACATGTAAGAATAACGCCCGTAACACCTGCCGCTTTAACAGCCTTAACCCACTGCTCGGGATTAATCTTTGTAATATCGAAATCCTTAACAGTTTCGGTTGCTGCACCCCACTCACGGTCGTTAGCGGTATTCATGCCGAAATGGAAGAATGCGTAAAATGGTTTTTCCTGAAGGGTGAGTTGATGTTCGTTAGGCACAATAGAGATATATCTCTGTACCTCCGCATCATTAAGAGGAAAACCGTTATTATCGGTTGTCCAATTCTTTTCAAGTTTCATTCTCATAAAAATTCACCTGTGTTCCTTATGACAAATTATGATATGATAATACCATATATTTGAAATTTAATCAACAAAAAAATACCCTCGCCATAATCTGACGAGGGTATCTGCATTTATTCAGAGTAAAAATCTACTGATTATCTATATTAGTACATACCGCCCTGTGAAGCTGCCGCCATAGCTGCTGCCTGTGCCGCATCTGCCTGAGGGTCTTTAATATCGGTAACAAGTGATTCGGTTGTAAGCACCATTGCAGCAACAGAAGCCGCATTTTGAAGTGCCGAACGGGTTACCTTTGCAGGGTCAACAATTCCCTCCTCGAGCATATCAACATACTCACCGGTAGCAAAGTTATATCCCTTACCTGCTTCGCTGTTCTTAATCTTGTCGATAATAACCGAGCCTTCCTGACCGGCATTAGCGGCAATCTGGCGAACAGGCTCTTCAAGTGCCTTGAGAACGATATTAACGCCTGTTTTATAATCTGCGTCATCGGTATCAAGAAGTGCCTGAACAGCAGGAATTGCATTAATGAGAGCAACACCGCCGCCCGGTACGATACCCTCTTCAACAGCTGCCTTTGTAGCTGCAAGAGCGTCCTCAATACGAAGCTTCTTTTCTTTCATTTCTGTTTCGGTAGCTGCACCGACTTTAACGACTGCTACGCCGCCTGCCATCTTTGCGAGTCTTTCCTGAAGCTTTTCTCTGTCGAAATCAGAGGTTGAAGCCTCGATAGCAGTTTTAATCTGTGATGTTCTGGCTTTGATTGCCTCGCTGTCGCCTGCGCCGTCAACTATAATGGTATTTTCCTTAGTAACCTTAACCTGACGAGCCTGACCGAGCATAGCCATTGTTGTATCCTTCAACTCAAGACCGAGATCCGATGTAATAACCTGACCGCCTGTAAGAATAGCGATATCCTGAAGCATATCCTTTCTTCTGTCGCCGAAGCCCGGAGCCTTAACGCAAACGCAGGTAAAGGTACCACGGAGCTTATTAAGAAGAATGGTCTGGAGAGCCTCACCCTCTACATCCTCGGCGATAATTACAAGCTTCTTGCCTGATTTAAGAACAGACTCGAGAAGCGGAAGAATGTCCTGAACGGTGGAAATCTTCTTATCGGTAATAAGAAGCATAGCATCGTCGATAACAGCCTCCATCTTATCGGTATCGGTAACCATATAAGGTGAAATATATCCACGGTCAAACTGCATACCGTCTACAACCTCGCAAACTGTATCGGCTGTCTTTGATTCCTCGATAGTGATAACGCCGTCTGCCGTTACCTTATCCATAGCCTCTGCGATAAGTGAACCTACATATTCATCAGCGGCTGAAACAGTTGCTACACGAGCAATGTCCTTATTATCCGAAACAGCAACGCTCTGCTTTTTGATTGACTCAACAACTGCATCCACGGCACCCTTGATACCGTTTTTAACGGTCATCGGGTTTGCACCTGCGGCAACATTCTTCATACCCTCTCTTACAAGAGCCTGTGCAAGAAGTGTTGCGGTTGTTGTGCCGTCACCTGCATCGTCATTAGTCTTTGACGATACTTCCTTAACGAGCTGAGCGCCCATATTTTCAAATGCGTTATCAAGCTCGATTTCCTTAGCGATTGTAACACCGTCATTTGTAATAAGCGGTGAACCGTATTTTTTATCCAAAACTACATTTCTGCCCTTAGGGCCGAGTGTAATTTTAACTGTGTTTGCAAGCTTATCAATACCTGCCTGAAGAGCCTTGCGGGCTTCCTCGCCATAAATAATATCCTTAGCCATAATCTAAATTCCTCCCATTACTCTACTACTGCAAGAATTTCTTTAACATCGGTAATAGTGTATTCTACACCGTCAAGCTTAACCTGTGTACCCGAATACTTACTGATAATAACCTTATCGCCTACCGATACGGTCATTGGATTTTCGTCTGTGCCGGGTCCTACGGCAACTACCTCGCTGATTTCAGGCTTTTCCTGTGCGGAAGCCGCAAGAATAAGTCCCGATGCTGTTGTTTCCTCTGCCTCGACAGCTTTCAATAATACTCTGTCTGCAAGTGGTTTAATAGTCATAATATCACCTCGTAATAAATTAACAAATTTAATATTAGCACTCTGCATACCTAAGTGCTAATTACTATTTTAGCAATTTTTCCCTAAAAGTCAATACCTTTAATAAATTATTCAAAAAATATACATAAAAAACGAATATCGGGAGAATGAAACAATCGCACTCTCCCGATAAGTATATGTAATTAATATTAAGATTTATACATAATAAATTCCGTTCTAAAAATCATAGTCGGAAACCATATCGTATGATTCATACACGCTGTCGTCACTGCTGTAAGCAGGTCTTGTATTATCGAGGGTAAGCTCCTCATCCAAGCCGTAAATCTGTAAATTGCCGTCCTTATCCCACGAGCAATTATAATCGTGATAATAAACGCTTCCATCTGCTCCGAAATACAAATCCAGATAAAGGTTATCCTTTTCATACACTCTGTTTTCGTATTCATTCTCGTTAAAATCTCTGACTGCATATCCGTCGGAATTGACAAAAGCGCCAAGCTCCTCGACAATCTTACCATCCTGATAATATGTAGGAACATAAATTCTGTCGGTAGGTATTCCGAAATAGCTCACCCATCTGCGAGTGTCGAATTTCACAACGCTGTATGCCTTACCCTTTTTATCGTATACAACATATTTAACAGGATTAATCTTATACACAACAGTACTCGAATATAAAGAATAGTCATTTGCGACCTCTTTTGCCCTAAGCGGAACGAATACTACGCAGAGGCAAAGAATAAAAACAAACATAACGGAAAGCGCCGTTTTGCGTTTTGAATCAGTCTCAGTCTGTTTACCCTGACGGGCATTAATTGCAAAGAACATAAGAAACGCAGGCAAGCCGAACAAAACAGAGAAAACCGTCCAAAACACAGGATTGTCCAAGTCTCTTCTTTTAGCATTAGAGTTTACTGCAAGAGCATAAAACACTCTCAGCAAAATAATTATAACAAAAAGAAGAATAAGCGAAACATAAACTCCGTTACCGATAATCATTTCAAGCATAACCGTTCCTCCTTACACAATAATACCATATACAAACGAAATTACGCCAACCAGCCACACAACGGCAGGAACAATTCTAAAGCGTTCATAACCGAGCATAATCTGTGTGCGATTAGTCCCTTTTTCAACACTCTTACAATATGAGACAAAGGCAATTTGCACAAAGCACATAAAGAGCATAAACAGCAGTACAAAAATCACAAATATTCTATACGGTGCAGAAAACGAAATTGCGTATGCTCTGTCAGCCGACGGACACAAAGCGTCGGTATAATCCCTCGCGTAGTAAATATTATAAAATGAGCTGAGTGGAATATAGGTTATTATATATGCCAATGCAGAAGCAAAGCCCAAAACGGCAGACGAAACAAGATGTGCCGTTTTATGAGATTTACAAAAAGCGTTATATATCACGAACATTAAACCGACGCAAAGGATAGGAAACAGATTAAGACAGCCAAGATAAAGTCCGTAAAACAACAAATCATTTTCAAGTTCGGCATTAATGTAAACAGCTCCGCCGTCACACACCATCATAAGAAAATTCAATGTCACATACAAAGCAAGAATCAAGCCGAAAAGGATATTTCCGACCAAGCCCAAAGCATTGGCAGTTCTTAACGATTTCTCCGTCTTGGGTTTCATACAATCTCCTCCTTACTTAAAATACATATAATATTGGCATTTAATCATACCGTTGTAGAGTTTACGGCGCTTGTCCGCTTTTCTGCCGAAGCATTTTTCAAATTCCTCATCGGGTGAAATAATACCGTAAGACCAACCTCTCTTTGATACAAATTTTTCGCCCATAATGCGATAAATCTTTTCTGCGGTACGAATATCGAGAAGTCGCTCACCGTAAGGCGGATTTGTAATCAGAGTGCCTCTCTCGGTAGTAGGATTAAAGCGAGCAATGTCACGAACGGATGCGTGAATGAATTTATCCACATTGATATTTTTCGCATTTTTCATTGTAAGTTCAATAGCGTTAGGGTCAATGTCAGAGCCGAAAGCAACAAAATCAACATCGGTTTTAATAAGGTCACGGCAGCGTTGTCTCTCGCTCATCCAAACCGATTCGGGAACAAAGCCCCAACGGTCAACATCAAAGTTTCTGTTAATGCCGGGGGCGATATTATTTGCAAGCATTGCGCCCTCGATAAGTACCGTTCCGCTTCCGCAGCAAGGGTCATACATAGTGTGATAGTGGCGAAGCTGAGAAAGTCGGCACATAGCGGCGGCAAGCGTTTCTCTTATAGGTGCGTCATTACCCACCGGGCGATAACCTCTCTTATGAAGCCCTCTGCCCGAAGTGTCAAGCATTATCGTAACTTCGTCTTTCATTATGGAAAATTGCACCTGATGAATAGGTCCTGTTTCTTCAAACCACGAAATATTGTAATCATCCTTTAAAGATTCAACGATTGCTTTTTTAATGATTTTTTGGCAATCGGGAACGGAATGCAAGGTTGAATTTATTGAGAAGCCTTTAACGGGAAATTCGTCACGAGAGCCGATAAATTCACTCCAAGGCAGCGCTCTGACCCCCTGAAACAGTTCCTCAAATGTTACTGCGTTGAACACATCAAGCACTATCAAAATTCTTTCGCTGTACCTTGACCAAATGTTTGCACGGGCAAGAATAGTCTCATCACCCTCGAAAAACACTCGTCCGTTTTCGGCAGAAACATTCTGTGCTTCCATAAACCTAAGTTCCTCAGCCACAAGTCCCTCCAAGCCAAAAAGGCAAGTGGCAACCATTTTCATCATCATATATTTATACTCCTTAAATTCATACTAACGAAAAAGAGGGCGTATTTGCGCCCTCATCAACACAAGACATCAATCAATTCACATCATAGAAATCTATCTCGTTTTCATTTACATAATTGTTTTCACGAGCTTTTTGCTCAAGATAATCTTTTTTATCATCCGAATCCAAAATTGATTTCAACTGACTGTTATCCTCTATTTGCTGTTCATACTGTGACTCAAGTTCCTGCTTTTGTGTACGCAGACGGCTGATGTCCGCCGCATTATCAGCGATACAATAGGAGCAGTAAATCAGTAAAGCAAGCGCAAGAATGCCTAAAACAATCATAGTAATTGTTTTTTTATTTGCCGTCTTTTCGGCTTTTACCTTCACGGCTTACACCTCTTAACATTTTATTTTTCACCTTTATTATATTATATCCAACATAAGTATTGCAAGCGTTTTTTATTTCTTTTTTGTAAGATAGGATATGAATGTTAAATTTTCTTAGTACGGCTACGATTTTTGTCTCGACTTTTGAGAACAACAGCGACGAAACAAGCATATAAAGACCGACGCCAAGAGCAAAAGAAAGCAGAAAATAATATCGCACATAGCCGTCGGAATAACCGACATAAAGGCAGAAAAAAGCAAGAGTGCAAGCCAAAACGCAAAGCACATCATTAATAAAAGTAAACAAATGAGACAACGAAGCCGTGGAAAAAATGCCTGCCAAACGGAGATAAAAGCCGCACGCAACACCGCAAAGAAAGAACGCAACAATCCCCTGCATTACGAAAAGAGCCTCTTGAAAAAGCCCTTGCCCTGAATATCCTCGGAATACACCAGGGCGGATATTTTTCCGTTAAGCACAAGCTCGCCCAGAGAAAGGTCGAGAGTTTTAATATTAAGATTCTCGCCTTTAATGAGCAAACGACCGCAGATTGTCAAAGCATTAATTTCATTTTCGTTATAATCGTCAACAGCCTTGACGCCGCAAATTTTAAGACATTTTCTATCCTCAAGCGATAGACAATGCCTTTTATTATCAATGTTTTCAGTCATAAAGCATCCCTCAAAAATATCTATGCAACCGTGAAAAAATTATGACAAAATAAGGTCCTGAAATTTTTTTCAAAAAAATTGTAAATAATTCTTGACAAAGTGCGAATGATTTGATATACTCATATGCGTTGAGCGAGAGTGGCGGAATCGGCAGACGCGCACGTTTGAGGGGCGTGTGGGGCGACTCGTACGGGTTCAAGTCCCGTCTCTCGCACCAAAAATAAGCAGTAACCATTTGGTTGCTGCTTATTTTTTATGTACGTACAGATGTGGACTTGAATCCGTCTTTATTTTCGGGGTCCCCGCAAAGCCCATAAGGCTTTGTGGGGAAAGGAGAAGCATACGCAGTGATTGTTGCATTATCACCTGTGATAATGTTTAATCACGAAGTGTGCTTCGACGCAGTCCCGTCTCTCGCACCAAAAATAGGCAGTAACCATTTGGTTGCTGCTTATTTTTTTGTGCAATGACATAATGTTTTCAACAAAAAAGCAAACACGCAAAGCCTCGATGTAATGACTTTTATCAATATAAAAATAAAATTTGGCAATATGTAATATTTGTCTGTTGAAATTATTGTTATAATATGTTAAATTATTATTAGCATTTAATGCAATTTGGAGAGGATGTTGGACTTATGAAGAAAAAGAAGTCTCTAAAAAAAGGATTGCATCTTTATGAAGGCAAGGAGCTTTCTAAGGACTTTCCTATCACGACAATCAAAGCTTCTTCGCAAATGATTTATCCTTTATCTCAGCACATCGGAAAACCGGCAAAGCCTATTGTTGCCGTTGGAGACGGGGTGCTTAAAGGACAGGTTATTGCAGAGGCTGACGGATTTGTCAGTGCACCTGTTCACAGCAGCGTGTCAGGTACCGTTAAGGGTATCAAAAAATGTCTCACGGCTCGAAGCGAAAAGGTAATGTCAATCATTATCGAAAACGACTTTGAGTACAGAGAGGTTGAGGGCTTGGGCGTAAAGAGCGACCCGAGCGAACTTACAAACGAGCAAATCATCGAAAAAATCAGAGATGCGGGTATCGTCGGATTAGGCGGTGCAGGCTTCCCTACTGCCGTAAAGCTTTCGCCGAAGAATGCCGATGAAATCGACACGGTTATCGTAAACGGTTGTGAATGTGAGCCTTATCTCACCGTCGATTACAGAGTTATGCTCGAAAAAGGTGAGCAAATCGTAAAGGCAATGCGTATGGTATCAAGACTGTTCCCGAATGCTAAAATAGTATTTGGCATTGAGGACAACAAGTCGGACTCCATCAAAGTTATCAAAGGTTTTATCAAGCCTGACGACAAGATGGACATTTGCCAGCTCAAAACGAAGTATCCGCAGGGCGGCGAGCGCTCTTTGATTTATGCTGTTACAGGCAGAAAAATCAATTCGCATATGCTTCCTGCCGACGCTAAGTGCATCGTGCTTAACGCTTCTACCGCTTACGCAATTTATAATGCACTTTATGAAAACCTGCCGCTTATTCACAGATATATGACTGTTACGGGCGAAGGCGTAAACAACTGCAACAACTTCAAAGTGCCTATCGGTATGTCACAAAAAGATGTAATTGAGGCAGCGGGCGGATTAAAGCCTGAGGTATGCAAGGTTATTGCAGGCGGACCTATGACAGGTTCTGCAATGAGTGACCTTGATGTTCCTGTTCAAAAGACATCATCGGGCATTTTGGCATTTACATTTGACGATGTGGCTGCAATGAAGCAGTCAAACTGTATTCACTGCGGCAAGTGTATGAGCGTTTGTCCGTCAAACCTCGTTCCGCAGATGTTATGCAAGGCGGTTAAGGAAAACAACACAGACAAATTCGAGGAGCTTGGCGGTATGGAATGTGTACAATGCGGTTGCTGTTCATATATTTGTCCTGCAAAGATTTCTCTTACAAGCCTCATTGTTATGGGTAAGGCTGATGTAAGAAGCAGGTCTATGAGAAACGGAGGAGCAAAATAATGTATAATGTATCGGTTGCACCTCATTTAAGGTCGCAAAACACAACCAAGTCGATTATGGGCGATGTCGCAATCGCACTTATGCCGATAATCGCATTCGGAATTTATCATTTCGGACTTCCTGCGCTGACCGTTACGGCACTATGCGTAATTTCATCGGTAGTTTTTGAACTGCTGTTTAACTTAATCACCAAGAGGCCGATTACGATTTTTGACAATTCGGCATTGGTAACAGGACTTATCCTTGCAGTAAACCTGCCTGCCAGCGTTCCGTGGTACATTCCCGTACTCGGAAGCGGATTTGCTATAATCATAGTAAAAATGCTTTTCGGCGGATTAGGTCAAAACTTTATGAACCCTGCACTTGCGGCAAGATGCTTCCTGCTTATTTCATTTGCAGGCAAGATGAGCGATTTCGCTATGTATAAGGTTTATAGTGCTACCCCGTCCGAACTTTTCAAGGGCGGTAAGATTAAAGACGTACTTACATTGCTTGCAGGAAAAGATTTAGCCGGTGTTGACGCTGTTGCCGGTGCTACTCCGCTTGCACAGCTTGCTGAGGGAAAAGACCTTGATTTAGCGTCATTGTTCCTCGGAATGCACGGCGGTACAATCGGTGAGGTTTCTGCGCTTGCTATATTGGTAGGTGGTGCATACCTTCTCATAAAGAAGGTTATTTCACCGAGAATTCCTTTCACCTACATCATTTCTACGGTTGCATTTATCGCAATAATCAGACTTGTAAACGGTGACGGCGTTACCGTATCATATCTTTTGGGCGAGGCTCTTTCGGGCGGTCTGCTTGTCGGTGCATTCTTTATGGCAACAGACTATGTAACCAGTCCAATCACTTCTAAGGGACAGATTCTTTACGGAATCATTCTTGGCTTTGTAACCGCTATGTTCAGAGTGGTAGGTTCTTCAGCCGAGGGCGTTTCATATGCAATCATCATCTGCAACCTCTTAGTTCCTATGATTGAAAAGATTACAGTTCCAAGGCCTTTCGGCTCAGTCAAGGCGAAGGGAGGAGCAAAATAATGGATAAGAAAAAATCAAGCACCCTGCTTAACACGTTGGTTTTGGTTCTAATTTCGGTAGTTGCGGTTGCACTTCTTGCAATCGTAAATCAGGTTACGGCAGAGCCTATTGCTCAGGCAGAGGTTAATCAAAAGGCAGCAATATACAAAGTTGTATATTCAGACTGCGACAGCTTTTCGGAGTTTGACAATACAGAAGAAATGATAAACAATTCTGCTGCACTCTTAGAAGAAAACGGACTTAGCACTTGCAAAATCGTTGATGTACTCGGTGCAAACGACGCTTCGGGCAAAACCGAGGGCTACATCATTGCCGCAAGCTCATCATCGGGATACGGCGGAGATGTAGAAATCGCAGTAGGTATCAAAAACGGCAAGATTACGGGCTTTTCGTCAATCAAGAACAGCGAGACGGCAGGCTTAGGCTCTAAATGTGCTGACCCTGAATTTACAGAGCAGTTCAAGAACAAAGCCGCTTCACCGTTGACATTTACAAAAACAGGCGCCACATCCGACACGGAGATTGATGCAATCAGCGGTGCTACAATCACAACAAACGCAGTTACGCAGGCTGTTAATGCGGCAATCGTTTTCTATCAGGAAAATTTTGCCGATACAGCCAATGTGAATAATTAAGGAAGGGGGAGATTTTTTTGAAAGGTATTTTAGAAAGACTTTATAACGGTATCGTAAAAGAGAATCCCACCTTCGTACTTATGCTCGGTATGTGTCCTACTCTTGCGGTTACAACCAGCGCATTAAACGGTTTAGGTATGGGTGTTGCCACAATGGCGGTGCTTATTATGTCAAACCTCATCATTTCCTTACTCAGAAAGGTAATCCCTGCCGGAGTAAGAATGCCTGTATACATTGTAATTATTGCTTCATTCGTAACAATAGTTGAAATGCTTATGCACGCTTATCTGACTGCTCTTTACAGCAACCTCGGAATTTTCATTCCTCTTATCGTTGTAAACTGCATCATCCTCGGCAGAGCTGAGGCTTACGCTTCTAAGAACGGTCCTTTACTTTCTATTTTTGATGGTATCGGAATCGGTATCGGCTTCACAATCGGTCTTACAAGCATCGGTATTGTAAGAGAGCTTCTCGGAAACGGAAGCATCTTCGGTTTAAGAGTTATGCCTGAATCTTACGAGCCTATCTCAATTTTCATTCTTGCACCGGGTGCATTCCTTGTTCTTTCACTCCTCTGTGCGTTTATGAACAAAATCACAAAGGGCAAGAAGAAAGAGGCAAAGACAAAGTGCAGCGGCGACTGTATGAACTGTCCTCAGGCAGAAAAGGAGGGTAAATAATGGCAGGAAAATTATTTTTGGTATTGATTACAACTGCTCTTATTAACAACGTTGTACTCAGTCAGTTCCTCGGAATTTGCCCGTTCCTCGGTGTTTCCAAATCGACAAAGACCGCAGCAGGTATGGGCGGAGCAGTAGTATTCGTTATCACAATTTCATCCTTGGTATCAAGCTTGCTTTACAAATTTGTAATTGAAAAGCTACATATTGAATATCTTAAAACTATTGTATTTATAATAGTAATTGCATTTCTTGTTCAGCTCGTAGAGGTTTTCTTAAAGAAGGCTTCTCCGTCCTTATACAAGAGCTTAGGCGTTTATCTTCCGCTTATCACAACTAACTGTGCGGTTCTCGGTACTGCACTTACCAATGTTCAGCAGTCAAACGATGTTATCACCAGCGTTGTGACAGGCTTTGGTACGGCAGTAGGATTTACTATCGCAATAGTTATTATGGCAGGCGTTAGAGAAAAAACAGAAAACAACGATTATCTCGGATGCTTTAAGGGTACTCCCGCAGTGCTTATGACCGCATGCTTGATGTCCATTGCCTTCTATGGCTTTAACGCATTTGCATAAGGAGGGCTTGAAATGGATTTTAATGCAGTATTAATCGCTGTTGCTGTAATTGCAGTAATCAGCATAATAATCGGTATAGTTCTCGGAGTTGCAGAAAAAATCTTTAAGGTAGAGGTTGACGAAAAGGAAATCGCTGTCAGAGATGCACTTCCGGGAAGCAACTGCGGCGGTTGCGGATATGCAGGTTGTGACGCTATGGCTGCCGCAATCGCAAAGGGTGAAGCACCTGTTTCGGGTTGTCCGGTAGGAGGCAAGCCTGTTGCTGAGAAAATCGCTGCTATTATGGGTGCTGAGCTTGGCGAGGTTGAAAGAATGGTCGCTTATGTCAAGTGTGACGGAAGCGGCGACAAGAAAAGCATTGACTACAATTACATCGGAATTGAAACCTGTGAGGCTGCGGCTCTTATGCCCGGCTCAAGCCCATATTCCTGTAAATACGGCTGCTTAGGCTTCGGTTCTTGTGCTAAGGTTTGTCCGCAAAACGCAATCAGAATTATTAACAAAAAAGCTGTTGTTGACGAATCACTTTGTATCGCTTGCGGAAAGTGTGTAAAGGTATGTCCGCATGATTTAATCGAGCTTGTTCCGGAAAGCGCAACATACAGAGTTCAATGTTCATCACACGTAATGGGCAAGGATGTAAGAGACGCTTGCACGGCAGGATGTATCTCTTGCAAAATCTGTGAAAAGAACTGCCCTTCCGATGCAGTTCATGTAATTGACTCAATCGCAATGATTGATTACGACAAATGCACGCGATGCGGAATTTGCTTTAACAAGTGTCCTCGAAAGATTATCAAAAGATATTGATTAAAAATTGATTAAAATCACAAAAAAATCTTTGATAATATATTGACAAACTCGATGTTTTATCTTAATATAATGTATGGCGTTGAGCCACATTAGTCCAAACGGGCTAAATTATTTACGAAGCTATGCGAGAGGTCATTTGTAACTTACAGGTGACTGCCTCGTTTGCTTAAAAGTCATAAACATTTTATAAATGTAAAGGAGAGGAACTTTTATGACTAAAATGAAAAAGGTTCTCGCTCTCGGTCTTGCAGGTGTTTTGGCATTAGGCTTTGCCGCTTGCTCAAACAGCGCATCCGACGACAAGAACACAGACACTAAGTCAGGCACTGCTAAGACAGGTTTGGCAATCATTTCTCAAATTAAGGATGACGAATATAACAAGTCGGCTACCGCGCTTGAGATTGACTCAGTTGCTGCTGCTGTATTAGTTGACGCTGACGGAAAAATCATCGATGTTAAAATCGACGAGGCTCAGACAAAGCCTGACCTTACTAAGGACAACGGCGATGTAGCTGACCTCAGAACAAAGCTTGCTAAAAAAGAGGATTATGCTATGAAGGCTGCTTCCCCTATCGGCAAGGAATGGTACGAGCAGGCTGCTGCATTTGAAGCTTGGTGTAAGGGCAAGACCGCTGACGAGGTTAAGGCAGGCGTAGACGAAACAGGCTACCCAACAGACGCAGACCTCAAGGCAGGTTGCACAATTTACTCAGGCGGATTTACCGCAGTAGTTGCTAAGGCTATCGCTAACGCAACAGAGTGTGGCGCTTCTGCTACCGACACTCTCAACCTTTCTCTTACTACTCAGAAGTACTATGAGAGCAACGAGACAAACCTTCAGTACGATACAGACTATGCTGCTGTAACACTCAACGCTGACGGCAAGGTTACTTCTTGCATCATCGATGCTTCTCAGGCTAAATGCTCAATCGCTAACGGTGAGTTCACTGTTGAAAAGGGCGAGTACAAGTCAAAGAAGGAACTCAAGGAAGAGTACGGTATGAAGGGTGCTTCTCCAATCGGCAAGGAATGGTACGAGCAGGCTGCTGCATTTGAAAACTGGTGCAAGGGCAAGACTGCTGACGAAATCAAGGCTTGCTACGGTGACGATATGGCTCCGTCTGACGCAGACCTCAAGGCAGGCTGCACAATTACAATCAGCGGTATCGCAGAAAACACTGCAAAGGCTGCTACAAAGTAATTTAACTATAACATAAAAGAAGGTGTCGCAAGACATCTTCTTTTTTATTATATAATAGGTATTAATTATATATTGATAAAATGAGACAAATCTGTTATAATTTCATTATGAAAAAAATTATATCAATTTTAACGGTTATTGCTTTAATGATTTGTGCTTCTTCCTGCACAAAAATGGGTAATAATACTAAAGCGGAGAAGTACACGTCGTCTTTTGTCGACCTGTTTGATACTGCCTCTACCATTGTTGCTTACGATGAAAGCCAAGAAAAGTACAACGAGCATTACGAGCAGTTTTACAACGAACTCAAAAGGTACGACAATCTTTACGATATTTACAATCATTACGACGGAATTACTAATCTGTATGATGTAAATAAAAGGGCGGCTGACTCCCCTGTTAAGGTAAGCAGCGAGATAATCAACCTGCTTGAATACGGTAAAAAGGCATACGAAATCACAAACGGCAAAACAAACATTTGCTTTGGCTCTGTGCTGAAGCTTTGGCACGCCGAACGGGAATGGGCAAAGGAAAATCCCGACGAGGCAAAATTACCTGACGCCGAAATGTTAAAGAGTGCAAGCGAGCATACGAGCATAGATGATTTAATCATCGACAAGCAAGCATCGACAGTCTATTTCAACGACAAGGATATGCAGCTGGATGTGGGTGCTATCGCAAAAGGATATGCAGTCAGCAAAGTTGCAGAATATGCACAAAATAATTTATGGTCATCTGCGGCAATCAGCATAGGAGGCAATGTTGCCACCTTCGGCTACAAGGGAAACGACGGCTCTACGCTGTGGAAAATCGGAATTGAAAATCCCAACGCAGAGGCTACGGATTATCTGTTGACTGTGCAAATAACAGGACTTTCTGTTGTGACAAGCGGTAATTACCAGCGATATTACACGGTTGACAAAAAGAAATACTGCCACATAATAAACCCCGACACCCTTATGCCTGCGGAATATATGACGAGCGTATCGGTTATATGCGACGATTCGGCACTTGGCGACGCACTTTCAACAGGGCTGTTCAATATGAGCATTGAGGACGGCAAAAGTTTTGTTGAATCAATGCAAGGCGTTGAGGCAGTATGGGTAGACAAGGATTATAACAAAACCTATTCAAGCGGTTTTGAAAAATATATAAGTGAACAATAGGAGTAAAAAAATGAACAATAAAGCACATTTTAATCCAAAATCAAAGAAGCAACTTATTACATTCGTTATTATGGCTGTGGTAAGCATTGCGCTTGTATTCGCATCATCAATGCTTGCAAAGTCAATTAACGAAAAAAACAAGCAGTCGGTAGCATTAAACGATTTCGTTGTAAGCGACACAACACCGCTTACACTTGAGGACAACGACTTTAATGTAACGGCAGTTGAGTCTGCTCTTGATGCAAGCGGCAGCGTTATCGGTTATGTAATCACAACCGCTACAATCGGATACAATGCAGAAGTTCCGATAGAAACCGCAACAACATTGACCAAGGACGGCAAGTATGTTGTAGGTATCGACATTCTCAAACAAAAGGAGACCGAATACCTCGGTGTAAGAATTCAGCAAGACGCTTTCAAAAATCAGTTTGCAGGCAGAAAGCTTCCTCTTTCAAGCTCAAACACTATTGAAAAAGGCTCAAAGGTTGACATAATCGCAAAGAGTACAATTTCCTCAGACGCTGTTATTCAGGCAGTAAACGATGCGAGCGAATATGCACGCACCTATTTGGTAAAGGACTAATATGAAAAAGGCTGATTTAATCATTATCGTCTCGGTTGCCGTAATAGTAGGTGTGCTGTCATTCTTTCTTTACTATGTAAACTCGGGCAGCGGAAACACCGTTACGGTAGAAAAAGACGGAGAGATTATTCAAACGCTCAGCTTAGACGAGGATTTTGAAAAGCAATATGATTTCGACGGAGAGACAAACACCCTGATTATCAAAGACGGCAAAGCAATGGTGACAGAGGCTAACTGCCCCGACGGAATTTGTGCAAATCACAAGCCGATAAGCAGAGCAGGAGAGTCAATAATTTGTCTGCCGCACAAGCTGGTAATAACCGTCAGCAACGACAAAACAGAGGATAATGAAATTGATGCCGTGGCGTAATTAATATGAATAAGAATAAAGCAAAAAATGTTGCATTCTACGGAGTAATGATTGCGCTTGCGTTCATTTTCAGCTATCTTGAAAGTTTCATTCCGATTAATGCGATTATTCCGATACCGGGTGTCAAGCTCGGCTTTGCAAACATCGTTGTACTGTTTGCGCTATACACGCTTAAAATCCAAGATGCAATCATTATTGCAATAATAAGAGTATTTCTCTCGGGGCTTCTGTTTGGAAATCCGATGACAATAGCATACAGTCTTTGCGGTTGTACGCTCAGCCTTACGGTAATGTATTTTGCAAAGAAAACAAAGCTTTCTATCATCGGCGTGAGTATGCTGGGCGGTATATTTCACAACATAGGTCAGCTTATTATGGCTGTTATTTTAACGCACACATCAAGAATTGCTTATTACCTACCCGTACTGCTTATATCGGGAACGGTAACCGGTCTTTTGATGGGATTTGCGGCAAAGATGGCAATTGATAGAATAAACAAAATCGAAAAAAAGAACAAGAAAAAATAAACTGCTTGAATTAAATCAAGCAGTTTTTTCATTTACAAAAATCTTAAATTCAAATTAAAATAGCTTTGATATGTATTTCGGCTCATCAATGATAACAGAGGGATGTTCTGCAAAGAGTGTTTCAAAGCTTCTAAAGCCCCACGAGCAACCCACAGCCTCTATTCCCGCATTTTTAGCGGTACGCATATCAACCTCGCTGTCGCCGAAAAAGATAGCTTCGCTTGGCTTACAGCCGACCTTTTTAAGAGCATTGAACGTGCTAGTCGGGTCGGGCTTTGTAGGAACGCCGTCAATGCATCCGATAATGCAATCAAAGAAGTCCTTGCCGAAAATATGCTCCACCATTCCAACGGCGGCAACATTCGGCTTATTTGTAACCACGCAAAGCTTAACTCCCATTTCTTTAAGAATTGTGAGTTGCTCTTTAATGCCGTCATAAGCGTGAGCGTGGTCAAGCTTAATGCTGTCGTAAAGAGGCTTAAACTCTTCATATCTTGCATTAAGAGTATCCTCGTCAAGAGAATTACCAAACGCACGCTCAACAAGCTTTTTTGCTCCGTTTCCGACAAAATTAAGATAATCCTCTTTTGTCCAATGAGCGTCAAAACTATATTTTTTAATAAGAATTTCGCAAGCGCCCGCAAGGTCATCAATGGTATTTACAAGCGTACCGTCCAAATCAAAAACCGCACATTTAATCTTACTCATACAAATCACCCAAATCCTGTTCTTTATTTTTACGCTTCTTTCTTACAAAGGAAGTGCAAACAAGACACACAACAACTACACCGAGTACGGCAGAATAGGTATACACCTTTCTGTCCTGAGCCTCGCTGTTTATGCTCAAACTTCCGCTTTTAACCTTAGACCAAAGGTTATTTTGAAGTTCTAAAATATTCTGGGGCAAGTTTGAGAAAACTTCGCTTTTAGGCTCTTCCTCGGGATAGACCGCCTCATTTTCGAACAAGGACGAATCCTCGTTTTCCATAACGCTTGCATTTGCGGAAGCATAATAAATATACTCCTCATTTTGAAAAGCAACCTGCGGCTCGTGCATAAAGTTTATAAAAGCCTCTGCACCCTTTTTATTCTGAGTGCATTTAGGAATACAAAATGCGTCATAAAAGGAGTTTACGCCCTCCTTAGGAAATACAAAGCCGAGATTTTCATTATTCTCATTCATAAGAACATAGTCGCCCGCATAATAGGTTGCAAGCGCATATTCGCCCGACTCCATAAGGTTAAACACCTCGTCCATTACATAAACGGGATTAACCTTATCCTTTTGCTGAGCAAGAAGCTCGGCAGCAGCATTCCAATCCTCCTCATCGGTTGTATTAAGGCTTTGACCTAAAATCGCCTGAGCAATGGCAAACGCATCACGGCTGTTATTAAACATCAGTACCTTATCCCTGTATTTTTCATCCCACAAAGCAGTCCACGAATCAGGTACTTCGTCAACGAGTTCCTTATTATAAATAAGCACGGTATGTCCCGTATTAAAGCAAACGCTGTATTTCTGCTCGGGGTCAAACGGAAGATTAAGACAATCCTCACGGATATATTTCATATTAGGAATATTATCATAATCAATCTCGTCGAGAAGTTCCTCGTCAATAAGTCGCTCAACCATATAGTCGGACGGAGTAATGACATCGTAAGAAACTCCGCCGCCGGAAAGCTTTGAATACATATTTTCGTTAGATTCAAAATTTGTATAATTAACCTTTGCACCCGTTAATCTTTCAAACTCTCCGACAACATCCATCGAACCCTCAGCACCGTCCGAAATATATTCGCCCCAGTTATAAACATTAACCGTAGTTCCCTGCAAGCCGAGAGAAGCGTAATACTGTTTCTGCTCATCGGTGAAATAATCCTCAGAGGCAAAAGCAAGCACAGACGAAAACGAAACGGCAACTGTAAAGCTAAGCACAAACGCGACAAATTTCTTAATCCTGCTCATTTTCTCGCCTCCCTTTTTTCGCTTCTTGACTGTGCAACATTCATAAGAACAAGCAGAGCAAGAATTACTACAAACATAAGGGTTGAAAGAGCAAACATATCAGGCTTAACTCTCTTCTTTGTAAGTGAAAAAATATAAATCGGAAGCGTTTGGAAAGACGGTCCGTTAGTGAAATATGAGATTATGAAATCATCAAGCGAAAGAGTAAAAGACATTACACAGCCTGTTATGATTCCACTCATTATATCGGGAAGAACGACCTTACAAAACGCCTTAAACGGTTTACAGCCCAAATCAACGGCAGCTTCATATATATTCATATCAAACTGTCTTAGCTTTGGCATTACATTAAGAACAACATAAGGCAGGCAGAAGGTGACATGAGCGATAAGCAAAGTTGAAAAGCCAAGCACCTGACTTTTATTAACAAGCGCACCTGCAAAGACAAAAAGGAGCATCATTGAGATACCTGTTACAATTTCGGGATTCATCATAGGAATATTTGTAACATTCATCAAAGCACGCTTATAAATCTTATTCTTAGACAAAAATAGTCCGACTGCGGCTGTAATACCAAGCACGAGAGAAATCGCCGAGGTTGCCAAAGCAAGAAGCACGGTATTTTCAAGTGCTTTCATAGCGGCAGAATTATGGAACATTTCCATCCACCAATGAGTAGAAAAGCCATCCATAATATAGGTAGACGAGCCGCTGTTAAAGCTGAACACCATCATAACGGCAATGGGTGCATACAGAAATACGAAAATAAGCGCCATATAAATCTTTGACAATGGAGAAAGCTTTTTCTTCATATTACAACACCTCCGTCCTCTGTGCCGTCGTCAAAATAATTCATTACTCCGAGGCAAATGAATATCAGCAACATCAAAACAAGGCTCAGCGCAGCGCCCAAATTATAATTATTTGCGGACTGGAACTGACTTTCAATAACATCTCCGATAAGCACAATCTGTCCGCCGCCGAGCTTTTGGGTAATATAGAAGGTGGAAACACAAGGAACAAACACCATTGTAATTCCGGAAAGAAGTCCCGGCAAAGAAAGCGGAAGAACAACTCTTCTAAAGGTATGAATACCGCTTGAGCCGAGGTCATTGGCAGCCTCAATAAGAGAGCCGTCAAGCTTTGACAAAACGGAATAAATAGGCAAAATCATATACGGCAGGAAATTATATACCATACCCAAAATAACTGCACCCGAGGTGTTAATCATATGAATCGGATTCAAACCTATTGACGACAAAAATGTATTAATCACACCGCTGTCGCCCATAATCGTCATAAGGCTGTATGTGCGAATAAGAAAATTCATCCACATAGGAAGCATTACCAAAAGCACCATTGTACGCTGAGTACGAACGGTGTGACGGCTTAGAATATACGCAAACGGGTATCCTATCAAAATACAAATAGCTGTTGCGACTACGCCGTACAAAACAGAAAGCAAAACGGTGGAAATATACGATTTAATTTCTGCCATATTTGAAAGTGTGAATGCTCCCGATTTATCGGTGAACGCATAATACGCAACCATAATCAAAGGAACTACGATAAACAATACGGACCAAAGCGCATACGGCTTATCGAGCAATCTTGCAGTGGTACTATTCTTCTTCATTTTCTTCCTCCCAATTATAAGAGGCATCTGAAATATGGTCCATTTCATCCGAGAACGATGAATAGTCACCGAACTCACCCGAATACTCGCTGCGTTTCATAATATGAATAGCGTCAGGCTCGATGTGCATACCGATAACATCTCCGACCTTAATATCGTCACGAATAGTCTGAATCATCCATATAAAGCCACCAACATCAACAAGAATTTCAAAATGAACGCCCTTAAATGTAACGCCCGTAACAGTACCTGTAAGAGACGCATTAGTTCCCGGTTCTTTAATAACAATATCTTCGGGACGAACGACAGCCTCAACAAATTCATTCTTATCAAAGCCGCTGTCAAGGCACTTAAATTTAACGCCGCCGAATGTAACAAGGTAATCTTCAAGCATAATAGCGTCTACAATATTCGACTCGCCGATAAAGTCTGCAACAAAAGCATTTACAGGCTCGTTATAAATATCCTCGGGAGTACCGATTTGCTGAATCTTACCCTTGTCCATAACAACGACGGTATCGCTCATAGAAAGGGCCTCCTCCTGGTCGTGGGTAACATAGATGAAGGTTATGCCAAGCTCCTGCTGAATATTTTTAAGCTCTCGCTGCATATCCTTACGAAGCTTCAAATCGAGCGCACCGAGAGGCTCATCAAGCAAAAGAACATGCGGTCTGTTTGCAAGCGCACGGGCAATGGCAACTCTTTGCTGTTGACCGCCCGAAAGAGAGTCGATTGAGCGTTTTTCAAAGCCTTTTAGGTTTACAAGGCTGAGCATTTCCGCAACTGTCTTGCGGATTTCCTGCTTAGACTTCTTTTGTAGCATAGGTCCAAACGCTATATTTTCATATACATTAAGATGAGAAAAAAGAGCATAACGCTGAAAGATAGTATTGACTCTTCTCTTATGCGGCGGCAAATCATTAATTCGCTCACCCTCAAAAATAATATCTCCGCTATCCGGCTTAACAAATCCTGCGATTGCACGCAGAGTGGTGGTTTTACCACAACCGGAAGGCCCAAGCAGCGTTATAAACTCTTTTTGGTTTATATACAAATTCAAATTTTCCAGTACCGTATTATCACCATAGCTTACGGTGATATTCTTCAAGTCAATAATCTTCTTCAATTATGCACTTCCTCTTTATTGCAGGCGTTGGAAAGAAGAGCCGTATTCGGCAAAAACCAACCCCCTCACGATTTACGACCTATCAAAAAGCCGCATTAAAATAAATATATATTCTTTATAGATAAATGTCAACAAAAAAATTATATTTTTGCCTCGATTTTACAATATTCTTATTTGCTCCTCGTGATAAGCAAGCTCGACGGTTTGCTTGATTTTATCAAAATCACAAACCATAGACCTCGGCTTTTTAATCGGGTCGTCCATAGACATAGGAACAAAGTACATATTTCGCATATTCATAAGCAAGCCGATATTTTTTGCACCGCCCGACAGAGCGTCATTTGTTGAAACACCGATAACAACGGGACGATTGTTTCTTATATGCGATTTAACAGCCATTGTAACGGGTGTGTCATTGATTCCGTATGCAAGCTTTGCCAAAGTGTTTGAGGTGCAAGGTGCAACCACTACAACATCCACAAGTTTTTTAGGACCAATCGGCTCGGCGTCTTCTATGGTGTGTATAATATCATTATGGCAAATTGAGATGATTTTATTTCTGAAATCCTCCGCTTTGCCAAAGCGAGTATCCGTATTATATGCATTAAACGACATAATCGGCAATATTCTGTGTCCGTCGGACGCCAAGGCTTTGAGTGCGCTCAGGCTCTTGGAAAAAGTGCAAAACGAGCCTGTAAAGCAATAAGCGATATTCATTGAGCTATCCCCTCCCTTTTTAATATTTTTATAACGGATTCGGCTACAAGTCTACCCGAGGTTTTTGGAAAATATTTCCCGGGAAGTCCTCTTGCAACCACCAAATTAACGCCCAAAACAGAGGCAAAATGGTTATCTGCGCCACCGGGAAATGACGCAAGGTCAATTATAGTACATTCCTTATTAATCATCTCAAGTTCTTTTCTGCAAAGCACGGGATGAGCAACTGTATTAAAAATAAAGTCAAAGCTGTCAAGTCTCCGGAAAAGCTCGTCAAAATCAAAAGCTTCTCCACCGAGAAGTTCCGCCTGCTTGCGCTGCAACGGATTTCTTGCACAAACGGATATTTTATTAGTTATCGGAGACAAAAAAGACAAAAGCGCTTTTGAAATTCTGCCAAAGCCGAGAAGCAAAACACGAGAGCCTACAAGCGAAAAATCGCTGCATTGCGACGCTTCGGCGATTGCGCCCTGTGCAGTCAAGTATGCATTTTGGAGTGCAAAGCTTTCGTCTGCGGTATAGTCAAACACATTATCCTTTTCCTCGACATTTCCCGCAAGTACGGGCAAGGGATAGAAATAATCCAAATTTTTAGGGTTAATCGGACAGAGAATAAAATCGGCATTTTCTATTTTTCCGACAGCCTGCGCACCGTTATTTTCAAGATATTTTGAGGCATAAAGCATACGCTTATCATCATTTAAGTACGGATAAAATTTTATCATAAATTATCACCCTTTATATTTTATGAAATAAAGCAAAAAGGGTGTTTATTTTTTGTCTGAAAAGTAGTATAATAAAATGTAAAATAAAATTCATTCAGGGGGATTTACTTTGAAGGATATAGATACCTTGCTAAAGCAAAGCAAGAAAATACATTTTATAGGAATCGGCGGTGCGGGAATGTGTCCGATAGCCGAAATACTTTTATCACTCGGATATGAGCTTACAGGCTCTGACAACAACGACACGGAAACCTTCAGAAGAATAGAAAAAGAGGGAGCAAAGGTTTTTCTCGGTCAAAAGCCGTCAAACATAAGCGACGACACTCAGCTTGTAATTTATACTAATGCAATATTAAAGGGCAACGAGGAGCTTGAATACGCAAAAAGCCATTTTCCGTGCTTTGAAAGAGCAGAGGCGCTCGGTGCGTTGAGCCGTGTTTTTTCAAACTGCATCGGTGTATGCGGTACTCACGGAAAGACAACCACCTCGTCTATGATTACCCAAATTCTTATGCAAGCAGGTCTTGACCCGTCGGCTGTTATCGGAGGAAAGCTTCCGCTTATTAACGCTTACGGACGATACGGACACAGTCAAAACTTCGTATGCGAAAGCTGTGAATTTAACAACACATTTTTGCATATGAATCCGGATATGGCTGTAATTCTCAACATTGACGAGGACCACTTGGACTTTTTCGGCAATCTTGAAAACATCAAAAAATCGTTTAGAAAATTTGCCGAGAAAACCACAAAAACAATCATCTATAACGGAGACGACAAAAATACCCTCGACACCTTAAAAGGCATTGAGGGCAAAAAGCTGATTAGTGTAGGCAGAGGCGAGCATAACGAATGGGTTGCAAAAAATGTTTGCGTACCGGGCGGATTTCACAGCGAATACGACGCATACCACAACGGCGAAAAGATTGCAAGGGTTGTACTCTCTGTTCCGGGTGAGCATAACATATTAAATTCCCTGCTTGCATTCGTGGCATCGTACGAAAGCGGTGCGGATGTTGACAAAATACTTGAGGGATTAAAGTCGTTCGGCGGAGCTTCAAGACGATTTGAAAAGCTCGGAACATACTGCGGAGTTACCTTTGCGGACGATTACGCTCACCATCCGGCAGAAATCAAGGTAACGCTTGAGGCGGCAAAAAAAATGGGCTACAAGCATGTATGGGCAGTTCATCAGCCTTTCACCTATACGAGAACAAGCTTACTGCTTAACGATTTTGCACAGGTACTTCAAATCGCCGACAAATGCGTTATCAGCGAGATTATGGGCAGCCGAGAGGTAAATGAAATCGGAATAAAGGCAACCGACCTTTCCGACAAAATCCCGGGTGCTGTTCAGCTTGACACATTTGAGGAAATTTGCGACTATGTGTGCGACCATGTTCAAAGCGGCGATTTGGTAATCACTCTCGGATGCGGCGATGTATACAAAGTTGCAAGAATGATGTGCAAAAAAATGCAAGAGAGAGAAAACGCAAATGACTGAATTTAAGATATTCGACAACGCGACCGACGAATCAAAAGGCATAAGATTCACCGTTTTCTGCGACGAGCAGGGTGTAGAAAAAAGTCACGAGATTGACGGTATGGACGATAATTCAAACGCAAAACATATTGTTATGTATATCGACTCAAAGCCCGTTGCGACTGCACGCTTTTACAAGGAGGACGGTGACACCTGGCACGCAGGCAGAATAGCCGTACTAAAGGAAATGCGTGGCAAAGGCTGTGGCAGGCAAGTGCTTGAAAAAGCCGAGGAGGAAATGAAGCTGCTCGGAGCAAAAAAGTCATTTATATCGGCTCAAACGCAGGCACAGGGCTTTTACGAATCGTTGGGATACAAGGCGTACGGTGATGTTTACCCTGAGGAAAACATCCCGCACATTGCGATGTATAAGGAATTGTAAACCGTCAGATATTATCCGACAAGGTTTTCAAGTCATCATCACTCAGCATAATTCTGTTTTCGCAAATATCGCAGTCGATTTTCAAAATGTTGATAAGATTAGGGTTATAGACAATAACGCAATCGGAGTCTATCTTTTCTATATTTTCCTTGCCTCCCAATGCATCAACAAGCTTTTTTACGCAAGGCGCAATCGGCTTATAGGAATCGAAATCGTATTTTTCGACAGCATATTTGGACGCAAAGAAAACAAGCACGGTACAAACAAATCCGACAGCAAGAAAATAGCCGACATCGTTAATGTTTTTAACCATTTCAAAAGCGGACGGAGCGACTGTAAATCCTACTCTTGCATCGGTAAGCGAAGCACCGAGTGAGGCGATTGCGTCGCAAAGCGAAAATGCTATAAAAACGAACGGATTATAAAACAAAACAAAGATTAAAAACAGAATATTATTTCCTAAGAGGACAGATACAAGCAAAGCTAAAAACAGCGGCGTGGTAAATCTGTCCTTTAATTTTTTATAAAGCGAAGCATATATTCCAATGGGGAGAAAAATCGTAGCGTAATATCTGCCGGTAAGAAAAGTCGAAGTCACTGACGCAGGATTTGATGTGTCCTGAGAAAAGACATTGACTGCCCCTGTTATCAAGCGTTCGTTTATAATACTTGCCGTTGAGAAGTCCTTATAGTAAAACAAATCCGAAAACAGACTGCCGAAAAGAACGGTATAAGTTTCATTAAGCGCACCAAAGGCAAACGCATTATCTCCGATTAACGAAGCAAGTGCCTTTACTCCCCTTTCAAACAGCGGATTAACCGCGCCCAAGAGAACGCCCAAAACAAAGCCGCAACCGACACCGACGAACAACAAATATTTCATTTCAAGCTCCGACAGATACTTTGCGGCAAAATAAGCACTTATACAAATAACGCCAAAGCCGAGAGCCTTACCGATGAGCAAATAATAAGCAAAGCACTCACACAGCACACCACAAAGCGTAACGACCGTAGGCACAGAATCTCTGCTTACCTTTGAGGCGAAAAAGCCGCCGCATACCGCACACCACAAAAGAGACTCGACTACCTCACCGTTTTCAAGCTCGACAAGCCCGGGCAATCCGAGCAGAGCAACGGCAAAAAGATAAAGCGACATAATCATAATAGGAATCGGAAAAGAATTAACTATTCTTTTTTTAGATGTAAAAATATTCATAATAAAACTATGCCCCCGATAAGCAAAGTCTATACAAAAAAGCAAAACAGAAATTTATGAATATTATAAAATAGATGATTAAAACAAAAGGAATGAGGTAAATATATTAGTGAACAAATAATTCTAAAAGGGTGTGTCAAAAATGACAATTAAACGAGGCGACATCTACTACGCAGATTTAAGTCCCGTAATAGGCAGTGAGCAAGGCGGAGTAAGACCCGTTCTCATTGTTCAAAACGATATAGGAAACAAGTATTCACCGACAGTAATCGCAGCGGCTATAACAAGTCAACAGGGCAAAACGGATTTACCCACCCACATAGAGGTAAACGCAAACGACTGCGGACTTGCCAAAGACAGCGTTGTTTTGCTGGAGCAGGTGCGTACAATAGACAAACGAAGATTAAAGGAAAAAATGGGTGCATTGCCAAACAGCGATATGAGCAAAATCGACAATGCCATTTCAATATCAATGGGATTATAAAATAAAGGAATACATTAAAAAAATAAGCCTCCGATTGCTCGGAGGCTTTAACTATAATCATTTGATTTCTGCATGATATTTGCCGTAAACCCAGCAGCTGCTGTTAGAAACGGTAATCTTAACCGGATACTTATTATCCTTTGACCTTGTGCTGACATCGCACTTCATAGACAAGTCGGCAGAGGTTATCTGAGTACCCTTAGGGACAAGCACAGTAACCGTTGCATCGTCAAGATAGGTTACGCTAAGATTTTCGCCCGACTTAGCGCCCTCAATGGCAATATCGCTTCTCTTAACCCTTACAACCTGCTCAACATAATCGGAGCTTACTGTAACGGTTGCTGTAATCTTATCTATATTATCAAGCACAGCCACACCGTTAATTGTATCGGTTGGGAAATCGAATTTTTGAGTTCCGACTGTAAGGTCGCTAAAATCGATAGTGCCGATATTAGCAGTAGAAATATCCGCAGTTGCAAGAACACCTGCTTTAATATTATTAACGGAATACGACACGCTGAACACAGAATCGTCAATACCCTCCGGCTTATCCTCAAAGGTTGCCGAAACAGGGAGAGTTACCACCTTCAAAACAGGAAGCGTTACGCTTACATTTTGAATATGCTTAGAAGGGTCGTTTCGTGATGTCATTGTGAGGTAATTAGTAATTATTCCGTCACCGTCAATTCTGATGTCACAATCCTGACTGAACTGCTCTGTCAAATCCTTCTTGTCGCCGAAATTGAGCTGACAATAAAGCTTTTCAATCTTATCGACATAGGTTTTAGGTCCTGAAACGGTAATCTTATCCTCACTCAATACAGGGTCGCCAAACACATAGCCGTCGGCAACAACGCTTTTATCATAATCAACATTTACATCAAAGGTCTTGCTTTGGTCTACATCGTAATAGCAGTCGATAGTTGACGGATAAATGCCGTCAATAGAATAATCCAAGGTCTTAGATTTATTCTTAACCACGATAGGAACTCTTTGGTCGCCGGTTTTGCTTACAGACGAGGTATCAAAGGTGATTTCCAAATCGTTTTCGCTTACCTGTCCGACAATATATTTTGCACCCGACACGCTTACGCTGACCTCAACAGTATCCTGCAAGGTGTAATAGTGCATACCAAGCTGCTCGCTTACCTGTCCCGAAAGCTTAATAGGAACATCAACCTTAACGGTTCGTGTTTCCTCTGAGCCGACGCTCAACGAGCTTGTTATCCAAACAATGACAGCAAGAAACAGCGACAGCACGAACAAATACTTATCGTTATATATAAGGGTTGAAAAGGAAAATCCGCCCTTTTTCTTTTTCTTACTGTTTTTAGGAGATTTTTCGGTATTTTTACTCATTACTTTTTGAACCTCCTTGTAATCTTTGAGATAATCTTATCATCGGCAGAGGTTCCGTCAGGGATATACTGATTAGTAAGAATATCACGCATATCGCCGGTTGAAATATCGTGATGAAGCGTACCGTTTACGGCATAGCTGATTGCACCCGTTTCCTCACTTACAACAAATGCGATAGCATCGCTCTGTTCGGATATTCCGATAGCCGCCCTATGTCTTGTACCCAGGGCAGACGATACGGAATTATTATTTTTAGTAAGCGGAAGAATACAACCTGCGGCATAAACGCTGTCCCGTCTGATAACCATAGCGCCGTCGTGAAGCGGTGACTTAGGATAAAAGACATTGCAAATCAAATCCCTTGAGCATCTTCCGTCGATAATAGTTCCGGTTGAAATGACATCACCGAGAAGCGAGTCGTTTTCAAACACTATAAGAGCGCCGATTTTATCATCTGACATATCGGCACAAGCCTTACAAACGGCGTCAACGGTCTTTTTCATTTCGGCAACATCGACACCGACGCCCGAATTAAACACGTTCTTAAACGCTTTTCGTGTAGTTCCCTTACCCATTTGCTCGAGTATATTACGAATTTCGGGGCTAAAGAGAATAACCAAAATCAAAAGTATATTTGTAAAAATCATTCTCAGAATATAGCTTGAAGCTCCCATTCCGAAAAATGTTACAAGAAAATAAACCACTACGAGAAACAGCAATCCTTTGATAAGCTGCATCGCTCTGGTTTCACGAATCACACGAATAACAAGAAAGAGTATAATGGCAACGAAAACTATATCAATGAAGTCAATCGCACGAAAGGTACTGAAAAGTCCCTTAACCTGTGAAAAGAAATCTATGATAGAGTTGCCCAAATTCTTTATATATCTAAATCTAAATTGTATATTCAAATCAGTTAAAGGCATATTTCTTCATTCCTAAGTTTTAATTATATTTATAATAACACAAAACGGTCAATAAATAAAGGGTATTCACAACTTTTTTACAACATCAACTAAAGTTATACATTCTTTCTTAACATTAAATGCACCTACGCTTATTCTGACAGTTCCGCCTTGTAGGGTATCAAAATGCTTATGAGCCAGAGGAGAGCAATGATAACCCGACCTGACACAAATGCCTCTTGCACCAAGCACCGACGCTGTCCTTTCGCTCGGCATTGAATTAACATTAAAGGATAAAATCGGCATTGTTTTGTTCTTTCGTGGTGCGGGAGTATAAAGAGTGACATTGTCCATATTTGAAAAAGCGTCATACATATACTCACAAAGAGAAAGCTCTGCTTCATAGATTTTTTCTCTGCCGACGCTTCTAATAAAATCTATACCCCTGCCGAGCGAAATTATACCGACATTATTAAGCGTTCCCGCCTCGTATCTGTCGGGCGAAAATTCGGGTTGTGTAAGCAAAAGAGAACTGCTGCCCGTACCGCCCTGAATTAAGGTATCAAGCTTTATACCGTCAGCGATTGCCATAAACCCCGTACCCATCAAGCCGTAAAGGCATTTATGACCCGGAGCGCAAAGAATATCAATATTGTCTCTCTTTGCGTTAATATCCGCAACGCCTGCACCCTGTGCGCCGTCTACAATAAATCTTATACCGTTTTTTCTGCAAAGACTGCCGATTTTTGCTATCGGTAAAGAAACTCCGAAAGCGTTTGACGAATGGGTACAAACCACGAGAGAGGTATTCGGTTTAATCAAAGACGAAAAATTATTCAAAGTAATCTCATCATCAAAAGAAAAATCTGCCACATCATAAGTGCAAACACCGTCAAGCTGAAGCTTATTCACTACCCTGCTGACGCTGTTATGCTCAAGAGAAGAAATTATTATATGCTCGCCTTTTTTTACGCTCCCCTTTATTGCCATATTGAGAGCTTCGGTGCAATTCTTTGTAAACACAATATTTTCGGGAGAAAAGCCGAAAAAATCCGCCACTTTTTCTCTGACATCATATATCATTTCGGCACACGCAAGGCTTTGTTTATAGCCTCCCCTGCCGCTGTTAAAGGAATACTTAGCGACAGACGGCATAACCGACGAGATTACATTTCTCGGCTTTGGGTATGAGGTGGCTGCATTGTCAAAATATATCACCCTGCATCACCGTCAATCACCCTGATTTTATATTCCAGCAAAAGCGTTATTGCACGATTATAATTTGAGGCGTCAACCCCTAAAGCGAATCCGCAACCGTCGGAGGCGGAGGGTCTTTCAAGACGGTACACAACAGCCCTAATGCCGTTATTTCTCAGTATTTTTGCTCCACGCTGTGCATTTGTCACAGAGCCTACCTTTATTTCCTGCTGCATAATATCACCTCGTTTCCGCAGAAAACGACACTTATGCCTTTTCTGCCTACAATTCATACTATGCAAAGGAAATGGCATTTGATATAAAAAGGTCGCCTGCAAGCAAGCGACCGTAATCCGTCAATAATTAAACTATCATTCCGCCCTCTATCCACGACATAACAGACGGATATTCCTCCATATAAGCCTCCAGCCTTTCGCTGTTTGATTCGACAAATGCCGTAAATTCATCCACATCCTCAAAATCAAAAGTGAAATCCTGAATAAAATCATATGTAGCAGTAAAGAAATAGTCAAACAAATCGTCACAAGAGTAGCATTCAAGCAGCTTGTCCGCAACTATTTCGGTATAGTAATCAAGTGCGTTTTTAAGCTTCAATCCCTCGTCATCGTCGAATGTATCAATATTTTCTTCGTTATCGCAAAAATCGACTGCCTCCTGAGTTGAAATGCCAAGCCTTGCAAGATAATCCAAAAAATCCTCATAACCTGTTTCATTGACCTCATCATAAAGACGATATTCAAACTCGCCGATAAGATTTTGAATTGCGACAGCCTTTAACACGCTGTCAATCTCGTGTCCCGGCTCATCGGTAATTACAAAGCCGTCCTGCTCAAGCTCGCCCCAAAGAAGCTCATAAAGTCGGGTATATTTGTCCTTTTCCTCAAAAATTGCTTCGTGAATAAACGAATACAAATCCATTACACATATCCTCCGTGAAATAATCTGGTATACATTATATCATTGATTGTATAACATAGCGAACGAATTTTCAATATTGCATTATGAATTTATTTAATATATAATAAAATTATGTATATACAAGTATGTGGTCAAGCCGATGTGCTTGTCACGATATGAGAGGTAAATATGAATTACTCAATGATTAGGGTTGCCTGTGCTTCACCCAAGATGAAGGTTGCAAACTCAAGCTACAATAAAGAAGAAATAAAAGCCGTAATTGACGAGGCAGTAGAAAAGGGCGTCAAGATACTTGTTTTGCCCGAGCTTTCTGTTACGGGTTACACCTGTGCAGACCTGTTTTTCTCGTCTGCATTACAAGCAGAGGCTGAAAAGGCGCTTGCTCAAATAACAAAGCACACTGAGGGCAAAGGAATTTGCGTAATTATCGGTGCTGCGATTGCGTACAGAAGCAGTCTTTATAACTGTGCAGTTATTATTGCAGACGGTAAAATCATCGGTGCGGTACCAAAGCAACACATTGCAAACTACAACGAGTTTTATGAAAAAAGGTGGTTTGCTTCAGGCAAGGATATGAAAACTCCTCAGCCAATAAAAATTTGTGGCTTTGATACAAAAATCGGAAGTCAAATATTCGATTTGGGCGACGGTGTAATTCTCGGCACAGAAATATGCGAGGATTTATGGGCAGTAAATCCTCCGAGCAACGAACTTGCCTGCAACGGTGCAAACATCATAGTAAACCTATCGGCAAGCGACGAATATGTATCAAAAGCGCAATACAGAAAAAATCTTGTTTCAAGTCAATCCGCCCATTGTATTTGTGCATATCTTTATTCTTCGTCGGGCGTATACGAAAGCTCTACCGACCTTGTGTTCAGCGGTGCTACTCTTATTGCGGAAAACGGAAGTTTGCTATCTCAGGGCAAGAGATTTTGCAGAGAAAATGTATTAACAATAGCCGACATTGACATAGAAAAACTTAATGCACAAAGGCGATGCAATATGTCGTTTGAAAATCAAATCGGTTCTGTTGAATGCAGAGAAGTCGAGGGAATCGTAAATGATGAAAACGATTTAGCCTATCGCTTTGTTGACGCTCATCCGTTTGTTCCGAGCGACAAGCAACAAATAAAAGAAAGATGCGAGGAAATATTTGCCATTCAGGCAAGCGGTCTTGCAAAGAGAATCGAGCATATCGGCTCTCAGGGCTGTATTATCGGAATCAGCGGAGGACTTGACAGCACTCTTGCACTGCTCGTCAGCGTTGAGGCAATGAAACTGCTTAACAAGAGAAACAGCGACATTCTCGGTATAACAATGCCGGGCTTCGGTACGACAGACAGAACATATACAAACGCGCTTGAGCTGATGAAATCACTCGGCGTAGAAATTAAGGAAATCAGCATTAAAGACGCTTGTATCGGGCATATGAGGGACATAGAGCATAACGAGAGCGTAAAAGACATCACCTATGAAAACACCCAAGCCCGTGAAAGAACACAAATCCTGTTTGATATGGCAAACAAGCACAACAGACTGCTTGTCGGAACAGGCGATTTATCCGAGCTTGCAATGGGATGGTGTACCTACAATGGCGACCATATGAGTATGTACGGAGTAAATGCGTCCGTGCCGAAAACGCTTGTGAGATACCTTGTTGAATATGTAGCGTCACAAAGCAACGAAAAGACAAGGGATATTCTTCTCGATATTTTGGACACTCCGGTATCGCCTGAGCTTTTACCGCCTGACGAAAACGGAAAGATAGCGCAAAAAACGGAGGACAACATCGGACCTTACGAATTACACGACTTCTTTTTATACAATTTTGTTCGTTTCGGATTCGGCAAGGAGAAGCTTCAAAAGCTGGCTGAAAAAGCATTTGACGGAGTATATGACAGCCAAACAATAGAAAAGTGGTTGAATGTATTTTTGAGAAGATTTTTCATTTCGCAGTTCAAGCGCAGCTGTATTCCCGACGGACCTAAGGTCGGCTCAGTTTCGCTTTCTCCTCGTGGAGACTGGAGGATGCCGAGCGACGCATCATATACAGATTTTATATAGAAAAGCAAAGCACCACAGCTTTCATAGCTGTGGTGCTGTTTTTATAAGGTCTTTTAGAATTAATATTCCTCAACTTCAATATCAAGCATTTTTGCAAGTGCTTTGAGTTCTTTTGAAATATCGGTCATAGCAACGACAAAATGCTGTTCCCAGCCGGAAGCGACCGACTTTTCGACAACCTTTCTTACATTGCTCTGTGTCTGAATGACGGACGAAACACCCGTAAACTGCTTAAATCTGTCAAGAGCCTCTCCCCTGCAAATGAAGAATCTGAATGTTCCGTCAGGCTTGCGACCGATTCTGAAAACGGTTGCGTGGCGGGCTGCACGGCAGGCAAAGTCCATAGCCGGACCTATTCCGCTGAAGCAATGCGGTCCGACCTGCGCTCTTGTGTCCTCTCTTGCAAGAGAGGTAGGAGCCATGCCGCAATGCCAATATGTAACAGAATTATACTCCTCGTCCATATTAATAGGGTCACCGAAGAATGCGGGTACCTTTGACAAATAAGAGCAGATAAACACAGACAAAGCTCCATACACATCAGCCTCGCAAGCACACGGTATACCCAAATCATTCAATATAGAAAGTACGGCACATACAGGAGTTCCGTATTTTTTAACAAATTCGGGATAACAGCACGATGCGACTACGCCAATGTCGTTTTCGTTACAGTAATCAAAATATGCCTTGAAAAGCTTACCTGCATCAAACAGGTTTTCTCTGTCTGTATTGAGTACATTAGGCACCATATTTCTTGCATCAAAAATGAAATCACGCACATCATCGTCATCAAATGAGCGTGCTTTTTTCATAAGCTCCTCAGCCTCGACATTATATAGTTTAACGCCGAAGGCTCTCATAAGCTCGCCCTCATATGCATTGGCAAAGCCCATACCCTTAGCCGGACTTCCGACCTGTAAAAGGTTAAGTCTTGAGAGCGATTTTTTCAGCTTTGCGGCAAGCACAACCGCCTTGATTTCCGCCTCTGTTTCATCGGCAAAGGTTGAGCCGACAACATAATTATAAGGCTTACCGAGATTGAGCATTGCGTTAGCCTGTGAATATGCACCCGCAAGAGAATTAAGTCTAATTTTAAGTCCGTCAATAACAGGCTCGGGAATTGACCACAGCAAAATCGGACAATTTATTTTTCTCATTATTTCGGTAATATACGAAGCGTCGGCATATGTAAGAGTTTCAACTATAACGAAATCGGGCGTCTTATCCCCCAAGAAGCCGTCAATGTCGTCGGTTGAATACAAGATTCCGTTTGGAATAACAATATTTTTATCAATTCTTTTTAACAGCTGGATTGAATCATTCAGCTTCATCTGTGCCTGCTCCACATCATAAATCTGCTTACCGACAGGCAAATACAGAATTTCAAAAGCCATTTATTTCTCCTCTTAAAAGGGACGAAGAGGTCGCCCCTCAGTTCAAAAAGCGGTAATTACTGCTTTAATTCCTTTGTTTCACTTATTGCTCTGAACAACGAATACTGATTATCATACGGCAAGTCACAGGTGTAGTGCCAAATCATAAGACCGCCAAGTCCTGCATCTATTGCAAAAGCGGTTTTATCGCTTACCATTTGATACGAGTTGACATACTGAGGAGCAGTCATCGGATTTCCCTCGTGGTCGAAATCGTTAAACAGATAAAGATTTGTGTACTTATCGTTTACATCATACTGATTATAATTGCCCCAGTATGGTTTTTTGTCGGTAGGACGAGAATAAAACGGAAGTCCCAAATCTATCTGTTCAGGCTTAAATCCGCCCTTAATAGCCTTTCTGACACCGTTTACGGTAGTTGAGAATATAGCGTGATAGTTATGGGTGGTAAACATATCGTAAAGCATAACTTCTACTCTGTCGATTATCTCGATTACATCATCATCAAATCTCAAATCCCAAGGAGCTATTGCAAGAGAAATGATTTTATCGGGCATAGCCTTATCAAGCTTACGCAGGAAATTATTAAATGCTTTCCACTCAGCCTTACTGTTGGGAAATTCATAGTCCATATCGTAGCCGTCAAAGCCGTATTTATCAACAAAGCTTACAATGCTTGAAACAAGATTATCGACATTTTCGTCATTCATCATTGATTTAATATCGAGGTTATCATCACCGTAAGGCATTGCAATGTCACAAATAAGATTAATTTTTTTGTCGCCCACGTTCTTTTTCAAAATGTCAAGCTTGTCGGAATAATATTTTTCGTCAACCTCATTGCCCTGACCGTCAACAAAAATGATATTACCCTTTGAATCAAACTTAGCCGTACCGAAAGCGATAAGGTCTGTCACAGCTTCAAGCATACTGAAATCGGTCTGCTCGCTCACTCCGTCCATAACAATATAGGAATTAACTCTGAGTGATTTTGCGTTGTCCTTTTTGATGTTATATGCAGAAAATGAATTAACATTATATCTGCCGCTTGAACCGTTTACAAATATTCTCAAATATCTGTAATTAACATCACCAAGGTAGCAAGTATGTCCGCCCTCTATACAGTCGCTTTGATAAAGAAACTTATAATTTGCGTCCTGCTCATTTGAACCGTAGATTTCATAAAGGGTTACGGCCTTTGTGCTTTCGCCGAGAACAACGGTGTTGTATTCAACCTCTTTACCCATATCGACTGTAACATACTTAACTTCCTCCTCTTTTCCTTTAAGAGAAAAACTGCCCTTAGTCTTGCCGTCCTGAGTGATAAAGGAAGCGGAGGACGCCACATTTTCATACTGAGAATATGTATCGTCCATTATGCTCTTGCCCACATTTGAGCAAGAACAAAGGGTTACTCCGAGTATGGCAACGGTTAATGTAAGTGCGATAAATCTTTGTAATTTTTTCATAAGTCTGCCTTTCTGTCATTTAATTGACGGGAATTGAGAATTGTAAAGATTTGTATAAAATCCGTTAAGCGCCAAAAGCTCCTTATGCGTACCCTGCTCAACTATCCTGCCGTTATTCATTACAAGAATAACATCAGCCTCTTTGATAGTTGCCAGACGGTGAGCAACGATAAATGTTGTTCTGCCCTGCATAAGTGCGCCGAACGCCTTTTGAATTTTAATTTCTGTTCTTGTATCAATAGACGAGGTCGCCTCGTCCAAAATAAGCATAGGCGGTTTGCACAGCATAAGTCTTGTGATACAAAGAAACTGTTTTTGTCCTTGCGACAACGAGCCTCCGTCCTCACCTATCACGGTATCATAGCCGTTTGCAAGCCTTTTGATAAACGAGTGGGAATGCGCTTTCTTGGCAGCCTCGACAACTTCTTCGTCCGTTGCGTCAAAAGCGCCCATTTTTATATTATCTTTTACAGTACCTGATTTAAGCCAGGTGTCCTGAAGCACCATACCGAAATTTTGTCTGAGTGATTTTCGTGTGACATTGTCATAGTCGTTATCATCTATAATAATGTTACCGCTGTTCACATCATAAAAACGCATCAAAAGATTTATCAGCGTTGTTTTTCCGCAACCGGTAGGTCCGACAATGGCAACCCTCTGTCCCGCCTTAACACTCAGGTTAAAATCCTCAATTAGCTTTTTATTTTCCACATAAGAAAATGATACATTCCTAAGTTCAAGCCTGCCGTCTACATTTTTTAATTCAACGGCGTTTTCTTTATCCGGCGGAACTTCTTTTTCCTCAAGAAGTTCAAACAATCTGCCTGCACAGGCAAAGGCGTTTTGAAGCTCGGTAACAACTCCGCTGATTTCGTTAAACGGTTTAGTATACTGATTTGCATAGGATAAAAAGCAAGCAAGCACACCGACCGTAATAGCCTGCTGTTGTGTTTTTACAGCCAAAAAAGCACCAAACAGAGCAACTGATGCATAAACTATCGAATTAACAAAGCGTGTAGCCGGGTTAGTTATGGAAGAAAAGAACACAGCCTTTAAGGAGTATCCCTTTAATCTTTCGTTAATTTCGTCAAAAGTCTTTAGATTTTCGTCATAGTGAGAATATGCGTCAACGGTTTTTGCATTACCTATCATCTCGTCAATAAATGCCGTCTGCTCACCTCTTGTTTCGGACTGAAGAGTGAACATCTTATGCGTTTTCTTAGCCACAAATGAAGCAATGACAAACGAAAGAGGCGTAACAACAACCACAACTGCTGTAATCCACGGATTAATTGAAAGCATAAACACAAGCGTTCCGACAATGGTAATGATACCCGTGAAAAACTGTGTAAAGCCCATCAAAAGTCCGTCGGCGAATTGGTCAACATCGGCGATAACTCTCGATACGATTTCGCCGTTAGGGTGAGTATCAATATACGACACGGGTAGTCTTTCAAGCTTTGAAAACGCTTTATCACGCATATTCATTACAACGCCAAATGTTATCTTATTATTCAGCACATTCATCAGCCATTGTGCAATCGCTGAAACGCCGACTATCGCACAGACCTGAACAAGGATAGGAATTATTCCGTTAAAATCAACCTTGCCCTTATCGACAATAAAATCAATCACTCTGCCCAATAAAACAGGAACATAAAGTGAACCTGCAACGCTTACGACAGCCAAAAACATAGACAGCACCAAATGAATTTTATATCTGCCGACATATGCAAAAACCCTTTTAAGTATCTGCTTATTATTCATTTACAGCCACCTCCTCATCGCTGAACTGAGAAAGGTAGATTTCTCTGTAAACCTCGCAAGATTTCAAAAGCTCGTCGCTTGTTCCGATGCCGACAGCATAGCCGTCATCCAAAACCACTATCTTATCAGCAGAAAGAATTGAGGATGCACGCTGAGAAACAATAAACAGCGTAGGCTTATAATCAAGAGAGAGTATCGCCTCTCTAAGTGCCTTTTCCGTTGCAAAATCCAGAGCTGAGGCACTGTCGTCGAGAACGATTATTTCAGGCTTAGAGACAATGGCTCTCGCAATGGAAAGCCTCTGCTTTTGTCCGCCCGAAAGGTTTGCGGCATTCTGCTCGATTAGGGTATCCAAGCCGTCCTTTTCGTAAATGCTGTCATAAATTTGGGCAATTTTGAGTGCCTCGTCTATTTCCTCATCTGTTGCATCAGCCTTGCCCCAACGAATATTATCTCTTACCGTTCCCGAGAAAAGCACAGCCTTTTGCATAACAAAGCCGATTTTATTTCTCAACTCGGTTTTATCATATGATTTAACATCTCTGCCAAGCACGGTAACCCTGCCCTCGGTAGAATCATAGTAATGAGGAATCAAGTCAACAAGGCTTGATTTACCGCTTCCCGTTGAGCCGATAATTCCGACAACATCTCCACTATCGGCATAAAACGAAATATCGCTGAGGCTTTCCTCCTCACTCTGACTATATTTAAGCGAAACATTATCAAATGTCACGGTGTGATTGTCGTAACAAGTATCGTCATCAATAAATTCGAGTGTATTATCTACATCAAGCACAGAGGAAATTCTTGTGCAAGAGGCAAAACCCTTTGTAATTGTTACTATAAGGGTTGCGAATTTTACAAGTTCTACCAAAATTTGGCTCATATAATTATAAAGAGCAACAACCTCACCCTGGTTAAGAGTGCCGTCATCAACCTTCAAGCCGCCGACATAGATAAGAAATACAATGCCGAGATTGATTATAACATAGGTAACAGGATTCATAAGAGCAGAAATCCTGCCGACAACTCTCTGAAAATGAGCGAGCAAGGAGTTCTTTTCGCTAAAGCGTTCGTAATTATTTTCTTCCTCGGTAAACGCTCTGATAACTCTTGCACCGGTAAGGCTCTCTCTCGTCATAAGAGTAACATCGTCTAAAGTGTTTTGCACATTACGGTACATAGGAACGGTAACTTTCATTATGACTGTTACCACAACGCTCAAAAGTGCGATTACAAGCAGAAAAATAAGACTTATCTTAGCATTAATCAGCATTGCCATAACAAGCGCACCGACAACTATAAACGGTGAACGCAAAAACAGTCTCAGTACCATATTGACCGTACTTTGCGCTTGGTTTACATCATTCGTCATACGGGTAATGAGGGTAGATGTACCGAGACGGTCAAATTCGTTAAACGAAAAAGTTTGAATTTTGTCAAACAGAGCATGTCTGACATTGGTGGCAAAGCCTGTGGCTGCCTTTGCGGCAAAATACTGAGCAATAATTGACGCAGTCATACCGACAACGGCAAGTATTACCAAAATTGCACAACGGCTCAGCACGAAAGTCATATTGCCTTGGCGTATTCCGTCATTAATTATTGACGCAACAACAAGCGGAACAATGAGTTCAAATACAGCCTCAAGCATCTTAAACAACGGAGCGAGAAAGGACTCAAGCCTATACTCTCTCAAAAACGGCAGAAGCTTCTTCATTAATTTCTCCTATATAAATACAATTCTTTAATTATTATACCAATCAAGGAAAATATGTCAAATAAAAACTTGAATTATAGGGTCAAAGTGGTATAATTTATCTATAAAATTCAATATCAAGAGGCAGAAAATATGAACGACAGACCAATTACAGCAATAATCGTAGGCGCAGGACACCGTGCCTTTGTTTACAGCGAGCTTGCAAAGACCAATCCGGATATGCTAAAGATAGTGGGAGTAGCCGACCCTAATCCTATCAGGAGAAAAAAGGCAATGGACTACTTTGGCTTTGGCGAGGATATGTGCTTTGAAAATGCGGAGGAGCTTGCATCTAAGGGCAGGCTTGCGGACACCGTCATTAACGGCACAATGGACGAACAGCATTTACAAACGGCGACTGTGCTGCTTGACGCAGGATATGATATGCTGCTCGAAAAACCGTTTGCCACCAATGAGGACGAAATGTGGCAAATTGTTGAGTGCGCAAAAAAGAACAATGCAAAGGTTATGATATGCCATGTGCTGAGATACACTCCGTTTTATTATTCAATCAAGGAGAGAATAGCAAACGGTGAAATAGGTGAGATAATAAACATACAGACAAACGAGCACGTTTCATATCATCATCTTTCAACCTCATATGTAAGAGGAAAATGGGCTAACAGCAAAAAATGTCACACCTCTATGCTTCTTGCAAAGTGCTGTCACGACCTTGACATAATGATGTGGATGATGGCAGACACAAAGCCGAAGCAAATATCATCATTCGGCGGGAAATTCCAATTTAAGCCTGAGAACGCTCCAAAGGGTGCGGGTACAATTTGTATGAAAGACTGTCCCTTGGTTGATACCTGCGTATACAGCACAAAAAGGCTATATATAGACCACCCGGACAGATGGGCATTTTATGTTTGGGATGCGTTGGAGGGTAAGGAAAATATCACCCTTGACGACAAAATCGCATTAATGCAGAGCGACAGTCCATATGCAAGATGTATATATAAATGCGACAACGATGTTGTTGACCATCAAAGCGTTATGGTAAGTTTTGAAAACGGTGCGACAGGCACGCATAATATGGTAGGCGGTTCGGCAGAGCCAAGAAGAAGCATTCATATTATCGGCACAAAGGGCGAAATATTCGGCAACTTTGAAGAAAGCAAATTTACCGTACTTAAAATCAATCCGTCTCCTGACGCACATAATGAGGAGTGCGATGTTGAGGAAGTTGACCTCAGAGTTACGGGAGATATGGTCGGCGCATATGGAGGACACGGAGGCGGCGACGAGAGGCTTGCCGAGGACTTTGTAAAATACATAAGGGGTGAAGCACCGAGCCTTGCCTGCACTTCGATTTTTGACAGCGTGGCAGGACATTTAAGCGTTTATCGAGCAGACAAGAGCAGAGAAAATGATGGTCAGGTGCAAAATATTAATATATAGGAGCTGTTTATGAAGATAAAATCAGGATTTGTAACAAGAAAAATAGGCGATAAAATAGTGGCTGTCGCTGTCGGCGAGCGCATCAAAAGCTTTAACGGTATGATTACGATTAACGAGACCGGAGAGTTTATATGGAAATGCTTAGAAAAGGAAACCGACATTGACGGTATCGTGAATAAAGTAATCAAGCATTATGACACGGACGAAGATTTTGCAAGACAGGCTGTCAGCAGTTTCATAGACGAGCTTAGAAAAAATAATCTACTTGACGAATGATAAAAAATAGAGTACAATAGGCAGGCAAGCAAAAAGCAGGCTTGCCTATTAATCTATACGCAGAAGTGGCGGAATCGGCAGACGCGCTAGATTCAGGTTCTAGTGAATGCAAATTCATGAGGGTTCAAGTCCCTTCTTCTGCACCAAAAGAGAGCGATAACCTTTAGGTTGTCGCTCTCTTTTTATGTATTGGACTTGAACCCTCAATTTATCGGGGTCCCCGAAAAGTCGGAGACTTTTTGGGGAGAGGAGGAACATATGAAGTGATTTTTGTGCCGTTGCTTGCAACGGTATTTAATCACGCAGAATGTTCCGACGAAAGTCCCTTGTTCTGCACCAAAAAGGCCTACTCAAATGAGTAGGTCTTTTTTGGTGCAACAATATGGTATGCTTTAATTCTGTATTATAATTATAGCAAAATTACTTCGATGTAATTTTGCTAAGAGGAGGAATATATGAAGTGATTGCTATGCCATTGCTTGCAATGGTATTTAATCACGCAGAATGTTCCGACGAAAGTTCCTTCTTCTGCGCATACTATATCATAACCGACCTTGTCGTAGCCTGCGTGTCCTACGACCGATAGGCGGTTAGGTTCTATGGTTATAACAGTCATATACTGCACCTTTGTAAACTGTATCTATCTTCATTACTTGTCGCCCTCATTGTTGTTATTGATTATGTATTCAGTAATCATTTTTAACACATTTTCATCAAAAGGCTTGTCAAGTTCTAGATTCAATATTTCATCTTCGATAGATTTTATATCCGTATTTTTCTGCATATTTTTAAGCCTTTCTATACTCAACCTTACTACCTTTTCCTGCAAAGACTTGTGTGTCTTGAACTTTACTACTTTCAAGTTTACTATACATTTTGGCTGTTTGCAAGTCCATAACTTTATAATTTTTCGCTTTTACTCCAAAAGACTTACCAATTTCAAAATCATAAGCACCTTTTAGATTTTCAACAACCTTTTCCACTCTTGTCTTATTTGGCTGAGCCTTTAACCACTCGTTCCAATCATCTACATGTATCTTGAAAGTGCAACGACACCATGGGTGCATAGGCAGAAAGTTTATGCCCGGTACGTGGTATAGCGACAATGCGTACTTCAAATTCACAGTAAGGAAAGCGAATAACCTATATACACAAAAAGCCTCGGCGAAATTAATCGTCGAGGCTTAAACAATACTGTTAAAGCTTAATCTTTATCGCAATATGCGCCGTCAAATGTTGTAACTATCGCAAATCTGCCAAATCTGTAATAACCTGTAATATCGGTATACAATCTATTGACATCTGTTACAGCGAAAGTAGATTTATCAATTTTTCTGACGGAATTATGGTTGCAACAAACATACACATATTTATCATCGGCAGACACAAAATGAGGTCTGTCAAATGTCGGCTGATTTTTGCCGCCGATACGAATATCCATTTTTGCGCCATCTGCGAAATAACGGATTACCGCATTTTCGCCCTCACACACCGACCAAAAGCAGTTACCATCCTCTGCAATACAACAAACAGGAGAATCATTATAGCTGAGCAAGCCGTCACGAACAAGCTCGCCGTCTGCGTTAAACAATCCCATTTCGCCGTTAGGATAAATCACAAGCACCGACCTATCCTCCAAAATCATTGCCGACGGCATAACGAAATTACCGAGTTTTTCGCTGATTTCCTTACGCTTTGAGCCGTATTTTTTAAGAAGATATGCGTCCTTTGTGACGATTTCCTTTTCGCCTGTTGAAAAATTAAGGATGAAATAATTAACGCCGTAGCCGGTTGAATTAAGATTAGGCTTTTTTTCGACAAGTACAGCCTTGTCATCAGAAAATCTGAGGACATCGACAATTTGTCTGTTACTGATTTTAATCAAAGCAATTCATTCCAATCCGTTTTATTTTTAATCTGCTTCGGCAATCTTTTCAAGCTTTTCCTTTCCGTTTCCGGTAAGAAAGCTCAATGTCATAAGGCTGTCGGTAAGGTGAACATTCTCAACAAGTGCCTCGGGATGAGCCATAGCAATGTCATAATTTGAGAAATTCCAAAAGCTCTTAACGCCGAGTCTGCAAAGCATATCGGTAAGCTCTCTCATATCATTAGACGGAATGCAGATAACCGCACAAACAGGCTGATTATCAATGCAGAAATTCTCTAAATAATTAATATGTCTTACAGGGATGCCCTGAATGATTTTGCCCGATATAGCCTCATTCTTATCAAATATTCCGACAAGCTTAAAGCCTGACTGACGGGTAAAAATCTTTGAAGCAACGGCTTTTCCGAGGTTTCCCGCACCGATAAGAATTGTTTTCACACCTGCATCTACGCACAGGATTTCGCCGATTTTAGCATAAAGCTCAGGAACATTATAGCCATAACCCTGCTGACCGAATCCGCCAAAGCAGTTGAAATCGTGTCTGATTTGGGAGGCTGTAAGTCCCATACGCTCAGCAAGCTCCTTTGAGCTGATACGAACTATTCCGTTGTCCTTCAAGGTTTCCAAAAAGCGATAGTATCTCGGAAGCCTTTTAATTACGGAGATTGATATATCTTGTGCCATTAAATAACCCTCTCTAACAAATAGGTTTTACAAATAATTTCTGTATGTTACTCGGTCATTGAAGTAATGGTTTGCATTACATAATCACCGAATTCATCACAGGTACAGCCTGTATCTCTGCCGGTAATAATAAGCTTCTTTTCCTCAAACATACACTTATCAAGTGCTGCTTCGAGTGCGTCTGCCTGCTTTTGGTAACCGATATGAGAAAGAAGCATAACGGTAGCTCTGAGCATTGAGCAAGGGTCTGCATACTGTCCTCTGCCCTCTGTAATCATACGGGGAGCTGAGCCGTGAATAGCCTCAAACATAGCATATCTCTTGCCGATATTTGCACTTCCCGCAGTTCCTACGCCGCCCTGGAACTCGGCAGCCTCGTCGGTAATAATATCGCCGTAAAGGTTAGGAAGAACGAAAACCTTAAAGTCTTTTCTTCTTGCAGGGTCGATAAGCTTAGCGGTAGTGATGTCAATGTACCAGTCATCTGTTACGATGTCGGGATACTGCTCACCGATTTTCTTTGCGGTATTAAGGAATTTACCGTCGGTAGTCTTAATAATATTAGCCTTTGTAATGATAGAAACCTTACCCTTATGGTTACGCTCGGCATAATCATAAGCAAGCTTTGCGATTCTGTCACAACCTTCCTGAGTTGCAACGGTAAAATCAACTGCAAGGTCGTCGGTAATATTAACACCGTAAGAACCGACTGCATAGCCACCCTCGGTATTTTCTCTAAAGAAAGTCCAGTCTATGCCCTGCTCCGGAACCTTTACCGGTCTCATATTTGCAAAGAGGTCAAGTTCCTTACGCATAGCAACATTGGCGCTCTCTACATTCGGCCACGGGTCTCCCTGACGGGGTGTCGTTGTAGGGCCTTTAAGAATAACATGGCAAGCCTTTAATTCTTCAAGAACATCATCGGGGATAGCCTTATTATGTGCGGCACGGTTTTCAATAGTAAGTCCGTCAATCATCTTGAACTCTACCTTACCGCTTGCAACTTCGTCTTTAAGGAGAAATTCGATAACTCTCTGTGATTCCTTAGTAATGATAGGGCCGATACCGTCACCGCCGCAAATGCCGATAACGATTTTATCAAGCGACTGATAATCGGTAAATTCCTTATCCTCTTTAATTTTCTTTGCTCTTTCAAGCTGCTTTTCCATTAAAGCACGGAACTGTTCGCATGCAGCGTCAAGAGCCTTGTTTTCTTCAATATTCATTTCAATTACCTCTTATTTATTCATTTCTCTTGTGTAATTAAGAAGTCCTCCGCAAAGAAGCATAGCTCTTTGTCTGTCCGAAAGGTGGGAGGAATCAAGAGCGTACTCTTCATTCTTTGTAAGGTTTTTAAGTACAATATCGTTCTTGTTTTCGATACAGGAACGAATATCGGCAAGCTCAAGCTCGTCCATTTGGTCTATTCTGTCATAATCAGCCTCATTTGCAAAGGTGAACGGAAGAATGCCTGCATTTACAAGGTTTGCAATATGAATACGAGCAAAACTCTTACAAATTACAGCCTTAACACCGAGATAAAGCGGAACTAACGCTGCATGCTCACGAGACGAGCCTTGACCGTAATTTGCACCGCCGATGATAAAGCCCTTGCCGAGTTGCTTAATTCTTTCAGGGAAGCTTTCGTCACACACAGCAAAGCAATACTGTGAAAGATGAGGAATGTTTGAACGGTAAGGCAAAATCTTAGCGCCTGCCGGCATAATGTGGTCGGTTGTAATATTATCGCCGACCTTTAACACAGCCTTAGCTTCAATGCTTTCAGGCAAAGCCTCTGTCTTTGGGAAAGGCTTAATATTAGGTCCTCTGAGAACTTCAACCGAATCTGCCTCTTCAACAGAAGCGGGAGCGATAATCATATTATCATCAACAATGAAATGCTCAGGCATAGAAATATCGGGAGCTTCGCCCAAATCTCTCGGGTCTGTAAGATAACCTGTAAGAGCAGAAGCGGCGGCAACCTCGGGTGACACAAGATAAATCTTTGCGTCCTTAGTACCTGAGCGTCCCTCGAAATTACGATTAAAGGTACGAAGCGAAACACCTGCACTGTTAGGGCTTTGTCCCATACCGATACAAGGTCCGCACGCACTTTCAAGGATTCTTGCACCGGCTGAAATCATATCGGAAAGCGCACCGTTAAGAGCAAGCATATTAAGCACCTGCTTTGAGCCTGGAGCAATACAAAGGGAAACATTAGGATTAACGGTTTTGCCCTTGAGGATAGAAGCAACCTTCATCATATCAACGAATGATGAATTTGTGCAAGAGCCGATTGCAACCTGGTCAACCTTAATTTTGCCGATTTCCTCGGTTGTTTTTACTTTATCCGGCATATGAGGACAAGCAGCCATTGGTGTAAGAGAGCAAAGGTCAATATCTATAACCTCGTCATATACAGCGTCCTCATCAGGGAGAATTTCTGTCCAATCCTGTTCTCTGCCCTGCGCTTTAAGGAAAGCAAGAGTAATCTCATCGGACGGGAAAATCGAAGTTGTGGCACCAAGCTCTGCGCCCATATTTGTTATGGTAGCACGCTCGGGAACAGAAAGAGTTTTAACGCCCTCTCCGCCGTATTCGATAATCTTACCTACGCCGCCCTTAACGCTCATAATGCGAAGCACCTCGAGGATTACATCTTTAGCGGAAACCCACGGCTTAAGGTAGCCTGTAAGATTAATTCTGGTCATTTTAGGCATTGGGATATAGTAAGTACCGCCACCCATAGCAACGGCAACATCCATTCCGCCTGCGCCCATAGCAAGCATACCGATACCGCCACCGGTAGGAGTATGGCTGTCAGAGCCGATAAGAGTTTTTCCCGGAATGCCGAATCTTTCAAGATGAACTTGATGGCAAATACCGTTGCCCGGACGGGAATAGTAGATACCGTGCTTTTTGGTAACGGTTTGGATAAATCTATGGTCGTCGGCATTTTCAAAGCCTGTTTGCAGAGTATTATGGTCTATGTAAGCAACAGAGCGTTCCGTTTTAACTCTATCTACTCCCATAGCTTCAAATTCAAGGTATGCCATAGTACCTGTTGCGTCCTGTGTAAGGGTTTGGTCTATGCGAAGTCCGATTTCGGTTCCGACCTTCATTTCACCCTCAACGAGATGCGATTTGATGAGTTTTTGTGCTAAAGTAAGTCCCATCAGCAAATCCTCCTATGAATAAATAATAAACAAACTTGTATAGTCTTTTGTCAATCTTATAATAGAACATTAACAATAATTTGTCAATATAATATAGGTATAGAAATTAAATTATAACAAAAATATAGCATATTATAATTGTCAACACATAAACATAGTGATATAATGTAAAAAAACAAGTTACAAAGCAAACGGAAGGACAAATAAGATGAGGCTGAACGAGCTAAAGCCGGGCGAAACTGCGGTAATAAAATCCGTGTCCGGTGAGGGTGCGCTGAGACAGCATTTCCTTGATATGGGCGTAATACCAACGGTGGAAATAACCCTTGTAAAATACGCTCCGATGGGCGACCCGATAGAATTTAGAATACACGACTATGAGCTAACTCTGAGACTTGACGATGCAAAGAAAATCGAGGTTGACAAGGAAGCATTGTCAAAGAAAAGACAAGCCTCCAAAAGGTTAAGCACGATAGAGCATCCGGGACTCGGAGAGGGCGGTCGCTACCACTCAAAGGAACACGAAAATCCGCTTCCTGCGGACACGGTATTATCCTTTGCGCTGGCAGGAAACCAAAACTGCGGAAAGACCACATTGTTTAATCAGCTCACAGGCTCTAATCAGCACGTGGGAAATTTTCCGGGTGTGACGGTTGACAGGAAAAGCGGCATTATTAAAGGCTACCCGAACACAGAGGTAGTTGACCTGCCGGGAATATATTCCCTCTCTCCTTACACAAGCGAGGAAATTGTATCAAGGCAGTACATACTTGACGAAAAGCCTACGGGCATAATAAATATAGTTGACGCAACAAACATTGAGCGAAACCTTTATTTGACAATGCAGCTGATGGAACTTGAAATACCGATGGTGCTTGCGCTGAATATGATGGACGAGGTAAAGGGCAACGGCGGAGCAATACACATCAACGAAACAGAAGAACTGCTCGGAATACCGGTTGTTCCCATTTCGGCATCAAAGAACGAGGGCGTTGAGGAACTTGTGCGTCACGCAGTCCATGTGGCAAAATACAGAGAAAAGCCGAGCAGATGCGATTTCTGCGAGGACAACGAAAGCACGGGTGCGGTGCACAGATGCATACACGCAATAATGCACCTGATTGAGGACCATGCAAGAGCCGCACAAATTCCTGTGAGATTTGCGGCGACAAAACTCGTTGAGGGCGATGAAATGGTTATGAACGCCCTGAAACTCGACGAAAACGAAAAGCAATTTGTTGAAGCGATAATCGTTCAAATGGAAGAAGAGCGAGGACTTGACAGAGCCGCCGCAATAGCGGATATGCGTTTTTCTTTTATTACAAAACTTGTTGAACAATGCGTTGTAAAGCCTAAGGAGAGCAAGGAGAGCGTACGAAGCAGAAACATCGACAAAATTCTCACGGGTAAATATACTGCACTTCCCTCTTTTGCTGTTATTATGGCGCTGATTTTTTGGCTTACATTCGGCGTAATCGGTGCAAAGCTTCAGCAATTACTCGAATACCTGATTACTCTTGTGACCAACGGAGTTGACGCAGGACTTACAAAACTTAATGTAAACGAGGTACTTCATTCGCTGATAATAGACGGTGTTTTTGAGGGCGTGGGAAGCGTATTGAGTTTTTTGCCGATAATCGTTACGCTGTTTTTATTCCTGTCACTGCTTGAGGACACGGGATATATGGCAAGAGTTGCGTTCGTTATGGATAAACTCCTCAGAAAAATAGGCTTATCGGGCAGAAGTATCGTGCCTATGCTTATCGGTTTCGGATGCAGCGTTCCTGCTGTTATGTCGAGCCGAACACTTCCGTCGGAGCGAGACAGAAAAATGACAATAATGCTCATACCGTTTATGAGCTGTACGGCAAAACTGCCTATTTACAGCTATTTTACGAGCGTATTTTTCCCCGACAAAAAGGTTCTTGTAATGGTGCTTTTATACTTCGGCGGAATTTTGACCGGTTTAATCGTGGCCTCCGTCGCAAAAAAGACGGCATTCAGAGGAGAGGCTGTACCGTTTGTTATGGAACTGCCAAACTACCGTTTGCCGAGTGCAAAGACCACTTTGCAACTTCTGTGGGAAAAGGCAAAGGACTTTTTGACAAGAGCGTTTACCGTAATATTCATTGCAACAATAGTAATTTGGTTCTTGAAAACCTTTAACTTCCACCTTGAGCTTGTCGACTCCTCAAAGGACAGCATGCTTGCTTCCATCGCAGGCTTTATTGCTCCGATATTTGCGCCTCTCGGCTTCGGCGATTGGAGAATGTCAACATCGCTCATTACAGGCTTTATTGCAAAGGAAAGCGTTATTTCAACTCTTTCTGTACTGTTTACAGGCACAGGCGAACTGACAAGCATAATGTCAACCAAAGCAGCGGCGTCATTCCTTACATTCTGTCTGCTTTACACCCCTTGTGTTGCGGCTGTCACATCCGTTAAGAGAGAACTTGGCAGAAAATGGGCAATAGGTGTTGTCGCACTTCAATGCACAGTAGCGTGGCTTATGGCAGGAGCTGTATATTTGGTGGGCGGATTAGTGTAACGATTTTACATTGTCTTAATAAATAATGTAAACCCAACCGTCACACCTACTGCGTGCCACCTCACTTGATAAGGGCGGCATTAGGCATTAAAAGAAATATTAGGTAAATACCGTCTTGCTTGATAAGTAAGGCGGTATTTTTATGTTTACATAAATAATGTATTATGTTATAATTAGATGATATTATAATACAGGTGAAAGATATGATTGAAAGAGTAAACGACAAAAATTTAGCCGAATATGAGGCTTTTATAAAAAGACATCCAAAGGGACTTTTCCAGCACAGCTCAAAGTGGGCTAAGGTAAAATCTGCTTGGAAATGGGAAGCAGTTATGCTAAAGGGAGACGACGGAGAAATAATCGGTGCGGCTGATGTTCTCATCAGAAGCATACCTGTTATCGGATACTCGCTTATGTACGCTTGCAGAGGCTTTGTGTGCGATGAAAATGACTTTGACACCTTTGACAAGCTGTTTAACGCATTGCTTGAAATAGGCAAGGAGTACAAGGCTTATTGCCTTAAAATCGACCCTGAAATTGTTATCCAAAACACAGCATACACAAAGCACCTTATCGACAAGGGATTTGTTGAATTAAATCACGGATGTATGGACTTTGAGAATGTTCAGCCGAGATTTGTATACTGCTTTGATTACAACAATATGACAGAGGACGAGCTTATGCTCACCTTTAAGGCAGATTACAGAAACCGTATCAGAAAAGCACCGAAAAAGGGTGTTGAGGTTAAGATTTGCGGAAAAGAAGCACTCGACGATTTCGTAAGAATAATGGCAGAAACGGGAGAGCGAGACGGATTTTCCACAAGACCGAAAGAATACTTTGAGCAAATTCTCGACTGTATGACGGACGACGCAAGGCTTTATATGGCATACTATCAGGGACAAGCCATTGCAGGTACTCTTGCCATAAAATGGGGCGAAAATGTTATGAAGTACCAGTACGGTGCTTCGTCAAACGCACACAGAAATGTTTACCCGAACTATGCACTTCAATGGGCTATGATTAAATGGGGAATGGAGTGCAACTGCAAGGTGTATGACTTTGGCGGAATCAGCGGAGACTGCCAAAACCCGGACAATCCGCACTACGGACTTTGGAGATTTAAGCACGGTTTCGGCGGATATATGAAAGAATTTGTGGGCGAGTTTGATTATGTAATTAACAAGCCGATTTATAAGCTGTATAACATTGCAACAAAGGTATTGGAAAAAGTAAGATAATGAGCAGATATGTAATTGACGGCAAAAAGCTGGACGAAAACATTGAGACAATAAAGAAAAAAGCAGGCACCGAGATAATAGGCGTTGTTAAAGGCAACGGCTATGGCTTTGGAATAACGGAACTTGCGTTGATTTTGGCAAGGCACGGTATAAAACGCTTTGCTGTTACTGAGATAAGCGATATTTCCGAGCTGAGACAGGTTTTGCCCGAACAGGATATTTTGGTTATGAGAAGCACCTGCGTTAAGGCTGAATGCGAGGAGATTGCAAAGCACAACGCCACGGCGTGCATAGGCTCTCTTGAAGGCGCAAGGGTGATGAACGAGGTTGCTAAAGAACTTGACACAAAGGTAAAATGCAATCTTAAAATAGACACGGGAATGGGCAGATACGGCTTTTTGCCGAGCGAAATCATCAAAGCCGTAAAATGCTACGAATACGAAAATTTAGAATTCGCGGGAGCGTATACACATTTTCCGACTGCGTTTTTGAACAACGGTGCTACCAAGGCACAACTTGAAGTGTTCAAGGACACTATGAAAAAAATCAGCGAAAAGGTCGGCGATGTTGGCACTCTGCATTGCGCCAACTCCCCTGCTCTGTTCAACTTTGACGGAGTGAGCCTTGACGCAGTCAGAATCGGCTCGGCATTTACAGGCAGACTTATTGCTTATAAAAGCACAGGGTTGAATCGAATCGGCAGACTTGAGGCGGAAATCGTTGACACAAAAGCCGTACCAAAAGGCTACACAATCAGTTACGGCGGTGCGTACACAACAAAAAGAGAAACGAAAATTGCGGTTATTCCGTTCGGTCATTACGACGGTTTCGGCATTACGCAAGAGGACGAAGTACACGACTTTGCGAGTGTTCTCAGAGCGATTAAGCGAATGCTCAAAAAAGAGCGTTTAACCGTGACGGTGAACGGCAAGCAGTATCCGATTATCGGACACATAGGACTTGACCACTGCACGATTGACATAACCGACAGCGATGTAAAAGCAGGCGACACAGCAGTCGCCGACATATCCCCTCTCCTTGTAAACCCGAGAATTGAAAGAGTGTTTGAATAAAACATAAATTTAATAACATATAAAAATGCATCAAGCTTATTTTCGCTTGATGCATTATTTTTTATCTTTAACATATGTGGCAATATCCTCAAGTTTGCAATCTAAAATTGCGCAAAGAGTATCTAAGGTAAAAACATTTACATTACCGTTTTTTCTGAGCCTGTCAAGTTGACCCGTACTTATGCCGTACTCTTTAATAAGTTTATATTGCGAAATGCCTTTTTCTTTCATAGTATCCCATAATTTGTCAAATACAATCACATTATCACTCCCAGTGATTTAATTGTAAAATGTTATACATATATTGACAATTACCCATAAACGGGCTATAATTATATTACCCGTTATCGGACTATATAATTATCAACGAGAAAGGTATTAGTTATGAAAAGAAAAACAAAAATAATTATCGCTGTTATTGCAGTTTTGCTGGTTATAGGCATTACAATCGGAATAATCGCCGCAAAAAGCGGAAAAGAAAAGAACAAAGAAATTACAGAAACAACAATAAGCACGACAGAATCTACAACAGAAAATACAACTGAAACGGCAGAAGATATTTTAACAACTGCCGAGTCCGAAACAGAAACAGAAGCAACAAGCGCAAGTCAAACTAAAACCGCTCCGGCAAAAACGAACAGTAATTCTTCAAATAAATCAAGTGCAAGCAACAACAATAAAAGCGCAAGTAGCAATTCTAACAAATCTTATAATTCGTCAAATTCAACGCCGAAACCTGAAACAACCACAAAGCAACAGACAGATAACAGAGAACATCCTGCTAATGGTACTGTAATTTATTCTAGACCTAATGCTAGTGATTATTATGATTATGGTAAAAATTGGCAATATGCTGAAAACACTTATGAATGGAAAGTTGACGAATATGGTGGTTATTGGTCTTGCAGTACAACATCTAAAATGTCATATGAAAATCTTGTAAAATATGTTGATAATAATTTACAAGAACCTGATAGAGAAGGATCTTATGCTGGTGAAAAAGTGTTAAACGAATTTGGGTTTGGATAGAATAAGCCATAAGTGAAAATAAAACAAGCCGAGGGATTTAGAAAAATCTCTTAGCTTGTTTTTTTATTAAATCTATTTTATTTATCGAAAAAGGATTTAAGTCTTTGGCGGTAGTCGGGGGCTTCGTCATAAACGGCGTGGCCGTAATCATCATAGACGAAAAGTTCTGCTCCTGTTTGCTCGGCTATTTCATACGAGCCGTCTACACCGATAACCCTATCCTGCCCTGCACCCAAAACGAGTGTGGGGCATTTAATATTTTTAATCTCGTTATATAAATCAAAGCCGATACTTGCCATATCCAAACGCTCAAAGCGTTGAAGTTCCGAATCTGTGCAATGCGGTGCCTGAGCGACAAGATATTCGCCGAGTTTTTCAAGCGTTTTTTCGCTATATACTCTATAAACAAAATCGTGATTAAGAGCGTGCAAATCTCTTTTTGAGGCAAGGCTTCCCCATTGTCTGACAGTATTTTCAAACAACTCGTTCACACGGCAGCAAGACGAGCCGAGAGCAAGTTTTGACACAAGTTCGGGATATTTAACGGCGATACACTGAGCAATCATTCCGCCTTGTGACGCACCGAAAATACAGCAATCGGAAAGTCCGAGAAATCTCATAGCCTCGGCGGTATCATCAGCCATAGCGTAAACGGTATAATCTGAATCCGGCTCGCTTAATCTATCAAAAACATAGACGGTGTAATCGTTGCAAAACAACGAAAACGCAGACTCGACAGCCTCGGCATAAGTATCGAGACTTTTGAGCGAAAGTCCTGGCAAAATAACCAAGGTTTTGGCACCGCTTCCGAATTTTGAATACAGGATTTTTCCGTTTTTTACTTCAACAAACGGCATAATTAAGCCTTTGGCAAGAAGCCGACCTTTTTCATAACCTTTGAGAGTGTACGGTTTGCGATGCGTGACGCAGTATCTGCGCCCTCGCTCCAGCACTGCTGAAGATATTTCTTATCTTCAAGGAGTTCCTTATATCTCTTCTGCACAGGCTCAAGTTCGGCAACAACAGCCTCGCCGACAGCCTTTTTGAAATCGCCGTAACCCTTACCCGAAAAGTCATGTTCGATAGTTTCTATGCTGTCGCCAGTAACAGCAGAATAAATTGTCATAAGGTTATTAATTCCGTCCTTACCCTCTGCATAATGCACGGACATTTCGCTGTCGGTAATTGCGGACTTAAACTTTTTCATAATAACATTAGGCTCATCGGTGAGATAAACCGTACCCTTTGGATTAGGGTCTGACTTAGACATCTTAGAACTTGGATTTTGAAGTGACATAATTCTTGCGCCTGCCTTAGGAATATAAGGCTCGGGAACGGTAAACACATTACCGTAAATTCCGTTAAAACGCTCTGCAATATCACGAGTGATTTCAAGATGCTGTTTTTGGTCTGCACCGACAGGTACGACATCAGCCTGATAAAGCAAAATATCGGCAGCCATAAGCGACGGATAAGTAAAGAGTCCTGCGTTTACATTATCTGCGTGCTGTGCAGACTTATCCTTAAACTGAGTCATTCTGCTAAGCTCGCCGAACTGAGTATAACAATTCAAAACCCACGCAAGTTGGCTGTGTGCCGGAACATGAGACTGAACAAACAAAATGCTCTTTTTCGGGTCAAGTCCGACAGCCATAAGCATAGCGTAAAGTTGAGTTGTCTGCTGTCTTAATTTTGCAGGCTCCTGACGAACCGTAATAGAATGCAAATCGGCAATGCCGAAAATCGTATCAAAATCATCCTGAAAAGAAGCCCAGCCCCTCATTGCGCCAAGGTAGTTACCGAGAGTCGGTACGGAAGTCGGCTGAATGAGAGAGAGGGATTTCTTTTTTCTTTCTGTTTTAATTTCTTCTGACATTATATTTCTCTTTTCAATTAATATTGTTTAAGCACCTCGCCCATAATCTGCACGCCCTTAACAATGCTTTCGTCATCGGGGGTGGAGAAATTCAGGCGAATATACGAACACGGTGCATTTTCATCCGTTAAAAACGCTGTGCCGGGAACAACTGCAACACCCTTTTGCAAAAGGCACTTACAATATTCCTGCATAGGCACATTATCGGGAAGCTTAACCCAAATAAACAATCCGCCCTGCGGTCTGACATATGATACGCCCTGACAATATTTATCAAGGCAATCGCACATCAAATTGAGCTTTCTGCAATAGATTTTTCTGATTTCATCAATATGCTCATCAACATCATATTCCTTAAACCATCTGTCAACAATCATTTGATTAAGCACTGCGGTATGAACATCAGACACCTGCTTACCGATAGTAAATGCCTGAGCAATTTTATCAGGCACTACTGCGTATGCGACACGAAGTCCGGGTGCCAATATCTTAGAAAACGAGCCTGCATAAACAACTATTCCGTCCTCGTCAAGTGTTTTTATTGCAGGGACATCCTCGCCGTCACATCTAAGATTTCCGTACGGGTCATCCTCAAGAATGAGAAGGTTATTTTCCTTTGCAACACGATACATTTGCTTACGCTTTTGCATAGAAAGCGTGGTGCCTCCCGGATTTTGAAAATTCGGAATAGTGTAAATAAACTTTGCATTATGGGTTTCTTTAACCGTTTTTTCGAGCGCAACAACATCCATACCGTCCGACTCAATCGGCACACCTTTAAGTTTACAGCCATGTGAGCGAAAACAGTTAAGCGAGCCGATAAACGACGGATTCTCACAAATAACGGTATCGCCCTCATTAGTCATAACACGAGTAACAATATCCATTACTTGAGTACCGCCAGAGGTTATAATAACCGTATCGTCCGAAGTGCCTATATTATTTCTTTTTTTGAGCCAAGCCTTAACCGTTTGTCTCAAAGGCTCATAGCCCTCGCTTATTCCGTAAACGAGAGCTGAAACGGGGTTTTCTTCCAAAATCTCCGCCGAAAGTTTTTTTACCTCGTCGCACGGAAAAGCCTCAACAGCGGGAGAGCCTCCGGCAAACGCAATGACATTGGGGTCAGAGGTTGCTTTGAGGATTTCCCTTGTTGCGCTTGGTTTCATAGCCGCAAATTTTTCAGAAACCGTATAACTCATTTATATTCCTTCTTTATTCGTAAAGCGGGTATTTAGCACAAATTGCTGCAACACCGTCCAAAATGTACTGCTTATTAGCGTCGTAATCCTTAACTGCAAGAGCGATAAATTCTGCAATCTTGTCAAAATCTTCTGCGTTAAGTCCTCTTGTTGTAGCGGCAGGAGTACCGATACGAACACCGGATGTAACAAACGGTGAAAGAGGCTCGTTAGGAACGGTATTCTTATTAAGAGTGATATGAACATCGTCAAGTCTCTTTTCAAGTTCCTTACCAGTTACGCCCGTACCTCTCAGGTCAAGAAGGCAAAGGTGGTTATCTGTGCCGCCCGAAACAAGGTTAAGTCCACGAGATGTAAGACCGTTTGCAAGAGCCTTTGCATTCTCTACAACTCTCTTTTGATATTCCTTAAACTCAGGCTCTAATGCCTCACCGAAGCATACAGCCTTACCTGCGATAACATGCATAAGAGGACCGCCCTGTGAACCCGGAAATACGGCAGAATTAAGCTTCTTTGCAAGATATGGATTATTGCAAAGAATAAGACCGCCTCTCGGACCTCTGAGAGTTTTATGTGTAGTTGTTGTAACAACATCAGCGTAAGGAATAGGACTTTGGTGCAAGCCTGCTGCAACAAGTCCTGCAATATGAGCCATATCGACCATAAACATAGCTCCGTTAGCGTGAGCAATGTCAGCCATTGTAGCAAAATCAATCTCTCTCGGATAAGCAGAAGCACCTGCAACAACGAGTTTAGGCTTTACCTTATTAACCTGCTTAGCAAAAGCGTCAAGGTCAATATATCCCTCGTCGTTTACACCGTAAGGTACGAAGTTAAAATACTTACCTGAAATGTTTGCAGGTGAGCCGTGAGTAA
>OLGY01000033.1_pt1 | contig 132073 bp, 109 predicted proteins | sample 1605951 | NCBI WGS metagenome assembly OLGY01 (sample SAMN03283280) | human gut metagenome | biome: human-associated habitat; material: feces | host: Homo sapiens | place: Peru | collected 2012
CATCATAGAGGGTGTGATCATAGGCGCGGTCGGTTCGGCTATACCTCTGGTCCTTCTGTACTACATGTACGATAAGATACTGACATATGTTGCCGGAAGGTTCAAGGTTGTCACAACGCTGTTCGCATTTGTGAGCCAGCAGGATCTGTTCAGGACTATGGTACCGGTCGGACTTGTGCTCGGTATCGGTGTTGGTCTGGTAGGAAGTATTCTTACCACAAGAAAGCACCTGAGAGTGTAGTGTTAAATGCGGTCAGAGCAATGCACAAAAAATTCACAAATTGTTATTACTTTTTTAGGGACGATATGTGTTATAATGCCGATAAGTAGGGCGAAAAGATAATAACATTATGAAATGCGTTTAGGAGGCATGAATGATGAGAATAGATTTATACAAGATAAAGAAGAAAGGTATGCAGGTGGCGGTGGTTACTACCGGAGCACTGCTCATGTCGTTTACATCCATATTTGCGGCTCCTGTGTTCAGCGTGCATGCTGAGGAGACCAAGGAGGAGGTTGAGCAGCAGAAGGAAGAGGCTCAGCAGGCTCAGGAAGAGGCGAATGCAAACGCAGAGAAGTATCAGAAGAAGGTAGACAAGCTTACAGCGGCTGTAAATGAGCTCGATAAGCAGGCCACAGATATAAGCACACAGATCGTGGAGAAGAAGCAGGAGGCTGAGAATCTTCAGAATGAGATAGATGAGACTCAGACAAAGCTTGCAGAGGCTCAGGTCAGTGAGGATAATCAGTATGAGGCGATGAAGAAGAGGATACAGTACCTCTACGAGGAGGGCGATGTTGCTTACATAGATGCACTTATGTCATCGGCTTCATTTGAGGATAGTCTTAACAAGTCTGAGTATGTTGATCAGCTCAGCACATATGACCAGAAGCAGCTCAACAAGCTGGTAAAGACTAAGAATGACATAGCAGAGTATCAGCAGACACTCAAGGATGATCTGGCGGATGTAGAGAAGGTAAAGGCAGACCTGGAGACCAAGCAGGCAGACCTCGACGATGTTATAAGCCAGAAGAATGCGGAGATCAACAAGTATAGTGATGATGTTGAGATGCAGAAAGCTCTTGCGGCTGAATACGCAAAGCAGGAGTCAGAGCTGGATGACAAGCTGGCAGAGCTTGCGCGTCAGGAACAGCAGAGACTTGAGGAGGAGCGTAAGCAGAGAGAAGCTGAACAACAGCAGCAGGATAACAACGGTGGAAGCGATAACTCAGGCAGTGACAGCGACAACAGTGGAAGTAACAATGGCGGTTCAACAACCGGTTCAGGTCGGTTCATATGGCCTGTATCAGGACCTATCACAGACTACTTCGGACCAAGAGAGTCACCGACAGCAGGAGCAAGCTCCAATCATATGGGTATAGATATAGGATGTTCATACGGAGTTCCAATCGCAGCTGCTGATTCAGGTGTCGTAACAGTAGCCGAGTGGGGCGAGAGCGGTGGTAACTATGTCATGATAGATCACGGTAATGGATTTGTGACGATGTACCTTCACAACTCATCACTTGCAGTAAGCGTTGGCGATGTGGTTTCACAGGGACAGACCATTGCGTACGCAGGTTCAACAGGATATTCAACAGGAACACATTGCCATTTCTCAGTATTCCTGAATGGCTCATATGTCAACCCACTTGATTATCTGTAAGATGAGGCTGAGACATGGCACAGGGATATGTGTCATATCATAAGATCTTAATATGATCATATATAGAACAGAGAAAAAATGCGTGATCCATGAAATATGGATCACGCATTTTTGGTGTTAATAGGGGCGTGGATATGGGCGAAGTACCATATGTTGTGGTGGTGAGAAAATATGTCGAAAACAATAGTTTTTTTAAGAAAAAATAGGATTAGCGTCGGTTGACATAAGTGGTAAAAGTATTTATACTCACACTGGACTGAGTATTTATTTAAGGAGTGTATTATGGTTTTTTCGAGCATGGAGTTCTTATTTAGATTCCTGCCTTTATTTTTGCTTATCTATTTTGTGACAAAGCCGAAGTACAGGAATGTTGTACTGCTTTTAGGCAGCCTTGTGTTCTACGCGTATGGCGAACCCATATACGTGTTCTTGATGATGTTTTCTATTATATTTAACTATTCGGTGGCAAGACGAATCAAGCGTTTTTATGATATAGAAGTATATTCGGAGATCGACTGTTCATTTGAGAGAAACTGTTGGCTGGCGGTGGCTATGGTGTTTGATTTTGGAATGTTGTTCATATTCAAATATATCAACTTCTTTATAGAGATAATAAACACTGCAGCGGGAACAAAGATATTTGACAGCGTGGCGATCACACTGCCGCTTGGAATAAGCTTCTATACGTTCCAGATAACATCGTATATATTTGACGTGTACAGGCTCAAGTATCAGGCGGACAAGAGTATAATCAAGTTCGGAACATATGTGAGCATGTTCCCTCAGCTCATAGCCGGCCCTATAGTCAACTACGATGAGGTGAAGCCTGAGCTGGATCACAGAGAGGTCAAGGTGGACGATATAGAGCGCGGTGCGACACTGTTCGTATTGGGACTTGCGTACAAGGTGCTTCTGGCAAATAAGATAGCCAGTCTGTGGAACGATGTGCAGACGGTTGGCCCTTATGGAATAAACACTGTGACCGCATGGCTTGGTTCATGGGGATATTCATTCCAGCTCATGTTTGATTTTATGGGTTATTCCGTGATGGCAATAGGAATTGGCCTTATACTTGGCTTCAGGATACCGGAGAACTTTGTCGATCCTTATATGGCACATTCCCTCACAGATTTCTGGAGACGCTGGCATGTTACACTCGGACGCTGGTTCAGAGAGTATGTGTACATACCGATGGGCGGCAACCGAAAGGGAAAGCTCAGAATGATACTTGCCATGTTCACTGTGTGGATGTTTACCGGATTGTGGCATGGTGCGGACTGGAATTTTCTGGTATGGGGCTTGTTCCTGTTCGTGTTCCTTCTCATGGAGAAGCTGTTCCTTGGCAAGGTATTTGACAAGGTGAAGGTTCTTGGCCATGTGTACATGTTCTTCCTGATACCGATATCATGGACAATATTTAACATATCTGATCTGAAGCTTCTGGGACTGTACCTGAAGAGAATGTTTGGCATGAACATAGAGGGATCAGTCACCACACATGCCATGGACAAGCTGATCATGCTGGGACACACATACTGGTGGCTGCTGCTGATCTGCGTGATCTTCTGTACACCGTGGCCTAGAAAGCTCATAGAGAAATTCTACAAGAACTGGGTATGCAAGCTTATAATGCTCGCACTGTTCTGGTTCTGTGTATATCAGATAGCAAAGGGTGGCTCCAATCCATTCCTTTATTTTAGATTTTAGGAGGTGGGCAGATGAAGAAATTATGGCAAATGATAAAAGGCTGTCCACTGTTCTCGATACTCATAATATCCGGCGTGATAGTTACCGCAGGCGGTTACGTGGGAGCTGCGCTTGGCGTGTACAAATGGGATGTAAGTTTTCATCACCCTATGGCTCAGACTGTATTGCTTGATGAGAGGGTGGCAACTGGAACTGACGCAACAAGCACGGATGCTCCGGGGAAGAGCGAGCTGACGTCGGAGTCCACGGGAAGTGCGGCTGCAGAGGAGCAGACAACGGAGGTGAAATCCACGGAGAAGCAGACTTCTGAGAATGCATCCACAGAGAAGACAACAGAGAAATCTACAGAGAAAGCGACCACCGAAAAGGCAACTACGGAAAAAGCAACCATAGATACAGGCGGTTCGGCTGCTCCGGTGACAAGACAGACTCAATACAAGAAGGTTAAGAAGAGAAAGGCAAGAAATAGCTGCTACAGAGATCTCACACAGATCGCTCTTGAGACACAGTACCCATATATAAAGGTTGACAAGTCTTATTTTGACGATGCTCTGTTCATAGGTGATTCCAGAGTGGAAGGACTGGCGTTGTATTCCGGACTGGACAATGCAGAATTTGCATATATGGAGGGCCTTACTTCATTTGGACTGATGGGTGAGAAGATCGCCTCAAATGGAACAAAGACACTCACAGAGCTGCTTAAGAGCAAACAATTCAGAAAGATATACATCATGCTCGGCATAAATGAGGCGGGTTACGATACGGAGACATACGCATCCACATATATCGATGCGGTGACCCAGATACAGGCGCTTCAGCCGGACGCAGTGATCTTTATGATGGGCTGCATGCATGTATCCAGCGACTATTCGGCAAGCCACGATATTGTGAACAATGACAATATCGATGACAAGAATGGTGCCATAGCTGCATATGCTGATGGAATAAAGCTTTTCTATCTGGATATGAATACGGTTGTGGACGATGGCAAGGGTGGTCTTGTAAAGGACTATACCTGGGATGACATACATTTGCAGGCGCAGTATTACAGTCTGTGGGAGCAGTATCTGTATGAGCATGGGCTCAAGGATGATGCTTTCAAATAGATAAAGTGCTGCGGGACCTTGCGGCATTTTATTATTATCGGGAGTTGATCAAATGGCAAAAAGACTGGTAATAAAAGATAAATATAAGGGAATCCTGTTCATAATCATGGCAGGGTTCTTTTTCTCACTGATGACATTCTTCGTGAGACTGTCGGGGGATCTTCCGACCATGCAGAAGGCATTTTTCAGAAATGCGGTTGCTGCCGTGGTGGCGATCATCCTGCTCATGAGAACCGAGGGAAAATTCAAGATAAAGAAGAGCAGTTGGCCAGGGCTGGCGGCGAGAAGTATTTGTGGAACGACAGGACTTATCTGCAATTTTTATGCAATCGACAAGCTCAACATAGCGGATGCAAATATCCTCAACAAGCTGTCTCCGTTTTTTGCGATCATAGCATCGTACTTTGTGCTCAAGGAGAAGGCAAATAAGATAGAGTGGGCATCCGTGGCATTGGCATTTACAGGTGCTTTGTTCGTTGTAAAGCCATCGTTTCATATGGATTTCCTGTACGCCATGGTCGGCGTGGCGGGCGGCCTCGGAGCCGGAATCGCTTACACTTACGTGAGAAAGCTCGGCAAACAGGGCGAGCGTGGCCCGGTCATAGTGATGTGCTTTTCCGTGTTCTCGTGTCTGGTGACGCTCCCATTTATCATAGTGGATCACGCACCGATGACATGGCAGCAGACGGTATGCCTGCTCTGCGCAGGACTTGCAGCCGCGGGTGGACAGTTCAGCATAACCGCAGCGTACCAGAAGGCTCCTGCAAAGGAGATATCGGTATTTGACTACAGTCAGGTGATATTTGCAGCGATACTGGGATTTGTATTCCTGGATCAGATGCCTGACGTGCTGAGCATTATCGGATATGTGATAATCATAGGAAGCGCGGTGGGCAAATGGTGGTACACGCTGAAGAGTGACAGATAACAAAAGACGGATATCAGAAACAGGCGATTGTTTTGTGATATCCGTCTTTTATATTAAAGTTAAAAAGGAAGGTTTTAAGGTAATTACCTTATTGATTTGTTTATATAATATCGTTGTACTGTGTCCATTCTGTGTAGCGGATGTTAAAGAAATATGTTTATTGGGTAAATGGCATAGAAGGTTGAGAGTATGGCTGTTTACATGTTAAAATGGAACACACATATAATTGTAACCTGCGGGTATATATTTGATGAGATAAAGATAGCGATTATAGATTGATATTTGACGGCAAGGGGGATCAGAATATGGATAAAGAAAAGGTTATGCAGGAGCTTCAGGAAAAAACCGAGGAGATAATGGGTAAGGCAGAGGAGCTCCATAAGGCGATAGAGGAGACCATATCACAGAAGAGGCAGCAGCTTCAGGATATGCATTACACGGAACTGGGCGGTCATGACGGGCAGCCGGATGTGCCGGTTAAGGAAGGATACGGTCTGGTGCTCGGCGGCGGTGGTGGCCGTGGCTCCTATGAGATTGGAGTGTGGAAGGCTCTTGAGGAGTACAGAGATGTGATCGATATAAAGGCGGTATCGGGAAGCTCGGTTGGTGCACTGAATGCGGCACTGTACGCTTGCGGCGATCTGGATAAGGCTACACAGATGTGGTACGACATAACCAACGACAGGATACTGTCCAACAAGGATATAGACGAGGACAACAGGAACAAATGGTTTGAGTCCATCAAGGAGAAGCTCACGACCATAGACAATCCAGTCATACAGAGTGCAATAGAGTGCATAGGACTGGATGCTGTGGCAAAAGGCATGAGGATAAAGGATGGCTTCTTCTCAAGAGAGGGACTTATGGACATACTGGAGAATTCACCAGTGCTTGATGGTGTGTCGAACAGTGATATGAGCTGTTATGCCACATGTCTTAATGTGGAGGGAAAGCCTACCCCTGAGAGATTCCAGTTGTCAGGTATGGAACCGGAGGAGATAGAGCGTATACTTCTTGCTTCTTCAGCCATACCTGTCATATTCCCTATGGAGACGATAGACAAGACCAAGTATTACGATGGAGGATTCTTTCTTGGGGGAGACAATGTGCCCATACAGCCTCTCTATGATGAGGGCTACAGGAAACTTGTCGTGGTGCATCTCGATGAGAGGAAGACCGACAGATACGATGATGCAGAGATGATACATATATTCCCATCCATACCTCTGGGCGGAGCGATAGACGGCATGCTGGACTTCTCACCTGAGGGCGTGGAGAAGAGGATCAATCAGGGCTATGACGATGCAAAGGCGGTGCTCGTGGAGCGGTTCGGGGTGAGAGAACCTATAGGGGAATACAAAACAGATGATCGTGAAGTATCAGAGCTGGAGAACTCAGGCCCAAGGCTGTACTTCACCCGCCATGGCCAGACTGTGTGGAATGTGGAGAATAAGATATGTGGAGCTACGGATATCGAACTTACGGAGCTTGGTCACCAGCAGGCAGAGCAGCTTGGTGAGATTATAAAGAACGGAGATTATCACATAGATGAGATACTGTATTCGCCTCTGGTGCGTGCCTCAGAGACAGCAAGGCACATATCGGAGATAACCGGCATTCCGATGAGAGCCGAGGAGAGGCTTCGCGAGCAGTGCTTTGGCAAATACGAGGGAACAGCCAGAAACGGTGCGATATTCGCCAAGGCGAAGACACATTTCCTTGATCACTATGAGGGCGGTGAGACCATGGTGCATCTGTGCCAGAGAGTGTACAATCTGTTAGATGAGCTCAAGGCTGAGTCGGAGAAATCCGGAAAGATATATCTTCTGGTTGCCCACAATGGAATATCGAGGATAGTCCAGTCGTATTTCAACGATATGACAAATGAGGAATTCGCAGCATTTGGCATAAAGAACTGTGAGATAAGAGAATATAGATTCTGATCGCCACATGTGTGGTATCAGATGTAAAAAAGAGAAAACAGCAGGCAGATCAATATGATGTGAATGTGGTTTTCTCTTTTTTTTCTGGGATATCCCCAAATGCTCCTGTAAATGTGTATAAAAGAATAATTGATATTATTTATCACTAATAAAGTTGACACAGAGCCTACATATGTGTTAATAAATATATGAACATATAATCATGCGTTTAAATATTAACGTACGGCATGAGAGCTATGCGATGCGTTTATGGAGAATATAAAATGTGGAAAAGGAGAGAATCATGGGAGACAACAGTTTTTTGAAGATCAGTGGGATAAAGAAAAGCTTCGGTTCAGGGGAGAACCGAACTGAGGTACTTAGAGGAATTGATTTTGAGGTCGCAAAGGGCGAGTTCTGTGTGCTGCTTGGCCCATCGGGGTCTGGCAAGTCAACTCTGCTCAATATCATAGGTGGGATCGACAGCCCGGATTCCGGTTATATCTCCATAGATGGAGAGAAGACAGGGGATATGGATGAGAAGACACTGACCAGATATAGGAGAAAGCATCTCGGTTATGTATTCCAGATGTATAATCTCATACCTAATCTCAATGTAAAGGAGAATGTGGAGGTTGGAGCATACCTTAGTGATAATCCTTTTGATGTTGATGATCTGTTAAAGACTCTGGGGCTTTATGAGCACAGACATAAGCTCCCGAATCAGCTGTCGGGTGGACAGCAGCAGAGGACCTCAATTGGAAGGGCAATCGTGAAGAATCCTGATATACTTCTCTGCGATGAGCCGACAGGTGCCCTTGACTACAACACTTCCAAGGAGATACTTAAGCTCATAGAGGATGTGAACCAGAAGTATGGCAACACAATAATCATGGTCACCCACAATGATGCCATCAAGAATATGGCGGACCGGACTGTGAAGCTCAGGGACGGCATGATAAGACGCAACATTGTAAATGAGAACAAGATATCCGCTGTAGAGCTTGACTGGTAATTGGGCAGACAGGGTAGATGTTCAATAGGAAAGGGGATCTGTTATGAGAAATCCATTGTGGAGAAGAATTCCAAAGGAACTGAAGGAAGAGCTTGGAAAATATATAGTCATATTTCTGTTCATGGTCATCACGACGGGAATGGTGTCGGGCTTCATGGTTGCAGGTGAGAGCATGAAGAAAACCTACGACAATACATTTGACAAATACAACGTGGAGGATGGACATTTTGATCTGTCGGATGAGGCGTCAGACAATATGAAGGATAATATAGAGGATGCGGGCGTGACGCTCTATGACATGTCGTATTATGAACTGCCTATGAGTAAGATCGGATCAGACTCTGAAAATGACGCTGCAGATGGTGGGGTAAGGACACTGAGGATATTTGCACCAAGACACGATGTAAATAAAATTTGTCTGATGGATGGTGAATTTCCTGCAGAAACTGATGAGATCGCCATTGACAGAATGTATGCGGTGAACAACGATATAGAGATCGGTGATGATATAAAAGTGGGTGACAAGGTATACAGCGTGTGCGGATTTGTGGCCCTCTCCGACTACAGCACCATGTTCCAGAACAACAACGACACCATGTTTGACGCCACGATATTCGGAATTGCGGTTGTGTCAAATGCGGAATTTGATGATCTTCCGGAGAAAAATAAGACCTGGTCGTATTCATGGATGTACGATGATGGAATACCGGATGAGGAGAATGATGAGAAAAAGCTGGCGGATGACCTTCTTGAGACTGTGTATACACAGGCGGTCATGAACGGCATTACGGTGGAGACCTACATTCCAAGGTATCAGAACCAGGCGATCAACTTTGCAGGGGATGATATTGGCAGTGATACAAATATGATGAAATGGTTTGAATACATCGTCATAGTTATACTTGCATTTATATTTGCGGTAACCATCAGCAACACTCTGACAAAGGAAGCGTCGGTTATTGGAACATTGAGGGCTTCAGGATATACGAAGGGCGAGCTGCTTATTCATTACATATCACTTCCTGTCATAGTTACATTTGTGGCATCAGCGGTGGGAAACGTGCTGGGCTATTCGGTGTTCAAGGATATTGGGGCACAGCTTTACTATGCAAGCTATTCCCTCACTAAGTATGTGACGTATTGGAATGCCGATGCATTTGTGCTTACAACAGTCGTACCTCTTATAATCATGATCGTTGTGAACCTGTTAGTGGTAAACAGCAAACTGAAGCTCTCACCACTGAGATTCCTGAGACATGATCTCAGCAGATCAAAGAGAAAGAAGGCGGTGAAGCTGCCTCACTGGAAGTTCATGACAAGGTTCAAGACCCGTGTCATACTTCAGAACATTCCGGGATATGTGGTCATGCTTCTTGGAATTTACTTCGCACAGGTTTTGCTGATGTTCGGACTTATGTTGAATCCTATGCTGAAGCACTATCAGAATGACATATTGGATAATATGGTAGCTGACCACCAGTATGTTCTGGATTCACAGGTGGAGACGGCAAATAATAATGCGGAAACCTACTGTATGAAGACGCTAAGGACGACCGGAGATATAGATGATGAGATCATGGTGTATGGAATACACTCGGACAGTAAATATTTCCCGGTTAAGCTGGACGACGGAGATGTGCTGGTATCTGACAGCTACGCAGACAAATATGAGATAGTTGATGGCGGCAAACTTAAGCTCAAGGAGAGCTATACTGATGACACATATGATCTCAAGGTGACGGGTTCTGTGGTGTATCCGGCAGCCCTTGCGGTGTTCGTGACAGAGGATGATTTCAGAGAAATATTTGACAAGGACGAGGATTACTTCACCGGATATTTCTCGAATGACAAGCTGACCGATATAGAGGATCATGTAGTGTCAGAGATCACAAAGGATGACATGATAAAGGTGTCCAGACAGCTCACCAAGTCCATGGGAGGTATGTTCTACATAGTGGTTGTATTTTCACTTGTTATGTTCATGCTCCTCGTATATCTGCTCACAAAACTAATAGTAGAGAAGAACACGGTGTCCATATCCATGGTTAAGATACTGGGATATGACACAAAGGAGATCAGTAAGCTGTACCTGTCATCCACAACTGTCATGGTTGCAGTGGTGACGCTGCTTGATATACTGCTCAGTTACCTGTCAATCAAGGTGATATACAGGGCGATGCTGATAGATATGCTAAGCGGCTGGATGCCAATCTACATGGCACCATGGATATTCCCACTCATGTTCGTGCTCAGCTTTGCCTGCTATCTGGTGATCTCACTGTTGCAGATGAAGAGGATAAAGAGGATTCCGATGGACGAGGCGCTCAAGAATGTGGAGTGATGCGTCAAGCTGCGTTCAGGTATTATATTGAAAAAAAGAGAAAATTTTGTGCTATAAATCCCCCGAATCCCTGAAAAGGATACATAGATTAGAAGTCTTGTATCTTTTCAGGGGGAATCCGGGAGTTTGAGCACAAAATTTTCTTTTTTTTGCTATTTTGTGGGAAATGTTCCCAAAGCTGTCAGGTTGTCAACCCGGACAGGCTCATGCCAGCTAGATAGTTCCAGTGACAGTCACTGTTGCCGTTCCCGGTGTTGTGGTGATGACTCCTGTGGCTGCATCCTGTGTGAATGTTGCCGCTGGAACAGTGATCTGTCCGGCAACTGTTGCGAACTCGCCTGTTGCTTCATTGTAGGTGTAGCTGTCCGGTGCTGTCCATGCCTTTCCATTGTAGGTCACATTGATTCCGGTGAGAATCGGATTGAAGGTATCTGTGATGATGACGTTGTCATTTGCGGATGCCTCGGTGTTGCCGTAGTTCTCTATAAGGAAGGTGTAAGTGATCTGACCATTCTCTGCAACTACGCTAGGACTCACAGACTTTGTGATGGCGAGATCGGGAGCTGCAACAGGGGAAACCGATTCAGTTGCAGTGACTGCGTTGGCAAGTCCTGCGCCGGTTACTGTAACAGTGTTGGTCACGGAATCCTCATTGCCTCTAGGTGTAAATCCGTTTGTTGTTGTCTCATATATAATAGTAGCATTTCCGCCCGCCGGAACGGAGATTCCAGTGATCGTCAGCGGAGCTGCAGCACCGACAGCCGGAGCGGCTACCAGAGTTCCATTGGTGTAGTATCTGATGGAATCCGGAATATAAGTGAGAGGATATACTGTTGTATTTCCCACTGCATATGCTCCCAGATTATCTGTGAGAGACAGACCTGTGAGTGTGGTAGTTCCGGAATTGATGAGACTTATCACATACGTGATCTTATCCGGTGTTCGGTAGGTGTCCACCACAGCCGTCTTGGAGACTGTGAGGACTTCAATTATTTCTCCAGTTATGATATTGGAATTGGTGGATCCTCCGTTGTAGGACAGAGTTGCCTGATTAGTGAATGTTGCCATTACTTTACCTCCGTATTGTGTTGTCAGAGGTTTATATACCTCTGATATAAAATATGTGCGGAGGAGGCTTGGGGTTACAGATATTACTCACCATCTGTGGCCCATTTATGTTATACTAAAAGATAACTATGTGGATTTAAAGAGCTGTTTTTATATACAGGAGGAATATAGGTGAGAAGGAAAATGTGGTCGTACCTGATTGCCTGTGCGCTGCTTGCAGGTGGGCTGGCAGCGCCTGGCACATACACCAGAGTGTACGCGCAGGAGAGTCAGAACCGGCAGACGGAACAGAATACGCAGAGTGATGAAAGTGTAGAATACGTAACCAGCGTGCCAGAGCTTATAGATTCCATGGACGAGGCTGATGTGGTAAATTCTGACACAGCCGACTTATACAGTCTTCGCAGGATCATACTGTATACAGACGAAGTGCCGGAGACCTATGGCGCAACGACAGTCGTCTGCTATGACAAATATGATTACTATGTGCTTGGCTACGATACCGAGGAAGCTACGAAACAGGCATACGAAAAGCTTCAGGAAGAGTACGAGCCTGACAAATGTATGTTGGATCAGATAGTATATTCGGAAGATGTGCTGGCGGATTCAGATTTGGATTCAAATTCGTATGCTGCACAGCGGAACGTTGATGCCATGCTTGCCGCATCGGAGACATATAAGGCTGTAAGCTGGGGCACAAGGTACATGGGAATGGACAGGCTCAAGGCGGAGGTGTCAGAGTACAAGCTGGATGCTAAGGTAAATGTGGCGGTTATAGACTCTGGGGTGAATTCCTCGGATACTCTGTTTGAAGGCAGGATAAATGAGGAAGACAGTATGAACTGCTGCGAGGGTGAAGACCGAAGCGACTACAGTGACAACATGGGGCATGGCAGTCATGTGGCGGGTATCATAGCGGATGCGACACCTGACAATGTACAGCTCACGATCATCAAATGTTTCACAAGTCAGGGAGCAACCACGGTGTCAACGGTACAGCAGGGAATCATGGCTGCGCTTGACAGCGGTGCGGACGTGATCAATATGAGCTTCTGCTTCTATGGTAAAAATGCAAGTGACAACACCAGGTCGATGCTTGACAAATTGTTAAAGAGTGCAAAAGAAAATGGCGTCATCATGTGTGTGGCAGCAGGCAATGGTGAAAAATGGGAGATTAGAGATGTGGATGGCGTGTCATATCCGGCGGACAGCAGCGATGTGATAACGGTGTCGGCTCTGATGCGGAAGGACGGAACAGAGGATACTGCCGGCATGATATCGACGGATGCGGTGAAATTTGACGATAGCTATTCTTACTATGGAAATGCTGTAGATTTTTCCGCTCCCGGAACGAAAATAACATCGGCGTGGAAGACCGGAACAAATCATGGGTTTTCCACTTCAGGAACATCCATGGCGGCTCCGCATATATCAGCGGCGGCGGCCTACGTGAAGCTGGCGGAGCCGGAGCTTGACAGTAGTCAGTTGAAGAGCAGACTGATATCATATTCCGTGGATCTGGGAACAGCGGGAAAGGATAAATACTACGGTTACGGTTGTCCATACATGGCGGATTATTTTGCTAATACATTTGGCGAAAAACATCCGGAGACAAAGGTTGGAACCTGTGCGGTGGAAAGTCTTGGAAATGCGAAGGATGGACTGAGACTGTCGTGGACTTTGGCGGATAATGCAAGTGGGTATAAGATATACAGGAAAACTGCGACAAGCGCATACAAATGTATTGCTGAGATAAAAGGTTCAGGAGTCAGAACATACACTGACAAGACTGCGGCGGCTGGAATCAGATACAGATATGCGGTGAGGGGCGTGAACGGCACGGTCGAGGGACAGCCGGCGGCTACAAAGGCACTGGTCAGACTTACCCAGCCGAAGTACAACGTGAAGAATGCGTATTCCGGCGTGAAGGTATCCTGGGACAAAGTAAAGGGCGCGAGTGGATACAAAATATACCGCAAGGCACCGGGGCAGAACGGATGGAAGCAGTACAGGGTACTGTCTGCGGACACACACACATTTGTCGATAAGAAAGTGACAGATTACAGGAGCTACACATACACCGTAAAGGCGTTCAGGAGCACTGTGGCGAGCTCATATGATATGGCTGGCGTCAGGTTGTACAGGATGCCGGGATGCAAGGCGAAAACGGTCAGATCAAATTACAGAAAGACGGTGGATGTAACATGGAACAAGGTCAGGTATGTCAGCGGGTATCAGATCCAGTACAGTATAACGTCGAAATTTGACAGATATAAGGTGGCAACGATAAATAAGTCCACAAAGCTCAGACGCAGGATAAGCTCCCTGTCCTCAGGAAAATATTATTATGTGAGGATGAGAACCTACAGAAGAGTTGGCGGCAAGACCATTTATGGAGGCTGGAGCAGTGTACAGCGCGTAAAGGTAAAATAGTGAAAGGCAGATAAGATGGCAGAAAATAAGGATTTGGAAGAATATAAAGTCTCCACGATGGAGGATGAAGAGGATTATTTTGACAATGTGGAGATGGAGCTCGACTACAGCATCAGTATAACTGAGGGCTCTATGGAGCTTGGGAGGGACAATATAAAGGAACAGAAGAAGTACATGCGTGACAGCCATGGGGATATGGATGACGAGGAGTTCCTGCAGAACATGCAGTCTGTGAACAATGATGAGGCATTCATCAGAAGAGCTGCAAAGCGTCTGGAGGTGTATGAGCACCAGAAGAAGGTGCCGTACTTCGGCAAATTTGTATTCAAATATAAAGATGACGAAGAGTATCTCCCGGTATATGTGGGTATGAGCGGTTATCAGTCAGATATGAATGGGCAGCAGCTTGTGTACGACTGGAGAGCACCTGTATCCTCTATGTATTATGCTTATGAAAAGGGACCGGCATCCTACAATGTCCATGTGGATGACATGGAAGATGATGAGTTTTCTGGAGACATAGTGGAGAAGAAACAGTTTCTGGTGTCAAATGGCAGACTTAAAGACGCGGTGGATACTGACTCCAACATCAACGACGCCATATTGCTGGAGGCCCTTGGCGGCAACAGTGGTGTGAAGATGAAAAATGTGGTGGCTACCATACAGAAGGAGCAGGATGCGATCATAAGAAACCGCACGGCGTATAACCTTATAGTGGACGGCCGCGCCGGAAGCGGTAAGACGGTCATAGCCATGCACAGGCTGGCGTGGCTGCTGTACAACTACAAGACACTTGAGAGTGACAATGTCATGATACTTTCTCCAAACAGTATTTTTGGCGATTATATATCAGAGGTTCTCCCGGAGCTCGAGGAGAACAGTGTGCCTGAGAAGGAATTTGACAGTCTGCTTGAGGAGCTTCTTTTCATAGAGGAGGAATATGAGAGCAAGCTGGATCAGTCGGAGTTCATTATAGACAGCGGAGACCAGGACAACCAGAGGATGAGAAATATCAAGGTCAAGTCGTCCATCTCTTTCTACGACAGTTTCAATGAGTATCTGGACAGGTATGTGTCAGGTATAAAGTTCAGAAATTTCCACTATCAGAAGGTGGAGTATACAGGCGAGGATATAGCCGCCATGTTCAATGGAAGATTTGCAAGAAAACCTGTGTATGAGAGATTCGAGAACATAGCATATTTCATAGTAGACAGGGTGGAGGATAATTCCCCGAAGGAGTTCCCAGACGAGAAGAAGCGTAATCTGGCAAGGCAGATACAGAAGCAGATGGTAAATTTATTTGCAGAGAGGAATCTGGTTGAGCTGTATGTTGGATTCCTGGCGGAGATGGAAGAGAAATACCCAGGCATATCGGAGTACAGAGATGAATACGGAAAGATATGCTATGAGGATATCCTTCCGATACTCTATCTGCAGGTATACTTTTATGGTTGTCATTCCTACAACAATATCAAGCACCTCGTCATAGATGAGATGCAGGATTACAATATATTTCAGTATGCGGTGATAGACAGGGTATTTGGCTGCAAGAAGACTATCCTAGGCGACAGGTATCAGGTGCTCTTCTATGATCCTGAGGAGACTGTTGTGGATGTTCTGACGAAGATATTTGCAAAGAGAAACGGACAGGGCGGCTATGAGCTCAAGGAGCTGTTCGCGTCGTACAGATCCACGGCGGAGATCACGGAGTTCTGTAACGGCATACTTGGCGGAGAGGGCGTAGGTGGCAACACTGTGGAGAGACACGGCAGGGTGCCTGAGGAGATACAGTGTGAGTCACTGGATGAAGCTGTGGAGTTCATAAATGACAAGCTGAGCTACGGAGACATGGACGCCTACGACAACATAGCAATCCTGACAAATGACGAGGCAGACGCCTACGAAGTGTACAAACAGCTTTCCGAGTACACCGAGGTGACGCTCATCACCAATCAGTCGGTTGTCTATGCGGGCGGTGTGGTCGTACTTCCAAAGTTCCTTGCAAAGGGAATGGAGTTCGATGCAGTGTACGTCATGACGGACGGAACCTACGACGGCAGCATGGTCACAAGACATGCACATTATATCGCCTGTACAAGGGCACTCCATGAGCTGTATGTGCTTGATGTGGTTCAGCCACAGTAGTGACACAGAGAAAGAAATATTATAACAGCTATATTATACGGAAAACAGCGATTATAACTGAACAATATGTGATGTGCTATACGGCATTTCCGCCTGAGTGGAGATGCCGTTTTTTAGTGCTGCTATATGGTGGATGCGCGCCTGGGCGGAATTGCGGCTGCGGATGTCAGAACTCTGAAAATTACGCTTCGCCAATAATAAAAATTTGTATAAATTGTGCAAAAATTACACAAAAACATAAATAACATATTCTTATTGTTGCAAAACACACAAATAAGTGTTACTATCAAGGAAACGGAGAAACTAAAAATAGTTTCTGAGTTTCCTGGGCGGGAAGTATGTACAGGAAGCTGACAGACACGGATGGACAGGAGGGTGTTATGGACGGAGAAACACAGCAGCAGTTACGTCTTAGAATATACGAGGCGACCATAGAAGAGTTCCGGGAGAAGGGGTTCAAATTCACCATGGACGATATGGCCAGACGCCTTGGCGTGAGCAAGAAGACCATATATCAGGTCGTCAGGGACAAGGAATCGCTGTTCTTTGACACGGCGACATATATATATGAGCAGATCAAGAGAAGTGAGCAGGCGGTCATGGATGACGACAGCATGACCACTGTGGAGAAGATAAAGGCGATACTCATAGCCATGCCGGACAGCTACAGCGAACTGGACTGGAGGCAGATATACCAGCTGGAGAATTCATATCCACGGATATTTGCCAGGGTGAGAGTAATGATGGAGCAGCAGTGGGATAATACCATAGAGCTCCTGAGGCGCGGAATTGATGAGGGTGTTATAAGGAACATTCCGATTCCGGTCATCAAGACAATGTTCGAGGCCACACTTGAGAAATACATGGAGACTACAGTCCTGATAGATGCAGGACTTACATTTGACGAGGCGGTGCAGTATACACTGGATGTGCTTATGGATGGTATATCCTGTAAGGAGTAGGAGTGCGGTACATATTAAAGACAGGAGGTTGTGCTATGGGCAAGAGATCTGAGGTTATATTTGGCAACAGGATGAGCGGTCAGGTCGTCAAAAAGGCGGAGAACTCCAAGGAGAGATTTGTCAGGAGATTTGGTGATGACAGTGACGTGGATTATCCTCTTGCAGTTGTGAAGAATCCGTATATTGGGGATTCTCTTGGGGTTTCAAATATTGTGATCGACGGCGTAGTCAGTGATGATGCGGAAGCCGGTGAACGTGAGGCGTTTGACAGGGACAAAGGAATCATAGTTGGCAATATCAGGATGGGATTCGGACACTACAGGATATCCATGGCGATAGCATCAGCGGCCAATCATCTGGGATACAAGCCGTACTGGATGGATCTCAATTCCTATAGTGAGACCACGGGAGGGAAGGTTATCGAGGCACAGAATAAGCTCTATTCCCTGGGATCCAGGATCTCTGGGAAGAGCAAGGTTTTCAACAAGGCGGTGTGGGAGCCTATGAATTATGAGGGCTTCAGGAAGCTGTCATACAATGCCTCAGATCAGATGAATGCGGAGCTCATGACACCCGTATTCGGGAATGTTCCGAAGGATATCCCGCTTGTGGCGACACATGTGTGGCCTGCCCAGGCAGCAGTCCACGCAGGGATGAAACATGTGGTGAATGCAATCCCTGACAACTGGCCTATGGCGCTCCACCTTGCGGAGGGAAGCCTTCACACGGTTCAGACCAGATCGGCATACCTTGGATACAGAACTTTGAACGGCATGCAGGGCGACGAGGTGCTTAAGCCTATGCCCGGTGATTCCATCAGATACGTTGGACACTATATAGATCACGAGCTGGTGGCAGCCATAGAGGAGGACTGCGACAGGAGAATAGAGAGAAGAAAGAAAAAGGTACCGATGCGTTTCCTGCTCACCATAGGAGGAGCCGGAGCACAGAAGGATATATTTGCAGCTATTATCAGGACGGCGCTTGCCAGCGTGAAGAAGGGTAACATGGTCCTGTATGTAAATGTGGGCGACTACATGAACGTGTGGGAAGAGCTGGTGAGAGAGATACCCGCCATGGAGAGCCTTGTCACGACACATTTCGACGACTGGGATGACACCACAGCATTTGCGGATAAGGCTCTTAAGGAAGAGGTGTACGGAATACACGCATTCTGCCACGAGAATATATATGAGGCTGTGTACTGCACTAACCTTCTTATGAGAAGCTGTGATGTACTCATAACGAAGCCGTCTGAGCTGGCCTTTTATCCAGTCCCAAAGCTTTTCATCAAGAGAGTTGGCGGACACGAGCAGTGGGGAGCTATACACTCTGCAGAGATCGGAGACGGAACACTGGAGTGCCGTGACATACCGCACACTCTCCAGATGATGAAGCTGTTCATGCAGGATGACAGTATACTCACAGATATGTGTGAGAACATAAAGAGGAACAAGGTTGACGGAATATACGACGGAGCGTATGAGGTCGTAAAACTGGCGATGGATATGAAGAACTGAGAATGGAGGGTTACATTATGTATAAGGTAAAGAAGAAAGAGACATTTATACCATCATCAAATGGAAAGGACAGGCTGCATGTCATCGTGTGGGAGCCACAGGGCGAAGTTCGGGCGATACTTCAGATATCCCACGGAATGATAGAGCTGATAGACAGATACGATGAATTTGCAAGGTATCTTGCTGCGAAGGGCTTTGTGGTGGCTGGAAATGATCATCTGGGACACGGCCTTACGGCGGCAAACATGGATGAGCTTGGATATATGAATGCCTACGATGCGAGCAAGGCCATAGTTGCGGATCTTCACAGAGTGACGAGAAGCCTGAAGAAGGCGTACAAGGGAGTTCCGTTCTTTCTGATGGGACACTCCATGGGTTCATTCATGGCGAGACGATACATGAGTGATTACGGCTGGGACCCAAAGTACCCATCACCTTACACGGATGGCTCAAGTGTGGACGGCTTTGTCTGCATGGGAACCGGAAGCATGCCGGAGTATATGCTGCAGGTCGGCAGACTTGTGTTGGAGCTTGAGAAGAGCCAGCACGGCGAGAGGTACAGGAGTACCCTTATGGAACTGCTTGCATTTGGAACGTACAACAGGGGCATTCCGAAGACAACTATCGTGGATGGCGAGGTGAGAAAGAGGACAAATAAGGACTGGGTGAGCCGTGATCCGAAGCGTGTGGACGCATATGTGGATGATCCTCTGTGCCAGTTCTCATTTACCCTGAAGGGCTACGAGACGCTGTTCAATACACTCCACTATATACAGGAGGACAGGAACATAGCAAAGATACCGAAGAATGTGCCGGTTTTGTTTGTGTCCGGTGACAGGGATCCTGTTGGACATTACGGCAGGGATGTTATGAAGCTCTACGAGTTATACCACAAGAGAGTTTCGCACAATGTGGCCTGCTATCTGTATGAGGACTGCAGACACGAGATACTGAACGAGCTGTGCAGGGATAAGGTATTTGACGATATTGACAAATGGCTTGAGACAAGGCTTGCTGATATAAAAGGCTAGGCCTTGAAGGAGGTTATATATGGGAGAAAATTCACAGGATAATACACAGAATGGCGCACCTGCGGGCGGCCTTCAGAAAAGGACAAAGATAGCCTACGGAGTAGGCGCCGTGGGAAAAGACATGGTGTATATGCTGGTAGCCAGCTATATATTGTACTATTACAATTCGGTACTCGGCGTCAGCTCGGTGTTTATAGGAACCGTGCTGATGGCGGCGAGGGTGTTTGATGCATTTAACGATCCTATCATGGGCATCGTGGTGGCAAAGACCAGAAGCAGATGGGGAAGATTCAGACCGTGGATATTCTCAGGAACTGTGCTGAACGCGGTGGTTCTCTATGCTATGTTCGCCGTGCCGGAGAGCATGGGTGCTGGTGGTATGAAGGTGTTCCTGACAGTGACATATTTCCTGTGGGGAATCACATACACGTTGATGGATATTCCGTACTGGTCCATGATCCCGGCCATCACTGAGCCGGGCAAGGAGAGGGAGAATCTGTCGGCACTGGCAAGATCCTGCGCGGGGGTGGGGTCTGCCATACCTACTGTACTTACCATGATAGTGGTCCCAGCTATAAGCGGTGCAGCCCTGGCGGCGGACAAGCTGAATATCACGGATTACCGCATTGGCTTCAAGTGGTGGGCTCTTCTGGTTGCTGTGGTGTTCGTCATCTCGGAGGCTATATGCGTGGCAAATGTAAAGGAGAAGGGTGACACAGTAGTGGAGTCCCATGGCATAGGTGAGATGTTCCATTCACTCGTGACCAATGACCAGGCTCTGGCTGTGGTCATCACCATCGTGCTCGTAAACTCTGCACTCTATATAACAAGCAACCTGCTCATATATTTCTTCACATATGACATAGGCAGTGAGAGCGGATATGCACTGTTCTCCGCATTTGGCGGTGGCGCGCAGATACTTGCCATGATGCTTTTCCCGCTCTTTAGAAAAAAGATGTCCAAGCGAAAGCTGTTCGTACATTCAGTAGTATATGAGATTGTCGGATATGTGATGCTGCTTGCCTGCAGCTTTGCCGGTGTTACCCGCATGACAGTGGGCGGAGTACCATGCTGGTACATCCTGTTCATACCGGGACTTCTGGTATTTGCGGGAAGCGGACTTCTAAATGTGCTGATAACCGTGTGCCTTGCCGACAGCATAGACTACGGAGAGTACAAGAACGGACAGAGAGATGAGAGCGTCATATGCTCCATGCAGACATTTGTAGTAAAGCTTGCATCGGGAGTTGCAGTGTTCTTTGCCGGACTTGCCATCAAATGGGTCGGCCTCATTCAGCCTGCCGATGGAACGTCGGAGGTCATAGAGCAGAGCACGGGAACCCTCATGGGACTTTCCATGATGATGACAGTCGTTCCGATAGTCCTTCTTATCATAGGACTCGTATTCTTCATCAGGAAATACAAACTGACAGAGGAGCGGATGCAGGAGATCATGACGAAGCTTAGATAGGAGGAACCGCTGACAATTAGGGGCGATACATATTATTAGGAGGAACCGCTATGATCAGATATATAGAAGAACATCAGGTATTCATACTGGAGACAAAGTCGACGCAGTATGCTATGTGTGTGCGCCCGGATGGACACCTTGAGCACCTGTGCTACGGTGGCAGGAGTCTGGACTGCGGAGAGCAGAATACAGTAGGACTTTGGGATGTGACGCATGATCGCAGCCTGTTCGAGACCGGCAATGCCATAGCGCTGGATGGTGGACTTACCTTAGAAAGTCTGCTGCAGGAACTGTCGTCAACCGGCAAGGGGGATGTCAGCGAACCATTTGTCTGTATGACCCATGCAAATGGCAGTACGACCTGCGACTTTGTGTACGAATCCTATGAGATAAAGAACGGCAGGGATGAGCTTGAGGGACTTCCGTGCGCGGTGGAATATGGCGAGGTAACACAGCTCACCATAACCCTCCGGGACAAATTCTACAGACAGAAGCTTGAGCTAATATATGTCACATGGGATGAATGCGACGTGATAACCAGAAGTGCCTGCCTGACAAATGAAAGCGATGACGTGGAGCGGGTGGACAGACTCATGTCCATGCAGCTTGATATGAGAATGTATCAGGAATATGACATGATACATTTCGGAGGAGCCTGGGCGAGGGAAATGCACAGATCGGTGCACCCTGTAAGGCAGGGAAGAGTGTCTGTCTCATCGTCGACCGGAACCTCCGGCAGCAGGGCAAATCCGTTCTTCATGGTGGCTGAGCACGGCAGTTCTGAGGAACATGGTGAGTGTTACGGCTTCAACCTCATATATTCAGGAGACCATATGGAGAGCTGTGAACAGAACTCCTATGGCCGCATGCGTATCCTCAGCGGTATCAATCCGGAAGGATTTTCGTTTGCTCTTGAGCCAGGACAGTCATTTCAGTCGCCGGAGGCGGTCATGACATACTCCGATACAGGATTTGGCGGTGTCAGCAGTCATATGCATGCATTTGTCAGAAGACATATAGTCAGAGGCCGCTGGGCGGACCGGGAGAGGCCTGTTCTGCTGAATAGCTGGGAGGCCGCATACTTTGATATAAATGAGAAGAAGCTGCTGAAGCTTGCAAAAGAGGCAAAGAAGTGCGGCATAGAGCTGTTCGTCATGGATGACGGCTGGTTCGGACACAGGGACAATGACACATCCTCCCTTGGAGACTGGCAGGAGAACCGCAGCAAGCTTCCGGGCGGAGTGAAGCAGCTTGCGGACAAGATAAATGCACTTGGACTTGACTTTGGCATATGGGTAGAGCCGGAGATGGTGAACGAGGACAGTGATCTCTACAGGTCACACCCGGAGTGGGCGGTCAGAGTTCCGGGACAGAGCCATGCCGAAGGACGTCATCAGATGCTTCTGGATCTCACCAATAAGGATGTGGGAGACCATATAGTGGAAGCCATGACAAATGTGTTCTCATCTGCGAATATCTCGTACGTGAAGTGGGATATGAACAGGATCATGTCTGACAGGTACAGCCAGACGCTGCCGTCTGACAGGCAGGGCGAATTTGGACACAGGTATGTGCTGGGACTCTACGATATCATGGGAAGGATTACTAAGCGTTTCCCTGAGATATTGTTTGAGGGATGTGCCGCCGGGGGAAACAGATTCGATCTCGGTATACTGTGTTACATGCCGCAGATATGGGCGAGTGATGACACGGATGCCAGGGAGAGGATTGAGATACAGACGGGTTACAGCTATGGCTACCCTATGTCGGTAGTCAGCAGTCACGTGTCCGGATGCCCGAATCACCAGACACTCAGGGGCACCCCGCTTGAGACGAGATTCGGAGTGGCGGCATTTGGCGTGCTGGGCTATGAATGCAACCTGTGCGATATGAAGAAGAAAGACCTGGAGGCCATAAAGGAACAGGTGGAGTTCTACAAGAGACACAGGCGCACACTTCAGTTCGGTGGATATCACAGGATCGAGAATGGCACGGTGTCAGATCTAAAGAGAAATGTGTACCAGTTTATGACGGTGGCGCAGGATGGCTCAGAGGCAGTGTCCTGCTATTATGAGGGCCAGGTGATACCGAATTATACTTACAAGCATATGCGGACTAAGGGGCTTGATGAGACTTCAGTCTATGTCATGGAGGGCAGAAACCTGCAGTACAGCGTAAAACTCATGGGAGATCTCATCAACACTGTTACTCCTGTGCATGTGAAGCCGGATTCGCTGGCCCAGAGTGCGATAGACAAGGTAGTCAGGCTTCAGGGCGAGAAGGAGTACGTGCAAGCGGCCGGTGCGGTGTTCAATCGTATGGGGGTGAATCTTGCTCCAAACTTTGCAGGAACTGGCTACAACGACCAGACAGCTCTCTGGACGGAGCATGGGCTGAGGTTATATACATTCACCAGACAGTGATATATATGGTCACAAGCAGATGTATATATAGAATTGGGGCTCTGGAACATAGTACATTGTAAAAATAGTGGAAATAATATCTGAAATGTGTTATCTTACTCTTATAGAGAACTGTTCCTAATAGAAAATGATAAATACCAGAAGGAGGACTATACAATGAGTGAGAAGCGTAACACATGGCAGAAACAGGTCATATACTCTGTTATAAAGGAGCTCAAGACTCATCCTACAGTCCAGAGTCTGATAGATGAACTGGAAAAGAGAGGATATAAGATAGGCAAATCAACTGTGTACAGAGTGCTCTCTGATGCGGTTGAAGAGGGAATTGTCATGAATGTGTATTCCGGAGACAAGATGGAACATTTTGATGGCAATACGGAGAATCACTATCACATACGATGTAAGGTATGTGACAGGATATTTGACAGTGAGCTTCCATATCAGGATTCCATCACACAGATGGGCGTGGAGGCGGACAGCGATTTCGTCATACTGTCACACAACCTGGAATTCATCGGGATATGTCCATCCTGTAAGGACAGCCTGAAAAGTCTGTGATGGGGAAATGCAAAAGACCGGTACACATAAACGCATATTGTATGCGGTGTATGTGTACCGGCCTTTTTGTATATGCAGGCAATGCCAAGAGCCTGTATCTTATCTGCTCTGTCAGTCTTTCTTTTTCTGTGAAATGATATTTGCAGATTTTATTTCTTTCTTTATAAATTCAGGAATCGCGGAATTGTCTTTCTGGTCAGATCCAGGTGTGTCCGGCTGCGCCTCAACTGTATGTGAGTTTACGCTTATAGGATCCACGCGAGGATTGCTGATAAATGTCTTGTTGGCCGAAGGCTTTACAACTGTCATTCCGAGGATGGACTTCTTGTTGCGAAGCTCTCTTTCCTCATCTGGTGTGCGCTCAGGGGCGGCATCCACCATATTGCCGTCACCGAAAAGATCTATCTCAAAGCTGCTGTCTTTTTCTTCCTGCTCATCGACAGTATCATCGTCCAGAGCGTCTGTGACGATCGGTTCAGCATGGATGGATGTATCTTCATCGTTGTCATCAGCAAATGCGCTGTCAAGATCAGGATCGTATTCATCAGCAAATGCGCTGTCAAGATCAGGGTCATATTTTTCATCTGATTCAGTGTCGCCAAATTCAGGATCGGAGTCGACATACTCCTCAGGCTTCTCAAAAAATGTAGGATCTATATCGAGCTTGAAGTCGACCTCTGAGTGACCCACTTCAATGCCGCAGTCGTTGAACAGCTTGGTCGTGTAGCAGTTTTTCAGCTTCTCGATGAGTTCAGTGTCTTCGTACTTGAGCTGTTCGAGTATGTTTGCGATTATCATTCCCTGATATTCATCCGTCCATCCGTCCTCAAGCTTTACTGCGATACCGAGCTTCATACTCTTTATCGCCATACAGATAACACCCCTGGAGCCGTCCTTCATTATGAGGTCAGGATTCTGGTTGATATAATATGAAGGTGTTCCGTAATCGTTGATCTTCTCAGGATATTTGTGGATGCATGAGAAGTTGTAGTCTATAGTCTCCCGGAGTTCGTTTGACAGGCTGAATGGATCCATGAGCTTTGCGTAGGACATGGCGATGCTTCTAAGTGGCAGTGCAAATACCGGAACTCCACAGCCGTCTATGCCGAGCCCGATCTTGAATGTAGGGGTCTGGCTGAGCATGGATATGAAATTGATTATCTGCTGCTGTACAGGGGAATCCTTGAGCTGATAGCCGTCCGGCTTACCGGTGAGCTCTCTCTGGAGCAACATAAGGCTGAAATGTTTTCCCGAGCAGCAGTGCTGAAGTTTGCTCTGTCCCTGCCTTGGGTGGAGCTTTGACCTGTCGGTGAGCTTTGCCGCCAGCGCTGAAGCTGATGTGGAAGCGCATGGCTTCATGATCATGTCATCGGGATTCAATCCTGTCTTGCGCGAGATCTCCTCCAGCACAAATATATGATGGTTGCTTCCCCAGTGGGAAGAGTTGAACATGGCAACATCCTCGTCGGTGAGGTTGAACCTTCTGTGAAGTCCTGCCAGCAGTGTAGGCAGCACCTGTATAGGCTTGCTTGCGGAACGCATGAAAGTCTGTTTCTCTATGTCGCCAAGGTAGGCGATTGTATCTCCTGTGGATGACACAACTGCGATGGAGCCGCGGTGTGTATTCTCAACAATATTTCCACGGTATTCTTTTACTAATATCTCTGACATATATTCAACACCTCATTTGTATTTTGTATGATTTTCTTCCGATATAGTCATTATATGAAAAAGATATCCGTTTGCAAAATGAAAATTACATAATATATAAGAAAAATATGAGAAATGTAATTGAGTGTAAGTAAGTAATAACTAAAAAATATCGCCTGATACTGACAAAATACATCATTTGTCATATATACCCTGAGTAAAAAATGTTTAAAAAAATCGAAAAATGCGCATTTTTTTTGTGAAAATGCATAAAAAACTTTGATTATTATAAAAAGGATGGTATAATGTCTTTATAATTTTGCATGGAGAGGTGACTTACATGATTAAAAAAGAAATGATCGCCATGCTCCTTGCTGGTGGACAGGGCAGCCGTCTTGGGGTTCTTACATCCAAGCTTGCCAAGCCAGCGGTAGCATTTGGCGGCAAATACAAGATAATCGATTTCCCACTGAGCAACTGTATCAACTCGGGGATTGACACAGTAGGTGTACTTACACAGTACAGACCACTCAGACTTAACCAGCATATCGGAATCGGCATTCCTTGGGATCTCGATAGAAACATTGGTGGTGTCACAGTGCTTCCACCATACGAGAAGAGCAACAACAGCGAGTGGTACACAGGTACTGCCAACGCTATCTACCAGAACATAGAGTTCATAGATTATTACAATCCAGACTATGTTCTCATACTTTCCGGTGATCATATCTACAAGATGGATTATGAACACATGCTTGACTATCACAAGTCCATGAATGCGGATGTGACACTTGCCACATACCAGGTTCCATGGGAGGAGGCAAGCAGATTCGGAGTAGTTATAACGAATGATGACGGCATCATCTCAGAGTTTGAGGAGAAGCCGGAGAACCCAAGAAGCAACAAGGCTTCCATGGGTATATACATATTCAACTGGAAGATCCTCCGCGAGGCACTTGTTACCATGAAGGATCAGCCGGGATGCGATTTCGGTAAGCATATTATTCCATACTGCCATGAGAACGGCAACAAGATATGTGCATACGATTTCAAGGGATACTGGAAGGATGTAGGAACTCTCGGTTCATACTGGGAGGCCAACATGGAGCTTGTCGACATAGTTCCTGAGTTCAATCTGTATGAGGAATTCTGGAAGATATATACGAAGACAGACGCCATACCACCTCAGTACATAGATGAAGCGGCAAAGGTATCCAAGTGTATCATCGGAGAGGGAACCGAGATATACGGAACCGTTGAGAATTCAGTTATAGGCTCTTGTGTAACCATAGGAGAGGGTGCGGTCGTTAAGGATTCGATTATAATGAATGGGGTTACGATCGAAGCTGGTGCCTATGTTGAAAAGGGAATCATTGCCGAGAATGTCAAGGTTGGTGCAAATGCCAAGCTTGGAGTTGGTGAGGAAGCTGTCAATGAGATGAAGCCTAATATCTACGCATTTGGCCTTGTTACTATAGGTGAGAACTCAGTTATACCTGAGGGCGTAACAATAGGTAAGAACACTGCAATATTCGGTGACACAGATCCTTCGGATTATCCGGACGGAACACTTCCGAGTGGCGGTAGTATTATAAAGGCAGGTGAGTAGACATGAGAGCATTAGGAATTATTCTGGCAGGTGGTAACAGCAATAAGCTGGGAGATCTTTCAGCAAAGAGAGCCGTTGCAGCCATGCCTATCACAGGAAGCTACAGAGCAATTGATTTCGCACTTTCCAATATGACTAATTCTCATATTCAGAAGGTAGCGGTATTCACACAGTACAACACAAGATCACTGAATGAGCATCTGAACTCAAGCAAGTGGTGGGATTTCGGAAGAAAGCAGGGAGGTCTGTTCATCTTCACACCTACCATCACAGCAGCTAACAGCTACTGGTACAAGGGAACAGCAGATGCACTTTATCAGAATATCAAGTTCCTCAAGGAGAGCCATGAGCCATATGTAGTTATCGCTTCAGGAGACGGTATCTACAAGCTCGACTACAACAAGGTTCTTGAGGAGCATATAAGCAATGGTGCAGATATCACGGTTGTATGCAAGGATATGGCACCGGGCGAGGATGACATCAACAGATTTGGTGTTATCAAGATGAACGAGGATGGCAGGATCATAGACTTCGAGGAGAAGCCTCTTGTGGCAGGAACCAACACGGTTTCCATAGGTGTATATGTCATAAGAAGAAGACAGCTCATCGAACTCCTTGAGACATGTGCCAACGAGGGAAGAAATGATTTCGTAAGAGATATTCTCGTGAGATATAAGGGTGTCAAGAGAATTTACGGATACAAGATGGACAGCTACTGGAGAAACATAGGAACAAAGGAGTCATATTACAGAGCTAATATGGATTTCCTCAAGAAGGACGTAAGAGACTTCTTCTTCAAACAGCATCCGGATATCTACTCAAGAGTGGATGATCTCCCACCAGCAAAGTACAATGCAGATGCGGTGGTAAATAACAGCTTGATAGCAAGCGGTTGTATCATCAACGGAACCGTTGAGAACTCAGTTATATTCAAGAAGGTATACATTGGAAATAACTGTGTGATCAGGAACTCGATCATACTTAACGATGTCAACATCGGTGATAATTCCATCATCGAGAATTGTATCGTGGAGAGCAGGGATACACTCCGCGCGAACACAGTACATCAGGGAACACCTGAGGACATCAAGGTAATAGTGGAGAAGGATTTCAGATATGCGTTGTAGGATGCATACGGTATAAGTAGTACAAATGACAGTTGCGTGTGGGATCGCAATGTGTGTCAGGGTTAAGGGGGTAATTCAGATGCAGATAACTGATATCAGGATCAGAAGTGTTGAGAAGGAAGGCAAGATGAAGGCGGTTGTTTCTATTACGATCGATGACGAGTTTGTTGTGCATGACATCAAGATCATCGAGGGTGAGAAGGGCATGTTCATCGCGATGCCGAGTAGAAAGGCAGCGGATGGAGAATATAGAGATATCGCTCATCCGATCAATACAGCTACAAGAGAGCGTCTGCAGAGTATGATTCTTTCAAAGTATCAGGAATCTTTGGAAGAGTAATACCAGTCTCAAATAGACATTCAGAGCCAGTGCTAGAGGCGTAAGTCACCAAGCTGATAGCATTGGCTCTTTTTATATGGTCTTGTAAAAAAATATAGTATAAAGTAGAATGTATCTGTTTAGATCCAGATAGAATATGGAGGATATAATAATGGTAAAATCAGTTATACTTGCGGCAGGCAAGGGAACAAGAATGAAGTCAGATAAGCCAAAGGTAGTTCATCAGGTGATGGGGAAACCGATGGTATATTATTCTATAGAAGCGGCGCGCCAGGCGGGTGCAGACGAGGTGTGTGTGATCGTTGGATACAAGGCAGACGAGGTGAAGTCAGCCATAGCTGCCAGTGTCAACGATGTGAAGGTTGACTATGCGCTTCAGGAGGAGCAGCTCGGAACAGGTCATGCGGTAAAGTGCGCTGCAGATTTTATTGGACGTGATGGGGATGTGATCATACTCTGTGGAGATACACCGCTTGTGACAGGGGATACACTCAGAAAAGCACTTGATTTCCACAAGGAGAGCGGGAATGGTGTAACTGTAATATCGGCGATGCTTGATGATCCATTTGGATATGGAAGGATCATAAGGGACGGTGACAGCCTGGCAAAGATCGTGGAGCAGAAGGATGCTGACGAAGCGGAGCAGGCTGTGAAGGAAGTTAACTCGGGCATGTATATATTTGACTGCGCAGCACTTCAGGACGCACTGTCACAGATATCAAATGACAACGCCCAGGGAGAGTATTATCTTCCGGATGCGATAGAGATAATAAAGAAAATGGGGCTTCCGGCTTCCGCTGTTCCGATGGACGATGCTGACCAGATAAGAGGAGTCAACACCCTGGAGCAGCTTGCAGATGCTGAGAAGATCATGGAGAACAGATAACAATAGAACGATCCACCTGGGTGGAGGAAAATGGAGAGACCAAATGAAGATCATAGTTGGACTTGGCAATCCCGGTGCGAAATATGCCGGAACAAGACACAATGTAGGATTTGCGGTTCTGGATGAGCTGGCAGAGAGACATAATATAAGGATAGACACTGCAAAGCATAAGGCACTTATAGGAAAGGGTATAATAGACGGAGAGAAGGTCATACTCGCCATGCCTCAGACATTTATGAATCTCAGCGGAGAGAGCGTAAGGGCGATAATGGACTTCTACAAATGTACGGTTGAAGATCTGATAGTCGTGTACGATGACATAGATCTTGACGTCGGCAAGCTCAGGATCAGACAGAAGGGAAGCGCCGGTGGTCATAACGGTATGAAGAATATCATACAGCACGTTGGCAGCCAGGAATTTGTCAGGATCAGAGTGGGGGTTGGCAAAAAGCCGGATCACATGGATCTGGCTGATTATGTGCTGTCGAGATTTGGAAAGGAAGATCTGGCGAATATAAGAGAGAGCTGCGGTAATGCCTGCGATGCGGTGGAGACCATACTGGCGGATGGCGCAGTTGCAGCTATGAATAAGTTTAATTGAGAGTGATGGAGAATGATACGTGTACTTGGTGAGCCATTTGAAAAACTGAATATATATACAGAGTTGAAGGAGTGGCTTGCATCCGGAGATGGATTTGTCAATGTGACAGGTACGACGGGCGAGGGCACGGACAGAGTATTCATGATGCAGGGCTTCGGTGATGACGCATCGGTGCGCCTGATACTGACATATAACGACAGGCGTGCGGAGGAGCTGTACAGCGATATGAAGTTCTACGGAAGGGATGTATATATGTATCCTGCAAAGGATATTCTGTTCTTCAGTGCAGATGTTCATGGCAATGCCATAACCAGACGGCGCATGGAGGTCCTTCGGCGTCTGGCAACGGGAGAACCATGTACGATCATAGCCACGGTAGATGCAATGTATGACAAGATACCTGCACTGTCCTATATGAAAAAATACGTGATAAATATCTATGCGGCACAGTCTCTTGATCTGGATGAGCTCAAGGGCAAGCTGGTGGACCTTGGTTATGAAAAAACTGACAGTGTGGAGGAGCCGGGACAATTTGCCATACGAGGCGGTATCGTGGACATATTTCCGCTGACTGAGGAATGTCCATACAGAATAGACATGTGGGACGATGAAGTCGATACCATCAAGACATTTGATGCGGAGAGCCAGAGATCAATAGAGAATGTTGATGAACTTGTAATTTATCCCGCGGGAGAGATGGTGCTTTCAAAGGAGAGGATCGACAGAGGTATACACAGGCTGGAGGCAGAGCTGAAGCCGTATGCGAAGAAGCTTAAGGATTCATTTCAGACGGAGGCGTATGCCAGGATAAAGGGCGAGATAGCCACGCTGAAGGAACAGCTCACGGAGTTCAGTGCGATATACGGAGTGGACAGCTATGTTGATTATTTCTACAGTGACACGGTGTCTCTGGTGGACTGCCTGCCGGAGGATGCGTACATTTTCATAGATGAGACGAAGAAGGTCACGGAGAAGGCGGATGGCAGTGAGAAGAGTTTTCTTAGCAGCCTGACACACAGGCTGGAGGGGGGATATATCCTCCCGGGGCAGATGAAGGTTCTGTTCACTTATGATGATGTTCTGGAAAAATGCAGACGCTACAAGGTTGTGGGCTTTGACTCATTTGTGGGTGAGGATGACCGTGTAAAGTATGCTCACCGCATGGAGATCGAGAGCAGGGAGGTTCACAGCTACAGGAACAATTTTGATGCGCTGGTTACTGATATCAAGAAATGGAAAAAGGACAAATACAGCGTCCTGTTCGTATCGCCATCATCGGTCGGTGCGAAGAGAATGGTCGATAACCTCATGGACAATGACGTCATATGTCATTACCTGAACGACCCGGACAAAGCTCTGGCTGCCAGAGAGATGGCGGTCATGCCGGGAAGGCTCAGAGCCGGTTTTATGATACCGGAGATGAAGCTCATCGTGGTCAGTGAGGGAGATGTGTTCTCCAGCAAGACATCACATTCGCAGGCTTCGAGGAAGAAGCTGCCGCGTGCCGGGGAGATAGTAAAGTCATTCTCGGATGTGAGCGTGGGCGATTATGTGGTCCATGAGAAGTACGGAATAGGTATCTATCGTGGGCTTGAGAAGATAGAGGTCGACGGCGCTTTGAAGGACTATCTGGTCATCGAGTATGCAGAGGGCGGCAAATTATATGTCCTGGCTTCCGAGACGGACAGGATACAGAAGTACAGGAGCAAGGAGAGCCGAGCCCCGAAGATCAACAGACTCGGTGGCAGTGAGTGGCAGAAGGTAAGAAACAAGGTTAAGGGACATGTCAGCGAGGTGGCTCAACATCTTGTAAAGCTGTACTCAGAGAGACAGGCGAGGGAAGGCTTTGCCTATTCTTCTGATTCCGAGTGGCAGAAGGAGTTCGAGGAGACATTTCCTTATACTGAGACTGACGATCAGTTAAAGGCCATAGAGGATGTCAAGGCGGACATGGAGAGCCATAAGATCATGGACAGACTGGTGTGCGGAGACGTTGGATTTGGCAAGACTGAGGTGGCGATCCGTGCTGCGTTCAAGGCTGTCGGTGACAGCAAACAGGTTGCGTATCTTGTGCCGACCACGATCCTTGCCGAGCAGCATTATGAGACGTTCACAGAGCGAATGAAGGATTATCCGGTGACGGTGAGACTGCTGTGCAGATTCTGTACCCAGAAGGAGATAAAATCTACACTCAGAGAGCTGAAAGAGGGCAAGGTGGACATAGTCATAGGAACCCACAGGCTGCTCTCAAAGGATGTGGAGTTCAAGAATCTGGGACTTCTCATAATAGATGAGGAACAGAGATTCGGTGTAAATCACAAAGAGAAGATAAAAGAGATGAAGACCAATGTGGATGTTCTGACACTGACGGCGACGCCTATCCCGAGAACACTCCATATGAGTCTTGTTGGAATCAGAGACATGAGCCTGCTTGAGGAGCCTCCGGTGGACAGGAGGCCGATACAGACCTATGTCATGGAATATGACAGGGAGCTTGCCAGGGAGGCGATTGCCAGAGAACTTGCAAGGCATGGTCAGGTATACTATGTGTACAACAGGGTCGAAGGCATAGAGAGATTTGCGGATGATGTGAGAAGCCTCGTGCCATATGCAAATGTAGAGTTTGCCCATGGACAGATGGATGGACGTACTCTGGAGGACATCATGTACCGGTTCAACAAAAAGGAGATAGACGTGCTTGTGTGCACGACCATCATAGAGACCGGACTTGATATACCGAATGCAAATACCATAATCATACACGATGCAAACCTGTTTGGTCTGGCACAGCTCTACCAGTTACGCGGAAGAGTTGGTCGCTCGGACAGAAGTGCATTTGCATTTATGTTCTACAGGCGCAACAAGATGATATCTGAGGTCGCTGAGAAGAGACTTAGAGCGATAAAAGAATATACGGATCTCGGCTCGGGAGTCAAGGTGTCCAAGGCGGATCTCAATATCAGAGGTGCGGGAAGCGTCCTGGGCGAGAGCCAGTCGGGCAACTATGAGGTCGTGGGCTATGACCTTTACTGCAAGATGCTCAACGATGCGGTCAGGGAGCTCCGCGGCGAGAAGGTTTTCCAGGAATACGAGACGGAGATAGACCTTCCGGTGGATTCGTTCATCCCTGAGACGTACGTCAAAAACGACTTTGTCAAGCTGGAGCTTTGTAAGAGAATATCCCTCATCAAGAATGAGAATGAGTACAATGACATAGTGGATGAGCTCATTGACAGATTTGGCGACATCCCTGACGAGACAATGAATCTTCTTGATGTGGCACTGTTAAGGGCAAATGCAAATGTCTGCTTCATAACCCGTATATGGTACAAGGACGGAGACCTGAGATTTGTCATGTACAACAGGGCTGACATAAATGTAGATGGGATAGATGAGCTCGTTAAGAGTTATTCAGGCAGGATGAAATTTGTCATGGGGGCAAAGCCTGAGTTTATATTGAAGCTTGGACGGGAGGAAAAAAATGATCTTCTCAGAAAGGCGGAATTTGTCGTGGCGGATATGTCCCAGATGTTGATAATGGCCCACAGTGAAGAAGACAGTGTGGATAACAAAGCATAGATAGTGAGTTAGAAATATACAGACAGGAGAATACAAAGATAAGGAGGTGCGGTTCAGTTGAAGAGATGGTTGTGTGTGCTGCTGGCGCTCATATGTGCATTTGCCGTGACTGGATGTGGCAGTGATGCCACTGAGGAGACTGGCAAGGAGGTAGTTCTCAGATACAACGGGCAGAACATAGAGATAGACGAGGTGTATATTTATGCCCAGACTGTGAAGGAGGAGTACGAATCAAAGTATGGCAGTGACGTGTGGAAACAGAGCATAGTGACTGATGATGGTCTGGAGATGGATGCCGTGGATGCAGCAAGGCGTCAGGCGATATCAAAGCTCATAAAGACCAAGACTCTTATAACCAAATCCGGGGAGTACGGCATAAGCCTGACTGCAAGCGAGCAGAAGGATCAGGATACGGCGGCGCAGGAGTTCTATGACATATTGACTGATGCCCAGATCGCAGAGGTTGGACTTGAACTCGATACGGTGAAGAGAGTTTTGCGTGAGAGCGCACTGGCAGACAAGATATATGATTATGTGATGAAGCAGAGCTCCACGGAGATATCCGATGAGCAGGCCAGGATGAGTACATTTTATGACATGTTCTTTGAGTGCTACTCGGAGGACAATTATGGAAATATCACCCTGTACTCACAGGACAAGATAGATGCGCAGAAGAAAAAGGCGGATGCGGCATATGAATCCATAGTGGAAGCCTCGGATGGCACAGATATGGATATATCATTCCTTGGAAGCGCAAAGGAGCTTAAGTATGCGGGAACACATACGATGAGTAGGGATGATATATTGAGCACCTATGGCCAGGATACGCTGGACATACTGTACAGCATGTCGGATGGCGAGATATCCACGGTGGTGGAGACTGAGTATGGTTACCATATATTCCAGATGATAAGCATTACGGATGAGAAGGCCACGGCCGAGAACAAGAAGAAGCTCACGGATGCCGCTGATGCGGAATACTATGACAACCTTATGAAGGACTGGATAGATGAGCTGGACAGCGGATATTCATACAGTAAGAGGGTGGATATGGATGTGTACAACAAGATAAAATTTGACGAATAAGAGGAGAAGAAAGATGGCAACAGTATACGATATCAATATTAAGAAGCTTGATGAAAAGGCAGTCATACCGACATACGGTTCAGATTACGCAGCGGGGGCGGATCTGTATGCGTGTCTTGATGAGGCGATTACTATAGAGCCGGGACAGACCGTGATGGTTCACACGGGTATAGCCATGGAGATACCTGAGGGATTTGCAGGACTTGTGTATGCGAGAAGCGGTCTGGCATCCAAGAAGGGGCTTGCACCGGCCAATAAGGTTGGAGTTGTGGATGCGGATTACAGAGGGGAAATCATGGTTGCACTCCACAATCACGGAACCAAGGCACAGACGGTTGAACCTGAGGAGAGGATAGCACAGCTTGTCATCGCCCCTTATATAGTTGGAGCATTCCATCAGGTGGACGAGCTCAGCGATACAGTCAGAGGAGTCGGCGGATTCGGTTCAACAGGAAAGTAACAAAAAAGCGGCAGGGCATCATCATTTTAATGGTGTGCCAGGCCGCTTTTCTTTTATTTAAAATACTTTCCGCTTTCATCCCACAGGACTGTGGTGCCTGTCTTCAAGGACTTTGGTACATCTATGATGCGCTGGTTCCTTGAGCCCTTGAATCTCAGTGACAGATCCTTCTGTTCGTCTATAAATTCTCCGTCCACAAGGACGTCAATGTAGGAGAGAAGTTCTTTTGTATACTCCCATTCATTACACATGCGGTCTAAGAGATCGGTCTCAAATGTATAACCGGTGTAGCACCAGATGGTCTTGTCAGGGTAGGTCTCCTTGAACTTTCTTGCCAGAGGAAGAAGCCCCTGCTGGTTCACATATTCCATAGGTTCGCCGCCGAGCAGTGAGAGCCCTGCTATATAGTCCTCCTTGCAACTATCTATTATGTGGTTGATCTCCACATCCGTGAATGGCTTGCCATAGCCGAAATCCCATGTGTCAGGGTTGAAACAGTTCTTGCAGTGGTGTGTGCAGCCGGATACAAATACAGACACTCTGACGCCGGTTCCGTTTGCCACATCAAATAGTTTGATATCTGCGTAATTCATAATATGATCCCTTCAAAACTTGTAAATTTATCCTAAAACAAAAGTATGGCCTGCGTTGCCCTCTACGACATGCAGACCATACAATTGAAATTATTAATGCATACTGTTATTTTATATCAGTTGCCTGAATATATCAAGTGTTTTTCTATAAAAGATTACAGATGAAGCACTCTTGCCTTTATCTCTTTGGTCTTGCCCACGTTCCAGAAGTTCTCGCCCAGATAACCGCAGGTTCTTCTGGTAACATTCATCTTGTTGTGATCCTTGTTGCCACACTGTGGACATTCCCATTCGCCGTCATCGTTGATGAGGATCTCACCATCGTATCCACATACATGACAGTAGTCAGACTTGGTGTTGAACTCAGCATACTGTATGTTGTCGTATATATATCTTACGACCTCTGCCAGAGCATCCAGGTTGTTGCGCATGTTTGGTATCTCAACATATGAGATGGCACCACCTGATGATATGGTCTGGAACTGGCTCTCAAATCTGAACTTGCTGAATGCATCAATCTTCTCACGGACATCAACGTGGTAAGAGTTGGTGTAGTAGCCCTTGTCTGTGACATCCTTTATGGTTCCGAAACGCTCTTTGTCGATACGTGCAAATCTGTAGCAAAGGCTCTCTGCCGGAGTTCCGTAGAGTCCGAAGCCAAGTCCCGTATCTGCCTTCCATTTGTCGCAGGCTGCGCGGAGCTTGTGCATAAGCTTCAGTGCAAATTCCTCGCCAACAGGATCTGTGTGGCTCACACCGCGCATGAGCTTGGTGGTCTCATATACACCGATGTATCCCAGTGATATAGTTGAGTAACCGTTGTGGAGCAGTGGATCGATGACCTCGCCCTTCTTAAGTCTGGCGATGGCGCCGTACTGCCAGTGGACTGGGCTGACGTCTGAGGTAACACCCTCGAGGGCTCTGTGGCGGCACATGAGTGCGTCGTAGCAGAGCTGCAGTCTCTCGTCCAGAAGACTCCAGAACTTGTCGTCGTCTCCCTTTGCAAGTATAGCTATCTGTGGAAGGTTAAGGCTGACAACTCCCTGGTTGAAACGGCCTTCCCATTTATATTCTCCGTTCTCATCCTTCCATGGGGAGAGGAATGAACGGCATCCCATGCATGAGAATACATTTCCCTCGTAGTTCTCACGCATCTTCTTGGCTGATATGTAATCAGGGTACATTCTCTTTGCAGAACACTTGATGGCGAGCTCTGTGATGTAGTCGTACTCACCGCCCTTGAGACAGTTGTGCTCGTCAAGGACATATATGAGCTTAGGGAATGCAGGTGTAACATACACGCCTGCCTCGTTCTTGATTCCCTCAAGTCTCTGTCTGAGGATCTCCTCGATGATCATGGCATTCTCCTTGATGTACTCGTCGTCCTCTCTGAGGTTGAGGAAGAGAGTGACAAATGGAGACTGGCCGTTGGTGGTCATCAGAGTATTTATCTGATACTGGATAGTCTGGACTCCTGACTTCAGCTCGTCCTTGAGTCTCTCTGTGATGAGCTTCTCAAGTGTCTCAGGATCTATCTTGTCGCCGAATTCTTCGGTGTATCTCTTTTTATATTTGTTGTAGCTCTTTCTGAGGTACTTTCCAAGGTGACGGACATCGACTGACTGTCCGCCGTACTGGCTGGATGCGACAGATGCGATGATCTGAGTCACGATGGTACATGCCACCTGGAAGCTCTTAGGACTCTCTATGAGCTTGCCGTTCATGACTGTGCCGTTGTCAAGCATATCCCCAATGTTGATAAGGCAACAGTTGAATATAGGCTGGAGGAAATAGTCCGCATCGTGGAAGTGGATGGCGCCCTCCTCATGAGCCTTGGAGATCTTCTCAGGAAGGAGCATTCTCTTGGTAAGATCCTTTGATACCTCTCCTGCGATAAGATCACGCTGTGTGGATGCAACGGTGGCATTCTTGTTGGAATTCTCCTCCATGACATCCTTATTCCTGTTCTGGATAAGACTGAGGATAGAATCATCAGTCGTATTTGCCTTTCTGATAAGCTCGCGGCTGTATCTGTATATAATGTAGGTCTTGGCAAGGACAAACTTGCCATCAGCCATCAGCCCCTGCTCGATGATATCCTGGATATCCTCAACGAGCATTCTCTTTCTGTTCTTGGCTTCGATGCTTCCGACGATCTCCTCGATCTTCTCGTCAGAGATCTTCTCACAAGGCTCCACCTCTGAGTTAGCCTTCTGGATAGCCAATATGATCTTGCTTCGGTCGTAAGTAACAGCACGACCGTCTCTCTTGATAACTTGCATTTCCCATTCTCCCTGTGTGTGATGTGAATGGGCGCTAAAAAATGTACGCCCCCTAAATATTGTATACTGCTATACGAGAGACATCAATATATAGTATGTGGGCTGAAAAAGCCGCAAAAAAATTAGCGACAAATAAAGTGCCTCGTCGCAAATCTCACACTGATGTCTCAACATGGTTGATTATATCATTCCCCATTTTGTTTGTCTACAGGAGATTTGCAAAAAATACAAAATATAGAAAAATAAAAAATATGTGGACACAACATATTGTGGATTTGCCTTTGATTAATGTGGGGCAGATAAAATACATCACAAAAACAGATGTAAAACTGCCTGTTATAGGAATGTGAAATCATTTGTGAGAATTCTATGAATTATTCCAAATTGCTTTATTTTTACAGGAAAATATGGTATAAGTTTACTCGTTGAAGTTTATCATGAAGATGGTTACACTTCTAATAAAAAGTAAAAGAGGTATGATTATGCGAAAATTTAATAAGGGATGTGCAGTTGTTCTTGCACTCGCTCTGTCCATGTCATTTATGACAGGCTGTGGCGACAGTAATGGTACGAGTGGAAAGCTGGATAATACAGCGAGTAAGGCAACATCTTCTGATGCTACAGAGAGTGCTGACAATACATCAGAAGAATTTGCTTCTATAGAAGATATGATAGACCAGTACGCAGCCGATGTAACACTCGGTGAGTACAAGGGAATGGAGTACGAGGCGAAGAATACGGATGTCACAGACGATGAGGTTCAGGCCAAGGTAGATTCATTTGTGAGCGGACTTGCCACATACGACAAGGACACAACGAGTGTGGCGAAGAGCGGAGACACCGTAAATATTGATTTCGTCGGAACCGTTGACGGTGAGGAGTTTGAAGGCGGTAACACCAACGGAAGCGGATATGATCTTCTGCTGGGTTCAGGTTCATTCATAGATAACTTTGAGGATCAGATCATAGGCCATAAGCCGGGCGAGACATTTACAGTAGATGTTACATTCCCTGAGAACTATAGTCAGGATAAGACTGAGTTAAACGGCAAGGCTGCCAAGTTTGAGACTACACTCAACTATATCAAGGTGAACAAGCCTGCGACATACAACGATGAGCTGGTGGCAAACAATACTTCATACAAGACAACAGCAGAGTATGAGGCCGCTGTACGTGAGCAGCTCAAGCAGGACAAGGAGGATTCAGCCCTTGCAAGCGCACAGAATGAGGTCATGGTTGCTGTTATAAACAACACCACAATAGAGAATATATCAGCCGAGGATGTTCAGGCGAATGCTGACAATATCATTTCATCCATCAAGGCTCAGGCAGAGTCAAATGGAATGGAGTATGAGACCTATCTCTACTATTATTATAGATATGATGATGTAGATACATTTGAGCAGTATGTTCAGCAGGTATGTGAGGAGTCACAGAAGGAGAGAATGGTCGTATGTGCCATTGCAAAGAAGGAGAACATCAGCGTCACAGATGATGAGGCTGACAAGTACCTGTCAAACTATGCCGAGAAGAACAGCGTTGATGAGTCTGCACTCAAACAGAGTCTTACAGATATAGAGATAAAGTATAACGCTCTGGCTGAGAAGGTCATGAACTTCCTTATGGACAATGCAAAGGCGACAACTGAAGCAACAACTGAGGCTGCAGAGACCACAGAGTCAACAGAGGCGGCTGACGCAGAGCAGGCTGAAGAGTAAGTAAAGGGGTACGGAGAAAGATATGAGAGCAAAGAAGATATTTGCAGCAGGAATGGTGGCAGTCATGTGCGCAGGCCTGATGACAGGCTGTGGCAGCAATGACACAAAGAGCCAGTTTAAGAAGTTTTCAAAGTGTGCGACCATAGACAAGGCGGCATACACTGATATCGAATATGTTCCGGCATCGAGAGAGGTGTCCGAGGACGATGTAAACAGTGCGATAAGCAGTTTTTGCAGTGACAATTCTAAGACTACAGAGGATAAGACCAGCACAGTGGCAGATGGCGACAAGATCAATGTGGACTATGTTGAGACTGTCTCAGGAACAGAGAAGGACAGCAAGACAGATTACACACTGACCATGGGCAATAACACTCTTGGTGATGGCAGTGACGATCAGCTCATAGGAAGCAAGCCGGGTGATGTCAAGACGATCACAGTGACATATCCTGATGATTACAGCGACACAACAGTTGCCGGACTTACAGCAGAGTACAAGGTTACGATCAATTATATATCAGTTACCACGGTGCCTGAGTACACAGACGCACTGGTCAAGAAGGCTACTGATGGAGAGTACACAACAACCGATGACTACACAGCACATCTGAAGGAAGATCTTCAGAAGGACAAGGACGATTCCGCAGACGAGACAGACAGAGCTTCTGTTCTCAAGGCTGTTGAGGAGAAGGTTACATTTGACAAGTATCCTGAGGATGAGGTAGCTTCCTACGTTCAGTCCATGGTGTCAAATGTGAGAAGTGCCGCAGACAACTACGGAATCGACTTCGAGACATATATGAAGTATTTCTATGGATATGAGGACGAGGCATCATTCCTTGAGTACCTTCACACCACAGTTGAGAACGTCATGAAGGAGAAGGTCGTTGTGTCATGCATAGCAATGGACAATGACCTCATCGCCGATAACGCAGACATAAAGGCGTACAGACAGAAGGTTATGGACAAGAACAATCTGGAGAATGACTCAGACGTGGACAAGTATTACTCAGAGTCAGACCTGATGTTCTATGCCACAGAGGAGAACGTGCTTGACTATCTCATGAACAGATCAGTTCAGGTGGAGGCAACTGCAACAGATGCATCTGAGGCAGCCACAGAGGAGTAAGCTGCACGCGATATATTTGAATATGGATAAGCTGATAGAGACCGAGGTTTTATGCCCGGTCTCTATTGTCGTCTATAGACAAATGAATCTGTGGTTTATCCACATTGACTAAGGGACTCTGGGGATTTAGAATAAAAGAGAACATGTCTTTATTTTAAAGATAGAAAAGGAAAGGGGATATTATGAGAAAGAACATTGCGAGAAAATGTCTGTGCATTGCTCTGGCTTCAGCCATGATGCTCGGTGAGGCGGGCACGGCTATGGCAGCCAGTGTGGAAAATGCGGCAGACGGAAGAACTGCTGCCACAGTGGCGGCGGAGGAACAGGCTGATGTGGCGGCAGCCAATGTCAGCATATGGTATGCGGGAGCTTATAAGAACTCAAGGACCATAACGATCAACGCAAGCGGCCAGGCTTACAGAGTTGAGGTCTGGGTCAACGGAGTAAAGTGCGGGGAACAGTACAACGGAGAGGACCAGCAGTCCTTTAGTATTAACTGTGAGATCCCGGCGCTGCTTGATTCCACCTACAACGCAGAGGTCAGAGCTTACGATTCAAATGGAGAGGTGACTGTACAGAAGATTTCACCGGTCAAAACTGACAAGGTGAGCTTTGTTGGTGATCCTAGCGTCAGTGTCGGATACACAATCGGAAGCACAGGCTATGTTAAACCTGACGATGTGTCTGTCAGCGTATACCTTAATAGCTGGCATTCAGATGAGGTCAAGTATGAGGTTCAGAGAGCGACCAAGTCAGGCGGGCCATTTACCACGATCGCAACGGGAAGTGAATCTTACACGTCAAGACTTGCATATCTTGACAGCACTGCGAAGATCGGAACTACATATTATTACAGATTCAGGATCGTGAGCGGTTCAGATCAGTATGTGAAGACGAGCAAGGTCATAGCTACAAGTAAGACAGCTTCAGTAAAGGTGGGCATTCCAGAGGTGGATCAGCTCTATGCTTCAAGTATGAATGTATCAGAAAAGATAAGTAAGCCGGGAGTATTCCTGTGGATGACCAGCAATTTTGCAAATCAGTACGATGTGTACCGCTCAACAAACAAGAGCAAGGGCTACAGAAAGATAAAGACTATATATTCTGCTGATTTCACGGACACAGCGGTCAAGAGTGGAACGGTATACTACTACAAGGTAGTGCCAAAGTATTACGACTCACAGACACGAAAGATAACAATAGGAAAGACATCTGATGTTGTCGGCGTAAAGTTTATCATGAATGCAGCAGGTGCACCTAGCCTTATACAGACAGGCAACAGATCACTGAAGTGTACATGGGCTGCGGACAATACCGCAGACGTATCATACGAGGTATGGGCAAAGAGAACCGATATAACCGGTGATGCATACAAGCGTATGGTGGTCACCAAGAAAAACTCATGCACCCTTACAAAGCTTGATCCGAACGGAACATACAAGGTGATGATAAGGACAGTCAAGAAATCAGGAGCTGCCGTGAGATATGAGACGACAGATACATCTGAGAGGACCATGGGTTACACCAAGAGAGTCCAGGATCTGACTGCGGGAGCTGTATCTTCATCACTGAACGGCAAGAAGGATGTCCTGTCTGTAAGATATTCTCTCACATGGTACAGAGACTGGGGCGCATCAGGATATGTTATATCAGGCCTCAACAGCAGTACAGGCAAGATAGAGACTATCAAGAAGATAACATCAGGAAGAAAGACATCATATACATTTACAAACACAAGTGCCAAGGGCAAGGAGCGCAAATACTCCCAGATATATGTGAGACCATATAAGGGAAAGGCAAGAGGCGAGGATAACACTCTGTGGAATTCAGAGATGCCAAGTGCAAAGCGTGTTAAGGCTGTAAAGAAGAGCGCGACATCGACCAAGATAACATGGTCTGCTGTAAGCGGTGCAAGGGAATACTATGTATACAGAACTACAGAGCTCGGTGTACGTCAGTACATAGGAGTCACAAAGGCGACCAACTTCACGGATGTGAACGTGACAGACGGAATGAAGTATACATACTCTGTTGTTGTAGGCACAGACTTTGGATTCAGCAGCGGATATGATATGTATGTCAGTGACTATACACACAAGCTTGCATCACCAGCCATAACAAAGGTTGTAAACGGTTCCAAGGGAACAGCGACTGTAACATGGAAGAAGGTTACAAATGCAACCAGATACTATGTATATCGCTCAACCAGAAAGAATGGAACATACAAGCTGGTCGGCAAGACTGGAGCTACAAAGCTTTCATACATGAACAAGAAGCTCAAGAAGGGAACGACCTATTACTACAAGGTTGTGGCTTCAACAGTTAATGATGGAGGAAAGACAGTCAAGTCAGTTGCATCACATGCAAAGGGAATAAAGATCCGCAAATAGATGAAAAGGGGTAAACTATGAAGAATAGATTGATAAAGAAAGCTTTATGCGTGGCGCTTGCTTCAGCCATGGTGTTTGGCGAGGCGTTGCCAGCAATGGCGGCAGACGGCAGTGCAGATGTACAGTCCGCTCAGGCTGAGGTGGCATTTGCCGGAGAAGTATCCATATCGTATTTCAATGTAGGAGACGAGGATACTGTAAGCAGCGGCTCAGTACATATAAGCGCCGCGGGATATGGAACAGAGGCCATTCTCTATGTGAATGGAGCAGAGTACAGATCATGGACAGGGGATGAATATGACGGAAGATGGTATGTGGATACGGAGTTCAGAGGAGTTGCCGGTGCGACGTATCAGTTTAAGCTGGTAGTCAGGGATGACAATGGACAGACAGTGTCACAGGAGTCAGGAAAGAGATATTTTGCAGCACCTAAGTTCAGCAGCAGTGATAAACCTTCAGGATATGCATTATATTCCATAGGTGATACCGGATATAGAAAATTAGGTGGAATATCTGTATCGTTCCCATTTGAAAGTCATACACAGAATGATATCTGGTATGAGGTGTACAGATCCACAAAGCCGTCAGGCGGCTTCACGAAGATTGAGTCAAACTCCGGCTACAGTTACGGAACTTCCGGTGTATGGTATTATGATTATAACGTCAAAGCTGGAAATACCTATTACTATATGGCAAAGGTTGTAACCGGAACCGACGAATACAATAAGACATCCAAGGTAGTGGCTACATCGTCCGTGGCAAAGGTGGATTACAAGGTCGGAACAGCGGGGCTCTCAGTTGAGAGAGGCGCAAAGGGTGCTGATATAACGGTAAGCGATTACGGCACTGCCAACCAGTTCGATCTGTACCGTTCAACTTCAAAGACAAAGGGCTTTAAGAAGATAAAGACGATATACACACCGGAGTATACAGATACAACAGTTAAGGCTGGAAAGACATACTACTACAAGGTTGTTCCAAAGTATTATGATGCCTCTACCAGAGCGGTTTCAAAGGGAACTGCAAGTGAGGTTCGCGGCGTAAAGATACTCATGGGTACCACAGAGCTCACAGCGGTTCAGAACACAAAGAGCTCAGTAAAGCTCACATGGGATAAGGCAGCCGGAGCAAATATGTATGAAGTCTGGTATATGAGATCCGATATATCGGGAGACAGATATAAGAGAGCTGTTGCGACAAAGGGAACATCATGCACCATCAAGGGACTTGCATCTGACGCTGAGTATTCATTCAAGCTTAAGAGCCAGAGTGTTTCAGGCGGAAAGGTCATTTGTGAGAACGTGACATACAAATGGCTCCAGACCGGATACACAGAGAGCGTGAGAGAGCTCGAGGCTGTCTCATCCACAGTATCTGCAAGCAAAGACAAGAAAAACCTGACGATATACACCAATCTCAAGTGGAACAGAGTCTGGGGAGCTTCAGGTTACAAGATATTTGCGAGAAATAACTACACAAATAAGCTTGTGCAGGTTGCAGTGATCAAATCTGCAGCTAGAAATACATACAAGTTCAAGAATACAGGCAGCAGCAGTAAGGGTATTAAATATTATTCTGCATACGTAGTGCCATACAAGGGTAAGAAGCAGGGCGAGATGACATCCGTCAGCGTCAACTATATCCCTCTTGCTAAGAATGTAAAGGCTGTGAGAAAGTCCACATCCGAGGTCAGAGTTACATGGTCAGCGGTGCCTGGTGCAGATTCTTACACAGTATACAGAATGAACCCTGTTTTTGGCACAACCCAGTGGCTGGGACAGACAAAGTCAACAAACTTCAGTGACCGCAAGCTCACGACCAAGCTTGAGTATACATATTTTATACAGCCATCGACAAATGTCAGCGGGGTTAACTGCAGCATTGACTATGAAGCTGCAAAGCAGTATAAGGCAGTGTATACACATGCTGTAGGTACACCAAAGATGTCGGGGGCATCTAACACCGGAGCCAAGAAGATCACAGTAAAGTGGAGTAGCGTGACAGGAGCGAAGAACTACGTAGTATATCGCGCAACCAAGAAGAGTGGTAAGTATACCAAGATCGGTACAATATCATCATGCAGCTTTACAGATAAGAAAGCGGCAAAGGGCAAGACATACTATTACAAGGTCGCTGCAGTGGCAGTTAACGACGGTGGATTAGCTGCTCAGTCAGCATACTCCAAGATCGCCAGTGCCAAGAGCAAAAAGTAATTGCGCATTGTTAAGTAATAATAAGCGGTAGATATAATTGCGGGAAACCATATATACATGCATGAAAATGCGGTATATATGGTTTCCCTTTTTTATGGGAAAATGCTTGCGGAAATGCAAAAAAAGTGGTTGACATACCAGGGCAAACAGTATATTATATTAACGTTCGTTGTGAACATGCGGAAGTGGCGGAATTGGCAGACGCGCAGGCTTCAGGTGCCTGTGGTAGCAATACCGTGTGGGTTCAAGTCCCATCTTCCGCATTTTTTTATACCATAGTATGCGGAATGCGGAGCTGTGGAGTCAATAATTTATGATATTTAGGAGGTATGTGCGGCAATGGCAGAGAAGAAGAATGTGGTTACTTATTCAGGTCTCAAGAAGATAGAGGAAGAGCTTCAGGATCTGAAGGTTAATAAACGTAGAGAGATCGCAGCTAAGATCAAAGAGGCCAGAGAACAGGGAGATCTGTCAGAGAATGCAGAGTACGATGCAGCCAAGGACGAGCAGAGAGACATCGAGGCAAGAATCGAGCAGCTCGAGGCCATGCTCAAGAATATAGAAGTAGTCGACGAGGATGAGGTCGATACAGGAGTTGTAGGTATCGGATGTAAGGTAGTTGTATATGACTACGAGTTCGATGAGGAGATCGAGTACGATATCGTTGGTTCATCACAGGCAGATATCATGAACAACAAGATCTCAGATGAGTCACCTGTTGGAATGGCACTCAAGGGTGCAAAGGTTGGCGAAGAGGTTATGGTGGAGGCACCGGACGGAGAGTTTAAGTACAGGGTACTTGATATTAAGAGACAGGAGCTGTAAGAGAAGATGGCAGAGCAGAATAACAAGGGAAAAGATCAGGATCTTAATAAGCTGCAGATGGTGCGCCGCGAGAAGCTGGCAGACCTTCAGGCGGCAGGCAAGGATCCATTTGTCATAACAAAGTATGATGTGCAGCAGCACAGCGCAGATGTGAAGGAGATGTACACAGCACATGAGGCAGAGCTTCTGGCTGGTAGACAGACACCTTCAGTTGAGGACCTTGAAGAGGCAGAGAAGAGAGAAGTTTTAAACAACGATTACAATGAGAGAAGAGCCATCATGGATGCTTCACCTATCAATGTGAGCATCGCAGGACGTATGATGTTCAAGCGTGTCATGGGTAAGGCTTCTTTCTGTAACATTCAGGATCTTAAGGGCAACATTCAGGTGTATGTTGCAAGAGATCAGATCGGTGAGGAGTCATACGCTGACTTCAAGAAGTCAGATATCGGTGATATATATGGAGTTAAGGGATATGCATTCAGAACAAAGACTGGTGAGATATCCATACACGCAGAGGAGATCACACTTCTCTCTAAGTCACTCCAGATCCTTCCTGAGAAGTTCCACGGACTGACAGATACAGATATGAGATATCGTCAGAGATATGTGGATCTCATCATGAACCAGGACAGCAAGGAAGTATTTATCAAGAGATCACAGATATTAAAGGAGATCCGTAACTTCCTGGCAGGACGTGACTTCATGGAGGTTGAGACACCTATGCTGGTCAGCAATGCCGGTGGTGCCGCAGCCAGACCATTTGAGACACATTACAATGCACTCAATGAGGATGTAAAGCTCCGTATATCACTTGAGCTCTACCTGAAGAGACTTATCGTCGGCGGTCTTGAGAGAGTATACGAGATCGGACGAGTATTCCGTAACGAGGGTGTTGACACACGTCACAACCCTGAGTTCACTCTGATGGAGCTGTACCAGGCATACACAGATTACTATGGTATGATGGAGCTCACAGAGTCCATGTTCCGTTACCTCGCAGAGAAGGTATGTGGAAGCACCAAGATCTCATACAACGGAATCGAGATCGACTTTGGCAAGCCATTTGAGCGTCTGACTATGGTTGACGCTATCAAGAAATATACAGGTGTTGATTTTGACCAGGTTGCTGATGACGCTGAGGCGAAGAAGATCGCTGACGAGCATCACGTAGAGTACGAGGAGCGCCACAAGAAGGGCGACATCGTGAACCTGTTCTTCGAGGAGTTCTGTGAGGAGAAGCTGATCCAGCCTACATTCATCATGGATCATCCGATCGAGATCTCACCACTTACGAAGAAGAAGCCTTCAGACCCTACAAAGGTTGAGCGTTTCGAGCTCTTCATCAACACATGGGAGATGTGTAACGCTTACTCAGAGCTGAACGATCCTATCGATCAGCGTGAGAGATTTGCCGCTCAGGATGCGAATGCCGCAGCCGGAGATGACGAGGCTGAGCACACAGATGAGGATTTCCTCAATGCGCTTGAGATCGGTATGCCTCCAACAGGCGGTATCGGTTATGGTATAGACAGACTGGTTATGCTCCTTACAGATTCACAGGCGATCAGAGATGTTCTTCTGTTCCCGACTATGAAGAGTGAGGGTGGTTCAGATTCTGATTCAGTATCTGAGACAGCCGGTGACAACAATGGATTCTTCACACCAAACGAGAAGATCGATTTCTCCAAGGTAGATATAGAGCCACTTTTTGCTGATGAGGTTGATTTCGAGACATTTTCAAGATCAGACTTTAGAGCGGTAAAGGTTAAGGAATGTTCAGCAGTGCCAAAGAGCAAGAAGCTCCTTCAGTTTACACTGGATGACGGCACAGGCACAGACAGAACCATCCTCTCAGGAATCCATGCATTCTATGAGCCAGAGGAGTTAGTCGGCAAGACACTTATTGCAATAACAAACCTTCCACCTAGAAAGATGATGGGAATCGATTCATGCGGTATGCTTCTTTCAGCTATCCATGAGGAAGAGGGCGAGGAGAAGCTTCACCTTCTGATGGTTGACAACCATATTCCTGCAGGCGCAAAATTATATTAAAATAAAGAGAACACGCTAAAGAAATAGGACTTCCCAATATAAAAGTGAGGAAGTCCTATTTTTTATATACATTTCGTTGACGTATTTATTATTTTATATTTACCCCATATCCGTTTATCATTGCCTGAAGCAGAGCACAGGAGACAGATACCATAGCAGTTTGGATTCTTCTTCTTTTTTTGCACCAAAACAGTTAGAAACGATTACGCTTATGCCGGAGGAAAGGATACAGAATATGCATTATATGCGTGACTTTTTCCTGGCTTTAGTTTTATATTTCCGACTTTCTGGTTTTCCGATATTCCCTTGGAGAAAATCCCTTCAGCTTATGAAATAATCGGCTGAAATAGAGCTGGTTATCGTAGCCTACAATCTTAGATATTTCATTGATGGAATAGTTGGTTGTCTCAAGCAAGACCTGTGCGTTGTTGACACGGAGCGCAACAATAAACTGCATAGGAGTAGAACCCGTGAACTTCTTGAAGTTTCGTATGAACCAACTGACGCTCATCCCCTTGGATGTCGCATACTCTTCTATATTGATATCACGGTTATAATTTTCGTTAAAATATGTCACGGCGGTTTCCATCTCGTGGTCGAGATATTCATTTTTAAAAACCTGCTCTCTGGTAAGCTCACGTTGGAATATTATCAGAAGATGACGGAGCAATAATGTGAGCATTTCTTCGTAGTTATCCTGACAACGTTGTAATTCTATAATAATTCTCTTAAATACACGCTCATATTCCATGGATGTACCAACCGGGAATATTCTCTCGTTATCTGGGAAACCATATTTTCTTAGGATATTTTTTACATCACTTCCAGTAAAATGAATCCAGTAGACTTCTGTCTTATCTTCCCCATAGTATTCATATTTCTGAAGCTCTTTTGGACGGAATATGACAATGTTACCAGCGGGAACAATTGTTTCGTTATCAACAGTATCAAAATGAAAATGTCCGCATCCGGCTGCAATATATATGATCTGAAAATCAACACGTCCTCTTGGGCGATAGGTTGGCATCTTTGGGTGCTCAGACAAACGATAGATTCCGCAGCTACCGACAATCAGTGGTCGGCTTTTGTCTTTAAAATCCATATGTGAATGGTTCAAATAACCGGTGTTCATGTACATAGGGCAGCACTCCTTTTCTGATTGATGGGAATATTGTATCATTTTGTGCATATTTTGTCCATTCTAGTTTATAGACATAAGAAATGGATTGAGCTAATATAAATTTAACAAAAGTGAGAAGGGAAAAAAGCAGACAGTAAGGAGAGAAAACTGTTAGCAGGGTTACAAGCAACAAAAAAAGTGTATAAACTGTATGAATGAAGGAGGATTATTTATGATCGTGCCACGTTACTATGAGGACTTAAGTGTATTACATGACAATACGATGCCGGCGAGAGCTTATTACATGCCGGCTTCCAAGCGGATGGATGACCTGGTAGAGCACAGAGAGCTGTCAGACAGAATGCAGCTTTTGAATGGTACATGGAAGTTTCAGTATTTTGACAGCATCTATGATATGAAGGATGCCTTTTATGAGGATGGTTATTCGGTTGAGGGCTTTGACGAGATCAAAGTTCCGAGTGTATGGCAGATGGCAGGTTATGATACACACCAATACACAAATATCCGTTATCCATTTCCGTTTGATCCGCCATATGTGCCACAGGATATTCCATGTGGAGCTTATGTGCATACCTTTGACTATGCAAAGGATGCTGCAGCACCAAAGGCATATCTTAACTTTGAAGGTGTGGATAGCTGCTTTTATGTATGGTTAAACGGCACCTATGTAGGCTACAGTCAGGTGAGCCACATGACCAGTGAGTTTGATGTGACAGACGTATTGCGGGAAGGAGAGAACCGGATTTCCGTGCTTGTGATGAAGTGGTGCGACGGTTCGTACCTTGAAGATCAGGACAAGTTCCGTATGAGCGGAATCTTCCGTGATGTGTATCTTTTAAAACGTCCGGAAAAGGGAATCCGTGATTATCGCATTACAACACAATTAGATTCAGACATTGCAAGGATAAATCTTACAGCAGCATTTTACGAGCCGACAGAGGTTCGGGTAAAGCTCGAGGATAAGAATGGAGCAGTTGTTTCCGAGGGTGTTATTTCCGAGAGTGGAGAATCGACTTTTGAGATTGTAGATTATACACTCTGGAATACAGAGAATCCGTATCTGTATACGATTATTCTGGAGACGGAGCAGGAGGTAATCGTAGACCATATAGCACTCCGTAAGATCGAGATCAAGAATCAGGTAATCTACTTAAATGGACAGAAGATTAAATTCCGTGGTGTGAACCGCCATGACTCCGATCCGGTCACCGGATTTACAATTAGCATGGATCAGATCAAGACAGACCTTACCCTGATGAAGCAGCACAACTTCAATGCCATTCGTTCCAGCCATTATCCAAATGCACCATTTTTCTATGAAATGTGCGACCGCTATGGATTTATGGTGATTGACGAGGCAGATATCGAAGCACACGGACCATTTATGCTGTATCGAAAAGAGGATACGGATTACAACCGCTTTAAGCGTTGGAATGAGAAGATAGCAGATGATCCGGTATGGGAAGCTGCGATTGTTGACCGTGTGAAGCTGATGGTGGAGCGTGACAAGAACCGGTTTTGTATCATGATGTGGTCTATGGGAAATGAAAGCGCTTATGGCTGCAACTTTGAGAAGGCACTGGCATGGACAAAGGGATTTGATCCGGAACGTATCACGCAGTATGAGAGTGCCAGATACCGCAATTACGATGTAACCTATGATTACGGGGATCTTGACATATACAGCCGTATGTATCCGGCACTTACTGAGATAGAGGAATATTTGGAAAAGGATGGCAGCAAACCATTCCTTCTGGTGGAATACTGCCACAGTATGGGAAATGGTCCCGGAGATTTTGAAGATTATTTCCAGATGATACAGGCAGAGGATAAGATGTGCGGTGGTTTCGTATGGGAGTGGTGCGATCATGCAATAGCCCATGGTGTAGCCGAAAATGGCAAGACGATCTATGCCTATGGCGGGGATCATGGCGAAGTAATCCATGACAGCAACTTCTGTATGGATGGCCTGGTATATCCGGACAGAAGGATACACACCGGACTTTTGGAGTACAAGAATGTATACCGCCCGGCAAGAGTAGTATCGTATGATGCAGCAAGTGGAGAATTAGTGCTTCACAACTATATGGATTTTGATGATCTGAAGGATTATGCAGAGATTACCTATGAGCTGTCACAGGATGGGCTTGTAATCGGGAAGGGGAAGCTTTCCGAAGTATCCATTTTACCGCATTGTGATGGAAGCACAACTTTAAAGCTTTCAATTCCGGAGAATGGAAAGGTATATCTGAAGCTGTTCTATAAGCTGAAGAAGGACATCCCGCTTCTTTCCAAGGCGTATGTCTTAGGCTTTGATGAGATAGATGTAAGCAGTAAGGGTGCAAAGAATCAGCAGGCAGTAGGCTGGCTTACAAAGAAAGTGCCTGATACGGGTATTCAGGTGCAGGAAAATGATACACAGATCAACATAAATGGACGAGAGTTTTTCTATAGGATCAACAAACGGACAGCACTCTTTGACAGCTTAACATTTGCAGGCAGAGAATATCTCAATCTCCCGATGGAACTGAATATCTGGAGAGCACCGACGGATAATGATATGTATATCAAGGCGGAGTGGAAGAAAGCACACTACAATGAAGCATATACAAGAGCATATAAGTCAGAGGTGATTCAGGGAAAGCATGGAGTAACTGTTGTAAGTCAGGCTTCGGTTGTAGCTCCAACCGTGCAGAAGATTCTTGATGTGATGCTCACATGGACGATTGACGCAGCTGGAAGAATTGGAGCGGATATCGCAGTGAAAAAGGATGAGGAGTTCCCGGATCTTCCAAGATTTGGTGTGCGGATGTTCTTAGATAAGAAGCTTACAGATGCAGGGTTCTTCGGTATGGGACCGCAGGAAAGCTACCGGGACAAGCATAGAGCAGCAAGCCACGGATTGTATCGTCTGAAGGTTTCCGATATGCATGAGGACTATATCCGCCCACAGGAAAACGGAAGTCACTACGACTGCGATTATGTGGAGCTTGGTAACAGCCAGTACGGTATTACTGCCGTTGCAGAGGAAGATACATTTTCATTCAATGCGTCCTTCTATACACAGGAGGAGCTGGAAGAAAAGGCACATAACTATGAACTGATAGAATCGGACAGTACGGTATTCTGTCTTGATTATGCACAGAATGGAATAGGCTCTAACAGCTGCGGACCAGACGTGTTAGAAGCATACAGATTTGATGATAGATTATTCCGGTTCCGGTTTACACTGGTTCCGTATGTGAAAGGATAATGATGTAACTCGTTGACACAGCATTTTCCCGAATATCGACGTATAAGTCCGGACATACGGGGATATTCGGGATACAAGAGAACAAAAGTAAAAGCATTTAGAATAATATAGGCATCAGACTGTTTGACACATGAAATTCTAAACATGATTAAGCTGAGGAGTGATTCTATGGAAGAAAAAAAGTATTTAAAATGGTATAACAAAGTCGGATACGGATCCGGCGATATAGCAGGAAATGTAGTATATGCATTTTTAACATCCTTTGTGATGATTTATCTGACGGATTCAGTCGGACTTGCGGCAGGTATAGTAGGTACGTTGATCGCAGTTTCCAAACTGTTTGACGGATTTACAGACATTTTCTTTGGCTCGATGATTGACAAGACACACAGCAAGATGGGTAAGGCGAAACCGTGGATGCTTTACGGCTACATTGGATGTGCGATTACACTGGTATGTTGTTTTGCGGTTCCTACAAGCTGGGGAAATACAGCAAAATATGCATGGTTCTTTATTGCATATACATTGTTAAATGGTGTGTTCTATACAGCAAATAATATTGCGTATTCTGCACTTACTTCTTTGATTACGAAGAACAGTAAAGAGCGTGTGCAGATGGGATCTTATCGTTTCATCTTCGCATTTTCTACAAGCCTTTTGATCCAGTCTGTAACCGTAAAATTTGTTGATTACTGCGGTGGAGATGCAGCAGCATGGAGAACTGTAGCAATCATCTATGCAATTATCGGTCTTATTGTAAATACAATCTCAGCGCTCTCCGTAAAAGAGCTTCCGGAGGAGGAGCTTAACGAGGGAGAAGTAAAAGGAGATGAAGAAAAGTATGGACTGGTTCAGGCATTTAAGCTTCTTGTAAAGAACAAGTATTATATGATGATCTGTGGAACATATATTTTACAGCAGCTTTATAGTGCCATGATCGGTGCTGGTATCTACTACATGACATGGGTATTGAAGAACAAGAATCTTTTTGGTCAGTTCGCCTGGGCGGTGAATATCCCGCTTATTATAGCTCTTATCTTTACTCCAACACTCGTTGGCAAGTGGAATGGTATGTACAAGCTGAATCTCAGAGGATATATCATTGCCGTTATTGGTAGAGCGTTGGTTGTTGTAGCAGGATATATGGGAAGTATTCCTCTTATGCTGGCATTTACAGCCCTTGCAGCACTTGGACAGGGCCCATGGCAGGGAGATATGAATGCAGTGATTGCTTCTTGTTCAGAGTATACTTATCTGACACAGGGAAAGAGAATTGACGGAACTATGTATTCTTGTACATCACTGGGTGTAAAGATTGGTGGAGGAATCGGAACTGCAGTATGTGGCTGGTTATTAGAGCTTAGTGGTTATGTCGGAACAAATGCAACACAGCCGCAGTCAGCACTTGATATGATGCAGTTTATGTATTTATGGTTGCCATTGATCCTTGATGTGTTAATTATGATTGTTCTTTCCAGAATGAACGTGGAAGCTGTAAATGAAAAATTGAAAGCTGAAAAAGGAATTAAGTCTGATGAAGTAACAGACGCAACAGAGTATTAAGGTTTATATGTAATGAAAAGCATTGTCTAATTGAACATTCGAGAAAGGCAATGCTTTTTGTGCAAGAAGGTGTATATTTTGAAGGCGAAGACAATAATAGAGATTCCTAAGTATGACATTACGTCGGAGAATATTCATTCTATCGTGCAAAAGGAAATCGGAATTGCTGCATTCAATAGATTTATTGATAATTTATAAAAAGGACCATTTCATTTTTGTGAAATGGTCTGCAAGCTAGGTATTCAGTTTTCACAAAGTAGTCCTTTTAGTATTTTATGCATGATATACATGTTCAAAGTAATCAGCGTAGAATACTAAAAGGTTGTTCATATAATTCTTAAACTTGTTCATAATGCGTACCTCCTTTCCTTATTTACAAGCTGATTATAGAATAAATACAATGTGATTGCCTGCCAAATCGAAAGAAAAAGTAGACAAATCTTGCAAAGGGGGCGTAACCAATGCATTTATCATTTGTTGATACAAAAGAAGAAATATTAGCTTTAAAAAGAAAATCGAAGCATGTTGCTCCGCATTTACATAATGCATTGGAGATCGTATGTGTGACAAATGGAACACTGGAGCTGGGAGTTGGACAAGAGTTATACCACATGGAAAAGGGAGATATTGGTTTTGTATTTCCTGATATTATCCATCATTATCAGGTTTTCTCTTCGGGAGTGAATAAGGCGGTTTACATTATTTCTCCACCATTTGCGATTGGGAAATATGCTGATATTATACAGACGATGGCACCGGATTACCCAATCATAAAGGCAGAAATGGTGGAGCCGGAAGTATACCGGGCAATTAATGCCATCTTAGATACAGACCACATGGATATAGTAGTTATACAGGCATACCTGCAGATTTTGGTTGCAAGATGCATTGGAAAGCTGAAACTGGTCGAGAAAGGAGATGTGGGAAGTAAAGATCTTGTCTATCAGGCAGTATCGTACGTGTCTGGTAATTTTAGAAAGAATTTCTCGTTAGATGATATGGCAAGAGATTTGGGAGTGAGCAAGTATGTTTTATCACGAACATTCTCTAAAACATTCCATCGTAATTTCAATCAATATCTGAATGATGCAAGACTAAATTATGCTTGCCATCGCTTGGAAAATACCAGTGATGCCATTACAAATATATGCTATGATAGCGGATTTGAAAGTCAGAGAACATTCAATCGGGTATTTAAGGAACGATACAAAGTTACACCGAGCGAATACAGACTTACAAGCCGTACAGATATAATATCGTGACTATCAAACATAGAGGCAGAGAATGGAAAAGTTGTGGCTGTGATTGGATATAGGCAGTAAATGTGGCAATTCTACCTTTGAGGGGTGTACTATTTTGCTGTGGTAAGATAAGATTGTCATGATGAAAGGAGGAATGACCTATGGATATTGCTAAGATTGGAAGATATATCGCAGAAAAAAGAAAAAGAGCTAGGCTGACACAGAGACAGCTTGCAGATAAGCTCGGGAAGAGTGATAAGTCTGTTTCAAAATGGGAACGTGGAATTTGCCTTCCAGACGTTTCAGTATATATGGAACTGTGTGAAATATTGGAAATCAGCGTCAATGAATTTTTAGCCGGTGAAGATATCAGCGAAGATAGTGTAAGAGAAAAGTCTGATGAAACACTATTGCAGGTGTCAAAGGAAGGAAAGAATAAACAGAAATTTCTGCGACGAATCATTGTAGCACTTTGTATTATTCTGACAGGACTTATCACTGTAATCGCTGTTATAGCGTGTAAGAAGATGAGACAACCCCGAAATTTCATAGAAGAAGTATCGCCGGATAGTGCGGAAATGAAAACTGCGGAACTGATGTCTGGAGCAGATGGGGTAATGATGTTTCGGTATAAGACAAAGGATAACTATAAATGCCTTTTTGTTTACTTGTCTGAATATCAATCCGGAAAAAGAGTATCGCATGAGAAAATTGCAGAAATATCTTTTAATGGTACAGAATCTACCGAAACTGGAATGATAGTGGTTGTTCCTAATTTTGAAAAATTTTCTGCAAGTCTAATTGTGGCAGATAACTATACGAAATACACAACAGAAAATCCAATTTTAAATGATGTTGAAGATCGGAAATATTATGGAAGATCGGCGACAAGCATAAACCATACATGTCCGATAGATTTTGGAACAGAGCAGGGGTTAGCGGCTTTGGTTTATGGTAAAAATGGATTAAGTATGTTACCGATACAGGATATTTCCGGAGATAATCTAAATACAGAGAATGATTATATGTATTATTACTCCGTAGAGTTTACGAAATGAGAATATGGATGATCTTCCTATAAAATCTTTACTGATAAGCATGAGGACTAAATATCCTCATGCTTTTTCCCTAGATAGGTGTCAATTTCCTTCTGGTAGTGTTGCAACTCCTTCAGGTCACGCTCATTTTGCCGCTGTTGTTCCTCAATGTTATAGGGGGGAATGAAGCTGCCGGACTTAACAGCTTTTTTTCACTGTTGAGATGATAGGGTTGGCATTGAAGATGCGACGCAAGATCAGTTTTTATTGCGGTGAGATCGTGATAGACAGTATGCCCGAATGATGTTCTGGCTGTCTGATAAAGGATTTATGCTGGTTGACCAGTATTCCACATATACAGAGACCGATCCTGCACAGGCTGACAGGGGCAATCCTGTGACTGTGAAGAATGTCGGTGCCAGCAGAAAATACATATATACACCATATTCTGCTGGGCATCGTTCTCGTATGCGTACTGGCGGTTACGGTGGTTGAAGTCAGATACTTTGTGCGGAGACTGAGTGATGAGAAGAGGTATGACAGATATGTCCGTGGATGGACATGTCTTCCGCTGTTTTTTGTTTTACTTAAAGATATCTTAAAGATTTGCCTCATTGAACTTTAAAGGGATGGCGGCTATAATCAGCAGGTGTAGTGAAGAGTTGCAGTGCGGATTATACCGATGGATTGAGGAAGCGTAACCATATTGTAATAACTCTTACTTATAATTAAGTCTGTTGAATGTATATTAAGTTGAACTGGGAGAAAGGCTTGGCATATAATCTATTCGATTTTGGAAGAAAGAAAAAGGTGGTTAAACGAGGTGGTAAATATTGAAAAATATATTGGAATTTATAGAGAATTCGGCTTTAAAATATCCAGACAAGTTGGCAGTTGCAGATGAGGAAGGCGGACTCACATATGGTCAGATGGAGAGGCTTTCCAGGCAGATCGGTGCGTGGATATATGAGAAGACCGGCGGTGTGAGAAATAAGCCTGTGGCTGTGCTGCTGGATAAGAAGCCGGAGAGCGTGGCGGCGTACATGGGAGTTGTCTACAGTGGAAACTTCTATGTGGTACTGGATGCGGAGATGCCGGCGTCCAGAGCCGAGTCGATACTCGGAACGCTGAATCCGGTTGCAGTCGTGACTGACATCGGGCATATGGAGAAGGCACTGGAGCTTTCCAGAAATGGCGTGGATGAAGATGGATGCCGGGGGCAGGCGGATGGGAACGAAGATCTGTTCAGGATATTGAATCTTGACGAGCTGGACGCAGGCGCTGATCAGTCGGTGTTGGATGCGGTCAGAAGCAGGGCGATAGACACGGATCCCGTGTATGCGCTTTTCACATCAGGCTCGACCGGAGTTCCAAAGGGCGCTGTGGTATCACACAGGAATGTAATATCCTACACCTACTGGTACACGGAGGCATTTGGAATAGATGAGAGTACGATATTCGGAAGCCAGACACCATTTTACTTCAGCATGTCGGTGTCGGATCTCTACAGTACGCTTAAGAATGGTGCCACGCTGTATATTATACCGAAGGCGTATTTCACCTTCCCTATGAAGCTTATGGAATTCATGAATACATACAGGATCAACACGATATACTGGGTGCCATCGGCGCTGCAGATCGTTGCAAATTACAAGCTGTTCCAGTACGCTCAGCTCCCTGAGCTTAAGAAGGTGCTGTTTGCCGGAGAGGTGATGCCGACAAAGCCGCTGAATTACTGGATACAGAATCTTCCGGATGCCATGTATGCCAATCTGTTCGGCCCAACAGAGACGACCGACATATGTACATATTACGTGGTGGACAGAGAATTTGCCGATGATGAGCCTCTTCCGATGGGACGTGCGTGCAACAACTGTGATGTGTTTGTTCTTGATGAGAACGGCAGGGAGGTGTCACCGGAGATCGATCCTGAGACGGGCTTCAGCCGTGAGGGCGAGCTCTATGCCAGAGGTTCATTTGTGGCGCTGGGCTACTTCGGAAATGCGGAGAAGACGCGGGAAGCATTTGTCCAGAATCCGCTCAATCCGAACTATCCAGAGCTGGTCTACAAGACCGGTGATCTGGTGAAATACAACAGATACGGCGAGCTGGTCTATGTGTGCCGTAAGGACTATCAGATAAAGCACATGGGTTACCGCATAGAGCTCGGTGAGATCGAGGCGGCAGCGGGAGCTATAGACGGAATCAGAAGCTATGCCTGCATATACGATGATGCGGCGGACAAGATCGTGTTCATCTACGAGGGCAGGAAGAAGGATGAGACGGAGCTGCTTAAGGCGTTCAAGGAGAGGGTTCCACACTACATGGAGCCGAATCGTTTTGTCAGGGTGACAAGCATGCCCCACAATGCAAATGGCAAGATAGACAGGAAGACACTGAAGGCGGAATACGCGCATCATGTGTGACATTTTTATTGATAAGGAGATATGAGATTATGGAAGAATTATTAAAGATTTTAAATGAGGTAAAACCTGGAGTTGATTATGAGAACGAGACAGATCTTATTGGACATGGCGTGCTGGATTCCATCACGATGGTTACGCTGGTGCTTCAGCTCAGCGACGAGTTTGACGTAGACATTTCCCCTGTTGATATCACACCGGAGAACTTTAAGACAGTCCAGACCATATACGATATGATCCAGAGACTTGAAGACGAGTAAGAGCGAGATATAGATATTGGAAGATGGCGGGGACTGACTGCCGTCAAAAAATACTGGAGGAGTGAGAAATATGTCATATACGTCGATATCGTATCTGGTATTTATATTGCTCGGAGCGTTTATAGTGTACAATATAGTGCCGTTGAAGCACAGATGGAAGGTTCTGCTGGCGTTCAGCTATCTGTTTTATTTTATCAATTCAGGTAAGTATATCATATTTATCCTGTTCGGGTCGCTGACCATATATGTGGGCGGCCTGCTGATAAACAAGATAGATGATGGCTGCAGCATGGCAAGGAAAGCTCTGCCAAAGGAAAACAAAAAAGAGTACAAAGCACTTATCGGGTGGCAGAAAAAGTGCGTGTGCGTATGCGTGGTGCTTGTGAATGTAGGAATCCTGGTATTCCTGAAATATTCGTTATTCCTTGGACAGGTATTTACAGATGTGCTTGGACTCATACACATAAATGTAGAGAATCCGATGTATCAGAGGATGATGCCGCTTGGAATCTCGTTCTACACACTGTCTGCGGTGAGTTACATAGTGGACGTGTACAGAGGCAAATACAGGGCATCGGACAAGTTTGGCAAGGTTGCACTTTTCCTTGCATTTTTCCCGCACATTGTTGAGGGACCTATAGCCAGGTTCGATCTTGTTGGAGATCAGATGTATGAGGGGCACAGGTTCAGCTATGAGAACATGACCATGGGACTCCAGCTCATACTGTGGGGCTTCTTCAAGAAGATAGTTATTGCAGATCGTGCAAATATGTATGTGAACCAGATATTTGACAATTACGCAAGCTACACAGGACTTCCGGTAGTAGTGGGAATGCTGCTCTACACATTACAGCTCTATGCGGAATTCTCAGGCTGTATGGATATAGTAAGGGGAAGTGCCCAGATGTTCGGAATAGGTCTCTCAGAGAACTTCAATCAGCCGTTTATGTCAAAGACGGTCAGTGAGTTCTGGAGAAGGTGGCATATGACTCTCGGTGCATGGTTCAAGGACTATGTGTTCTATTCAGTTTCACTGTCCAAGCCATTTGTGAAGCTGAGTAAGAAGACCAGGGAACATATGAATACTTTCTTCGCGACATTTGTTCCTATGTCTATAGCGATGTTCATAGTGTGGTTTGGAACGGGTATATGGCATGGCGCAAGCTGGAAATATGTCATGTATGGTCTTTATTACTGGGCTATCATGATAATCGGACTTCTCATGGAGCCTCTTTTCAAGAAGCTGTATGAGAAAATGCATGTTGATCGTCAGGGAAAGGTATACAGGCTGCTTCAGGTTGTCAGAACCTTCATTTTTGTGAATGTGGGAATGCTCATGTTCAGGGCTGATGATCTGACAGCATTTGGACATATGTTTGTGTCCATGTTCAGGGGATTTACATTTGCGGATCTGACAAATGGAACTCTGCTTGGAATGAAGCTTGATATGGCAGATTTTGCGGTGCTGGCAGTGGGCACGCTCATTCTGTTCCTGGTTGGACTTTACAAGGAGAAGGGACACCAGATAAGAGCAGAGCTTGCCACGAAGAATATAGCCCTCAGATGGGCAGTTTACTATGTGCTGCTGTTTGGAGTGATCATACTCGGAGCATATGGCAAGGGCTATGAGGTGGCTGGATTTATATATGCACAGTTTTAGAGGTGATTTATCTATGAAGAAAAGTGGACGTAATATAATAAAATCCATAGCATTTGCCCTGGTGGCCGTGATGATCATGGGAGTGTTGGGAGCTGCGTTTACTCCGAAGCGGAGTGATCCGGGAAGCGGAATAACCAACTCGAATGCAAGGGGCTTCTATGGAGAGCCGAAGAATTCGATAGACGTACTGGTGCTTGGAGACAGCAATGCCTACAGTGCATGTTCTCCGATGTATATATGGAACAAATATGGAATTCCAACATATGTGGCGGCTGAGGGATTCCAGAATGTGACCGGGGCATCCAATCTTCTGGATGAGGTGCTCACATGTCAGAAGCCAAAGCTGGTGGTGTTCGATGTGAATATGCTATGGACAGGCAAGACGACATTGAAAAAGGTGGAGAACAATCTGAAGAATATGGCGTATAAGTATCTGCCTCTTGCACAGTACCACAACAGGTGGAAGAACATGAGTGTTTCAGACATGTTCGGTGCCAAGGATTATACCTACAGATCAGCCTCCAGAGGACAGTATCTCAGCATGGAGGTCAAACCTTTCACAGGTCAGAGCAAGATGGTAACAACCAAGGCTGTTGAGGACATACCAGAGGTATCAAAGGTGCTGCTGGATAAGCTTATAGACAAATGTAAAGATAACGGGATCAAGATCATGTTCATGGAGACTCCGACGGCGAAGTCATGGAATTATGCAAGACACAATGCCATGGTTAAGTATGCTAAGGCCAAGAATATTGATTTTGTCGATATGAATACGCTCAAGGGTGATTATGCGATCGACTGGAGCACCGACACGAGGGATGGCGGAAGACATCTCAACTGTAAGGGCGCAGAGAAGGTAAGCGCCTATCTTGGAAAATACATTTCAGAGAATTATTCTTTTAAGGATAAGAGACATTCAGAAAAGTATGCGGATTGGAATAATGACTATCTGGATTATGTGAAGTATATGTCCGGAGAGACTGTGTCGCTGGAGGCACAGCAATCCGAGGGAACGGTATCCAACAACTAGACATTGGGATATATTGATATAACACGGTGTTTTTATCTTTCTGGCTTTTTGAAGCTTGTTTGAACACAAAATTGTATCGTTTTAATAATAAAAAAGACGAAAAGTTACAAGATTTCTATTTCTTGGAACTTTTTGTCTTTTTTTGCTTATATGGCGAAAATTTTGTGTACCTTTTGAGCGGAACGGGATATACAGTGAAAATGAACAGCTGCAACAAATCTCTCAAAAGGATACAAAAAGGATATAAGTTTGAAGTATACTGTGTTCAGAATCTTAGATATCGATGATTTACATAGAGTGGCACGGCGCTGTGAGGTATACAGAATCAAAGCTGCCACGGGGAGGAAATATGAAGTATAGCATATTGCTTGTTGAGGACGAGCAGAAGATAGCAGAGGGGATAATGGACTATATGAACGGTAGGGAAGCAGAATATGAGACCTGCTTCACCTGGGCTGATGATGGAGACAAGGCACTGGAGCTTGTGTATGAGAACGAATACGATCTGGTGCTGCTGGACGTCATGCTTCCGGGGACAGATGGATTTGAGATATGCAGGGCCATCAGGGCAAAGAGCTACGTCCCTGTCATTTTCCTGACTGCACGGGGCAGGGAGGAGGACAGGTTGTATGGCTACGACATAGGCTGCGATGACTATGTGGTGAAGCCGTTTTCCATGGCGGAGCTTTCTGCAAAGATCATGTCATTCCTCAGAAGAAGCAAGGGGCTGTGGGAGAAGAAGAGCAGCATAGAGGCATATGACATCGTGATCTATCCGGACAAGCTTCAGGTATTTGCCGCCGGGAACGAGGTAAGGCTTGCGCCGAAGGAATATGCCATGCTGAAGTATTTTATGGAGCACAGAGGAATGCTTATCACAAGGGATGACCTTCTGGTCAGGCTGTGGGGCTATGATTATGAGGGCAGCGACAGGGTAGTTGATAATCACATCAAGAAGCTTCGACAGGCACTTGGAGAGTCGGGTAAAAAGATCAAGACAGTATTTGCAAAGGGATACAGGATGGATTGAGGGAAAGGAGTTACTCAAATATGAAGAAAATAAAAAATGTATTATATGGGAAAAAACAAAATTATGGCTCATTTTTTCTGAGAATATTTGTGCCGTTTATATTGGTGGCAGCATTGCTGGGAGGGATCGTGACCGTTTTGTTGGTATCTATATATAATACTGGTGTAGACAATGGTGTAGCGAGTGCTGAGGAACGAATCAGGTCAAATGTAAATGAAGCAGTTACAGAATATCAAGATGCACTGGCAGGAGCCTATGTGGATGGGATCAATTATGATTTTGAGACTGCGGATAACAAATTCACCAGTGATGTTGAATATGCGTGCGAAATGTTAAGTGCGATTGCAGTGGATGGCGGTGCTGCTGCAAGTCTGTACTATAAGGACTCAGATGGCACTTTGACATTGGTTGCCGGGCATGACTACCGTATGTTTTTTGTTGTCACAGATGATAACAATAAAAAGTTTAGATTGTCATGTACATATGAGGATTATCAGAAGATGATGGCGGAGGCTCCAAGATACGGAAGTGCCGATGGTTTGCCTGCTTTATCCAGGATAGAAGAGATATACGTAAATGGAACCAGTTTCTGGATAAGTAAATACAGTTACTATGACTACGGTGATGGCGTTAAGGTTATAGGAACTCATGAGACCCAAATGGACTATGGCGAATATGATGAGAAGAGTGTCACAGTAACAGAGATTCCCGATGGTTATGTGAAGCTTGACACAAGCAAAGGATACCATTTTTATAATAGCAGTCTTATCGGTTCGGGAGCAGCTTCCTGTAATATGGATTATGAAGGAAATATAGAGACTCTTGTGGCAGATCTGGAGGATTCCGGTGTTGGAAGTTCATCAAGAGTCAGTAGGAATTGTGATCAGGGAAAGCACAACACCGATGTGGTAGCTATTGGAAATAGTTATTATCTGGTGATGGATTATCACACTAATCTTATAAAGTCTACATTTGGAAAACTGATAATTGCCACATGGATAGGTATAGCACTTCTGAGTACCCTTATCTCACTTGCAATAGCATATGTATTGTATAGATCATACAGATCTGCCTATGACATGGAACAGTACAGGCGTATTACGTCAAATGCCATGGCGCACGATCTGAAGAGTCCTCTTGCGGTTATCCAGCTCAATGCAGAAAACTTGCGGGATGGAACCAATCCGGAGAAGAACAGGCATTACACGGATAACATAATCAATGAAGTTCACCAGATGAATACCCAGATAGCATCGATTCTAGATATGGCAAAGGCTGAGGATGTGAACACTAAGCTTCATAAGACTGATGTGGATATCACTGCTATTGTAAATTCAGTGGCAGCGGAGTATGCTGAGAGGATAAAAGAGAAGAATGTATCCATTGAGGTAAATGGTGCCTGCACAGTACATGCAGACGAGGAACTTATGAATCAGGCGATAAAGAATATCATGGACAATGCTGTGAAGTATGTGACCGACGGCGGACATATCGAGGTGGAGCTCTCTGACAAAGAAGTGTCATTTGTCAATTCCAGCGAACCACTTGATAAGGACACGCTGGAAGATGTATGGAAGCCATTTGTCAAAGGGGATAATAGCCGTCACGGACACAAGGGCACCGGGCTTGGACTCTCGATTGTGAAGACCATCATGGATAGACATGGATTTGACTGTGAGATGAAGAATGTTGATGGTGGAGTGGAAGTGAGATTGATATTCAGGAAATAAGGAGGAAGACATATGCATTTGTCGGTATCACAGGAAAAGTTAAATGAAGAAATAGGTTTGTTGCACAGACGTATTTGTTTATCATTGTTGGGGCTGTGGTGGTTTCGTTCATAGCCTATGTGATAAGGCGTGCTGCAAAAGAGATACCTATGTACGTTCACTGTCGCCAGGAGGAGAAAGGAACTTCCCAGGATACCAGCAATTATGTTTATAGGATAAAGCAGGAGAAGAGACATCTGGCAGATTATAATGCAGAGCTTGAGAAGGTTAAACGGGAATTAGACAAAATTGTCGGCTGACAATAATTGGGCTGACTGCTCTAAACAGAGTAGTCAGCCCTTGCTGTATATATAACAGAGTTGTTTTCAGGCATTCTTGCTTTTATAATCCTCGCCCCAATTTCTCATTGCGTCAAGCACAGGCTGGAGACTCTGACCAAGTTCAGTCAGTGAGTATTCCACTCTGGGAGGAACCTCCGCATACACTTCTCTGTGAACGAGTCCGTTTTCCTCCATGTCACGGAGCTGCGTGGTGAGAACTTTTTGCGAAACAGTTCCGATGGATTTCTTCAGCTCTCCAAATCTCTTTGTGCCGGTTATCAGATCTCTCAGGATCAGAACCTTCCATTTGTCGCCGATAAGACTTAATGTCGTCTCAACCGGGCATGCCGGCAATTCTTTTAATTTGTCGCTCATGATAATTACCTTTCAAAAATAGTTTTAAAATGGTTATAGTAAAATTATTAGTTTCTTTTAGTTACTTATAGGCGTATTGTACCATACATGCTATAAAGATACCAGTTTTATAATGTGAATGCGCATATTGGGTTGACAGTGCTATAGATGTCCCCGGAGAATGCAAAGGGACAAACGGATAGGATATGGGATGCGGTAAAATCGCTTGAACAATTGCCTGAATCACATCAGGATCGCTTGGTTGGGCGATTTGTTGGAAAAGGATATCTGAGTAATATAACGGTTTATTAGATGAACCATACTTCATATGAGGTATGGTTATTTTTATGTAATAATTTTTTATTTATCGTTGATTTCCCACAATAGTAACCTTTAGGTAACTACGCCACAATATTGTGCGTACTTTTTTTAATAGAAAACCTCTTATAGAATAGTCTTGAAAGCAAGGTAAATAGCTTTTAGATTCCGAAGTGACCGACATCGTTTGGGGGGCAGAGTGTAAAGAATATTTTGTAAGGAGGTACAGCGATGAACGCAGAGAGATGCCTGCAGATACTCAGGGAGGTAAAGGATGTGGCATTTGCCACGGTTGATGACAAGGGCATGCCGCAGATAAGGATAATAGACATAATGCTGGTGGAAGGTGAGAAAGTTTATTTCTGCACAGCAAGGGGCAAGGATTTTTACGCGCAGCTCATGCGTGATGGAAATGTTGCGGTGACGGGCATGAACAGAGAATATCAGATGATAAGGCTGAGCGGAAAGGCGCGCAGACTGGATGATCAGAAACTGTGGATCGACAGGATATTTGAGGAGAATCCCTCTATGAACAGCGTGTATCCGGATGACAGCAGGTATGTGCTTGAGCCGTTCTGTATCGACAATGGGGCGGTGGAATTCTTTGATCTTGGCAGGGAGCCGATAGTTAGAGAGACATTTGCGCTGGGGGGAAGTGAAAAGACTTTCAAGGGATACGAGATAACCGACAAATGTATCCAGTGTGGGAAATGTGAGCGGATCTGCCCGCAGAAGTGCATTAAGGATTTTGTGATAAATCAGACACACTGTCTGCACTGCGGATTGTGCTTTGAGAAGTGTCCGGTAAATGCGGTGAGGAAATTGTGATAGAAACCGAATCCACAGTATAAAGTTTAAGGAGGGTATAACATGTTAAAAGAAATGTGGACATTGCTGCTTGAGAAGAAAGGATTTTTCCTGGATCTTCTTGTGGAGCATATAGAGATATCATTGTTGGCAATAGTAATAGCTATAGTAATTGGCGGGGGTGTTGGCATACTGATAAGTGAATATCAGAAGGCGTCAAAGCCGACACTCGGAGTGATAAACTTCCTGTACACGATTCCGTCCATATCCATGCTGGGATTCCTCATACCGTTTTCTGGTGTGGGAAATGCGACGGCGGTCATTGCTCTGACCGTATATGCATTGCTGCCGATGGTCAGAAACACCAACACAGGTCTGACAAATGTGGATGAGAACATTCTCGAGGCGGCGAAGGGCATGGGAAGCACAAGAACGCAGATCTTATTCAAAGTCAAGCTTCCACTCGCGATGCCGGTCATAATCTCTGGAATCAGGAACATGGTGACAATGACGATAGCGCTTGCCGGTATAGCATCATTCATCGGCGCCGGTGGACTTGGCGTGGCGATATACAGAGGTATCACGACAAATAACACAGCCATGACGATGGTAGGAAGTTTGCTCATTGCGCTGCTTGCGCTGGCATTTGATTTTGTTCTGGGATTTGTGGAGAGGCGCCTTTCAAAGAGAAGTGTTAAGGCAAAGAAGACAAACAGGATAATGGCAGCAGTATGCGTGGCACTTGTTCTGATACTTGTTCTGATTCAGGTGGTGCCAAAGGATAAAAAGGAAACCATACATATCGCAACCAAGCCAATGACGGAGCAGTACATACTCGGCGAGATGCTTGATATTCTGATCGAACAGGATACGGATCTTGATGTGGAGATAACCCAGGGCGTGGGTGGTGGAACTTCAAATATCCAGCCTGCCATGGAGAGCGGTGAATTTGATATTTACCCTGAGTACACGGGTACTGCATGGAACATGGTGCTGAAAAAGGATGGACTGTACACTGAGGACATGTTCACAGAGCTTGAGAGTGAGTACGAAGATTCACTTGGAATGAGCTGGGTGGGCATGTACGGATTCAACAACACTTATGGTCTGGTGGTGCGCAAGGAGATTGCTGACAAATATAACATCAAGACATATTCGGATCTGAGAGCGGTATCGGACAAGCTTATCTTCGGCGCTGAGTATGATTTCTTTGAACGTGAGGATGGATATGATGCACTCTGTGATGAGTACGGTTTTAATTTCAAGAAGACGATGGACATGGACATTGGACTCAAATATCAGGCAATCAATCAGGGCAAGATCGACGTTATGAATATATTTACAACAGATGGACAGCTTGCGGCATCGGATGTGACGGTGCTGGTGGATGACAAGAATTTCTACCCGTCATACATGTGCGGAAATGTTGTCAGAAACGAGATCATTGAAAGTCATCCGGAGATAAAGGATGTGCTGGATGAACTGTCAGGAACAATAACCGACAGCGACATGGCGCAGATGAATTATGATGTTGAGACCGAAGGCAGAGAGCCTAGGGATGTTGCGGAGGAGTTTTTGTCCGACAAGGGACTTTTAAAATAGGTTGGAGGTACCAATAATGAATACTGCTATTGAATTTAGAAATATAAAAAAGTCGTATGGAGATAAGGCGGTCATAGAAAATCTCAACCTCACAGTTGAGCAGGGAGAATTTGTAACTATAGTGGGTTCGTCAGGCTGTGGCAAGACGACAGCGCTCAAAATGATAAATGGTCTTATCGACGCCACAGATGGGGATATACTTATAGACGGCGAGAATATCAGGGACAAAGATCTTATTGAGCTTCGCAGAAGTATTGGCTATTCTATACAGGGAAGCGTGCTTTTTCCTCATATGACAGTGGAGGAGAACATATCCTATGTGCCAAATCTTCTAAATAAAAAGGACAGGGCTAAGACGAGGAACGCCGTATCAAAATGGATGAAGATAGTGGGACTTGATGAGGAGATAAAGAACAGATATCCGGGCGAACTGTCCGGCGGACAGCAGCAGAGAGTTGGCATTGCCAGAGCACTTGCGGCATCACCGGACATACTGTTGATGGATGAGCCGTTCGGCGCAGTTGATGAGATAACGAGGGCTCAGCTTCAGCAGGAGATCAAGAGAATACATGAGGAGACGAAGATAACTATCATGTTCGTGACACATGATATATCGGAGACGCTCCTGCTTGGAACGAAGGTGCTCGTCATGAACAAAGGTGATGTTGAACAGTATGACACGCCGGCGGAGATACTGAAAAATCCGGCAACAGACTTTGTGGCACAGCTTGTCTACAGGCAGAGACACCAGTGCAATCTGCCGGATGGTCAGATCGGGGATTGTCAGTACAGTTTTGTTGCGGGTCTTGATTAGTGGCCCCGAAGGGGTCAGGCACCTCCGTCCCCAGGGTAAATATGATAGTTGATTGGAGAATTAGATGAACCAGAGTGAGAGAAGAATATATTTGATAAAGAGGTTGTTGGAAGAACGCAGCGATTGCGCAGGCGTGCAGATTCCATCTGGCAGTGAGGCTCAGCGGAGACTTCTCCGTTCTCTTATGAATGTCAGGATGCCGGGAGCTATTGATGCGGATTTTCTAAAGATACAGGACGAATATCTGGCGCAGGTGAATTTCGAGAAAGGAATAGTGGACTTGGAAGATATTGTGGAAATCCAGAGAGACACATATGTGTGGCGAGGAGATATAACAAGGCTTGCAGTCTCAGCCATAGTAAATGCAGCAAATAGCGGTATGACCGGATGTTATGTGCCATGCCACTATTGTATCGACAACTGCATCCACACATTTGCGGGGGTACAGCTAAGAAACAGATGCGGCGAGATCATGCGTGAGCAGGGGCATGAAGAAGCGACAGGTCAGGCGAAGATAACACCGGCTTATAATCTTCCGTGCAAATATGTCATTCACACTGTTGGACCGATAGTGCAGGGCAAGCTTACAGCACAACATGAACGGTTATTGGCGTCCTGCTATAGAAGCTGTCTTGAAGTTGCTGACGAAAACGACGCAGATTCTATAGCATTTTGCTGCATATCCACTGGTGTATTTATGTTTCCAAATGAGAGGGCTGCCGAGATAGCTGTGGAGACTGTCAAAGCATACAGGCAGGAGACAGGCAGCAGGATAAAGGTGGTATTCAATGTGTTTAAGGAAGAGGACGAGAGGATATACAGAAAGCTGCTGGATAAGAAGGTGAAAATATGAGAGATACAGGCCTATTAAAAAGAAGGATAACATTTGAGTCATTCCTCTGCGGAACTCCCGCCAGAGATTACGTATATCAGAGCACCCCGTATGAAATGCAGATTCAGCAGGCAGCACAGGCTATAGCCGATGCGGACTGCGTGCTCATAGGTGTCGGTGCCGGGATGAGTGCGGCTGCTGGTGCTCAGTATGGCGGTGATTTCTTTGAGAAGAACTTTGGTGAGTTTCAGCGGAAATATGGAAATGGCCCATACATGCAGGATATGTATAGTGCGGGCTTCTACCCCTATCCTGATGAAGAGAGCTATTGGGGATATTGGTCAAAGCAGGCTGTGCTGGGCGGGATAAAACTGGATGTCACACCGCTTCACAGAAAGCTTCTTGACGGACTTTGCGGCAAAGATGTATTTGTGTTGAGCACAAATGCGGACGGTCAGTTTGTGAAAGCGGGATTGCCGCAGGAAAAGATATTCTGCACCCAGGGCGATTACTTTCATATACAGTGCGCGCATGCCTGCCATGACAAGACATACGATGCCACTGATATGTTTCTGCAAATGGATCAGGCAAGAAGAGATTGCAAGATCCCAACATATATGGTTCCGCGCTGCCCTGTCTGCGGAGGCTCGATGGACATGAACCTCCGCAAGGATGGTTATTTTGTTCAGGACAGTGCCTGGTATGAGGCAGAGCGGAATTTTAGTGAGTTTATCACAAATGCTATGGACAGCAAACTTGTACTTCTTGAACTGGGGGTAGGTTTTAACACCCCAACAATAATCCGCTTTCCTTTTGAGAAAATGACACGAGAACACGAGAACATAACGCTTATCAGGTTAAATCTCGATCAAGCTGTGATTCCGGAAAGTCTTGGTTCACGGGTTATTGGAATTAATGCAGACATGGCGGATAGTATAAATGACATCTTTCACTGATGCAACAACATGGGGACGGAGGGGACAGGCACCTCCGTCCCCAAAAATCATTGAACGTATTTTTATCGTTTAAGGATAGCATCCATATCCTGTTCAGGAGCAGTGATCGGGTTTAGCTTATAATTCTCCACCAGATATTTCACTACGGTCTCAGACATGAATGCCGGAAGTGTCGGTCCGATATACATGTTGCGCACGCCCAGCGACAGCAGGGTGAGAAGGATGCATACGGCTTTCTGCTCGTACCATGACAGGACAAGGGTGAGTGGGAGGTCGTTTATGCTGCAATGAAATGCATCTGCCAGAGCCATGGCGACCTTGATTGCGCTGTAGGAATCGTTGCACTGTCCCATGTCGAGTATTCTTGGAATCCCGTCAATTTCGCCGAGGTCGAGATCATTAAAACGATACTTGCCACAGGCGAGTGTTAGAACAAGGGTGTCCATCGGAGTCTGCTTTACAAATTCGGTGTAATAGTTGCGTCCCGGATGTGCGCCGTCACAGCCTCCAACGAGGAAAATGTGCTTGATATGTCCTGCCTTGATGGCATCTATGATCTTGCCAGCCTGTGACAGAACTGCGCTGTGACCAAATCCGGTTGTCAGCATATGACCGCCGTTTATGCCGCTCATGCTTCTGTCGTGTTCGTAGCCGCCGAGCTTCTGGGCATGTTTTATGATCGGAGTGAAATCCTTTTTGCCGGCTCTTGTGCCGGAGATGTGTACCATGCCATCATAGCCAACAACCGATGTAGTGTAGATTCTGTCTTTGTAGCTTGGTCTTGGCGGCATGAGACAGTTGGTGGTGAAGAGCACCGGTGCGGGGATGTTCTCGAATTCCGTCTGCTGGCTCTGCCATGCTGTTCCGAAGTTGCCCGCCAGATGATGGTATTTGTTGAGCTCCGGATAGCCGTGTGCAGGCAGCATCTCGCAGTGGGTATATACATTTACCCCTGTCTTTTCAGTCTGCTCAAGGAGCTGTGACAGGTCGTTCAGGTCGTGACCGGAGACCACGATAAATGGGCCCTTTTTGATGTCGACATTAACTCTCGCAGGCACAGGATTGCCAAATGATTCGGTGTTGGCTTTGTCAAGCAGCTCCATGCATTTGAAATTGACCTGGCCAAATTCCATGATGAGTTCTATCCATTCTGTGACGCTGTGCTCCATGTTCACCTCGCAGAGTCCTTTGTAGAACCACTTCAGAACCTCATTATCTGTGTATCCGAGATTCATGGCGTGATGGGCGTATGCCGCCATACCCTTGAGTCCAAACAGCAGGGTGGAACGAAGGGACACGATATCCGTGTCGCCATCCCATAGGTCGATCACCTGTATCTTTTCAGCCTCAGATCTGCTGATCTTGTTCTGCTCGTTCCTGACCCTTCCCATAAATTCTTTTATTGCATTGTCGTCAAAGTTTACATTTGTCAAGGTTGTGAAAAGACCATCTATGATAAGTCTGTCGGCGAGTGCACTGTGTTTATTCTCTTTTTTTGAGAGCTCTGCAAGTTTTATAAGCTCACACACAAGCTCGTCCTGTAGATTAGATGTGGACGGCTGTTTGCCGCACACTCCGGTATTGACACAGGCGGATCCCCCCGCTGTCTGCTGACACTGAAAACAAAACATATTTGACATGTACTGTATACCTCCTGAAATTATGAATCTATCTGAAAAACTGGTGACTGCCTGGCAGTCTGTGGATTTTCTTCTAAATAGAGTATGGGCAGACAGCAAAAGTTTTATACATTCATTTCTCGGGGGTTACTTTGACAACACAGTTCCGTCAGTCAGAGTGATGGTATATCCATTGAAGTTGATGGTGCCGTTATTTGTCAGGCTGCTTATCACGCAGTCGCCGGTGAGGTTCCATGTGCTGCCCTTCTCGATGGTGATCACTGCATTGTCTGATACAGCGGTTCCGCCGTCCTCATTGTCAACCACATTGATGGTTCCAGTGAATGTGCTGTTGCCTGAGAGGGTCATGTCGAGAGTGGAGATACTGTCAACTCTGATATCGCCCTCAAGTGTCTGCTTGTTTGCAGTAAATGTCACCTGTGCACCATTTGAGCCCGCGGAGCCCCAGCCGTGGGATGCGGAGTTGCCTGTCACGTTGAGCAGGTAGCCGTCACTGTCTTTGTTTGTCAGCTTTACACCCGTGAGGGACAGAGTGCAGTTGGTGTTGGTTATATAGAACATGTCACCATTGTTCGATGTGAGGGAGCCGCCAGTCATGGTAAAGCTTGATGTACCGACCTCTGCGTCACCAGACATGGACTGGTAGATCATGACATTGTGTACATTCTCATCAGAGCTTGTGCCCTTTGTGTCACTCATGTTGCCATATACGGTGCAGTCTTCAAGTGCTATGGAGTTCTCACCCTCAATGACAAGAGCCTCGGAATTGTTGGCTGTGAGCTCCGCATTCTTAACGGTTATGTCGGCTGTGGAGTACACTGCAGGTGAATTATATCCGTTACTTGTGTAGGTTCCGCCATCGACATTTACAGTACCGCCACCCCTGTCAGATCTGATGGCAGCGGAAGAGTTGCCCGATGTCGTGACAGTCAGATTGCTGGCATTTGTAGTACCACCGCCGGTTGTCTGGATTCCACCGGAATTGTCAGCGGTGGTGGTGATCGTTGAATCCGAGATATTCACTGTTGTGCCTGATCCGTAGCTGAACACGCCATTTCCGTTCTGAGCTGATGATGTCACATTTGCATTCTTGATGGTCACTGTAGCTCCGTTTGTGGCAAGAAGTGCAGCGTTCATACCATAGAAGTCACCGTCCTCGGTGTTGGAGCTTGAACCGGCTGATTTGTCGACAGTGATACCATCCAGAGTAACTGTTGCAGCATCGACTCTTAGGGCGTTCTCATCGTTGCCTGTTGATGAGTAGGTTTCATTGCTGTATGTTCCATCTGAATCTATGGTGTTTGCACTGTCGCCCTGGGTGACCTCGCCGGAACCGCCGAAGTTTCCTCCACCAGGACCGCCCTGTCCATCGCCGTCTGGTTTATCAGGAGGTGTGCCCTGACCATTTTCATCGTTTGCTCCATCAGGTTTGTCAGGAGGTGTCTGACCATCCTGTGCATCATTATTCTTGTCTGTCTGGTCTGCCTCTGCTATAGTGGATGTTTCATTGCTTGTTGTCTCCGCAGCTTCGGTCGTTGTGGTTTCTGTGGTTGTAGTTGTGCTCTGGCCGCAGGCTGTAAGTGTCATTGCCATAGCCAGTGCGCAGATGATTGTAAGATTCTTTTTCTTCATATTAAAGACCCCTTTCGTTTTAAACATGAATTGTTTTATCAATCCTTTAAATGCATTGTAGTAGCGCAACTTTAAATGGACTTAAAACTACAAAAATAAGTGCCGTCTTGCACACATTTGACTGAAATTTTACACGCCGCTGATAGTGTGCAGATGTGAAAATGTTTTATAGTAAATCAAATAACAATTGATCTGGACGGGGATAAAGGAGAAATCACGGATGAAAAAGGAACACGGGGACAGAGTGGTTCGTGCACTTGAATTTGCAAATGAATCAGCTGAGTATTATGTCAGGAACTATGCGGATGGGACGCTTATGCCTGGAGATGCATATGCTGATCTGCCGATAGATGAGAGAGACCGAATGTATCTTGGACCGGATGCCGGAGCGCCAAACATGTATTCCAGAATATACCGCAGCCAAAGAGAGAAAGAGATGCGGGAGCAGGGCATGACAAATGAGCAGATAAAGCTGAGATGGGAAGCGCTTGATGCCATGTGGCACCGGGAGATAGAGGAGAGGCTCTACGGGGAAGCCAGACAGAATGACCGGTCAGATGATGTGATATCAAGATACGAGAATGAAGGATTGCCCGGTGATTTTCAGAGAAGGAGCGATCAGGCGGATGCGAAGAGAAGGGCAAAATGGCGCGGGATACGAATAGTGCTCATAACCATAGTAGTGGCGATCATGGCGTTCACGATACTTAACGAGGCCGGGCTGATAGATGGCATGAGTATAACTGAGCAGATATTTGACAGGATAGAGCAGATATTTGGCCGTATGGACAACATATCGTCAGGCAGTGTGGGAACTGGTGTTGGAACAGATCCAAAAAATCCCGGCGGACTTGTGATCGTATACGGAGTAGTTATTTTCCTTATATTCAGATGGGTGAGTAAGGGTAAAAAGAAAAAGGTGGATATTCCAAATTCCGGTTTGATATACACGGAGCTGATCCCGCAGATTATCAGGAGACGTTATGGAGAGGACAGCGTATATAGTCATCAGAGAGGACTTCCTTCGGATCAGATGAGGAGACTAAACTGTTTCGGTGGCAGACCGTTTACACTGGATGGACAGCCTTTGCCGGTTACCGGTCGTGACATGGTGGAGGGAACATACAGAGGTGTCCATTTCCGGTGCAGTTATGAGTACATGGAGCACGAGTATTATTACGAGGACAGCGATGGTGACAGAGAGAAAAAGATAGACAAGTTATTTGGCGGGCTTGTTGTTGAGATTCCATATAGAAAGACTTCATCGGCTTTGCTGGGAGTCATGGGAAACTCTGAACTGGCGATGAAGAATATATTGAAGTGTGGTCCGGGGCGTGGTGCAGAGGGAAGAATAGAAAAGACAGAAAACGAGAACTTTAATCTGCTGTTCACTATAAACTGCAATGATGAGGAGAATATATTTTATATGCTTACCCCGGATGTTATGGAGAGGCTGGCGGCACTTTATCCAAAGGAGAAGGTGGCTCTCCATGTGACATTCGATGGGGACAGATTGTACATGTGTATAAGCAGGAGTGATAAATACATGGTATTTGACGAGGAGAAAAATATAAAAAGTATGAGTGATGTGGAGGCTTATCTGGACAAATACCTGCGCATGCTGCAGGAGACGCTGGATGCGGCTCTGTTACTATAGAAGAGAAATTGCGGAAATGAGCAAAAGTACACGGAGGGAAATGTATGTTTACAATATTATTTAGCAAAGGTGTGTTTGTATTTGGCGTGTTGGTGGTAATAGTTTTGATACTTTTATCGTATGTGATAAGGACTGCAAATGCGCTGAAAGCAGCGGGAAATAAGGTGAGAGAGCTTGATTCGGATGTGGATATTGCTCTCACAAAGAGATATGATCTGCTCACAAAACAGTATGCGATGGTAAAGTCTTATATGTCGTATGAGAGCGAGAATCTGATAACAGCGATAAAGCTCAGGAAAGGAATGACACCTGATGAAAAGACCGGGGTAGAGAAACTCATGAAAAACGCCTCGGCTCAGATAAATGCAGTTGTGGAGGCATATCCGGAATTGGCGGCGGGCAAGAATATAGAGGTTCTTCAGAACAGCTGTACAAATGCGGAGGAGCACATCCAGGCGGCAAGAAGACTGTACAATGCAGGTGTGACAAACTACAACAATCTGTGTAGTCAGTTTCCTTCATCGGTGGTTGCTGCCATAATGGGACACAAGATGGTTGAGTATTTCAAGACTGATGCGGATAAAAGATCAGATGTGATATTTTAGCTGGAAATGCAGAAGTTTTTGTGCATAAAAAAATCGGTGCGACGGGATTCGAACCCACGACCTCTTCGTCCCGAACGAAGCGCTCTACCAAGCTGAGCCACGCACCGATTGTGTTTATCAACACTGCCATAATAGTATAAGAATATTCTGAAAAAATTTCAAGAAGTTTTCTAAATAAAATGCCAGAAAATTTTTGTAGCAAAATATCCTCGCAATATACGAAAAACTCTTTTATGAAACTGAAATCCTTCAATGGCAGATTGGGGGTGCCCATAGATACAATTTATATAATATTTAGATTTGTTACAGTGGAAATTTATATGTGTATGGCAGAGTAATAACCAGAAGGTAGTTGATATGAGGATAAGGTGCAGGTGGTGATGGACAGAATGAAAGCCGCCTGAAATAGAAGGAGACGATAGATCATGAAGATACTTATTACTACGGACTGGTATGAACCTGTTATAAATGGAGTTGTGACATCGGTTGTCAATTTGTCAAATGAACTTAAGAAAAGAGGACATGAGGTAAAGATACTTACACTCTCGAGAAATCACCACACATATATAGATGGAGATGTGATATATGCAGCGTCCCTGGGCGCTGGCAAGATATATCCTGAGGCCAGACTTAAGATGCCTGTTATCAAGGCTGTCATAGATAAACTTATAGAATGGCGTCCGGATATCATACATTCCCAGTGTGAGTTCTCAACCTTCTTCATGGCGAAGAAGATTGCTGACGAGACAGATGCGCCGATAGTGCACACTTATCACACGGTATATGAGGATTACACTCATTACTTTTCGCCAAATGCAGCGTGGGGACGCAAAGTTGTGCAGAAACTTACAAGGATGCTCTCAGCCAGGGTGGATGCAATGATAGCACCTAGCAGGAAGATAGAGGATGTGCTTGAAAAGTATGATGTGTTATGTCCTGTTGAGGTGATCCCATCTGGGATCGACATGGATAAATTCGGAAAATATATAGGAACGGACAGCAGACACAGGATCAGAGAGCAGTACGGACTCAGTGATGACCAGACGGTTCTTCTCTATGTTGGCAGACTCGCGAAGGAGAAGAATATCCTTGAGATTCTCAGATGCCAGAAAAGAGTGAGCAAGTATGGTACAATCCTCATGATAGTTGGAGATGGACCATACAGGGCAGAGATAGAGTCGCAGGTAAAAGAGCTTGGGATTTCAGACAGCGTGATATTTACAGGCATGATCGAGCCGGATAAGGTGGCTGAGTATTATCAGGCAGGTGACTTTTTCGTAAGTGCATCCACAAGCGAGACACAGGGACTTACATATGTGGAGGCTCTGGCAGCCGGAATCCCTCTTCTGTGCAGAGAGGATCCGTGCCTTGCAGGTGTGGTTGATCCGGGAAAGAATGGCTGGGAATTTACTGGTGAAGATACATTCGAAAATGTGCTGGTGAAGTGGCTTGACATGAGTGTGGCTTCAAGGCAGCAGCTCAGACAGAATGCAGTGCTATCGGCGGACAAATTCTCCACAAGGACATTTGCCGATAGGGTGGAGAAGCTTTATGAGAATGTGTGCGAGCTCAGAGAGATGGTGCTGAGGGCTTGCTAGAAATTTAATTTGTATGAATTCTCTGGTGGGTGTCGGGATAACCAGGGAAAAGATACAAAATTATCTCCAACTAGATGAAAAAGCCATAAAAAAGAAAAAATTCTAAAAAATTATCCGTAGGACACAGAATAATGTGTTTTACGGATAATTTTTTATCTTTTTAGGGGAAAGCAGTTGACAACACTATAATACTAGTGTACTATTCAACTAGTACAGCGGTGCAGAAAAGCTAGACAACATACAAGGAGGAGGTGTGTGATGGAATTTAAGACGAATATCCCCATATATCTTCAGGTAATAGAGGATATAAAGCAGAAGATAATAGCGGGCACACTGCCTTTGGGGTCTAAGCTTCCGTCATCAAGAGAACTTGCCATAGAATACCAGATAAATCCGAATACTGCAGCGAGGATTTACAGTGAGATGGAGTCTATGGGGTTGTCCTATACCAGACGTGGAATAGGAACATTTGTGACGGAGGATGACAAGGTCATAGACGACTTGAAAAAGGAGAGAACAGAAGAAATTATACAGAGCTTTGACGAACAGCTCACCGGTATGGGATTTTCACAGGATGAGATCCTTGAGCTGCTAAAAGAACACTTTGGGAAGTAAATAAAAAGGAAAGAAACAAGAAGGAAATAAGAAGGAATAAAAAAGAAGGGAAATGATACAATGTTAAAATGCGAACATCTGGTTAAGAAATATATTACGACCACAGCCATATCCGACCTGTCACTGGAGATTGAGCCGGGACACATATATGCGCTGCTCGGTCCGAATGGAAGTGGAAAATCAACACTTATGAAGATCATAGCCGGTCTGGTCAAGCCGGATTCAGGAACTATCACAATAGATGGAGTGCCTATGACATACAGATCCAAGAAAGACATAGCATATATGCCAACGGAGGCATTCTTCTTCGGATATATGAACTGTAAAGACATAGGAAAGTATTACAAAGATTTCTTTGATGACTTTGACTATGACAAATATATGGGACTGCTTGCGGAGATGGAGCTGAATCCCGATCAGAAGGCGAAGAGCATGTCTTCAGGAATGCTTGCAAAGCTCAAGATAGCGGTTACTCTGTCCAGAGACAGCAGGATCGTCATGCTGGACGAGCCGCTCAACGGAATAGATATCATAGCGAGGGAGAAGATCATAAGCACAATAGTTAGGAATATATCGGATGACACAGCAGTGATCATGTCCAGTCACCTTGTGGATGAGCTTGAGAGGATAGTGGATCACGCATTCTTTATCAAGAATGGCACCTGTGTACTTCAGGGAGATGCAGAGGAGCTGCGAGTGAACAGGGGCAAGTCGATAGTTGATATGTATAAGGAAATATATGCCTAGGAGGAACCGCTATGAACGAAGTTCATATTGGATAATAGAATTTGTTGATGAAGGAGAGATAGATATTATGTTAAAGATGATGAAATATGAATACAGACGTGGAGTATTTCCACTTCTGGTGGTTATAATGGCTCTTGCGGCAGTAGAATTGCTGTTCGTGATTGGAATATTTGCAAAAAAAGATCTGTTAGCTGGACTTGGTATCACCTTCCTTGTGCTGGGGGGCTTCGCTTCGTTTATGTTCGTTCTGATATATGGTGTGATAATCTACAGTCAGGATCTGAAGAACAAGACTGGGTATATGGTGTTTATGACGCCGATCTCAAATTACAAAATTATCGGTGCAAAGCTGCTTTCAATCCTGCTCACCGGCGTGACACTCGTAGCCTTTCTTGGGTTGCTTATAGTTGTTGATTATAACCTGCTGAAGTCACATAACGGCGGTGTAGCTAGTGCTGAGTTTGTGCTGGATGAGATTCTGGGAACAAGAGGATTGTCAATAGGAAGTGTCATTGCAAATGTTGCAGGGCTTATAGCAATAGCACTTATTCAATTCTATACAATGATCACCATAGCGTACCTTGCAGTGTCACTGTCTTCAACAGTACTTCAAAACAAGAAGATAAAGGGTGTTGTCAGCTTTATACTTTTTGTGGCTCTTTATGCGCTGATGAGCTACATAGCATACAAGATTCCGCACCTTGGGAAGAACGTGCAGGTGGAGACTATGCTTGACGCGATGTATAAGAACATACCGCAGCTTATTCTCTATGTTATTTGCATGATCGGCAGTTATATAGGAAGTGCGACACTGCTGTCTAAGAAGATCAGCTTATAATGTAATGATAGGAATGCATTAAGAAGGCAGTAGATATGAGGAATGGTGATGTGATGAAATATTTTAGATACCTGGTTACAGGAGTCTGCACAGGAGTCATAGTAGTGCTCCTTGTACCTGTGGCTGTGTGTGGAATCTGTGCATATGGTGTGTGGCGGCTGCTCAATATGGCAACAGGCGTAAATAAAGAGCCGCGCAGGACGATGATAAATCAGAATTTATAAATGTATATTTTTAATCAATAAGGTAACCCGGAGTGAGAAAATATCTCACTCCGGGTTATTGACGTTCGGGGAGGAATCCTGTAGTATTTTCACTAGAGTTAGACGAGGCTAACCAAACCTATTTGTCACAAGGAGGTTTTGTATGAGTGAAAATACATGGGAGATCATGAAGGGCATGGAGCTCGGTGATGTGGAACTTCAGATGGCACTTCAGTGTGCACCGGTGATAACGGGCGTCAAGGTGTCAAATCTTCTGAACATAGAACTCAGCGGATATCGTCAGATGGTGGAGATACTGAAGGATAGTGATATATGTATGTACACACTGGGAGCAACCTGTGGCAGGGTAAATGTATTTATCTACAATGCGGCAAAGCTCAGGGCATTTGTCCAAAGGGACGATGTGCAAAGACTTATGTCTGAGTTGGGATATGAGGACATGGATCTACCTGAGATACTTGCGGCATTTCGTGAAAAATATCAGCAGTACTTAAAGAGTAGAGGAAGATTCACTTCGAAACAACCGGCACAGACAGATCAGGCTTGTGGCGATGGAGCTCTTGGCAAGGAGTGGTTTCCACACGAGATGGGTTTGCTGCTGGGATATCCACCGGAGGATGTGGAGGGATTTATTCAGCAGAGCGGCAGAAATGCACTTTGCTCCGGTTACTGGAAGGTATATGAGGATGCTGAATCAAAGCGGAGAATATTTCATATATTTGAATGTGCGGAAGAGAGACTTATCCAGTTTCTTTCAAATGGACTGCATATGAGAGATATCATGGGGATGTACACGGCGAGCAGAAACGCGGCGTAGAAGTATATGGAAAGATGTAGATAAACGAAGTTTACAAGGATGTATAGGGTAGGACACCTTTTACATATAATTTCATAAGGAGGATCAACATGAGCAAAATTAATATCGTATTCTGGACACAGGGTGGAAATACACAGATGATGGCAGAGGCTATCGCAGACGGCGTGAGAGAGGTCGGAAAGGAAGCAGAGGTAGTATTTGTAAGCAGCATCACACCAGATGCTCTCAAGGATGAGCCGGTGTTTGCACTTGGATGCCCGGCTATGGGAGCTGAGGTTCTTGAGGAGGCTGAGATGGAGCCGTTTGTTGCTGAGGTAGAGGAATTTGCAGCAGGCAAGAAGATCGCACTCTTCGGTTCATACGGCTGGGGAGATGGCGAATGGATGCGCGACTGGGAGGCGAGAATGCAGTCAGCAGGCGCAGAGCTCGTAGGCGGAGCCGGACTTATGTGCCATGAGACACCTGACGCAGAAGGTCTTGAAGAGTGTAAGGAACTCGGACGCCAGCTGGCAAATGCCTGATTAACGGACGGCACGGACGATAAAAAATAACCATATATATGCAGTCACGTTTGGCATATATATGGTTATTTTTTATCTGCGTGCCTGTTCGTGGAGATATAAAAAGAGCCGCTGAGAAAATCTGTACTTTGAAGGTGATTCTCTCAGGCGGTTCTTTTTTGTGTTGAATTTGTTCTTAGCGACCTGCATACTGGGCGCTATGGTTGCCGTGGTGCTTGATGTGCTCGGTTATGTATGGCGCGATGGCGATGTGCTTGTCCATGGCATTTCCAACTATGGCGATTCCCTTGCCCATGGTGAACGCGGCGAGGACTGTGCCGATTCCAAGTCCGTAGATGTGACCGAGGATGAAGCCGGTAAGGGCTGCGGTCGTTGCAAGGCAGATCACGTCAAATGATATTTTTACCTTGGAATATCTGGCAGATATTATCGACGAAAGCTCTCTTGGAAAAAGGTCTGTTGGTATGATAGGCAGACCGCATCTGTTTGACAGCGCGATTCCGATACAGATCAGAAGGTAGCTTATTACGAAGTAAAGGACTCTCCAAGGAAGTGCAGTTGGAAGGACTCCAATCCACAGCTCATGGACATCCAGCATTTTACCGAATACAAAGCCTACTATGAAGCTGCACAGATACTGTGGAACGAATCTCCTTCTCATGATCATGAGAGTGAGAATAAGTGCGCCCTGAAATATGTATGTCCAGGTTCCGAGAGTCAGTCTTGGAAGAACCAGCGAGAATGCGTATGGCACGCTGGATATTGCCGATATTCCCGCTGCAGAATAGAGCATGAGAACCACTCCGAAGCTGTTGATGGTGACTGCTGTTATCAGGGCGATCTCGCCCCACATGTTATGCAGATGTGCATTTCTTGGTTGAGTATTCATTTTTGCTTTTCCTCATTTCTTTATATAATGTGTTTTATAACATATCCCTTGGTTTACCCAGTATCCGGGCGCTTTAATTGTCTAAGACTTCATAATTATATCCCTGCGGTTTTTGATTGTAGCACCGACAACACCACATAACAAATAAATAGTTTTTATGGTTTGATAGATTTCGTCTATAAAAAATATACGGATTGTATTAAAATATGAATAGGATCATATATAAATAATGAAAAGGGGGAGTTATAAGTGAACCTGTCATATATTAGATATTTTGTTGAACTGGCCCATGTTCAGCATTACACAAATGCGGCCAGAAATCTGAATATAACGCAGCCAAGTCTCAGTCACGCAATATCCCAGCTGGAGGAAGAACTTGGAGTAATGCTATTTGAAAAGAATGGGCGCAATACGGAGCTCACTGCATTTGGCAGAGAATTCCTTGCGTGTGCAGAGTATTCGCTTGGCACGCTTGATGCGGGGGTAGAGTCCATACAAAAAGAGGCTGCCGGGGATGGTGTGATACGGCTTGGTCTCATAAGACCTCTTGGAATGGAATTTGTACCGCGTCTGGCAGCAGAATACCTGAAGAAGGATGAAAACAGAAATGTGTCGTTTACATTTAACACAGGAACTACAGGACAGCTGCTTGATGATCTTGCAGCCCGAAAATATGACATGGTTTTCTGTTCGAGACCGCCAGAGACGATGGGATTTTCTGCCATTCCTGTCGGCAGACAGGATCTTGTTGTCATAGCACCGTCAGGCCATCCTTTGGCAGACAGAGATTCGGTGACACTTGAGGATACACTCGGATATAAACATGTATATTTTTCGAAGGGATCTGGAATGAGAAGTCTGGTGGATGAGATGTTTGAAGGACTTGGCAAAGCTCCTGAGATAGCATGCGAAACGGAGGAGGATGAGGTCATAGCCGGACTTGTGGCAGCAGGGTTTGGAATAGCGGTTGTTCCTTACATGGATATGCTCAAAAGGCTTGATGTGAAGGTCCTTAATATAAAACACCAGCCGGTTGACAGGCTTTATTATGTTGTTCATGACAGCAGGACATATATGTCCCCGGTGGCGACAAAATTCCATAAATATGTGTTATCTTGCAATTGACAAATGAAAGCATGATAGATAGAATGATTCTCATGTAAACTTGTAAATTTTGAAAAAAGTTGCACAAATCAAATTGTACAATTGTCACGATGAATCGCCAGGATGTATAAGGGGGCGCATAGTTAGTGGATAGGATTGCTGTATTTAATATAGCATTTGAAATGTGGGGAATATTGATCTGTCTGTTTGCATTTGCGGTTATATTCCTTCAGAAGACTAATAATAGAGACAAAAAGAGTGTGAGCCTGTGTATGGAGGCTGCATGTATCATCCTGCTGGCTGCAGACATGCTGTCATGGTATTATCAGGGAAGAGCAGGGCAGACAGCATATTACATGCTGAAGATAAGCAATTTTGCTGTGTTCTTTATCAATTATTTATATATGACTTTGTTTACATTTTATCTTCTTGTCATTCTCAACAGAGGAGAGACGAAGATGCCGGCGAGAGCAAGGGGCGTGGAAGTGATGAGTGCTGTCGGGATAGTTCTGCTCATCATATCCCAGTTCAGTGACAAGCTGTTCTATTATATAGATGACAGCAACTTCTATCACAGGAGCAGCGGTTATCTGTTGGCGCAGCTTATTGCTGCAGCAGGACTTGTTCTAAGCTTTTCGATACTTTTGCAGTATAAAAAAAGACTGGAAAAAAGAGTTTTCTGGTCAAGTGTTTTGTATTTTATCCTGCCGTGTATATCTACAGTTGTTGTTATATTCTATTATGGAATTTCATTTCAGACAATATCTGTGGTTGCTTCTACACAGATCATGTTTGCAGTTGATATGGTCGAGATGGACAGATCACTTGCGAGATCCAGACAGGAGGTTGAGCGCACAAAGTATGAGGCTGAGCATGATCTTCTGACCGGCATGTACAACAAGACGGCCGGAATGCAGAGGATAAGAGAGTATATAGATAACATGACTGACGAAGACAGTGCTTCTCTTGTATTTGTGGATATAGATGATTTCAAGAGTGTAAATGATACATATGGTCACGCAGTTGGTGATTACTGGATTGAGAAGGTAGCAAAGCTTCTCCGGAGTGACTGCTATGAAGAGGACGTTGCCTGCAGGTATGGTGGAGACGAGTATGTAGTGCTCCATAAGGGCTTATCAGATATATCTGTCCTGGAGTCAAAGATGAGAAGACTTGCCAGAAAGCTTCAGCGCAAGGCAATGGAGAAAGGGCAGAATGTCCATTGCAGTGCTGGTATATGTCAGATCCATGGCTCCGGATTCGGCACAGATGAGTGTATGAGTGTCGCGGACACTGCGCTGTATGAAGCTAAGAAGAAGGGCAAGAATGCCAGCGTGATCCACAGCATCAGCAGAGACGGTACGGACAGAGTGACAGTACTTGACAAGATAGAGTCTGATATAAAAAAGGCTCAATCCAGGGTAGAGGCAAGAATCGCATATATGTATACCGATATTATATATGTTAATTATGAGAACGATAAATACCGTGTTATCAAAGGTGATTCCGAGTTGCAGAATGCTATATCTTGTGCAAACAGCTGCGATGAAGTGGTTGAATTGATAAGCGGCCAGTTTGAGTCGGATCGGTCAAGAAAAATAGTCAGAGATTTCCTCAGCCGTGAACGAATGGAGAGTTACACAGGCGGTAATACGGGATATCAGACAGAGAACCTTCGCAGAGGGGTTTTGTCAGTCAGCTGTGCAAACAACCATGGGGGTGCAAGTATTATACATGTTATCCCGGTGGACGAGGATGGTGACAGAGGTTACTTTGTGGTCGTACAGGATCTTGACATATATGTTGGTTGAAGTATATAATTACGCATAATAATTCAAACGAAAACAAGTTGGTGGATTTTTCCGGATCAAGTCATCTTTTCGCCCCACAACCTTACGGTTGTGGGGCTTTATTTATGCCATCTGGAGACGGCGGGGGATGGTATAATCTGGATGAAAATATATTTGGAGGTTTTATGAACGAGAGTTTTATGAAAGAAAAGCCGGTGTTCCCACTTTTGATGTCCATGGCACTGCCTATGGTTATATCGATGATGGTGAATGCTTTGTACAATATAGTTGACAGTTTCTTTGTGGCGAAGATAAGTGAAGATGCGATGACAGCACTTTCGTATGTATTTCCACTGCAGAATTTTGTAAATGCTGTGGCGATTGGATTTGGTGTTGGAATAAACGCGGTGATAGCCATATATCTTGGAGCCAAGGACAATGAGCGGGCAGATCGTGCAGCTAGTTGGGGGATGTTTCTTGCTGTTATACAGGGAATAGTGATGACAGTCGTGTGTATTGCCATCATTCCATCGTTTCTCAGAGCCTTTAAGGCAAGTGGAGACGTCCTTGACCTTGGCTGCCGTTATGCAGACATAGTATTTGGATTTTCTATAATCATTTCGGTTGACCTTGCATTTGAGAAGGTGTTCCAGTCGGTTGGACGTATGATAGTTACAATGGTTGGACTGATGGGCGGCTGCATTGTGAATATAGTGCTTGATCCGCTGCTGATATTTGGTGTGGGACCATTTCCTGAACTGGGTATAGAAGGCGCTGCACTGGCAACTGGCCTGGGACAGGTGTTTACACTGATCATTTATTTTATTGTGTATTTTGGAAGACCGATAAATGTGAAGTTTGGCATAAGGCATTTGCATGAGGGCGGTCTGATGGTGAAGAAACTTTATGCTATAGGTATACCTGCCATACTCAATATGGCACTGCCGTCTCTGCTCACAAGCGCACTCAACGCCATACTCAGCATGTATTCGGCAACTTATGTCATGATCCTGGGCGTGTACTACAAGCTACAGACCTTCCTGTATATGCCGGCAAATGGAATCATTCAGGGAATGCGTCCTATCATAGGCTATAACTATGGTGCCGGAGAGCATGCCAGGGTGAAGAAGATATTCACCATAACGCTTGCATTAAATGTTGTAATCATGCTGGTTGGAACAGTTGTGTGCCTGCTCATCCCGGAAAGCCTTATAGGCATGTTCACAGAGAATGTGTATACAATAAATGCAGGCGGAACAGCACTGCGCATCATATGTGTGGGATTTGTGGTGTCCGCCGTGTCGGTAACGGCGTCGGGAGCACTTGAGGGATTGGGAAAGGGAACTCCGTCACTGCTCATATCCCTGCTCAGATATGTGGTTGTCATAATCCCGGCTGCATGGATATTTTCAAGACTTTGTGGTTTCGGACCTGCTGGTGTGTGGAATGCGTTCTGGGTAGCAGAGCTTATAACGGCGGTGTGTGCGGCGTTTATATATAGAGGGGCTATGAAGGGACAGCGAGAAGGGACTTGAAAGAGAGTTAATGAAAGCTTTAGAAAAGTATACAAAACGGAGAATTTGAGCTACAAATTGAGCTATTGCCCATCAAACATTTAGTATGTTAGAATAGTCGTGGTTATCCTATAAAAACACTAGGATAACCACGATTGTTTTGTTGGAGGAAAAATCGTGGGAAATATATTCAGAAAAGCATTTGTCAAATCAATCCCAATTATGTGCAGTTATTTGTTAGTCAGCATGGCATACGGAATTATGATGGAGAATGCTGGATTCAAATGGTATTATTCACTTCTGGTCAGCCTGACGGTGTACACAGGAGCGTACCAGTTTGTGCTTGTGACGTTGCTTTCAAGCGGAGCATCCATACTCACCATGGCACTCACTGCATTTCTGATGAACAGCAGGCAGAGCTTCTATGCGCTGACATTTGTGGATGAATTCAACCGCATGGGAAAGCGGAAATTATATATGATACATACAATGACGGATGAGACTTATGCCGTGAACTGCACCCTGCCGGACACCGGTAAGGAGAAACAGAGTATCATGTTCTGGGTGGCATTTCTGTCGAGGTGTTACTGGATGATCGGAGCTGTTGCCGGGGGAATCCTGGGGCAGATCATTCCATTTGACATGACGGGAATAGACTTCTGTATGACGGCACTGTTTGTCATCATATTTATCGACCAGTGGGAGAAGGCGGAGAGCCATATCCCGGCGATTGCGGGAATTGTGATAGCGGTTGTATGTCTGCTAGTTGTTGGACCGCAGTATTTCCTTCTGCCGTCACTCATCATAGCGTCAGCGGTGCTTGTGGTGTGGAATACAAGGCGCAAATAAATCTCAGATAAAATTGAAACAGTACGATTTAAGAAGTGTAGGAAGAACAGGGAAAAAACATGAATACAAAATATATATTGATAGGAATTGCAGTGTCAGCGGTAGTAACATTTGCACTGAGGGCACTTCCATTTGTCATATTTAATGGAAAAAGACAGATGCCGGAGATGCTGGTGAAACTTGGCAAGGTGCTTCCGGCTACAATCATGGCGGTGCTCATAGTGTACTGCCTGAAGGGGGCTGTGTCGGCCCCAGTGGCAACTGGAATACCGAGTCTTGTCGGCGTGCTGGTGACAGGCGGGACATACAAATGGAGGCACAATACGCTGTTAAGTATTCTGCTGGGGACTGTGAGCTATATGGCGATGCTGCGTTTAATGTAAATCGCCATGCAGAATCCCACTATTGAATGAATGTGCATAATTTGTTAGAATAGCTGTGTGTTTATTGACGTAAGCACATATTATAATATGAAGATATCATCAAGGCATATTTTGTTAGCGCCGATGATATTTGGAGATATTATTAGAAAGGATCTGAATAAGTAATGGATAGATCAGATAAACAGAGAATTGAGGGAATCGTGCAGAGGATACTGGATGATTTCGGCGATGACAGAGCCATCAATAAGACGGATCTGTGCAACGAGCCGGATAAGACAGCCATAATCGATGTGATCGACAAACTCATGAAGATTCTGTATCCGGGTTACTACAGCGACAAGCTGTATAAGATATACAGTCTGAAGAACAATATGTCTGTTGTGATAGAGGATGTAATATTCCATCTGAAGAAACAGATCATGATAGTTCTCAGGTATTGCAAAAAGTTTCCTGAACTCACAGATGCTGAGCTTGAGGATAAAGCGATGGATATAACATATGAATTCATGGATAAGATACCTCAGATAAGAGACTATCTTGAGACGGATATCCAGGCGGCATTTGACGGGGATCCTGCTGCGGGAAGCAAGGATGAGGTCATACTTTCATACCCTGGACTTTATGCGATTTCTGTATACCGCATGGCACATGAACTGTGTCTGCTGGATGTTCCGATGATACCGAGGATCATGACTGAGCACGCCCACAGCGTGACAGGAATAGATATTCATCCGGGTGCAACTATAGGCAAGTATTTCTTTATCGACCACGGTACTGGAATCGTCATTGGCGAGACCACTATTATCGGCGAGCATGTGAAGATATATCAGGGCGTGACACTTGGAGGACTCTCCACACAGGGAGGTCAGAAGCTCAAGGGAGCCAAGAGACATCCAACCATCGGTGACAACGTGACCATCTATTCAGGCGCGTCCATCCTTGGAGGCGAGACTATCATCGAGGACAACGTTGTTGTGGGTGGTAATACATTTATCACCAACTCAGTTGAGAAGGATACAAGGGTTACTGCCAAGAAGCAGGAGCTTCAATATAAAAATAACTAGAATTCATTTGGTCAATTGACCTAATTAATTCTGCGAGAGGACATACAAATGAGTGACATACGAAAGATAGCAGTCCTGACCAGTGGAGGAGATGCCCCGGGTATGAATTCGGCTGTAAGAGCGGTGGTTGTATCAGCCATAAACAGCGGGATTGAAGTAGTTGGAGTATTTCGCGGATACGAGGGACTGATCGACTGGGAGACACAGCCGCTTGGACTGGCGGACGTCAGGAACATAAACAATCAGGGCGGAACGATACTTTTTACCAGCAGAAGTGAGAGATTCCTTCAGAAAGAATACCGCGAGCAGGCGGCAAAGAACCTGAGAGATCACGATATAGATGCGCTGGTTGCCATTGGTGGAGATGGAACCTTAAGGGGCGCCATAGCATTTCAGGATGAGGGGATCAATACCATCTGCATCCCGGGAACAATAGACAGAGATGTGGCATGTTCTGAGTATACGCTGGGATTTGACACAGCGGCGAATACAGCCATGGAGGCCATTGACAGGATAAGAGATTCATCGGTTTCTCACGGACGATGCAGCGTCGTGGAGGTCATGGGACGAAAGAGAGGCTATATAGCGCTCTGGGCAGGCATGGCGACATCAGCTGATGCAATCATAATTCCTGAAAAATGGGATGGTGACTATGACAGCATCATAGATACGATAAAGGCAAAGCATGCTGACGGAAGGAACAGTTATCTTGTTGTAGTTGCTGAGGGCGTAACGGATGCACCGGAGCTTGCGCAGATGATCCTAGATAAGACTGGTATAGAGTCGAGGGTATCGGTGCTTGGCTATATACAGAGAGGCGGACAGCCAACGGCAAAGGACAGGATGTATGGCTCACTCATGGGTGCGTATGCCGTTGATGTACTCAAGAAGAACAAGGCAAATCGTATGATAGCAATCAAGAACGATATACTTATAGACTATGATATAAAAGAGGCAATTGATATACAGAACAATCAGATCGATTCCTTCCAGTATGAGCTGAGTAAGCTGCTGGCCGAGTAATCGGTGAGGCTGGCAGTGGGTAAAAAATAAGCTGACTGATTATAAAAAGATATATAAATGACAGGTATAAAAGATACAATATAAAGGAGAAGGTTATGAAACAGGTAATATTAACAGGCGACCGTCCTACGGGCCGTCTTCATGTGGGACATTATGTAGGATCACTTAAGAGAAGAGTCGATCTTCAGAATTCAGGAAAGTATGATGAGATTTACATCATGGTGGCTGATGCGCAGGCGCTTACAGACAACGCAGAGCATCCTGAGAAGGTCAGACAGAATATTATGCAGGTTGCTTTGGATTATCTTGCCTGTGGCATAGATCCTGAGAAATCTACTATATTCATCCAGTCAATGGTACCAGAGCTCACAGAGCTCACATTCTACTATATGAACCTTGTAACAGTGGCAAGAGTCCAGAGAAATCCGACCGTTAAGGCAGAGATCAAGATGAGAAACTTCGAGGCAAGTATCCCTGTTGGATTCTTCTGTTATCCTATCAGCCAGGCTGCAGATATCACAGCATTCAAGGCCACAGAGGTTCCTGTTGGAGAGGATCAGATGCCTATGATCGAGCAGTGTAAGGAGATCGTTCACAAGTTCAATTCGGTATACGGTGAGACACTTGTTGATCCAAAGATCGTTCTTCCTGACAATGAGGCATGTCTCAGACTTCCAGGTACAGATGGCAAGGCAAAGATGAGCAAATCTCTTGGAAACTGTATATATCTGTCTGAGGATCCTGCGGAGATCAAGAAGAAGGTTATGTCCATGTACACAGATCCAAACCACATCCGTGTAGAGGATCCTGGTCAGATCGAGGGCAACTCAGTATTTACCTATCTTGATGCATTCAGCAAGCCAGAGTATTTTGAGGAGTTCCTTCCAGACTACAGCGGTATGGATGAACTCAAGGAGCACTACACAAGAGGTGGTCTCGGTGATGTAAAGGTCAAGAAGTTCCTGAACAACGTTCTTCAGGCAGAGCTTGCACCGATCAGAGAGCGTCGTCAGATGTGGGAGAAGAGACCACAGGATGTATATGACATCTTAAAGAGTGGCAGTGAGGTTGCCAGAGCAAAGGCAGCAGAGACACTTGCAGATGTGCGCCGTGCGATGAAGATAGATTACTTCGAGAACGACAATCTCTTTAAGTAAGAAATATTATAACTTTTAGCATGATTACATGTGCAAAAAGGATAAAATTCTCATTGAATGTCCTGAAAAGTGATATTGGGGACAGAACAAGGGAATTTTATCCTTTTTTTCATGCCAATAATTGTTATAGCGATAATTTTGTGCTAATAATAAGTAAATTATCCCCTAATAGGAAAATCTCTTACATCCGCACCACAACAGCCTCATACGGATACATATACCCCTTCTTATGCTCACTGTAATTGGACAGAAGCTCAGTCCCGGACGTGTACTCAACCGGGCAGGATACAGTCATGTCAGTGAAATTACACAGGACAAGGATGATGTCGTCATCAAGAATTCTCTTATATGCATATATATCATCGCTATCTTCAAGCATAGGCACAAAATCTCCATAGACCAAAGTATCCTCCGTGTGCACCATGTGTGTTTTTCCATATGTGCCTCCCGCGTCGTTAACTATATAAATAATCCGGATTTCTCCTTGCTGTGCTCCAGCTTGTCAAGAAGCTTTGCACAAGGCTTGGCGAGCAGCAGTCCGATGACCGCTGAGATCGCAACATATATCAGCAGGGTGGCAAGACATTTGCCGTAGGTGTGCTGATACATTCCGGCGACACATTCCCTGAGGGCATTCATGCAGTATGAGAACGGCATGAATTTGTACAGGTACTGGTACACTGATGGGAGCACTTCCACAGGGAAGGTTCCACCTGCTCCCGCAACCTGAATGACCATGATGACCACGGCGATGGCCTCACCGATATTGCCAAATGCCACGGTGAGAGAGTAGATAAGGAATGTAAATACAAAGCTCGTCATCATGGCGGCCAGAGTAAATGCTATCGGGTGCTTGCACTGTATTCCCACGTAGAACAGATCACCCATCACGGTTATGATGGTCTGAACCTGTCCGATGACGAAGAAGTTCAGATACCTTCCGAAGAACTTCTGGTAAGGATTCACACCCTCAAGCTCTTCATTGTCCTTGACCTTAACGTGTATGAGTGCCACAAGTATGAGAGCGCCGACCCACAGTGCCAGGACCGTGTAGAATGGTGCCATGGCTGATCCATAGTTTGATATCTCATATACAGCAACTGTGTTCATCTGTACCGGTGATGCGATGAAATTCACGATCACCTGAGGATTATCCTTTATGGCATTTATGAAATCCTGATAGCTGCTGTTAGACGTGATCGTCTGTATGTCGGTCTTGATCTTGTCTATGCTGTCCTTGAGGTCCTTCAGACATTTGATCGTTCCCGCGATGTCTGAGGTTCCGTCCTTTAGAATGTCCTGATACTCGGTCAGGGACTTGCTGATGTCGTTGAAGTTTCCCGGAACATTTGCCAGTACATTCTGTGCCTGAGTTAGCGATGACTGGATATTCTCTAACGAAGATTTCAGCTCAGGTGAAAGCTCGTTATTTATGAGATCCTTCACCGAAGCAATGTCATTTGTACACTTCTTTATGTCGGACGATACCGCTTTTTTCAGTGATGCAAATTCTTCGTCCGACAGGCTTGTGTCGGATACAAGCTTTGCTAAGTCCTCGTTCAGATTTTCAAACTGAAGCTTGGCATCGGATACTATAGGTGACTTGGCTTCTATCAGTCGGTCTATGGTGTCAAGAACGTTGGAGCCAAGGGAACCATTGAGGTCAGTTTCGATTGACACTGATCCGATATCGTGGGTCCTTGAGAGGCTGTCCACGGTTTTACCAAGCTCTGTAAGTCTGTCAGAGATCATGTCGAGACCTGTGTTCAGCAGTGATATCGAGGTGCCTGCAACGTCGCTGCTTATGCCTGCGCTGTCACTCAGATTTCCAAGACTGCTTGAGCCGCTCTGTGCCATGCTGTCTATGCTTGGAAACAGAAGCTGAGTGGTATCGATGGCATCTGATGCAGACTCTGTGAGCAGTGAGAATGTATTCAGCATATAGACATAATTGTCCAGCGTGGATGAGATCTGTTCCAGCTTGCTCTCAAGACCGGCAACGAGGTCTGAACCGTCTATGTTATTTCCAGAAATGAAATCTCCGGCATTTGCAAATACCTCGGTCAGCGTGCTTATGATCTTGGTGTTTATCTCGTTCTGGACGGTCGTCTTGACCTTGCCGGTTATCTTGGTGGCAATGGCGTTCTTCTTGCTGTTCTCGTAGTATTCGATATTTGGATTGACGATGTTGCCATTTAGTATGCTGAGCATGTTTGCCGTGAAGTCCTTTGGTATGATTATTCCGGCATAACATTCCCCGCTGGCGATGAGTTCAAGTGCCTCATCTTTATTATCGGCAAATGTCCAGTCGATAGTGTTGTTGTTTTCAAGACTTTCGATCACCATGTCTCCGATGGTCAGATTTATTCCGCTCATCTCGATTCCCTCATCCTCAGAGTAGACGGAGATCTTCATGAGTGAGGTGGCGGACTCTCCATACGGATCCCAGTTTGACAGGATGTTGAACCATGCATACAGGGAAGGGATTATGCACAGACCCATGACTATGGACAGTGCGACAACATTTGTGGTGATCCTGCGCAGATCAGATATGTATACACGCCAAATGTTTTTCATGATAATTCCTCCTTGTCAGCTTCTGTGTTTTCTGTGGCTTCATCCTGTTCATCCGTCTGAACAGAGTCGCCTTGTTCATCTGTCTGAGCTGTCTCATTCTGTTCACCCGACTGCACAGATGCACTCTGCTCATACAGCTGGACAGTTTCGCCCTGCTCATCCATCTGCACAGACTCAGCCATCTCGACCACCTTGTCCTGCACGGCAGTGATCTGTGTCTGGATGTCTGTTTTTACATTTGTGATTATGTTGTCCAGCTTCTTCTTAGGGGCGGCGACTTTTGTATATATGCTGTTGATGTCGATGAGACCGTCAATGTTATCTTCCGCATCCTGAAGCGAGTTAACCATCTCCTGTATCTTGTAATCTGAGTATTCCACATGTATCAGATACGCTGCGATTATGAACAGGCTGGCGATCCACAGAACAAGAAATATGATCTTGGAGCTGCCGGTCAGAAAGAGCAGGATAAGAAAGCATGCCGGAACAGTGAATATACACTTAATGCCCGCCTTCAGCTTTTTTACATTTTCTGCATGGGCATTGTCTCTGAATGAAAGCACCTGGGACATTATGTCAGATGGCTCGGTGCTGGTTGTATTTGAATTTGTATCTTCGTTCATGGGTGTTCCTCCTTATTTGCATTACATCATATCCGTATCTTCCATACGTTTCTCGATGAAGTGCATGATATGGATAAAAGGTTTTCTGATTATAAGTCCTATGACCAGTGCAACCACAATGAATATTGACAATTCAAGCAGGTATTTGAACAGGTCTGCGTGATACATTCCGCCAATGCACTCACGCATTGCATTTATCGCGTATGGGAATGGGAAGAATATGTACACCTGTCTGAAAAAGTTTGGAAGAGCCTCTATAGGGTAGGTTCCACCGCTTCCCGCTATCTGCAGCACCATGATCACGACAGCGAGGGCCTTGCCTATGTCGCCAAATGATATGGTGAGTGAATATATCAATATTGAAAATGTCAGTCCTGTTAGTGCCGCAGTTGCCCAGAATGCAAATGGGTGCAGACACTGTATCTTCAGCAGGAACAGATCTCCAAGCACTATGACCAGAACCTGAAGCTGAGACAGCAGGAAGAAAATGAGGTATCTTCCAAAGAACAACTGGTGTGGTCTGGCATCCTTCAGATAGTCCGCATCCTTCACATGCACCTTCATGAGGGAGACGAGAATTGTCATTCCGACCCAGATGGCAAGCACTGAATAAAATGGTGCCATGGACGAGCCGTAGTTGGCAATGCTGTAGTAGTAATGTTCCTCGACAGCAACAGGCTTTGACAGGAATGACGCCAGCGCCTCTGAGTCTCCGTTGAGGAAGGCGATGATCATGTCGGTCACCTCGCTGTCAGCGGCCTTGTTTATCTCGTCTGTGGCGGCCTGGATCTTGTCCCTGATGTCGCTTATGAGATCAGAGAGATCTGTGAGACTGGTGTTCATTGATGCAATGGTCACCTTATAATTGTCAAATACAGAGCTTGCACTGCTGATGGTAGAATTCAGGGTATTTAATAGATCCTGAGCGTTTTTCAGTGCATTTTTGATGTTCAGGATTATGTTGTCCATGTCAGGAATGACCTGGCTGGTAAATGTGTCATCGATGTCTGATACAGAATCGATGATCTGGTCAAGCTTATCTGATACGGCATTTTCTGCTTTTGTGATCGCAGATATATCCAGACTATCGATGGTGTCAGCGGTGAGAGAGGAAATCTTCTTAACCTCTGTTTTCAGCTTATCAAGCTTGTTGAGGGCATCTGAAACCTCATTCGTGTTGCTTATGTCAAGAGATTTGATATATTCGTCGACTGCATCGATCTTCTGCTGAAGTTTGTCTGCATCTGCCTTGATATTCTCAAGATCGGTGGATATGTTCTCGGCGTCATCCTTCATATGGATAAGCTTTGCTGAACTTTTCAGACTCTGTATGTCCTGGGCGATGCTGTCTATCTGATCCTGAAGAGAATTCCTTACCGTATAGTAGGTTGAGCCGACTGAGTCTATATCAGACATGCTTGAATCAATGGCAGAACCTGCATCGGACAGAAGCTTGCTGCTCTTGTCGGTCGCGTCCTTGAGCTTTGTGCTGGTCTTGAGTTTGTTATTTGCCTTGATTATGGAATCTATGGTTTTCTGATATCCGGCGAGATTGTCATCGACGGTTTTGAGTGCTGTGATGAAGTCCGTTCCCTTGAGATCCTTCGACAGATTCGTGTCAGAGTCGTCAATGGCAGTGATAAGCTTCTGTGATATCGCCTTGACGTAGGTCTCGTTGATACTTGTCTTGAGTGTTGAGACTGCAGTGTCGGTTATCTTAGGTGCCACGGCATTTTTCTTTTCATTTTCATAGTAGGTGAAGCTTGGATTTACGAAGTTGTCCGTCAGGGCATTGAACATGTTGTAGGAGAAATCTTCGTCAATGACGACGGCGGCATAGTAGGTGCCTGATTTTACACCATCGATGGCGGACTTTTCAGAATCCGGGAATACCCATCCGATGCTGGTCTGGCTTTTCAGTTTATCAGCCACGGACTGACCCATGTTCATCTCGTTGCCGTCTGCGTCTGTGTAGCCCTTGTCCAGGTTGACGACGGCGATATTGATATTGCCGGTATTGGCATATGGATCCCAGTTTGCAAATATGTTGAACCATGCATACAGCGCAGGCAGTATGCACAGTCCAACGGCGAGAACTATTGTGAGTATGCTTTTTTTGATACCGATCAGGTCGTTTTTAAATATTTTCAGTATTGTTTTCATAATTATACAAATCCTATTTATATAGTAAATACATCAGCGAGGACTAAATTACATAAAGGAGTCCCCGCTGACGATCGTTCATTATTCTACAGGTCTTTAAAATGGAACTGCTTCTTTCCGGTTGCATAGTCATCAACTATCTGTCCGTGTCCATAAAGCTTGTATTTGTAGGTTACAAGTCCCTCGAGTCCGACAGGACCCCTTGCATGGATCTTGCTTGTGCTGATTCCTACCTCTGCGCCAAATCCGTATCTGAAGCCATCGGCAAATCTTGTGGAGCAGTTCTGGTATACTCCCGCTGAATCGACAAGCTGCATGAAGAGGGCAGCAGTGTCGGCATTTTCAGTCACGATACAGTCGGTGTGATGTGAACCAAAATGGTTGATGTGGGAGATCGCCTCCTGTACATCGTTCACGATCTTGACTGAGAGCACCAGGTCAAGATACTCGGTATTGAAATCGTCGTCTCCTATGATCTCAAAAACGTTCTGGCTGTCAGTTGCGGCATTCGTATGTGAATCGTTGGTCTGACCGTCAGCTGTGTATGCCCGTTTGATGATCTCCGCTGCCTCTGCGGTTCCGCGTAGCTTTACACCATTCTCCCTGAGAGCTTTAGCCATGACTGGAAGCATTTCATCTGCCACATCTCTGTGGACGAGAAGTGTCTCCGTTGCATTGCAGGCGGCGGTGTACTGTGTCTTGGCGTCTATGATGATAGGGATTGTCTTTTCAATATCCGCATCCTTGTCTATGTATGTGTGGCAGATTCCGTCTGCGTGTCCCATGACAGGGATCTTGGTGTTGTTCATTATATACTGCACAAATGCATTTGAGCCTCTAGGTATGAGCAGGTCAACAGACTTGTTGCAGGACAGAAGCTCGTCGATCTCGTTGTGCTGGCTTGCCTGGAGCATGCAGCCCTCTGGTGCTCCGTTTGCAACGGCTGTGCTGTAGATCACATCGAAGAGAGCTTTGTTGGTGTTGGCAGTTTCCTTGCCACCCTTGAGTACTGCGCAGTTGCCGCTCTTGATGCACAATGATGATATCTGGACCAGCGCATCCGGTCTTGCCTCGAATATGATTCCGATGACACCGATAGGGCAGGAGACTCTCTGAAGGACCAGCCCCTCGTCAAGCTCTCTCTTGAGCTGGATCTGTCCAACCGGGTCAGGGAGCTTTATGAGCTCATCGATTCCATTTGTCACGTCAGCGAGCTTGTGCTCGTCGAACTTCAGTCTCTTCTTGACTGATGCTGCAATCCCGTTCTCCTCGGCAGCAGCCATGTCCTTTGCATTTGCCGCAAATATCTCATCCTTATGTGCGATGAGCGCGTCCTTTACATGTGCTAGTATATTGTTTCGTGTATCCTCTGAAAGTGCAGCCATTTTGTAGCTGTCAGCCTTCATGATGCTTGTAGCTTCCTGCATGTTCATAGTTTTGTTCTCCTTTATAATCCTGTATGTCATGTGCACTTATTCTGTCGTGGCACATGAGCATATAATCCATTAAATATTACCACAAGTTTGGGGAGATGACCACAGGGAAGAAGATAAAAAGAGGCCATCACATAATATGAGCAATTCACATGAGAAGGAAATTTCCATTGTGTATGATTGCCATATTATGTAATGACCTTTTTGTATGGTTATTGAGTTGTTATATATTGCTCCAAATTAGCAGCTTATCACAACAAAGCTCTGTGCCGGAAGAGTGATAACTCCGTCAGCGATACCTGGCTGTGTGCCGTTTATTGCTATAGAATAGATAACCTTTGCGTCACCTGTCAGCTCAGCAAGCTTTCTTGACTGGGTGTCTGTATTCTTAGGGTTCACTGCAAGGAGCAGATTTCCTCTCTTGTATACAAGTGGCTTTCTGCTGATGATCTCAAGGTTGCTCTTATCAAGCAGATCGGCCTGTGAATGTCTGAGGGAAGTGAGGGCCTTCACTGTATTGAGCAGTGAGTTCTGGTCAGCCTCGGCAGCCTCAACATTTGCTGCATTTTCTGCAGGATCGACCGGCAGATAGAGCTTGTCGGCAGGAGCTGATGAGAAGCCCATGTTGTCACCGCTTGTCCACTGCATAGGAGTTCTTGAACCTGTTCTTGTGAAACCGCCCTCCTTGCTTGCCATGCTTCTGAATCTCATGGCGATCTCATCGCCGTAGTAGATGAATGGATTGCCTGGCATTGTCAGGAAGAATGCGTAGGCAAGCTTTAACTCATCCTCAGAGAGTCCGTAGCTGATACGTGTGGTGTCGTGGTTTCCTGTGATGAGGGCGATGGCGCCCTTGTCCTTTATCTGCTCATATCTTCCCATGTATTCATCAATGAAGTGGTCACATGTTCCCTTGCTGTCAGCCTTGAAGAAGCTGTTGTTCTCCGTGCTGTCGTCAAGTGACTCTGGAAGAGATGCAAATGCATTCAGGTGAGCTTCGTAATCTCTTACCAGAGAGTTATATCCGTTGCCCATCCAGTCGAGATAGAAGTCCATGTCGAAGCCGGCCTTGATTGACTGTTCAGCCTTTCCCCACTCAGATACAAATGCTGACTCAGGGTACTCAGCGTGTATATCGCCGAGAATGTCCTGCCATACGGCAACTGTTCCGCTCTTGTTCGCATCGTCATGCTTTACAAGAGAATCTGCCATGTCGACACGGAAGCCATCGCAGCCCTTGTCGAGCCAGAAACGGCATACATCCTTCATAGCCTCTCTTGTTGCGATACATGCAGGATCGTACATGCTCTTGTGCCATCTCTCAGTTGGGTTCAGAACGCCATAGTTGAGAGCCGGCTGGCACTTGAAGAAGTTGACGATGTAGGCTGCATTTCTAGGTGTCTCGCCTGCGATGTAGTTGAGACCTGCACCGCCGCAGAGCCATCCGTCAGTCCACATATATCTGTCTGTGTACTCATTTGCCTCGGTTTTCCTGCTCTCGGTAAACCATGCATGCTCCTCAGATGTGTGGCCTGGAACCAGGTCGAGAAGAATGTGCATGTCCCTCTTGTGAGCCTCAGCGAAGAGGTTCTCTATGTCCTCCATTGTTCCGTATCTCTCGGCAACCTTCTTGTAATCCCTTACATCGTAGCCTGCATCGGAAAATGGTGAATCAAAGCAAGGATTCATCCAGATAGCGTTGCATCCAAGAGACTTGATATAGTCAAGCTTTGCAGTGATTCCGTTGAAATCACCGATTCCGTCACCGTTGGTATCGTAGAAGCTCTGTGGGTATATCTCATAAAAAATTGCGTCTTTAAGCCATGTAGCCATAATAAATGTCCTCCTTTAAAAAAATGCAGCATGCGCATATAAATACACTTCGCGCGGCGCATGCGTTACTATTCCTTCCTCCATAATATGAGCAGCGCACTTGCAGCCATGCGCTGGTGGTTTATAAGGAACATCAGCCATGCAAAGTCGCCTGCGGCGAGGGCTGATGCTACATCACAAGTTTTCTGCGAAAACTTATGAAATAAGGTAAGGTACTGCAATCCCACACAGAAATTTGCCTCAAAATACGGAGAACGATCTTAATAGTATTAAGAACATTCTACTTATTATAATAAAATATAATATGGAAAAATGTAATCCTTTATATGTAAATTAGTAGATTTATTTTGCAGGAAAATATACTCGTTGAAAACGCACAGCAAACATACAAATTATCTGTATTTTATCTGGTTCAAATACGGGAAAAATTTTGCTTTAAACTGTAAAAGTTTACACACACAAATGCTGTAATGTATGTTACAATCACAGGGTATGTGTCAGCAGAGATGGAAAAAATACATAATGTAATGGCTTGAAGTAGATGCTTGACACAGATAAAGGGTGTATCAGGTTTTGAAAATCTACACATAGTGTAAGCCCGATAATCCTTATAATATAGAAGAGAAGGAGGCAGGTGTCATTTTTACAGACATCTGCAAAGAGAAGTGTATGAGTAAAGATAATAACAACGGCGACAGAGAAAAGTTCGCCTCCAGACTTGGGTTCATCCTCGTGTCGGCGGGATGTGCCATAGGTCTTGGAAATGTATGGAAGTTCCCGTATATATGCGGGCAGAATGGTGGTGCGATATTCATCGTGATATATCTGCTGTGTCTGCTGCTCCTGGGATATCCTATCCTTACCTGCGAGTTTGCGATAGGCAGAGGAAGTGGCAAGAGCGTTGGTTCAGCACTTAAGGAGCTTGCGTCGAAGGGCGGCAACTGGCATAAATTCAGCTGGTATGCCTATGCCGGCAACTATCTGCTTATGATGTTCTATACTATGGTAGCGGGCTGGATGGTATACTATGTGTACGTCATGGGCACAGGACAGCTTCATGGTGGATCAGTAGAAGCAATAGAAGACAAATTTACAGGGATGCTTGCATCACCGGGACTTATGGTTGCAATCACACTTGCGGTCATCGTGTGCTGCATAGGTATATGTTCACTTGGGCTTCAGAACGGAGTGGAGAGAGTGACAAAGGTAATGATGCTTGCACTCATCGTCCTGATGATAGTCATGGCGGTGAACTCACTCATGCTCTCAGGCAACGAGGATGGGCTTAAGTTCTATCTCGTCCCAAGTATTGAGCGTGCAAATGCAAGAGGCTGGGGCAATGTTTTATTTGACGCCATGACTCAGGCGTTCTTTACACTCAGTGTAGGTATGGGTTCCATGGAGATATTCGGAAGCTATATAGGCAGGGAGAGAAAATTGTCCGGCGAGGCGAAGAGTGTTATGTACCTTGATACATTTGTGGCGCTTATGGCCGGAGTCATCATATTGCCAGCATGCTTTGCGTACGGGATCAGCCCTGACAAGGGACCATCACTTCTGTTCATGACTCTGCCAAATGTGTTCAACCACATGCCGGGCGGAAGAGTGTGGGGAATATTGTTCTTCATATTCATGTCATTTGCGGCGCTGTCTACGGTCATAGCGGTGTTCGAGAATATCATATCGATAAGTATAGATATGTTTGGATGGAAGAGAAAGAAGTCACTTATTATAAATCTGATCGGGATATCAGTGCTTTCCCTGCCGGCTGTGCTTGGATTCAATGTGCTCTCAGGAATCACTCCGATGGGAGAGGGTACAAATATCATGGATCTGGAAGATTTCCTCGTATCGGGAAATATCCTCCCACTCGGATCATTACTTTTTGTCCTGTTCTGTACAAGAAAGAATGGATGGGGATTTGAAAACTTTGTCTCTGAGGCGGACACCGGTATCGGTAAGCCGTTCCCGCAGTTCCTCAGAAAGTATATGTCATATGTGCTGCCGCTTATAATCGTGGTTATCTATTTCAAGGGATACTACGACACATTTGCACCGAAGGGAACAAAGCTGCTGTGCATCTGGATGGGAGTTGCGGCATTGTTCGTTCTTTTTATAGGGTATCTGGCATTTGGACGCGGACGGAGCAGAAGAGAGCAGACAAAAGAGTAATTGCGTTTTGGAAGTGTCTCAAAAAAATTTATGGATTTAACGCAGACTCATTGTTTTATGAGACAAAATGTGATAATATATAAATACCAACAGTAAGTCCTTCGATAGTGCGTTTATCTATGTAAGTGTTCTGTGTGAGCATCGCTCGGAGGCAATTGGTATTTTAATAATATTTCAAAAAGGGATTGAAACCGCGATACAGATCGCAAGGTTCAATCCCTTTTTGATTATGTCAGTTCATAAACTCCTTTAAGTATCCCCAGTTCCCTCATAAGCTCCAGCTCATCCGTATAGTGCCCGGTCTGCAAGTGTGAATAGAACAGATTGGAGAATACATCTGCGATCTGTACAAATTTGTTGCAGGCTGAATCGAAGTAGCTCACTGAGAAATTCCCCGCGACCTGACCTGACAGTGAAAGCTCGGTGTTCAGGTAATTTTCAAGAAATGATTTGTTCTCCACCCGCTCATTCCTCTCGTCAAGCTGTAGAAAGCAGTCCTCGTCAGGCAGATATCCATTCTGTATGAAGTAGAGCAGGGCAGATTTGATGGAGAAGTTGAATGTTCTGGAGATGTTGTCGAAGAAGCGGTTCGGCAGATTCTCATTCCTCATCATGATATAGTACACGTCAAAGTGGTGCTTCCTTGAGAAGTAATCCACAAATATATGTTTCATGTCTCTGTCAAACTGTGCGCCTTTTAGTTCACGGAATTTGCCGTCCCGGAACATTCTCCCGCCGTGCTTGGTGATCTTGCCTGTCATGTCATCGACCTTGTCACTGTCCAGATCAAGAAGCATCTCATAGTTGGAAGAAATAAATCTCTTGTAAGCACGCTCAAGGGCGACAGGATCGAGGACATGGATCATAGACACCACGAAATACTGATCGTTTGTGGCATATTTATTGATAGAACCTGATTCGTCTATGTAAATGTTCACGATCCCCGCCTCCTTGTATAATCTGAATCGACGCTTATGTAAGTCGTCAAGCTGACGGCTTCTGTTCAAAAAACTAGTCCACTGACACAAGCTCTATCTTGAAGTTGAGCTCCTTGCCGGCCATCTCATGATTTGCGTCAAATGTGATGGATTCATCATCTTTTTCAATGACCTTTACAAGGAACTGCTGTCCCATGGAATTGGCAAGGTATACCTGATTGCCGACCTCAAGATTCTCAGCGCCAGGCATATCTGCAAGAGGAGCCTTGATGATAGCCTCCGGATCAGGCATTCCATATGCATCCTCAGGACGAAGATGTACATCGATGATATCGCCAACGTTCATTCCCTCAACAGCCTGATCAAATCCAGGGATCATCTGTCCCGCACCGCATACGAACTCGATAGGCTCGCCTCTGTCATATGAAGAATCGAACTTTGTTCCGTCGTTGAATGTTCCTGTGTAGTGAACCTTACAGGTTCTTCCTGTGTTACTCATAAATATTTGTCCTCCAATTGGGTAATATGTCATTAATTGTAACATGAAATAGATGGAATGGATATAGGAAAAATTATGGCGTTCCAACCTCGATAAGATTGCCGTCAGGATCATAGAATCTGATGACTTTTTGTCCCCATGAATGAGTCATGAGACGATTGACATATTCAATGTCGTATGGCGAATCATCAAGTTTTTTTGCAAACTCCTCGATATTATTTTCTTCAAAATATAACTCCGAAGCATTGTTATGTGGAATTACAAGATTTTCAATGAATTCAGCCCAAATAGTTGCATCCTGAAGGACCAGCCCTCCCGTCAGGATCACATTTCCCTCGTTGTCCAAGATAACCTCAAGCCCGAAGATATCTTTGTAAAATTTTTTTGATCGTTCAATGTCATTTACAACAATCAGTACATTTTTTAATTGCATAGCGTTTTTCTCCCAAGTGTATAGTGTAAATCAGTCTCTGCTATTTAGTTTACCAAATGATTTGCGAACAGTCTACATAATATATGGTAAAATTAGAAAAAACTATTTATTGATTGCAGCGGCAGCGTATTGTGTAGTTTGTAGCAGGAGCGTATTGTGCAGTCGGTGAGGATAGGGTAAACTGAAAACAGTTTAGAATGAATGGAGATAAATTATGTTGAAATTAGGATGTCATGTAGGAATGTCTGGCAAGGATATGATGCTCGGCTCAGTGAAGGATGCTGTAGCATTTGGCGCAAATACATTTATGCTTTACACAGGTGCACCGCAGAATACAAGACGCAAGGATATATCGGAGCTTAAGATACATGAGGCCCATGAGCTCATGGAGCAGCACGGCATGGAGGAGTTCGTGGTCCATGCGCCGTATATAATCAATCTTGCAAATACAGTAAATCCTGCGACTTATGAAATTGCAGTGGAATTCCTCGCAAAGGAGATTGACAGGGCGACAGCTATGGGCTCACAGACCATAGTCCTTCATCCGGGCTCACATGTAGGAGAGGGCGTGGACAAGGGAATAGCAAGCATAGTAAAGGGACTGAATGAAGTCTTGACCGCAGACACTACATGCCATATAGCGCTTGAGACCATGGCGGGCAAGGGTAGCGAGATTGGAAGAAACTTTGAGGAGCTTGCGCGAATCTATGATGGAGTGAGTCATAATGACAAGCTTCGTGTGTGCTTTGACACCTGCCATACCAGCGATGCAGGCTATGACATAATAAATGATTTCGATGGAGTCATGGAGAAGTTCGACAGGCTCATCGGCAGAGACCAGATAGCCGTGTTTCACATGAACGACAGCAAGAACGAGCCGGGAGCGGCTAAGGACAGACACGAGAACTTTGGGTTTGGCAAGATAGGTTTTGAACCGCTCATGTACATCATGAACCACCCTGACTTCATGGAAGTCCCAAAGATCCTGGAATCCCCATACATCAAAGACCCGGAAAACAGCAAGAAAAGCTATGAGCCATTCAAAAGAGAGATAGCAATGATCCGCAAAGGAGAATTTGATCCGGAGATGAGGGAGAAAGTGGTGGAAGATAACAGATAAAAAAGGAGTTCTACTTAGTAGAACTCCCTGAATGTTTTCTTTCGGCATCTCTGCCTATCCGAGTTTTGGTAAACAAACAACCCTTATGAAGCTCAGTCGTGCACTGTTTCTCGGAACATCACACGCATCATCACTTTACAGCCTGCTACGACTATTAAGTTTACGTCAGACTGATAGGCAACTCCTGTCACCTGCATAACAGCGCTTTCGCCCCGTTTCTATTATTCATTATAAACTGAACCGCAAGAAAGGCAATAAACCTGCAGTTTACCTTTGAAAATATTTCTTTAATAATTATATATTTCGTAGCAGCTACACTAATGTTTAGCCAAAACATAGGTAATCATCTCTTAAGCTACATCAAAAAATATAATAGAAGAGATGTGTATCTAATATCTTGTTGGAACACAGGTAATTGGTCTGCTCCGTCTACAAACTATATTAAAGGCTGGTCACTATATCTGTATTCCCATCGGTAGTGAAGCGACAGCAGTCGAACGTGATGGGATTACAGATATAGTGACCAGCCTTTTCAATACCTGTAAACGGAACAGACCAATTACCGTCCGTCTTCTACTTCTCCGGATGCTCGGTAAGCCAATGCTCAATAACCTGCGCATCAGAGTGGCACTGCACAAAAGTTCCATTGATCCTCTGGGTGCTCTCGATACCCTTTCCTGTCGTGATGACAAGCTCACCAGGCTGAGCCTCGTCAAGTGCTCTTGTGAGAGCCTGCTCTCTGTCAACGATTATATAGCAAGGCTTTGTGATGTACTGCTTGATCTCCTTGCAGATTTCCTCACAGGACTCAAAGCCCGGATCCTCCATGGTGAGAACAACCTTGTCGGCATACTGCTCAGCAAGTCTACCCATATCCTCACGGCGCTTCTTGTAACGCTCACCGCCACAGCCAAATACAACAGTGATAGACTTTGGTTTCATGGTCTTTTTAACCATCTCATACAGTCTGTACATGCTGATATAGTTGTGGGCGTAGTCGATCATAAATGTACGATCCTTCCAATGATATACCTGAAGTCGTCCTGGAACATATACGTCTCTGATGCTGCTTCTGATCTGATCATTTGGAATGCCGATGAGAAGAGAGGAGATGATGGCGGCAACAATATTCTCAACATTGTAATCACCGATCAGGTTGGTGTTGTACGCTCTGTTCTCACCTCCGTATATCAGCTCAAAGTAGCTGTTGTGGTCTGTGAGATCCTCATTGTGGATGCTGGCAAATTCAGTATCCTTCTCGAAGAAATCATCGTCCCTTGACATGAGTTTTTCTACAGATTCCTTGCTTCCGTATACAACAACGTGTTTGTCCCTTACTTCATTATATATAGTCTCAAAATATCTTGTGTCACTGTATAGCACAACGTTGTCACACTGCTTCAGGAAGGATACCTTGCATCCGAGATAGTCTTCCATGGATGCGTGCTCAGTCGGACTGATGTGATCGTAGTCGATATTGGTAAATACTCCGACCTTGTAGTGCTCTCCGTAGATACGGTTCATTTTCATGGCCTGGGAAGAAACTTCCATTATACAGTGTGTACAGCCTTCATCTACAGCCATGTCGAAGTATGTCTGGAGTTCAATAGGCTCAGGTGTGGTGAGAGTGGTCTCAAAAACCTTTGTTCCAACATCAATCTCATGGGTTGAGAATGCTGAGCATCTGTTGTCGGTGTATTTGTCCAGTATATCCTTCATGACAAATGTAACTGTGGTCTTTCCCTTTGTTCCGGTGATTCCGACCTTGGTCATGTTATCACCTGGATTGCCGAAGAACCATCTGGCAGCAAGAGCCATGGCCTTTCTTATATCATTTACAATAATATAAGGAATGTCCACGTCGTCGTACTTTTGCTGTGACAAATATACGATGGCGCCCTGTGCGATGGCTGATTTCAGGTAATCCTCCTTAAATGAGGCACCCTTGCACACGAAGAATGTACCTGGGACCACATCCTTGGAATTGATGGTTATATGGGAAGGAGTGATGTCTTTGCAATCCTCCGAATATTCAGTTATAAGATCCTGCCTGCTTAAAATATCCAATAAAGCTGTAAATTGTAAATTTTCTTTCATACTTTTCCCCTTGGAATGTGTCTTTTATTGTATTTGTACGGACTATGATCCGCACGACTAAATGTATCACTTATTATGCTTTCTATAAATAATTATGTCAAATAAAAAAATACTCAGATCATTCGTTCTGTTCTCTTCATATTTATCTCCATTTGCATACAAATATATCCAAGCTGGTATAACCATGCCTATTATAGCATAACCTCAGGTATTATAGCACTTAAATTGTCGAAATGCGAAGCATTTTGGCCCGGTAATGATAACTTCTATCATATGCAAAAACTTGTGTTGACAAAGTGCGACTGTTCAATTAAATTGTAGTCGCAATTTAAAAAGAAAGTCGAACTAATGAAGAGGTTATACGAATATAGTATAGACAGAATACATATTATAAAGAGGTGATGAAATGTCAGAGTTCATAACATTATTTATACCATTTGCAGGGACAACACTGGGAGCGGCCATGGTTTTCCTTATGAAAGATAAGATCTCTCCACTTGTGGAGAAGGCTCTGCTCGGGTTTGCGGCGGGGGTCATGATCGCGGCGTCCATATGGTCACTGCTCATTCCGTCCATAGACATGGCGGAGGCACAGGGCAAGATAGCGTGGCTGCCGGCACTTATCGGATTTGCTCTTGGAATCATATTCCTGCTTGTCCTTGACACGGTGATACCTCACCTTCATCTGGAAAGTGACAAACCGGAGGGCGTCAGGTCAAAGCTTCAGAAGACGACCATGATGATATTTGCAGTCACGCTCCACAATATCCCCGAGGGCATGGCTGTGGGCGTTGTGTACGCCGGCGCAGCCATGGGCAATATGGGCGTGTCCATCACAGGTGCATTTGCACTTTCCATAGGAATCGCTATACAGAACTTCCCGGAAGGTGCAATTGTGTCCATGCCGCTTGTTGGCGAGGGCATGAGCAAGAAGAAGGCATTTCTGTATGGAACGCTGTCCGGAGCTGTGGAGCCGGTCGGAGGGTTCCTCACGGCACTGCTGGCTGTCCAGGTCACACCACTTCTTCCGTATTTCCTTGCATTTGCGGCGGGAGCCATGCTCTATGTGGTCATAGAGGAGCTGATACCTGAGTCTCAGGCGGGCGAGCATACCAATATAGGAACCATCGGTGCGGCGGTGGGCTTCGCTCTTATGATGGTGCTGGATGTGGCACTCGGATAATGACGAAAAATGCTAAATGATAAAATATGAGCAACTACTCATGTTGATTTTAAATGCGAGTTAGCTTAAACTAACATCGTAGATCATGTGAGCTCCTGTACCCTCTGTAAACTGCTGAATCGGAGGGACAGCAGGGGTTATACCCGCGCGAAAGAGGAGGTGCCATGTGCCCTGTGGGCACATATCGGAATGCACCGACGAACTGCCGCCGACCGTAAGGGAGGGGGCGATACAAGAAAGGAGAAATATAAAAATGATGAATTATCTTGAAATTGAAAAGGTAATAGGAAGAGAGATCCTTGATTCAAGAGGAAATCCAACAGTTGAGGCAGAGGTGTATCTGGCAGATGGAACAGTAGGTCGTGGTGCGGCACCAAGTGGAGCTTCTACAGGTGAGTTCGAGGCACTTGAGCTTCGTGACGGAGACAAGTCAAGATACCTTGGCAAGGGTGTCCAGAAGGCAGTAGAGAATATAAATACAACAATCAATGACGTACTTACAGGAATGGATGCGTCTGATATATATGCAGTAGATGCAGCAATGATCAAGGCAGATGGAACAAAGGACAAGTCAAACCTTGGAGCGAATGCTATTCTTGCAGTTTCAATCGCAGCAGCAAGAGCAGCTTCAATCTCACTTGACATTCCTCTTTACAGATTCCTCGGTGGAATCTCAGGAAACAAGCTTCCGGTTCCAATGATGAACATCGTAAACGGTGGATGTCATGCTCTGTCATCAGGGCTTGACGTTCAGGAGTTCATGATCATGCCGGTTGGCGCTCCATCATTCAAGGAGTGTCTGAGATGGTGTGCAGAGGTATTCCACGCACTTGCAGGAATCCTCAAGGAGAGAGGCCTTGCCACATCAGTAGGTGATGAGGGTGGATTTGCCCCGGCACTCAAGTCTGACGAGGAGGCTATCGAGACAATTCTCGAGGCTGTAAAGAAGGCTGGATATGAGCCAGGTAAGGACTTCAAGATCGCTATGGACGCTGCCTCATCAGAGTGGAAGAGCGAGAAGGGCAAGGGTTGGTACAAGCTTCCAAAGGCTGGAACAGAGTATACAGCAGAGCAGCTCATCGAGCACTGGGCAAAGCTTGTTGAGAAGTATCCTATTATCTCAATCGAGGATGGTCTCGATGAGGAGGATTGGGAAGGCTGGCAGAAGCTCACAGCAAGACTTGGCGACAAGGTCCAGCTTGTCGGTGATGATCTGTTTGTTACAAATACAGAGAGACTTGCAAAGGGTATCGAGATGGGATGCGCAAACTGTATCCTTATCAAGCTCAACCAGATCGGCTCAGTATCAGAGACACTTGAGGCTATCAAGATGGCTCATAAGGCTGGATACACAGCAATATCATCACACAGATCAGGTGAGACAGCAGATACAACTATCGCAGATCTCGCAGTAGCACTCAACACATGCCAGATCAAGACAGGTGCTCCTTCAAGGTCAGAGAGAGTTGCAAAGTACAACCAGCTTCTCAGAATTGAAGAGCAGCTTGGCGACTCAGCAGTATATCCTGGAATCAAGGCTTTCAACGTAAAGCAGTAGGATAATAGCATTAGCCATACGAAGGCATCTCCACTGATGAGATCATCGGCGGGGGTGCTTTTTTAGTGTTTCTTGAGAGAAAAGTGCATAAAATTTTCGCCTTTTTGAAAAATAACGAGCAAAAGATAAAATAACTGAATTTATTGTAGCTTTTATGGAAATAAAGACGAAAAAGATAAAAAATTGTATCGAAATAGCATTAACTATTTCAAAAAGATAAAAACAGGATGTTACAAATGTGATGTAATATGGCGGCAAACAAGGAAATCGACAGCAAAGGATTATTAGTTAAAAAATGCCTAAAAATCCATCGATATTATGTATGCATTTTAATGCTAAAAATATGGAATCACTTGACAGATAGTGTTACACTATACATAGGCTTATCGGGAGGTAGGAATCATGGCTTCAAAAAGAGATTATTATGAAGTTCTCGGCGTTTCAAAGACAGCCACAGACGCTGAGATAAAAAGAGCATATAGAACCCTGGCGAAGAAATACCACCCGGACACAAATCCTGGCGATGCGTCGGCTGCGGAGAAGTTTAAGGAGGCCTCTGAGGCCTACGCGATACTGTCTGACGCCGAGAAGAGGAAGATGTATGATCAGTTTGGAATGGCTGCATTCGATGGCTCCGGCGGAGCTGCCGGTGGAGATCCATTCGGAGGCGGAGGCTTCCACTTTGAGGGTGGAGACTTCGGAGATATGTTTGGCGATATATTTGGCTCGTTCTTTGGCGGCGGTGGCCGTTCGCAGAGAGGCGGATTTGGCGGATTCGGTCAGGGAAGCTTCAATGCGCGGGGCAGAGACATGGAGGCAAGCGTTACGGTAGATTTTGATGACGCAGTATACGGCTGTGACAAGACTCTGTCGTTCAATGATGGACGTGGAGGAAGCTCCCAGTTCACTGTTCACATACCAGCAGGCATAGACAACGGCGGTGTGATAAGACTGGCTGGCAAGGGATATCCCGGAACCGGCAAGGGGCAGCCCGGAGATATGCTGCTGAAGGTCAATGTAAGAGACAAGGCAGGTTATGAGAGAAAGGGTCTGGATATATATACCACGGCTCTTGTACCATTTGACACGGCAGTTCTTGGTGGAGAGATATTGGTCCACACCATGTTCGGCGATGTGAAGTGTAAGATAGCACCGGGTACTCAGTCGGGAAGCAAGATAAGGCTTCGTGGCAAGGGTGTTCAGGCGAGGGGCGGCAATACCCATGGAGATCACTATGTGACCGTGAGAATAGCAGTTCCAAGGAACATTTCACCAGAGGCACAGGAAGCACTTAAGAAGTTCACAGAACTTGTGAACAAAGGCTGATGATATATGTTTACAAAAATCAGGGCAGTAAGCTCATTTACAAGGCTTACCGCCCTGATTTTGTATATAACACAAAATTACATATGTAAGCTACTTAAAACAATTGATTTTATGCTGCTTTTTTATGTAATATAACGATGATCGTAATAAATGTTTTATGTGAGGAAGACAGGACAAATATCTGAAAATGATTAACTGGTTTATGTAAACCAGGGCAAAGATTTAGAGGTAAACATGTTACTAGACAAAGATATACGTGAACCCCTGTTTGATTTCCTTGAGGAGCGGTACGGCAAGGTGCGTATTCTTGAGGAGAAGACCGTTGGAAACTCCCGTGCGGATGTGGTGATGGTCATTCCAGATAAGATAGTGGGAATCGAGATAAAAAGCGATGCAGATACATACACACGGCTTGAGAGACAGGTAGCGGATTATGATCTGTATTTTGACCAGAATATCGTGGTGGTGGGAAGTACACATGCAGGTCATGTGGCTGAGCATGTGCCGGACTACTGGGGAATTGTGTCAGTGGAGGAATATGATACAGGCGGAACGGCAGATTTGGACATGGGTGGCGAAGAGGCAGGAGAAGACGGCAGCGATTCATCAGATAAAAAGCCACATAACATTGATTTTTATGTGGTGCGTGAGATGCAGCCCAATCCGAAGGCTGATCTTCTTCGAACCATCCGTGTGCTGTGGAGACCGGAGCTTTCTCAGATTCAGGAGAAATATAACCTGCCTATGTATAAGGGCAAGAGCAAGGATTTTGTTAGAACCCTTATAGTGGACAGACTTCCGGCGGAGATCGTGCACCACGAGATCAGTGAGATACTGTTCGAGAGGGATTATGCAGCTATGATCGAGCAGATACAGGAGTTCCGCAAAGCCCAGGCGGCAAAGCGCGGGAAGATGGTAAGGAAGAAGAAAAAGAGATACAGAAGAAAGAAGAGAGATGCGTAGTAAGATATGGCCTATGAGTCTGACAATATAATGAGTGAAAATATCAGATTGTGCAGACCCGATGACAATCATAGATATGATAGGCAGGGCAGGATGATGCGGGCATCAGAGATTGTGACAAATAAAATTTATAAAATGAGGTGACAGAATGGTAAAGAAATATACTTACGGAAAGCCTTTTCAGACAGAATCAGTAGTGGTAGATATCGCAGCAGGAAAAGGACAGCCAGATTACGGCAATATAGACTTAACAGCCGGATTTTCGTATACATTTGGTCTTGAGGACAGTGATATAGTATACGGTCTCGGCGAGGCGAACAGAGGAATCAACAAGAGGGGCTACAAGTACATAAGCAACAACACAGACATTCCGCATCATCACGAGGATGTATACTCACTGTATGCATCACACAACTTTATCATAGTTTCGGGTGCGCAGACATTTGGCCTGTATTTTGACTATCCATCCACGATCACATTTGATGTGGGATATACGAAGTGCGATGAGTTGCACATTTTCTGCGACAGCGCAGATCTGGATATTTATGTGATAACAGGTGACAGCCCATATGATATCACGAAGCAGTTCAGGAAGATGATCGGAAGAAGTTATATCCCGCCAAAGTTCGCATTTGGATTTGGACAGAGCCGCTGGGGATACAAGACACCAGAGGACTTTGAGATGGTGGCGAGAAAATACAGGGAGAACCACATCCCGATCGATATGGTCTACATGGATATAGATTACATGGACAGCTATAAGGATTTCACCATAAATGACGACTTTGGCGATTTTTCAGAGTATGTGGAGAATCTGAAAAAGGATAATATCCGTCTTATTCCAATCATCGATGCCGGTGTAAAGATCGAGAAAGGTTACGATGTGTATGAGGAGGGCGTGGCAAATAACTACTTCTGCAAGAGGGCAGATGGAAGTGATTTCGTTGCAGCGGTATGGCCTGGATATACACATTTTCCTGATGTGCTGAACCCTGAGGCGAGACGATGGTTCGGTGCAAAATACAAGATCCTCACGGATGCAGGTATAGAGGGCTTCTGGAATGACATGAATGAGCCGGCGATCTTCTTCACCCCGGAGGGTGTGAGCGAGCTGAAGGAAGCGATGAAGGAATTCATTGATAAGGACGAGACTGTGGACGATGTCTGGGGCATCTCGGGTATGGCAGCAGGTGTCGCCAACAATCCGAAGGATTACGCATCTATGTATCACAATGTGGATGGGGAGATGGTGCGTCACGACAAGGTCCACAACCTCTTTGGATATAACATGACAAGGGCAGCAGGCGAGGCGCTTCGCGAGATCTCACCGGATGAGAGACGACTTCTGTTCTCCAGATCGTCTTATATAGGGATGCATCGTTATGGCGGCGTCTGGATGGGCGATAATAAATCATGGTGGTCACACATCCTGCTCAACATCAAGATGCTTCCGTCCATGAATATGTGCGGTTTCCTGTATACGGGCGCGGATCTCGGTGGATTTGGATGCGACACATCCAGAGACCTTCTTCTCAGATGGCTCGCACTCGGCGTGTTCACTCCGCTCATGCGCGACCATTCTTGTGAGGGTACAAGAGATCAGGAGTGCTATCAGTTTGAGCATATAGAGGATTTCAGGAATGTGATCGGTGTCCGTTACCGGTTGCTTCCATATATATACAGCGAGTACATGAAGGCGGCCTTGACGGACGACATGATGTTCAAGCCTCTGGCATTTGAATATCCGGATGACAGGATTGCGGCCCATGTTGAGGATCAGCTCATGCTTGGAAATGAGATCATGATCGCACCGGTTTACACGCAGAATGCCATCGGAAGATATGTGTATCTGCCAGAGGATATGATGCTTGTAAGATTTACGGCAGATGGCTCAGTGGAGCAGACGGAGATGCCAGCGGGACATCATTTTGTCGAGGTTCCGGAAAATGAGGTCATCCTGTTTGTAAGAAACGGCAAATGTATACCTGTCGTGGATGTGGCGGAGTGCGTTGCTGATATTGACAAGACTACAATGCAGCTGATCGGATACAAGAACAGCAGTTATATGCTGTACGATGATGACGGTTATACCAGAGAGTATGATTTAGAGAATAATAGTGTGCTTTTATTTAAATAGGACGCATGGCAAAGGATAAGCTGGTAGAGGCATGGTTAATATATAATATTACCTAATAGACATCAGAAAATATAACACCAGAGAATATAACATTAGAGAATATATAAGGAAGAGAAGACATGAAGAACGTAAAATTAATAGCATCCGACATGGATCACACACTGCTTATGGAGAATGGAAAACTCCCGGATGGTTTCTTTGATTACATTGACAGGCTGGATGAGAAGGGGATTCGTTTTGTTGTAGCCAGCGGAAGACCGATGTACACCCTGAGGGACATGTTCGGAGACAAGATGGATAAGATGGTGGTCATCGGTGATAACGGTGCGGCTATTTCCAACTGCGGCAAGATCATATACAAGAGCCTGATGGATGTGGAAGAGTACCAGAGTATGATACGCTTTGTGGAGGATGAGACAGATGGTGTTGCTGTACTGTGTGCTTTATCCGGAGCATATGTCCTGAAAAAATACGAGAAGTATGCGAAGTTTTTCAAAGCATTTCTCAGCAATCTTGTGTTTGTTGATGATATGAGAAGCCTTGATGTTGAGGCCAATAAGTTTACGATATTTGCTCCGGATAAGGATGCTGCCGTGAAGTACAAAGAGATCTATACGCCACGTTTTGGAGATAACTTCTCAGTCACTGTGGGCGGAAGAGAATGGATCGACATCATGAATAAAGGTATCAATAAGGGAATGGCCATGAGAAAGATCGGAGAACTTCTTGGTATCGATACCAGCGAGATGATGGCATTCGGAGACAACTTCAACGATGCGGAGATGCTGAAGACGGTATACTACAGCTATATCGTGGAAAATGCGCAGCCTGGCATGGAGAAGTTTGCAAGATTCCGCGCCCCATCCAATGAGGAGCGCGGCGTTCTGCAGGTTATGGAACAGGTGCTGGCAGCCAATTTGTAGGCGGAGTATAGAAACAGTCATAAATAACGGATAGAAATCAAAGGCTCAGTCTCTTATTAACAGGGGCTGGGCCTTTTATTGATAATGTAAGCAGTGACCACTAAATCTTAATATTAAACGTAATAAGATTGTAAGATGTGGATGTTAGAATAAAATCATCAAATAGATCAGACAAAGAAATGACAGAAAATGAAAAAGAAATGAAAAGGAAGAGGTATCATGAATATATTATCAACCCACGATCTTACAAAGACATACGGAACAGGAGACAATGTCGTGCATGCGCTTACAGATGTGTCACTTGATATTGAAGAGGGAAAATTTGTATCTGTCATAGGCAGTTCGGGAAGTGGAAAGTCAACACTTCTAAATCTCTTAGGGGGTCTCGACAGGCCAACATCAGGAGATGTTATATTGGACGGCAAAGCTATTTTTGAAATGGACGATGAGGCACTTACGATATTCAGAAGACGAAAGATAGGATTTGTTTTCCAGAATTACAATCTGGTGCCAATATTAAATGTGTACGAGAATATAGTGCTTCCGATCGAGCTGGATGGAACGAAGATAGACACTGCGTATGTAGATAAAATTATGGATGTGCTCGGCTTATCAGAAAAGAAATTTTCTATGCCTAACCAGCTGTCAGGAGGCCAGCAGCAGAGGGTTGCGATAGCCAGAGCGCTGGCAGCAAAACCTTCTATCATATTGGCTGATGAGCCGACAGGCAATCTGGACAGCAAGACCAGCATGGATGTCATTGCACTGTTAAAGCTGACTGGTAAAGAGTTTGCACAGACGATAGTGATGATCACTCATAATGAAGAGATAGCAACCATGGCAGACCAGATGATACGGATCGAAGATGGCAGGATCTTTTCAGCAGGAGTACCAGATGGGGCAAATGGGGGTGAGAAGGATGCTTAGCAACAATAACCAGGCGGCGGTGAGCAGGATATATCGTCGAATGTTAAAGCAGAATAAAGTGCGAAATGTAATTGTTATTCTGGCTATCGTTCTCACAACATTTATGTTCACGGCTGTATTTACATTGGGATTTTCCATAGCTAAAAATCTTAACCAGATGCAGCTCAGACTTCAGGGAACAAGATCTTCTATATATATGGAGCATCCATCTGAGAATCAGATAACAGATATACAGTCCTGTCCGTCACTTCTTGCGGCGGGAATACAGGTCGATGCACAGACGGTAAGCACGGAATCAGGCAAGTACAGTTATCTGCTTCAGTATTATGACGATACGGAATTTAATGAGAATCTGAAGCCGGCCATAACCGATGTAAATGGCAGTTATCCGAAGGACGAGAATGAGATAATGCTCACAAAGCAGATACTTGACAATATGGGTATCACGTCGCCAAAGGTAGGTCAGAACGTTACTTTGGTGATGGATGGTGAGAGGGAAAATTTTGTGCTCTCAGGCTGGTACACAGGATTTGCCAAGAGCAGCGTATGCCTGGTGTCAAAGAAATATGTGGATTCCCAGGGAATAGATATGCAGAAGGATGGACGTGTCAGTATCTCTGCAAAGGAGGGCAAGGGTGATAAACTCCAAGATGAACTTGAGAAAAATGTTACTTTGAGGCAGAACCAGAAGTTTGACGTGAAATATGATGTTCAGTCTGAAAATGGTTCAAACCGTGTTTTTATAGCTATAAGTATAGGCATTATAGCTCTTATGATACTCCTTAGTGGATATCTTCTTATATATAATGTAATGTATATATCTGTTACAAAGGATATAAGATTCTATGGAATGTTGAAGACCATCGGAGCCACGATGTCCCAGATACAGAAGATAGTGAAAAAACAGGCACTATATCTGGCTTGTATAGGAATTCCGATAGGGGTACTCCTTGGAACGGCGGTGTCATTTGGCGTTGTTCCTCTTGCTATGAACATGCTGTCGATAGACAGGGAATCTGCACTTTCATCGGCGGTCAGTTTCAATCCGGGAATATATGTATTCTCCGTGGTATTTGCATTTGCAACTGTATTTATAAGTGCAAGGAAACCGGCAAAATATGCCGGGAAGATATCTGCAATCGATGCTATGAAATATGCTGGAAATATATCGGGAACAAGATATAAGTCCACCAGTGGAGGAAGACCCTGGAAGATGGCATGGAGGAATGTGTTTCGTGAAAAAAAGAGAAGTATACTTGTGTTCGCATCAATATTCATGGGTTCAGTTACATTTCTGTGTGTGAATACATTTATATCATGCATGGATGCGGACAGTTATATAGAGCACTATATTCACAATGATTATGTGCTATATGGCGACGGAGAATCAGATAACTCTAAGCCTCAGGCGACCATGGCAGATATCGCGGATCAGATGCAAAGCATTCCGGGTATGGGTACTGTAGAGGTGGACAGAAGCGCAAAGGTAAGACTGCCATTTGACGCTGAACTTTATGCACCGTTTATTGAGACCGAGGATGACCCGGAATCTCTTGCGACATTTTATGAGACAACGACCAACAGTGAGGCACAGTATGGGGCACCGCTGATATCTGTCAATTCAGATATGATAAAGCTCTACAACAAAACTGCCAGACAGAAGATTGATATAGATGCATTCGAAAAAGGAGAGGTGTGTCTGATAGGTTATGTAGATTCCATATCAGCGTCGGAGCGGATGACGGATAAGGCTCTGACACTTGTAAATGACCAGACGGGCAGGAAGAGGCAGATCACAGTTGGTGCAGCCATGATGAGAACAGAGCAGTCAGCAATCACCGCCGGATATTATTGGACACTTGGTGGAGCTCCGGAGGCGATATTTGTGAGTGATGCGGTGATGGATGATCTGTTTCCGGATGCGGAGATCTCATGCATCATTGCGGATGCGGAGAAAGGAAAAGAATCAGAAGTGACACCATATGTACAGCGCATTGTAAAGGAAAATCCAGTCATAGCCGGGAGTGATATCAAGTCGGTGGAGGGCTCGGAATTCAAGAAGTCTATGCTGTCGCTTGAGGTGATAGGCGGCGGAATATCGATCATATTGATACTTATCGGAGTGGTGAATTATATCAATGTCATGATCACCGGTGTATATACGAGAAAACTGGAACTGGCAGTGCTTGAGAGTGTTGGAATGACAAAGAGGCAGATACGTAATATGCTTATGTATGAGGGCATGTTTTATGGTATTATAACAACAGTACTTATTGTGACGCTTGGAAGCCTTATGATGAATGGAACTGGTCGGCTATGCGTGAATATAGCTGATTATGCAGTATTTCATTATCCGTATGCACTTGTTGCCGGAGTCGTTGTTGTGCTGTTTGCTATATGCATTGTGGTTCCGGCGATAGTGTTCAGACTTGTGACAAAAGATACGGTGACAAGCCGGCTGAGAGAAGCATCATAGATATTTGGCAGACCGAGAGTCGTGAAAATGATATGGAATCAGTATGTAATTGATAGGAGAAAGTATGAAACGTATTTTGGTCGTGGAGGATGATGTGATCATATGTGGAGGTGTAAAGCTATTCCTTGAAAAGAGGGGATACGAAGTTGAAACTGCGTACTCATGCAAGGAGGCGGATGGCTGCCTGGAATATGGCTTCGATCTGATATTGCTTGACAGAAACCTTCCCGATGGAAGGGGCCTTGACTATTGCAGAGAACTGAGAAAAAATACAAAGGTCCCGATCATCTTCCTCACGGCAAGAGATACGGAGGCTGATATGATAGAGGGGTTCCGGGCCGGCTGCGATGACTATATAGCGAAGCCGTTTTCCGTGGAACTTCTGTATCAGCGGATAGAGGCAGTCCTTCGAAGAAGCGAAAATGCATCGGATGGGGGAATGCGCGAACGTTTTCATTATGGGGATATGAGTGTTGACTTTGAACGGATGCAGGTGTACATATCGGATGAACCGGTAAAGCTGTCCGTTACGGAATACAGGTTACTCGAACTGCTGATAAAAAATAAGGGGCGCGTTCTCACAAGGGATATGATCATACAGAAGATTTGGGATGACAATGAAAATTATGTGGATGAGAACACGCTGAATGTGCATATCAGAAGACTGCGTCAGAAGATAGAAAAGGATGCCGGCAATCCGGAGTACGTGATCACGGTGTTTGGAATTGGATATACATTCGGCGAGACATAGGCAGGGGTAGATAGCAGAGATAATATGGATAAATATATTGAAAACTATGGTAGATATAAGAAGAGAGTGAGGATGCTGTATGTATGCTCACTTCTTTTGTTTGTGTTTTTAGCAGTATTCGAGTATGTATGTTCAGGGAAAATACTTGCGGCCATAGGCGCACTGGCGTGTGGTGTAGTTATGTTTGTTGTCATAAGGTTGCTGCAGAAGGCGGATGATGACTTTATTTCGAAGGTCGTGGCAGCTATGTCGGATCTTCTGGACAATCTCTCTGAGCTGAAACGGCAGCAGGTATTTCCGGAAAATGAGGACTCGCTGGTATCAAGGCTGCAGAGCAAGGTTGACAAGATAATCGATGCACTGAAACTTCAGAATTCCAGAGAGAGGTTGGAGCATGAGAATATTAAGGGGCTGGTATCGGATCTTTCCCATCAACTGAAGACACCAATATCGAACCTGAGGATGTACACGGATTTTCTGAAAAATCCGGATATAAGTGATGATGAGCGTACTCAGTACTTGCAAGTCCTTGAACTGGCGGTGGATCGCTTGTCATTTCTCTCGGAGAGTATGATAAAGGTATCCAGACTGGAAAGCGGACTTATCAATCTCGATGTGAAAAGTCAGAGTATAAATGACACTGTGCTGCAGGCAGTGAAAGATGTATATGTGAGTGCGAAAAATGCCGGTATAACTATCAGATATGATGAACAGGTGAAATGTGATATACAGCATGACAGAAGATGGACTGCGGAAGCGTGTTTCAATCTTTTGGATAATGCGATAAAATACGGAAAAACTGGAAGTGAGATAGTCCTGTCGGTCAGAAAACTAGGGCTCACGGTTGAGGTCAGTGTGACAGATGAGAATGAACCAATAGGAGAGAATGAGCGTACACATATATTTGAGAGGTTTTACCGTGGCAGAAATTCCGGTGACAAGGATGGTGTTGGAATAGGTCTTTATCTGTCCAGGGAGATCATAGAAAAACAGGGTGGAATGTTGAGTGTTATTCCCCAAAAGGACGGTAACAAGTTCGTGATCGTGCTGCAGAGCCGATGAATGGAATAATGGAATGATTATATATATATAAAGGAGTAAAAATGATTTACACATACCCGGATTATTATAAGAAATTCAATTGCATAGCGGATAAATGCCCGGACACATGCTGCGGCAAATGGCAGATAGTGATAGATGACGATTCGTTGGAAAAATATGAGGATTATAATGGTGAGTACAGGGATAAGCTGCGCCGTAAGGTAAATTGGAAAGAGGGCGTTTTCAGGCACGGCAGAAGTGGAAAGTGTGCATTTCTGCGGGATGACATGCTGTGTGATATGTATATACATATGGGAAAGAACAGCCTCTGCACTACATGCAGAGAGTATCCGAGACACACGGAGGAATTCGAGAATGTGCGCGAGGTTTCGTTATCACTTTCGTGTCCAGAGGTGGCACGTATACTGATGAACATCACGGACAAGGTGACATTTGTGACCGAGGAAGACGATGAGGACGAGGTGTTCGATGATTTTGATTATTTCCTGTATTCTAATCTGGAGGATATTCGGGAGGAGATACTGAATGTCATTCAGGACAGAAGCGTGGACATACGGAGCAGAATAGAGCGGGTGATTCAGATCGGTGCGTCGGCTCAGAGACACTATGACGAGGGTGATCTGGTCATGTGGGATGAGTGTGAGGAGCGGGATAAGCCGGAGATTCACGGAGAACATGAAGAGTATATGTTACTTCAGAAACAGGCTATGTTTCTCATCGAAGATCTTGAACTTTTGTATGATGACTGGGAGGATGTGCTCATTGAGTCGCAGGAGCTTTTGTTTGGACAGGGTGAGGAAGCTTTTGCCGGCAACAGGAAGAGGTTTGATGCATGGTGGAGAAATCACGGTGGGTGTGCCCCTCATATGACATTGGACATATTCCTTGAACAGATCATAGTCTACTTCATATCGATCTACCTTCTCGGCGCAGTGTATGACGACAATATATCCGGCAAGGTGAACGCATGCGTGGGACATGCGGTTGAACTCTATATGCTGCTCATGGCGAGGTGGCTCAGAAATGGTGAGACTTTGTCGACGGATGATCTCATAGAACTCTCTTACAGATATTCCAGGGAGATAGAGCATTCGGACGAGAATCTGGAACAGGTTGAGGAGCTTGACTGGTTTAGTATATAAATATAAAAAAGCAAGCATCGTTATATTAGAATCAGATGCTTGCTTTTTACTTTGTAGGGGAATAGTTATATTTTCTCAAGATCCTTATACTGCTCCAGTGCAGGACTCTCGTCGCCTACGTACCAGTAGTCGCAGCAATCCCCGCCAAGAGCCTCGATCTGTGTACGGATCAGGCGGGCGTGCATGACCTCCGCAAGGTAGTGGTCAGTCCTGCACAGATAAGGGAGCAGGTCCGCATAGCCGTGCTCCTTTGCATGCTTCGCTATAGGACATCCAATCAGATGGAAGCAGAACCCTTCAGTCCTTCCATCCGGGTTGATCTCAACCTTCCAACTATCCATCCATTCGCCTTTTGCCTGGTGTTCCTTCTGCATCCTGTTGAACTTCACATAGGTTTTTTCAAATAACTTATATGGCCAGTTGCTTTTATTGCCATTCACTATTTTCCCAAGGAATTTCATCTTTTCAGCGGCATCCCGTTTGATGGTGAGAAGAACCTCGCCGTCAAGCCTGTGGCCGCTTGCCTCATAGAATGATACGATGGTAAACCAGTCATACATGTTGGTCGCCATCATGTTCTTGCCGAGATCCGGCATGTCCCTGCGCATGAATTCCCTGTAATATTCATCAGCCTTTTTGAATATATCATCCGCTTCGGACGGAAGATTCTCTTTGCAGTATTTTTCGTAAAGCTTTGCATAGCTCGATACTGAATATGCCCGTTTCATCTCATTTACCTCCCATAACCTGATGCCAGCCTATTAGAATCCGCAGTGGTGTGGCTGACAAATTTAATCTAATCATTGGGTTAGAATATACTAACTGAATAAATTTTATCATATATGTGATGGAAGCACAATTCGTAATTCGGGGGATGGAAAGTATGTTTTTGTAGATGCTGACTGTGAAGGGTGGGTAGTATGAGGGTGATTATTATATATGTAACAAAAATATTTTGTGGGAATAATGTATGGATTTCTTAGGCTTAAAATGATATCATAGATAATGAAGGATAATAGGTAATTATCAATTTATTAGAGACTAGGAAAATGAATCAATAGATCGTTTGTATTTTTAAAGGAGAATATATATGCCTATAGAAAAGCAACAGTTTTTAAAGCAGTTTTCTCAGCATGCCTTAGATGAACGAATATCCTTGTTTTTAGGAGCGGGAGGATCGTGTGATGCAGGCTATCCAACATGGGCAGACTTGTTTAGTCCACTTGCAAAAGAGCTTGAAACACCTATAGATGCAGCAACGGATTATTATAGGCTAGCACAGTATTATTCAAATTATTTTGGCCCCGCAGAATTACGAAAAAGAATTAATGAAAAGATAAATAGAAATAAATATCAAAGTCCTCTACTAAAAGAGTTAACTCAAATTGGCTTTACAAATGTATGGACTACTAATTTTGACAATTCTATAGAAAGTAATTATCATGAAAAAGGAATTTTAACAAACAAGATTTTTCGTGATTCTGATTTCTCAAATGTAGATATAAATAAAAGAATAAATATATTCAAAATGAATGGAGATATTTCCAATCTAGATGGTATAGTTGCAACGCAAGATGATTATGAAAATTATAATGACACGCATCGTATAATGATGATGTTTTTTAAAAGAGAGTTAATATCAAGCACATTTCTATTTATTGGATACAGTTTTACTGATCATTTGGTCTTAGATTGTATGAGTGAGATTATAAGATACTTGGGGGATTCTGCTTCTTATCACTATGCTATCATGAAGAAAGACTCTGATAATGTTTACTTTAATTATTTTATTGATGATATAGAACGTAGATATCATATTAGAGTTCTATTAGTTGATGAATATAATGATATACCTAAGGTTTTAATGGAGCTTAATGACCGCATTAGGAAGAAAAAGATATTTATTTCAGGAGCATTTCGTTCATTTGAAGAAAATATAACAAAGTTTTCTCATGATTTATCAAAAAATATGTCAACATATCTTTTAGAAAATGATTATAGAATTGTAAATGGAATAGGCCGAAGATTTGGTACACATTTAATTGGATATGCGAACGAATATCTTGCAAAACAGGGTATTAAAAACATAGAAAAACACATGATTGTAACTCCGTTTGTAGGGAATGATGATAAAGCTGAGATTGATAAGAAAAATAAACGAGAAAAAGTAATCTCACAATGTGGTTCTGCATTATTTGTGTTTGGTGAAATGCATAATGGTTCAGAAAATAAAATAAGTGGTGTATGGCAAGAATTTCAAATTGCTGTAGAGCATCATAAGATCATAATACCAATATTGTATCCTAATTATATGTCTGAGAAAATTTGGGAAGAAGTAAAAAATAACATAACTTCGTATCCATACTTAGAAAAATATATTGATATATTAACTTATAATCAACCAACAGATGTTATATCAAAATGTGTTGTGCAAATATTAGATAGTATCCAATAAGCAATACATATTTATTAAAATACAAATAGAATTTTCCAACAGCCATAATTCACGATAATCAATAGGTAGATTGAGCTTTGTTTCATTAAATAACCTTGTAAATATTTTTGATACAAGTATAAATAAGTTGTTATTAGTATCGATTATGTTGTCTTTTACAGTAATATATGCACAATAAAGAATAGTTACTCTACTATTAAGATTATTTGTATCAATCTCGCAATAATCATGTAGTATGTTATATGTATATGAAGGGATTTTATTGCCTAACTGTGTAATTATGCTAATAATACTTGTATATTTGTAATTTGATAAAATATCATCTGTGATTTTACAAGCTATGTGATTGCAAATTTCATATGTTCCAGAATTTTTGTTGCATTCTTTGAAAATAAGTTTTTTTATCCAGATAAGCTCACCTGTTAAATTATCTGGAGAAATATCGTATAGTATTGGGAAAACTGTCACTTTATGTTCTTTATTATTTTCCCTTACTATAGATATTTCTTCCATTGCACATTTAGATAACTGCGTATTTTTACTTACAATTATAATTGCATATTTGCACATCTGTGCACCATCATATAAATTTTTCTGGACTCTATTGTCTCCCATTAACAGTGTATATCTATCATACCACACTGGTATTCCATAATTTTTCAAATGATAAACTATGGGTTCAACAATCTCATATCTATCTTCTGCTGCGAAACAAATAAAAACCTTATCCTTCATGTCCTCTCCTGTTTTCTCATGATTCATATATTACAAATAAATTTTGATAACTGATAATTACCTATTATCCGTATAAATACCACCGCTGCCGAGATTGATTAAAGGTGCAAAATAAAAACAAAGCATATCCCCCGAAGGATAATATGCTTTGCTCCCATAACTAAATATTAAAATTATTTCTCGGATGTTTAGTTGCCAAAATACTTCGCTGTTTAGCCAACGCAACGTGAGTATAAATCTCAGTGATGTTGATGGAGCTGTGCCCCAGCATTTCCTGAATATAGCGGATGTCCACATCAGCTTCCAGCAGACTGGTTGCAAAAGTATGTCTGAACATATGTGGAGTTATGTGTAGATCGATTGCGGCAAGAGCGGTATATTTATTTATCATTCTGCGGACAGTCTGATCGGTCAGTGACCGACCGGATTGATTTGCAAAGAAGTGATTGCAATTCATTATCTCGGAATGAAAATCAACTTCATATTTGTTCAGTATACTTATGACAGACGGATTTCCTATCTGAAGTCGGCGCTCTTTATCACCCTTGCCATATATAAGGATGCTTCCATCGTACAGGTTGATATCGTTGACTTTCAGCGCACAGAGTTCAGAAATTCGCATGCCGGTTGCAAATAAAAGTTCAATAACGGCTGCGTCTCTCAGAGAATTCCTTCTTTGATAGATAGTTTTGGCACAATTAAGCTGATCATAAATGGTGGACAAAATTGTTTCAACGGTGTGAAGTGGAATGGTCTTGGGTAATATTACGGGCTCTCGAAATTTGAGCTGCAGTTTATTGAACGGATTTCTATCCAGGATTTCCTTGTATTCAAGATAGTGAAAAAATGCTTTTGCAGATGCAATTTTACGTTTTACGGTCTTGGGCTTGTATTTATTATGAAGTTCACCGATGTAATCCTCCAATATACTGGTGGAAACGTCGGTGATGTCAGATGAGCAAAGATAGTCTGAGAATTGCTTTAGATCGATCTTATACGCTTTCAGAGTTTTTTCATCAAGGCATTTCTGTTTACCACAGTATTCCAAATAGTTTTTTATCAATGTTTGCATGTTGTCCATAGTTGATCTCCTTTGTATGTATTTGTCAGAATTATATGGTACAGGAAAAACGTAGGAAAGTAATTTAGACTGCTAAATATGGCGTAAATAATAAAAAATACGGGAATCAAGTAGTGCTTAAGGTGTAACTATGATAAAATTATTATGGTAATAAGGTAATAAAAAGAGCGATGATTGCATGTGAGAATAGTGGACATAGGGTTTCTGACGATTTTGCTGAGGTCAGCAAAATCGTTGAAGCAGGAGTTACGTCGAAACCAACAAGAGATTACGAATTATCCCGATATGCATGTTATTTGGTAGTACAGAATGGAGATCCACGTAAGGAAGTCATAGCTTTAGGTCAGACATATTTTGCAATACAGACATACAGACAGGAAGTCGCTGATCATTTTAATGAGTTGGATGAGAATAATAGGAGACTGGTGGTTCGGGGCGATATCAAGCAGTGGAATCAGATGTTGGCAGAGACTGCTCATAATGCTGGAGTAATAACAAATGAAGAATTTGCTTTTTTCCAAAATGCAGGTTATATGGGTCTGTATGGAGGACTTGATGTAGACGATATCCATTCAAGAAAACAGTTAGAAGTTGGGCAAAAAATACTTGACTATATGGGAAGTACGGAGTTGATCGCAAACTTGTTTCGTATATCTCAGACAGAAGAAAAGTTGAGGAAAGACAAAATACAAGGCGCTGATAAGGCAACATCAGTTCATTATAATGTTGGAAAAGAAGTGCGCACTGCCATAGAAAAGATTGGTGGCACGATGCCTGAAGATCTTCCAACGCCAGAAAAAAGTATTCAACAGATCGAGAAAGAACAAATGGAACGATTAAAGTTGAAGGCGAAGAAAGGAAAGCTTATGCTTGATGAATGAGCGCTGGACTATTTGGCGATATTGGAAAGCACAAGCATTATATGTCCTGACCAGACATTTACTCAGAATTTACTTTCAGATGGTGTTGACATTTACAGAAATAAGTCTAGTATATGTTCGATATGAAGTATGATATGGGAGGATAGATATGGGCAGTTATGTGATATCGGACATCCACGGATGCTATGACGAGCTGATCCGGATGCTTGAGAAGATAAATTTAGTAGACAGTGACACTCTGATATGTGCGGGAGATTATATAGATAAGGGACCAAAGAATGCCGAGGTGCTGGAATGGATAATGAATGTCCCGCCAAATGTCATTCTGCTGCGCGGCAATCACGATGAGGATTTTGCACAGAATATAGAGGCGATGAGGATCATCAGCTACAAAATGGATCTCGACAGGGATAGCCTGCAGGACACGAAAACTCTGTACTGGTCAATGAAAAAGCTTGCGAAAAAAGATGACAGCGTAAGGTTTGACCGATGTGAGACGGTATATGAGCTGATAGAATCCGGGTATACTTTCTCGCAGCTTTGCACATGGGCGGACCGGATAAAGAGTATGCCATATCTGTATGAAACGGAAGTGTCTGGCAGGAAATGCATAGTAGTTCATGCCGGATACATCAGAAGGCTTGATACGCCGGAACTGAAGGCCAGGTACAGCTCAAGGGAAGAGTTCTATATGAATGCCAGGGGGGATGGATTTACTGATGGCGGTATCATGCACGGCATGGTTGTGGCGGGACATACTCCTACGACCAAAGAGGAAGAATTTGCGTATAACGATGGACAGGTATTTCGAAGGTATGATGAGGAACGGGACTTTTTGTTCTATGACATTGACTGTGGATGCTGGATGAGAAACATAGGAAAGGAGAACGCCAGACTTGCGTGTCTCAGGCTTGAGGATGAAAAGGTGTTTTATGTGTGAGGGTGTGAAGTCCTGATTTAGTGGACTTCACAATTTTTTCACAAAATTTATTAGCACTCGGTATTGACGAGTGCTAACAGAAGTGATATAACATAATCAGTCAAAGGAAAGAGCTTCTAAATAGAAATTAACGATAAGCCTTGAAGCGATCCTTTGAAAAGAAAACGAAATTATTAACATATATATACCTGATGCGATAAAGGCAGATGGGATAGATATTGGAAGGAGAGATGACTTATGTTAATGCCTAGTATTATTGGAGATAGCTTTTTAGATGATTTCTTTGGATATCCTGAGAGGACATATGCAGCACCAAAGCAGACACAGATGAATGGATTTATGCAGGCTGATGTAAGCGAGAGCGAGGATGCCTACACAGTTGAGATGAATCTTCCGGGAGTTAAGAAAGAGAATGTGAAGATAGAGCTCAAGGATGGATACCTGATCGTGAACGCTTCTACAAAGAGAGAAGTCACAGAGGAAGATAAGAAGACAAAGTACATCCGCAAGGAGCGTTACAGTGGCTCAGGCAGCAGAACCTTCTATGTTGGCAAGGATCTGACTCAGGAAGATATCAAGGCCAAGTTTGAGGACGGAGTGCTTAAGCTCACAGTTCCAAAGATTGAGAAGAAACCAGAGGAGCCAAAGTCAAAGTATATAACAATTGAATAAATATACGATAGATAATTACTTTCATTTGTATATAAAAGTCCGGCGCAGGGACCTCCCTCCTGCGCCGGATTTTTTTGTGGCGTCATTGTTGATTGACAACCTTAACTCACAGATTATAATGGGAATAAGCATAAATACAAATATGACAAGGAGATGTACGACATGAGATATAAGGCAGCGATATTTGATATGGACGGAACAATACTTAATACTTTGGAGGACCTGACGGACAGTACCAACTATGCACTTGCTCATCACGGATTTCCGGAGAGGACTATAGATGAGGTTAGAAGATTTGTTGGTAATGGCATACGAAAGCTCATTGAGAGAGCTGTGCCGGCGGGAACTGATGTGGCAACGATAGATCAGGTGTTTGATACATTTGCTTCTTATTATAAAGAGCATAGTGCCATCAAGACCAGACCATATGACGGAATACATGATGCCATTGCAAAGCTTAGGGCAGCAGGTGTGAAGACCGCGGTCGTGTCCAACAAGGCAGATTTCGCTGTTCAGGATCTGTGTGTTGACTATTTCCCGGGAATGTTTGATTTCGCACTTGGTGAGAAGTCGGGCATAGCCAAGAAACCGGCACCTGACATGGTGGAGGAGTGCCTCAGAACGCTTGGTCTTGAGAAGAAGGATGTCGTATATATAGGTGACTCTGATGTGGATCTTGCCACAGCAAGAAATTCTGGAACGGATGTCATCATGGTCGGCTGGGGATTCAGAGACGAGGAGTTCATCATGAGCCTTGGCGCACCATTTGTCATACATGACACACAGAAGATCGTTGATATAGTATTGGGAGAGTAGTGGATGCTTACATATTCATTTGACGACAGAGGGATGGATTTCCTCTATGAGCATTTGTACAAAGAGATAAAAAATGACATATTGATGGGAAATCTTAAAGCCCATGAGAAGCTGCCGTCAAAGAGGACACTTGCAGCTCATCTGAATGTGAGCGTGGTAACAGTGGAGAATGCCTATAGCCAGCTCCTGGCGGAGGGATATATTTATTCCAAGCCGAAGAGCGGGTTCTATGTGTGTGATGTGAAGGCCGAGGATGCGGATGTTGTGGGAGTGAGAAAATCCTATGATATTGGTGTATATAAGAATAGCACAAAGGGGTATGCTGCAAAAGATGATTCTGTACAGACCACGACCTCAGATGGACCGGACGTTTCATACATGTCTGGAATACGCCCGAAAGATTACGTGGCGGAGCATTCTCATGTGATCAGGGAACACGTGGAAGCCCCTGACCAGAACAGGTACTTTGCCGACTTTGTGAACAATTCTACCCTCAGTGAGAACTTTCCATTTTCGACATGGACGAAGCTCATGAGGGAGACGATGATGGATGACCGGGAAAAGCTTATGAAGAGATCACCGTCTGGTGGTATATTTGAACTCAGAAAAGCCATTGCGGATTATCTCTATCAGTTCAGGGGGATGTCTGTAAGTCCGAACCAGATCATAGTCGGCGCGGGAACGGAATATCTGTATGGTCTGATCATACAGCTCCTCGGCAGGGACAGCGTATACGGAGTGGAGAATCCTGGATACCAGAAGATACAGCACATATACGATGCATATCAGGTAAAATGCTGTTACATAGACATGGACGAGAGCGGTGTCAACATAGATTCATTAGAGAGATCCGGAGCTGATGTGGTGCATATATCGCCATCGCATCATTTCCCTACGGGAACTGTTACTCCGGCAAGCAGAAGATATGAGCTGCTGGGCTGGGCGGCAAAGCAGCCGGGCAGATATATCATCGAGGATGAATATGATAGTGAATTTCGTCTGGTGGGCAATCCAATCCCAGCACTTCAGAGTATAGATGCCTCGGATAAGGTCATATACATGAATACATTTTCAAAAAGTTTGTCATCAACTATACGAATAAGCTACATGGTATTGCCAATACCGCTCATGGTAAGGTATAATCATGTACTAAGCTTTTACGCGTGTACGGTGTCGAATTTTGATCAGTATACACTCACAAGATTTATCCAGGAGGGGTATCTGGAAAAGCACATCAACAGGATGAGAAAGTTTTACAGGAACAGCAGGGACAGGATACTCAGTTGTATCAGGAACCACAGACTGTATCCGCAGGTAACGATAAAGGAAGAGAATGCCGGTCTCCATTTCCTTATGGAGGTTGACACGTCGTACACAGATAAAGAGATGGTGGACAGGGCTGCCACGGCAGGCATCAACATATCCAGCCTTAGCCAGTACTGCCACGGAAAAGAACAGGAGGACAGCCACACACTGGTTATCAATTACTCGGGTATAGAAGAGGACATAATAGAGGAAGCCTGTGACAGACTTCTGGAGAGTGTAGTGAGCTTGACGACATAGTACGCAGACGCCGCGCGAAGCGCGTTTTATGCGTTTGCAGGATTTTTTCGTATTTTTCGTAAGGAGGACAACAGATGAAGATATCATTCGATTCACTTGAGGAGCAGAATATTCAGAACTTTAAGGGTGGCGAAGGAGTATTCAAGCCACGCATGCACGTAGGCAATTACAACAAGATCATGAGGGCAACACTTCCAGCCGGAAGTTCTATAGGACTTCACACACATGACACCAACAGCGAGATCATATTTATTTTATCAGGAGTTGGAACCATGGAGTATGACGACACCATGGAGATACTCAATCCGGGCGACTGCCATTATTGCCCACCGGGACACAGCCATAGCCTGAAGAACAACGGCGATGAGGATCTGGTGTTCTACGCTGTAGTGCCTGAGCACAACTAGAAGAAATCGGTAAAATAATATATAAGAAATATAGCTGAAAAAAGAGGTTTCCGAATGAAATGCATCTGAAATATATCTGGAATTTTGGATGCGTATCAGAGTGTGGAGACCTCTTTTATTAGTTGGAGGAAAAATAAATGAACATAGAAGCAAAGCAAGAAATTCAAAAATTGAGACAAAAATTTAATTTGACACAGGAACAATTCGCAGAAAAATGTGGTGTTTCGCGTCAGGCTGTAGCAAAATGGGAGAAAGGTGTTTGAGTTATAATAGGACCAAGTTAGATGAAACCCAGTAAAATCAAGGGGT